>OIGD01000022.1_pt1 | contig 218064 bp, 204 predicted proteins | sample 1582211 | NCBI WGS metagenome assembly OIGD01 (sample SAMN04414078, study PRJEB24778) | human gut metagenome | material: faecal | host: Homo sapiens
CGTTTACGGCGTGGACTACCAGGGTATCTAATCCTGTTTGCTCCCCACGCTTTCGAGCCTCAGCGTCAGTTAATGTCCAGAAAGCCGCCTTCGCCTCTGGTGTTCCTCCTAATATCTACGCATTCCACCGCTACACTAGGAATTCCGCTTTCCTCTCCATCACTCTAGCTCAACAGTTTTAAAAGCAGTTCCGTGGTTAAGCCACGGTATTTCACTCCTAACTTGTTGTGCCGCCTACGCTCCCTTTACGCCCAGTCATTCCGGACAACGCTCGCCACCTACGTATTACCGCGACTGCTGGCACGTAGTTAGTCGTGGCTTATTCTCGAGGTACCGTCATTCTTTTCGTCCCTCGCTAAAGAACTTTACAATCCGAAGACCTTCTTCATTCACGCGGCGTTGCTGGGTCAGAGTTGCCTCCATTGCCCAATATTCCCCACTGCTGCCTCCCGTAGGAGTCTGGACCGTATCTCAGTTCCAGTGTGGCCGATCACCCTCTCAGGTCGGCTACCCATCGTCGCCTTGGTAAGCCGTTACCCTACCAACTAGCTAATGGGACGCGAGCTCATCTCTATCCGATAAAATCTTTGACCCCTCTCCGATGCCGGTATGTGGTCTTATTCGGTATTAGCACTCGTTTCCGTGTGTTATCCCGATGATAGAGGCAGATTGCTCACGCGTTACTCACCCGTCCGCCACTAACGTATTTCTACGTCCGTTCGACTTGCATGTGTTAAGCACGCCGCCAGCGTTCGTCCTGAGCCAGAATCAAACTCTCAAGTTTATGGTTATATATCTTCGGACTCTCGCCCTACGCTATATACTCTCCAAAACTCAATTATTCCTTCCGACTAGTTCATTACTGACTAATTCATCCGTAAATTGACTTTGTGTTCAAATTCGCTTTGAATTTCTTTTACTTTTCTATTCTCTTTTCAATGTGCTTCGCTGTCCGCTCTCTCGCGCGACAGCCTACTTATAATACCATACCTCTTTACCTTTGTCAACTGTTTTTCGACAAAAAATTAAATTTTTTTATAAAAAATATTTCTGTCTTTACCATACAGCGCAAGGCAATCAGCGATTCGCGGCTATACTCATCTATCATAATTTTGAAATAATGCCACGGGAAATTTTCTTAAAAAATTTTTCGAAAATACTTAAAAAAGATTTGACAAATTTTTCGAATTATTATATACTCATAAAGCGTTGTGAGTGATGCAACATCTGCGGATGTGGCGAAATGGCAGACGCGCCAGCCTTAGGAGCTGGTGTCCTCGACGTGGGGGTTCAAGTCCCTTCATCCGCACCACAATGTAACCTATGCGGAAGTGGCTCAGTGGTAGAGCGTTACCTTGCCAAGGTAGATGTCGCGAGTTCGAATCTCGTCTTCCGCTCCACAAAGACGCAATTCGTTTGCGTCTTATATAATGAAAACTGCTTACTCGTAAGCAGCATGGACGATTAGCTCAGTTGGTAGAGCAACTGACTCTTAATCAGTGGGTCCGGGGTTCGAGCCCCCGATCGTCCACCAACACCGGTTGTACCCGGTGTTTTTTTATTTTCAATAATGCTTTTATGATTTTCGTTCACAAAAGTGCAAATACAATAATCGTACTTCACTTCCTTGTTCCCCATTCTTAATTTTCCGCATAACGCCATCTTTATTTATCGAATTTACAAAAAGCGCCCCGACGGTTAAGTCGAGGCGCGCCCTTACTATATAATAATTCCTACTTTAATTCAATCCCCGCCAATGCAATCTTATTTCGCAACGCATCGGTGGTAAGTCCTCCGCTTTCCAGGATTTTGGTTTCGTCAAGCGTTTGTATAAACTTATCGTCGTAGCCTATTGTTACAACTTCGATTGCTCTGCGCTTCTGAGAAAAATACGCTCGCACGCTCTCGCCGAAGCCTCCGCGCACAATTCCGTCTTCAACCGTTATGACGATAGCGCCGTCGTTAAGCGAGTCGAGATATTCGACGTCAAGCGGTTTTACAACGCGAGCGTTCACGACCGTCGCTCCGCGAAGTCCGAGCGCAGCTTTTATTGCGCGATTGCCGACGGCAAGAACAATGACGTTGGAATCGGAACAAGCAAGTCTTTCCCATCTCAACGACTCAATGCCGGTGTGCTCGTCAAAGTCGTAATCATAGGACTTGGAATAGCGAATTGCGAGCGGCGCGTTGTAACTTGCGGCAAAAGAAATCATATCGGCAAGCTCTGCACCGTCCTTCGGTTGCATAACGGTCATATTCGGAATCATAGACAGTGCGGCAAGGTCGAATGCTCCCTGATGGGTCACACCGTCGCATCCTACAGCCCCGGCATGGTCGATAAGAAAAGTGACAGGACGATTATCAATACAAATATCGGTAATCGTCTGGTCGAACGCGCGTTGCCAGAATGACGAATAAACTGCGAAAAACGGCTTGTAACCCGAAGCCGCAAAACCTGCGCACATAGCGGCGGCGTGCTCCTCTGCGATGCCCACGTCAAAATATCTGTCGGGATAAGCCGCGGCAAATTCATTGAGCCCCGTTCCTATTGACATAGCTGCGGTAACGGCAATTACTTTGTTGTCGTTTGCGGCGAGTCGGCACAGTTCCTTAGATACAACCGAAAAAAATGCAGTTTCATGTGACGGAACATCAGCGTGCGGACTTACGCCATGGTATTTGTCCGGCTGCTCCATAACCTCGTCTACGCCGTTGCCTTTGTTTGTAACGACGTGCAAAAGCACCGGTCCCCTGTTATTCTTCAGCCTGGTAAGCACGTCAATCAAGCTGCCGATTTCGTGTCCGTCAAACGGTCCGTAGTATTTTATACCGAGATTTTCAAAAAACTTGTTGGGCAACAGCGAAGCTTTGACGTCGTCTTTAGCCTTGTCGAGAAAATCGACGATTTTATCGCCGAAAAACGGCAACGCCCCCACGCCTCTCTTTATGTCGTACTTAATCGTGTTATAACGCTTGCTCAGTCTTAATTTCGAAAGGTACTCTGCAAACGCGCCTACGTTTTTGGAAATCGACATTTTATTGTCGTTAAGCACGATTATCATCTTTTCCTTATGCGCGCCGATATCGTTTAACGCCTCGAAGGTCATGCCTCCCGTAAACGCCCCGTCGCCGATAACCGTAACTACATTGTATTTTTCGCCGGCAAGGTCACGCGCACGAGCGAGCCCGAGTCCTACGGAAAGCGACGTACTGCTATGCCCTGTCGTAACGACGTCGCAATCGCTCTCGTCGGCGTTCGGGAAGCCCGTTATGCCCCCGTCCGTTCTCAGTTCCGAAAACTTATCTCTGCGCCCCGTGATGATTTTATGCGTATAGGTCTGATGTCCCACGTCGAACAGTAACTTGTCGGTGGGACAATCGAAAACGTAATGAAGCGCAATGGTAAGCTCGACAGTACCCAAATTGGACGCGAGATGACCGCCGCGACGCTTTACAGTCTCGACAATAAGTTCGCGCACCTCATCCGCATACTCTCCGAGCTCTTTTATGTTCAGTTTTTTGAGCTCGTCGGGTGAATTAACTTGTTCGATAATTTTCGGCAACCGTTTCAGTCCTTAAGCCTTGCGGTTAGCCGCGTTCATTGCGCATTCACGGAAAAATCCGACTTCTCCATTGACGTCTTTCAATGCGCAAATCGCGCGGTCGGTATAGTCGGCAATCATTTTCCTTGCCTCGTCGGGGCTGACCACTTTCAAAATCGAGCAGCCGTCGCTGTCGCTTCCGTCAAGATAATCGTCGGCAATCTGGAACGCAAACCCGAAATTATACGCGTACTGCTCCAAAGCCGCAACAGATTGTCTGTCCGCTCCGCCTGCCAGCGCGCCTGTTTTTACCGCAGCGACAATCAAATCGCACGTCTTGTGAGCAAAAATGTATTCGATTTCGTCCAGCTTGTGCCTCTTCGGCTTTTTGCAGAACGCGAGGTCGCCCACTTGTCCGGCGATAAGACCGCTGGGACCCGTAAGCCGTGCAAACTCATACCCTGCCTCGACTATGCGATTCTTGTCGGCGCTCATGGCGGCAGCCGCAAAATACCTTTCAAACGCGGCGGTCAAAAGCGCGTCGCCCGTAAGAACCGCCATATCTTCGCCGAATTTTTTGTGAAGAGCGGGCTTGCCGCGTCTGTAGTCGTCGTTGTCCATACACGGCAAATCGTCGTGTATGAGCGAATAGGTATGCAAAAGCTCGACAGCGACCGCAAGCTCCAATGCCGCGTCGTCGATTTTTCCCACAAATGCCTTGTAGGCTTGCAAGGTGAGCACCGGTCTTATGCGTTTACCGCCCGAGAACAGGCTGTATTTCATCGTTTCTCTCAGCGATTTCGGACAATCCGAACCGTCCAGAACGGCAGACAAATACGCTTCAAATTGCTTACATGTATCGTTATACTCTTTAATATAGTCCATAATCACTCCACTCACTCGTTATCGGCAAGAAGTTTGTCCACTTCACCGCGTATAGACGTAATTTTACCCTTATATTCGTCGAGCGCCGTCAAGCACTCCTTTGTAAGAGTTACCCCCTTTTCAAACAACTCCACGCCCTCTTCAAGCGTAAGTTTTTCGTTTTCGAGCCTGTTCACGATGCCCTCAAGCTCTTTCAGCGAGTTTTCGTAATTCATGTTACTCTCCTTTATTTATCACGCTTTTACGCGTGTTAACGACATTTGCCGCGATTATTCCGTCGGCAACCACTACCTCCAGCTCATCGCCCTTAGCGACGTCGCCGACCGAAGCAATCGGAACATCGTTGCGGTAAACTTTCGCATAACCGTTTGAAATTATTTTCAAAGGACTTGCGGCGTCCAACCGCCCCGACAGCAACGTAAGCGCGTTCTTATAGCTCGATAAGCTTTTTTCGGCTAAATCCGCCGTTTTGCTCATCAGCGCCGACACGTTGCGCCGCGCAAGCTCTTCTTTTTCCTTTGCAAGCGTCGTAAGTCTTCTGGCATAGTTGTTCAGTTTCAGCCTGCCGCCGTAAAACGCCGTGAACGCGTCGTCGGTAAGTCGTTTCGCGGCATAGCATGCTCGCACACGATTTTTCCGATAGATTGCGGTAATCGCTCCGTCCATTTTTGCCAGGCAATCGTAGAACCTCGCAATAAACGCTTCGTTTATTCTGCACACGTTTTCTCCGGCTATCGACGGCGTACCGGCTCTCAGCGACGCAGCGTAGTCGCATAGCGTATAATCGACCTGGTGTCCGACCGCCGAGATTACGGGCACCTGCGAAGCGGTCACCGCGCGAGCGACGTTTTCCTCGTTGAATGCGTCGAGGTCGGTATTAGAGCCGCCGCCGCGAGCGACGACGATGACATCGCAATCGCTCAGGCTCGCTTCTTTGACGGCGTCGGCAATTTCATTACTCGCACCATCGCCCTGCACCCTTACAGGGTATAAAACCACGTCTATATAGGCGTGACTTTTTCTTATTACCGACAGAAAGTCATGAATAACCGCGCCCGTTTCGCTGGTGATTATTGCCACACGGCGAATAAATTTCGGCAACGGCGGTCGATTGTCGAACGCACCGTCCGCTTTCAGTCGCTCGTATAGCTCTCTGAGCTTACGTTTCAGCGTGCCTTCGCCAAACGGCTCGACGCTTTTCGCCACAAACGAAACGCGATTACCCTTTACATAGTAATCCACCGAACCGACGACGGTAACGGTTTCTCCGATTGGCGGAGAATAACCGCCGCCGAAGCGCACGCATCGTAATATGCTGTCCTCGTCCTTGAGCGTAAAAAACAAGTTTCCGCCCGAGCTCGAACATTCGTAAACCTCGCCGAACACGGCAATATTTTTTAAAATCAGCTCATCGTCAAAAACGCCCTTGATGTAGTTATTCAGTTGTGTGACCGAAAGTTTATTGCTTCTTTCCAAAATACGCCGCCTTGACGGTATTTTTAAGCAGCATCGTTATCGTCATTGGTCCGACACCGCCGGGAACGGGCGTTATATATGCAGCTTTCTCCGAAGCCGAAGCATATTCGACATCGCCGTGAAGCTTGCCGTCCTCGCGATTCATACCGACGTCGATAACAATCGAGCCTTGTTTAATCATATCGCCCGTTATAAACTCTTTCTTACCTATCGCAACAACCAGAATATCGGCTTCGCGCGTGTAGGAAGCAAGATTTTGCGTCCTCGAATGACAAATCGTAACGGTTGCGTTTTCGCCGAGCAGCATAAGCGCAATCGGTTTCCCGACGATATTGCTTCTGCCCACAACGACGGCATGCTTGCCGGAAATCGTCGTGCCCGTGCTCTTTATCAGCTCCATAATCCCCGACGGCGTGCATGCGGCAAGACACGGATTGCCGAGCAGAAGATTGCCTGCGTTCACGGCGTGAAATCCGTCCACGTCCTTTTCGGGCGTAACCGCGCCCAAAACCGCTTTCTCGTCGACGCCCACGGGCAACGGAAGCTGAACCAGCAATCCGTCGACGCTTTCGTCGGCATTAAGCGTCTTAACCAGCTCTACAAGTTCGTCGGTCGAAACGCTGTCGGGGAGATAATATTCCATCGACTTTATGCCCGTTTCTTCACACGCCTTAATTTTATTGCGAACGTAAACCTTGCTTGCCGGGTTTTCGCCTGCAAGTATCACGGCAAGTCCGATTTTCCTGCCGTAGTCGCGCTCGAACTTCTCTGCGTCGATTTTAATTTCGCCGCGGAGTCGAGCTGCCAGCAGTTTTCCGTCAATCCTCGTTGCGCTCATTGAGAAGGTTCTCCTTTTCCTTGATAACGGAAGCCAGAACGCCGTTTATAAACGACGGACTGTTGTCGGTAGAATACGTCTTTGCTAGTTCTACGGCTTCGTTTACCGAAACTTTATCGGGAACGTCGGGCAAAAACAGAATTTCATACGTCGCAATAAGAAGTATCGCCAAATCGATTTTGTAAATACGCTCCGCCGTGAAGCCGCGAGCGAAGCTCGCTATCGTTTTTGTCAAAAAAGCCTTTTCACTCGTCACCCCGTCAAGAAGTGTATCCAGATAAAGCTTGTCCTCCTCGTTAAACCCGGAGGTAAGCGCGTTGTAAGTAAGTTCGTTTCTCGCGCCGCCGATAAGCTGCTCGAACGTAAGCTTGAATGCGTTTTCTCTCGCTGTCTTTCTCATAATTGCTCCGTAAACAGCCGACAAGGTTTCCCGATATTCACGGGAAACCTGCGGCTTCGTTTCATATAGTATTTTTATACCGTTTCGTCAAAGCACACGCCTAAAACGTTGACGTTGACCGTGCCGGTTTTAAGGTTTGTCATGCTCTCGACGCTGCGCTTTACGTTCTCCTGAACGCGGTAGGCGACCTCTGCGCACGAAAACCCGATGATAACATCGATATACACGTCGATATTGATTGTGTCGCCCGACGTTTCGGTGCGAATCCGCTTGCCCTGAAGCCCGGCGACTCCGCGGATTTCCTGAGCGGCAAGCGAAATTATAGACACGATTACCTTGTGTCCGTAATTAACCTTTCCGGTGAAATCGGCATTGTACCGCGACTTAAACGGCATAACTTCCGCTCCTTGTCAAACACTCTGCCCTTCGGCTTATCCGCGCGCTCGAACGGCGCTTCTCCTCCAGACTAAATATATTATAACACAAGCAAACGGAAATTTCAATCAATTTACCTATTCGACCGGAATAATTCTCACGTTTGACGCGGTTTTTCCCGTTTCGGCAGTAACGATTTCCAGCACCTTCGCCACCTGCTCGCTCGTGAGCGACGCAGACTTGATGATTATATTGACGTTTTCCGTCGAAGAAGTGACCACCGCGTCCTCGAAGCCTGCCGCTTTAATCAACCCCTCGAGTACGAGTTCGGTGTCCATTGCCGAAGTGAGCGCGAGCTTGTCGTCCTCCGCTTTCTTGACAGCCTCTTCGCTGGAAGCCTCGTCCTTGATTATCGCGTCAAGGTACATAATCGTCTGATTTCTCGTTTCCGTCCTGTCGGTGCGATACGCCGCAAAGAAGTCCGCGCTGGTTACCGTGTCGGTTCCTGCATTTGCTTTTTGCGCGCTCTTGTTAAGATAGATGTTCAGCACGCCCGTTACGACAAGCAGCGCAATCATACCTGCAAGAACGAAAATCTTTCCCTTTTTACCCAACATGTTTATATCCTCCTGAATAAAGATAACTAATTTATTTTTTTGCGCCGTAGACCGCTACGTTTTCCGGCGGCATCTGCGTTATCGCAACCACCGCGTTTATTATATCGAGCTTTGTTTTCACTTCGCCGCCGCCCTTTACGACTACTACCGCCCCGACGGCTTTGGGATAGATTTCCTTCAACACTATCGGCTTGCCGCCCTGAACGACAGTGGGCGTTTTCGTCGTCGAATTCTGGTTCTCTGTCGTAGAATATGCTATCAGCGATTCTGTTCCGCACTCCCAACTTACTATAATTTCCGCGTTTTTGTCGCCGCTCAGCTTGACTATGGCGTCGCGCAGCTTTGCTTCGGTTTCCGTCCGATAATCGCTGCCCGTCGTCTCGTCGTTTTTTGCCGTCTGCGACCTGCCGCTACCTCCCACAAAGTACACAATCAGCATAATCGCCACCGCAATCGCGGCTATTATTATCTCCTTGTTCTTCAGATTTTTCAGCCCGTCTTTGAGTTTGTCAGTCTTTTTGCCCATACACGACTACCTTGCTTTTTTCTATGTTAAGATACTTACACACCGTCGTCACCGCCAACTCATTCATATTTATATGCCCGAGTTTTTCGTCTATTACGGAATCGGCTAAATTTATTTCGACTTGTACAATTTTTGTTTTCTCGCCGTTCCCTTCCCTCGTAATTTTTACCGCTGCTCCGCTTATACCTGCGTTTTTAAGCTCGCCTACAAGCGCGGCTTCTACGGCGTTTATTCTTTTTTCGTCGACAAACCCGATAAACGACTCGTCAAGCTGCATATTGTTTTCGGCGGTATCGTCGCCTCCAATCGAAAACCCGTTTTTGACAAGCGCAGGTATCGGCATGACGATAACGAGCAATATCACGATTGCGGTAACCGAACGAATGAATTTCGACATGCGAGTGTCCGAAAACAATAATTCTGCGCCGATTGCTATCACTACCGCTACGAATATCGCGGTTATCCACGCGGCCAATGCAGACATTTCGTCCCTCCCTATAACACCAGATTTCCGCTCGCTATGAGCAAAATCAAAAAGACGAAGTATATGAACGCCAAGCCGCACACCACGGCGATAAGCAGATTTATCGCGCCCGAAATCGAGTTTAACAGCGACGTTATTTTACCGCCCTCCAGCGGCTCCGTTATCGCGCCGGCGAGTTTCAACGACAATGATACGACTATGATTTTTATGAGTATCGGCACAACGGTCATCAGCAAAATCAGCACGGCAGTCATCCCCACCGCATTTTTTATGAGCACGCTTCCGGCAAGTATAACGTTAAAACCCTCGGAGAGGTAACCGCCGATTATCGGCACATACTTCGATAACGCAAACTTAGCCGCCCTGACGGAAACGTTGTCGTAAATCGCCGCCGTAATCCCCTGCACCGACAAAAATGCCAGGAACAAGAAAAACGTCGTGTATAACACCCATTTCGCCGCAGATAAACAAAACTTAGCCGCGCCGCCCAGCTTGACCGTTCCCGAAAGATTACCCACTATCGAGAACACCACCGCGACAATCAGCGCAGGAAGAGCCAGCGAGGTTACGAGCTCGGTTATGGAGATTGCAAAAATCGCCACCGCAGGCTGATATATGGCAATCGAGCCGCTTGCCCCCAGCGCCGTCATCAGAGTGAACAGTATCGGAAACACGATTTCCGATTGAGTCCTGACTGCCTCTACCATTGATTTTACGTCGCGTATCACTCCGAAAATTTCTATTATTACCAAAATCGAAACCAACGTAATTCCCGCAAAATTTACTACAGCGTCGGTCGACTTCGAGGCGAAGCTTCCTTTAATGCCCCCTACAAGGTTTATGAGTATCGCAATCGCGATAATCGACATCAGTATCGGAAGCGTGGAAGCCACGGATTCGCCCAACGTCGACAGCGCGTATTTGACAAACGAGGAATACTCGAATTTGAACTCGCCATTCGCGACCTTTACGAGCCAATCTTTAAGCCCTGTCCCGAATAACTCGCGGCTATTATCCGGCATCGACTTGAAATACTCGTCTAGCGCACTGATGTCAAGCTCGCTTAAAAGCTCTTCTATGCCTATTTGTTCCTCTTCTTCGTCCTCGTCGTCTGCTGCGGTGTTCCTGACGCTTTCTACTTGCTCTACAGCGGAATTATCCTGCTCTTGCGCAAAAGCGACAACGGGCGACGGCGAAAAAATCGCACTCGTGAGCATTGCGAGCATCGGTATCAGAATTAACAGCTTTTTCATTGCAGCAGCTCCGTAACGACGTTAAACAACATCTGAATCAGCGGAATAGAAACAGCGAATATTATGATTTTCGCGCCGAAAATTATCTTTTCTCCCAGCATTTTCGAGCCCGATTCCTCCGCAATCCCTGCGGAAAAATCGGCGATATAACCTATTCCGACGATTTTGACGAGTATTTTCATTATGCTTCCGTCAAGCCCTGCCTTGTCCGAAATTCCGTGAAAAAAATCAATTGTTTCGATAAGCCTGTCCGCCACGCCCATCAGTATCATAATGCCGCCGGCAACGACAATCAACACCGCAATGTCGGGGCGGTTTTCTCTTATCAGCATTGCCGAAAACGCCGTTACAATGCCTATCGCGCATAACGTAACTATGCTCATACTAATAGAACGCAAAAAGAGTTTTAAGCGTTTCAAAAAGTTGCGAAATCATGTCGATGACCATCATCAGAACGATGACGAGCCCGGCAAGCGTCGTCAGCGTCGCTATTTCGTCCTTATCGGCTTTTTTCAGCACCTGATTTACGATAGCAGTCAATATGCCTACGGCTGCGATTTTCAAAATGATACTTATATCCACACTCGTTCGTCTCCTATAATACGACGACGCCTGCGCCGAGCCCGATAAGCACTCCGAGCTTTATTGCCGTCGCCGCGTATTTGTTTTCCTTGTCCTTTGCCGAGGCGTAAAATTCGTTTATCTTAGCTTTATAGTTATCCAAAACAAACAACTGCGTGTCCAAATCGTATGTTCCCAAAGCGGAAAACAATTCGACTATTACCGTATATTCCCTTTCGCTAAGCTCTTGTCTCGGAATCTTCAAGTCTTTGGATTCGTTGGTAACGTATCGCACGAACGCATCTGTCGTCGGTTTAATCGCCTTGTACTCGCCCTCGCTCACAATCGTCGCCACCGTTGCCTGACGGAACTTTATGTCGCCGGAAATCGAGTTTATCAGCGCGACTATTTCCTCGAAATACCGCCTGCGCGAGGTCAGCCGCCCGGAATACGCTACCCCGACCGTGGTTCCGAGCGCGACAAACGCCAAAATCAGCACAAATTTTATCGCCATATCGGTCACGAAGCAAGATACAAGCGCTTCATGTCAGCGTCGTAAACGTTCTCATAGGTGCCCGGTCCGTTCCTGTCCGACAAAAACACATAGCGAGTAATTATTTTCTTGTCGTATAGCTCCTTAAAGCCGCGTCTGATAAACAGCTCCTCGGGCGTAGAAGCATGAACGGAGGCTATTACCGCCACGCCGCCTGCAATCGCGTCGGCAACCGCTTCAAAATCCTCCTCGCCCATCAGCTCGTCGGTGACGATGACGTCCGGGCGCATGCTTCGAACCCCGTAAGAAAAGGCGTAGCTCTTAGTGCAGTTCGAGATAATATCTGTGCCGATGCCCACGTTCAGCTGCGCAACTCCTGCGTGTACCGCGGCGATTTCGCTACGCTCGTCGACAAGCAAAATGTTTTTAATCGCAATTTTAGAGATATTACAGCAAAGGTCGCGAAGCACGGTAGTTTTCCCGGCTCCCGGCGGCGCAACTATCAGCGCGCTCCGCAGTCTCACGTCGTTTATGTATGAGAACGCCGTCAGCGAGCAGTCGCTAATCTCGTGCGGAAAACGAATGTTTACCGACGTAAAGTCCTTGATTGTTTTCACTCCTCCGGCGTCCTTTACCGTTTCGCCGCAAACGCCCAACCTGATTCCTCCCTCAATCGTTATATACCCCCTCGACAGCTGATTGTTCACGCTGTACAGCGAGTATTCCGTCGCGCTCACTACTATGCTCTTGACCAGACCGTCGCTCGCCGTAAACGCATGTTCGGGCTCGTCGAGCAAGCCGCTTTTCCCTAGATAATAATACCTGCCGCCGTAATCGATTACAATCGGCTGCGCGGTTCTTATTCTTAACTCGTATAGCCGGCTCTCGTCAAGTCGGGAACGAATAACCGAAAGAAATTCGTCCGGTAATAGCTTTTCTATCATAAAGTCACCTCACAAGGTCGGTTTTCCATGTGCTCCTTTGCGCCTTATCATAAATATATTAGGCACGGACAACCGTTAGTACAGATTAAAGAAAAAAGACCGTCCGCAAAAGCGAACGACCTTTAAGTCCGATAATATTATTCTTACGCAACCGAAAAGTCCGTAACATGGTACCTCACATTACGGGCTGTATCGGATAACTGATTTTTACGAAAGCACGAAGCTTTACTTCACGCGCTCCATGTACGTTCCGGTGCGCGTGTCGACGCGGATTTTGTCGCCGGTATTGACGAAAAGCGGCACCTGAATGTTGTAGCCGGTTTCGAGCGTAGCAGGCTTGTTGCCGGCTTTCGAGGTATCGCCCTGAATGCCGGGCTCGGTAGAAGCCACCTCGAGCTCTACGAAGTTCGGGGGAACGACGCTGAACGCTTCGCCCTTGTAAAGCTGAATCGTCACCATCATTTCCTCTTTCACGAACTGCATAGCGTCGGCTACCATATCATAGTTAAGCGGCAGCATATCGAACGAATCCATGTCCATGAAATAGTACAAATTGCCGTCGTTGTAGGAATACTGCATTTCCTTTCTCTCGATACGAGCGTCCGGGTACTTGTCCGTGGGGTTAAAGGTCTGCTCGAGCACCTGTCCGGTCACGACGTTTTTCAGCTTGGTACGGACGAACGCCGCACCCTTACCGGGCTTAACGTGCTGGAAGTCGACGACCATATAAACCTTACCGTCGATTTCGATAGTTACGCCTTTTCTAAAATCTCCTGCTACCATACAATCCTCCTGAATGTAATTACAAATTATAAGTCTATTTTTTTATCGACAAGCGTAGTGAGATTGACTGCGCCGTCGTTTTTAATAACTATTAAGTCCTCTATCCTCACGCCGCCGAGTCCGTCGACGTAAATACCGGGCTCAACCGAGCACACCATATTTTCTTTAAGCACCTCGTCGGAGCGCGGGCTTAAATACGGAGCTTCGTGGACAACTACGCCTATGCCGTGTCCGAGCGAATGCGTAAACTCGTTTCCGTAGCCGTGAGCGGTTATATACTCGCTCGCGAGCAGGTGCGCTTCTCTTCCCGTCATGCCTGCCTTAATGTTGTTTAGCGCATAAGCCTGCGCTTCGAGCACGATTTGGTGAATTTTCGCAAGCTTTTCCATAGGCGTGCCGACACAGAAAGTACGCGTCATATCGCCACAATAGCCGTTTACTCTCGCGCCGATGTCGAAAGTAACCATATCGTTCTTTTCGAGTTTCTTCATCGACGGATGATGATGCGGATTGGCGGTGTTCACGCCGAACGCGACGATGTTTTCAAACGCCAGCTCCTCCGCGCCCAACGACAGCATCTGGTAGGTGATTTCGTTGGAAATGTCCTTTTCCGTCACGCCGTATTTAAGCAGCGGCAAAGTTTTCAAAAGAGCTTTTTGCGTAACGACTTCGGCGGCTGCAATCTTGGCGATTTCGTCCTCCGATTTAATTAGCCGCTCGTCGTTTATATCGGCAGACGCAGGCTTCAAGGTAAAGCCGTCCAGCTCGGATTTCAGCTTTTTGAACGACGCAACGGTGACGTATTCGTCCTCATAACCCACAACCTTAGCTTCGACCTTTTTGAGTGTCTTTACTATATCGTCGTAAAAGTTCGCTCCGACAGTGGTGATTACGTTAAAGCCGGTGATAAGTTTACGCGCCTCGGCGGCGTACCTCGGGTCGGTAATAAAGAATTTTTCGTTCTCGGTCAGAATAACGCAACCGAACGTGGACTTGAAGCCCGTGAAATAAAACCTGTTTATGTCGCTAAGGATGAGATAAGTATCTATTTTCTTAAACATACCAAACACTCCTGAGTACTATTCTACCATATATCTCGAAAAAAGTTAAATGATTTTATGGCATTTTTTCATAATTAACGCGTCTTCTGCCATAACTTCTTTCGATTCGCATATTATGACGGGCGTCATTCGGTATTCGTCGATGACTTCCGCAAGCGGCGCATACTCCGGACCGTACTCGGTGTCCGCAAGCGTAAGGTGTCTGATTTCTCCTGCCGCGCCGTACTGAATCTTGGAAAAGTGAATATGGATGTTTTTTGCTTTTTCCTCGCCGAGTTCGTCGAACGTATAATCGATAATCCGTTTATAGTCGTCCTTTGTCTTGATGCCGCCGTGAGTATAGCTGTTTATGTGCCCGAAGTCGTAGCACGGATACAGGTGCTTGTCCGCCTTGCAAAAGTCTACAACCTCTTCGACCGTGCCTATCTGCCCGAGCTTCCCCATCGTTTCGGGACAAAGAATATAGTCGTCGAAGCCCAGACATTCGCTAAGTTCGCTCATCATTTTGATTATGTTGCTTTTCGTTGCGGCTACAGCCTCGCTTCTTGTCTGTTTTCCGCATGCCGCCGGATGAAATACGACGCGTGCGCCGCCCATTTTCTTCATCGCAATCAGCGACTGCCGCACATAACCCATCGATTTTTCTATCATTTCCGAATCGGGATTTGCAAAATTCGTGTAGTACGGCGCGTGAATCGACAGCGCGATGTCGTACTTATTCATTTCCTGCGCTATTTTTGCCGCCGTTTCGTCGGTAATATGTACGCCGCGTCCGAACGAGTACTCGAACGCCGTCAAGCCTATCTCGTGCAGCCACTCGGCTTCCTCATAGGTGTGTTTTCTTCCGCTCTCGTAAAACCCGAGCGAGTTTCCCGACGGTCCAATCCTTAGCATAAACTTTTACTCCGTTTAATGTCGTTTTTAATCGTTCCGACAAGCTCGTCGGGCGTATCGAATTTGCGTATATCGCGCAGGTACTCGGAAAACGACAACTTGATATATTTGCCGTACAAGTCACCGTCAAAGTCCTCGATGAGCGCCTCCACCGTAGTAGAATAGTCGTCGAATGTCGGCTTCGCCCCAACGTTCGTGACCGCGCCGTACAGTCTACCGTCAATGTCCGCCGTGCAAGCGTAAACACCGCATTTCGGCAAAAGCTTGTCCGCGCTTACCGAAACGTTTGCGGTAGGAATACCGAAAACGTGCCCTTCGCCGCGCCCCTTGACGACTTCGCCGTAAATAAAATATTTCTCTCCCAAAAGCTCGGCGCACGATTTGAGGTCGCCTACCGATAGCAGCGACTTAATCTCGGTGGAGGAAATTCTTTTGCCTCTATGTTCGATTGTGGGAGCTATCACGAGCGCAATTCCCTTTTCGTCGCAGTACTCGCGAAGAAGCCGCACGTCGCCTGCCCCGTACTTACCGAAAGTGTAATCGTCGCCGCACACAAAAGCGGCTATGTCGTAATTGCCGGTCAGTCCGTCCAGGAACTCGCGAGCTTCGGTACTTTTCACTTCGTCGGTAAAGGGATAAGCGATAATCTTTTCCGCGCCGCACTCCGCGTACAGCATTTTACGCTCGCAAAAGTCGTAAACCTGCTTGGCGACGTTTTCTCCGTCCTTCTTGATTGGTTGTGAGAACGTAAAGGCGCCGAACATAAGCCCGTGCTCCTCGGCATACTTTTTGCCCGTCATGAAAATTGCGCGGTGTCCGAGGTGCATGCAATCGAAAAAGCCGAGCGCAAGGCAGTATTGATTATGTTTGTAATCGACTTTTTCCATTTTAGTCCCTTAAATATGTCTTGATTTTCAACCGACCAAGCTCGTCCTTTTCTCCGAGTCCGAACAGCTCGCCTCTGCAATAGACGGTAAACGGCGTCTCCGGAACTTCGCCCACAGGCAACTTTACGCCGTGCATCAGCCTGTCGTATTCGGCATCGGGTAAATCAAAGCGCGGAAAATCGGCGAGCGCAACCTCGAGCGGAATCACACACGTTGCACCTTTCGATTGCAGTTCTTCGACCGTTACGGCTTCCTCAATGCGAAAACCGCCTGCTCGCACCCTCTTTATCGAAACCATAGTTGCGAGCGAATCCAGCGAATACGCAAGGTCGCGACACAAGCTTCTGATATACGTTCCTGCCGAGCAATGAATCCTCATTAAGTACGTGTTTTCGGCTGTTCTTTTAATGAACTCGAATGAATAAACCTCAACCTCGGCGGCTTCAAGCGTAAAATCAACGCCTTTGCGCGCCAGGTCATACGCCCTTGCTCCGTTGACGTTCTTTGCGCTGTACAGCGGCGGTACCTGACGAATAACACCGACAAACTCGTCTAATTTGCTTTCTATTTCACTTTGGGAAGGTATAGTTTTGGTAAAACGCGACGGTTCACTGTCTCCGTCGAGCGTAGGCGTTTCATAACCGAACGCGAATTCTGCCTCATACACCTTATCTTTTTTCAGCAGCGCGTCGAAAAGCCGCGTACCCTTGCCTATGCCTATCGGCAAAACGCCCTCGCCCTGTGGGTCGAGCGTGCCCATGTGTCCGACTTCTTTGACGTGAAGAATATTTCTAACCTTATTTACGGCGTCGCGACTCGTCCACCCCTTAGGCTTATAAAGATTGACTATCCCTTTCATTCGGCAATCCCGTCGGTCACCGATTTCACGATTTTTCTCACTACATCCTCGTAGTGCCCGTTGACCACGCAGCCTGCTGCGAGCTTGTGTCCGCCGCCGCCGAACATGAGCGCCGCCACCGAAACGTCGATACCCTTCGAGCGGTAGCTGACCTTATAACTGCGGACATTCTGCTCGGTCATGCACACGGCAACCCCCACCGAGCCGATACTCATTCCGTAATCGATAAGTCCTTCGGTGTCGGTAATATCGCAACCGCACTCCTCGAGCATTTTGCGCGTAATAGTCATAATGACGATATAATCGTCCTTGAAAAAACGCATCGACTCGATAGCCTTGGCTGTCAGCATGATTTTGTTCTTGGTGTTGTTCTTGTAAAAATCGTTGACTATCGCTTCGAGGTCGGCACCGAGTGCAAGCAACTTTGACGCAGCGGCGAGCGTTTCCGGCTTGGTATTGTTGTGCATAAAGTTACCCGTATCGGTGGAAATTCCCAGATACAATAACGTAGCGATATCTGCGTCGATAACGTCATCGCCGGAGATTAAGTCGTAAACAACCTCGCACGCACTGCTCTTTTCCGGGTAAACGTAGTTGACCTTAGCAAAGCGATTGTTAGTCCGATGATGGTCGATGTTTATGGTGTTCGGGCACTTGTTAAATACCGAAAGCCATTTACCGAGCCTCGTGTCGTCGGCACAGTCAACCGCAATACCCAAATCATAGCCGGAGTATTTTTTGTCGTTAAGCTCGTAGAAGCATTTTATAAACGAGTAATGCGACGGTCGGTCGGAATCGGTAACGAAATCCACCTGCTTACCCAATTTTTCGGCTACTTTTTTCAGCGCAAAGCCGGACCCCAAACTATCTCCGTCGGGTCTTATATGACACACGATTAGTATGCGCGCGGATTTTTTTATGCTTTCAATTACCGTTGTTGCCGCCACCGTTCTTAATGTCCTCCAATATGGATTCGATTTTTGAGCTGTACTGCATCGAAGTATCGAGCTTAAATTCAAGCGACGGAACCGACCTTATTTCGGAAAACGCAACGGACAATTCCTTGCGGATAAAACCTGCCGCGTTCCTGATTGCCTCAAACGTAGCCTTACACTTGTCCTCGTCACCGAAAATCGACAAATAAACTTTTGCCGTTTTAAGGTCCTTGGCAACCTCGACGTTGGTGACGCTGACCATCTGAGTAACGCGTGGGTCCTTAATCTTGTTGTCGATTATGTCCGCAATCACCTTGCGCATTTCGCTGTTAAGTCTGTCAATTCTGAAACTCATTTTTACTCCGCTAAATTACTTTTGCTGTTCGAGAACGTAGGCTTCAACCTCGTCGTTTTCGGCAAATCCGTCAAAGTTATCGAAGCTCAAGCCGCACTCATAGCCTGCCGCAACCTCCTTGACGTCGTCCTTAAAGCGCTTGAGATTCTTTACCTCGCCGTCGAAAATCACTACGTCGTTGCGGTAAACGCGTACCTTTGCGTTGCGCGCAATTTTGCCGTTGAGAACATAGCAGCCAGCAATCGCTCCGACGCCGGAAATCTTGATGACGTTGCGGATTTGCGCTCTGCCGATAATGTTTTCGGCATATTTCGGCGCGATAAGTCCTTTCATAGCGGCTTCGATGTCGTCTATCGCTTCGTAAATGATGTTGTAAAGTCTGATGTCCACGCCCGTGCTTTCGGCAAGCTGTCTTGCCTCGCTGTCGGGACGGACGTTGAAGCCGATAATAATCGCGTTGGAAACGCCTGCAAGCATAAGGTCGGACTTGTTGATTGCGCCCACGCCGCCGTGAACGACAACCACCTTGACCTCGTCGTTGCTAAGCTTCTCGAGCGAGGTTTTAAGTGCCTCGACCGAGCCCTGAACATCGCCCTTAATGATGATATTCAGCTCTTTCATCTGACCTTCGCTTATCTTGTTGAACACGTCGTCCAGCGTAATCTTTTGTCCCTGATTAGCCTGTTCGGTCTTAATCTTGGCAGTACGTTCGGCAACGATTTGCTTAGCTGTCTTTTCGTCGCCTACGACGTAAATTCCGTCGCCTGCATTCGGAACGTCGGTAAAGCCCAGCACGGAAACGGGCATAGACGGTCCGGCTTCTTTAACCGAACGCCCCTTGTCGTCGACCATGCCTCTCACTCTTCCCGAGGTAAGCCCGGAAACGACGTAATCGCCGACGTGCAGCGTGCCGTTGCTGACGATAATATTCGCGACAGGTCCCTTGCCCTTGTCGAGCCGCGACTCGATAATCGTGCCGTGAGCCTGGCGTTTCGGGTTTGCGCGATAGTTGTTGTACTCGGCGAGGAACAGTATCATTTCGAGGAGCTTGTCGATGCCCTCGCCCGTCTTTGCGGAAACAGGCACCATAATCGTGTCGCCGCCCCATTCCTCGGGAACAAGCTCGTATTCGGTGAGCGCCTGCTTAACTCTCTCGACGTTTGCGCCCGGCTTATCGATTTTATTGATTGCGACGATGACGGGCACCTTAGCCGCCTTTGCATGGTTAATCGACTCTACGGTCTGCGGCATTACGCCGTCGTCCGCCGCAACGATAAGCACGGCAATGTCGGTGACGTTGGTACCGCGCGCGCGCATTTCGGTAAACGCTTCATGACCCGGGGTATCGAGAAAAGTGATTTTCTCGCCCTTGCAGGTGACGGAGTATGCGCCGATGTGCTGAGTTATACCGCCTGCCTCGCCTGCCGCGACGCTCGTCTTTCTGATAGCGTCCAAAAGTGAGGTTTTGCCGTGGTCGACGTGACCCATAACGGTGATAATCGGCGGACGCTTGACAAGGTCTTTCTCGTCGTCCTGCTCGTCGTGCATTGCTTCGAGCTTCTCTTCCTTGGTCTGCTCGAGCTTCAATTCGAGCTCGACGCCCAACTCGTTGGCAACCAGCTCCATTGTCGGGAAGTCGACCACGCTGTTGATGTTGGTCATAATTCCGAGAAGCATCAGTTGCTTGATTATTTCCTGAGCGGTTTTGCCTATCTTTTCGCTGAGAATCTTGACGGTAAGGTTTTCGGTTGTGATAACAGCCTTTTCGATTTTAGTCGGCGCGACGACTACGGGAGCCTTGACCTTCTTATTCTTAAGCTTGCGCGTACCCATGCGCTCCTCTCCGATGTCGTCGGTGATGAAGCCCTTGCGGATAAGCGTGCGCTTATTCATCGTCTTTTTGTCATCGGGTTTATTAAAGTCCTTTTTCTTATCGAACGCCTTGTTGCGCTCTTTGCTCTTATCGAGCGGCATGGGCGCAAGTCTGGGCGCAGACGGACGAGCAGCGGTCGGACGCGGCGCTCCGCCCTGCGGTCTTGCCGGGCGCTCTCCGTTTGCTCCGCCGCGAGGCGCAAATCCGCTCTGAGGACGTTGCCCCTGCTGACGCGGTCCGCGCGGTCCCATCTGACCGTACTGCTGCGGCGTTCTCTGCTGAACGGGAGGCGGCGTGTACGTTCCGCGGATAAAGCTGGGAACGACCTTTGTTCCGGCAGGCTTGCTCTGTACGTCGAAAGTCATCGTGCGCACGTTTTCCTTCTTTTCCGTTTTTTCGGAAGCAGCCGGCTTGTCCGTCTTCTTTTCAGTCTTTATCTCCGCTTTCGACTCGGGCGCGGCGGTCTTTTCAAACTCCGCAGGCGCGGTCGTTTCCGGTTTCGGAAGCGGCTTGGGCTCCGGTTGCGGCGGTGCCGGCTTTGCCTTCTTTTCAAGCTCTGCCTGACGTGCGCGCTCGGCTTCGTCGCGTTTCGCACGTTCCTTCTCCGCGTTTCTGGATTTTACCGCATTCAATGCGGCGTCAATCTTGCTTCTCATCGCCTTGTAATCGGCGACGAGCGCGGCAAAAGACCCGGCTTTGTCGGATTTATTGAGGTTGTTGACCTTTTGTATGGTGGAAAGCTCGGTCTTTCCCTCTGCAGCTTTGTTATCTTTAACCAAGATGATTTACCTCCGTAACGCGTTGATAAGTTCCGTTCATATTGTCCAGCATTGCCTGCGCCATTTGCTTGTCGATGACGGCAATCGCCTTGCAGCCCGAGCGGTGCGTCATTTCCTCCACGGTCGTTTGTTTAACGACCACCGTGGACACACCGACTTGGCTTCTTATGATTTTGTCGCGAGAATTGTCCGATAAGGTTCCGCAAAGTATCATAAGGTATTTGCGCTTGTGATAGCGCTCTATGGAGTCGCAGCCGTAAAGCACTTTTCCTGCTTTGATTGCGAATCCGAGTATCGAAACGACTTTATCGGGCGAAGTCGCTTTATTCATTGTCACCGTCATCGAATTCCTCCAAAAGCTTGTCGTAAACTTCGGGCTCCACCTGCGTGGAAAACGCACGCGACAGCGCGCCCGTCTTGCGACACTTCAGTATACACTCGCGGCTTTTACATACGTATGCGCCCCTGCCGTTCTTTCTGCCGGTAAAGTCAAGGGAAATTTCTCCCTCCGGCGAACGGACGATGCGAATCATATCTCGCTTGTCGTGCATCTCCCGACAAGCTACGCACATACGCTGTGGCGACTTTTTTGCTTTCATACAAACTCCGTAAACAGGATTTTATTCGAGGTCTCCGAGGTCCTCGTCGAAAATAGCTTCCTCTTTTAACTCCTCGCCGTCGCCTGCTTCAACGTTTGCAGGTTCCTCGACGTCCTCAGGCTCTTCCTCGCTCTGCATAAGCGACGAATAAGGCTTAACGTCAATCTTCCAGCCGGTGAGCTTCGCCGCCAGGCGAGCGTTCTGTCCGTCCCTGCCGATTGCGAGCGACAGCATGTCGTCCATAACAACGACCTTTGCCGTGCGTTCGTCGTCGTTGACCTGAACCATGACGACCTTTGCCGGGCTAAGACTGCGCGCGATGAACTCGAGCGTATCGGGGCACCACGGAATAATATCGATTTTCTCTCCGCCGAGCTCCGCGACAATCGCGCTTACGCGCATACCGCGGTTGCCGACGCATGCGCCCACGGCGTCAATACCGGGGTCCTCGCTGTAAACCGCCATTTTGGTGCGGTAACCGGCTTCTCTGACAATCGACTTGATAGTGACCAGCCCGTTGGCGATTTCGGGAACTTCGAGCTCGAACAAGCGCTTTACGAAACCGGGAACGGTACGGGAAACGAGCACCTGTGGTCCGCGCGTACCGACCTTGATTTTCTTGACGTACACCTTGACGTTCTGACCGATTTCGTACTTGTCGTTGGGCGCCTGGTCCTGCGGCATGAGCACCGCTTCGATTTGCTTGTTGATTTCGACGTGAACGTTGTCGCCGTCTATGCTGCGAACCTTGCAGGTAATGAGCTCGTCCTCTTTTTGCGACAGCTCGGCAAACGCATTCTCGCTCTCGATTTCACGCAGCTTCTGCAAAATGACCTGTTTTGCCGTCTGTGCCGGAATGCGCGCGATGTCCTTGGAGTTAATCTCCTCGCTCACCACGTCGCCGACCTTGTACTTTTTATCGATAAGACGCGCGTCCTCGAGCGAAATCTGAGTTTCCTTGTCCTCAACCTCGTCGACGACGGTCTGATATGCGTAGATTTTAATCGTGTTACGTTCGGGCACGAGCTTCACCTCGATGGCTTTAGCCGTTCCCGACTGTTTTTTATAGGCAATGGCAAGCGCAGTTTCGAGAGCCTCGATAAAAACCGCCTTTTTGATGCCCTTTGTCCTTTCCAAATCCTCTAATGCGAGGAAGAAATCCTTGCTGGTCATATACGTTATCCTCCGGATATTTATTCAAATTTAACTAGCGGTCTTGCAATCGCTATTTTATTGTTCTCTATCTTTATTTCTTCCGCTCCGGCTTTAATCGTAAGCGAATTTTCGTCGCGACTGAGCAATACGCCCTCATAAACCTTTTTTCCTTTCATCGGCGCGTAAAGCTTAATCTCGACTTCTTTGCCGTAGTTGCGCTCGAAGTCGCGCTGTTTTTTGAACGGACGGTCGAGCCCCGGCGAAGAAACGTTGAGAATGTACGGTTTGCCGGCAGTCGGGTCAAGCTCGTCGAGTAACGGGTCGATTGCGTAGTGAACCTTTTCGCAATCGTCAAGGCTTACGTCCGTCGGAATATCGATATAAATCGTAAGGTTGTCCTCGCCGTTTTTCTTTCCGAATTCCACGTCCACTATCTCGTATCCGAGTTCTGTCACGGTTGATTGTATTTTCTCGGTTACGGCTTGTTCGATTTTCAAAAAAGCGCCCTCCTTACAGCAAGTGAGAGCGGACTTTTTGTCGTCCACTCTCAGCCTACCGTTTATTACGCAATAAGTATACCATATCGGGCATAGCTTTATCAAGCGTTTTCAAGCGGTAATCGGTAAAAATTTTATATTTTTATGCGAAATTGCCGTGAAAACAGCCGTTTCCGACTTTACATTACATATAGTCGGCAAGTTTGATAAACGCTTTTGCCGTCGCAATCGTATCGAATATGGCGCGGTGCGCGTGCTCGTTTTCTACACCGAGGTATTTAATGACCGTGCCGAGCTTGTAATTGTGCAATCCTTTAAGGTAGCGCTTGGATATTTCCAGCGTGTCCATTTGCGGATTTTCAAAATAAAGCCCTATTGCCTTGGCTTCGGCGTTTATAAAGCCTATATCGAAGTTTACGTTATGCCCGACAAGCGTCGTGTTCTCGCTGAACTTGAAGAAGTCCTTGAGTACGTCGCCAGAATCTGGAGCGTTCTCGACGTCGGCATCGGTTATCGACGTAAGCGACGTGGTTTTCTCGCTTATGGGCTCGTGCGGATTGATGAACGTAGAAAAGGTTTCCATAATTTTTCCGTCAATGACCTTAACCGCCGCAAGCTCGATTATTTTACAGGTAGACGTGTCAAGTCCGGTGGTTTCGACGTCGAACACACAAAATGTTTTTCCCATCAGCCACGGCGAAACGGGCTTTGCGATGTCGAACATATTGGCTTGACGCAGCTCAATGTACGGCTCGGGGCTTACGCACTTGTACTCGCTTGCCGCATGATACTCGTTCTTTTCGATTTCTATGTTTTCGGGCAATGTGCATAGCGAAACCGCATTCACAAACATATCATAGGTTGTCTGACCGCGGAACTTATTTTCCTTTATACTACCCTTGACAACAACCTCTTTGCCGTCGTGCAGGTTGATAATATTCGATTCCGTGTCCTTTTTTCTCGGGAAATACAAGCACTTCATCGAGCCCGTCGGGTCGGTGAGCGTAAACTTATAGAACTTCTTTCGCGGCTCGTTTTCCTCGCCATCTTTTGGCTTTTTCTCGCACTCGGTAAACTCGCTGACTTTGCCGCAGTAAACCGCCCCCGCCATCTCGCGTTTGACATCGCTGATATATCCGGCGCGGTCATAAATAATTTTGCCAACCAGCTCCTCTACGTTTTGCGGAATTATAAAATGACCGCCGTCGGTTTCGTAGACGTAATTCCTTAGCTCCTCTTCTGCGATTTCTATGTAGTCCTTTTTGTTCTTCGTTTCAATAGGATAGATTTCAAACGAAATTCTCTCGCAGTACGAAGCCGCGAGCATTCTCTTTACCTCGTCGGTAACGTCGCGCGAAACGGCAAGCCCGTAAACGTCGGCGTCAAGCCCAAGCCTGACCGAATAATCGTACTCCGCGTTCTTTACGATTTCTATATTATCTGCAAAAACGTAGGGCGCAATCGACGGCATTTGCTCGAAAAACGCAATCAGTTTTGATACAAAAAATCCCTCGTCAAAATGACTTTTCGTAAGCTTTACCACAACCGCAGCTTTAGATTTCAACGCGTCTATTACCGCGTCGCGAATTCTATCGGCGTTGGCGCGCACGATTTGCTCCTTCGGCTCGGGATAAATTATGTTCACTCGCACCGTTTCGGCGGAAATATCGAACTCCACCGATTCAAGCACGAGATAATCGAATTCGTCCGCCGTTATTTCGTTAAATTTCGTCATCAGCGATGCCGCCATAGCTTTCTCCTCGTTGTAAACAGGCTCTTTAATACTTCTCGATAAGCTCTAAAATTTCGCGCACCACGTCGTCGGAGCTTATCGTTTTAACGAGCTTGCCCTTTTCGTATAAAGCTGCCTTGCCGTCACCGCCGCCGCAAACGGCGATGTCGGCGTCCTTTGCCTCGCCCGGACCGTTCACCACGCAGCCCATGATTGCAATCCTGACGTTTTTATTCAATCCGCCGACGCGTTTTTCTACCTCGTCGACAACCTTTTCCATGTCGTAACGGCACCTCGAGCACGTCGGACACGACACGATTTCCACGCCGCCGCGCCCGAGTCCGAGTGCGCTCAGAATAAGCTTTGCCGTTTCAACCTCTCTTACAGGATTACCGGTAAGAGAAACGCGAATCGTATCGCCGATACCGCCAACCAATAGCGAGCCGATACCTATCGACGATTTGACGATGCCGCGGATTTTCGTTCCGCTCTCTGTAACGCCGAGGTGAAGCGGATAATCACAAACGCGGTGCAGTATTTCGTATGCTTCTATCATGGTGCGGACGTCGCTGGACTTAACGGAAATCACCGTATCGTAAAAGCCGTACCTTTCAAGTATTGAAACGTGTTTGAGCGCGCTCTTTACCAGCGCCTCGGCTTTGCTTGCCGTATTCTCTATCGTCTTGTCGAGCGAGCCGCCGTTTACGCCCACTCTTATCGGCACTCCGTTGCGCTTGCAAGCGTCCACTACGAGCTTTACCTTGGACTCGTCGCCGATGTTCCCGGGATTAAAACGAATTTTATCGAAACCTATATCGGCGCAAGCGACGGCAAGGCGATAATCGAACTGAATATCGGCAACCAGCGGCACCGAGTTTTTGCCGATTATGTTCTTACACGCCTCAACTTCATCTTGCGAGCTCACCGCAATGCGGACTATATCGCAGCCTGCCGCTTCGAGCTCGCGAATCTGGGCGAGCGTGGCTGCGGCGTCGAGCGTGGGCGTGTTTGTCATTGATTGTACGGTAATCGGGCTTCCTCCGCCTATAAACGTGCGTCCGACTTTAATTTTTCTCGTGTTACTCATAGAAACAATCCCAAAATATCAATCACTATTACAAACCCGAACAGTAGCAGCAAACCGACAGTGTGAATAATGTTCTCGACCTTTCTGTTCACTGGCTTGCCGCGCACCCATTCAATCATCGTGAATACGATTTTCGAGCCGTCGAGCGCAGGTATAGGCAGGATATTGAATATCGCGAGGTTAGCGGCAATCAGCGGCAAAAGCACGAGGAAATTTCTCAAATCAGCCATGCCGAGCTTTGCCATAGCCCCGACAGTACCCACCGGTCCCGTAATGGACGTGAGCGGTATTCTGCCCGTAATCAATCCTCCGAACGCGGACAGTATCGAAAACGACAGTTTAATAGTATACGGCACGCAATACTTGAAGGCGTACCCCACGCCGCACCTCACCGACGTGTTTATCGGCGAAAAGCCCAACCCTACATAGTTAAGGTCGGTACCGTCGGCTGCCTTACTAATTATTCTCCGCATCGTCACGGTCACCGTCATTTCTTCGCCGTCGCGAGCTATCGTAAGGTCGTAGGTTACGCCCTCCTCCTTAACCTTTACAAGGTCGTCGTAGGTCTTCATTATACTGATTCTCTCGCCGTTTACGGCAACTATTCTGTCGCCCACTCTAAGCTCGGCGCAATAGTTATTTCCCGATTCGTCGGCGTAAAGAGTGTAAACCTCGGGCTGAACGTAACCCACGGCAACGATGAAAATAAACGAAAAAATAATAGCCGAAACGAAATTGAAAAACGCGCCGGCGGCAAGCACGATAATCCGCTTCCAAGGCTTTTCTTCGGTAAACGAGCGAGGTTTTTCCTCCGCTTCCGCCTTCTCTTTCAACGGGTCGACGCACGGCGGCATAACGGACTCGGGCGCGATTTCCGGGAACACGGAATCGGGGTCTACGACTTCCTCGGCACTTTCATCACCCTCCAAACCGCTCTCGTCCTCAAACGCGCAATAGCCGCCCAGCGGCACCGCTCGCAAAGAGAACACTTCACCTGTCTTTTTGTTCTTTTTAGAAAATATCTTAGGACCGAAACCCACCGAAAATTCATTGATTTTAAACTTAAAAATCTTGCCGGCAACGTAATGCCCCAGCTCGTGAATGACAATCATCAGTAAAAGGATGATTACGGCTATCAATATAAAAAGAAAATATTTCATCTAATCTCCGAAAGCTTTGTGTAGTCGCGGATAACCTCGCCGTAAACTCGCTTGTGGAGCTCGATTATCTCGCGATAGTCGTCGTATGACGTCGCTTTTTCAGTATCTAGAATATGCGCGACAATGCTCATAATATCCGTAAAACATATTTTGCCGCTTAAAAACAATGCAACCGCCGCTTCATTTGCCGCGTTAAGTATCGCCGGCGCGGTGCCGCCCTCGCGCATCGCAACCTTCGCCAGCTTCGGCATCGGAAAAAGCTCTTCGTTCGGCTCTATGAACGTGATTGGCTTGTCAAACGGATAATTTCCATAACGGGAAGCTACCCTATTCGGATAAGTCAGCGCGAACTGAATAGGCAACGTCATATCCGTGGGGGCAATCTGAGCCACGACGGTACCGTCGTTAAACTCGACCATCGAGTGTATTATGCTTTCCGGTTGAATAATATAATCGATATTCTCGGTGCCGAAAAGCCACCGCGCCTCGATTATTTCAAGTCCCTTGTTCATCATGGTCGCGCTGTCGACAGAAATCTTTTTACCCATCGACCAATTCGGATGTCTGACCGCTTGTTCGGGAGTAACTGCGGAAAGTTCCTCGCGCGTTTTTGCCGAGCGGAACGGACCTCCGCTGGCCGTGAGAACAAGTCGCTTCAAATCCTCTTTTTTGCCACCGCCGAGGCACTGAAAAATAGCCGAATGCTCGCTGTCGACCGGCAAAATTTCCACGCTTTTTTTTGCGGCAAGCTCGGTGACGTATTTGCCGCATGCGACAAGCGTTTCCTTGTTTGCAAGCGCAACTCGCTTACCTGCGTTTATCGCCGCGATTACGCCTTTTAACCCGTTCAGCCCTACAACCGACGCGACTACTATGTCGACCGACGGCAGCGAAGCCGCGATTTCCTGAGCTTCCTCGCCGGCAAAAACGTCGCATTTATATCCGATTTCCGCAAGCTCGTTTCCTTTTGTGCAATCCGAAATGCCCACAAACTCCGGGCGAAACTCACGGGCTTGCTTTATAAGACTAACCGCGTCGGTGCCGCAAACAAGCGCACAAACGCGGAAATTGTCACGATATTGCCTGACTACATCAAGCGTTTGTCTCCCTATCGAGCCAGTGCTTCCGAGTATTGCTACCCCAATCATAGCACCACTCCGAGTATCGTAAAGTAAATGTACAGAAACACGGCGGAAATAATCAACCCGTCTATCCTGTCCATAAAACCACCGTGTCCTTTAAGGAAGTTGCCGAAATCCTTAATTTTGCAGGCGCGTTTTACATAGGACGAAATGAGGTCGCCGATTTGACAAAACAGCGAGGTTCCTAAGCCCAACACAAGAAAATGCAGCACGTTAGGTACTGTAGCGTTCATAATCGGGGCGCAACCGAAAACGCCGTTTTGCGCGAGCAAATAAACAATTACGCCTCCAAAGGTTCCGCCCACAAGTCCGCCGATTGCGCCCGAAATAGTTTTTTTAGGGCTAATCTTCGGACACAGCTTGACCCCCTTTACTGTAGAGCCTACAAAATACGCCATAGTATCTGTGAGCGTCGTGCAAATAAACAACAGCAATATCGCGTTTATAGACTGAGCTCCGAATACCGACAGCCCGGTAATATCCGACTTCGCGCCAGGCATAAAGTACGCCAGCCCGAGCGAATAGACCATTATCGTTGTCGGGTAGATCATCACGAAAAGCGTGCTTATCGCGTTGCCAACCTCGTACTTTTTATTGCACATGGTAAACACGATGCAGGCGATGAACGTTACCGCCAGAACACCGAAAAACGCAGTGATTCCGCCTTGTCCGCGCAAGAACTCACTTACGAGTTTAAATGCAGTGTATCCCAAAACTATGTTGGCGTAGACGAAAATATTGACGGTCTTAGGAAACTTCAACGAAATCGCGCGCGAAAATTCATACGCCGCAACAATCATCAAAAACACTATAAGCGCGTCGTAAAAGATATCGAAAATATAAATTCCCAGCAATATCGGCGCAACGTAAAGCACGGCAATAAAGATTGCCGTTAACGTCCTGATGTGGAAATTGCTCCTTTTCTTCTTTTCCGGAGCATTCTCGGGAGCGTTGCTTTCACCGTTATCAATCGGCGATTGCCCAATATTCTTTTGTTCGGAATTGTCGTTATTGTCTGCCATTTGCGATAACCCTTGCGTAAATAGGTAATTTACTTTTGTATTTGCAATGAGTCCTAAGACTAAACCTTGCCGTAACGGCGCGGACGCATGCGATATTCGTCAACCAGCGCGTCGAACTCTTTTGCCGTAAAATCAGGCCAAAGCGTGTCGGTAAAAAACAGCTCCGAATACGCAGACTGATATAACAGGAAATTACTGAGTCGTTTCTCTCCGCCCGTCCTGATAATCATATCGGGGTCGGGCTGTCCTGCCGTGTACAAATGTTTTTTAATGTTTTCTTCGGAAAAATCTTCGCCGTTTTCTGCAATCAGCCGTGCGGCGCGCGCGATTTCGCTTCTGCCGCCGTAGTTAAGCGCGATATTCAATACACCCTTATCGCCGGACGCGCTGTCGCGCTCGACGGAATTCAGGATTTCAACTACGTCGTTCGGAAAATACTCGCGGTCGCCCAAAACACACAGTTTTACCCCTCTCTCGATGAGCGAAGCGAACATCTTTGCAAAATTCTTTCTTATAAGGTCAATAAGTCCGTCTACCTCGTCCTTGGGGCGAAGCTTGTTTTCGGTGGAAAACGCGTAAAACGTGACGAACTCGACTCCCGCGGAAAACGCATGCTTTGCGATTTTATCCAGAGTTTTCACGCCTGCGCGATGCCCGAGCGACCTTATGAGTCCGCGCTTTTTCGCCCACCTGCCGTTGCCGTCCATTATTACGGCAATGTGCTCCGGCATCGGATTGTTAAATACCGAAACTTCAGACTTCAAGAATTTCGCTTTCCTTTTCTTTTACAAGCGCGTCAACGGAAGCGATGTTCTTATCGAGAATTTTCTGCACTTCCTTTTCGTAAGAAGCAATCTCGTCGTCGGTAATTTGCTTATTTTTGTTAAACGCCTTCAGCTTGTCCATGATGTCGCGGCGAGCGTTTCTCAGCGTGACCTTATAGTCCTCGCCTATCTTCTTCACCTGCTTGCCGAGGTCTCTGCGGCGCTCTTCGGTAAGCTGCGGAAAAACAAGCCTTATAACTTTGCCGTCGTCGGTAGGCGTAATGCCGATATCGGAAGCGGTAATCGCCTTGACAACAGCCTTAATCATGCTGGAATCCCAAAGAGAAATCTGCAAAAGACGAGCTTCGGGCACGGTAATGTTCGCCATCTGATTGAGCGGCGTGAGCGCACCGTAGTAGTCCACGGTAATCTTGTTCAAAATCTGAGGGTTTGCTCTGCCGGCGCGGATAGTATTGAGCTCGCCTTTAAGGTGTTCGACGGTATCCATCAACGAAAGCTCGTATTCCTCGAACGCGTCACCGACCTCGGGTAAATTATAGACCATAAATCCTCCGTAACATTATCTTATTTCGTTCCGCCACGGTTCTCCGCGCCGAAAACGTTTCTGCGAAAAGCCGTATGTTTCAAATCGGAAACAACAACACAATCGCACTATCTTATACATTATACCAAATAACCGAATAATTTACAACTATTATTTGATAGTTGTGCCTATTTTTTCTCCGTGAGCGGCTTTGATAAGTCCGTCTTTCTCGTTCAAGCCGAACGCAACGATAGGCATTTTATTCTCCATGCACAGCGTGAGCGCCGTAAAATCCATAACGTTAAGGTTATGATTTATAATCTCCATATAGGAAATCTCGTCGATTTTCTTGGCGTTCGGGTTAGTTTTGGGGTCGGAATCGTAAACGCCGTCCACGTTCTTTGCCATAAGTAAAACGTCTGCCTTGATTTCAGTGGCTCGCAGCGCGGCACCCGAATCGGTTGAGAAATACGGATTGCCCGTGCCGCAAGCGAAAATCACGACACGTCCGCACTCGAAGTGACGTAGCGCCTTTCTCAGAATAAACGGCTCGGCAACCGACGGAATGGACAGTGCGGTCTGCACTCTGACGGGCACGCCCTTCTGCTCGATTGCGTCCTGAAGCGCAAGCGCGTTCATTATGGTCGCAATCATGCCCATGTGGTCGGCAGTCACCCTGTCCATATTGGTGCCCTGTCTGCCGCGCCAGAAATTGCCGCCGCCGACAACAATACCTATTTCTATGCCGTCGTTATGGAGTGCAACCACCTGCGAAACAATATGCTCTACGGTCGCGGAATCGATACCCACGCCGGCTTCTCCGGCAAGCGCTTCTCCGCTGATTTTCAAAAGAACTCTCTTATACATTATTCAATCCTCCCGGCACACGCTTTTCAAAAAAATAGGAACACCAAAACAAGTGTTCCTATTCTCTTTTAAGCCGATTAACCGATTATTTATTGGTCATCTTAGCGATTTCTTCGGCAAAGTTCTCGTTCTTTTTCTCAAGACCCTCGCCCATGACCATACGCTCGAAGCCCACGATTTTGGCGGTCGCACCGACTTTTTTAGCGACTGCGGCAAGGTACTGCGCGGTAGTCACGGTGTTGTCGATGACAAACTCCTGGTCGTTAAGGCAAATTTCCTTATAGAACTTGTTAATTCTGCCGTCAAGCATCTTCTCGACGATTTGCTCGGGCTTGTTTGCGTTCTTGGGGTCGTTTTTGATTTGCGTTCTGAGAATGCTCTTCTCGTGCTCGACTTCCTCGGCGGGAACCTGGCACTCGCAAACGTACTTCGGCGAGAACGCCGCTACATGCATAGCGATGTTGTGGCAAGCTGCGATAAACTCGGCGTTGTCGGCAACGTCCTTATCGGTTTCAACTTCGACGAGAACGCCGATTTTGCCGCCCATGTGAATGTAGGTTTCGGCAACGCCGTTCACGGTCTTACGGACAAAACGACGGATAGCAATCTTTTCGCCGATTTTTGCGGTTGCATTGTTTACTGCTTCCAGAACGGTGCCATCTGCGGTCTTTTCCGCGAGCAGAGCGTCGACGTCGGCAGGATTAGCCTCGACAACTATCTTTGCCGCATCGCCTGCAAGGTTAAGGAAATCGTCGGTCTTTGCGACGAAGTCGGACTCGCAGTTGACCTCGACGAGAGCCGCGGTCTTTCTGTCTGCGGAAACGTAAGCCGCGACAGCGCCCTCGGAAGCGATACGGGACGCTTTCTTGGCTGCGACAGCCACGCCGCGTTCTCTCAGAATTTCGGTTGCTTTATCCATATCTCCGTTGGCGGCTTCAAGCGCTTTCTTGCAATCCATCATGCCGGCACCGGTTTGCGCGCGCAATGCTGCGGCGTCTTTAGCGGTAATTGCCATAATTATTTTCTCCTTATTAAATTATATAGATAGACGTAATTTACGATTATTCAGCGGTCGCTTCGTCGACGGCAGCCTCTACAACCGCTTCGGTTTCCGCCTCGGCCTTTTCTTCGGTAGCCTCGGCAGCTTTCTTAGCTTCGGCTTCGGCGTTCATCTTCGCTTCCATCTGACGACGGAGCGCAAGACCCTCTTCGCCCTCGCGAGCCTCGATAACCGCGTCTGCCATTGCGCTTGCGATAAGCTTAATCGAGCGGATAGCGTCGTCGTTGCCGGGAATGACGTAATCAACCTCGTCGGGGTCGCAGTTGGTATCGACGATACCTACAATCGGAATATTGAGCTTGCGAGCTTCGGAAACTGCAAGGTGCTCCTTCTTCGGGTCGACGACGAACAGCGCGCCGGGAAGGCTGCGCATATCCTTGATACCGCCGAGGTTTTCCTCGAGTTTATCGCGCTCGGCAATAAGTTTAGCCACTTCCTTCTTGGGGAGAACGTTAAACTCGTTCATCTTCTCCATCTGGTTGAGCTTGTTAAGACGCTCGATTCTGGTACGAATCGTCGAGAAATTGGTCAGCGTGCCGCCCAGCCAGCGCGACTTGATGTAGAACATGCCGCACTTCTCGGCTTCCTGCTGAATAGCCTCCTGAGCCTGCTTCTTGGTGCCCACGAAAAGAATGTTCTTTCCGCTCTCGGCAATGCTCTTCACGAAAGCGTAAGCTTCGTCGATAAGACCGACGGTCTTTTCAAGGTTGATGATGTAAATGTCGTTTCTGGAAGTATAGATATACTTCTTCATTTTCGGGTTCCACTTGCGAGTGGGGTGACCGAAGTGCACGCCTGCTTCGAGCAGCTGCTTCATAGATACTACGTTTGCCATAATTTTTGCCTCCTGTTTTACCTCCCCGAGCCTCAACCACTGTCCCATTCGGACGGCACTGAAAGAATTTTACCGTCCGCACAGAAGGACGCGTCAGCCCGAGTGCGTATTTAACCGTTTGATATTATACCACGACTAAAAAAATAATGCAAACGAAATTTGCATTATTTTTTACTTAATTATTCGATTTTTTCGATTTTTCGGTCCGACTAGGTTAAACCGCGATTATTCGCAGTCGCAATCGTCGTCGTTGCAATGGTCGTGATGCTCGCAATCGTCGCAACCGCAACCGCAGCCCTCGGCTTCGGCAACTCTGAGGTACTCCTCGAACACCGCGTCCATAAGCGCCTCGTCCTCGAGCGGAATGAACTTGTCCTCTTCGTCCTCGTTCTCCGACTCTTCGACCTTGAAGATAAACACCTCGCCCTCTTCGACGCCTTCCATTTCCTCGACGGGTTCGAGCAACGCATAGAACGCGCCGTCGTACTCGACGCAAGCCACTTCGTAGAAATCGATAGGCTCTCCGTTGTCGTCGTAAAGCGTTACGATTTCGTCCTCATCCATAATTTCTACATTCTCGTCATGTTCTGCCATAATGATAACTCCTTATTGTTTATTTGAATCGAGATAGCTTTGCAGTATCAGCTGCGCCGCAATTCTATCCACGATTTCCTTACGTTTGTATTTCGGAACGCCGTTCGCGTCCATGATTTCCTCGGCTTCGACCGTGGTAAGCCGCTCGTCGACAAGCTTTACCTCGAGCCCCGAAACCTTTTCGAGCACGCGCGCGAACGCTCGCGACTTGCCGGCTCGTATTCCCTCGCTTCCGTCCATATTCAGCGGCAGTCCCAAAACAATCGCGCCGACGCCCTGTTCTTTCGCAATCGCCGCTATCTTATCAACGTTTTTGCGCATGCTTTCGGACTTGACGGTCATAAGCGGCGAAGCGAGCTTACACAGCTCGTCGCACACGCTGACTCCTATCCGAGAATCGCCGTAATCCACACCGAGTATTCTCATGCGTTTATTGTACCATACTTTTGGCGTTTTGACCAGCAAAAAAGCTGCTTTACGAAAAAAATTTATGACCACAGCCCAGCCGCAGCCATAAATAATTTTTGCCGAAGTAATTTGCGTTTATTCGCCGCAACCGCAGTCGCAACCGCCGGATTGCCGCTGCTCGCCTTCCGAACCGGAGCTTCCGCAGCCGCAAACGTCGGTAACTTTGTTCTTGACGTCGCTCGCAACCTTCTTAACTTTCGGGCTGGAAGCAATCATTGCGCCTGCCACCATACCGATTGTCATGCCTAAAAACAAATCTTTCATAACTACCTCCTACCGATATTTTGCGACTTTCGGCGCTTGTTTATCGCGGCGGCAGCAATATTTATAAGGAAAAATTTGTAATTACGGGGCTAAGCGTCGGGATGCTCGGCTTTGTATTTGGTAAGATAGTCGTTGATTGCGGCTTTTATCGCTTCTTCCGCCAAAACCGAGCAATGCAGTTTCTGCGGAGGAAGTCCGCCCAGCTTATCCACAACCTCGGCATTGGTTAACTTAAGCGCCTCGTCGACGGTCTTTCCCTTAATCATCGTGGTAGCGACAGAGCTCGTGGCAATCGCGGCGGCGCAACCGAAAGTCTGGAAGCTGACGTCCTCGATGACGTTGTTCTCAATCTTCATGTAGATTTTCATGATATCGCCGCAAACCGCGTTGCCGACGGTTCCCACGGCGTTGGCGTCCTTCATTTCGCCTACATTGTGCGGATTCTGAAATTCCTTTACGACGCGTTCGTTATACATTTTTGGTTTCTCCTTTGAATTCATAGAACAGCGGCGACATGTCGCGCAGCTTGTTCACTATTTCCTTAAGCTTGTCTACCGTGTAATCGACTTCTTCCATCGTGTTATCTCTGCCGAAACTGAATCTTATCGAGCCGTGAGCCTTTTCTATCGGAAGCCCCGTGGCGAGCAGAACGTGCGACGGCTCGAGCGAGCCGGACGAGCAAGCGGATCCGGACGAGCAGGCAATGCCTGCAAGGTCGAGCGACATCAGTATTGACTCGCCCTCGATAAACTCAAACGCAAAGTTTGCGTTCTGTGGAAGTCTGTCCGCCTCGTCGCCGTTATACACGACGTAGGGTATTTCGTTCTTGACGCGGCTGACGAAACGGTCGCGCATTGCTTTAATGCGAGCGTAGTTCTCGTCAAGGTGAGTAACCGCCTTTTCGAGTGCCGCAGCCATTCCGACGACAGCCGGAACATTGGTCGTACCGCCGCGCATCGTGCGCTCCTGATGACCGCCTGTCATAAACTTGTCGGGCTTTGTACCGCTCTTTATATAAAGAACGCCGATGCCCTTCGGACCGTAGAATTTATGTCCCGAAAACGACATGAGGTCTACGCCGAGGTCGCGGACGTTTACGGGTATAGCACCCATCGCCTGCACCGCGTCGGTATGGAAGAAAATGCCGTGCTCGTGCGCAATCGCGGCGAGCTCCTTGACGGGCTCTATCGTGCCGATTTCGTTATTCGCCAGCATCACGGAAACGAGAATCGTCTTATCCGTAATCGCTTTGCGCAATTCGTCGGGACTGACCTTTCCCTTGTTATCCACAGGCAGATACGTCACATCGAATCCGAATTCCTGAAGCTGTTTGCACGACGCCAGAATCGCCGCGTGCTCGATGCTGCTGACGATGATATGATTGCCCTTTTCGCGCATCTTCATCGCCATGCCCTTAATCGCCCAGTTGTCCGCCTCGGTGCCGCCCGAAGTGAAATAAATCTCGGTGGGCTTTGCGCCGATAAGCGACGCTATTTTTCTTCGCGCCTCGTCGACCGCATACGCGCCCTCCTGACCGAACGAGTGCATGCTGTTTGCGTTGCCGAACTTTTCGGTAAAGTACGGCATCATTTTTTGCAGCACTTCCGGGTCAAGCGGAGTCGTTGCCGAATGGTCCAAATAAATCCTGTTCATACTACCTCACACAACTGTAATCTTTTATCATATCGCCAATCGTTGCCGACGCAAGGAAATTATCTATTCCGTCGTACAACCGCTTGAATATTATTCTGTTCGGGCAATATGCGTCCGGACAGTTTCCGCCCACGCAATCTGTAATCTCAAACGAATCGCCAAGCGCGATAAGCACCTCTTTGACGCTCACCTTTTCGGGCGGTCGGGAAAGATAATAACCTCCCTGCGAGCCTCTCACGCTTTCTACTATCTCGCCCTTTCTAAGCATTATAAGCAGCTGCCCCAGATACTTTTCGCTGAGGTCCGTTTGCTTGACGAGCGTGGAAAGCGAAACAGGCTTGTCATAGGCTAGTCCTATAAGAAACGTTATCCTAAGTCCGTATCGGGCACGCGTAGACAGTTTCAATGAAATCACTACCTTTTCACTAGTATATCTATATTATAGTAGCCTTATTCTTCAGTGTCAAGCATTTTATGAATATTTCGCGACAAAAAAATCACGCAAAATACAGGTCAAATCACGCTTACCGCAATGGGAAACCGTTTTAACGAATATATCCTATGATTTTAGACTTTTCCGCAACAGGAAACTATGAATAAACTAATTTAGCGTGAGCTTATTAAAAAATTCGCTTCTGCCGCAGGTTAAGGAATCGCGTATTTTTTCCGTAGCGCCAAAGTCAAGCAGAAGGTCGTCCTTAATGACTTTACACAGCGCGATAAGTCCCGGGTCGGATGGAAAGCTGCCGCCGTTACCGTGCTGGTTATACCCGATAAAGTCGCCGGCTCCGCGCGTCAGGAAGTCAAACTCGGCAAGTTCAAAGCCGTCGGAGCAAGCGATAAACTTTTCCAGCCTTGCTCGCGTTTCGGGATTTTCGGCGGAAGTCAGCACAAAGCAATACGAGTCGATTTTGCCTCGCCCCACTCTTCCGCGAAGCTGATGAAGCTGCGACAAACCGAACCTATCGGAATCGTAAATTACCATGGTCGTGGCGTTCGCGACGTCGATTCCCACTTCTATTACCGTCGTCGCAACCAGAATTTTGATTTCACCGGCGGCAAATTTGCGCATATTTTCGCTGCGCTCGCTCTCTTTTTGTTTGCCGTGAACCAACGCAATGACGTCGCCGAAACGCGATTTATAGCGCTCGTAAACAGCCTCTGCGGAGCAACCGCCGTCATCGTCGTCGCTCGTGATTTTTGGCACGACGACGTAGGTCTGCTCGCCTGCCGCAGCTTTTGCGGCAATATAATCCCACATGCCTTTTTCACGCTCGGGCGGCACGAACCGCGTGTTAATCCGTGCTTTACCGCTCGGCAGTTCGTCGATAACCAATCTGTCCAGGTCGGCGTAAAGCGTGAGCGCAAGCGTTCTGGGAATTGGCGTTGCCGACATCACGATTGAATCCGCACCCTGCGATTTGTTTTCGAGTGCCGCACGCTGAGCCACTCCGAAACGGTGCTGCTCGTCGATTATTACGAGCGACAGATTTTTGAAGCGGACGTCGTCGGACATTAACGCGTGAGTACCGAAAATGCAGTCGTAGTTTCCGACGGCGATATTGAACAACGCTTCTTCTCGCTCGCGCCTATTCATCGAGCCCGAAATATATCCGCACCTCAAGCCGTGCTTTTCCAAAAAACCGATTGCGTTGCGGTAATGCTGCGCGGCAAGGATTTCGGTAGGAGCCATGAGCGCCGACTGGTATCCGGACATCGCGGCGAAGTACATGCACAGCATCGCAACCACGGTTTTTCCCGAGCCGACGTCGCCCTCGAGAAGCGCGTTTACCTTTTTGTCCGAAGTAAAGCCGCAGAGCAGTGCGTCCAGACAGCGCTTCTGCGCACCCGTCAGCGAATACGGCAGGCTGCCGATCAGCTCGTTTACCTTGTTTTTCTTATCCTTATATATATAGGCGCGCGAATCGCTGTCCGCAGCCTTTATGAGCGAATACGCGGCGAGCATATACGAAAGCCGCTCTATCGACAAAAGTCGCTGAGCCGCATAGACTTCCGACATAGCCCGTGGAAAATGAATAGCCGAAAACGCCTTGTCGATATTGCCGAGTTCGTACTTTTCGGCGATACTTTGCGGTATATAGCTGTCTACGCTGACCGCCCCCAGCGCGGCTTTAATCGCTTCGGAAATCAACCCGGAATTGATTTTGCCGATAGGTTTGTACACAGGAATCACGGGCGGCTCGTTGCCCGTGAATTTAATCAGTTCGGGCGCGACTATTTCATAAGTCGACTTGAATTTTTTGAGCTTCCCGGCGATGTAATAGTATCTGTTCGGAACGATATTTTTCGCCATGAACGGCTGATTGAACCAGCTGCACCAAACGGTTTTATCGTCGTATATAAATTTTACTTTTACGAGATTCAGGCGTTTCCTTATATATGCAACCTTGGGCGTTTCGTGCGTACACGCGCACACGACAACCCTGTCGCCCTCGCTCGCGTCCTCTAGCCGCGTAAGGCTCGAAGTATCGATATACCGCAACGGAAAATAAGTAATTAAGTCCTCCGGCGAGGTAAAGCCTGCCGCCTTTAACACCGCAATGCGCTTTTCACCGAAGCCTTTTATATCCGAAAACTGCATTTTTCCTCCGAATTTACCCTAAAATCCGCGACTTATACACTTATCCACATAGTTATCCACATTAGAGTGTATATCTCGCTCTTACCGTGTGGATTATTTGTTTCACGAGGTTTCACGCGGCTCGACTTCCCGTTACAATAAAAAGTTACCCAATATTTCATGGATAACTTTTTTACTCGACTGAAAAACTGTCTGCGATTATTCCAAAGAAACGATGTAGTAGTACAGAGGCTGACCGCCGAAATGAATGTCGACGTCGCACTTCTTATACTTGCCAGCCAAATCGTTCGCAATCAAGGTTGCTTCCTCTTCGGAAACGTTATTGCCGAAGTACAGCGTGATGTTGGTAACCTCGTCGTCCATCATCTTGTCGATGAGTTCGGTCGTAACCTTGTTTACGTTTTCGCCCTTAGCCACGATAGACTTGGAATCGATACCGATGATGTCGCCCTCTTTCAAATCGAAATTATCGACCTGCGTCGAGCGCACCGCATAGGTGACCATGCCTGCGCGAACGTACTGCATTGCGTCGTTCATATTGGTTTCGTTGTTGGAAACGCTGTCCTCGGGATTGAACGCGAGTACCGCGGACAAGCCCTGCGGAATGTTATGCGAAGGAATTATGTGCAGTTTGCGCTTAGACAACGCCTTTGCCTGCTCGGCGGCGAGAATGATATTCTTGTTGTTGGGAAGAACGAACACGTCTTTTGCGAGCACCTTGTCGCAAGCCTTTGCGATGTCGTCGGCACTCGGGTTCATCGTCTGACCGCCCTCGATGACGTTGTCTACCAAGAGGTCTTTGAATATGCCGGAAAGTCCCTCGCCCGCGCACACGGACACGATACCGAAGGGCTTGAGCTCCTCTTTTTTCTGTCCGATAAGCGCGCGATTCTGCTCGAGCATGTTTTCAATCTTCAGCCTGTCAAGCTCGCCGAGCTCGAGCGCGTAGGTAAGCGCGACGCCGGGCTCGTTGGTGTGGACGTGAACCTTGACCATGGAAAGGTCGCCGATGACGAGCACGCAGTCGCCGATTGCCATTAGGTTCTCGCGGAACTTGTCGATGTCGGCTTCGGTCGTCTTTTTGTACAGATTGATTATAAAGAACTCGGTGCAGTACGCGTAAGCGATGTCCGCAAGGTCGTTGTAGTCGAAGTGCGACTTCTCACTGTACTTTTCGTCGTCGACCTGAACTTTGTCGTCGAACGCGAGCGAAACGTCCTCGGTGCCGAGCAACACATGATAGAAGCCCTGGAAAATAATCAGCAAACCTCTGCCGCCTGCGTCGACAACGCCTGCCTTTTTGAGCACGGGCAGCATCTCGGGCGTTTTCTTCAGCATTTCTTCGCCGGCTTCGATAATCCGATTGAAGAAATCGTCGATTTCGATATTCTTTTTGGTTATCTTCTCGGCATGCTCGCTCATCGCGCGAACAACCGAAAGTATCGTTCCTTCTTTAGGCTTGGTGACAGCCTTGTATGCAACCTCCGTGCCTTTTGCGAGAGCTTTCGCAAAATTTTTGGAGGTAATCTCGTCTTTGCACGTCGACAGGACGTCGGATATACCTTTCAGAATCTGGCTGGTAATAACGCCGCTGTTGCCTCTGGCTCCCCTGAGCGCGCCCTTCGCCATCGCTCCGCAAAGAGCGTCGATGTTGTTGCTGGGGCAAGCCGAAACCTCTTTTGCCGCCGAGAACATTGTCAGCGACATGTTCGTGCCGGTATCGCCGTCGGGAACCGGGAAAACGTTGAGAGAGTCTACATGTTCTTTATTTATGTCCAGGAGCTTGGCTCCGTTTAAAATCATTTTACGCAGCATTGCGCCGTTAATCGATTTCTGCATTTTATATCCTCCGATGGATTAGGGAAATAATCTTAATTATATAAGGAATAGCGACTAGACGCGTATTCCGAGCACATTCACGTTAACTGTGTCCACCACCATGCCGGTGAACTTTTCGACGTCGTACTTGACCGTCTTTTTCAATGTTTGAGCAACCGCGTCGATAGACACGCCGTACTTCATGACAACGTAAAGGTCGATGAATATTCTATCGCCGTTGGTAAGCACGCGCACGCCGCGCGAGTTCTTTTTCTTTTTAAGCAGGTCCGAAAAGCTGTCGGACAAATTTTTGGACACGAGGTCTACCACGCCGTAGCATTCGAGCGCGGAGCTTCCGGCTACCTCTGCTATGGCTTCTTCGGTAACGGTAATCCGTCCGTAAGCGTTTACGGTATTGACGCTCATAGTGCCTCCTACGGTAATTATATGTACACCGCTAATCTATTTTAACCTAATTCGTAAAATATGGCAAGGGTTTTACGGTGTTTTTAGCAAAAAAATTGATTTTTTAGGTTTCTATACCCGTTTCGGCGGCAGTAAATGAAAAAAAATTTGCTAAACTTGTCGTTTTTGCTTGCCTAAAACGCTTAAACGTGTTACAATAACACGGTAAGTCAATTTTTCCTTTTAACGGAGGTGTCACTATGAGTAAGGTTTGCGCGCTGTGCGGAAAGGGCAAGGTAAGCGGTAACAACGTCAGCCACTCCAATCGCAGAACGAAGCGTACTTTCAGCGCTAATCTTCATAAAGTCGGTGCGGATATCGAGGGACTTAAGCCCAATGATTACGTTTGCACTCGCTGCCAGAGAACCCTTAACAAGAACGATTAAGGCGTAAAAATTCGGTCGCAAAGGAGTCGCCTTGCGCGGCTCTTTTTTGTGTACATTTTTGTACCGCCAAAGCTCCGCTACCGCTCGGAGCTTGTACCACGCAAAAGAAAACGCTTACCCCTTGCTGCAATACGCACGGTAAGCGTTTTTTTATTATATCGATTAGCAATAACTTAAAAGCCGACTCAACGCTAGTCGCTGTTCTTTTTTACAAACAACAGCTTCAGTAAGCCGCGCAAAAATCGCGGCGCCTTCACGCATACTATTTTCATGCCCGTCTCTCCCGTATGTAATTTCGGATAAAGACAAGTACCTCGCCCTGCGCTTCTATCGCGATATTCTCGCTTGTCGCCTCGTTTGAAACCCCGAGGTCGGCGTGAGCGCGGTCAAGCACGACGTCGCGCATCGGGTACTTGAGCCCCTCCGATGATAGTATATGCGCCGAGTGAAAAAACGGTGCAAACGAAACAATCGAGCCGACGGGAACGCATTTTTCGATTACGCCGCTCTCGAGCGTAACTACGCTGCCACCGCCGATAAGCTCGGCTTTTACGTTCGTCTTTTTCGCCTGATACAACAGCGACAGGTTGACGTAGGCATAGTCCGCCCTGCCGCCGAAAGCACCGTAAACCGAAACAAATTCCGCCCCGGCTTCGATTGCCGCCTGCATTGCGAGATACCCGTCGCTGTAATCTTTTTCGGACGGATAACGCACAACCTCGGCTTTAATTCCGTCAACCGACTTGGTCACGCTGTCGAAGTCGCCTAAAATCATGTCGGGTTCGATTATGCCGTCAATGTAATCGAACGCTCCGTCTGCGCATATTACGATTGCGTCCTTTGCCGCGGCGGCAGCCGATTTTAACTCAGATTCGGTAGGCACGTCGCCGTTAAGAAATATAAGAGCTCGTTTCATATATTTTGCTAAGCGTTTCTTAGCGCACGAATAGCTTCCGACGCGTCCGACGCGCCGAACACCGACGAACCTGCCACTATAGTGTCCGCGCCTGCCGCCTTGATTTCCGCAACGTTACCTATTCCTACGCCGCCGTCTATTTCAAGTCGCGCGGAAAGCCCCCGTTTCTTAAGCTCAGCCGAAAGCGTTTTAATCTTATCGAGTGCGGACGGAATAAATTTTTGTCCGCCGAAGCCGGGGTAAACGCTCATAACCAGCACCATGTCCGCAATGTCCAGAAGCTCGAAAACTCGTTCGGGTGCGGTATCGGGGCTTATCACGATGCCGCTTTTTACGCCCAACTCGCGTATCCTTTCAAGACAGTAACGAGCCTTTTCCGTCGCTTCGACATGGACGGTGATATAGTCGGCGCCTGCCTTTACGAACGTTTCGAGGTAGCGCTCGGGCTGCACTATCATGAGGTGCACGTCAAGCGGCAAATCCGTATGCTTGCGAATGTCCGCAACCATTTTCGGTCCGAAGCTTATGTTCGGCACGAACAGTCCGTCCATAACGTCGCAATGAATCATATCCGCGCCGCCCTTTGCGATGCGCTCGACGTCTTCGCCCATTTTCGTAAAGTCCGCCGACAGCACGCTGGGCGCAATAAACAACTCGTTCATTTAGTTCTCCTCTTTTCGGCTTCTCTGAGGTCGCCGTATAATTTAACGTATCTTTCGTATCTTTCTCTGCTGAGATTGCCGCTCCCGACAGCAGCTTTAACCGCGCAACCGGGCTCGCTCGTGTGCGTACAGGGGTGAAATTTGCAATCGTCGGATAGTCTGACGTACTCGTCGTAATAAAGCGCAAGCTCGTTCGCTTTCACTCCGAACGTGTCGAGAACGGAGAACCCCGGCGTATCGACGAAATAGAATCCGTCGGGAGAGCGCAGCAGCCGCGCCGAAGTAGTAGTATTCCTGCCTCTCGATATACGCTCGCTGAGCTCGCCAACGGCTCGCTCCTCGCCGCCGAGTATCGCGTTTGACAGCGTGGATTTTCCCACTGCCGACTGCCCGGCAAAACAGACAACCTTGCCCGTTAAATACGGTTTAAGCTCCGCCGCTTCGCCGTTTATGGCTGCCGTCACAACCACCCCCGCGACGTCCGTTCCGTACTCGCGCACAAGTCGTTCCCTCTCGGTATTCGCAATGTCCGACTTGTTGAGGCAGATAAGACAGTCTATCCCTGCTTCCTTACAATTGACGATAAGCTTGTCCACCAGAAAACCGTCGGTTTCCGGCACGGGCGCAACGACGATGACCACAAGGTCTATGTTCGCGACGCCCGGTCTTACCAAAGAATTTCTGCGCGGCGCAACTCTCGCTATTACGGGCTCGGTCATGTTCTCGTCCAACACCACGAAGTCGCCCACCAGGATTTCACCGTCGCGCTTTAACCGTCCTCTCGCAACCGCCTCGACGACAACGCCGTCCAGCTCTATCGAAAACTTATCGGATTTGTGCTCGATAACTCTGTACTGCGCTTCTTTCATTTTTTACCTGCTCCCACATAGCTTCTTCTCAGCTGTCCGCAGGCACCGCCGACGTCCGCGCCCTTTGATTTTCGTATGGACGCGCTGACGCCGAGCTCGGTAAGTTTCCGCAAAAAGCGTTCGCCCTCTTCGCGAGTGCAGCCCTTGAGGTTCTTTTCCTTGACGGGGTTCAGCGGTATCAGATTGACATGCGACGGAAAGCCTTTGGTAAGCTCCGCAAGCCGCAACGCGTCGAAATGGTTGATATTCACACCCTTTATCATGGTATACTCGAATATCACGCGCCGGCCCGTCTTTTCAAAATAATACTTCGCCGCTTCTATTATGTCGGTAATCGAGTACTTGTTCGCTATCGGCATAATGCTGTGGCGGTACTCGTCGGTGGTCGCGTGAAGCGAGAACGTGAGCGTGACGGTAAAGCCGTCGTCCGCCAGCCGCCTGACGTTTTCGACAAGTCCGCTAGTAGACAGCGATATATTGCGCTCGCTGACGTTGAGCCCGTCGGGCGACGACGCGAGCCGCAAAAACTTAGTTACTTCTTCATAATTGTCGAGCGGCTCTCCGCTTCCCATAAGCACTATATTGGTCACTGCGCGCTTATCCGCCGTGCCGCCTGCGTCGCGATTTACGCATAACACCTGCGAAAGGATTTCGCCTGCAGTAAGGTTCCTGACTAAGCCGCCGATGCCCGACGCACAGAACGCGCAGCCCATTCTGCACCCGACCTGCGTGGAAACACAAAGCGTGTTGCCGTAACTCTGCTTCATCAGCGCGCCTTCTATTATGTTCCCGTCGTTCAGTCGGTACAGATATTTTATCGTGCCGTCGCGCGACACAAGCTTCTTTTCTATCGCGAGCGCGCGGTCGTAATACTTTTCGCTCAAATCGGCTTTCAGTTTTTTCGGAAGCGTAGTCATTTCGTCATAGCTCGAAAATGCCGTGATTCCGTCGTATAATTGTTTCGCCCTGTAAGCCGGCGTCGAGTAGTCGCGCATAAGGATTTCCCGAAGCTCGCTCTTTGTATAGTCGGCAAGATTAGTCATTGCTCTTTCTCCTGAATTTAGCCACGAAAAACCCGTCGCAGCCGTGCGTTTGCGGATATAACCTCACATAGCCGTCTGTACCGGCTTGCGCTTTTTCGCACCCTGCCGACAGGTTCTCGAAATCGGGATTTTCGGATAAAAACCTGTTTGCGACGTCCTCGTTCTCTTCCTTGAAAACCGTGCAGGTCGAATAGCACAACGTTCCCGACGGCTTTACATACCGCGCCGCCGTAGAGATTATTTTGTATTGAAGTTCGGCAAGCGACCGTAGGTCCTCTTCCTTGCGGTTCAGCATCACGTCTGGTTTGTTCTTGATTACTCCGACTCCGCTGCACGGCACGTCGCAAATTACGCAATCGAACGCGCTCTCGAACGACGGCTTGAACACCGTCGCATCGTTTTGTATCGCATTGATTTTAACCCCGGCGCTTTTCGCGTAGGACTTAATCAGCTCGACTCTGTGCGGATGAATATCGCAAGCCGTCACGTCCGCTCCGATAAGCGTGGCGGCATAGACCGCTTTACCGCCCGGTGCCGCGCACAAGTCCAATATTTTAGCTCCGCGACTCAACCCCTCGGTGTAGCATTCGACGGCGAGCGCGCTGGCAAGCGACTGCACGACGTAAAGCCCGGGATTAATTTTCCTTAGCTCGGCGTATGGCACGAAGCAGCCGCACGGACTTTGCTCTATGGACGGCGCGAGCGCGCAAAACGCCTCCTTGTTTATTTCACGCTCGTTTATTCTGACGTGAGTTTTGTCGGTGAGCTCAGCTGCGAGAAAATCCGCCGCAAAGTCGTAGCCGTATTCTTCAATCAGCTTTTTCGCAATCCACTCGGGCACAGAAAGGTTGACCGACAGCTCGAGAGCCTTGTTCTTATCCCGTATCGGCAGTTTAACGCTCTCCGACGCGCGAAGGACGGCGTTTACGAAGCCCGAAAGCTCGCGTTTTCCGAGCGTTTTTATTAGCTCCGTCTGCGTGTTTACGACGGCATAAGACGGCTCGTCCATATACCTCAGCATATAGATTCCCATCCTTAAAACCACGCACACAATCGGCTTCGGGCGTTTTTTCGTGAGCTTGGATATTATGTAATCGAGCTGCACGGACTTATCAAGCACGCCGTAAAAAAGGCGCGAAACATAGCCGCGGTCGCGCTCGTCCGCAATTCCGCGAAGTTCGCGGTTCAGCTCTATCGACGAATACGCGCCGCCGTAAATCTTTCCGAGCAGTCTTGCCGTTATTAAATTTCTCTCTGCGGTATTCATCTGTTGCCGCCGAATTTACGCAAAATCTCGCCGGGCATAACGTGAACGCCGTTGAGAAAATCAGCCGTTTTCATGCGTTTTTTTCCGCAAGCCTGAAGCTCGGAAATCGCCAGCGCACCGCTTCCGCAAGCCACGATAAAATCATGCTTGACCGCCGTCACGACCGTGCCTGCGGTATTCTCGCCGCAATCATCGATTGCTTCCGCCCTGTAAATTTTCAGCTGCTCGTCGCGAAATTCGCAAACGCCGTAGCCGAATCCGCGAATGACGTTTCTCACGCTCTCGGCGGAGCGCGTAAAATCGAGATAAGCCTCCTCCTTTTTCAGAGGCGGAGCCTGCGTTGCGAGCGCGTCGTTTTGCGGCACGGGTATAATTTCACCGCTTAAATACCCGTCCAGCGTTTTTATGAGAAGGTCCGCACCCACGCGCGACAGTTTTTCGTATAAATCCCCGACGTAATCGTCGCCATTTATTTCGAGCTCTTCCATGCTCAGAATCGCACCGGTGTCCATACCGATATCGGTTTTCATTATGGTGACGCCCGTCTTTTTCTCGCCGTTTATCAGGGCGCGTTGAATGGGGGCGCTGCCGCGGTACTTCGGCAAAACCGAGCCGTGCACGTTAAGCACGCCCAGCGGAGCTATGTCCAGAATTTCCTGCGAAAGTATCTGCCCGTAGGCGCAGGTTATCATTACGTCGGGAGCAAGCGCGCACAGAGTTTCAACGCCGTCGCGACGGATCTTTTCAAATTGGTAAACGGGAATACCGAGCTCTTCGGCGCGTCTTTTTACTGCGCCCTCGATAATTCTGCCCTTGCGGTCGCGTTCTCTGTCGGGCTGACAAACCGCGCCTACGACTTCGGCGTGTTCGTAAAGCGCGTTGAGCGACGGAACGGCGAATTCGGGCGTACCTAAAAAAACTACCCTCATCTCTCGTTCTTCTCCGCTTTATCGATATACAATATTCCGTCGAGGTGGTCTATTTCATGGCAAAATGCCACCGCTTCGAACCCCTCCACCTTGTAGACGTAACCGTTGCCGTGACGGTCGTACGCTTCAACGACGATTTTCTTGGGTCGGACGACGTTTTCCTGCCGTCCCGGTATGCTAAGACAGCCCTCGGGGCCGCACTGAGTGCCGCTCTGCTTGGTTATCACGGGATTGACGAGCTCGTACACCGTTTCGCCGTCGGTGCACACGATGCAGACGCGCTTTAATATGCCCACTTGCGGAGCGGCGATACCCACGCCGTTTGCCGCAAACATCGTTTCCTTCATGTCGTCGATAAGCACGGAAAGCCTGTCGTCGAACGCGGTGACCTCGCGACATTTTTCCCGAAGCACGGGTTCGCCTATTTTTACGATATTGCGGATTGCCATTGTATTCCTTCTCCTTGGGGCTTGAGATTAGCTTAAATTATTGGGGTTGATTTCGACGAACACGCTCGTTTTCGGCACGGTGTGGGCGTCGACTATATTATACACTTTTTGTATTATGTTGTCAAAGCAGTCGGTTATACGCATCAGAATTTGTACACGAAATTTGTTCTGAATACGCTTGACCGGCGATTTCATTGCCGCAAAGTAGGCAAAGCAATTCGGATTTTCCTTGGTAAGCGTGGAGATTTCGTCGAAAATGCCCTTGAGCGTTGCGGTGCAAAGCTCCTCGTTCTCGCCCGATACCAGCACTCTCACGATTTTGCAGAACGGCGGATACTTTGTCACTTCTCTTAAGTTGACTTCCTTTTCGTAAAAGCCCTTATAATCGTTCTTCACCGCAAGCCTATAAACATAATTGTTGGGCGTGTATGTTTGGAGCACGACCTTTCCGGGCTTGACGTCGCGCCCCGCTCGCCCGGCTACCTGCGTAATCAGCTGATACGTTCTCTCCGCCGCGCGAAAGTCGGAAAAATGCAGACTCATGTCCGCGTCGACGATTCCTACCAGCGTTACGTCGGGAAAGTCGTGACCCTTCGCTATCATCTGCGTGCCGACAAGAATACTCGCCTTTTTTGCGGCAAACTCGCCCAGGATTCGCGCGTGCGAGTCCTTGTTCTGCGTGGTGTCGTTGTCCATGCGCAGAATTTTTTTGTCGGGAAACAACTCGGAAAGCTGCTCGACAATCGCCTGCGTTCCCACAAATCCGCGCTTTATGTGCGGAGAATGGCAAACGGGGCATTCGGTGAGCACGGCATAGCGGTTGCCGCAATAATGGCATTTCAGCATGTTTTCGTCCTTGTGGTAGACGAGCGAAACGTCGCATTGCTCGCACTTCGCCACATAGCCGCAGCTGCGGCACATCATGTACGAGGAGTAGCCGCGACGGTTGATGAATATAATCGCCTGCTCGTCCCTCTCCATGCACTCTTTAAGCTCCGACAGCAGCAGCCGCGAAAACATTCCGTTGTTGCCGTCGTACACTTCTTTGCACATATTGACGATTTCCATTTCGGGAAGCTGTCTTTTATTCACTCTTTCGGGGAGTTCGAGCAGCTTGTACTCGCCGATTGTAGCCTTGTAATAGGATTCTATCGACGGGGTTGCGCTGCCGAGCACCAGCGAGCAGTCGTTGTACTTTGCCCTGAACGCCGCAACCTCGTGGGTGACGTATCTCGGGTTGGATTCGGACACATAACTCGAATCGTGCTCCTCGTCGATGATAATCAGTCCGACGTTTTTGAGCGGAGCGAACACCGCGCTTCTCGCGCCTACCGCGACCTTTGCCCTGCCGCCTATCAGCCTGCGCCACTCGTCAAAGCGTTCGCCAACCGACAATCCGCTGTGAAGAAGCGCGACCTCGTCGCCGAAACGAGCGCGAAACGAGCGCAGCACCTGCGGCGTGAGCGAGATTTCGGGTACGAGCATTATCGCGGTCTTACCGGCTTTAAGCGCGTCACTGATACAGCGCATATACACCTCGGTTTTGCCGCTGCCGGTCACGCCGTGAAGAAGATAAACGCCTTTTTCGCCGTTGTTGATTTTTTCCACGACCGCCGCCTGAGCCGCCGTCAGCACGACTTCTTTTTTCTTTTCGTCGTTAAGCCCAGAGTACGGCGTGCGCAGAGATTCCTCCTCTTCAAGCACCACTATGCCGCGAGCGACCAGGTTGCGGAGCGCCGCCGCGGAAAAATCCTTGTTAAGTTCGGTCACACTAGCCCGTCCGCATTCGGTAAGGTACGCGAAAATATCATGCTGAGCCGTAGCCGAACTCCTTATAAACTGCGCTTCGTCGCGCCCTGCGTACTCGTCCGCAATACGCGCGTATTTTATAACGAGCTCCTTGACTCTGCCGCCGCGCATCTGCGCCGGAATGAAGAGGCGCAATACGTCCACTTTTCGGAGGTGATACTTAGCCGTCATGAAATTCATGAGCGCAAGCATTTCCTCGGATATAACGGGATAGTCGTCCAGCCTTTTTGTTATAGGCTTCAGCCCGAGGTAATCGCTGCTTTCCTTAATACCGACAACATAACCCTCGACAGACATTCTCCCGAAGGGCACAAGTACGCGAAAACCCGCCCGAATATCGGGCGAGCCGTCCAGCGAATAGTCGAAAACTTTGTCGACTTCCGAAGTGCTTATGTCGACTATTACTTCCGCTACCATCTATAATTCAATTATCCTGTCCAGCAAAATATCGGCGAGCGCGGACTTTTCCATAACGGGAAGCTCTTCTTTTGTGTTTTTTGTTATTATCGTCACTATATTCGTGTCGGTATTGAAGCCTGCGCCGGGCTTTGTCACGTCGTTTAGAACTACCATATCGGCGTTTTTCTTCGCCATTTTCTCACGCGCGTTCTTGTCGCAGTTATCGGTTTCCGCGCTGAAAATTATTAGCTTTTTATCGCCTTTGATTTTACCGACCGCCGCCGCAATGTCGGGATTCTTCTTAAGCTTAAGCGTCAGCGTTTCGGCTTTAATTTTTTTGTCAGAAAACGCCTCGACTGCGTAATCGGCAGGCGCGGCTGCTTTTACAATATAATCGGCTTCGGGCAAGTATTTCATTACGGCGTCGTACATTTCCGCGGTTGTGGCAACGTTCGCTCGTCTTATTCCGCTCGGAACGGGAACGGATATATTGCCGGCGACGAGAATTACGTTTGCGCCTCTCATAGCCGCCTTTTCGGCAATCGCAACGCCCATTTTGCCGCTGGAGCGGTTTGTGATAAAGCGCACGGGGTCGATAAGTTCGCTCGTGCCGCCAGCCGTAACGAGCACGGTTTTTCCTTCGTAATCCTGCTTAGGTAATAAGACGTCGGTCACAAAGCGCACTATTTCGTCGGGCTCGGCAAGTCTGCCTTTGCCGTCGTCGCCGCAGGCGAGACGCCCCGAGCCGGGCTCGATAAACAGCACGCCGCGCGAGCGCAAAACCGCCTCGTTCGCCTTGTACGCGGCGCTCGTCAGCATATTGGTGTTCATCGCAGGCGCGAGCACAATCGGACATTTCATTGCCATTGCGGTGGTCGATAAAAAATCGTCGGCTATGCCGCCTGAGAGCTTACCTGCAAAATCGGCGGTACACGGAGCGACTAAAAACAAATCGGCTTTTTTCGCCAGCGAAACATGCTCCACTTCCCACTCGAAGTCGCGGTCGAACGTGTCTACTATTACTCGGTTTCCCGACAAGGTTTCATAAGTAAGAGGACGAACGAACTCGGTCGCGTTCTTCGTCATTATTACAAAGACGTTCGCGCCCGATTTTTTCAATGCGGAAACTACGTAGCATACTTTATATGCCGCGATGCCGCCCGTCACTCCTATTACTATGTTCTTGCCGTCAAGCTTCACGGATTATTCCTCTACTCGGGCTTCCACTCTGCCGTCGTAAAGCTCCTTAGCCGCATACGTTACGGGGTTAATCTTCGTAGCGTCCAGCATTTCGGAACGCTTGTCGAGAAGGTATCTCGCGCGCTTTGCGGTTACGCTTACCAGCGCATACTTGCAACCTACCTTGGTAATCAGCTTATCGATAGGGGGGTCAATCATCATAACGGTTTATATCTCCTTAAAAATGAATTTCTATTTTTGTCAATGCTTTTACTTGCGAAATGCCTTACTTGCGAGTCGCAAGATATTCCTTAATCGCGTCTTCGTTTCGCGATATACGGCTCTTCTCCGCGTCGATAATCGCCAGAACGCGCTCGATTGCCGGCTCAAGCTCGTCGTTGAAAACGATGTAATCGAATTGGCGGTATTTGGCGAGCTCGCTCTTGGCGCACGACAGACGACGCACTATGCTGTCCTCGGAGTCGGTGCCGCGGGCTCTGAGCCTCTGTTCCAGAATCTCAAAAGACGGGGGAATGATAAACACCGTAACCGCTTCGGGGTAAATCTGCTTGATTTGCTTCGCGCCCAGCGTGTCGATTTCAAACATGACGTCGTTGCCGTCCGCCAGCATCTCGTAAACGGGCGCTTTGGGCGTTCCGTAATAATTGCTGTAAACGGACGCTGTTTCAAGAAACTCGCCGTTGGCAATCATTCTCTGATATTCCTCGACGGTCTTGAAGTAGTAATGCACTCCGTCGATTTCGCCCTTGCGCGGCGCGCGAGTCGTAACCGAAACCGAACGTCTGATTTCGGGGCGGCGAGCAAGCACCTCGTTGTAAACCGTGCCCTTGCCGGCTCCGCTCGGACCCGATATTACGATGAGCAAGCCTTTTCGTTTCATAAACTTATCCTCCGTGTTGCGTTCCGCTCGCCGCTTATTCGACGTTACGGATTTGCTCCTTGATTTTTTCCAACTCGTTTTTCATATAAATCACGATGTTCGTAAGCTCCGTATCGTTGGACTTCGAGCCCATCGTGTTTATTTCCCTGCCTATCTCCTGCGACAAAAAGTCGAGGTTTCTTCCCTGCTGACCGTCGGCATCGAGCGCGGCGCGGAACTGAGCTATGTGCGAGTGAAGCCGCGAGATTTCCTCGTTGACGTCCGCCTTGTCGGCAAAGAACGCAACCTCGTTTGCAAGCCTGGCTTCGTCAATCGCCACGCCGTCCAAAAGCTCGTCGATTCTCGTTTTCAGCCTTGCCGAATAGTCCTCGACGACCATAGGCGCGCGAGCTTCGGCTTTTGACAGTGCCGAATCGATATTGCCGATAAGCTTACTTAAATCGTCGCGTATCGTTTCGCCCTCGACGGCTCGCATACGGCTGAGCTCGGCGGCGGCGCCCTCCGCGCACTTTTCGACAAGCGTTTTAAGAAACTGCTCGTCGTCCTCCTCGGAATCGATTTTGATTACGTCGCTCGTCCGCATAAGGTCGGTGACTGTAAACGTGTTTGCAAGTCCGTATGTCTCCGAGAGCTTTTTCGCCGCTTCGACGTAGGCGGACGCAAGCGCGTCGTCCACGGTCAGCACCTTGCCCTCGGGCGAATTGTTTTCATAGTTGAAGAATACGTCCACGCTACCGCGGCGAAGGTGTTTTTTCACGGCGCGTTTTACCGCGTCCTCAACCACGGACAACGATTTCGGCACTCGACAGTTTATTTCCAGAAACCTGTTGTTGACAGATTTCATTTCTATGGTCACTTGTCTGTCCTGTTCGGTAACGACGAATTTGCCGTAGCCGGTCATGCTGTTCATTTGCTTTCTCCTGAAAACTTGTATAATTCGTCGGGAAGAACGTCTACGTTTTCCGTCGTGCCATCGGATTTAATCAAAACCACGTCCTTGCCGCCGGTTATTTCGCCGATGCGCGTGAACGCGTACCCGAGCTTTTCAATCGCTTCTCTCGCCTCGGTTTCGTCGCCTCTCACCGCGACAAGCATGCTGCCGCTGGAAATGAGCCTGAGCGGATTTACGCCGTTTTCTCGACACAATCTCGCGGTAAGCTCCGCGACCGGCATCTTATCCTCGTAGAGCACGGCTCCCACGCCCGTCGAAAAGCAAATCTCCGCAACCGCGCCAAGTACGCCGCCCTCCGTCACGTCGTGCATTGCCGAAACGCATCCGAGCCCGGACAGCACGGCGGATTCGCGCGACACCGACAACGATGAGTTAAAACCCTCAAGCTCACGTTTTTCGCACTCGGTAAGCCTCGGCTTTACGATGTCCGCAAGAATACAGGTACCTTCGAGCGCGAGCGATTTCGTGACGAAAAGCTTGTCGCCGACGCGCAAATCGGATTTTTTCAGCACGCGTTTTGTTCTGCCGATTGCCGTTCCGGACACTATCGGGCGCACCACGCAATCGGAAAACTCCGTGTGACCGCCCACGATTTCCACACCCAGCCGCTTTGCTTCGGCAGTCGCGCCGTCCATGATGACGCCGACGTCGCGCGCGTCACAGCTTTCGGGCATAATTATCGTCAAGGTCATTGCTACCGCTTCTCCGCCGTTAGCCGCAACGTCGTTACAGCAGACGGTGACGCACAGCGCGCCCAGCTTTTCGTTCTCGATTACGGCGGTTATCGGGTCGGACGAAACGAGTATCGCGTCGCCAATCGACAGCGCCGCGCAGTCCTCGCCGAGAGCCGCCGAAAGTAAAACCTCGGGGCGAAACCTGACGAGCTTATCGAGCACGTTTTCGCGTAATTCTTGCGTTGTGAGCTTGCCTGACTTCATTGTACCTATAAGTATAGCATTGTCCGTCAAAAATTTCAACTGTTTGCAAGCGAAATTTATCCGAATGTCGCTAATTTTTCAGCCGTTAATCATTGCCAGAAGTTCGTTCTCGGTTATGATTTTCACGCCGAGCGAACGCGCCTTGTCAAGCTTCGAGCCCGCGTTTTCACCGGCAAGCACATAATCGGTGCTTTTCGATACCGACGACGACGTAGTTCCGCCGGCTTTTTCGATTAGCTCCGTCGCTTCAGTTCTCGTAAGCGTGGGAAGCGTACCCGTCAGTACCAGCTTTTTGCCCGTCAGTACGCCGCCCGTGGGCTTGACGACGTTAAACTTCGGGTCAATGCCTATTTCCTTAAACTTTTCGATGAGCCAGCCGTGTTTTCCAAAATAGGACGTTATCGATTCAGCTACGATATCGCCTATTTCGTCCACTTCGACAAGCGTAGCCTCGTCGGCTTTCATGAGCTCGGAAATCGAGCCGAACCGTTCGGCGAGGTCGCGAGCGGATTTTTTGCCGATGTTTTCGATGCCCAGTGCGTTTATGAATCTGTCAAGCGGAACGGACTTGCTCTTCTCGACGGAAGCAAGGAAGTTATCAATCTTTTTGTCCTTGAAGCCGTCTAGCCGCGCGAGGTCGTCCCTTGTCAACGAGTACAAATCGGTGGGGAATCTTACTCCCAGCTTTTCGTGAAGTCCCTCGATTGATTTTTCCGAAACGCCGCGAATATCCATGCAGTCCTTTTCGGCGAAGTGCGTCAGTCTGCCGATTATCTGCGGCGGACAGTCGCCCTCGTTCGGGCAATAAATGTGAGCGCCGTCGCGCACCAAGTCGCTTCCGCACGCGGGGCACACGGTGGGAACGGGAATTTCCTTGCCACCGTTGTCCTCGGAAACGCCTAAAATCTCGGGGATTACATCGTTCGACCTGCGAATAAAAACTCTGCTGCCGATTTTGACTTTTTTTCGCTGAATATCGTCGTAATTGTTGAGCGTTGCGCGGCGAATAGTGGCTCCGCAAAGCTCCACGGGCTCGAGAATTGCCAGCGGCGTAAGCTTGCCCGTGCGCCCGACGTTCCATTGCACGTCCTCGAGAATGGTCGTCGTTTCCTCCGCTTCAAACTTGTAGGCAATCGCCCAGCGCGGAAACTTGTCCGTATAACCCAGCCGTTCCCTGAGTGCCAAATCGTCAACCTTGATAACCATTCCGTCGATGAGAAAATCCAGCGACTTGCGGTCGACGGAATCGATTTTCTTAATTATCTCCTCGATGTCAGAGGTGACGAATAACATATCTGTTTTGAATGAATTCCGTTTCAGGAAGTCAATATTCTCGCGTTGAGAAGCTATATTTTCGCCTTCGATATAATTGACGTTATAGAAAATAATATCGAGATTTCTCGAAGCCGTGACCTTCGGGTCGAGATTTCTTATCGCTCCGGCAACTCCGTTCCGTGCGTTTTTCAGCGGTTCCACAGCCGTTTCGTTGTATTTTTTCAGCGCACTCAGTCGCATTATTCCCTCGCCCTGAGCCTCGAAAACACCCTTATACGGCACAGAAAGCGGTATGGATTTTATCGTTGAAACCTGCGCAGTCACGTCCTCGCCCACTTCGCCGTTGCCGCGCGTCGCCGCGCCCTTAAAGTAGCCGTTTTCATAGGTTAAGCACAGCGTCAGTCCGTCCAGCTTATACTCGAGCGTATACACCGCGTCCGGTGCTACCTTTTTAATCTTTTCGCTCCACTCGCGAAGCTCGTCATAGCTGTTGCACTTATCGAGGCTGTACAGCTTTTTTATGTGTTTGTGCGGCGCAAACTCCTTGATGGGGTCGCCGCCGATTTTGCGCGTGGGAGAATCGGGAAGTACTATACCCGTTTCCTTTTCAAGCGCTGAAAGTTCGTTGTAGAGCACGTCGTACTGCACGTCGGCAACCGTCGGTTCGTCCAAAACATAGTACTGATACGCATATTTGTTAAGAAGCTTCACCAGCTCTTTCATTCTTTCGTCGGAGCTCATTTTTTACACCGCCTTTTGATAATTATATATCGTCCCTAAACGGAAATTTCCTGTTTTATTAGTTTTCAAGCGGTTCGAGCGGAGCGTAAGCCAAAAGAAGCTTAAGCCTGCCGATTCCGTCGAATTCGACCTCTGCAAACGGCTCGCCGGACGTATCGAGATTGACAACCGTGCCCACGCCGAACTTTTTATGTTTTACCCTGCACCCTGCCGCGAACTTCGACAAGTCCTTTTGCGGCTTCTTCTCGGGTGCGGTTATCTTTGTTACCACGGGCTTTGTGTTTACCTTGGGCTGCAGCGTGTACACGGGCACCTCTTCGCTGTTATAAGAGCTACCGTAGGACGAGTACGAGCGTTCGCCGCGATAGCTGTCGTACCGCCCCGAATAATGCGAGTATGCGCTCTCCTTGGGCTTTTCATCCTCAAATCCTGCTTCGCGCAAAAATTCGGACGGCATTGCGTCCTTTCTTTCTCCGAAACGGAAGCGTGATTTTGCACGGGTAAGATACAATCGCTCTTTCGCGCGCGTTATCGCGACGTACATAAGGCGACGTTCCTCTTCCTTTTCGCCCTTGTCCTCAGCGCGCCTCGAATCAGGGAAAATACCGTCCTCGAGTCCTACGACGAACACAACCTTAAACTCGAGTCCTTTAGCCGAGTGGATTGTCGCTATGCTCACGCAATCTCCGGCTTCGTCCATGTCGTCGAGGTCGCTGTACAGCGAAATCTGTTGCAGGTATTCGTCCAAGCCTGCCGCAGGATTAGCCTGTTCGAATTGCTCGATACCGTGCGCGAGCTCGCGGATATTGTTTTTACGCGCCTCGTTGTCCTCGGTATTTTCGGCGTAGAACTCCTTGAAACCGCCTGCTCGGATTATGTAGCATGTGAGGTCGAATAGCGAGCAACCCGTTTTATACGCGTTGTCTATGCACTGCAAAACGTTGGTAAACGGCAAAACCTTTTTTATCACTCCCGTCGGCAAATCTTCGTTTTTGTCCAGCGTGAATATCACGTCGTAAAGGCTTTTGCCGTTCACTTCGGCGTAATTCATAAGTTGCTGCACGGTGCCGTCGCCTATGCCGCGCTTGGGAAAATTGATAACTCTCGCAATCGCCTCGTTATCGTTGTGATTTCCGATAATCTTCAGATACGCGAGAATGTCCTTTACCTCCTTGCGCTCGTAGAACTTGAAGCCGCCGTAAAGTTTATGCGGCACTCCGTACTGCATAAACCGTTCCTCGAACGTTCTCGACAGCGCGTTTATTCTCATAAGTATAGCAAAGTCCGACAGCTTGTAGTTGTACGTCTTTTTAAGATTGTAAATCGTCTGCACTACGAAATCGGCTTCGTCGCCGTCCGAACGCGCGGCGTAGTACTTAACATCCGCTCCGTCGGCGTTCTCCGTCCACAGTCTTTTATCCAACCTTTCGGTATTATTCGCAATTATCTTGTTCGCAAGCGCGAGTATTTTTTTTGTCGAGCGATAGTTTTGTTCAAGCTTATATATTCTTGGATTATAAGTATTAATGAAGTCACTTAATATATTTATAACTGCACCACGCCAACTGTAAATACTCTGATCTTCATCACCTACAACAAAAATATTTTTATTTTTTGCTGCAATGATTTTTAACATTTCATATTGCACACTATTAGTATCTTGAAATTCATCAACATGAATGTATTTGAATTTTGTTTGATAATATGTCCTTACTTCTTCGTCATTCTTCAATAAATACAATGCCTTAATCAATAAATCATCAAAATCAAGTGCATTTTGTTTTTGTAATTCTTTATTATATGCTTCATAAACACACGCGACAGTATCCACATTGTCAATATAATTATATTGTGTCTTGAAATCAAAAGGCTCAATCCCCCACGATTTAGCGCGGGAAATATTATATATTAAATTTTTAATTTCTTGGTCATCTAAATCTAATTCTTTAACGATTCGTTTGATACAATGTTCTCTTTCTTGTTCTGCAAATATAGAAAAATTTGAATTATAATTCGGTAGTTTATCAATAAACTTACGTAATATTTTTAAACAAAATCCATGAAAAGTAAAACCCCAAACATCTTTCGCCGGCGCCCCCATTTCATACAATCTAGAGCGCATTTCATTTGCTGCTTTATTGGTAAATGTAATAGCCAAAACTTCGTACGGCTTAACGTTTAATTCGCATAATATATGTGCAATTCTGGTAGTTAAAACGCGTGTTTTACCGCTACCGGCACCAGCAGTAACCAAAACAGCACCTTCCGTTTGTGTAACAGCATTATATTGTTCTTCGTTGAGCGAATTCAGAGAAAAACTCATTATTTTTGTCCTTTCATTATGTATTATCGCAGTATTTTACGGTTTGCGGATATAAAATATGCGGCGCACGAATCCGAAAAAGCTTCGTCGCAACGCCGCATAAATCCGCAATATAAATTATATAGGAAACGCGCCTTTAAGTCAAGGCTTTTGCTTCGCTCGTCCGTGATTTCGCCGCGCGTTCGAGATAATATCTGCGACTAAGTTCTCTGAACTTGCCGGCGAGCTCCAGAATATACTTCTGTCTGCCGCACTCGTCCATCTTCGAGTAAAGCTCCTTGTCGATAAGCTGACCGATAGGACTGAGCGTGTCCGAATCGGTATCCAGAATTTTGCATACCTTTTCGTACATTTTCTCCTCTTTCTTTGCCTTGTCACCGTCGATTATCATCAATGCGTCGCGACGGAACTTGGCGCGTCGCAGTTCTTCTATGCCGCGCTCGTCCAAAGCGCTGCCGCCGTTTACCATTTCAAGACGCTCACGCTCTTGCTTTTCCCAATAGCCCATTCTCAGCCGTTGCTTTGCAAGCAATGCACGCTTTTTGAGCTCGCTCATTTCCTTTACTTTTCCCATTGTTTCTTCCTCCACTTTAATGGTACAATCATAATAGCACACTTTTGCGGCTTTTGGGCGCCTTCATGCAAATTCGACAATATTCGGCAAAAGAAGTCGGATTTCGCGCGCCTCAAAAGCATAAAAAGACCCGAGCGGATACCGTTCGGGTCAATCGTCTTTTGTTTTTCTTTTGTTTTTCTCGCGTGCTTCTTCGCGTTTTCTTATGTACCGCGAAAATCTTATGTGCTTCAAAATCCTTGGTACACGCGAATAATACATTATAATTCAAGATTCGTCAAGCGTTTCGTCGCGGTTTTATAAAATTCGACGAATTTCTTTAGTCGGAACGCTCGTTCAAAAAGTGCGAGCACGCAACCGACAATGCGACAAAACGACAGTTGCTTTTTATGGCAAACGAAAACATTACGGCAAACGAAAACGCTCCCGTAATTTCACGGAAGCGTTTTGTTACCTTATTCAGTAAGGCGGTTAGTTCTTGATGCGTTTTCTGGCAGCCTCTGCCTTCTTCTTTCTGCGAACGGAGGGCTTTTCGTAATGCTCCTTGCGTCTGAGGTCGCCCATAATGTTATCCTTCTGGCACTTTCTCTTAAAACGCTTGAGCGCGCTTTCCAAAGACTCGTTCTCGCCGACTTTGATTGCGGACATGCTTACACCACCTTTGTTCTCTACCGAACCTTAATTAGCCCTGTTATTGTAACAAATCGCAAAAGGTTTGTCAACGGTTTTTCGGGGTTAAACGGAGATATTTCGGTATTTGCGCGAAAATCCGCGCGGAAAACCGCTTACAGTTTCGGGAAGTCCATTTTCTGACCGCCGAGAACGTGCACATGCAGGTGATGCACGGTTTGACCGGCGTCGTCGCCCTGGTTGATTACGAGGCGGTATCCGCCGCTAAGCCCCAGCGCGGGCGCGAGCTCGGACAACTTTTTCAGGCACCTCGCCAGATCGTCCGCATCCTCTTCCGTCATGTCCGACAAAAGCTTGTAGTGCTTTTTCGGAATCATAAGGTAGTGCTTTTCGGCTTTCGGCTCGATGTCGGCGATGATAAACATCAGTTCGTCCTCGTAATACTTCTTCGAGGGAATCTCGCCGCGCTCGATTTTACAAAATACGCAATCGTTCATTTTATTTCTTCTCCTTTTACTCCGTCGCGGAAAAGCGACGTTATTTTTTGTTTGGTAAGCGTACCGGGAGCTGCGTCGCAATACACTCTTACATAATCGGAAGCAAAGCCTGCTCCCATGCCGTCGATTTCTTCCTCGACGTACACTTCCTTGATTTTTCCGAGTTGCCTTGTCAAAAATTCGGTTTTAAGCTCGTCGCTGACCGCGCGGAGCCGCGCCGCGCGCTCTTCCGCGACCGCGGCGTCAACCTGCTTCATCTTGGCGGCTACCGTGCCCTTTCGCGAGCTGTACGGGAACACGTGCAACCAGGCAAAGCCTGCTCGCCTGCAAACGCGCACGGTTTCCTCGAACTCCTCGTCCGTTTCGCCCGGGAAGCCGACTATCACGTCGGTTGTGATGCCTGCGTCGGGAAAATATTGCTTTATCAAATCGCACTTTTCAATAAAAAACTCGGAAGTGTATTTTCTGTTCATACGCCTTAGAACCGTATCGCTTCCGCTCTGCATAGACAAGTGCACCGAGTCGCACCAATCGCCGTTTTTCATTTCGTTCAGCAACTTTTCGTCGACGACGGTACACTCGAGCGAGCCGAAACGCTTTCTCGCAGGAACAGCTGAAAGCGCGTGCACGAGGTCGAAAAGCGTAAGCCCTATATCCGAGCCGTAGTCGGAAACGTTTATTCCCGTAACTACGATTTCGCGCGTCCTCTTCGCCATTTCGTTCGCTTCGTTCACTATGCTGCGAAGAGAGCGCGAGCGGCTTCTGCCTCTCAGATACGGTATGATACAGTAGGAGCAGAAATTATCGCAGCCGTCCTGCACCTTTATGTAGCCGCGAGTCTTTGTGAGCTCGCAATACAAGTCGTCTTCATATTTTTTAGGCGGTTCGGACACAAAATCGCCCTGTACTATGTCAGACATAATACTATCGATAATCGACATTTTCTTGCTTGTTCCGCCGATTATCGTCACATTCGGTTTGTTTTTATAGGGTTTTGCGTCATTCTGCGAACTGCAACCGCAAATCGCGATTTTGGCGCTCGGGTTGAGTTTTAATACTCTTGCGACGGTCTGGCGCGACTTTCTGTCCGCTTCGCCCGTAACCGAACAGGTGTTTATTATGTAATAATCCGCCTTTTCCAGCTTGTCAGTCGCCTCGAAGCCGCGGCTCTCGAGCTCCTTTATCAGCGACTGTCCCTCATATTGATTTACTCTGCAGCCGAGCGAAAATACGACGAACTTCATTTGTTTCTTCTCCATTCGCCGAACGCGTACATAACTACGGAAACCACGGCGACGCAGGCGGTGTCGGCGCGGAGTATCCTCTCTCCCAGCGTAACGCTGCCCCCGGCAATTTTGCGAAGCACGTCGGCTTCCTTTCTCGAAAAACCGCCCTCCGAGCCTATTACTACTGCTGTTTTTCCTCGCGCGCTTTTCTTCAAATAGTCGTCTATCGGCAGTTCGTCCTCCTGCTCGTATGGAAAAACAACCGTATCGTAGCCGCGCAGCAAATCGGACAAATCATTAAATTTTACAGGACTACTTACCGTCGGCACGAAACCGCGACCGCTCTGCTTTGCCGCTTCCAATGCGATACGCGACAGCCTTTCGATTTTTACGGATTCGCTCGTCACGGCGCAAAAATCGGAAATAAACGGTACAAATTCTTTCACGCCAAGCTCGGTGCATTTTTGTACGACGTAATCATTTTTATCCCCTTTAAGCGCGCCGAAAAACAAAGTAAGCTCTATGCTCGGTTCGGAAACGGAACGAGCCTTGTCGGTGATTTCGGCAATCGTCGAGGTCTTTGTCATTTCGCGGATAATCGCCGTGTAGTCTACGCCGTCGGCGCACACGGTTATCTCGTCGCCCTTGCGCATACGAAGCGAATAAGCGATGTGTTTGTGGTCATCGCCGCTCAAGGTTATCGTATCGCCGTCTACCTTATCGAGAAACAATTTGCGCATTAAGCCTTTCCTCCGTTCTTTTTCAGCAGCATTGCGTTCCACTCGCCGCGATTGACCGCCTCGCGCAGCGTAAAGCCGTCCTCATAAGCCGCCTTTACCTCGTCTGCTCTCGCGTTGATTATGCCGCTGATGACCATATCGCCGCCCGACTTTAACGCGTCGCCCAATAAGCCTTTCAACCTTATGAGCACGTCGGCGGTTATGTTTGCAATTACGATGTCCGCTTTGATTTCGCCCGTGTCAAGGTCGCCGCAAACGGTTTTACACAATTCTTCGACCTTGTTAAGCCGGACATTAGCCTCGGTAGCTTCGATTGCCTGTCTGTCGATGTCCGACAGTATTACCGATTTCGCGCCGAGCTTAGCCGCCGTAATGCCGAGTATTCCGCTTCCGCAGCCCATATCCAGAACGGTTTTATCGGAAAAATCCAGCCTTTGCATCAATTCCACGCAAGCAGACGTCGTTTCGTGATTGCCTGTGCCGAACGCCATTCCGGGCTCGATAAACACGGGGATTTCGCCGTTATCGGGCGCGGACTGCCACGCAGGCACGATGACTACTTTGCCGATTTCGATAGGCGCATAGTACTTTCGCCACTCGTTTTCCCAATCCTCGGAATCGATGCCTATTTGCGAAACCTCCAGACTTCCCGTCGGGAAAATCGAGCGTTCCCTTAGTTCGCACAGCGCGGAATGAATACCGCAGGCGTCGAAACCCACAGGGAAAAAGCCGCTTACAAGCGCCCTGTTGTCGTTCGCCGCAAGAAGGCTCTCGTCGACGTAATCCCAATTGAGTTTCTTTTCTATAAGCTCGCGTATGTCCGCGTCGTCCTTTATCAGCACACCCTCGCTGCCCGCGTCGTACAGTAGCATCGCTACCAGCTCGCTGCACTCGCGCGTCGTGGAAATAGTAATTTGTAGCCACTCCATAAAGTAAATCTCCGATATGATTTCGTTATTATTGTAGCATTTTACGTCCGTAAAGTCAACGAAACGATGACTGCGCTTGCCGCCCGAGCACAAAAAAACAGCCGCTTTCTTTATTTAAGCGACTGTCTTATCGTTTAATACTTTTCAAACGTTTGCGCAAGACGCGCATAGCTCGTTACTTAAACGCTTTCTTGTTGAATACCTTTACCTCGTCAAACTGCTCGGGCTTTAATTCGGTTTCGAGAGCCTTAATCTTAGCCTTTTGGTCTTTGGTAAGCTTCTTGGGCAAATCGACGATTACGGTGACGTACATATCGCCCGTGCCGCGCTTCGTGGTGATGCCGCGCCCTTTGAGTTTAAGTACAGTGCCGCTCTTCACGCCCTCGCTGAGCCCGAACTCGAGTTCGGTTCCCTTAAGCGTAGGCACCTTTACCTTTTCGCCCAGCGCCGCCTGAATGAACGTGACGGGGAGCTCGACGTAAAGGTCGTTACCCGAACGCTTGAACACCTTGTGCGGCAACACGTTGATAATCAGCTGGAGATTGCCCGGCATGCCGCCGACAACCTTTTCGCCCTCGCCGCGCACCGTCATGACCTGACCCGTTTCCACGCCGGCAGGAATGTTGACCTTAAGCGTGACGCTTTTTCTGACCATTCCTCTGCCGCCGCAGTCGGGGCACGCTTCTTCTATAATCTTTCCCGTACCCTTACACGAGGGGCAAACGCGCTCGCTTACCACTCTGCCGAACGGGGTTTCTTGCGCTTGCTTTACTCTGCCCGAGCCGCCGCAGGTTCCGCACTGCTTGAATTTAGTGCCGTCCTTTGCGCCCGTGCCGTTACATGTCTTGCACGGCTCCTTGCGCGTGACGGTAACTTCCTTTTGTGCGCCGAACGCCGCTTCCTCGAACGTGAGCGTAACGTTGACGGTAATATCGTCGCCGATATTCTCGGCTGCTCTGCCGCCGCTCCTCGAGCCGCTGCCGCCGCCGAACATATCGAATATGCTGTCGAAAATACTGCCGCCTCCGCCGAAGCCGGAGAAACCCGAGAAGCCCGAGAAACCGCTGCCGTCGCTTCCTCCGAAATCCCCGAAAGGACTCGGGTTATCGTAAGCCGCGCGCTTTTGTGGGTCGGACAGCGTGTCGTAAGCCTCGGATATTTCCTTGAACTTATTTGCCGCCGCCTCGTCGCCGGGATGCAGGTCGGGGTGATACTGACGAGCGAGCTTTCTGTACGCGGACTTTATTTCGTCCTGGCTCGCGTCCTTACTCACCCCGAGTATGTCGTAAAATGATTTAGCCATTGTTTCTCCCGTCTACGGATTCAGGCGTTACACCTCTTCCGCATCCACCACGTTGTCGCCGTCGCTGCCGCCGTTTCCGCCGGGATTGCCGTTAGCCGCGCCTGCCGTCTGCTGATAAAGCTTGGTAAAAATCTCGCCGGACAGCTTCTGCAAATCTTCAAACGTCTTTTTGATAGCGTCGACGTCGTCGGTCTTAAGCGTTTCTTTTGCTTTCTTAACCTCTTCCTCGAGGCGAGCCTTGTCGGCTGCGTCAACTTTGTCGCCGCTCTCGGTGAGCACTTTCTCAATCTGGAACACGAGTGCGTCGAGGTTGTTCTTCACGTCGACGACTTCTTTACGCTTGTTGTCCTCAGCGGCAAACTTCTCAGCCTCGTCGATAGCGCGCTGAATATCCTCTTCGGACAGGTTGGACGAAGCAGTAATGGTCACGCTCTGCTCCTTGCCGGTACCTTTATCCTTAGCGTAAACGTGCACGATGCCGTTTGCGTCGATATCGAACGTAACTTCGATTTGAGGAATGCCTCTCGGCGCCGGAGCAATGCCGCTCAGCTCGAAGCGAGCCAACGTCTTGTTATCGGCTGCCATCGGGCGCTCGCCCTGAAGCACGTGAATATCAACCGACGGCTGATTATCCGCAGCGGTCGAGAACACCTGCGATTTCTTGGTAGGAATTGTGGTGTTTCTGTCGATAAGCTTTGTGAACACGCCGCCCATCGTTTCGATACCCAGCGACAGCGGAGTAACGTCGAGCAACAACACGTCCTTGACTTCGCCGCCGAGCACGCCGCCCTGAATAGCCGCGCCGATTGCGACGCATTCGTCGGGGTTGATGCCCTTGAACGGCTCCTTGCCGCTTACCTTTCTCACCGCGTCTACTACGCAAGGAACACGGGTCGAGCCGCCGACGAGAATAACCTTATCGATTTGGCTCGTGGTAAGCCCGGAGTCCGCAAGCGCGCGCTTGGTAAGGTCGACGGTTTGCTGAACGAGGTCGGCGATAAGCGCTTCAAACTTAGCGCGGCTGAGGTCGACGTCCATGTGGATAGGACCTGCTTCGCCCATCGAAATGAACGGCAGGCTGATTTTGGTGTTCTGCAAGGTCGAAAGCTCTATCTTGGCCTTCTCCGCAGCTTCCTTCAATCTCTGCATAGCCATACGGTCCTTGGTAAGGTCGATGTTATGCTCTTTCTTGAAAGTATCTACGAGGTAATCCATAATTCTCTTATCGAAGTCGTCACCGCCCAGACGGTTGTTACCTGCGGTAGCAAGCACTTCTACTACGCCGTCGCCGATTTCGAGAATGGAGATATCGAACGTGCCGCCGCCAAGGTCGTAGATAAAGACCTTCTGGTTGGCGTCCTTGGTCTTGTCAAGCCCGTAGGCAAGCGCAGCCGCGGTAGGCTCGTTGATAATACGCTTTACGTCAAGTCCAGCAATACGTCCTGCGTCCTTGGTTGCCTGACGCTGAGCGTCGGTAAAGTATGCCGGGACGGTGATGACCGCTTCGGTAACCTTGGTGCCGAGGTAGCTTTCGGCGTCCGCTTTAAGCTTGGACAGAATCATTGCCGACAGCTCCTGCGGCGAATACTGCTTGCCGTCGATAGTCACCTTGTGGTCGGTGCCCATTTCTCTCTTGATTGAAATGACCGTGCGGTCGGGGTTGGCGACTGCCTGATGTTTTGCGACCTGACCTACAAGTCTTTCGCCGTCCTTGGCAAAGCCGATGACGGACGGGGTTGTACGCGCGCCCTCGCTGTTGGGGATAACGACGGGTTCGCCGCCCTCAAGCACCGCCACGCACGAATTGGTTGTTCCTAAATCTATACCGATAATCTTTCCCATAATAATATATCCTCCTGAAAATTTTATACTTATTTATTTACTATTACACGGGCAGGTCTTATGACCTTGTCGCCCATTTTGTAGCCCTTTTGAAATACTTGCTTTACTGTATCTTTTTGTTCTTCCGTTTCCGCCGGCATCTGCATGATTGCCTCGTGAAGCTTGGGGTCGAATTCCTTGCCCTCCGCTTCGATTTCAACCACGCCGTAGGAGCCGAGAAGTTTGGTTATCTCGTCGCCTATCATCTTCACGCCGCCGGCAACTTTTTCGTCGTCTATCATGTTAAGCGCCTGCGCTATCGTGTCGAGAACGGGCACGACTTTGACAAGCACTTCTGCCGTCGCGTCTTCGCGAACCTTGCGCGAATTGTCGTTCATTCTCTTGCGATAGTTGTCGAATTCAGCTTGAAGTCGACGCGCCGAGTCGGTCATTTCTGCCGCTCTCGCCTTTTCCGCTTCCGCTTCCTTCTTGAGCGCCGCAAGCTCGGCGACAAGCTTTTCTACATCGACGGTTTCGACTCCGGCGTTTTCCTCGCCGGCGTCGCTGACCACCGTTTCGTTTTCGGTCGCCGCGTTTTCGGTTTCGCCCGCGTCTTTGACTGTAGTTTCTTCTTTTTCCATTTTGTTAATTCCTTTTGCGTGTTTTCTCTTATTTTTCTTCATTGTCGTTTGCCTCTTTTCCTTCGTCGGAATCGGGCATGTCGCTGAGCGTTTTGCCTATATAATCGAGTACGGAAACGACTTTTGAGTAGTCCATTCTGATAGGTCCGATAACGCCTGCGTTGCCTATCGTGACGCCGCCCACCTGATAGTTTGCCGTAACGATTGCGCACTCGGGCATTCCTTCTCCTATCTCGTTGTCCTTTCCGATTTTTATGCTGAGGCTAACGTTTTCGGGCGATTTGAGCATCGGAACGAGCTGCTCCTTTGCTTCAAGCATACCCAGCATCGCGCGCGCCTTGCCGACGTTGGCGTATTCGGGTTGGTCGAGAAGCTTTGTACTTCCCTCCAGCACCACGTCCGAAGCTCCGCCGTTTTCGACGTAGTCCTTAATAACCTTTATTATTGCCTCGAACAGCTTTTCGTACTCTTTTTTGATTTCCTCGATAAGGTCGCCGGGCTCTATGATTTCGCCGATTGTGCGCCCTTTGAACGCCGCGGTGATAAAGTTGCTTGCAACCGTGAAGTAGTCGTCGCCGAGCGTCGAAGCTATGTCCACCGTCGCGTCCTTCATTATGCCGAGGTTCGTGACGATTATGACCAGCGCGGACTTGTCGTTGAGTTTGACGATTTTCACGCTCTCCACTACCGCGTTGGTAACGTCCGGAATCACGGCAACGCCCGTAAGGTTCGTTATCTCCGAAATTACCTTAGCAGTGTTTTTGAGTATCGTGTCTATCTCGGTAATCTTATGGTCGAAGTAGCTGTTGATAACCTTGAGTTCGCTCTTCGAGAGTTTGCGTTTGGGCATCAGCTTGTCGACGTACAGCCTGTAAGCTTCGGCGGTAGGTACTCTGCCCGACGAGGTGTGCGGCTGCGCGAGGTAGCCCATTTCCTCGAGCGCGGCAAGTTCGTTGCGGATAGTCGCCGAGCTGAGGTCGGGAAGATAGTTTTCCTTAATCTCGGCGCTGGATATAGGCTCGCAGCTGACGATATAGCTGTCAACCACCGCCTGAATTATTTTTTCCTTTCTACCGGATATTCCCATACTCGCCTCCGCGCTCTGCCGCAATCCTTTTGTAGTGTGCCGTAGCGGTTCGCCGCGCTTGCTTACATTCGGTCGCGTGACCGCTGGCACTCGCAGCTTTGCTTACTAGCACTCTCAACTCTCGATTGCTAACTCATTATACATCTTATTATGCGCGTTGTCAAGAGTTTTTAAAATTATTTTACAAAATTTTGGAGGGACTTTTCTCAATAGCATTGCGCCGAAGCAAGAAGCAATATAAAAAGCCGCTTCCTGAAATTCGGATTCGGAAGCGGCTTTGCCATTCCTTATTATAATGCGCACATACGCGCGAGTGCGCGGCGCGATAAATCTTACCGCGACTTACAGGCGATTAAGTCCCGGCTTAAATTCTACGGTCTTATCCCCCACGCCGGCATACACCGTGACTGCCGACGGGTTGTAAACCGCGGACTCGTCGGCGGTTATGCGCAGATTTTTAATCGCCTGCATATAGTCGTAAAGCTCGATATTCGTCGCGTACCAGATGTCGTCGCGAGCGGACAGTCGGCAAAGAAGCTCGTCCATGACAGCCCAATTGTTCTGACCGTCGAACTCGAACGAGTGTCCCCAGACGTAGAATATTGGCAGGTTGTGCCACGGCTTTGTGTTGAAAAACGCGTCGACGAGCGCCAACGCGCCGTTGTGGTGACAAGTCGGATTGAGCCTGAGCCAATTATCCTGCGAGCCGAAGCCGTTTGTGGCTTGAGTGGTACGACAATACTTGATTCCGCACGAGCGCAGTGCGTTTACTACCGATTCGTCGTAGGTGCCGTAGGGATACGCCATGCCCACAACGGGTTTACCGATAAGGTTTTCGAGGCTGTCGCGGTCGCGGTAGACCTCGCGTACCATCATGTCGAGCGGAAGCTTTTCCATGAACGGGTGCGACTGCGCGTGGCAGGCAATCTCGTGGCGCTCGGAGATTGACTTGACAAATCCCTCGTCTATGCGGTAGGCGCTTTCGTCAAAGCGCTTTTCGATATTCGCGGAGTTAAGGTTGAACGTGCACTTCGCGCCGTACTTGTCAAACTTCTCCACCAGAATACGGTCGAATTTCGCCCCGTCGTCGTAGCTGAACGTCACGGCGCGCCTCTTGTTTCCCGGAAATAAATCAAACTTAATGCTCATTTTTACCAATCCTCCCTGTGACTGATTTTTATGTCGTCGTAAAATTCAAAATACTTTCGCTTGTACGCGTCGGCTTCCCTGCGCGCTTTAAGCTGCTTTTGTTTCTCGATTTCCGCTTTAAGACGCTGTTGTTTTACACTCTCGTCCGCATTTTCATTCGCAACCGCGTTATTGTTTTTTATCTCGTCCGTCGTCATAAAAGCTCCTCGATTACCGAATCCATGACGTAAAAGCCCTTGTCGGTAAGTCTGATTTCGTTGTCGTTTGCCGTTATCACGCCCAGCCTTAAAAGCCGCGCTATTTCGTCCGATTTTTCTTTCATAAGGTCGCGGCGCGTCAGACGCGAGTATTCGCAAAGGTCGAGCCCTGCCGCCGTGCGCAACCGCAGCATTATCAATTCGGTACGCTTGTCCTCGGCGGTAAGCGGCTGCACCGCAGGTTTTGCCGTGCCTGCAATATATGCGGCAACGTCGGAAGTATTGGCTATTCGCTTGCCGCACGCAAGCGAATGCGCCGCTGCACCGAAGCCGTAATAGTCCGCTCCCGTCCAATACTTGGTGTTGTGCCGCGAGATTTTGCCGTCGCGCGCGAAGTTACTCACCTCATAGCGGTAAAAACCGTATTTTTTAAGGTATTCGACCGCCGCATCGTAAAGCTCGGCTTCGCGGTCGTCGTCAGTCTTATATCCCGAGCGGTAAAGCGGCGTACCCTCCTCGACGGTCAGCGCGTACACGGAGGCGTGACTTAATCCCAACCCGTCAAACAGCTCGACGGCGTTTTTTACGTCGTCCTCGTCCTGCCCCGGAAGTCCGATGATAAGGTCGCCGGAAACGTTGTCTATCCCAAAATCCTTAGCCGATTTTACCGCGCGGACAAAGTCCGAAACGGTATGCAACCTTCCTATACGCTTTAAGATTTCGTCGCTCGCCGACTGTAAGCCCATGCTCAGCCTGTTCACGCCGATTTCCCTGCACTCCGCCAAAAACTCGGGAGTGACCGACTCGGGATTGGCTTCCGCAGTAAACTCCGTTAAGCCGCTTAAATCGAACTTTTGCCAAAGCGCGCTCACGACTTCGGTGAAACCGCCGCGAGGCATTACCGACGGAGTGCCGCCGCCGAAATAAATCGTGTCGACGGGCGAAGTATACTCCGATTGCTCGATTTCCGTTTTAAGACGGCAAATATATGCGCTTTGCGAAGATAAATCCGACGTGGAAACGAACGCACAATACGCACACTTTCGCCTGCAATACGGAAAATGGACGTAAATCCCGGCTTTGTTCCCCACTGATTTTACCGCCGTTACGCACAGAGCGGAAGGCGCGTTGTCGCGATTATTTATCAAGCTTGAGCACCGACATAAACGCTTCGCTGGGCACCTCGACGGAGCCCACCTGCCGCATGCGTTTTTTGCCTTCCTTTTGTTTTTCGAGCAGCTTTTTCTTTCTGGAAATATCGCCGCCGTAGCATTTCGCGAGAACGTCCTTGCGGAGTGCTTTGACCGTTTCGCGCGCAATGATTTTCGAGCCGATTGCCGCCTGAATGGGTATTTCAAACATCTGGCGCGGTATTACTTCTTTCAATTTTTCCGCAATCGACCTGCCGCGATTATACGCCTTGTCGCGGTGGACGATTATGCTGAGCGCGTCGCACACCTCGTTGTTCAGCATTATATCGAGCTTGACGAGGTCGCTGGGCTTGTAGCCTTTAAGCTCGTAATCGAGGCTTGCGTAGCCGCGCGTGCGCGATTTAAGCCCGTCGAAAAAGTCGTAGACGATTTCGTTGAGCGGAATTTCATAGTGCATTTTGACGCGCGTTTTGTCGAGGTAAACCATGTCGATATACTCGCCGCGCTTTTCCTGACAGAGCTCCATGATGGGTCCGATATATTCGGGCGGCGTGTAGATAAACGCTTTGACGACGGGCTCCTCGATGTGGTCGACTTCGGACAGGTTAGGAAGATTACTGGGATTTGTGACGGTGATAACCTCCCCGTCCGTTTTGACAACCTTGTAGTTTACTCCGGGCGCGGTGGTAATGAGGTCGAGGTTGAACTCGCGCTCTAACCGCTCCTCGATGATTTCCATGTGGAGCAGCCCCAAAAAGCCGCAGCGGAAACCGAAGCCCAGAGCTGCCGAAACCTCGGGCTCGTAAAACAGCGCGGCGTCGTTGAGCTTCAACCTTTCGAGCGCGTCCTTCAGGTCGTCGTACTTCGAACCGTCCACGGGGTAAATGCCACAGTAAACCACGGGTTGAACGGGCTTGTAGCCGGGACAAGGCTCGGCGGCAGGACGAAGCGAATCGGTTATCGTGTCGCCGGGCGCGGTGTCCTCGACGTTCTTTATGCTGGCGCAGACGTAGCCGACCTCGCCGGCAGACAGGCTTTCGGCGGCGCACATTCCGGGATTGAAATACCCCACTTCCACCGTGTCGAATTCCTTGCCGGTATTCATCAGTCTGATTTTAGTGCCGGCTGCAACCTTGCCGTCGATTATGCGGACAAGGCAAACCGCTCCCTTGTAGTTGTCGTAGAACGAGTCGAATATAAGCGCCTTGAGCGGAGCGTCGGGGTCGCCCTTGGGAGCCGGAAAGCATGTGACTACCTTCTCCAGCACTTCGTCGATACCGATGCCCTCTTTTGCGCTGACAAGCGGCGCGTTGTGCCCGTCGATGCCGATTACGTCCTCGATTTCCTCGATGACTTCCTGCGGTCGTGCGCTGGGCAAGTCTATCTTGTTTATAACGGGCAGAATCTCAAGGTCGTTGTCAACCGCGAGGTAGACGTTGGCGAGAGTCTGCGCTTCTACGCCCTGAGAAGCGTCGACAACCAGAATCGCGCCCTCGCAAGCCGCGAGCGAACGCGAAACCTCGTTGGTGAAATCGACGTGCCCCGGGGTGTCGATAAGGTTAAGTATATACTCTTCGCCGCCGTGCGAATACTTCATTCTCACGGGAGTGAGCTTGATTGTTATTCCGCGCTCGCGCTCGATGTCCATGCTGTCGAGCACCTGGTCCGAAAGCTCGCGCTTTTCCAGCGTGCCGGTGGTTTCGATAAGCCTGTCGGCAAGCGTAGACTTGCCGTGATCGATGTGGGCGATTATGCAAAAGTTTCGGATATTCGACTGTTTCATAACGATATTATACGATAAAGCCGAATAAAACGCAATCGGTTTGAGACAGTTTTTGAATTTGTGACGGCTAATTTTATCGCTTAACGAATAAAAACGATAGTCGTCTCAAAAAAATTGCCGTATATTCGTCCGAACGCGCGTATTTTATCGTAAAATCCCTTGCATAATCGACTCCGACTGTGCTATAATAACTAGTGAAACAAGCTTCGCGCGTTTTTTGCGTTAAACAGGATTTTATTGCCGCATTAACTTTTAAGTTTTTCTCTGTTTTGCCGCGCGCTCGCCACCCGTTTCAACGGGTTATCTAAGAGGTAGAAAGAATTATGGATATAAAAAAATCTTGGTTGTTTTCGCGCCCGATTGCACACAGGGGCTTGCACGGAATCGACGCTCCCGAAAACTCGCTCGCAGCTTTCGGTAAGGCTATCGAGGCAGGATTCCCGATAGAAATAGACGTTCGCCCCATCGATGACGGCACGGTCGTCGTCTTTCACGACGATAAGCTCACCAGAATGACGGACCTCGACGGCTACGTTTGCAATATGACGAAGAGCGACCTCGAAAAGGTAAGGCTCAGGAATTCGGACGAACGCATCCCTACCTTCAAGGAGGTGCTGGAGTTCGTAGACGGCAGAACACCGCTCTTAATCGAGATTAAAAACGACTCCACCGTCGGACAGCTCGAGCGCGACACGCTGGAACTGCTGTCATCTTACAAAGGCGAATATGCCGTACAGTCATTCAACCCCTACTCGATGGAGTTTTTCAAAAAGAACGCGCCGCAGATTCCGCGCGGTCAATTGTCCTGCTTCTTCGACAAAAAGGACCTCGGCTTCTTCAAGCGTTTCGTCCTGAAGCGGCTCAAAATGAACAAGGTTTCCTCGCCTGATTTTATATCGTACAATCACGCTAACCTGCCGAACAAGTACGTTACTAAAACCAAGCTGCCTACTCTCGCCTGGACGGTGCGCTCGAACGCCGAAATGGAAAAATGCCTGCCGTACTGCGACAATATCATTTTCGAGAACTTTATTCCCGTTATCGGCGAAAAGGAAGAATAAAACCGTAAAAGTATAAAAATAAACCGCTTTGCTTATCTGCAAGGCGGTTTTTCGATGTTTTGTCTTACCATGTTTCCGTCGCTTTAAGCCGCGATTTTATCGAAAAGACGGTCTGCGTTGGCGAACAGAAGGTTATGGAACACTATCGCCGCGGCGACGCCCACTCCGCAGAGCAGCGTCCACGCTACAATTTTGGCAATCAGCGTCGAGGGTATCAAAATCAGAAACACGACGGGAAGCGCGATTATCACTATGCTCGCAGCCATGTTGATGAGCATCGGCACAACTGAATTTCGATTGTTCTTGACCGCTTCGTTAGGCGTCGACCAATTCAGCTTCGGACGGCGCAAGTCGATGTAAACGCACACGCAATTATAGCCGTAGTTATACAGAAGCAAGAAAATCGTGCCGAAAATCACATTTGCGAGGTCAAACGCCATAATCGACGAAACGATGAGCGAGGTCACGATGGACAGCGACGAAATCAGCACATATAAAAGCAGCTTTGCGGTGACTATCGTTCTGTACGGAACGGGCATGGTTTTGAGCACATAGCAGTTTCCGCCCTCGCGAGTGATTGCGGTGGGCGCGCCCACATTCATGCTCACGCTGAACATCGATATGAAGCCGATGAGCACAAAGCTTTTGAGCAGCGTCATAAAATTCAGAAACTCTGCGGTTACTTCGTCCGCGCCGCCGCTTGCCTCGAAGCCCGAAGTGAACATCGACGACATGAAATAAATAATAATCGGGCAAAGCAGTATCCCCGACAGGCACTGGAACGCGAACGCAGGTGTGCGGACGAGCTCGCGCCATTCCTTTTTGAACAGCGCGGACAACGCCGAGCCGCTTTGCTTGAATTCCACCTTGCCGTTGTTCTTTTTCGCGCCGCCTTCTAATATGCTGCGAGCTCCCCTGCGATAAACAGCCGAGGAAACGAGCACCGCAAGCGCGAGCAGAACCACGGCAAACCCGACGAACACGGCGAGGTTAATCATCGCCGCAGTACCCACCGAAAACTCGCCGAACGCCGTGTCGGGCGACAGCGTTGCAAGTCTTGCGACCGCGGCAAGCGGAATCAGTATGTCGGCAACGTTATTAAGCACAGCCGACAGCGCGGCGACGACCTCTTCGGGGTTAAAATTATCGCCCGAGGACGACATTCCGGCAATCAGCGCGTAGTAAGCCGCGAACACTCCGCAGCCGAGCAGTATCATTACTATAGACGCGAGCGCGCCCTTATTCTTGAAGAAGCTGACCACCCACATGAGCGGAATGGCGAGAACTGCCACCAGCACAAGCGGTATAGCCGGCACCAGCAGTACCGCAAACAGCATTACGATATAGAATACCGCTCCCTGCGCGGTCATTATTCCCACCGTGAGCATTGCCGGAAGAAGAATAACGGTACTGACGATTATTTCGGTAATGTAGACTACCGACAGCTTTGCCATAAACACCGTCGAGGGCTTTACGGGCAGAGTGAGCATAAACTCGGTGTCGCGCGAAAAGTACAGATACGTCATCATCGGCACAAGCCCGAACAGCACCACTCCCACGCACGACAGGGCAAGCATGAGCGTGACGAACTCGGGCAGCATGCCCATAGCGTTTACCGTCTCGGCAAGCATGCCGACGGCAAGGCATATAGACAGTATTATAAACGCGAACACCACTCCGACGAAAATATACGCCGCCCAAATCCATTTACTGCTCTTTTCTCCGCCCTTGCGGAACATGTACTTAAAGAGCAGGCTGAAAATTCTGAAATAGTTTTTCATTCGGCTTACTCCGCTTTATCGTCGTCGGCTTCCGCAGGCTGCGCCGTGGCGACGGCGTTTTCGGACGCGCGATTATCCGCGCCCTCGGCAATCGAAAAGCCCTCGCCCGCAACCGCGAGAAACGCCTCTTCCAGCGACTCGTCGTTCGCCTGCGCTTTGACCTCATCGATAGTGCCCGACATCACCAGCTTGCCCTTGACGATTATGCCCACGCGGTCGCACAGTTTTTCCGCGACTTCGAGAACGTGCGTGGAGAAAAACACGGTGTTGCCCTCTTCGCAGTGGCGGCGCATAAGCTCTTTAAGCTCGTACGCCGACTGAGGGTCGAGTCCCATCATGGGCTCGTCCAGCACCCAAAGCTTGGGGTTGTGTATCAGCGCGCCGATAATGGAAATCTTTTGCTTCATGCCGTGCGAATACGTCTTTATGGGGTTATTGAACGCTTCGGTCAGGTGGAACAAGTCGAGCATGCGCTCGGCGCGCGCTTTTCTGTCCGCGAGCGATACGCCGTAAATATCGGCGAGAAAATCTATGTACTCCTTGCCCGACAGCTTATCGTAGATGACGTCGTTGTCGGAAACGTAGCCCACGTTGCGCTTGGCGTTTATCGGGTCGCGCTTCATGTCATAGCCGCAAATCTCGATGTCGCCCTCTTCGTAGGACAATATGCCCGTCAGCATTTTGATTGTCGTGGTTTTGCCTGCGCCGTTGGGTCCCAAAAATCCGTAGATTTCGCCGGGCTTAAGCTCGAGACTGAGGTCATCCACCGCCTTGACGGGGCTGTGATTGTACGTTTTGGAAACGTGTGAGATTTTTAACATTATTTCTCCTTTTGGGCTTGTTCAATCTTTCCGATTATCTTCTTACTTGCGTTTACCGCTTATATAATCTTTTATATAAGCCATAAACTCCTTTACTTTCTTTTCGTCGCCGTTCTCCGACGGGCGGTAGAATTTAGCGCCGACGAGCTCGTCGGGTAGATACTGCTGCTCGGCATAGCCGCCGAGGTCGTGCGGATAGATATACGGTTTATCGCTCTTGTCGAGCGTGGAATAGTCGGTGTTTCTCAGATGCAGCGGCACATAGCTGGCTCCGCTCTCCTTGACTACTCGCTGAGTCTCGTTCATCGCCACCACCACGGAGTTGGATTTCGGCGCGGTGCACACATAGATTATTGCGTGAGTGAGCGCCAGAAAGCCCTCGGGCGGTCCCAGCTTTTCGTAGGCGGTCATGGCGTTTACTGCCATGACTAGCGCGTTGCTGTCGGCAAGCCCCACGTCCTCGCTGGCGTGCGCTATCGTGCGGCGGAAGATTATCAACGGGTCGAGCCCCGAGGCAATCAGCCGAAACGCCCAATACAGAGCGGCGTCGGGGTCGGAGCCGCGAAGCGACTTGCAAAACGCGCTGAGCATGTCGAAATAGGTGCTCTCGTCGACGGAAATCGTCTTTTGCTGAATCGATTGCTCGGCTACCGTCTTGTCCACCGTTATGCTGCCGTCCGCGCCGGGCGCAGTGGTCAGCACCGCCAGCTCCAATCCGTTGAGCGCGTTTCTCAAATCCCCGGAAGCTCCCCAGGCAAAATGACGGAGCGCGTCGTCGGTCACGGTGAGGTTCATATTGCCGTAGCCGTTGGTTTTGTCGGTTATCGCGCGTTTCAACCCCTTGATGATGTCGGCTTCGGTAAGGCTTTTGAGCTCGAATACCCGACAGCGCGAAACTATAGCGCGAGTCATCGATATATACGGATTTTCGGTAGTCGAACCGATAAAGATTATGCTCCCGTCCTCTATCGCCGACAGTACGCAGTCGGACTGCGCTTTGTTCCAGCGGTGGCACTCGTCCAAAAGAAGGTACGTCTTTTTGCCGTAAAGCCGCTGCCGCTCCTTTGCCTGTTCGATGACGCGCTTGGCGTCCGCCACGCCGCTCGACACGGCGTTCAACTTTTCAAACGCGCCTGCCGTTGAGTTTGCTATTACCGAAGCGAGCGTGGTCTTGCCCGTACCCGGCGGTCCGAAGAAAATGCAACTGCCCAGCTTATCCGCTTTGATTGCGCGGACAAGCAGCGAGTTGTCGTAGATGAGATGACTCTGACCTATGAACTCGGACAGATTTTTCGGGCGCATGCGGTCGGCAAGCGGCGCAAGCGACTTTTTATCGGTGCTGAAATCGAATAAATCCATAGTATTATATATACCACAATTCGGCGAATTTTGCAAGCGTCATGGATAGTTACGCAAACTTTTTAACGTTCTTTTAACGTTTTTCCGCGCAAACTTCCCCTTCTTCGCGACGGGCTTTGCGGCGGTATGCGTTATTTTCGGCGCAACAGGACTATGCGTTTGCCGCTGAGCGACGGAAGCAGCCTTAACGAATCGGAATTGTAGGTCACGCCGTCCACGCTCAACCGCCAATCGCCCTCGGACTCGGTATTGTCGACGTCGACGGTTATGTCGCAGTCGCCGCGCTTTATTCTAATCGTTACGCCCCTCTCGTCCGACGGCAGGCAAGGTGAAAGCGTGAGCAGGTCGCCCGTGATTTTTATGCCGAGGTACTGCTCGGTCAGGCACTTGTAAAGCCACGCCGCCGCGCCGGTATACCAGCTCCAGCCGCCCTCGCCGGCGTGCTCGCCCGAGTAAACGTCGGCAGAAATCACATAGGGTTCGTTGCCGTACTTGCTTACGCCATCCTCGGTCTTTGTCTTTTCTATCGGGTTAAGAAGCTTTAAGACCTTTGCCGCGCGCTCGTACTCGCCGCTCTTGAAAAGCGCGACGGCAAACCACACGGCGGCGTGGGTATACTGTCCTCCGTTTTCGCGGATTCCTGCCGGATAATCGGCGATATAGCCCACGCCCGGGGTGTTCTTGATCGGCGGCGCGAGTAGCTTTACTATGCCGTTTTGCTCGTTGACAAGCTCGCGAAAGGCAGTATCGAGCGCAACAATCGTTCTTTTGACGGGAGCGATGCCGCTGATTACCGCAAACGACTGAACCAAAATATCGATTTTGCACTCGCCAGAGTCCTTCGAGCCCAGCACCGTACCGTCGTCGGTTACGGCTCTGATATAGCGGTCGCCGTCCCAGGCAAGCTCGACGGCTTCCTGCGTTTCCCGCATTAAGTCCGTCAGTCGGTCCTTAACCGACTTGTCCGTGACGAGCGGCAACATTTTTTTGCAGGCGTAATACAGCAGCATTGTGGTAAAGACACTGATACCCTTGCCGCTTGCGCCAACCTCGTCCATGCCGTCGTTCCAATCTCCGCCTTTCATCAGCGCGAAACCCGACTCGTTTAGCTCGGTGGAAAAAATCGCGCGCAGGCAGTGCTCCTCCACCGTCGCCGTGCCGTCCGCAAATCCCGGCGAGGAGTAAACCGATTTTTGAACAGACTCAATCGGCACGTCGCGAAGAAACGGCGCGCGCTCGGTCAGTATTCTCCTGTCCTGCGTAAACTCGACGTACTCCGCCACCGCAAGCGGCAAAAACAGGCGGTCGTCGGTAAAGTGCGTTCTCACTCCGCTGCAAACGGGGTGCCACCAATGCTGGACGTCGCCCTTCTCGAACTGGTGAGCCGCCGCGTTCAATATGTGAGCTCGGGTCAGCTCGGGATTGACGTACAACAGCGCGAGGCTGTCCTGTAGCTGGTCGCGGAATCCGTAGGCTCCGCTCACCTGATAAAAGCCCGTGCGCGCGTAGAAGCGCGAGCACAACGTCTGGTACGGCAACCATTTGTACAGATATTCGATTTCGGGCAAGCCCGAGGTTATGCTTACGGCGGACAGCGAGCCGTATTTTTTTCTTGCGTTTTCCAAAATTTCGCGCTTTAGTTCAGGGTGAGGCTCTGCGCCGCCTGCCGACAGACAAAACGTAACCTCGGCTTTACCGTAGCCGCTAAGCTCCAATGTCGCCGAGCACACCGCGTCTGCGCCCGGTAACGTTTCGAGTCCTCCGACGTAGGCGTAATTGCCGCTATCGCCCATTAAAGACGCGCGGTTGAAAGAATAAGACGAAAGCGGAATGTCGCAGGTGACGGCGCAGCTTTCGCCACTGTTCACGTTGACGAAAATCAGCGAATTATCCTCTTTTTTGCCGTGTAGCGACGGCGCGGCGTATTCGCGGAAATCGCCGAGGACTATACTCGCGGCGAACGCGACGTCGATTTTCCTTGCTTCCGCTTCCGCGTTGACGAGCTCGACGGCGTAGTATTTCACGCTCGTTTCGCCCACAAACTCGGTGAGCGAGGCCTTAATCCCGTTGTAGCCGCACTCGTAGCGAGTGAAGCCGAACGAGTGCGTGACGAAATAGGCGCAATTCTTTTTTATCGGCGAACTCGCAATAGACCAGACGTTGCCCTTGTCGCCCAGAAGCACGAGCTCGGACGGGCTGTCGAGCACTGCGTCGTTAGAAAAATCGGTAAGCTTGTTCTCGCGCGAATTGCCGTAATAGGTGAAACCGCCACAGCTCTCCGTCACCAGCGTGCCGAAACTCGGATTACATAAGACGTTGCTCCAGGGCTTGGGCGTGGGAACCTCGCTAACGTCGATAAAATACGAGCCGTCCGTTGTAAAGCCGCCGCGAGCAGACCTCAGCTCGAGCTTCGGCGCGTTCATCTTAACAGACGGATACGGCGACTTTATCACCGAAAGCGGCGTTTTTCGCCGAGGATTGTCGCGGTTTATATCCGTAGAATTGCGCAAAAGCGCTTCCGCTTCACCCGGCATCATCGTGCGGTTTACGGTCTTGAAAACGCAGTCCGACGGTACGGCTGTACGAATGCCCGAACGCTCGACGGCAGCTTCCACAGTGTTAAAAACCTCGGCGTAATAACCGTAATCCTCACGGTAAATTACAGCGAGATTAAACTTGATACCATAATTGTATATCGTCTTAAAGCGGAAAAACATTGTTTCGAGCACCGATACGTCGCGTTCCGATTCGACAACGGACGTTATCAGCGGATAGCGCGTATTCACCCTGCCTGCCGCCGAAGCGTCGGTATACGAACCCGTGCACGAAAGAATGCGAGCCGCTATGCGACAGGTTTCCCTGTCGGGCTGACCGCAAGTCTTCGACGAGCGCTCGCGCACAAAAAACTCTTTGCTCTCGATAACGCTCAATTTTCGCTCGAGGTCGGGCGCGGAAAAGGCGGCGACAAGCGCGAACGCAACCTCTCGCTCTTCTCCGGGCTTTAACGATATGCTCGTCCTTGCGGCTAATATCGGGTCCAGCACGTCGCCGAACTCGACCGTCTTTCTTCTACCGTAAAAATTTGCTCGCGAGGAAACGTATTCCGTCGATTTTTCCTCGCTCGATACCAGTGCGGCGCAAGCGCCCGTTTTTGTTCTCTCCGCCGTCACCGCTCGGTTGCCGCTATGCAACGCGGTTTTTACGAACATGTTACTGTATTCGCGGTGAGAAATATCGCTCTCGCGCGAGGTCAGCACGGGCTCGACCGCAGCGCAGACTTTGACTCTTACCGCCTCGTCCGAACGGTTTTTAACCCTTATGACGCGCAATTCTCCGCTCGTCGAAACAAGCGGCTTTGCTGCCGTCGAAACCGAAAGCCCGTGCGAGCTCGACGAGTATTCCGCTTCGCCGCAACCGAATCTGCACACGCCGCCGCGAGTGGCGGAAAATGCGCCGCGCTCGGTTTCAATCGTCACGCGGAAACCGTTGTTATCGTGTTTCCTGTTTATATCATAGTTTCCCAACGTGGAAAAACCGTTGCCATTGCTGTCAATTACCGCGTTGTAGCCGTGCGTACCAAACATACAAATCTCCGGGTACAGCAACGCGTTTTCGATGATTCGAGGCTCGTCCGTGCGGTTTTGCAGCGGCTTTACCGTGAATTTTCTTTCGGCTTTGACGTTCGGCATCGGCTGCGTAAGCAGCATTTCGGCGGCTCTGACGGCAGGCAGCGAGCGCATCGCTTCGATTGCCGCGCCGTGGGTAAGGTAGTTACAAATGCCGAGCATAATCATTCCCTCGTGGTGCGCCATAAAGCTCTTCACGATTCTGCCGTCGCAAATCGCCTCGTAAAGCCCGAATTTGCCGATTAAGCCGTTGTCGTAAAACGCGGCTATCTGCCGCTCGCCGAGCTCGCCGGCGTAGCCTAGTGACAACGCGGCGGCATAGGGCGCGACAACCCTGCCGCCGTAGTACTCGCCGAGCGCCACTCCCGGCACTCCGAACGCGCGATACCTATAGTCGCCGTTGTCCTCGAACGCATAGTACTGACTTTCCGAAATGCCGTAGTATTCCGACTTTAATTCGCGCGCGTAACGAACCTGAGCCCGAAACGCGTTCTTTGCCGCAACATGGTAAAGCGTGCCCCTCGAGTACTTGAAGAATGCAGGCGCAAGCAAATACTCAAATGCGCCGCCCGACCACGAATAAAGTGTTTTTCCACTGTAGGACACTAGCTTTCTTTGTAAATTCTGCCAAGGCGAGCGCGGAATTTTCCCTAGTCCTATTGCAGCGAGATAGGTCATCGAAGCTTCGCTGGCGGCTAAATCGTAATAGCCGTCAAAGCGTTTTTCCGTTTCGTTCCACCCTATTCTGAGTAAACCGCGCTTTTCGTCATACAGAAAACCGAAGTCCGCGGCGGCGATGATTTCGTCTATTTTTTCGACGACAGACGGCGAAACAAACGCGCGGCACAACAGAAGCGCGCAGACCAGGTTGCCGCTGTCGACCGAAGAAACGTAGCGAGGCGACAGCGGCTTGAGCGATTTTATATCGTACCAATTATATAGATGCCCGTTGCATCTTTCGAGCTTTTGAATAGTATCTATTATCGCTTCGCAAAATTCGCACGCCTTACGCTCGTCAATCACGTTCAGCTCCTTTGCCGAATACGCCGAGACAAGCGCCATGCCGATATTCGTGGGCGACGTGCGGTCGCAAAAACCGCGGTCGCCGTCCTCGCAGTAATTGTCGGGCGGCAGATAGTTATTTTCGGGAGTACACCCCTCGAAAAAGTAGTTCCAGGTCTTTGCCGCAATCAGCGACAGATAGCTCTTGTACGTTGACGGAATTTCACGATTTTTCTTCTGCTCGGACAGATACGCCTGAAGCGGTCCGAAAAGCACGAACGCCGCGCCGAGGACATACACGACAATCAAGCCGCCGAACGCCGCGTTGAGCGCACACAGACTTGCGCCGAAAGCGAACGCGACAAAAACCACGGCACCGTCGCCGCCGCGCGAGTGCGCAAACACGTTCCACTCCAATAGTCCGCGTTTTATGACGAGCCTTACAATCGTTACGGCGATTGCCGCAAGCCCCGATAGCGCGACAATCGGCAACGAGCACACGAAAAATGCTTCGCATGCGAGCGCTTTTGAAAATTCACGCGGCGATGAAAACAGTAACGGCAGCAAAAACGCAACCCTTACCAAAGACGGTAAAAACGCCGCAATCAGCGTTTCCCATCGCCCCGTTATGCTCGACGCGACGACAAGCGCAAGCGTACACGCTTCGCCGAGCGGCGCAAGCATATTGATAAGAATATGCCACTTGTCCATCGGCGAAATGGGGTTTTTGCACAGTTTTCCGCTTCGGGACGATACAATCGGAAGTAGCCACGGCAGCAGCTGCCAATCTCCGCGAAGCCAACGCAAACGGCGGCGCAGCCAGCCGGCAAACGACGACGGCGTGGAATCGAGCGCGGTTTCGTCGCAGTTTTTCGCGCCCGAGTACGCGCCCTCTATAAAGTCGTGACTGAGGATTCTGTTATCGCGAAACGCATTCCCCACCGCCGCGTCGAATTCGGCAACGCGGTAAATGCCCTTTCCCGTGTAGTTGCCCGAGCCAAACAAATCCGAGTTCAGCTCAAATCCTCGCGAATACGAGTCAAGCCCCGAAGCGCCCGAAAACAGCATGGCGAACGGCGTCTTTTCGCTCGACGACGAATCGCTGTTTACGCTAAGCCCGGCGACCGTGACCGTGCGGTTATACGGGTGCTCCATAATTGACGTAAGTTCGTCGGCGCAGTTGAGCAGCGTGTCCGAATCGATAGCGACAACGTACTTCGCCGCATACGAACCGCCAAGTATCAACCGAAACGGCGCGGCTTCCGAGCGCAGAATAAGCCCGTTGAAGTCGCACAGAGCTCCGCGCTTGCGTTCCCAACCTTGATATAAATTTTTCTCTTTCAGGAAGCTACGATTTCGTATCAAAATATTAAATTTATCGTTATTCAAGCGGCTGTACTCGCTTTTCAACAACTCTATTATACCGTCGTCCGAGGGTGACTTTGGCGTTTTGGACGGCGGCAAATCGACGAGAAGAACGTAGGAAAAGCGTTTGCCGGGGTTAGCGGCGGCAACGGTTTCCAACATAAAAACGGCGTCCTTTACCTCGGCTACCGAAGATATAAGGCGCGTACAGGTTATGCAGGTTTTTACCGAATCGGGAATAAATTCGGCGGCGACGCGCGGTAACGGTCGCGGTTCGGTCGCGGCGGTAAACAACTTGCTTATGATTAAATCCGAAACGACGACGGCAATCGGCAGACTTACTATAGTCGTTACCGTCTTTAACACGGGCACAAAAAACCATACCCCCACCGCTATTGCGACGGCAAGCAGAAGCTTCATAAAAATTACCGCGAGCATGGCGAATTTTCCGCGCGACGGCTTCAACAGACAAAACGCGATGTCGCGCTTGTCCGTTACCGCGCGAGCGTAAGCTTCAGCCGCTACCGATACCTCGCTGCGACTTTTCCGCTTTGCAATCGCCGCTACTCTACTAAGGTAGTGCCTGCGAGTCGCGAGCGTGCTTTCGATGTAGCCGCACGACGGCGATGCGGACAGCACGCGGTTTGTCGGCGCCAACGACATTACAAATTCATCCGTAAGCCACGATTTCATTGCAAACATTGTGCCCACTGCGGACGAAGCCGCCATTGCGTAGCGATTGTTCGCCGCATAGTAACCGCCGATTCGTTTCTCGGCGTCGAAGCCGTTTTCACGGCACAGTTTCTTAACCGAACCGACGAACCTTGACGAGCCGGTCGCACAAAGCGCGGTGACATAAGCCGCACTGTTTAATCTGTCGATATTCACTCTTTCCTTCGCCGCGTCCTTCTTTCCGCCGGTTTTTCTATTTTCGGAAACTATATATCGAACTGAAACTGCCGCTATATATTCGCAAAGCGCAAAGCAAAGCACGCTCGGCAAAGCTTCGACTTCGGCGAACGTGAGCGGACAATCGTAATTAAACGCCTCCACGCAACTTAAAAACGCGTCCTCGAGCACCGTTCCGCCGGAAAACTTTACGACCGCGGAACAAAGCGAATACACGCGCGGCACGCCGCCGAGATGCGGAAGCAAAGAAAGGTCACCGCTTTTGCGAGCGCACGTCAAAGCTTCGACGATTTTATAGTAGTTTTCATATAAAATATGCTCGTATTCGTTTATTTGCTCGCCCGAAGCCGCCTTTCGGGCGATTATGCGATAGGCGGCGGCAAGCGTTTTTTCGAGCTTGCGAAAATTAAGCCCGATACCCCTTTCGTCGGCGTTTCGCGAGTCGGCGGCGAGCGCGGAAATCGCGGCGAGCAGGCTTTTCCTGTCGGCGACCGGCGGTATATGAAAGTCTACGGACGGCGACGGCGCGCGCATTGCCGCGACTACGGCTATGGCGAGGATTATGCAAGCGATTACCGATACAAAGTACAACATAATTTCTCCGAGGTTTTTTCGGTAATTATGCCCGTATTTTTGCCGCGATAAACGATTTAAGCGCGTTAAAGTCGTATTTTAGCGCAGATTTTTGCTACAAAAAAGCCCCCGACGATACGGGAGCATATTTATCAAAAACGCAAGATAATCTGTAAGCCGAATTCTGTCTGGGACGGTTATCTGTCTAGACGCATCGTTGCCGATGCGTTCAAGCGATACGGGAGGAACGGCGGACAACCGATTTTCCTCACAATCTTGCACCGGACGGGGTTTACATTGCCACCCGCGTTGCCGTGGGTGCGGTGGGCTCTTACTCCGCCTTTCCATCCTTACCGAAGCCTTGCGGCTGCGGCGGTTTATTTCTGTTGCACTTTCCTTAAAGTCACCTTCACCGGTAGTTAGCCGGCGTCCTGTCCTGCGGTGTTCGGACTTTCCTCGCGGCAAAACCGCGCAACCGTCCGACTATCTTGCGACCGTATTATAGCACCCTGCGAAAGAAAACGCAAGCGAATTATGCGGTAGCGGCGATTTTATCGCGTAAATCAATTAAACCGATTTGCCGCCGCTCGTTATCCGCGAAGCTCCTTGGCGATTTTCTCCACAGCCTTCTTCTCTATTCTGGAAACATAGGAGCGCGAAATTTTCAGCGCGTCCGCGACCTCGAGCTGAGTGTGCACCTCCGCGCCACCCAAACCGTACCTAAGGCAAATTATCGTGCGCTCGCGCTTTGTGAGAACTCTGCCGATTACGTTCATTACCTTTTCCATGAGTATGCCGTTCTCGACGCGAGAAAACAGGTTGTCGTCCTTTGCCGGCAACAATTCCATGAGCGTGATTTCGTTGCCGTCCTTGTCGACTCCCACCGATTCCGAAAGCGACACCACTCCGCGATGCTTTTTGTTCGCGCGTATGTACATCAAAATTTCGTTGTCGATACACTTGGCTACATAAGTCGCGAGCTGCGAGCCCTTGCCGTACTCAAAGCTTTCTATGCCCTTTATAAGCCCTATGCTTCCCACCGAGATAAGGTCGTCGGCTTCGCCTGCGCTGCCGTACTTTTTGACAACGTGCGCCACAAGTCTAAGATTATGACGAATCAGAATTTCGCGCGCCTCGGCGTCGCCGTTTTTTGCTCGCAAGATATACTCGCGCTCCTCATCGGGCGGAAGCGGCTGCGGAAATGAACCTGCGTTGTTCACATACGAGGTAAAGCAAAAAATCCTACTCAAAAACGCCATAAACGACTCAACAACCATACAATTCTCCCTCGTCGTCTCGCTACTATGTCACGCATAGTATTACAAAATTCGACGACTTTACCATTATATGTGCACATTTTAGCCTTGTTGCACGTCCAATTCGGCGTTTTTAGAGCACAATTCAATTTTCGGTTGTCCACATAAAAAAGAACGGTCCGCATTCTGCAAACCGCTCAATACTTAATAAGAGTAGATATAATTATATTTCTTTTTTGCCTCCTTACCGTCAATTCGTATTCGCTCCATGCCCGAGATTTCACGCAAGGAGCGAATACTAATCCTATTGTCATTCTGAGCGGAGCGCAGCTCAGCCCTGAGAATCCGGCCGTAGGCGCATTTATTATAATTATTTGCACTTCGCTAGATTCATTGGCTAGCCCCAGGAATGACGTATAATGCTAAACAATCGTTTCTCAAAAACAACAAAACCCACGGGAAAACGGCAACAACCGTCTAACCCGTGGGCTTTGTTTCTCACAGTCTTCCTCTACCTTTCTTTTTTTACCCGTAAAAATTTTACGTCACCGTAAAAAATTTTCACAGCCGCCGCATAAAAGGCTCCAACCTTTCAAACAACACCTATATTATAACACCTACGCCATTGAAAAGCAAATACTTCATACAGAAAATAATAGCATTCTCTGTCGAATTTCGACTACTTTTGTCGAATTTTGTCAACGAGCCCTTATTTTTAATTTTCACCTTTAATTTTCACCGCCCTTATATCCCCAAATAACTTCTACAGAACAGGCATTGTTCCACCGATTATCCCAACATTCAGGTTGACTCTCTGCTTCGCAATTGATGGTTTTAAGATTACTGCAATCATAGAACGCATTATCCCCGATACTAGTTACGGGTTTGCCGTTATAAGTCGACGGAATGTTGATTTCGGTTGCAATACCATCGTATCACGTTACTTCATAAGTTTCGTCAGCGAGTAGCGTATATTTAATTCCTTCGGTTGCCGGCTTTTCCGGGTTGTCGTTATCGTCGGTATCCTTATTTCCGCCGCCCGGGTTACCGCTTCCGCCTTGGTTATCGTTATCGCCGCTTTTTGAATTTTTTGTTTGTTGTTGGCAATGGGCGCGATTACCAAACCTTTTACGTCATTCCGGGGGCTAGCCAATGAATCCGGTGAAGCGCAAAAATTATAATTATGCGGCTACGCCTGGATTCTTCGGCTGCGCTTCGCTCCGCTCAGAATAACATGAGGATTTATTGTTCTTAAACCTTTATTTTCCGTATTCTGCTCCGCTCAGAATGACATGAGGATTTTGTTTCGTTATTTATCCTATCGTTTCAATGTTTTTCTTTGCTTACGAATAAAAACAACGTTAGGCATTACTTGGCACTATGATGCCGATTTATAGCTTTTTGCGTAGCATGTCGCCGGGGGAAAGCAGAACGGCGGTGTAAAGGCGCAGGCGTTGCTTGACAAGGTAAGCGTCGGACACGGGGGCGCCGCTTTCGTCGGTCATCTTCTCTACTTTTATAATCGAATTGTGGTAGTCGCCGGGGGAAAGCGCTTCAAGCTCGTCGCCCGACTTGAATCTATTACGCATTTCCACGAGCGCGCCGCCGTCGAATTTATCGAGCACCAGCGCGGTAAACTCGTAGGTCTGGCGAGGCTTGGAGGTTTCGTAGCACTGATTACCTGCAGTATCGCCAAGGTAAAAGCCGGTGCAATAGTTGCGATGCGACGGTTTTTTGAGGTCGAGCGCAAGCTCTTCCGGCAAAACGTAAGGTTCGCCCTTTTCGCGGCATTTCTTCAAAATATCCAAAGCCTTGCGGTAACAATTCACGACGGAAGCCACATAGTATTCGGTCTTGACTCTGCCCTCTATCTTGAAGCTGGTCACGCCGGCGTCGACCATTTTGTCGAGGTACGCGAGCATATTCATATCCTTGCTATTGAGAATATACGCGCCGCGCGAGTCCTCTTCAATCGGCAGTTCGTCGTCGCGGTTTTTCTCTTTAAGCGTGTATTCCCAACGGCAACTTTGCGCGCACTCGCCGTGGTTGCCGTTCCTGCCGGTAAGAAAATTACTCAAAAGACAGCGTCCCGAATAGGAAATACACATTGCTCCGTGCACAAACGCTTCTATTTCGACGTCGCTCGGGATATAATCGCGGATTTTTTTAATCTCGTCGAGCGAGAGTTCGCGAGCGACTACAAGCCTTTTGAAGCCGTAGTCCACATACTCTTTTGCGGCGTACTTGTTGGTTAAATTCGCCTGAGTGCTTAGGTGCAGCGGCACCGACGGCGCGTGCTTTTTCATGAGCGCGGCTATCCCGATGTCGCTGACTATCGCTCCGTCGGGTTTAAGCTCCTCGAGATAATCCAAAAACTCGGGCATTTTTTCAAAATCGCTCTCGTGGGCGAAAATATTTACCGTGACGTACACTTTTTTGCCGCGAGCGTGGACGTATTCGATAGCTTCGCGCAGTCCGTCCGCGTCGAAGTTATCGGCGAACGCGCGCAAGCCGTAGTCCTTGTACGCAAGATAAACGGCGTCCGCACCGAAGTACAAAGCCGTTTTCAGTCTGTCGAAGTTTCCTGCCGGTGCAAGTAGTTCCAGCATAATTACTCCTTTTTCATTCAATCTGTATTGTCGGATTGCTATTTATTGCCCGATAAAGCTTTCGGCAAGTCGCGAGGTTTATTTGCGACACTCCTCGACTAACGCCGCCTGATACTGAGGCTCATTCCGTCGCCCACGGGCAATATCGACGTGGTAAGCTCGGGGTCGGAGCAAATCGCGGTCAGAAACGCGTCGAGCCCGTGCACGATTGTCGATTTACTCTTTTGCGTTTCGCGCTCGCCCGTCACCATGCCGTTCCACAGCACGTTGTCGCAGAGCAGCACGCCGCCGGGCTTGAGCATGCGCATTATGTGCGGCAAAAACTCGATATACCGCGTTTTGGGTCCGTCCATGAACACGAAGTCGTATTGCCCCATCGCCATCGGCAGGATTTCGGAGGCATCGCCGGCAAAGAACGTCACGCGCGGTAACAGCCCGGCGCGGTCGAGGTAGCATTTTGCCCTCTCGATAAGCTCCTCTTTGATTTCGATTGTGTATACATGCTTGCCGCCGCTGCGCAGAATAAGCTGAGTACTGTAGCCTATCGCAGTGCCGATTTCCAAAGTTTTTTCGGGGCGCGTAAGCATTACGATTTGTCGCAGGAACGCCGCGGACTCGGGGAGCAGCACGGGGACGTAATGCTCGTCGGCGAACGCCAGCATTTCCTTTAAGACGGGGTCGGTTTCCCTCATAAGATGCTCGCGAATGTACGCCGACTCTCCGCTCGGGGTCTTGAACGGCATAGCTCAGTTTTCCATTATTATGGGGACAATCATCGGGTTGCGGCGAGTGCGCTTGAAGAACAGATTTTTAAGTTCCTTTTTCACCTGATTCTTGACCGCCGTCCAATCGCCCACGCCTTTAAGGTCGATACTCTCCAGCGCGCGCTTGGTGACTTCTTTTGCCTCGGCAAGCAGCGCTTCCGATTCGTCCTTGCTGTACATAAATCCGCGCGAAGTGATGTCCACGCCGTAAATCTCGCCTGAGAGCGAGTTGACGCCGATGACCGCCACAAGCATACCCTCTTCGGCAAGGTGCTTGCGGTCCCTGAGCACGACGCTTCCCACGTCGCCTACGCCCAGACCGTCGACAAGCAAACAGCCCGAGGGCACGTTATCGCCGATGCGTATAGAGTTTTTCGTGACCTCGACTACGTTACCGATGTCGGTGATTACGATATTGGTAGGCGGAGTGCCCATCTTGACGGCAAGCTCGGCGTGCTTTTGGAGGTGACGGCGCTCGCCGTGCACGGGGATAAAGAATTTTGGCTTTATCAGCGAGTGCATCAGCTTGATTTCGTCCTGACAAGCGTGACCCGAGGCGTGAATTTCGGCAAGGCTCTCATAGATGACCTTGGCGCCGCGGCGGTACAGGTTGTTGATTACGTTGTACACCATGCGCTCGTTACCCGGAATAGGCGACGCGGAAATGATTACCGTGTCGTTATAGCCGATAGTGACCTTGTTAAATTCATCCAAAGCGATACGAGTGAGCGCGCTCATCGGCTCGCCCTGACTGCCGGTGGTGATAATACAGAGGTTCTTGTCCTCTTCCTTGTTGATTTGTTCGATGTCGATAATGTTGTTCTTGTCGAGCTTGAGTTCGCCGATTTTGGTTGCGCACTCGACAATGTTTATCATGCTTCTGCCGCCGAACGCGACCTTGCGCTTGTACTTTCTGGCGATGTCGACGATTTGCTGCAATCTGTGAATGTTCGACGCGAAAGTCGCCACGAAAATACGCCTGTCGGCGTTCTCGGCAAAGATGTGGTTGAGCGACGCGCCGACGTTGGACTCGCTCATCGACGAGCCGGGGCGCTCGATGTTCGTGCTCTCGCACATCATCAGCAGTACGCCTTTGCTGCCGATTTCGGAAATGCGGCGCAGGTCGATAAGGTTGCCGTCGATGGGCGTGAAGTCGACCTTAAAGTCGCCCGAATGAAACACGACGCCTATCGGGGTGGTTATGGACAGCGCGCAGCTGCCTGCAATCGAGTGGCTGACCTTGACGAACTCCACCTTGAAGTTATCGCCTAAAGAGACCACGCTCTTGGATTTTACCACGTTGAGGTTACCCTCCACCTTTTGCTCGCGGAGCTTGGCGTCGACGAGCGCAAGGGTGAGTTTGGTGCCGTAAACGGGCACGTTCAAGTCCTTCAAAATGTAGGGCAACGCGCCTATGTGGTCCTCGTGACCGTGAGTGAGCACTATGCCCTTCACCTTCTCTTTGTTCGCGAGAAGATAGGTTATGTCGGGGATAACCAAATCGATGCCCGGCATGTCGCTGTCGGGGAAAGTACAGCCGCAGTCGATGACGATTATTTCGTCGCCATACTGAAGCGCAGTCATGTTTTTACCGATTTCACCCACGCCGCCTATAAAAATAACCTTAAGCGCGGCTTCATCAAAACTTTGTCGCAAAATTAGCCTCCATCAATAATAGATTAAAATATATTATGCAACACCGCGTGAAAGCACGCTACGCAAGCTCGGCGCAGGTTCGTTCCTCCAAAGGTATTGCTTTAATTCAAGTTTCCTAATCTATTATACTAGGTTTTTGCAAAAAAGACAATCGTTTTATATACCGGTTTGAAATATTTTATCGTTTTTATCGACGTAATCGCCCGTATTCGTCCAAAGCTCGGGCAAGTCTACGACAAAATCCGCGCCGATGATGCTGAATTTATGCCGCCCTGTCACGAGCGCGCCGTCCAATACCACGCAGTCGGCGATTTCCGCGCTCGAAGCGACGCGAGCGCCCTCGCCTATTATCGAATCGAACGCGCCGCCCACCGTCACCGCCGAGTTCGACACGAGACTGCCGCCCTTCAATGCCGAAGCGTAACGCTCGGAGCTAAACGACGGCACGCTAGGATAAAAACCGCCGTCCTTCATAAAGAAATTCGCCTTGTAGTAGCTAAGTTTGTCGCCGATGTCGCACCAATAGTCGCGATGGACGAACGCTTTTATTCTGCCTGCCGCCACGAGCGAGGGGAACAAGTCGCGCGAAAAGTCGAATTTGACTCCGCGCGGCACCTCTTCGAGCACGCTTTTATTCATGACGTACACCCCGGCGTTGACCAGATTGCCGTACTCGAGCGTGTCGGGCTTTTCGATAAAGCTGTTTATCGTGCCGTCCTCAGCAGCGTTCACCACGCCGTACAGCCGCGGATTTTGCACGGCAGAGCACGCCATGGTCACGTCCGCGCCGCCGCGAAAATGAAAGTCGAGCATTTTGTCGAGGTCGATATTGCTGAGCGCATCGCCGCTCGCCACGACAAAAACGTCGTCGAGGCAGTCCTCGGCGTTTTTGACCGCGCCCGCCGTCCCCAGAGGCTCGGTTTCCAGCTTGAAACGGCAACTTATGCCCTTATAACCCGAAACGAAATCCCTGACGACTTCGGGAAGATAGCCGAGCGTGAATACCAAATCGGTGAAACCGTAGCGGACGAGCCACGCTACCACATAATCGAGCATCGGAACGTTTGCGATTTTCAGCATCGGTTTCGGGACGGAATCGGTAAGGGGGCGCAGCCTCGAGCCGAAGCCGCCGGCAAGTACTATTGCGTTCATGTGTTTCTCCGTTTTTTCGTTTTTTTCAGTATTCCCTGCTTTATCGGCGATTATTACGCGCGCTACGGTATAGAAAAAGCGGAAAGCGACGTGACATCGTTTCGCTTTCCGCTTTTAGCTGTTTTTTATTGTTTTCCGTTTCGGGAAGTTGTTGTTTTATTGTATTTCCACTGTGTAAACCGCAGGAAGTAAGCCGTCGGCGGTTGCGATAAGGCGAAGCGCACCGCTTGTTTTTCCCGTTTTCACGGCTACTCCTATTCTGCCGGCGCGCATTTTCCGCGTGGGCGAAAACAGCGAGCCGTGGTCGGAAACGTCCGAGCCGGTGGAATACACTCTGCCTGCTCCCTCGGCGAGAAAATTCACTACCGCCGAGCAATCGGGCACCTCTATCCCGTTCTCGTCGACGACGTAACAATCGAATATCGCGATGTCTTTTCCGTTAGCCTTGACGTCGGGGTTCTGAAGCTCGAGCATAAGTCTGTACGGCTTACCTGCGGTCACGCGTTTGTCACGCGCAGCTTCCTTGCCGCCGATGTACGCAACCGCTTCGATATAGCCGGGAGCATACGGTACTTCCCATTCGCCGTGCCCGTGCTTTTCGAGTTTTCGGCGTCCTTGTAATTTCCCGTTGTGGAAAAGTTCTACCTCGTCGCAATTCGTGTATGCGACTACCTTAATCGGCATACCCTCGAACCCCTCAAAATTCCAATGCGGCAGGAGGTGCACCATGGGTTCGCTCGTCCAATGAGATTTGTTCTGGTAGAACGCGTCTTTCTTCTGCATAAAGAGGTCGATTGCTCCGCTCTGCGAGCACACGCGCGGCCAGACCGCTTCGCCGCGATGCTCGAAAGCTATCCATTGATAGCCGCCGAGCAACCAATCGTTACCGTCTAAGAATTTCCAGGTAAATTCGCGTCCCTTGAAGTCGGCGGATGAATCGCGGTCGTATGCCGGCAGGTAGCCGCGAGCGGCATCGTCGCCGAAATACCAGCCGCGAGTAGTGCCCGTGGCGCAGCATTCGGAAGCGAAAACCGCTTTATCGGGGTACTTGCGGTGAAGCCCCTCGTAGGTGCTCCAATTATAGTTTATGCCGATGGCATCGAGCTCATCGTAGACGGTGGCTTTTTCGGGCGTAAAGCTGACGGCGGACATTATCGTGCGCGAGTCGTCGAGCTTACGGACAAGGCTAATCAGCGAGCGGCAAATGCGTCTGCCCTTTTCCGTGGCGTGAAACGGCTCTTCGTTGCCTACCGACCAGAAAAATACGCTCGGACGGTTGCGGTCGCGGCGGACGAGCGCGCGAAGCTGCTCTCTGCCCTCGTCGGTGGATTCGAACCAGCGCGTTTCGTCCATGACGATAAAGCCGTTTTCGTCCAGCGCGTCCATAAGCGCCTCTGCCTGCATGTAGTGGCTGGTGCGATAGCCGTTTGCGCCCATTTCTTTCATGAGCCGCACTTTGTGGCGGTGAATATTGTCGGGTACGGCTTTGCCGGTAAGTCCGCAGTCGGCGTGACCGCACACGCCCTTTATCTTATAATGCCTGCCGTTTATGAACATTCCCTTGTCGGGGTCGAGGACGTAATAGCGGAAGCCGAAGCGCGTGACGTACTCGTCGATTTCGCGCTCTCCGACGTACAGTTTCGTCACCGCGCGGTAAAGATTCGGCTCGTCCGGACTCCACAACTTCACATTCGTAAGGCTTTCGTTAAGCTTGACTTCCGTGATTTCGCCTGCCACTGCCGAAACCGTCTTTTCTGCGCTTATTACATCATTTCCATTTTGATCAACTATTGTAACGACGGTTTTGACGCGCTTTTGCTTTGCTCCGTCGTTGCGAATTTCCACGCTTATCGGCACGAGCCAGCTGTCGTCCGGCTGATGTTCGGGCTTAACGAACACGCCCCAACGCTCGACGGACACGAGCTCGGTCTTTTCCAGCCACACGCTGCGGTAAATGCCGCCGCCCTCGTACCACCAACCCTCGTGCTCGTCGGTATTGACGTAGACGGCAAGCGTGTTTTCGCGCTCGAATTCCGCATAATCGGTTATGTCGACCTCGAAGCTCGTGTAACCGCAAAAGTTGTGTTTCATGAGGCAGCCGTTGAGATAGACTGTCGCATGCACTGCAACACCCTCGAAAAACAGAGTGAGCCGCTTGCTTTTATCGGATTTGTCAAGAGTGAACTTCTTTATGTACCAGGCATTTTCATACGGCAAAAAGCCCCACGCCGGGTTGTACTTTTTGTCGGGCAATCCCTCGATAATATAGTCGTGCGAAAGGTCGACTTTCTCCCACTTCTCGCTCTTGTGTTCGCGCTCGGTGGTGTACGGGTCTACTGCCGCAAAGTAGTCCTTTGCTGCCGGTCCGAGGTGGTAGCGTTCGGTTTTCGCGCCCATATACGCCACGCCCTTGTATGCCGGGAGCGGATAGTCAAGGTCGCCGCGATGGAACAGCCAGCCCTCGTCGTAATTTATTCTTTCTCTCATGCTTCTCTCCGTATTTTTTTATGGCTTAGCGGCAAGGTCTGCCGCATTTACTTACGGTTAAATTATAACCGTCCTTTATTTATTCGTCAACGCCGCTCGGGCAAAATGCCGTTTCATAATCGGTTTTTGCTATAATTTAATCGTTTATTACTGCTTTATGCCGAAATCCGAGTGAAAACTTTTGCTTCGGTATTGACAATCGCATACCTGAGGTGATATAATCGCAGTATAAAAAACGCATACTTAATACGCGAGGGTAAAATGGAAAAGGTACGGATTATAAAGATTAAAAAGAGCGTATTCGATGACAACGGCAAGGAAGCGGACGAGCTCCGCGCGGAGCTTAAACGCAAGGGAGTTTTCCTTCTCAACGTCATGTCGTCGCCGGGAAGCGGCAAGACTACTACGCTGGTGCACACAATCAACCTTATAAAGGACAAGCTGCGCGTCGCCGTAATGGAAGCGGACATAGACTCCGACGTTGACGCGGTGAGAGTTGCCGAAGAAACCGGCGTAAAGTCCGTGCAACTGCACACCGGCGGCATGTGCCATCTCGACGCGGAAATGACAAAGCAGGGCTTGGACGGGCTCGAACTCGATTCCGTCGACCTTGCGATACTCGAAAACGTGGGCAATCTCGTCTGCCCTGCCGAGTTCGACACGGGAGCCACGAAAAACTGCATGATTTTGTCCGTTCCCGAAGGGCACGACAAGCCGCTGAAGTATCCGCTGATGTTCGAGGTTTGCGACCTCGTGCTAGTCAATAAAATCGACGTTTTACCCTACTTCGACTTCGATATGGACAAGTGCCGCGAGTACGTCCGCCGCCGCAATCCGAAAGCGGAAATTATCCCGATTTCCGCAAAGACCGGCGAGGGCGTGGACAGGTTTGCCGCGTGGATATTAAAGGAAGTCGCCGCTCAAAAGAAGTAATCCCGTTAGTTTTATCAGGTAAAAAACAAATCAGAAAAAGCTGTCAAGAGGTATATATCCATGCCTGAAATGAGTACGAAATATGTGCCGAAGCATATACACGACGAAAATCCCGACCCGAGGCTTCTGAAGTTTGTCAGAAAAGTCACGGACAGGCTGCCGGCGAAGCTGCACGGCGTAAAGACCGAGGACCCCGAGTATTGGGGCTTTGCGTGCATATTCGAGGACGAGCTGACAAAGAAGGAACGCGACGTCGCGCTCGACCTTCTTCTCAAGATGAAGCTGAGGAAGAAGTACACGCTGAAAGAAATGAAAAAGCGCGCGGCGGTTACTCCGGAAACAGATGCCGAGTTTGACGAGGTTGTCGACAAGCTGGCGGTTTTGGGCATGCTGGAATACGACTACGGCGACAAGTACACCAAAGACGGTCCGATTGAGGGAACGAGTTTTACTCGCGCCGACCGCAGGTATTGGGTGCCGCTGTTCGTGCCGGGCTCTGCCGAATACACGAACATGAACACCGCGCTTATGGACAGACACCCCGAGCTTGCGATGTTCTTCGAGCGCATGACGTTCCTGCCGCTCGAAAAAGTCACGGCTATGGTTCCGCCGGGAGGCAGTGGCATCGGCATGCACGTCATTCCCGTCGAAAAGGCGATACAGACGGAAAACAAGACGATGGATATAGAGCACCTCTCCTATTGGCTGAAAAAGTATGAGGGGCACCTAGGCGCGTCCATTTGCTCGTGCCGCTACGGCAGGAAGAAGCTGGACGAAGGCTGCGCCGACGATTACCGCGATTGGTGCATAGGCGTGGGCGATATGGCAGACTACTGCCGCGAAACCGGCAGAGGTCACGACATTACTTACGAGCAGGCAATGGAAATTCTGCGCCGAGCCGAGGACAACGGCTACGTTCATCAGATTACCAATATCGACGGCGAGGACAAGATTTTTGCGATTTGCAACTGCAACGTGAAGATTTGCAATGCACTCCGCACCTCGCAGCTCTTCAACACCCCGAACATGTCCGCTTCCGCTTACCGCGCTCACGTCGATAAACAAAAGTGCGTGGCTTGCGGTCAGTGTGTGGAATACTGCCCTGCCGGCGCGCTCAAGCTCGGTCAGAAGCTTTGCCGCCACGATGGCGCGGAAGTGACTTATCCCCGTCATCCGCTCCCCGACAACACGCGTTGGGGCAAGCACATGTGGGACGAGGACTACCGCGACAACAACCGCGTGAACTGCCACACTACCGGCACTTCGCCCTGTAAGACCGCGTGCCCGGCGCACATTGCCGTACAAGGCTATCTCAAGCTCGCGGCTCAAGGCAAGTATCGCGACGCGCTGGCGCTCATAAAGAAAGAAAACCCGTTCCCGGCGGTTTGCGGCAGAATCTGTAATCGTCGCTGCGAGGACGCCTGCACGCGCGGCACCGTGGACAACGCGGTTTCTATCGACGCGGTAAAGAAGTTTATCGCCGAGCGCGATTTGACGGCGGAGCACCGCTATGTGCCCGAAATCGTCGTCGCCTCGAACATGGGCAGATGGAAAGAAAAAATTGCGATTATCGGCGGCGGTCCGGCGGGACTTAGCTGCGCTTTCTACCTCGCGCAGATGGGCAACTACCCCACTGTGTTTGAAAAGAACGAGAAGCCCGGCGGCATGCTGACCTACGGCATTCCGTCGTACAAGCTCGAAAAGGACGTTATCGAAGCGGAAATCGAAATCATGCGCGAAATGGGCGTGGAAATCCGCTGCGGCGTGGAGGTCGGCAAGGACGTTACTCTCGCTTCGCTCCGTGAAGAGGGCTATAAAGCGTTCTATATCGCAATCGGCTGTAGCGGCGGCAGAAAGCCCGGAATCCTCGGCGAGGACGCCGAGGGCACGATAACCGCGGTAGACTTCCTTAAAGCCGCGAATACCGGCGACGAGCGCGTGACCGGCGATGTCGTGGTCGTGGGCGGCGGCAACGTCGCTATCGACGCGGCAAGGGTTTCGGCGCGCAGCGGAGCGCGTTCGGTGAATATGCTGTGCCTGGAGGGCGAGGACGAAATGCCGGCTTCTCGCGAGGAAGTTCGCGAGGCGCGCGAGGACGGCGTAGTCGTTCGCAACGGCTGGGGACCGAAAGAAGTCGTCGTAAATAACGGCAAGGCGATTGCAATCGTTTTCAAAAAGTGCACGTCCGTGTACGACGAGAATAAGCGTTTCTCGCCCGTGTACGACGAGAACGAAACGCTTATGCTCCCTGCCGACAAGGTAATTTTCGCAATCGGGCAGTCGATTGTGTGGGGCGATATGCTGTCTGACGAAAAGGTTGAGCTCGGTCGCGGCGGCAGACCCGTTGCGGACTCTCTCACCTATCAGACCGCACAGGAAGATATTTTCGTGGGCGGCGACCTTTACACCGGTCCGAAGTTCGCAATAGACGCGATTGCGGCAGGTCACGAGGCGGCTGAATCTCTGCATCGTTTCGTTCAGCACGGGCACATGACTATCGGCAGAAACCGCAGGCAGTTTATCGGTCTCGACACGGACGACATCAAGGTCGAGCACTATGACAACGCCGCGCGGCAGGTTGCCGAAAATCACGCGGTGAGCTCGGCGTTCCGCGACGGACACGGCGTGCTTACCGAAGAACAGGTCAAAATCGAAACGGCGCGGTGCTTAGAGTGCGGCGCAACCGTAGTTGACCCCAATAAGTGTATCGGCTGCGGCATTTGCACCACCAAGTGCAAGTTCGACGCGATTTCGCTGCACCGCGACCACCCCGAAGCGAGCAAGATGGTAGTCGCCGAGGATAAGTTCAAGCACATTTTGCCGTACATGGTCAAGCGCGCGGCAAAGATTGCTTTCACGCGCAAGAAAAAGGACTGATTTATGCACGAGCTGGGCGTGGTTTTTCACTGCATCAAGGAGATTAACGCGATTGCCGCCGAAAACGGCATAGACAAAATTTCGTCGGTGACTATACAAATCGGCGAGGTTTCCACCGTTATCCCCTACTATTTCGAGGACTGCTGGCGATGGGCGGTAAAAAAGGAAACCGTGCTGCGCGACGCCGACCTTGTCGTTGAAAAAATCGACGCCGTTACGCATTGTAATGACTGCGGAAAAAACTATCCTACAGTCGAGCATGGCAAAAAATGTCCGCACTGCGGCGGCGACGCCACGTTCCTCGTCACGGGCAACGAAATAATGATAAAGGAAATTCAGGTGCCCGACGAATAAGCCTTATTAACTCAATTAAAAAGCGGCAAGCGAGTGTGTTTTCTCGTTTGCCGCTTTTATTTTTATTAACTCCCGAACTACGGTTTATTACCGCAGCCGTCACGAAAATACTAACGATTTACGTTAAGTTTTGCTGTATAACCGCATATTTCCGTTTTAGGAAATTAGTATTCGGCATTGCCGACGGTGCGCGGATAAGGGATTACGTCGCGGATATTCGCTACGCCCGTGATATACATTATGATGCGCTCGAAGCCCAAACCGAACCCGGCGTGTTTTGTGCCGCCGTACCTGCGGAGGTTGAGGTACCACCAATAGTCCTCTTCTTTAAGCCCGAGCTCTTTCATTCTCGCGGTGAGCACGTCTATGCGCTCCTCTCTCTGCGAACCGCCGATGATTTCGCCCACGCCCGGGACGAGCAAATCCATTGCCGCCACGGTCTTGCCGTCGTCGTTAAGGCGCATGTAAAACGCCTTGATGTCCTTCGGGTAGTCGATAAGGAATACGGGCTTTTTGTAGATTTCCTCGGTGAGATAGCGCTCGTGTTCGGTCTGCAAATCCACGCCCCAGCTCACGGGGTACTTGAATTCCCTGCCCGATTTCATGAGAAGGTCTACCGCTTCGGTGTAGGTCACCTTAACGTAGTCGGCGTTTTTCAGCGCGTTAAGACGGTCGAGAAGCGTTTTGTCGACGAACTTATTGAAGAATTCGAGCTCGGCGGCGCAGTTTTCAAGCACATGGTTGATAATGTACTTTATCATATCCCACGCGAGCTGCATGTCGTCGTTAAGGTCGGCGAACGCAATCTCGGGCTCTATCATCCAGAATTCCGCGGCGTGGCGCGCGGTGTTGGAGTTTTCGGCGCGGAACGTGGGTCCGAACGTGTAAATCTTGCCGTAAGCCATGGCGTAAGTTTCGCCCTCGAGCTGACCCGACACGGTGAGGTTTGCCGGCTTGCCGAAAAAGTCCTTGGTATAGTCGATTTTGCCGTCGGGAGTTTTGGGCGGATTGTTAAGGTCGAGCGTAGTCACCTTAAACATTTCGCCCGCGCCCTCGCAGTCCGAGCCGGTGATAAGCGGCGTATGGACGTAGACGAAGCCACGGCTGTGGAAGAACGAATGTATTGCGTAGGCTACTTCGCTACGAACGCGGAAAACCGCCGAGAACAGGTTGGTACGCGGTCTTAAATACGCTTGCTCGCGCAGGTATTCCACGGTGTGGCGCTTGGGTTGAAGCGGATAATCGGGCGTGGACGCGCCCTCCACCTCTATTTTGTCGGCTTTGATTTCAAGCGGCTGCTTCGCGCCGGGCGTAAGCGTGACTACGCCGGTGACGACGAGCGCCGCACCGACGTTCTGAGCCGCTATTTCGTCGTAGTTGCTCAGTCTGTCGCGCTCGAACACAATCTGAATGCCCGTAAAGCACGAGCCGTCGTTGAGGTCGATAAAGCCGAACGCCTTGGAGTCGCGGATATTGCGAATCCAGCCGCCGACGGTGACGGTCTTGTCGCCGTAAGTCACAGGCGCGGCATAAATGTCTTTTACGAATTCCCGTTTCATATAGTATACTCCGTGCGCTCCGACAAAAGCCCCGTCCGTAATGGAAGGACGGGACTTTTTGAAAACGCGATTTAATTAGTCTTTATCGTTAAGGCAGGCTATACCCGGGAGCACCTTGCCCTCAAGGTATTCGAGCGAAGCGCCGCCGCCGGTGGAAATGTGCGTTACCTTGTCGGCAAAACCCATCTGGGTCACCGCCGCCGCGCTGTCGCCGCCGCCGATGATTGTGATGGCGTCGTGGTTGTCGGCAAGCGCCTGGGCGATAGCCTTGGTGCCCACGGCAAACTTCTCCATTTCGAACACGCCCATAGGTCCGTTCCAGACAACCGTCTTAGCCTTTGCGATTTCGTCGGAGAAAACCTTGACGGTCTTGGGACCGATGTCCATACCTTCCCAGCCGTCGGGAATATCGCCCTCGACGACTTTCATGTTGGCATCGTTGGAGAACGCGTCGGCGATTACGTTGTCGACGGGCAGCAAAAGCTTGACGCCCTTGTCCTTCGCCTTAGCCATGAGCTCTTTCGCGAGGTCTATTTTGTCCTCTTCGAGCAGCGAATTGCCGACGGCGAGTCCGAGCGCTTTACGGAAAGTGTAAGCCATGCCGCCGCCGATAATCAAGCTGTCGCACTTGTCGAGCAGGCTCTTGATGACTTCGATTTTGTCGCTGACCTTAGCTCCGCCGAGGATTGCCACGAACGGGTGCTTGGGGCTGTCGACCGCGCCGCCGAGGTATTTAAGTTCTTTTTCGATGAGGAAGCCGCTGACGGCAACGGGCGCAAAGCCGTACTGCACGATGCCTGCGGTGGTTGCGTGAGCGCGGTGAGCGGTACCGAACGCATCGTTGACGTAAACGTCGCAGAAGTCGGCAAGCTTTTTGCAAAGCTCCTCGCTGTTCTTCTCCTCGCCCGCTTCGAAACGGGTGTTCTCGAGCAGCACGCACTCGCCGTCCTTAAGCGCGGCAACCTTGCTGTGAGCGTCCTCGCCCACGAGGTCGGTAGCGAACGCCACCTTATTGTCAAGCAGCTGGTTAAGACGGACTGCGACGGGCCTAAGCGTGAACTTCTTGGGGTCGTTCTTCTTCGCCTTTTCGATGTAGGCGGCTTTGGCGGCTGCCTGCTCGTTCTCGGGCAGAGCTTCGACGGCTTTCTTTTCCTTTTTGGTAAGACCGAAACCTTCGGTGAAGATGTTGTGCGGCTTGCCGAGGTGCGAGCAAAGAATTACCTTCGCGCCGTGCTCCATCAGGTACTTGATGGTGGGAAGCGCGCCCATGATTCTGTTCTCGTCCGTGATGTTTCCGTCCGCGTCGAGCGGCACGTTGAAGTCGCAACGCACAAGAACCTTTTTGCCCTTTACGTCTACGTCTCTTACAGTCTTTTTGTTCATAACCTACTCCTTGTTGATTTTGGTTTACCCCTATATTGTAGCTTTTTACCCGTGTTTAGTCAAGTATTTTCGACGCGCGCGCGAATTTCGGCGGTTCTTTAACTCCTGCAAAAATGCCCGGATGAGGTTTTTTGTCGAAATTAAAAAAAGTTTTAAAATGCAACGCGAAAACGCTTGCATTAAACCGTAAAATATTGTATTATAATTAAGCTGTTCGTTTTGTTCGGCATTTGCCACTATAGTCTAGCGGTTAGGACGTTGGCCTCTCACGCCGAAAACTGGGGTTCGATTCCCCATAGTGGTACCACTGACCTCGTCGCAATGACGAGGTTTTGTCTTATATCCGCGCGAAATTGCCGCCCGAGGCTCCGACGCGGTACGCCTGTCATAAATAATGAGGTTGTTATGAAATTCGTAAATCCCGTGCTTATCGTAAAGGACAAACGTCGCGCATTCGATTTCTATCGCGACGTTATCGGACTGCGCCTGGTTGCCGATTTCGGCGACTACGTTACCCTCTCGTGCGGAGTAACATTGCGCTCGGAGGATAGCTGGCGCAAAATGAACGGCTTTAGCGCCGATTCGATTGTCTACGGCAACGCTTCGGAGCTGTTTTTCGAAGAGGAAGCTTTTGACGAGCTGCTTGTCCGAATCGAAGCGAGCGACGCGGCTTGCCTCGTTCCCCCGTCCGAGCACGAATGGGGACAACGCTATGTGCGCGTGCTCGACCCCGACGGGCACGTCGTCGAGATTGCCGAGGATATGGGCGCAGTGTGCGAGCGGTTTCTCAAAATGGGCATGAGCGAAACGGAGGTTTCCGTGCGTATGGACGTGCCGATTGCCTACGTCCAGAAAATGACGAGATTCAGAAGATAAAACAGGTCTATAAAGCGTTACCGATAATTTTTACGGAGGGCGACGTAATTTATGAAAAACGAAAAATGGAGCGAGCGGCGCGCGTGGGAATGGTACCGCGCTCAGAATTGGATTCGCGGTTACTGCGGCTACCCTTCCGTCTGCGTGAACAGAATCGCGCTGTGGCAGGAGTACGGACACGAAGCGGTGTTCGAGCAGGTCGAGCGCGAGTTTGCGCTTGCAAAAAGTACGGGGCTGAACGCCGTTCGCGCCTTTATTCAGTTCGAGGTGTGGCAGAAGCAGCACGACTCGTTTATGCGCAATCTTGAGGAATATTTTGCGCTTGCGGACAAGCACGGCATTAAGGTGATGCTCGTTCTCGGAAACGACTGCACCGTGGCTAAGTCGCGGTGGAAGCCTGTGATTTTCGGCGAGCAGCGCGTGGATTGGGGTTATCACAGCGGCATCAAGGGCGGACAGCACGCCGGCGACTATCGCGAAGCCGGTTATCAGCTACTGGACGATCCCGACGTCGAGCCGCTTTACTACGATATGGTTGCGGAGCTCGCGGAAAAGTACGGGCGCGACGAGCGCTTGCAGGTGTGGAACGTGTGGAACGAAATCGGAAACAGCAATCGCGGCAACATGAGCGTGCCGGCGATGGAGCGGTTTTTCGATATTCTGCGCGAGAAAAACGTGATGCAGCCGCTGACGGCTGACGTGTGGAGTTATGACGGGAACACGGACGTCAACAGCGAAGCCGGGCGGCGCGCGCTGGAGCTGTCGGACGTGATTTCCTTTCATTGGTACGGCTCGTTCGAGCGCATGGTGCGGCTGATTGATAAGCTCAAACGCTTTAACCGTCCGCTGCTATGCACCGAATGGCTTAATCGAATCGAGGGCAATGACGTGGAGCATCTGCTGCCGTTGTTCTGGCTGGAAAACATCGGCTCCTATCATTGGGGACTTATGCAGGGCTATTCGCAGACCTACGAGCCGTGGGGCGCGTATTTCATTCGTCAGGAAAAGGGCGAAAACCTGGACCTCACCAAATGGCAGCACGATATTTACCGCTTCAACGGCTTGCCGTACATTCCGCGTGAAATCGAGGTTTTTCGGCGCTTTGCCGAGCTCGCCGACAAGCGCGAAAATAACAAATAACCGATTTGTAAACCGATTTTGTAATAATATGAGAATAACGTAAAAAAGTCCGTTTTACCCAAACGGACTTTTCGTTTTTACTCTGCTCTAGCCGATTATCTTATTTATCATTTCGTTCAGCTTCTCGTAATTTTCGCGGAGGTTGTCGTAGTCGGTGTAGCAGTTCTTGTAGACCTCTATGAGAACGGTGACGTCGGGCGTGCGCGCGTAGAGCTCGCGGAAGAATTTATCGAAGTTAAACCTGCCGCTCAGCGGAAGCACGGGGTTCATCTTCGCATCCATGTCGCAGATGTGCACGGTGGCAAGTCTGTCCTCTACCACGTCGAAAAACTTATATGGGTCAATGTCGCTGAAAAACGCTTGCTTGACGTCCAGCGTAGCTTTTAACTTCGGGCAGTACTGCTTCAGATTTTTGAAAAAGTCGGGAGTATTGAAGTAAGCCCAATTCACGTTTTCGTAGGCAAGCTGGATACCGTAGCTTTCGGCGATATCGCAAAGCTGGTTTACTCGCTCGCCGAATTTCGGAAAATCGATATTGAGCGCTCGATGCGGCTTGACGAACGGACCGTGGAACGTGTAATATTTTGCGCCCGTCACGAAACCGGCGTAGCAGACCTTGCGAAACGTTTGCTCGGCGTCGTCGCGAATGCGGTCGTAGCTCGAAAACAGCTCCGGTTCGAAGCAGGTGCCGTGCGCGTGGACGGAATGTACCTTTATATCGCCCTTTCGCTCCACGAGAGCGTCGACGAACGGCTTTTCGTATTCGGAAAAGGTGTTTAAAAACAGCTCGGTGACGTCGACGTTCATGGAACGCAACACGTCAAAAGTCGATTCGACATTCTCTCGCCCGAAAAAGCAGGCTGTGGAAATTCCTAATCTCATATAAGCTCCGTAACAAAATTCAATATGCAGAAATTGTAGCACACGGCGCGATAAATAACAAGCGAATTTATCTACATTTTATATAAAAATTACAACATTTTGTTGCGTAGATTTCTGGGCACACGATATTTTGTGCCGTTTTCCGTTTTCGGACGGTGATAACGGCGTTTCCTCCTCGATTCTTATCTTCCCGATTGATTCAGCGCGGTTGCGAGCGACAAAAAAAAACGCGATTCCGTTTGACCAAAGATGCCGATAAATGTCGGAAATAACGCGTACTATGTGTGGCATAGTACTATAATTATATCGCAAAAATCGCAATAACGTGCAAAAATCGGCACTGTTACGTTAAAATGTGCGGGCTATAAAAGAACGCTCCGCCGTAATGTCGCGGAGCGTTCCTACTATTCGGGACATGTATTACAAGGCGATTGACCGCGTCGTTTCGGCTTCAATCCGTCCTTGTAATTCGTTTATGCGTTTTATCCTCGAAGCCTTAACCGATGATGTAATCGGCTTTCTTGGGGGCGGCGTTAATCTCCTCCATTTTCGCCTCGTAGCCTTTTCTGCCGAGCATTGCGAAGGTAGCTTTTTTACCCTCTTCCACGCCGGGCTGATTGAAGGTGTCGACGTTGAGAAGCGCGCCGGCGAATGCGGTTTCGTACATGAAGCACATCAACAGCTCGCCTATCGTTTCCTCGTTGACTTCGGGAAGCGTGATGGTGAAGTTCATGCGCTGAGCCTTTTTGAGCGCGAACTCGGTGGCTTTTCTCTCGGCGTTGATAAGCTCGTTCATCGTGTGGTTCTTGAGGAAGTCGCACGCGTCGACGTCCTTATCGTCGGTAATCACGACGGTGTCGCGGTACTTGTCGACGGCAAGGAAAGTGACAACCTTGTCGAAGGGACCTTCGGTGTACAGCTGAACCTGACTGTGCTGGTCGGTGACGCCCAAAGACTTTGCCGGAGTCTGACCTGCGTTTACGGTCTTTCCGTCGAGGTCGACAGCTTTACCGAGCGACTCCGCCCAAATCTGGCAGTAGAAATCCGCCATGAATTTGAGGCTGTCGGCGTACGGCATAAGAACGCTGACGTTGCAGCCCTTCTTCATTGCCTCGCATTGGAGGAACGCGGTAAGAAGCGCGGGGTTCTTTCTGACGTCGGTATTCTCGCTGACCTTGGAAATTTCTGCGGCGCCCTTGAGCATTTTCTTGATGTCGAAACCGAGGACGGCGAACGGAACAAGGCCCACGGGGCAAAGCACGGAGAATCTTCCGCCGACGCCTGCGCCCACGCCGTAAATCTTAAAGCCCTCTTTTGCTGCCACGTTGTAAAGCGTGCCTTTGCCGATGGTGGTGGTCACGATAACGTGCTTTTTAGCTTCCTCCGCGCCGAGTTCTTTTTTGAGAAGCGCGTAAAGAATAAGGAACTGGCTGAGCGTTTCGCTGGTTTCGCCGCTCTTGGTCACCACGTTGAAGTACGCGGTCTTAAGGTCGATTACGTCCAAAAGCGCCTGCATGCGCTCGGGGTCGACGTTGTCCTCGACGTAGAACTTCGGAGCTTTGCGCTTAGCCGCGGACAGCTCGTTGTGATGCAAGTGAAGCAGCGACGAGGCGACGGCTAAGGGGCCGAGCGCGCTTCCGCCGATACCGAACAGCACAAAGCTTTCGGCTTTCTTGCCGATTTCGCCGCAGTAGGAAATCATTTCGTCGAGGTAGTCGTCCTTTACGAACGGGAGGTCGCACCACTCCTGCCAGCCCTTGCCGCGATTGTCCATGACGGACTTGTGCGCCTTTTTAATCGCTTCGGCGTTCTTGTCGAACACGCACGGGCAGATTCCCTTGTCGCCGACAGCGTCGGTCATCATGTTGTTGTAGTCGAATCTGAGATTCATAATACTTTTCTGTTCTCCTTCTCGAATATTACTTTTTTACACGGCGCGAGGGCAAGCGGTCGATTACGCCGCAAGCCCCCGTTTGCCGATTTTTAACGTTTGTTACTGAATAGCTTCGATAAGACCGTAGTCGCCATCGTTACGCGCGTAAAGCACGTTGACGTTGCCCGTGGACTTGTTGGCGAAAACGTAGAAGTCGTGTCCGACGAGCTCGAGCTCCTCTATTGCGTCCTCCACCGTCATGGGAACGAGGTTGTAGGATTTGCTGCGAACAACCTTTTTCATGGGTTCTTTCGTTTCCTGCTCCACGTCCGGCATCGAGAAATCAAGCTCTTTGACCTTGAATTTCTTGGACTTCATCTTGTCGTGGTGACGGATTATCTGCTTTTCGAGCTTGGGAATCGCAAGGTCGATGTTCTCGTACATATTGCCGCCGGCAACCTCCGCGCGGACTATACCGCCCGAAACGGAAATAGTAATTTCCAGCGTTTCCACGTCCTTGGACTTCTTCAGCATGATTTTGGCTTTCGTGTCGTCTTCAAAAAACTTGTCAAGCTTATCAACCTTTCGGGTGATGATGTCCTTCAGTTTTTCGCTCGCGTTGTAGTTCTTGCACAGAAATTCGATTCTCATAGGTAAGCCCCCTTGACTTAGTTTTTTACGGAAATCGTCCGCCTGCCGCGCGCCCGCTGCCGCTTTCGCTTTCCGTGACTATATTATAACACGACTTCGGAAAATTGTAAATAGGTTTCGGAAATTTTCCTACGTTATTTACCGTTATTTTACCGCTTTTTTATTGAACGTGCGGTACAATCACGGGCGCATTCCGTAAAGTCGCGTGACGCAACTCACGTCACCTTACCACGATTTCGCCGCCCTCGAGGTCGACGCGGACGAGCGAATTGTCGCGAATACGCCCCGAGATTATGCCCTCGGCGATTTTGTCCTCTATCGTCTGTTCGATAACTCTTCTCAGCGGCCTTGCGCCGTACTCGGCGTCGTAGCCCTTTGTCACAACGTAGTCAAGCGCTTCGGGCGAGATTTCCAATTCTATGCCGCGCTCCATAAGATTTTTCTCGAATTTGTCGAGAAGTATTCCGGCAATCTTGCCTATATCCTCTTTTTTCAGCGGCTCGAATATACAAACAACGTCGATACGGTTGATAAACTCGGGTTTGAAGTACCGCTTCAGCGACTCCGTAAGAATTTCCTCCGTGCGCTTCTGCTCGTTGTCCGCGCCGAACAATGCCGAAAAACCTAAGCCGCGCGGAGCCGATTTGAGTTCTGACACGCCGGCGTTGCTCGTCATTATTATCACGGTATTCTTGAAGCTGACGGTACGCCCCTGCGAGTCAGATAATCTGCCGTCGTCGAGGATTTGCAACAGAAGGTTGAAAATGTCCGGATGCGCCTTCTCTATCTCGTCGAAAAGCACGACGGAATACGGCTTTCTTCTCACCGCTTCGGTAAGCTGACCGCCGTCGTCGAAACCGGCGTAACCGGGAGGCGCGCCTATCAGTTTGGATACGGAATGGGATTCCATGTATTCGGACATATCCAGCCGGATTACCGCGTTTTCGTCGTCGAAAAGCGCTTCGGACAATGCCTTCGTGAGCTCGGTTTTGCCCACGCCCGTGGGTCCCAAGAACAGGAACGAGCCGATGGGGCGCGACGGATCCTTAAGCCCGGCTCGCGCACGGCGCACTGCTTTTGCCACCGCTTGAATCGCCTTGTCCTGACCGATGACGCGCTTGTGCAGCACTTCTTCTAAATCCATAAGCCTGCGAGTTTCGCTCTCCGACAGCTTGGTCACGGGGATTTTCGTCCAATCGGAAACAATTTCCGCGATTTGCTCCGCGCCGATTACGCTGGTTTCGTGCTCGCTCGTGCGGTACCAATTAAGGCGGCACTCGTCGAGTTTTTTCTGGAGCTCGGCAATGCGGCGCTTATACGAGTTCGCAAGGTCGAATTGCTCTCTTCTCACCGCCTCGCCCTTGAGCTTGTCCAGCTCCTTGAGCTCGCTGAGCATGTCGCGCTGAGCCCCGGGGAGCGTGTTGCCGTTCACCTTGGCGCGACTCATCGCCTCGTCGATTAGGTCAATCGCCTTGTCGGGCAGAAATCTGTCGGTGATATAGCGGTCGGACAGCTTCGCCGCAGCCTCTATCGCCTCGTCCGACAGCCGTACCTTGTGAAAGGTTTCGTAATTTTCTTTCAGCCCTCTTAAAATGGCTATCGTTTCCTCCACCGACGGCGGATTGACGATGACCGGCTGGAAGCGGCGTTCGAGAGCCTTGTCCTTTTCGATAAACCTGCGGTACTCGTCGGTCGTGGTCGCACCCACGGTTTGCAGCTCGCCACGCGCGAGGTACGGCTTGAGTATGTCCGCAGGCGAAACTTCGCCGTCTTTCGAGCCTGCCTGCGCGAGCGTGTGTATTTCGTCGATGAACAGGATTATGTTGCCGTCCGCGCGGATTACGTCGATTGCGTTTTTAAGCTTTTCCTCCAGCGCGCCGCGATACTTGGTTCCTGCCATAAGCGAGCCTATGTCGAGCGAAAACACGGTTTTGCCTTTCAGCAGTTCGGGCACCGAGCCGTCCACGATTGCCTTGGCAAGCCCCTCTACAACCGCGCTCTTGCCCACGCCCGGCTCGCCGATGAGCACCGGGTTATTTTTGGTCTTTCTGCAAAGTATCTGGATTATGCGCGAAATTTCCTCGCGCCTGCCGATTATCGGGTCGATTTTATGTTCTCTTGCGCGGCGCGTTATGTCCATGCCCATGTCAGCAAGCTGCCCGGGAAGCTCATGCCGTTCCTCGTCGCTCTTGCCCTGCGCGTTGTCCGCTTCCTGCTGCAATACCGATTTCAGTTTTTCCGCGAGTTCGGGCAGGTTGAGCTTGTACCAATCTCGCAATATGCTCGTTGCCAGCGAAGCCTGGTCAAGCAGCATGCAATACAAAAAATGCTCGGTGCCGACGGCGGACTGTCCGAGGCTTTGCGACAGCTTGAAGCCCGTCTGAAACATCGACTTCACTCTCGGAGTGTAGTCGACGTCGCCCACGACGCGCATGTGCGCTCCGCCGCCGAAAACGCGCTCGGAAAACGACAAGTCGACGCCGCGCTCGACTAGTAGCTTACTCGCCGTGCACTCGCGCACGCTAGTCAGTCCGTATAAAATATGCTCCGTTCCTATCTCCGGGTTGGCGTACTTTTTGGCGGCTTCTCTCGCTACCCTCAACGCTTTGTCAAGATTTTCAGTTACGGCGTATTTCATTTATAATCTCCCGAACAATTAGTCTTTTCTATTTTAGGACGCTGTAATTCGTTAAAAATTCAGCCTTGCAATATTCTTTATGGTGGTGCGGACGAGCTCGGCGCGGTAGACACTGCGGTCGGCTTCGGATTTAAGCGGACGGTCGGCGGCGCTCTCGAGGTTGAAGGGCGACACGGAAATCAGCAGTTCGTCGGGCTTTGCCGCGTTTTTCAAGCCGATAATGCCATAGTATGCGCCGAGCTTTACGAGCGACACGGCGGTTATCGCCTGCTCGTAGCTTAGCATGTAGGCGCAGGAAGCCACTCCCATTGCGCGCGCGATTTCGTCGATAAGCGCGCTTCCGCGCGATTTAAGCAGTCTTTCGCGAGCGTCCTTTTCGGCAGCCGCAATGCTCTCCGCCGCGGCGCGAACGAACGACAGTATTTCGGCTTCGGTTACGCCCAGCGTGCGCTTGTTCGATACCTGATAGACGTACCCCAGCGCGTCGCTGCCCTCGCCGTAAACGCCGCGCAGCGTTACGTTCATTTTCGCGAGAGTGCTCACGTTGCGCTTCAGCTCGCCCGTTATGGTGAGCGCCGGCAAAAAAATCATCACCGAGGCGCGCATGCCCGTACCGAGATTTGTGGGGCAAGCGGTAAGATAGCCGTATTTCTCGGAAAACGCGAACTCGGCGGCTTCGCTTATTCTGTCGTCGAGCGCGTCGGCAACCCGATAGGCTTCGTCTAGCCTGTACCCCGGAAGTATCACCTGCTCGCGGACGTGGTCCTCCTCGTTGAGCATAACGCTGACCGCTTCGTCGTCGCTAAGCACAACCCTGCCGTAGGGACAATCTGACAGCAGTTCCTTGGAAATAAGGTGACGCTCGACGAAAGCTCCGGCTTCGATTTCGCCCAAACTCTTTACTCTATACGTTTTATAGCCGTTTTTAAGCGCGCGTTCCACCTTTGCCGCGACAATATCCGCGTGTCCTGCGCTCATTTTGCGCGGAAACGGAATGCCGCGAAGGTTACGCGCCAGCCTTATTCTGGTCGATATTACCGAAGAAAGCATCGATTCGTCCATTAGCCTCTCCCTTTGCAGCGACGCCGCGTAATCAATAGTTGTTCCTCAGTTCCTTGAGTCTGGCATTGAGCTGCGTGGCGCGGTCGTAGTCCTCTGCCGCTACAGCCTTACGAAGCTCGGCGTTCACGCGCTCGTACTCGCCCTCGAGCGTTGTCGCGGCTCGTGACGGGCGTTTGCCGACGTGCGACAAGCCCTGACGCATTTTTGGCAGCCGTTCGTCGATTTCGGCAGCGAAAACCGAATAGCAATACTCGCAGCCGACATAGCCCGAGCCCGTAAACTCGGCGAGCGTAGTGCCGCAGAACGGGCAAAACGCCCGGCTCCGCTTGCTTTCGCCGATAAGCGGCGAGGCGGTCTTTTTCGCGCCGTTCGCGACGTTCTTCGCCCCCGATAATCTCGCGCGTCTGCAATCGGCGCAAAGATGCACCTCGACCTTTTTTCCGTTATATTTGCTGACCGTGTGGTAAACGGCTTCGTTTTTTTTGCATTCGTCGCAAAGCATATTCCTATTATATAATATAGTGCGGCGTTTAGTCAATCGATTAGCGGCGCAAAGCGAGTTTACGTTAAGCCGTGGCGGCTCCTGCGAAAACAAAAAACGCAACCGTGGTAACACCCGTTGCGTTCTTTTACGTTTTTCTATTGTTTTCGACAGCCGTCGGCGGCAAGCGCGCCTCGCACGACTTGTTTCAGCAGCCGCACTCGTCCGAAGGCTTATCGTCCTCGCCCGGCATCTGCTCGATTTCCACGCCGGCTTCTTTGAGAAGCTGCATCGAAAACTCGTCGGGGTACCCGTGGCGGTAAACAATGCGCACTATGCCGCTGTTGATAATCATTTTCGAGCAGATTACGCAGGGTTGGTGAGTGCAATAAAGCGTTGCGCCGTCGATGCTTATACCCATTTTCGCCGCCTGAATAATCGCGTTCTGCTCGGCGTGCGCCGCGTAGCAAATCTCATGGCGAGTGCCGCTCTCTATTCCCAGCTTTTTTCTGAGGCAATATCCTCTGTCCTTGCAACTTTCTATGCCTGCGCTCGCGCCGTTGTAGCCCGTCGTGAGTATTCTTTTGTTTTTCGCAATCACCGCGCCCACCTGACGATTGGACTGATAGCAGCTCGACCAGGTTGCGACGTCCTCCGCCATTTTCAGAAAACGCTCGTCCCACTTTGTTCCCTTCATTGCGTCCATCTTGCTCTTCTCCTTTGCCGCCCGTCACCGAGGGCGGTTCGGCTCTTATATTTTTAATTTTAACACAGCCGTGCGATTTTGTCGAGCGTTTGACGTATTTTTGCGCATTTTATCGGATTTTCGCGAAATTTTTACCTCTCTCCCCTAAAGCGCGTTCGGCTCGGCTTAGTGCTTGCGAGTGATTTGTGCGATTGCTAGCACTCTCTGGTGTCGTTTGACAAAAAATTTTAAAAATGTCTTAAAAACGCTTGCAAAAATCGGCAAAGTGATATATCATTATACTGCGCTTGAGCGAGGACTGCAAAGCGTCCATAGCTTTAGGCGCGACGATATAAAGCAAAAAGAATACGGAGGTATTTGTTTATGAAAATCAGACCGTTGTTCGATAGAGTCGTTATCGAGCCTATCGACGCAGAAGAAAAGACCGCAAGCGGCATCGTTCTTCTCGCCAAGGACCAGGAGAAGCCGCAGATGGCTCAGGTTATCGCGGTAGGTCCCGGCGGCGTCGTGGACGGAAAGGAAATCAAAATGGAAGTCAAGGTCGGCGATAAGGTGCTTTGCTCGAAGTACGCCGGCAGCGAATTCAAGGTTGACGGCAAGGAAGTTACCATTCTTCGTCAGAGCGATATTCTCGCCGTCGTCGACTAATTTAAGGGAGGTTTTATACTATTATGGCTAAACAAATCAAGACCGGCGAAGAAGCCAGAAAGGCTCTCGAAAAGGGCGTAAATACCCTCGCCAATACCGTTAAAATCACACTCGGCCCCAAGGGCAGAAACGTAGTTCTCGGCAAGAAGTACGGCGCGCCGCTCATCACCAACGACGGCGTAACCATCGCTAAGGAAATCGAGCTCGAGGACGCATTCGAGAACATGGGCGCACAGCTCGTCAAGGAAGTTTCCACCAAGACCAACGACGTTGCCGGCGACGGCACCACCACCGCTTGCGTGCTCGCGCAAGCCATCATTCGCGAGGGACTTAAAAACGTTGCGGCAGGCGCTAACCCGATTATCGTCAAGAAGGGCATTGCGGCGGCTACCGAAGCTGCCGTCGCGCACCTGAAGTCGATAAGCAAGTCTATCGATTCCAAGACCGCCATCATGCACGTCGCGGCTAACTCCGCCGGCGACGAAAAGGTGGGCGAGCTGATTGCCGACGCTATGGAAAAAGTCGGTAAGGACGGCGTTATCACCGTCGAGGAAAGCAAGACGATGCAAACCAACCTCACCGTCGTAGAGGGCATGCAGTTTGACCGCGGCTACGCTTCGGCGTACATGGTCACCAATTCAGACAAGATGGAAGCCGTGCTCGACAATCCGCTTATCCTTATTACCGACAAGAAAATCAGCAATATTCAGGAAATCCTGCCCATTCTCGAGCAAATCGTCAATCAGGGCGCTAAGCTGCTCATCATCGCCGACGACATCGAAAGCGAGCCCCTCGCTACCCTCGTCGTCAACAAGCTGCGCGGCACGTTTAACTGCGTCGCGGTCAAGGCGCCCGGCTTCGGCGACAGAAGAAAGGAAATGCTCAAAGACATCGCTATCCTTACAGGCGGCACCGTCGTCAGCGAGGAAACCGGGCTCGAGCTTAAGGACGTTACCGTCGATATGCTCGGCAGGGCTAAGCAGGTCAAGGTCGATAAGGACAACACCACTATCGTCGAAGGCGCAGGCTCGTCCGACGAAATCAAGGCGAGAATTAAGTCCATTCGCGCTCAAATGGAGGTCACTACTTCCGATTATGACCGCGAGAAGCTTGCCGAACGTCTTGCTAAGCTCGCAGGCGGCGTTGCCGTTGTCGGCGTAGGCGCGGCTACCGAGGTCGAAATGAAGGAAAAGAAGCTGCGTATCGAGGACGCGCTCGCGGCTACTCGCGCGGCTGTCGAGGAAGGTATCGTTCCGGGCGGCGGCGTTGCGCTTCTTACCGCTATCCCCACTATCAAGAGGCTCGTCAAGACGCTCTCCGGCGACGAAAAGACGGGCGCGGAAATCGTGCTCAAGGCTCTCGAGGAACCGCTGCGCCAAATCGCTATCAACGCAGGCATCGACGGCTCGATTATCGTCAACAACATTCTCACCGCGAAGAAGCCGTTTACTTTCGGTTATGACGCGCTGAAAAATGAGTACGGCGATATGGTTGAACGCGGAATTATCGACCCGACGAAGGTCACTCGCTCCGCGCTCCAGAACGCGGCTTCCGTCGCGTCCACCCTGCTCACGACCGAAAGCGTCGTTGCCGATATTCCCGAGCCCGAGCCGGCAGCTCCGGCAGGCGGTATGGGCGGCGGCATGGGCGGAATGTACTAAGCCCCGCGCTATAAGAACAAGTGAGTAAATAATTAAAAGGTCGCGACTTTTGATTAAGCCGCGACCTTTTTGTGTTAAGTCGCAGTACATGCTGTTCGTTAAAATTTTAAAAAATGTCCGATTCGCGCTTTACTTCGTCATCAGAGGCTTGCCGAGGAATCTAGCGAAGCGTTAAAATTATAATAATTATGCGCCTGCGGCTGGATTCTTCGGCTGCGCTTCGCTCCGCTCAGAATGACATAAGGTTTTATTATTTTCAATCCTAAAAAAAAGAGAAGACACTTTTTTCGCAAGCCGGATTCGCGGTGAAGCGCACTTCGAGCGTGCTTCTTGGCGCGAGCGGTCATGACGGATACAAAGTCCCTTCCCTTTTCTATATGTGCAAGGAAAGGTTTTGCTACGACGCTCTACCGGGGAGAGGTGATTGTCGCGCGGTCAATCCGTCCTTGTACTCTTATAATGCGCAGTTTCCGAAAATATATGCGTTCGTAAGCTTAATTTAAGAAAAAAACTCGGATTGATTTTCCGAGCTTTGTATATATGCGGTCGTTAAGTCGCAGGGCGCGATTATTTTTTTCATTACATCAATAAAGAAGCTTTGCCGTTGCAGGTACGATGACGGCGGCGTCCTCGCTACCCTTGACGGTGAAGCGGCGGTTAAGCACTTCGGCATCGGGTACAAGGTAAATACGCTTATCCTTCCAAATCGTTTCGCAATCGGCGGTAAAGTATTTGCCCTTGAACATGGCTTCGATAAGCGACGGATTCATGCGGACGACGGCGGTTTTCATTTTGCCGTCGGCGAAAAGGCGCTTGAGCTCGGCTTTGATTTTTCTCGCAACGTAGTCGACGGACTGCGCGTGAGCGTCGCCGCCGCAATACGGGCACTCGTCGAGGAGCACGGTGCTGAGCTCTCTGCCCACTTTTTTCCTCGTGATTTCCACGAGCCCCAGCGCGGACATGCCGATAACGCGCGTTTTCGTGCGGTCGTACAGCATTTCCTTTTTAAGCTCCTCCACTACCGCCGCCTTGTGCTCGTCGTCGGTCATATCGATAAAGTCGACGACGATTATGCCGCCGATATTGCGCAGTCGGATTTGACGGGCAATCTCGCGAGCCGCCTCGATATTCGCCTCGAAAACCGTTTCCTCATGGTTCTTTCCGCGAGCGAATTGCGCGGTATTGACGTCGATAACCGTAAGCGCTTCGGTATAATCGAACACGAGCGAAACGCCGCTCTTGAGCTTTACTCTGCGGTCGAGGAGCTTGTCCACCTCGCCCAAAATATTGAACGCGTCGAAGATGTCGTACTGACCGCTGTAAAGGCGCACCTTGTCGTAAAACTTGACATTGTGCTCCTTCATGACGTTGACGAGCGCGTCGACGGTGTCGGGGTCGTTGCACACGATTGCTTCGATATTCGACGACAGCATGTCGCGGACGTTCCTGAAAATCATGTCGCCGTCGCTGTACACCTGCGCGATGCCGTCGGCTGCGTTGTAGGCGGCGAGAATCTTCTTCCACTGCTCGAAAAGCCGCTTTACCTCGTCGACGATTTCGCTTTTTTTCGCGTCCATGGATGCGGTTCTGGCGATAAAACCGCCGCCTGCCGGCTTCAGTTTTTCCAGCATCGCAGTCAGTCTTTCGCGCATTTCGGCATCGTTGATTTTATTGGAAACTCCGACAAAATCCAGCGTCGGCAGGTAGATTACATATCTTCCTGGTATGGTTATGGTGGTGGTAAGGCGCGCGCCCTTGGTGCCGATTTCCTCTTTCGTCGCCTGCACCATGACGTAGTCGCCTTCCTTGACGTCAAGCAGTTTCGGCATTACGCCGGCGTTGCCGAGGACGGACTTGTGTCCCAGCGTTTCCTCAACCGACAAAAAGCCGTTTTTTGCATTGCCGAAATTGACAAAAGCCGATTGTAGTCCCGTGAGTACGGTTTCGACCCTGCCCTTATAAATATTGCCGGTAATGTACGACGAATCCTTGTATTCGACGTAGTGCTCCTTGAGCTTACCTGCTTCAACCAGCGACACGCTGGACATGTATGATTCGACGTCTATGAGAATAAGTCCCGTTTTCACAGTGTTCCCGTCCGAGGGGCGAAAAATTATCCACTGCGCGCAGGGGAAACGCCACCCGAAAAAAACCGCTTCTGCGATTTTTCACTCGTATTATAGCACACTTTTACGGTAAAAACAACGAAAACCGCCTCTGTTTTCACTTTTTTTACACAAAATAAGGCGGCTAATCGAAGAAAACGTTTATTTTTTAATCTCCGCTCGCTTTCTTAGGGCTAAACGCGCCACCTCTCCCACCGTGCCCGAAAGGCTTTTGCCGTCAACGCGCTCGAGCTCGGTTTCGGTGATTACGGCAACTGTTTCAAAAGCTCCGTCGACGACGCGAAATTCGGTGTAGTATTCGCAGTTGAGCGAGCGAAGAAGCGAGCGCGCCGGGGCATTCGCGGCGATTACGACGGTGCGGAGCGGTAAGCCTTTTTTCGATTTTTCCGCGCGATAAGCCAAGCCGTAAAGCCGCTTGTACGCGCAGTGTTTGTCGGGCACGAACGCCGAAAACAGCATAAACGCCGACATGGTAGCGAAGGTCGGGTTAAGCCCGTAAAACAACGATAAGACGAACGCCGCCGCAAATACCGCTCCCACGATAAAGCCGATAATCCTTAGCTTTTTGTATGCCCTCTCGCGCGGCGTTTTTTCGGAGGCGAACGCGAGCGCGAGCCTGCCGCCGTCGAGCGGATACACGGGCAAAACGTTGGTGGCGGCTATCATCACGTTTGCCAGCACAAAGTCCTCGGTAAAATATTGCGTAGCCGGCACGAGCCACCATACCGCGGCAAATACAATCGCCAGCACGATGTTGAGAAGCGGCCCTGCGACTGCGATTTTCCTCTCGTCGCGAGGGCTTGCACCGTCGAAAACGCCTATCAGCGCGGCGCCGTAGGGCATCAGCCGAAACTCGCCGAGCCGATAACCCAATCTGTTCGCAACCGCGGCGTGCGCGATTTCATGAAGCACTATCGCGACGAAATAGGAAACGAATTTATCGAATTTTCCGAGAATTATCGCCGCAAGCGCAATCAGATACACGAGAAGCGATATTTTTACGCTGAGCCCTCCCTTCGCTTCCGACTCGCCGACGCTCGCGCTTTTCGTCGATTTTTCGCTCATACATTCACCTCGACTATTCATTATATTAAAAAAGCCGCCCCGATATTACTATACGGGAACGGCTATATGGAAGGAGAACAGAAAAGCGCGTTTAATGCTAGGACAGCAGTCTGCCGATGTCTATGAGTCTGTCGGTCACGGCTCTGACGGTGAGCACATACTCGCCGTTTTCGGTCAAATCCATGTACACCTTGAGGTCGTCGGAACCTATGTACATATAGTTGGTGAGAAGCTTGTATTGGTCGGAGCGGAGCACTCTCAGCATGCTCTCGATGGCGGAAACTTTATCCTCCATCGCCACGGTTTTAAGTCGGCGCTTCGCCGCGTCGCGTTTGATTGTAGTTGCCACGGGGTTATCTCCTTGTTTTACACGATTTTGCGCATTTTTCGTCTTATGCCGCCGAATATTCCTCGGTATCTTCGCCCGGCGTCGTACACCGTGCCCGTGCCGTATCGGAGCATTTTGGTCAGCATAAGCGTCGCGATATAGCCCTCGCTCCTGCGGCTCTGCGGCAGCGACAGCGTGCTGAGCATATTGATTCCGTCGTCGTCGGGAATCGCGCCGATTACGGGTGCGGACAGCATTTCTCTCACGTCGTCCACGCCTGCCGACGTTCCGTCGTACTCCATGTCGCCCCTTACGCGGTTTAGCACCACCGAAACGGAGCGCAACCGATAGCTGTCCAATAGCTTTATCACTTTTTCGGCGTCGCGTAGCGCGGAAACATGCGGAGTTGCGACAACGATTGCCTCATCCGCTGCCGCAACTGCGCGGTGAAAACCGAGTTCGATTCCTGCCGGGCAGTCGATGAGAACGTAGTCGAAGCGCGTCCTGAGCGACGCTACCACCGCGCGCACCGACTGCGAATCCACGCGGCTGCGGTCGTAGCTGTGAGCCGACGGAAGCACATACAAACCTCTTGCGCATTCGTCCTCGACAAGCGCCTGTTTGACCCGGCAGCGGTTTTCGATTACGTCGACGATGTCGTAAACGACCTTGTTTTCCACGCCCGTTACGACGTCGAGGTTGTTGAGCCCCATGTCCGCGTCGACGAGCACGACTTTCAGCCCCATCGACGCAAGTATTCTGCCGACGTTTACCGTCAGCGTAGTTTTGCCGACGCCGCCTTTGCCCGACGTTATTACTATAGCTCTCGCCATCGCTTCGCCTCCGTTCTTCCTTTCGATTCGCTTTGCCTAAATATTGTAACGCGTGTAAGTGCGCAAAAAAGCGCGGTTACAATCGAATTTGCGCATATTTTGGCGTTTTTGCCTTGCCGCACGCAAAAAACCGACGGGGTTGGATTTCCGTCGGTTATAGTCGCGTTTACATTATTCGGTTGCGCCCGCGCGCCGTTAAAGCTGGACGTTGATTTGCTTTATGAGTTCCTTGTTGCCGATAAGCCTGCCGGCTCCCGAAATCGAGGTGTACTCGGGGTCCTCGGCAATCGTCACGGGCACGCCGAGAACGTCTTTAAGCACGCGTTGCAGCCCGGGGATTTTCGCTCCGCCGCCGCAGACGTACAGCCCCTGACCGTGCACTCTTGCCGCGAGCTCGGGCGGACAAAGGTTGAGTATGCCCTCTACCGCCTCCGCGATGTGCGAATAGTACGGCAGCAACGCCTCGTACACGTCGGTAGCGTACACGCTGAGCGAAGCCGGGGTCATGGTGTTGGTGTTTATGCCTCGCACCTCCATTGCCGAAACGTCGTTCGGGTAAAGGCTGCCGATTTCCTCTTTGACTCTGCGAGCCGTCCTCGCGCCTATTTTCAAGCCGTACTTGCCGATAACGAAGTCGACGAGCGCGTTGTCCATCATGTTGCCGCCCACGTTGACCGAGCAGCCGCTGACCGTTCCGCAAAGACTGATGAGCGCGATTTCCGTCACGCCGCCGCCGATATTGGCGACAAGTCCGCCGCACGGCTCGTCTATCGGAAGGTCGAATCCGAGCGCGGAAACCATTACGCCGTCTATGAGCGTGGTTTCGGCTACGCCTGCCTCGCGGAAAATGTCTTCATAGGTCTTTCTCTCGCCCACGGTAAGCCCCGTAGGCACGGCAATCAGCGCGCGTATTTTGGGGAATATGACGTAGACGGGCAGCACGCGATTTATAAACTCGGTGAGCATCTTTACGCATGCCTCCTCGTCCTCGATGTAGCCGTCTACAATCGGACAGACGACGCGCGTTTTTTCGGGCGCACTCCCCTGCATCGCCACCGCTTTGTAACCGGCTGCGAGCACTTTTTTCTTGTCGTCGTCGCCGACGAACGCCACTACCGACGGTTCTCTCAGAACTACGCCTGCGCCCGACAGGTATATTGTGGTGAACGAGGTACCTACCTCGACGGCGATATCCATAGCTGCCATATCAAAAGTTTTCCTCCAATGTTTTTTCGACGAGCGCGACGGGCAGTCCGATTACGTTGTCCTCGTCGCCATCCGTCCGGGTCGTGAACGCCCTGACTTCCGCGTCCTGAAGCCCGTAGCCGCCGGCTTTGTCCATAGGACTGCCGGTCGCGACGTAGCGCGCGATTTCGTCTTCGGTAATTTCGCGAAACGTAACCCTCGTGACCGCGCTTTTGACCACGGTTTTATCTCCGTTTACGAGCGCGACGCCGGTGATTACCTCGTGGGTTTTACCCGACAGTAATCGCAAAAACTCGCGAGCCTCCTCTTCGCTCGCGGGCTTTCCGAGTACTCTTTTGTCAAGCGCGACAATCGTGTCCGCGCCGAGCACGAGTCCGCCGCGAGAAGCGAACACGCTTTCCGCCTTGCATAGCGCAAGTTTTTCGGCTTTTTCGCGAGGACCATCAGCCTCGACAAGGCTTTCGTCCGCTCCGGACGGGAAAATATCGACGTCCAAGCCCTTTATTTTCGCGATGAGCTCGCGCCGTCGCGGCGAGGCGCTGGCGAGCGTAAGCCTCATAGAATTTCGAGGTTCTTTCTGAACGCGCGCGCAAACTCCGCGCCTGCGCCCATTGCGTCCTTGATTTCCAGCGTAGCGTCGCCGTCGACTTCGGTTTTCATAATCACCGAATCGCCCAGAACGTCGCAGTTGAGCGACTTGATGACGCCCGTCATCGAGCGGTCGAGACTCTCGGCTATGCGCAGAATCACGCTGAGTCGCATCACCGCCACAAGGTCCTCGTCTTTAAGTAAATCCTTGTACTTATTCCACTCGGCGACGTTGAATTCATCCTTTCGCGTGCCCTGCGCGACGAACGCGGCAAGCACGAGGTCGCGGTGCGACACGCCGTAGAGGTTGGAGTTGAGAATGAAATAGAAGCTGTGACGATAGCGGTCGTAGAATTTCACTCTGAGTCCGCTGTCGTGCAGCAGCGCCGCGATACGCAGCACTTTCACATATTGGCGCGGAAGCTTGTGCAGTACGCGCAGTTGCTTGTACAGCTGGACGGAGAGATTGCACACCTGCTCGGCGTGCGGAATGTTGATGTCGTAGTAGGTCATCAGCGTGTATGCCGAATAGCCCAGAACGTCGCTGAGCGGTTTTTCGACGGTGGACGGCACGGCATGGTTGAACATGATGCCTTCTCTTATTCCCGAGCCGGAAATGACGAGGTTGTCGAAATCGGTGGAATTAAAGAACGCCTTTATCGACGAGAGCGCGGCGACGAAAATATCGGCGCGGTCGGAATTGAGCCCTTTAATCTTGTTTCTCTTCTCGGGCTCGAGCACCTTGACCATGTCGTAAACGGAATCAAAATCCTCGCGACTGACGTTGAAGTTATGTATCATGTCGACGGGATAACGCTTCACGCGCTTTACTATGCGCGCGAGGTTGCGGAACGAGCCGCCTACCCCCACGAACTGCACGTCGGGGTCGAGCTCCTTGAGCCAGGTGATTTTCTGAAGCTGCTCGTAAACGTAGGTTTCGATTTGCTTCGCCTGCTCCTCGGGTTTAAGCCCGGGGTCGTTGAACAGGTCGCTGAGCGTAATGGTGCCGAACGGCAGGTTTTCGCGGTTGAGAAGATTGCGGCGGTTGTAGTGAATGAGCTGCAAACTGCTGCCGCTGATGTCCATGATGACGGCTTTCGGGATGTCGAGCGAGTTAATTACGCCGTGATAGATATGAGTAGCCTCTTCTTCCTCGGTGAGTACCTTGAACTTAAAGCCGCAGACGGCGTTGATTTCTTCGATAAAGCTGCGTTGGTTCTTCGCCCTTCTCACCGCGTTGGTTGCGAACGCGTAAACCTTGTCGACGTTGTAGCTGTCGCAAAGTTTTCTGAACATTTTGAGCGTTTTGACGGCTTGCGCCACGCGAGAGGGCTTTAAAAAGCCGTCGCGGTCCATGTCTTGTCCAAGGCGCACGCTCTCTTTTAGCTCGTCGAAAATGACGAAATGTCCGTTCGGAAGGATGTTGGCAAGCACGAGTCGAGCCGTGTTGCTCCCAAGGTCTATTACAGCGATTTTTTCCACGATGTTCTCCGTATGATGTTAGTTTTTCGGTTTATATAAAATAGTTATAGTTTTATATCCTGCGATAGTATAGCATAAAAAAACGCGCTTGTATAGATACTTTTTGAAAATAATTTGACTAACGATAGTATAGCATAAAAAAACGCGCTTGTATAGATACTTTTTGAAAATAATTTGACTAATTTTTATGGCTCGTTTTCAGTCATTTTGTCCACTTTGCAAAGTAATCCGCCCGACTCGGCAATTTAAGCCGCTCGTCAAAGGCTTGGGCGACAAAAATGCTTGCCGATAAGCCCCTCCGTTTAATTTACTTTTTCCGATAATTATGGTAAAATGAGCGCAAGGTGAAGTACGTTATGAAAAAGAAAACCGTTTATTTGTCAGTTGCGTTTATATTCGCGTGTTTGCTCTTGTGCGCGGCGGCGTTCGGCGCGGTGTGCGATTTCACGGCGCATGCCGAAAACGCCGGCGGCGGAATTTACGCGCGCTTCGGCGACGTGACCGCCGTGTACTGCGACGAAAGCGGCTTTGCGGTCGCGGACGAAAACGGCTTTTATTTCTATAAAAACGGCACGGACAAGGTGGAAATCCCCGAACTTGCCGGCGCGGTCGCGCTGCTCGGCGACAAGGAGGCGCGGTTCGCGGTAAAAGGCGGCAAGGTGTACGCCTACACGGTGGACGCACCCGAAAGCGGCGCGTTCGCTCCGCAGTCGATTATCGGCGACGAGAGCTTTATGGTAAGCTTTGCCGCGATGGGCGACGGGGCGATTTACTGCGCCTCGAAAACCGAGATAAGAAAGTACGGCGTTTCGGGCGAACGCGATTCGGCTTTCTCCTCACCCGAGCTTGGCGGCAAAAACATTGTCGGGCTGGCTGCGGCGAACGGCAAGGTTTACTACTCGGTCAATAAAAACAAAAGCTATTCGGATATTTACGAAACGGGCGGCACGTTGCTGGCGACGGTCAGGTCGGACGGCGCGATTGCAGGCGGCGGAAGCTCCGTCTACTCGATTCTGCGCGGCGGAAGAGTCGCGGTCGTGGGCTTCGACGGCGAAAGCACGATAAACGACAACGACTACGCGGTGGCAATCTACGCCGACAAAAACGGCGCTCTCTGTTACGGCACCGACATCGGAGAAATCCTGCGGCTGGACAGCTCGAGCGGCGCGGAAACGGTGCTTGCGGCTTCCGAAAGCTCGCGCGACGGCTATTACTCGCAGCCGTCCTACGCCGTGGCGAGAATGGGCAAGCTTGTGATATGCGACACTCTGAACGACCGCATAGCCGTGCTCGGCAGCGGCGACCGCTCGGTTCGCTCGGTAAAAATTTCGGGCGGCAAGGAGGTCTTTTCCGTTCACGACGGAACGTACCGCGAACTTCCGCGCCCCACGGCAGCGCACATCGACAACTGCGGCAATATTTACGTTGCCTACGCGGCGAGAAAAATCGCCGTCTTTGACTCCGAGCTTCAGGGCTACGCGACGTACTCCTGCCCGAGCGACGCGAGCGGCAAAATCACCGCGCTGACGGGCGACAATCGAAACAACGTTTACGCGCTGGTCGGCGGCGTTGTGTATAAAATTACGACGTCCGGCGGCGAAGCGGCGTTTACACGCGTCTTTGACGGCGCGGACACAATCGCGTTCGCGGCAGGCGGCGACAAAATGTATTACTCGTCGGGCTCCGTCGTCTACTCCGTTCCGCTCGAAAAAATCGGCGACGGAAGCGCGGCGGCAAGCGTGGCGTTCACCGCTCCCGGCAGGGTTTCGGCAGTGGCTGTCGACAGAGCCGGCAACATCTTCTGCGCGGCGGCAAGCGGCTCGGGCACCGATATTATCCGTCATGACTCCGAGGGCGACGCAGTGATTTACACCGCGCCCTCCGACAACGCCGCGATTTCGATTTCGCTCACCCAAAGCGGCGGCGCGAGCTACGGCGACGTCGTAGTCGCCGACGGCGGCAACAGTAAAATCGTCGTTATCGACGGAAGCGAGGTCGGAGTAAATCTTTCGGTGGGCGCGACTCCCGAGGTTCGCCCCTACGACAGAGAGGGTATCGTGCGGCGCACAATCAACGCTTGCTCCGTTTACGGCACGCCCAACGAAACCGACGCGATTTCGCACGTCAGCGCGGACGCGGAAATCCTTGCGGCGAAATACGACGTCGACGGCTTCCCCGACTACTCCTACGTCTACTATGAGGACAAAATCACCGCAAAGCTCGTGCGAGGCTTCGTCTTTAAGTCCAATCTGAGCGAGCCTGCGGATTACGCCGAGCCGCCTGCCGAAACGGGCTACGTTTACGGCGAAGGCAGCACGCTCTACGATATGCCATCGATTTGTGCAGACCCCGTTATTAAAAATATCCCCAAAAACACGCATCTGAAGCTTTTGCCGTTCACCGACTACACCTCTTCCGGCACGCGCTGGTACCGCGTGGTCACCGACGACGACAACGCGAGCTACGGTTATATTCCCGTGAGCGCGGTTTCGGTGCGCGGCTTTGTTCCCGACGGCGCGCGTCCGCAATACAACGCCGTGATTAAGTCGTACAACGGCTCGGTGGGCGCAAAAACGTACTCATTAAACGCCGACGGAAGCTACTCGGAAATCGAACAGTCGTTTTTGCTGACGGGCACCAAGGTGGAAGTCGTGGGCGCGTTCGACACCTCGGAGAAGTACACGCAAATCAAGTACTTCGACGACCGCCTCGGCACTTGCTCGTGTTATGTCGAAACGGTGTATATCGACTATAACAACGTTTCGGTGGTGCAAATCGTGGCAATCATAATCGCCGTGATAACCGCGATACTGCTCGTGCTGTTGCTCGTGCGCATATACATGAAAAAACGCAAAATCTGAAATCGCGGCTAAATCTTCGATATAATTCGATATAAAACAAAAAGCAACCCGTTATATTAGGGCTGCTTTTTTCTTTAAGTTATTATGGTTTACGCTCTACTCGGGGTCGACGGTGGAGGCGATTTCGGCGGCGGAGCGTTCGACGGAGATTTTACCGACGGACAGCTCGTATGCCACGCGCTCCTCTATCGTGTCGTCATCAAGTTTTTTGTTGTACTTACGCGACTGAATTCTGCCGCCGATGACGACGTTTAAGCCGACTTCGGCGTCGCGCACAAAGCGCGCGTTCCTACCCCAGGCGATGCAGGGAATGTAATCGGACTTGTTGTAGCCACGGTTGACGGCGAGCAGCACGTCGCAGATTTCGCGGTTAAACGGCGTGGTGCGGTACACGGGCGGCTTGCAGATGTAGCCGTTGAGCTCGACTACGTTCGGATTCTGCTCTTCGGCGTCGTATGGAATAAAATCACGCACGAACACCGTGAGCATAAGCTTGCTGTGCTCGTTTTCCAGCTTGTTATAGCTGCGGAACTGCCCCGACAGCGCGACGGGCGAGCCCTCGGACAGCTCTACTCCGTTCATTATGCGCTCGGACACCGTGACGGGCAGTACGTCCGTCTGTCCGCTGAGGCGTTTGACTTCTATGTAAAACTCGTAAAATCCCTCGCCGAACAGCTCGTGGGAGTACTGCGGCTCGCGCGCCACTCGTCCCGACAAAAACACCCTGTTGTTCTTCAAATAGTTCTCGTTCATCTCTCTATCCTTCTATATGTATTTGTTTTCCCGTGTGGTCGATTGAGTAATTATCACGATAGATAAGCTCGCCGATTGTCACGAAAGAATAACCTTTGTTTTTCAGTCCTTCTATTATAAGCGGCAGTGCCTCAACGGTGTGCTCGCCGTCGTTGTGCATCAGAATTATGCTGCCGTTCTGCGCTTTTTTGAGTACGCGCGCCGCGATTTCGCCGGGCTTGAGTCCTTTCCAGTCCAGCGTGTCCACGTCCCACTGAATGGTGTACAGTCCTTTCTCCGTCGCGGTTTCGATAAGGGTATCGTTGTAGTCGCCGAACGGAGCGCGGAACAAATCGGGCTTTTTGCCCGTGACTTCCTCTATGATTTTCATCGACGCGTCAAGCTCGAGCTCCATCTGGTTCTTGCTGAGCTTGGTCATGTGCGGATGCGTGTTCGAGTGCGTGCCGATTTCCATTCTGCCGCTGTCCGACAGTTTTTTCAGCGTTTCCGGGTACTTTTCAGCCCAGAAACCCACTGCAAAGAAGTTCGCCTTTACGTCGTAGCGTTCCAGCGTTTCCAAGATGGACAGCGTTTTGTCCGCTCCCCAGCTCGCGTCGAACGACATCGCAACCTTTTTGTCGGGCGTATCAACGCAGTAAATCGGCAGTTTTCTCGTCGTCTTGCCTGCCGCAACTGCATAGGCGCCCGTCGCCCCCACCGCCGCAAGCGAGCCGATCAGCAACGCGAGCGCGATTATGCCGCAAAGAATACGTTTCTTCCTTAAAAGTAAAAATTTCATCGAGCTACACTCCGATTTTATCAGATTAGTACCTTAAAAGAATGTAAATGTTTGTCGAACGGGCGCGAAAAAAGTCGAAATCGCCGCGCTTTACGGCAACGTACATTCTCTTTGTACAGTTTTATCGTATTCGACTCGTCCCGAAAATAGAACGAAAAAACCGAACGAGCCGTTTCGTTCGGTTTGCTGTGTTTTTTACTTGCGTTGTTTGATTATTCCGCGGAGCGCTCGCCCGGCTTATACGGCGGTATAAGCGGCCGCTCGTCGGGGAACGGCAGTATGCACTTTCTCGGGCACACCTCGGCGCAGTTTCCGCACTTGACGCACTTGTCGTAGTCGATGACGGCAAGGTTGTTTATCAGCTTTATCGCTTGCGAGGGGCAATTCCGCTCGCACTTTCCGCAGCCTATGCAGCCCTTTTCGCACGCGGTCATTACTTCCTTGCCCCGACACAGGCTGGAACAGGCGACGTAGACTACCGCGTCCACGGGAATTCTGCCTATTATATGCTTGGGGCAAGTCGAGATACACGCTCCGCACGAGGTGCAAACGCCGTAGTCGACTTTTGCGACGGCATTGTCTTTACTGACTGAAATCGCGTTGTAGCGGCATGCGTCCGAGCAGCTCCCCAACCCCATGCAACCGTACTCGCAAGCCTTGCTTCCGCCGGCTAAGATTTCTGCGGACACGCAGTCGCCGTAGCCCTGATACTCGTACTTGTTTTTGCAGAGGTTGCCGCCGTTACAGTGCACCACTGCCACGGTTCTTTTCGAGTTGTCGACGGCAAGGTTAAGGATTTTCGCGATATTCGCTTTTCCCTGACGGGACGTGGCGTTGCATTTCGAGAGCTTAGCTTCGCCCTTGACAAGTGCTTCGGCAAAGGCGTCGCAGCCGGCATAGCCGCAACCGCCGCAGTTCGCTCCCGACAGGTGACCGCGCACCTCGTCAATTCTCGGGTCGCGCTCCACCGCCATTTTCGTGCCGAGAAAGGACAGAAAGAACGCGAGTGCGGCTGCCGCCAGCGACACTATGATTGCCGGCAGCACGAATTTGACGAACGCGCCTGCCGCTAACATGGTAACGATTGTATTCATAGTCATGCCCTCCTAGAACGACAAGCCGCCGAGCCCGGCGAACGCCATTGCCATTATTCCCGCGGTGATGAGCGCAATCGGCAAGCCCTTGAAGTACTTGGGCACGGGTGCGGCGTCTACACGCTCGCGTATTCCTGCCATGAGCACGAGCGCGAGAGTGAAGCCCACTCCCACGCTGAACGAGTGAACGAGCGTGGTTACGAGGTCGTAACCGCCGCTGATGACGTTGTTTGCGGTGCCTAAGACGGCGCAGTTGGTGGTAATGAGCGCGAGGTACACGCCGAGAGCCTGATACAGCGACGGCGACAGTTTTTTGAGCACTATGTCAAGCATCTGCACGAGCACGGCGATAATCAGAATGAATACTACCGTCTGGAGGTACGCGTACCCCAGCGGCTCGAGCACATAGTAGTAAAGGAGGTAGCACACGAGCGACGAGATGACGAGGACGAACGTGACCGCCACGCCCATGCCCACGCCCGAGTCGAGCTTTTTGCTCACGCCCAAAAACGGACAGATTCCTATCGACTGTACCAAAACTATGTTGTTTGTGATTACGCCGGCAAGCACTACCGTGATTATTTCGAGGAAACTCATTCGTTTTCACCTCCCGTGGCGAACAACGCGCGCGACTTGTGTACGCGCACTTTTTCCATGACGAAATTGAACAGAGCCATCATCAGTCCGAACACGATAAAGCCGCCTGCCGTCGCCTGAAACAGCGTGAGCCCGATTGCGCCCAAGCCCTGTCTGAGCGCGCCCATGAGCACCAGCGACAGTGTGAAGCCTAAGCCCATCGATACGCCGTCGAGCGCGGACAACGCGACGTTGTTCTTGCTCGCGAACGCTTCCGCTCTGCCCAAAATTATGCAGTTTACGACGATCAGCGGAATAAACGCGCCTATGCTCGCGTTGAGGTCGGGCAGGAACTTTGCGATGAACAGCTGCACTATCGTGACGAACGTCGCGATAATCACTATGTACGCCGGCAACCGCACCTTGTCGGGAATCAGCTTTCTCAATAGCGAAATGAACACATTGCTGCAAATCAGCACAAACGCTGTCGCAAGCCCCAGCCCCAGACCGTTCGAGATTGTGTCCGACTTCGCTATCGTGGGGCACGTTCCTAAGACCAGGACGAACACGGGGTTATTGAGAATTCCGCCCAGCGCGGTTTCCTTGATTTCTTTGCGGTTAATCATGCCGCTTCACCTCCCGTCAGAAGCTCGGTCGCCATATAGTCGGATATTGTGACGGCTGCGGCGACGGTACCTATCGAATAGGTCGCGCCGGTGCCCGCCGCTATATCGTCGCCGTTAATCACGCCACTCTTTCCGATAAGCCCGATAAAATCGTCGTGCTTGCCTGCGATTTTCGCGTCCCAATATGACTGTGTTTGCGAATAGCACTTTGTTTTAATAATCTTGCCCGACTTGTCGTAAGCCGTGAGCATAATCACCGTGCCGTAGGAGCAGTCCGCCTGCGCCTGAACGATGTACGAGCCGGCGTTTTCGCCCTTGACCGCGCGGTAGACCGCAAGCACCTGACCCATTTTCACCTTGCCGGCGGCGGACGTTACCGTTTCCTTTTTGTGCTCTTTGTTGACCTTTTTGATGAGCTCGTCCGCGCTTACCGTTTCAAAATACGACAGCGTTTCGTCGTCCGCCTTGTCGCCCGTCGGACAAACGAGGCTGAGCTCCCGAGCCATTTTTTCGTCGAGCACCGCTTCGTATTTAAGATACTCGTTGGCGACGGCGAGAAGCAATACGCACACGAAGCCGATTACGAGCATTACGATGACGGACTTTATCGCGTCCGCGGTCGTTTTCTTCATAGCCATACTATTTCGTCGCCTCCTTTGCCGCGGATTCGGGTTTCGGTTTCTTTTTCTTTTCGGGCTTTACATAGCCGAACGGGCGCGGATAGATAAACCTGTCGATAAGCGGAGTTACGCAATTCATGATGAGTACCGCGAAGCTCATGCCCTCGGGGTACGCCGCAAACGTGCGAATCAGCATCGTCAGAAGCGCGATGCCGAACGCGAACACACAGTTGCCCCTGAACGTATTTGGCGAGGTCGCGTAGTCGGTCGCCATGAACATCGCGCCGAACAGCAGTCCTCCCGACATGACGTGCGCAATCATATTGTAAAACAGCGCGGAGCCCGTGAGGTGCTGTTTGGCAAGTCCGTCGAACAGCAGCGCGAACGCCGCCGCCCACGCGATAATCATGAGCGGCACGCGGAAGTCTATCGTCTTTCTCAGCGACAGGTAAACGTAGCCGAGAAGTATTGCGATTACGCAGGTTTCGCCCACCGCCGCCGAGCCGACGTTGCCGATAAACATATCGTAAAGGCTGTCTGCCGTCGCGGTCTTGCTTCCTGCGAGCCACGTTGCGCCCGTTGTAGCCTGAAACCCGAGTCCGATTGTGTCGGACGCGGCGAATTTTGCGGCGAAAGTCAGGAACAAAAACACTCGCGCCGTGAGCGCCGGATTGGCAAAATTTCTGCCGATGCCGCCGAACAGCTGCTTTACGAGCACGATTGCGACGAGCGAGCCGAGCATGCACGCCAGCACGGTGTCGAAGCTGAACAGTACTCTGCCCGAAGCCGCCGTGACGTTCAAGCCCCATATATCCATGGTTGCCGGGAGATTGAGCGCGAGCAGCGCCCCCGTGACGAAACACGAGAAGTTCCACACCGACGAGCTCTTTATTCCCTCCTTGCTCCACGCCTTTTTGATCGCCAAATCATACAAAAGCTCAAATCCCCAGCACGAAGCGGCGCACACTATCAGGTTGATAATCACATGGTAGCCGAAAAAGAACGTAGCCGCGACTATCGACGGCGCGAGCGCGATGAGCACGTCCGTCATTATTCCGCGCGTGGAATTGCCCTTTTTCGTTATCTGAGGAGAAGCCGAAACAACGAAGTCCGCCATTATTTTTTCCTCCCTTTCAGTTGTTTTTTAGCCAGCCTGAACGACTGCACGAGCGTGCGCTTCGCCGGACAAATGTATGTGCACGAGCCGCACTCGATGCAGTTTGCCAGCCCGTATTTGACGGCGTTGTCTATGTCGCCCGAGCGCGTGTACAAATCGATATACATCGGCATCAGTCGCATGGGACACACTCGCGCGCACCTGCCGCAATTTATGCAAGGCGAGGGCTTGCCGGTAAATGCTTCCTCGTCGGTCATGAGAAGCAAGCAGCCCGTGGTCTTGGTACAGGCGATTGTTCCGCCCGAAACGGCAGTGCCCATCATCGGTCCGCCGTTTATCATCTTCACCACGCGCGCGCCCTCTTTCAGTCCGCCGCAGTACTCGATTACGTCGTTATAGAGCGTGCCCGTACTCACCCACAGATTGGCAGGCTTTTCGATGCCGCCGCCCGTGACCGTCATTATTCTCTTGTAAAGCGGCACGCCTTCCGCTACGGCATAGTACGTCGACAGCGCGGTATGCACGTTGGCTACCACTACGCCCACCGCGCTCGGGAGCGCGCCGACGGGGATTATCCTGCCCGTAACGCCGTAGACAAGCTGCTTTTCCGCGCCCTGCGGATATTTGGTAGGGAGCTCCGTCACGATTACGTCGTGCGTTCCGCTCTTTTCTATGTACTCGTTGAGCGCCGAGATTGCCGCTCGCTTGTTGTCCTCTATGCCGACGTAAGCCTTGTCGAGTCCCAGCGACTTGTACAGCATTCTCGCGCCCGAAACGAATTCGCGCGCGTACTCTATCATTATTCTCGTGTCGCAAGTTATGTACGGCTCGCACTCCGCGCCGTTGATAATCAGCGTGTCGACGGGCACGGGGCTTTTCAGCTTGACGCCCGTAGGAAAGCCTGCGCCGCCCAAGCCCACTATTCCGGCGAGCGTAATCCTGTCGGTTATCTGCCCGGGCGTGGGGTCTGCAAGCGGCTCGAGCCGCGTTTCCTCGTAGAGCCCGTCGTTTTCGATGACGACGTGTTCGGCTTTTCCGGTGGGCGTGGGGCGTTTTTCGATGCCCTTGACGACTCCCGAAACCGGCGAGTAGACGTTGCTGCTGATTGCGCCGTCCGCCTGTCCGATTATTTCTCCCGCTTTCACTCGCTGCCCCGGCGATACCACGGCTACGGCAGGCTTGCCGATGTGCTGCGAAAGCGGAACGTACAGCGTCTGCGGCGCAGGCATAGTCGCTACCCGCAAATCCGCCGTCTGCTCTTTCATTCCGTCGGGGTGCACTCCGCCCTTAAATCGATATTGCAAGAATCCAATCCTCCCGTGAAACCACGGCGCGGCATAGAGGCGGCAAATGTACCGTAGTCGCCCGTCCGCGCTTTTTGTGGTGCTGAAAATGATTGTAACACAAAAAGCGAAAAATGTAAAACGAAAACGCCCCGAAAACTTTTGGCGATTATGTCAAATCAGTCCTCTTTCTCTTTCACGAACTCCTTTTCCGCGGTGTAAGTCGCGATTGCGGCTTTTTTGTCCTTATGCTTCTTCACGCACGCGACAATCGCGCTCGCGAGTTGATACAACCCCAGCACCGTCAGGAATATGCCGAAGTACATCGACAGGCTTTTCCCGTCCACGATTTTCGACAGCAGCGACGCGCCCACGCTGGCGGCAACCGCAGGAATTGCGGTTATCAGGACGTGGCGAACCTCGACGAGCTTGTTCTTTATGTGAATGACGAGCGCGACGGCAGACATCGGTATGAACGCGACGAGGTTGACCGCCTGCGCCAGGTGCTGGTCGGTGCCCGTAAACAACGTCAAAAGCGGAATAAGCAGCGTACCGCCGCCCATTCCCATGCCGCCTATAAGTCCGCCGGCAATGCCTATCGCGATAAATATCAGTATCTTTGCAAGCATTTTTCTACCCTCTGAAAAAAGTGAGCTTCACTCCCACGCCTATCATCATCAGCGCGAACACGATTGCCACGGCGTTGGACGGGAGTTTTTTTAGCAGCAGCGCGCCGACAAGTCCCCCTGCAACGCAGCCGCCTGCCGTCGACAGCACCGGAGTCCACTCGAAAAATCCGCTTATTATATAGGTTATCGCACCGGCAAGGCTGACGGGCAGGATTATCGCTATCGCCGTGGCGTGGGATTTCTTGACGGGACACCCGAGCACTTTTTCGAGAAGCGGCACAAGCACCATTCCGCCGCCTCCGCCGAAAAATCCGTTTACAAAGCCCACCGCTCCGCCGAGCAGAGCTACCGCCGCGTTTTTCAAAAATTTCTTCATCGCTTCTATTCCTTATTATAATATATAGGTATTTTCGGAAACCACACGCGCGCCGCTATCGCGACAAGCGGTTTTTTCACGCTCATAGTTTGCCTCTTTTTTACGCAAAATAGTACCGCGGACGAAATATAGCGTTCGCACGGCGCGGTTTTTCGCGAAATTCGGGAAATTTTTTGCGCAAGCCGCTTAAAACGATTGCCAAAAATCGCGCGTTATTATATAATTATACAATGCTATGAGTGTAAACTCGCGAACTATGCGTCGAGCCAAAACCCGACGCGAGCGCCGCGATTCGCCTCTGAGGCAATTCTACGCGAAAATAACTAAAAAGGTGTAAACAATGAAACAGTTATCCACATTAAGAAAACGCGCCACGGTCGTCGTCGCCGTCGTTCTTGCCGCTTGTCTGTTCTTCGTCGCGGCTGCGATTACTCGCATTAAGCCTGCCGCCGCGGAAACCGACGATTACGAGAATTGGACGAAAACCGTTTCGATTTCCAACTCGCAGTTCGCGGACACGGGCGCAGGCGATATTCCCGCTCCCAGCAATTGGACGGGCGCGAGCGTTATCGAGGGCATCGGCGCTGCGGTAAAGAGCGGCGTACTGAAGCTCGACGAATACGACGAGTCTAATAAGGATAATTATAATCTCGATATTTACGAGGAATATAAGACCAAAGCCCCCGAATCCCCGTTCGGACACGGCAGCGACCCTTCTAAGCCCGGCTACTACGAGGGCACTAACCGCAACGTGCTCTTAATCAATGCGGACAACAAAAGAGCCACGTTCGGTTATACTTCCGACAGTTTCACGCTCGCGCCCAATTCCTATTATAAAATCAGCGTCTGGGCAAAGACGGGGCACATCTCTTCCAACAGCGGCGCGTCTATCGTCGTAAACGGCGTGACAGAGAAGTCCGCAGGCTTCAAGGGCACGGTCATTACTTCCTCTGGCGCAAGCGGCGAGATGAAGGGCTGGGAAAACTACACGCTCTACATCGAAACTTCCGAATATAAGACCGCTGCCGCTACCCTCAGTCTGCAGCTCGGCAGCGATAAGGAAAACTCACTGACGAACGGCTACGTCATGTTCGACAACATCGTCGCGACCGAGATTACTTCCAAGGCTTACTTCTCCGCAATCAAGGGCGCGGACACCAACGACCACATCGCGGTTGTCAGCGCGCTCGAGTCCACCTCCTACATGGCTGGCGGCACGCTCGACGTTCCCACCGATTTCGGTACTGTTTCCGGTGACCCGACCACGCACAAGGACGTTATCAACGCTTATAACGGCATTCAGAAAGAAAACATCTACGGTCTCGAAAAGCAGCTTTACGCGCCCTTCGAGAGAGGCGAGACCGAAAATAAAGTCTTCATTGTTTCCACCTACGACAAGAATAACAAGCAATTCGCCGACGGCTACGGCTATATCGAGTCCAAGCCTTTCGAGCTTAAGCGCTACGCTTACTACCGCATCAGCGCCTGGTACAACGGCGACAGCGTAGAGGGCGGCGACGGCATCAACGCCGTGCTCCGCTACAAGCACAAAAACAACCCGGACAGCGACGATTACACCGAAGCGGCTGCCACGGGACTTGCGGTTTCTACCGAAAATTACAACCACAACGGCTGGAGCGAGCTCGCTCTTTACGTCAAGGGCTCCGACATTGCCGACGGCTACGAGGCTGTTCTGCGCCTCGGGCTCGGCTCCGAGAAAAACACCTCCAAGGGTGTAGCTATGTTCGACGAGGTGAAAATCCGCGAGATTACGCCTGCCGAATACAACGATAACTCCTCCTCCGCAACCAAAGCCGTGACTATCGACACGTTTACCGATTCTACCGGCATCACCAACGGCAGCTTCAACTCGGTCGGCTCTTACGACAAGCTTGAATACGACGAGCGCGGCGATTTGAAGGCTCCGCTCGCTCCCTCCGGCTGGACGAAATACACGACCGCCGAAGTGGGCACCGAGGGCTATTCGCTTGTCGGCGTTTCTACCGACGACGCCGTTTCCGGCATTGTTCCCGTCAGCGAAATCAACCCCGTCGAGGATTGGGGCAACGTTCTGAAGCTCTCCTCCTCTACCGAAACCGCGTTCTGCTATCGCAGCAGCGACTTCACCGCTTCCGCTTCTTCCTACAACAAGCTTTCGGTTTCGCTGACCGCAAGCGACCTTAAGGGCTACGGCGCGAACCTCGTGCTCAAGCGCGGCGGAAAGGTTGTCGCGACGATTGAGAAAATTACCAAGACCGGCGTGTACACCTTCTATATCAAGGGCGGCGCCGCCGACTCCACCATGTGCGTGGAACTGTGGCTCGGACTTAACGACCGCAGTCAGAACACAACGAAGCTCGCAAGCGGCACCGTTTACTTCACCGAAGTTGCGTACAAGACCGATTCCACCGAGGACGAATTTAACGCTAAGGCGGAACAGTACAAGCATGACCGCTCTTCCGACGTCGTTAAGTACGGCGTGAACTCCGCCGCAGTGTCGCTCGGCACCGAGGACTTGACTCTGTACGATTCCTACGACAACGACGACGCGTACAAAACGCCTTACAATTGGTCGCTCTCCAAGGGCTCGGGCGTGGTTAAGTACGGAGTGGACGAAATCGAGGGCGCGCTCGTTCTGCACAACGTGACCAAGACCTACTCTTCCGTTACGCTCGACAACACCTTCGCGCTCGAAGCGGACAAGTACTACAAGTTCAGCGTGCAGGTCAAGACGAGCTTCTCCGAGGAGGCTATCGCGGACGAAAAGGCTGTCGGCGCTTATGTCAAGCTTACCAACGGCGACTACCGCTTCGACTTCAAGTCCACCTCCGTCACCGTCGATTCCATTACCGACAACGACGCTTACCGCACCTATAACTTCTATATCAAGGCTCCGAGCTCCGCTACTACCACTGCAATAGTGCTTGGACTCGGCGACGGCGCAAAGACGAACAAGAACATCGAGGGCAAAGTTTATATCAAGAACATCGCGCTCGAGGACATCTCCAACGTCGATTACGAAGAGCTTACCAAGGACCTTAAAGACGACGAAAACCTTATCGACGAATACTCGATGCGCGTAAACCTCGCGGCCAGCGCTGCCGACGACAGCAACGCCGATAACGCCGACGATTCCGCTACCGACGACACTACCGACACTCAGTCGCACGAACTCGCTTGGTGGCTTATCCCCTCTATCCTGCTCGCGGTTGCCGTCGTGATTGCGGTTGTGGGCTCGATTATCAAAAAGGCTATCGAGAACAAGCCCAAGAAAGTCGATAAAAAGAAGCACGCTTCTTACGACCGCAGAATGGTCAACAACAATGCCGGCGCTAAGTCCGCCGACAAGAGCGCCGAGAAGCCGCAGGACGATTTCGAGAAGTTTAACGACGCCGAGGAGGTTCCCTCCGACAAAGTAACGGAAACGAGCGGCGAGGCGACGGACGAAACTAACGTTACCGACGAAGCCGTAAAAGCCGAGGACGCGACGGTAAGCGAGAACGCGACGGACGAAGCTGACGAGACTAACGCCGAGGAAGTCGTCGAAAACGCCGACGAAACCGCAACCGAAGCTACCGAGGAAGTCAAGCCCGAAGATGCTAAGGCTGAGGAAGTCAAGCCCGAAGAGACTGCCGACAAAAAGGCTAATCTCGACGAGTTCGACGACTAAGCCTTAAAACAGGCTCGGCTCAGAATAACAACTATCCCCTACGGGTTACTTACCCGTGGGGGATTTTGTTTGTCGCGGCGGTCGCAAAATTCGTTTCGTCATAAGTATTCAAGGGGTAACAACAATATAAAAAACGTTTTTCCATAAGTATTTAAGTGCAACAACTATAAAAAACGTTTTTCCATAAGTATTTAAGTAACAACAACGATAAAAAACGTTTTGCCGTAAGTATTGAAGTACAACAACTATATAAGACGTTTTGCCGTAAGTATTGAAGTAACAACCAAACAAATCGTTTCCTTGACAAACAATCTTCAAGCGGTTTTATAGCGAAATAGCGACTAATCGGTTTTACACCCATTGATTTTCCCGATTGATTTTGTGCCGATTGTTTTTTTACCTATTCATTCTACAATAGGTGACTTTATGCTGATTGACTTTATACGCGGCTATTTTTTGCGTTTATTCTCCACTGCGTTTCGAGTTGCGTTTAACTTTGTGTATGTCCGCATTTTCTTCCGCTATTACCGCGTGCCGCCGTATAGGGCGCAAATATCCCGACGATTTTTCAAGCGTTAAAACGGGCTGATATTAAGTTAAGGCGTGAAATACGTTTTGCCGATTATCGCCGAGCAATGCATTATAGCAATAAAAAAACAACAGGCGGCTAAGCTCGTCGTTTTTAAGCTCGTTTTATTCGGTTATTTATTTGCCCGATTGGCTTCGGATTATGTTATATGTCTTTATTATATACGCGATGTTATTCGACATGAAAGCTACCGATAGTAACCCAACGTGACGGGGCAGCTCAGAAGCGGTTAAAATACCTCGCCGTTTCGCTCTTTCGGTATTGCTTTACAGTATGCCGCCGTTGACGGAGATGTTTGCGCCGGCGACGTACAGTTTTTCGCGAGTAAGGAGCTCGACGACGTCGGCTACTTCCTCCGCGCCGCCTGCTCTGCCCACGCTGACCGACTGCAAGAACGCCGCTACGTCCGCTTCGCTGAGCTCGGAATTCATCGCGGTGTTTATAAAGCCCGGGGACACGGAATTGACTATTACTCCGCCGGTCGCGAGCTCGGCGTTAAGCGCTTTCGTAAAGCCGATTACGCCTGCTTTTGCCGCAGAATACAGCGTTTCGGTACTGCCGCCGTACTCGCCCCAAACCGACGAAATATTGACTATTCGTCCAAAGCCCTCGCTCGTCATGTCAGGCGTAAAAATGCGACAAGTATTGAACACCGATTTCAGATTGACGGCAGTCACGCGGTCGAAATCGGCTTCGGTGCAGTCGTACAGAGGCTTTATAAGACTGATGCCGGCGTTGTTTACCAAAGTGTCGATAAAGCCGAAGTAGGCGCGGCACTCGTCATACATGCGCTTTACCTCACCGTAGTCTGAAACGTCGGCGCGGACGGCAAACGCGTTTACGCCGCGCGACTGAAGCTCGGACGTCAGCTCGAACGCCGCTTTTTCCGAGGTGTTGTAGTTGATTGCCACCGAGAAGCCGACAGCCGCAAGCTTCTCGACTATCGCCTTGCCTATTCCTTTTGCGCCGCCCGTCACGAGCGCGGTTCTTCGTCTTGTCATAATCAGTAATTGTCCGGCAGGTCGTTCTCGAACAGCACCGCCTTTTCTCCTTTTATTATTTTCAGCTTTTCCATTGCCTCGTCGAGGCTTCGGGTTTTCGCGATTTTGTCCGCGCCAAGTCCGTTTGCGATTGCTCCGCGCGATAACGCTTCGGCGTTGCCGCCCACGAAAATCGCATAGTCGCACGCGGTTGCGGCAATCCTGCCTATATTTTCGTTAGCCGATTCTCCTCGCTCGCCGAGCTCGACTACGCCGGGCGTAATCAGCACTCGCACGCGCGGAGTGAACCTCGACAGCACCTCAAGCGCGCTTTTCGCGCCCGACTCGTTGCCGTTGTACGCGTCGTCGATTATCACGTCGTCACCATTATATAACAATTCCAGCCGATGTGCAACCGCTTTTGCCTCACTTGCGGCAAATTTGATTTTTTCGAGCGGAATTCCCATGTACGAAGCCGCCAGCGCGCACTCGGCAATCATCGACGGTATGTGCGCGCCCAATAGCGGCGTGGATATTCGCGCGGCTTCGCCCCTGACCGCAAGCGTAAACTCCATGCCCCTCGCGGCGTAGCCCACGTCGCCGTAGTACGCGTCGAACGCAGAAAACGCTTTGATTTCCTTGCGGACAGCCTCACTCGTGGGTCTGCTCTTATTTGCCTCTTCGCCTCGCTTATTCTCCATGAGCGAATATAGCGCTTTTATCGCCGCCTCGTCGCGGCCGCTAATCATGCGCTTGCACCGACAACGCTCGTATAGCTTTTTGCATCCGTCGTTATCGCCGTTGAAAATCGCCGCGCCGTCATCGGGCAGGGCGTCGACAAGCTCCTTTTTAGTATTCACGAGGTTTTCCTCAGAACCGAAGGTTTCGAGGTGTTGAGTTCCGATTGCGGTGACGACCGCTATCGACGGCATAACGATTTCGCAAAGCTCGCGAATGTCGCCCGGGTACCTCGCGCCCATTTCGGCAACGAAAACGTCGTCGTCGGGAAGCAGCTCGTCGCGGACGGTGAGCGCGATTCCTATCGGCGTGTTGTAGTTCCCGGGCGTGGCGCACGTCGAATACTCCTTCGACAAGAATGCGGTCAGGAGGTTTTTGGCGGTGGTCTTGCCGTAGCTGCCCGTTATTCCTATCTTGATAAGTCCGCTTCTCTCCGCGAGCACGGCTTTCGACCATTCCACGAAACGCTTGTTCCTGCGATTTTCTATCGGAGAAGTTATCGCAGCCGCAATCAGAAACGCGATTGCTCCCGGGAAAATCGCGGCGAGCGCGAACAGCGGCGGATATACAGCGGCGAGCGGCACGGTAAGCAATGTCGAGATAAGCGCGAAAACGACGATTAAGCGTTTAACGCGTGCAGTAAACGCGAGTTTCACTTTCGCCGACAGATGCGCGTTTACCGCCACCGCTATTCCTGCGGCAAGCGGAAGCGCGACAGCAGAAACGAACGCGTCGTCGCGGCAAAACGGATAAATTGCCGCGCAGGCGACAAACGCGACTATCGCCGCAATCGGGCTAAGACAAAAGTACGCGATTGACTTGCGCTTTATTGCCGTCGCGAGCTCATTGATTCGGTAGCCCGACAGCTGATACAGCAGCAGAATTTTGTAGGCGTACAGCGGCGCGAGAATGCCGCCGATAAGCCCCGAGATGATTTTTAACAGCAGGCTCATTGTTCCTCCGCGAAAAACGCTGCAGCGACGGAAACGAACGTCGCGGTGTCGTCCAGAAACGAAAAATGCCCCGAGTTTTTGATTACAATCAGCGCGCTGCCCGGTAGCTTGCGATTCATGCGCTTTGCCATATACAGCGGAGTATCATTATCGCGTTCTCCCCATACGAGGAGCGTTGGGCGCGACACCAGCGGAAGCAGTTTGTCAAGGTGTTCGTTCACAACTCTCACAAACGTTTCGCGCATTACTCCGCTAAGCGCGCGATAATCCGCCGAGCCGCAGCGTTCGACGTTCAGTCCCATTCTTTTTCGGAGTTTGTAAGACAAAATTTTCAACCGCTTGAAAATGCCGCGACGAGGCTTCATTCCGGCGGCGTCGACGAGCAACAAGCGGTTTACAGCATTCTCGGAGGCAAGGATTATCGCGACTCTGCCGCCGAAACTGTGCGCGATTACGTCAGGCTTTTCTATGCCTGTCGCCGCGAAAAAGCCGAGCGCGACGCGCGCGTAGTCAAAGGTGGAGAACGCGACGGGCGGCAAGTCCGACCTTCCGAAACCCGGGAAATCAAACGCTATCACCGTCCTGCCCGAAGCCGCGAGCTTATCGAAAACGCGGCGCACGGTTTCCACGCTGCACCCCCAGCCGTGCATTATAACTATCGGTGTTCCTTCGCCGACGCTTCGCTCGTAATAGATATTCAAGCCCTCGACGGTAACAGTCATTTCTCGTACCTCCGTCGTTTTAAATATGCAAAAAATCGGCTTCTCGTGACTTTTAACGCCACGAAAAGCCGATTATGTGTGACATAGTACTATGATAACTCTACAAAAATCGCGAAAACATACAAAAAATCGAGGTTCATAGCCTCGATTTCGCAAATTTTTTTAATTGAGCTGTTTTGTCATGACAAGCGCGGCAGCCGAGCCGTAATAGTTGGGTCTGCGGTATAAAACGGAAAATCCCTGCTTTTCGTATAGGGCGATTGCCGCCGCGTTGTTCTCGTTTACTTCCAAAAACAATTTCGCCGCGCCGCGCGATTTCGCCTCGTTCGTTACCGCCTCGACAAGCATGGCTCCTATTCCCCTGCGCCGCGCTTTTTCCTCGACAGCGACGTTACAGATATTCCCTTCGTCAAGGCACCACTCGACTCCGATGTAGCCGACAAGCTCGCCGCCGACCAATGCCGCAAAAAAAGTATAGCCGGGGCTTAGGATTGACTCGGCTATCTGATTTTCGCTCCAAGGACATTCGATAAATTCCTTTTCGATTAAAGCTATGGCGTGGGCGTTTTCGATTGCGGCTAAGGTTATTTCAGCCGCGCTTTTCTTTGATTTCAAGTTCTCTCTCCGCTTGCGATTTCATTATGTAAAACGGTTCGACCGCAGCGTGATTCACCGTTTTGCCACTCGCGTAAAACGATTCTGCCGCGCGTGCAAGCGATACATTCGGGTTATCGCGAATGCAGCTTGCCCCGAGTCGCTCGCAGGCCGCGCCGTCGGCGATTATCGCCGCGTTTTTATCGCCCTCGATAAGCTCGCGCGCGGCTGTGTATTCGAGCGCATCGGGGGTTTCGATAACGTTTCCGCTCTTGTCGTAAATCGCGAGATAGCAAAAGTTCGCGTAGGCGTGGACGGCGCAGATTATTCTGTTCGCCTCGCCGGGCAAATAGTTGTATGTAAGCTTTTCGAGCGCGTCGATTGCAACAATGGGCGTACCGTTTACATAGGAAAAGGTCTTGACCGTGTTTACGCCTATTCTGATGCCCGTGAAGCTGCCCGGCCCCGTCACCACCGCCAAAAAGTCAAGCTCGGGAAGCGAAAGCTTACACTCGTCAAGCATTTCGTCGAGTTTCGGGAGCAGTACTTCGCTTGTGCGTTTTTGCTCGGTCACGGCGCGGAACAGCGTTTTTTCGCCGCAGGTAACGAGTATTGCCGCAGGGTCGCCTGCGGTGTCGATTGCAATATATTTCAACGCCGTCGCTCCTAAAACTCTATGTGTTTGACGTTATCGGACTTCGACCTGCGATAGAGCACGACCTTGTTGCCGATAGTGCAAACCGCCGTAGCGTTCAGTTTTTCGCAAAGCTCGCTAAGCACTTCGTCCGCGTCCATTTCGCTGGAGCGCAGGACGGAAATTTTGATTAGCTCGCGCTTTTCGAGCGCGTCGTCAATGCCCTTGATTTGATTTTCGCCGATATTGCCCTTGCCGATTTGAAAAATCGAATCGAGCGTGCTTGCCATGGAGCGCAGAGTCGCGCGTTGTTTACCGTTCAATGTTTATCTCCCTTCTCTCGTTATCGAGGTAATTTATCGTGATTTTTATCGTGTTTCCGACTATCGCTTCTCGGACGTTTTCCCACCACTCGATACAGGCAACCGAGCCGGGCTCGCCGAAATATTCCGTTAGCCCCGCCGCGTAAGCTTCCTCGCCGCTGTTTAATCTGTACACGTCGAAATGATAGAGCGTAAGCGAGCCGTAATAGACGTTCATGAGCGTAAACGTCGGGCTCGTGACCTCGTCGTCTATGCCGAGCGCGGCGGCAAGTCCTTTGACGAAAGCCGTTTTGCCTGCTCCCAGCTCGCCGCTGAGCAATACTATTTCTCCGCCGCTCAGCGTCGCCGCAAAATCGGCGGCGATTTTGTAGGTGTCGGATTCACTTTCGGAAACGTATTTCATAGGTTAATTATACTACTTTGCCGCGAAAAACGCAAGGCTTATTCGCGCGTTTGTTCGCCGCCATTGATTTTTTCGTCGGGATTTGCCTCGTTTTCGGCGGTTTTATCGTTATCCGTGATTTCTGTCGCTTCGGTGACAATCGCGTTTTGGGACGTATTCGGTTCGTTTGCGTTACGCCCCTCGGACTTGCCGCCAATGAGCACATAGCGTTTGAGGAGAAACGACAGGCGCTTGTACAAAAAGAACACTAGCACGCTGACGGAAACGGACTTTATCGCGTTGAAACCGAGCACATACCCCCAAAGCTCCGCGAACATTTGCTTTGCCGCACTGCCTGCGAACAGCGGAAACGTGATGTAGCGGTTACACAGCATCGAAGCCGCAATCTGGCAAACGCAGCCGATTGAAAGTCCTGCAACCACTCGTCCCTTGCCTTTTCGGTATCGATAGGCTATCGTGGGTACTGCGACGAACGCCATAGTCATTATAAAGTTGGCAATTTCGCCCACGCCGCCCGTCGTGGACTTCGTTCCCCAAATGAGCAGCTGTTTCAGCCCCTCGATTATCGCCGCTGCCGGGAAGCCGAACATAAAGCCGCCGAACAGCGTGACGAACGAGGAAAAATCGAGCTTTAGAAAGGGCGCGGCAGGAAACAGCGGAAATTCCAGCCAACTGAGCCCGTAGCCTATTGCCGTGAGCGTTGCGGTGATTGCTATGCCACGCGTGGAAAGCCATCGGTTTTTCGACATAAGAAAACGCCTCCGTAAATTCGGGGGCGTGATAAAATCGCGTGGCGACTCGTCAACTTATACTATCCGGACTGTACCGTCGGTGCGAGAATCTCACTCGCTCGGGGACGAAAACCGTCCTTCGCAGACTTGCGCTTTTGCGCGCTCACTGCCGGTGGGGAATCGCACCCCGCCCCTAAGTTGCGATTAAATTATATTACCGCTCTCGGCTAATTGTCAAGCGTTTTCGGGCGGTTTAATCCGCTTTATTCTCGTTTCCCACGTTGTCCGTCGTCTCTTCCGCCGCCCCCCCCGGACTTTTCTTTCATCGGCTTACCGAAGTTACCGTAAAGCCTGAGCAGTCTGAACAGCGCGGGAACGCCTGCCGTCGCCGCGAGCGCGGTCACGAAATAGCGGAAGAAGTTGTACAGCGCAGGAATATCCTGCGGCAAAAACAGCTTGAAGCCCTCTTTAATCCCGAGCGAAACGGCGAGCCCGAGCGCGAGCTTTATGATTTGCACATACCATACGGCGCGAACGTCGCACTTTACATAGCGTTTTTCGATGAAGTAGCCGAGCGAAATCGCGGCGTAGGCTCCGAGTACGTCCTGCACCGAGCCTGCACCGGAGCCGATACACGCGAGCACGATTTCCGTGATTACGCACACGGGAAAAGCGACGAGCACGATGTACTCTTCTCTGTCGCCCAAAAACTCGAACAGCATCGAGAAAAGCATTGCGAAGCTGACGCCAAACGCAAGTCCCGTGATTACGTCGGTGAGAAAGTGCTGACCGAGGTATAGCCGCGAAAACGCGACAAGCAGCGACGCCGTTATGCCCGTCGCGAGCACGGCGACGCGGCGATATTTAAGGTACGTTTGGGTGGAAAGGTTGGCTATCGCGTGCGAGTGACCGCTGGGGAACGAATAGCCGCTCGTTTCCGCACCGACAGACGCGATTCCGTCGTGAGTAAACGGTCTTGGTCGGCGAACTAGGTTTTTAATCCCTTCCATGCACGCCGCGCCGAGGATAAACACGTTCATCATCTTGTAGCCGTAGCGTTTGTCGACGCACCAATAAAATGCGACGGCGACGACGATAAAGAAAATTTCCGCGCCGAGGTTGGTGAGAACAAGGAACAAGCCGTCGAGGAACGCCGTCCGTATGCTCTGGATATGCTGAATTATCGATACTTCGTACATTTGTCGGATTTTCGCCCCCTTGCCTTAGTTTATGGGGCTTCGTCAGTCGTTATCGCTCGGTTTGAGCTCGTCCGCGCCGTCCTCCCACAGCCTTTCGATGCGGTAGAAGTCGCGGAGCTCCTTGTAGAAAACGTGGACGATTACGAAGCCGTAGTCGAGCGCAACCCATTTCGCGTCAACGTCGCGGTGAATGGGCTCGATTCCGCACTTCGCGAGCTCGTCCTCCACATAGTTCGACAGCGCTTTTACGGCGGTGGTCGAGTATGCGGAGGCAATCACGAAATAGTCGGCGACTATCGTTTTGCTGGCGAGGTCAATCGCGACTATGTTCTTGCCCTTTTTAAGGTCTAAAAGGTACGAGATTGCGTCCTTCAAGCCGCACGCCGATGTGAGGTCGTATTTGCTGAGGTCAGCGGTCATTGTTGCCATTAGTATTCTCCTTGTTTAACGTCATATATTCGCAGGCTTCTCTTGTCACGGGCGCGATTTCCTGCCCGGAAGCCTCGAGGTAAGCAATGGTATTTTTCAGTATCGCGATAACGCCCTCGTCGAGGTTGTCGTAGGTGAGTTCGCGGATTTTGTCGAGTCCGTCAAAGTCCCTGCCCTCTTCAATATAGTCGGCGGCGAAAATCACTTTCTGAAGCGCGCTCATGTTCTTTGCGCCCGTAGTATGCGTGGCTATCGCGGCGAGCACGTCGGAATCGGTTTCGCCGAAACACTTGTTTGCGATTGCCTCGCCCGTCAACTGATGACGGCAGCTTTCGGGTAGTTCTTCGATTTCATTCGTCCACGCGATACCTAAGTTTTCAAGCTTTTCGCGGCTTACATACTTGCCTATATCGTGATAAAGCGCGGCTTTAATCGCCTTGTCGGTGGAAACGTTGTTGAGCTTTGCCAGCAATATCGCTGTCTTGGTCGTGCGGTAGATGTGCTCGGCGCGGCTCTTTTTCATGTCGAACTCGGGGTACCTCGACACGATGTAGTCATAGTCGCGGTAAAGCCCTCTGTTTCTGATATATTCGACGACGACAGGCGGCACCACTTCGGCGGATTTGCCAAACGCGACGGCGACTCTTAAAAGCGACGACGAGCCCTCTTTACCCACAAACGGCGCGATTTCTACCTTGAAAATCTTGCGCGCGTTGTCGAGCTCGGCTTGCTTTACCTTAAAGTACGGGCGTTCGACGACGTAGAAAGTGACGATTTCAGCTAGAATATCCGTTCTCGCCCACTTGTCCAGCGAGGCGAGCCCGTCGCTCCCGATAGCGATGTACAGCTCGTCGTCGGGGTTATACAACTTTTGTGCGGTCATATACGAGTAGCTTGTGCCGCCGGCGGCGATTTCCTCGTCGGAAACAGTTATTTTATCGTTGCCGTCGAACAGCTTTTTGAGAAGCAGTTCTCTCTCGCTGCCGTCAAGCTCCGCGCCGCCCTTTTTGAACGGCGAAATATAGGCAGGCACGACAATGGTTTGGTCAAAACGCTCGGCGAGCTTCAGCCCCATGTCGAGGTGGGCGAGCGTGGGCGGATCGAAGCTGCCGCCGAAAATCACGCGGCGCATGCTATTCGACGTACTCGAACTCGATGTCGAGCACTCGCACGGTGTCGCCGTCCTTTGCACCGGCTTTTCTGAGAGCCTTGATTATACCCGTTTCCTTCAGCTTTTTCTGGAAGTAGCGGAAGCTGTCGTAACTGTCGAGCACGACGTTTCTCGCAAGCTCCTCCACCAGCCCTCCGCCGACGTCGAAACCGCCGTCGTCGTCGCGAGTGACCGTAAAGCCCGTGGTATCGCGACGCTCGTACTCAAACGGCTCGTAATCGAGTTTTTCCGCAGGAGGAAGCGTCTGAAGTTTATCGTACACCGCGTCCAAAAGCGCGTCGATACCCTGACGAGTGGCTCCGCTTATGAGATAAATCGGCTTGCGGACGTGGCGACGGAAATTTTTGACGGCTTCGTCGTCCATGAGAAGGTCGGCTTTGTTGAGCGCGACGATTTGCGGAAGCGAAGCGAGGCGTTTGTCGTACTTTTTGAGCTCGGCGTTTATGGTGCGGTAGTCGGCGACGGGATCTCTGCCCTCGCTGCCGGAAATATCGACGACGTGGACGATGAGCCGCGTGCGGTCGACGTGGCGCAAAAACTCGGTGCCCAATCCCACTCCGTCGCCTGCGCCCTCGATAAGCCCCGGTATGTCGGCGACGACGAACGCGCCGTCATAGCGTTTGACTACGCCGAGGTTTGGCGACAGCGTGGTAAAGTGGTAATTTGCTATTTTGGGTTTTGCCGAGGAAATGACGGACAGCAGCGTGGACTTGCCCACGTTGGGATAACCCACGAGCCCCACGTCCGCGATTGTTTTAAGCTCGAGCGTGACGGCATGCTCGTCGGTCACTTCGCCCGTTTGCGAAAAGCGCGGCGCTTTTCTTCTCGACGACTTGAATCTCGCGTTGCCCTTGCCGCCGTAGCCGCCTTTGAGCACGGTCACGGTCGCGTTTTCCTCATACATATCCGCAATGATTTTGCACGTTTCGGCGTCGCGGATTATCGTGCCGCGCGGCACCTTTACAACCAAATCGGGGGCGTTTTTGCCGTGACAAAAGCGGCTGCTGCCGTTCTCGCCGTTCGCGGCGCGGAAGTGCTGCTCATAGCGGAAGTCGGTGAGCGAGTTAAGTCGCTCGTCGACCGTGAAAATCACGTCGCCGCCCTTGCCGCCGTCGCCGCCGTCCGGACCTCCGTCGGGCACATATTTCTCGGTGTAAAACGAGGTGCAGCCGTTGCCGCCGTTGCCCGACTTTATATAAATCTTTGCTTTATCGATAAACATATCGTTTCTCCGCATCGGCTCGCGCTTTTATCGCTTTCGCCGATTTTTGTGTATTAAATCAACTATTTCCGTTTCGGGAAGTTGTTTGTTTCGTTATTCGGCAAGTCCGAAGCGTTTGAGAATGGAGTGCGCGGCTTTTCTCCCTGCCCCCATGGCAAGTATTACGGTTGCCGCGCCCGTCACCGCGTCGCCGCCGGCGTAGATACCGTCGACCGAAGTCATCATGTCCTCGTCCACAACGAGTATTCCCCTTTTTGCGGTGGCTAATTTATCGCAGCTGTCCTTTATGAGCGGATTGGGGCTTGTGCCGAGCGCAACCACGACCATATCCGCAGGCACGGTGAATTCGCTGCCCTCGACGGGCACGGGCGACCTTCTGCCGCTTGCGTCGGGCTCGCCCAGCTCCATTCTAACGCAGGTGGCGTCCTTGACCCAGCCGTTTTCGCCGTCGAAGCGCACGGGGTTTGTCAGGAACGCGAATCTGACGCCCTCCTGCTCGGCATGGCGAATTTCTTCCTTTCTCGCCGGCATTTCCTCTCTGCCCCTGCGGTAAACGACGGTGACGGTTTCCGCGCCCATTCTAAGCGCGGTGCGCGCCGCGTCCATCGCGACGTTGCCGGCTCCCACGACAATCACGTTCTTGCCGCGCTGCACGGGCGTAATCGCGCCCTCGTCATACGCGCCCATAAGGTTGACTCGCGTAAGGTACTCGTTCGCCGAGAACACGCCGTTCAGGTTTTCGCCGGGAATACCCATGAACATCGGGAGTCCTGCTCCGCTGCCTATAAACACGGCGTCGTATTCGGCGGTAAGCTCGTCAATCGTCACGGTTTTGCCGACAACGGTGTCGAGCTCGAATTTCACGCCGAGGTCTTTGAGCTTATTCGCCTCGGCTTCCACAAGTTTTTTGGGAAGTCGGAATTCGGGAATACCGTAAACGAGCACTCCGCCCGTCTTGTGAAACGCCTCGAACACGGTGACGTCCACGCCTGCCGCCGCAAGCTGAGCCGCGCACGTCAAGCCGCTGGGGCCGCTGCCGACGACGGCTACGCGCTTCCCCGAAGGCGTGATTTCCCTTGCCTTAGGCGGCAGAGTGAGCATAAAGTCGCCCACAAAACGTTCTACGCCGCCGATTGACACCGCTCCGTCGATTTTCGCGCGGACGCAGTTCTTTTCGCACTGCTCTTCCTGCGGACACACTCTGCCGCAAACCGACGGAAGGCTGTTGGTGGACTTGACGACCTCGCCTGCCTTTTCGTACTCGCCGTTTTTCACGAGCGCCAGAAACTCGGGGATTCGCACGCCGACGGGACAGCCTTTCATGCAGGGCGCGTTCTTGCAACCGAGGCACCTTGACGCCTCGTCGCGAGCAAGCTCCGCAGTGAAGCCGAGCGCGACCTCGTTAAAGTTATGATCTCTTACAAACGGTTCCTGCTCGGGAATCGCGTTTCTTTGTTTCTTTTCGATAGCCATTATCTCTTCTCTCCCGTAAGCCTGCAAAGATGTTCTTTTTCCTGCTGTTTGTACGCGGTAAGCCTCGTCATGGCTTCAGCCCAATCGATTTCGTGTCCGTCGAATTCGGGACCGTCAACGCAGGCGTAGCGCGTTTTGCCGCCCACCGTAACGCGGCAGCAGCCGCACATTCCCGTGCCGTCGACCATGAGCGGATTCATGCTGACGACAGTCTTTACGCCGTAGCCGCCGGTAAGCGCGCACACCGCGCGCATCATAGGCATCGGACCTACCGCCATTACGCAGTCGGTTTCGCCCTTGTCGAGAATTCCTTTCAGTACGTCGGTCACAAAACCCTTGACTCCGTAGCTGCCGTCGTCGGTGGCGATTCTAAGCTCTTTTGCGGCGCGCGCGAACTCGTCCTCGTACATGATGAGCTCCTTGTTCCTCGCGCCCACAATCACGGTTGCCGGGTTGCCGATAGCCGCGAGGTGTTTTGCCTGCGGATAGATGACCGCGCTGCCGATGCCGCCGCCCACGAGCACTATGTTTTTATACGCGCTTAAATCCGTGGGTTTACCTAATGGGCCCACGAAGTCGGCGATACAGCCGCCCTCGGGCACAAGCGCGAGCTTTGCGGTGGAATAGCCCACTTCCTGCACGAGTATAGTCACGGTACCGTTTTCTCTGTCGTAGTCGCAAATGGTGAACGGTATGCGCTCGCCCTCTTCGTCCACGCGCAATATGATAAACTGCCCGGGGTGAGCGTGCTTTGCCACTTTCGGCGCGTCAACGACGTATTCGACTACTCGCGGCGCGAGCGTGCGTTTTTTCAGGATTTTGTTCATTTCAGGTTTCCTCGCTTGTCGTGAAAGTAATTGCAATATTCGTTCAGGGGGCAGTCGTCGCATTGCGGCGAAATCGCCTTGCAGCGGTACCTCCCCAAAAATATGAGCTGATGATGCGCGCGGTTGCGGTTGCCCTCCGGTATGATTTCGAGGAGCTTGTCCTCCACTTCCCGCGGCGTTTTGCCGGGCGCGATGCCGAGGCGGTTGGACACGCGGAAAACGTGCGTGTCGACGGGTATTCCGTCGCCGCCGAAGCCCACGTCATAAACCACGTTGGCGGTCTTTCTCCCCACTCCCGGGAGCTTTAAGAGCTCGTCGAACGAGTTCGGCACTTCGCCGCCGCGCTCCGTTATCGCTTTGGCTGCGGCAATAATGTTCTTCGCCTTGTTGCGGTAGAAGCCGCAGCTGTAAATAGCTTTTTCCAACTCATCCTGCTTCATTGCGGCAAAAGCCTCGGGCGTGTCGGCCGTCTTGAAAAGCTCGCGCGTGACGACGTTGACCCTGCGGTCGGTGCATTGCGCGCTGAGAATTACGGCGACAAGCAGTTCAAAAACGCTCCCGAATTCCAGCTCGCACCGAGCATTCGGGAACGTTTCGTCGAGTATAGAAAAAATTTTATCCGTTTCGGGCATTTCCTTTCCTCTCTCGTCGCGACGCTTTAGTACAGTATAGCATAGAAGCTAAGGCTTTGTCACCCGTTTTTATATCGGATTTGCGGTTTTTAATCGATTTCAGCCGTTTTCTCTGAGGTCGTCAGCCGCTTCGCTGTACTCGTCGGACAGCGCAGAGTTAAGCGCCTCTGTTTCGGTGAACTCGGAGGTATCCAGCTCGGTCAGCTCACTCTCGCCGCCGTTCTCGTCGGATTTAATCTCCTCGGCGTTGCCGTGGCGGACGAAAATCATGGTGACGAGCGCGAGGCATGCGAACACGAGCGAGTACGGCACGAGTCCGATTACCGCGATGTAGTCCATGACGAGCCCGGCAAGTATAGGCGTGATTATCTGTGCGGTCATCGAGAACGCATAGTACAGCCCCGTATAAGTGCCCGTGGTGCTCTCGTCGCTGAGTTCGACGCACATGATATACGAGTGGACGTTGATTGTCGCCCAACCGCCGCCGACAAGCACGAATGTCGGGTACATGATTACCTTGATAAGCTCGGCGCCGGCTCCGCACAGCAAGAACACGGAAGCGAACGCAAGCCCCAGAATCATCATCGAAACGCCCAGCATTACCGTCTTTTTGCGACCGAGCTTTTTGCCGATTTTGACCGCCGGCAGGAACATCACGAACGCCGCGGCGTTGGCAACCAGCAGCGGCATGGTGAATTTCGCTTTCAGCACCGACAGCGAGAACACCGAAAAATGCGTGGTAAGCGCGTTGTACGCCATGTACCACAAAAATACCGATAAAAGTATGAAGATAAGGCTTTTAAGCTGCGGACGGGTGAGCGAGCCGAGCACCTTTTTCATCGATTGCTTTTCCTTGGGCTTATCCTCTTCGCTGTCATCCACGTTCAGCTTGTCCATAATCTCGCGGCTTTCCTCGGCGAAACGGTTTTCGCGGACTTTCAGCACCATTACGAGCGCGGCAAGAATCATCAGACCGCTGATTATCGAAACGAGCACCCAATTGTTGCCCACGATGCGCAGCTCGTCCGTGGCGTCGGGCTCGGTGACGAGCAGGAACTGCATGAGCAGCAGCGTGATTACGCCGCCTATCGTGCCCATGAGGTTGATTATGGCGTTTGCGTTACTGCGAATGGGCTTGGGCGTGACGTCGGGCATCAGCGCGACCGCAGGCGAGCGATACAGGCACATGAACACGAGCGTGAACGCCGTCGCCGCGAGCATCAGCGCGAGCGAGCGCGAATTGTGCGCGAAGTTGACGAGCATGAACGTGCAAGCCGCGAGCACCGAGCCGCACACGATAAACGGCATGCGCCGCCCGACCTTGCTCCGTAGTTTCATCGGGAACCTGTCCGACCATATTCCCATAAACGGCAGTAAGACCACCGCTAAGATGTTGTCCAGCGCCATGATAGCGCCGCGAGCCGTCGCGCTGAAATCAAAGTCTTTCAGAAACAGCGGCATAAGGCTGTCGTACACCTGCCAAAACATGCAAACGGTGAAAAACGCCAGCCCCACAAGTATGGTGCGCGGTATATTCAGCTTCAGTCCGTGAGTTTCGCTCATGATTTCCCTCCGATTTTCCTGCCGTCTTTTCGTCTATTTTATCACATAAGACGCGGCGCTGTAAAGCTATTTTTCATAAAATCGAAGTAAAATCGCGTAAAACCCGTGGCTTGTCGCGCTTTTCCCTATACGGTAATGCGCTCGACGTGCTTTTCGCTGCCTATGTGCGTCACCCGAAACGCGCCTATGAACGTGTTGAGCTCCAGCGCGTGAAGCTTTGCCGCAGCCACTCCTATCGCGCTTTCGCCGATTTTGACCGACAGTCCGCACCCCACCGAAACCTCGCGAGGCGTGCTCACCAGCGTGTTGACTACCCCTGCGGCTTTCAGCTCGCCGCTGAAGCGAATCGATTGCGTGCGCGACCGAAACGCGAAAATCAAATAAATCATATCGTCCTTCCTTTGCAATTTTACCGAGCTCGGCTCGTATAATATAGTATATTACTCCCGGTCAGGCGGTGTGATTTACGATGATATACTTCGACAATTCCGCAAGCACGATATTCAAACCGCGCGAGGTCGTTTGCGCCGTTTCAAACGCACTCGCGTTTCTCTCCGCCAATCCCGGGCGGAGCGGTCACTCGGCGGCTATGCGAGCAGCCGCGCTAGTTGCTCGCGCTCGGCAAAAGTGCGCGGATTATTTCGGGCTGAAAGACAGCGACGGCGTGATTTTTACCGACAACTGCACGGGCGCGCTTAATCTCGCGATACTAGGCACGGCGAGGCGCGGTCATATAGTGACTACCGCGCTCGAGCATAACAGCGTGCTGCGACCTCTTTACGCGCTGAAAACGCGCGGCGAGGCGAGCTTTACCGCGGTTAATCCCGTTTGCGGCGGCGCGGTGACTGCGGAAGCCGTCGAGCGCGCAATCCGTCCCGACACCTACCTTGTCGCGGTCAACCACGTTTCAAACATCACGGGAGCGATTGCGCCCGTTGCGGAAATCGGCAGACTCTGCCGCAGGCGCGGCTTACTTTTCCTTGTCGACGGGGCGCAAAGCGGCGGTTACGTCGACATAGACATGGACGAAACGAATATCGATATGCTGGCGATTGCGCCGCACAAGGGTCTGCACGCCGTTCAGGGCGTTGGCGTTCTTCTCGTAGGAAAACGCGCGAAAGCCGCGCTTCGTCCGATACGCTACGGCGGAACGGGCACAAGCTCGGACAGTCTTACGCAGCCGACGGACTTTCCCGACGGGTTCGAGTCGGGCACTCTGCCCACTCCTGCGATTGCCGGGCTGTGCGCCGCGATTTGCCGCGCGGAAAAACACGCGCTGTTCGAGCGCGAAACCGTAGCCGCGCTTTCTCGCAGGCTGCGACGGGGCTTAGCCGCAATAGACGGGGTTAAAATTCTATCGCCCGAAAACGCGCTGAACGGGATTGCGGCGTTTAACGTGCGCGATTACGAGTCGGGCGACGTCGCGGATATTCTCTCGTCCGAGTACGACGTGTGCGTGCGCGGCGGACTGCACTGCGCGCCGCTCGCACACAAATACTTAGGTACTCTCTCCGTCGGCGCGGTGCGAGTTTCGCTGGGCTTTGATAATACTTCGGGCGAGGTGGATTTCTTTATCCGCGCGGTTTCGGAAATCGCGGCAAAGCGTTAAGGCGCAAAAGCGCAATAATCGACAGAATACAAGCAAAAATGCCTCCCGCGGTACTTCGGGAAGCATTTTTGCTTTTATTGGATTAGGTCATGATTGTGACCCGGGAGGATTAGCTGAGGAAGCGTTATTCTCGGAAGCATGTTTTTCGGCTTCGGCTTTACGCCTTGCCTCTTCGGCGGCGCGAATACACATATTGCAGTGGGCGCAATCTCCGCCGCAGTCGCCGCCGCATTTACCCTGCTTCTTTCTGACAAGCCACACGATAAACACGCTTGCAACCACCAGCACGCATACTATGATAAGAATAATTTCCGGAATTCCCATTGTTTTACGCCTTCTTGATTATTCTTCTGTTGCGAAGAACGATGAACGCCACGACGGCAGCGATGAGCGCCATCCAGATGAAGCAGGTCCACCACCACGAACCAATCGTGTAGATGATTGTGCCCACGATGTAGGAGGAAGCAACCCAGAACAGGAGCGTCCACAAATAACGGGTCTTGTTCTGGAGCTCGGCTTTTGCCGTAGCCACAGCCGCAAAGCACGGAATCGTGGTCATGTTGAACGCGATGAAGGAAATCAGCGCGGGTCCGGTGATGCCGGTTGCCTGAATCATTGCCTGTACTGCCATTATGCCGCTATCGTCGGCGTCGATTGCGTCAACGTCGAAGCCGAGTCCCGCAACCTTGACGAGGCACGCCGCCAATATTGCGAAGGTCGAGATGACGTTCTCTTTTGCGATAAGTCCGGACACCGCTGCGAGCGCGAATACCCAGCCGTACTTGCCGAGCTGGCTACCGAAGCCGAGGGGCGTGAACAAGGGCTGAACGAGCTTGCTGATGTTGGCGAGGATACTTTCGTTGATTGCGTCGTCCTCGAGGAGTTTCCAATCGAACGTGAAGTGGCAAAGCACCCAGATGATGATGGTCGAAGCGAAGATAATCGTAAACGCCTTCTTCACAAAGTGCTTCGTCTTATCCCACAGGTGAGCCATCAGGTTCTTGAACTGCGGCATGTGGTAAGAAGGAAGCTCCATAATGAACGGAGGAGTTTCGCCCTTGAGCGTGGTAGAACGCATCAGGAGCACCGCTACGATTGCGGTTACGATGCCGAGCAGGTACATCGCGAACGTGATTACGTCGGCATTGCCTACGCCGAAAGACGCAACCAGCGCGCCTGCAACGGCGGTGAGAATCGGGAGCTTAGCTCCGCAGGAGAAGAACGGAATGACGCGGATAGTCGCGGTGCGCTCCTTCTCGTCTGCAAGAGTACGGGTGTTAATCATTGCCGGCACCGAGCAGCCGAAGCCCATAATCATGGGCAGGAACGCGCGGCCCGAAAGACCGAACTTGCGGAACATTCTGTCGAGAATGAACGCGATACGAGCCATGTAGCCGCTGTCCTCGAGAATCGAGAAGAACAGGAACAGTACGAGAATCGGGGGCAGGAAGGAAAGTACGGCTCCGATGCCTTCGATGATACCGTCGTTGATAAGTCCTTCTGCCCAGGGCGCCATGCCTATAGCGGATATACCGCCTTTAAGCAAATCAAACAGCGAGCCGACTATAATGTCGTTCCATAGGTTGTTTATGAACACGCCGGGTGACATTACGCCGCCGTCGTAAATACAAGCAAGCAGTCTTACGCCGAAGTTGTCGCCGTCGAATCCGAGTTCGTCCAGCGTCGGCAGTCCGAAGATTGCTCCGAGGTACAGAAGGTCCTCGCCGAACGTGAGGTGGAAGATGCCGAACAAGATAACGATAAAGATAGGAATACCCCAAATCTTGTGAGTGAGCACCTTATCCGCCTTGTCGGACTTGCTCATCTTGAACTTATCCTTGTCCTTGCGCTGCACAACCGCCGCGAAGTACTTGGAAATATACTTGTATCTGCCGTCGGCAACAAGCGCCTCGAAGTCGGTGCCGAACGTGTCGTCGGAAAAAGTTTCCTTAAACTCGTTGACCATGTGCACGGTTTCTTTGTGCATGCCCACTTCTATTTCGTCACCTTCTACAAGCTTGATTGCGTGGAAAAGCGGATTTTCGACGTTCTGACCTTTAAGTGCGATTCTTACGTCGTTGATAAGGTGGGCAACCGGAGTGTCGGAAAGCACGCTGGTGCCGGTGCGCGGAACCGAGCTTTCGGCATAAGCCCTGTCCATAAGCTCTTTAAGTCCGGTCTGCTTCAATGCGGAAATCTTGACGACGGGAACGCCCAGACGTTTTTCGAGCTCCTTCTCGTCGATTTTGTCGCCGTTCTTCTCTACCGCGTCCATCATGTTGAGCGCGATGACCATAGGAACGTCGATTTCCATAATCTGCGTGGTGAGGTAAAGGTTACGCTCGAGGTTGGTTGCGTCGACGATGTTGATTACGCAGTCGGGCTTTTCGTCGAGTATGTAATTCCTTGCGATTACTTCCTCCGGGGTGTACGGCGACAGCGAGTAGATACCCGGAAGGTCGACGATTGCAACGGGCTCGGCGCACTTCTTGTAAACGCCGTCGCGCTTGTCAACCGTGACGCCCGGCCAGTTGCCTACATGCGCGGTCGAGCCGGTAAGGCTGTTAAAAAGCGTCGTTTTGCCGCAGTTCGGGTTGCCGGCAAGTGCAAATCTTTTCATTACTTTTTCACCTCCGTCATCAAAACGCACGCGGCTTCGGTCTTACGAAGCGTCAGCTCGTAGCCTCTGACCGTCACTTCAATCGGGTCACCCAGCGGCGCGCGCTTACGCATCAGAATTTCCGCGCCGGGCGTGATGCCCATGTCGAACAGACGTCTTTTGATTTTGCCTTCGCCGGCAACGGACTTGACGCGTCCGCTTTCGCCGATTTCAAAGGCTTCAAGAGTCTTTTCCATTCTTACTATGTTCTCCTTTTAAGGTTTTTTTACCGTTTATGCCACAAATATCTTGGTCGACAAATCCCTGTCGAGCGCAATCCGTCCGTCTTTTATCTTGCAAACCACGCAACCGCCGCTCGAACTGAACACGGATATTTCTCCGTTTACCGTAATTCCGAGACTCTCGAGATGTTTCTTCGTCTTCTCGTCCGCCGCGATTCTTACGACTTTCAACGGTTTTCCGACGGGCGCTATTACTATAGGCATTTGCTTGTACCTCCGCAAAATGTGAATAATCATTCACTTTCGCAAATATAATAGCATACGCCGAATCGTTTGTCAAGCGAAAATGTGAATATTTTTTCATATTCTTTTTTGCGTTTGTTAGCATGCCGTTTCGCTTGCTTTTTTTCTCGATTTACGGTATACTGCTTTTATGAAGAAAGCGATACGGCAGCCGCAACAGGAGCGGTCAACCGAAAAAAAGAACAGGATTATTCAGGCGAGCTACGAGGTTTTTTCCGAAGTGGGCTATTTCGGCGCGAACACGTCGGAGATTGCGCGCAGAGCCGGCGTTTCGACGGGCATCGTGTACAGTTACTTTACCGATAAGCGCGATATTTTGCTGTATGTGCTGAAAATTTACCTCGACAAGGTGACTTCGCCGCTAGTGAAACTTTTCAAGGGGCTCTCCTCTCCGCTCGATTTCGACGCGCTGATACCGCGGATTGTGGACATGACGATTGAGATACATAAAGAAAACGCGCACATGCACAACACTCTGCATGCGCTCGCAGCTACCGACGAAGAGGTCGGCGCGGAGTTTATCCGTCTCGAGGGCGATATTACTTACGAGATAAGCAATATGCTCGAGGAGCTTAACGCCGGCGTGACTCACCCCGTGGAAAAAGTACACATCGCTATGGACATGATTCAGTCGTTCGCACACGAGTACGTTTACGACAATCACCGCTACATCGATTACGACGTGATGAAGCGGACGGTCGAAAACACGCTAATCGGTATGTTCAAGGAACAAACACAAGTATGAATTAAAGCGGCTTATCCGAAACGTGACAAGCCGCTTTTTCTTATTTATATATTATAGTGCGGTGTTACGGCGCGCTACCGATACTCGTCGGAAAGTTCGCACAGCCCGTAGCCCGAGCCCGGCAGTCCTATTTTTCGGGCGTTTCCTACGAGGATTTCTTTTATCTTGTCGGGCGTGTAATCGGGATTCAGGGCGAGAATATCCGCGCAATATCCGGCAACGACGGGAGCCGCCATGCTTGTTCCGCTGAGCCTTAAATAATTATTGTTCGTGCCTATGCAGCACGCGTCCACGCCGAAAGCCGCAAGCTCGGGCTTGACCGGGGCGTCGGGCTTGCCGCGCGACGAAAACTCGGGGACGTAAGTCTTTTCGCCGTCGTAGCCCACCGCGCCCACGGTGATGATTTCCGGACAGATTCCGGGCGAAGTGACGGTGCCCGGCTGCGGTCCGGAGTTGCCTGCGCTGGCGACGACGGTAATTCCGCTGCGCCACAACGCCTCCGCGCCGTAAACAAGCGGGTCGTTTTCACCCGAGCTGTCCGTGCCGAACGACATGCACGCGACTTTTATGTTGTACTCCGCGCGGTGCGAGTGCACCCACTGCATGGCTTCGAGAATGTGAAACGCCGAGCCCTCGCCTTTCTCGTTCATCGCTTTCAGCGCGATTATGTTTGCGCGCGGCGCACTCCCCTTGCACTCGCCGCAGGACATAAGCCCGTTGCCGGCGACAAGCCCTGCCACCGCGCTGCCGTGTCCGTTGTCGTCGTAGGGGTACTCCTCGCCCTTGAGAAAGTCCTCGAAATGTACGACGCGTACCATTGGCGCAATCAAATCAAGGTGCTCGCTTACGCCCGTATCGATAATCGCCACTCCCACGCCCTCGCCGAACGAGCCCGTAGCCTCGGGGCGGATTGCCAAACCTTGCGCGGAGTCAGGCGAGCCGAGCGCAGTCACGGTGGTATGCGCGGCTATCGCTTTCACGAACGGCAGCCTTTCGAGGTCGCGGACGGTGTGGACGTTTACCTGCGCTCCGAACGCCGAAATGAACGGATAGCTCTTCACTATGCACGACGCATACGGCATAAGCCCTTGCTTGGCTTTTTCAAAGCTGTCGGTCAGGATTACGCACTTGACTTCGCCGTTACCGTTTGCCGTCAGCCGCGACGGGACTTTTCCGCTTTCGGAAGCTATGTAATTGCTCCTGAAGTTACGAAACAGGCTCATTCGTCGGTATCCGCGTTCATCAGGCGAACGACGTTTTCCATTTTTTCGCGCTGCTCGGGGGTGAGCGACGGCGACGCGAGCGCGATGAACGCACGCATTTGCTCGGGGTCGTAGGTTCCGTTGGCTTTGGCGGCGCGAACGTTCTTCATGAGCTCGGCAATCAGCGCGTCCTCATCCATTTCCGCGTACTTTTCATAGTCGGCGCCCATGCCGACTTCATCCGCGATGCGCTTCGACGGCTTGTCGCCGCGCCTGTTGTTTCCGTTGAAATTTTTTAAGCTTCTCATATAGCCCTCCGGTACTTTTATGTATATGCCGGCATATATTTAAATGTGCCGGTCGGCGCAAATAAGTGCGGCGGTGAGAAATTTATGGACATAATGACAATATTACCGTTGCTTCTCGCAGGAAAAGGCGGCGGCAAAAACAGCGAAACGCTTGCGCTTCTCCTGAAAACGATGGGTTCGGGAAAAAAGCCGGACGAGTCGGCGATTATGGACGAGATGCTGAAAAAAAGCGGCTGCGCGCCTGAAACCGCCGCCGTTCTTAACGCCGCCATGAAAAACCGCACGGAAAAGCCGCGGCGCTCCGTGGGGCTGCGCTCGGTGCTGGACATCGTCAACGACGAGATTTTAGGGAAAATCACCAAGTATATGGACGACGTAAGGTGATTTATAGTATGTCGGTTTGGTGCAACGGTTGTTAATACCCGTTTATTTTTGACCATTCCCCACTCGCTTCGTGGGAGTTCTCTGCTACATCGGGATTTATATGATTGGGGCACTTGTCGTGGATAATGAGTGAAATTTTTGCCGAGGCAAAAGTGATATACGGCTACGCCGTGTGATATTCGCCTTACGTCGAGTGATATTCGCGCTTCCGCGCGAGTTAAGGATAATTATTTGTTCCATGAAGGGGTTCCTCACGCGCGCGGAAAGCCGCGCGCTCAGGATGACGTTTTTGATGGAGAGTGCGCGTTTGTTTTTTATTAGACTTTTTCTAATGTCAATTACTTGTTCCATGTCGGGGATTCCGCGTCGCAACGGCATTGCCCTATCATTCGGGGCAATGCCGTTGCTCCCCTCTAATGACGTTAAAACACAAAAGGTACGCGTTTGGATTTATAATCCGGGGCGAAGCGTAAAGATTATAATAAATGCGCCTACGGCTAGATTCTCAGGGCTGCGCTGCCGCTCCGCTCAGAATGATATTAGGATTAGTACTTCTCTTCCGCAAGGAGCTATTACTTTGCCTTTATATAAAACAAAAAGCCCAGAGCATTACGAGGGCTTTCGTTTTGGTTTAATCGAATTTACTTTTAAGCTTAATCGGGCTTGGGCGCCTTAATTTTAGCGTTATTCGCCTTTAATCAGCGTGTTGAGGATTTGCAGGAGATTGAAAGTTACGGCGTCGCCGAACACCCTGAGGTTAAGTCCCGTTTCCTTTTCAATCTTGTCGAGGCGGTAAATGAGCGTATTGCGGTGAATATACATATTGCGGCTCGTTTCGGAAATGTTGAGCGAGTTCTTCATAAACTCCTCGGCGGTGTTCATAAGCTCCGGGTCGGCAAGCACTTCGGAGCCGTTTTTTTCGAGTAGGCTGTCGAAGTATTTGATTAACAGCGGCTTGGGCGTGTCGGACAAAATCCTGATGAGGATATAGTCGTTATACGAGTACACGTTGGCGGCAGGCGACAGAAGCTTGCCGAACTTGTAGGTGAAAATGACCTTTTCGTAGCTGCCGGAAAGTTCCTGAAACGAGCGGATAGTGCCGCCGGTGCAGATGGTAAGGTCAATTCTCAACTCTTCCTTGACGTTCTCGTACAGTATCGAAGCGAACTCGTAGGACGAGTGGTACTCCTCGTTGTCGTCACAGGCGGCGCGCAGGTACACCAGCGTGCGCTCGTCCATCGTGACAATATAGTCGCGCTTGTCGGCAATCATCGAAAGAAAATGCTTGAGATCCGACTGCATTTCGCGCGTGCGCGTGACGAGCGACAGCATATAGTGGCAGAACTTTACGTCCGAAAAGTGCGCGCGGAACATGTTTTTCTGCACGGAGCTGAGCTCGCCCGAAAGCAGCAACCGTAGTTTTTCTTCGGTGGAAAAGTCGTCGCGCAGCCGCTCCTCGCCCGAGCCTATCACGGCGTCCAGCATTACCGCGTAGTTGCGCGATTCTCTTCCGTCGCCCTTTAACGCGACGTAGTAAATGCCCGTCATGCGATGCACGCAAAGATACGTTACGCCGTTCTCCTGCGCCACGTTTTCGTCAAACTTCTCCGCTGCCGGCAGCGCAAACGGCACCGCAGGCGTTACCGCGGAATACAAAAGCTCGCCGAACGCCGAATACAGCGAACTTTCGACGTCCGTTTTCTGATAAATGTCGTTAAGTGCGGATATGATTTTCTTCATTTTTTATCCTTTCGGGCGGATTGCATTATATCTGCCCTTATATTGCCTATCGGGCGTTTTCCGTTTCGGGACGCTCGATAAAGCGTGTTTCAAGCTTGTCGACGTCGGGTTTTGCGCCTATTGCGTCGGCGACGGCGGCGGTAATTTCGAGTCCGTTCTCCGCGGCGAGCGTAAAGCGCACTCTATCCGAGTACTCGGTGCCGATAATTCTCAGCGGCAAACGCGCGGCGGCTGCGGTAAATTTTTTCGCCCTCGCAAAATCCAGCCACAGCTCGTACACGTCGCATAGCTCGAAGCGGACTACCATAGCGTTTTTAATCGCCGACGAGGCGGCGGACGAATACGCGCGGACAAGACCGCCTGCGCCTAGCTTTATTCCGCCGAACCAGCGCACGACCGCAACCAGCGTTTCGCGCAGTCCCGAGGCTTTTAACGCTTCCATAATGGGCTGTCCTGCCGTGCCCGACGGCTCGCCGTCGTCCGAAAACCTTGCGGCGTGACCCGACCTATCGAATATCGCGGCATAGCAGACGTGGGTTGCGTCGGAGTACTTTTTCCTTATTTCGGCGAGCGCGGCAAACGTTTCCTCTTCGCTGCCGACATGCCGTACTATCGTCAGAAACTCCGAGCGAGTGACGACGGTCGTTTCGGAATATTCCTCTTTTACCGTGAGAAACGATGTCACTTCAATACAACCTTGACGTGAACCTTTTTGCCCTTGTGGAGCACGAACGAATCGGTCACTCCGAAGTCGGCGAGCTTAGCCGCGACGCTCGTTACCTTTTCGTCGCCGATTTTCACGCCGCCGCCCTCGACGAGCCTGCGAGCCTCGCTCTTGGACGAAGCCACGCCGGCGAGCGTCATTGAGTCCACTACGGTTGTTTCCACGCTGCCCTCAATCGTGACTTCGGGCATTGCGTCGACGTTGCCCGAGAACGCGCCCTCTGCCTGACTCTTGGCTTTTTCGGCTTCCTCCTCGCCGTGAACGAGCTTTGTGACCTCGTAGGCGAGCCTTGCCTTGGCGGCGTTGATGCGCTCGTCCTTGTACTTGACGAGCTCCGCGATTTCGTCGAGCTCCATGAATGTCAGGAGCTTTAAGCACTCCTCCACTTTGACGTCCTCGACGTTGCGGAAGTACTGATAGAAATCGTAGGGCGAAGTCTTGTTGGGGTCGAGCCACAGCGCACCCTTGGCGGTCTTGCCCATTTTCTTGCCGTCGCTGGTTTCGAGCAGCGTGAAAGTCATGGCGTAAGCCGAGTCGCCCTCGAGGCGGCGTATAAGGTCGGCGCCGGCGAGGATATTGGACCACTGGTCGTTGCCGCCGATTTCGAGCTTGCAGCCGTACTTGCGGTACAGCACCAGAAAGTCGTATGCCTGCATCAGCATGTAGTTGAATTCGAGGAAGTTGAGTCCGCGCTCGTAGCGAGTCTTAAAGCACTCGGCGGTGAGCATCTTGTTGACCGAGAAGTTGATGCCGATTTCGCGCAAAAAGTCGATATAGTTGAGATTAAGCAGCCAATCGCCGTTGTCCACCATGATTGCCGGGTTGTCGCCCTCGAAGTCGAGGAAGCGGCTCATCTGCTTTTTGAACGCCGCAACGTTGGCGGCAATCGTTTCGCGCGTCATCATCTTGCGCATGTCCGTTCTGCCCGACGGGTCGCCTATCATCGCGGTACCGCCGCCGAAAAGCGCAATCGGCTTGTGCCCGGCGCGCTGCATGTGCGCCATTGCCATGACGGGAATATAGTGACCGATATGCAGGCTGTCCGCCGTCGGGTCAAAGCCGACGTAAAACGGCGTGGGCTCTTTCCCGAGCTGATTGTACAAGTCCTCTTCGTACACAGTCTGTTTGATAAATCCGCGCTCTTTGAGAATGTCGAATGCGTTTTTCTTGTTTGCCATCGTAGTTATTTAACCTCCGTTACTTTTCTCTTAAATACTTCGCCGAGTGCGCGTATGCCGCGCTCGATTTTTTCCTCGTCGGCGTTTGAATAGTTTAATCTTATGGTATTCAGTCCGCCGTCGCCCACATAGAACGATTTGCCCGGCACATACGCGACTTTTTTCGCGATTGCTTCGGGGAACGCCGCCACGGTATCGACGGGAACGGTGAATTCGCCGAAAACGAACAGTCCGCCGTCGGGGTCGGTACGCCGAAACTCCTCGGGCATGTACCTGTCGAGAGCCGCGGTCATCGCCGTTTTTCGTTTTTTGTATACAGGTATGCTCTTTTCGAGGTTTGGCTTTAAGTAGCCGCGTTTCAGGTACTCGCACGCAATCGCTTGCGAAAGCCCCGAAGTGTGGACGTCGGCGCACTGCTTGCCGACGACGAGTTTTCCGATTACCTCCGGAGCTCCGCACATCACGCCCGTTCTGAGCCCCGGCGCGAGAATCTTGGAGAAGCTGGTGACGTAAATCACCTTGCCGGCTCGGTCGAAGCTCTTTATCGGCGGAAGCGGCTCGCCAGAATATCGGATTCTCGAATACGGGTCGTCCTCGAGCACCATAATGTCATACTTTTCCGCAAGCGCGGCTATGCCCTTGCGGTTTTCCGTCGAGTACGTTTTGCCCGTGGGGTTGGAAAACGTGGGCACGACGTAGAGGAATTTGGGGCGATACTTCTTGATTTTCGCCTCGAGGTCGTCGAGCTTCAAGCCGTTTTCGTCCGAGTCCACGCCCACAGCCTTGGCTTCGTAGGAAGAAGCGATTTGCAAAAACGCGAGGTAGGTCGGGTTTTCGACGAGCACATAGTCGCCCTTGTCGAGGAAAACCTTGCACATAAGGTCGATGCCCTGCTGACCGCCCGAAACGACAAACAGCTCGTCCGTCGATTGAGTCTTAACGCCTGCGTCCGCCAAAAAATCGCGAAGCTGCTCGCGAAACGGCATTGCACCCTCGGTCACTCCGTACTGAAGCGCCGGCATCGCGCCGCTGCCGCCCAGAATATCGGCGGTGATTTCGGCAATCTTGTCAACGGGAATACACTCCGCCGCAGGCAAGCCGCCGGCAAACGATATCATATCGGGCTGAGCCGTAAGCTTCAGTATCTCGCGAGTCGCCGAGCCGTTCAATCCAATCATTCTCGTGCTGTAATTACTCATAATGGCTCCTTTAATTGTTGTTTTTCCTAAGGCGCAAGCGGCTCGTCGTACAGCCGCTCGGGCAGGTATTTTATCGTAAAGAACGTCGCCGCTCCCACAAATAAGCCTGCTATCACCGACGCAAGCAGCGTGAGCGGAAGCGCGGCGAACAGGTTAGCGTGCACCGAAATCGATGCTACGGCAAGTTGCGTGACGTTGTGCGCGAGCGCGCCGATAAAGCTTATCGACACGATTGACAGCCGCTTTATCGCGGTTTTTACGAGCACGGCTTCTATTGCGAGCGAAACGCAGCCGCCTGCGAGCGAATACGCGAGGGCGAAATAGTTGCCGCTCGCAATCGCGCTCATAAGGCATCTTGCGACGAGCACGAAACAGGCGTCGGTTACGCCCGAGATTATCAGCGCGACGAGGCTTACGACGTTGCTTATGCCCATCTTTGCGCCCGGGGCGAACGCCAGCACGGGCGGAAGCGAGTTTTCGATTATCGCGAGCACGAACGCCGCCGCCACGAACAGCGCTAGTCTGGTTATTCTCTTTGCGCTCATAGCGTTCTCCTCTATCGCGCCTGACCGGTATCGGCTTGAAATTCGCCGCTGCCGACGATTTTCACGACTACGCCGCCCGGAAGGCACACAATCGACTGATTCACGCGCGAGATTCTGCCCGTATGCTCGCAGACCTTGTCGGCGCAGCTCGCGTCCTTTACATACGCTTCGCCGCCGTCGATGACCACCGTGAGCTCCTTAAGCTGTATCTCGCGGTTTTCGCCGAGGCTGTACTCCTGCGTTTTGCCGTTTTCGGTGACGACGACACTCGCGCCCTTTTTGCCGCCGACTAGCCCCGTGAGCGCAAGAGCAAGCGCGGCTACGGTAACTACCGCCATAACTATTACGTCGAAAAGCCGCAGGGGCCTGCTCTCTTTAATCGCGTTTATCGCTCTTTTGTCGGTCATAGCGGCGAGTACTCCGTTTTGTAAAGCGTTTCCGTTTCCGAAAAGTCGAAGTCGCCGACTTTGGCGAACTTGCCGTCCGAAGTGAAAATCAGCGCGCGGTAGCCGATTTTTTCTATCAGCTCTACCGCTTTTTCCGCTCCGACTACGCAAGCCGCCGTCGCGTAGGCGTCGCACACAAGCGAACTTTCGCCCACAACCGTGGCGGAAATAACGTGGTCGGTACGGCGGTACTTGCCCGTGGTTTCGTCGTAGGTTATTCCGATCGGCGTGGCAGTCTTGCCGTCGATTATGTGGCAGACCCTCAGCGTTTCGTCGCCGTTATCGAAGTCGTAACACCGCTCGTAGTCGCCGCTGGTCACCACCGAAGCGTTGCCGCCGAGGTAAAAGCCGCAGACGTAGCCGCGCTTATCCTCTGTGCCGCGAGGGTTTACTACGCCCACGCCCCACGGCTTGCTCCCGCCGCCGTCGCGGTAGTCGCCGATAAGGTAGATATTGCCGCTTATTTCGATAAGCGCGCTGGTAACGCCGCGCCTTAAACAGACGTCGCGGCACTCGTCGGCTATGTAGCCTTTCGCTATGCCGCCGAAATCGAGCGTTACGCCGTCGGCGGTTTTGGTAAGGTAATACTTGCCGTCCTCTTCCGTCGCGGTAAAGCCGTCCATGCCGCTTTTGCCGGCGAGGGCGTTTACCTCGTCCGCTCGCGGCAGGCTCTCCTTTTTCGCACTGCCGTAGGCGTACCTGTTTATGCCGTCCGCGTCGACTTCCCACAGCCGCGACGCCGCCGAAAGCGACGGGTCGAACGCGCCCGAAGTCGCCGCGTAGATTTCCTTTGACTTGATTGCGAGGTAATAGGCGTGGCGGTCGACCTCGATTTTAGCGCCGTTTTGCGCGGCGTTGAATTTTGCAATCAGGCTGTCGGGGCGGTTTACGTTTATCGACGCGTCCGCCTCTTCCATAAGCTCCGACATTTCGTCGATTGCCGACCTCTCGTCGCCGCCGCAGAGCGAAGCGGAAAAGACTATGCCGGACGAAAAAACCGTGCGCGTTTCCGTGACGTAGCCGCCGCAGGCGACGAATGTCGACATAATTAAAATCGCAAGTATCGAAGCAATGATTCTTTTCGTTTTCGGCAACTCTCTTCTCCGCGCAGCCGCAGCCGCTTTATTTCGCTTTCTTCACGAACAGTAGTCCCACGGTGTCCGGTCCGCAATGGCTGCCGATGACGGGTCCTACCAGCTGCTGCCAGATTTCGGCGTTCGGGCACTTGTCTTTTACGTGCGAAAGCTCTATTTCGACGTCGTCGTCGCAATCGGCGTTCATTATCACTATCGGGTAATTCTCGTCGACTTCGTCGCGCTCGAGATAAGCCGCGAGGTCCTTTAACGAGCGTTTTCTGCCCTTGGATTTTTCCACGTTGACGAGCTTGCCGTCCACGTTGGAGATTATCGGCTTTATGTTGAACAGCGTGCCCACCATCGCCTTGAAGCTCGACAGTCTGCCGCCGCGCTTGAGATAGATGAGGTCGCCTACGGTGAAATAGCATTTCACGCGGTCGCGAAACTCCTCGACGAATTTCACTATTTCCTCGTCCGAAGCGCCCTCGTTGTGTTTAAGCGCCGCGAAGTACACCACGAGTCCTGCCGCCATGCTGATATGCGTGGAGTCGACGACGGTGATTTTTCTGTCGGGGTAAGCCGCTTTAAGCTTCTCAATCGCCTTGTTCATCGAGTCGAAAGTGCCGCTCATTTTGTGCGAGAAAGTGACGTAGATAATGTCCTCGCCGCCTTTCAGCACGGGCTCGAAATAGCCGATATAGTCCGCTTCGTTGAGCGCGCTGGTCTTTGCCACCGCGCCGCCGCGCATCCTGCCGAAAAACGCACGGTTGTCGGTATTCTTGCCGAGGTCGTAATAATATTCCTCGCCGCCTATCGTATAGGGCATCGAGATGTAGTCGATTCCCAGCTTTTCTATTTTATCGTACCACAGTTCGCAGTTGCTGTCGCAAAAAAATCTGCTCATTGTTATCCTCCGAAACAATTTAATTCGGGCGTTTTCCACCACGGCGTATCCTTCTTTCCCCTCTTTATACCGCTCCATGCTACAATTATAATATCTTTTGAAAAATTTAGCAACCGATACGCCGCATTTTACCGTCATTTCGTATAAAAATTTTGGCTAAAATAACGAAAAAGCCTCTTTAAGGGGCTTTTCTTAAGGCTTTATTTATACCAAACTCGAAAAATCGTTATAGCATCTTTTCGTAGACGGCAAGCGAGGCGAGCTCGGTTTCGTAGCTTTTGCAAAACTCGGCGACTATCGTCTTCATTGCGCGACGAATGACTGCCGGCTTAATCTCCGCCGACTCGAGCTCGTCAAGCGTCTTATAAGCGATGTACGACAGCGCGCGCTGCGGCGTGTCTGGAGCGGCTTCGGTGCGCTCGGGAGCCTTGGTAAAGCCCGACATGCTGAGCACCTTTTGTATGAATTTCGCGACTATCAGCGCGGACGGCGCGTTGCCGTAGAGCAGCGATTTAAGAGCTTTGAGCAGCACGACGAACAGCCGCGCGTTCTCCACAGACGAGCCGGCGTTATCGGTGACTTCCAGCATGACGCAGCCTGCGGCGTACTTTTCGGGGTCGAGGCACAGCGGATACAAGTCCTCGAGCGGAGTCGCGCCGGTGACGATTTTCTTGCCGTTCTTTTCGCTGACCTCGTACACGCACAGCGCGAACGGCTGGGCGGCGTATTTCATCTTTGCCGCCGGCTTTCTCACGCCGCGCATCGTCGCCGTGACCCTGCCCTCTTCCGCGGAAAAAAGGCGCACGGTCTTGTCGCTCTCGCGCACGTCCGTCGCCTTTATCAGTATTGCCGTCAGTTTTTTATCCACAGCCGTTTTCCTCTTTCCGAAAATTCCCTTGCCGGCGAAAAATGCGGTTTACTCGAATTTGTCCTTGTCCTCCTCGCTTTCGAGAAGGTCCTTATAAAGAAGGTAATAGCACGGGTTGCCGCTGTTTTCAAACAGTCCCCAGCTAATAATTGCCGGGTCAAACGGTTCGCCGAAACCGTCGCCGCTCATGAGTCCGTTTACGTCCTTGAACATTATCGTCGCCTCCACGGTGTTAGTATACCCGGATTTCGGCGGCGGTATTCGCGCGAATTTACCCTGATCGGCGGTTATTTTGTCAAAACGCGGCGCAGAGGCTTAACCTTTCTTCGAGTCGTACCCCACGTCCGACATAACCAGCGCGTCGTTTCGCCAATTCTCGCGCACTTTTACAAAAAGCTCCATGTACACTTTGTGCCCGATTAAGTTCTCAACGTCCTTTCTCGCGCGCTCGGCTATCATTTTCAGCTTTTCGCCGCCTGCTCCGATAATTATCGATTTGTGCGATTCCTTTTCGGCGACTATGTCCACCGACATGTGCGCGGTGCCGTGCTCGTCGAAGAACATCGTGCGCACCTCAACGCCTATTCCGTGCGGAATCTCGTCGTTGAGAAGAATCAGGGCTTTTTCGCGGATGATTTCTGCTATCATATAGCGCTCGGACTTGTCGGTTATCTCGTCGGCAGGGTAATACATGGGTCCCTCGGGCAGCACGTCAGCGAGGCACTTTTTCAGCACGTCGATGTTCTTACGCTTCTTTGCCGAGGTGGGAATAATGTCCCTCACGGCGTTACGCCCCTCTTCTGCCCGGGTCAGGTACGAGAGTTTGTCGATAATCGGGTACACGCGCTCGTAGCTCGATTCGTCCACTTTGTTGAGCGCGACGAACACCGGAGCGGCGCCTGCGAGGTATTTTTCGATAAACGCCTCGTCCGCTTCGGTCACTTTTCTCGTCACGTCGAGCACGATGACGATTGCGTCCACGCCGTCGGTGGAGGTTCTGACGCACTTTTCCATGTACTCGCCGAGGCGGTTTTTGGGCTTGTGCACGCCGGGGGTGTCAACGAAAATCATTTGGTACTCGTCGGTCGTGAGTATGCCGTTAATTCTGTCGCGCGTGGTCTGAGCCTTGGGCGAAACGATGGAAACCTTTTCGCCGATGAGCGCGTTCATAAGACTGGATTTGCCGACGTTCGGCTTGCCTAATATGCTGATAAATCCCGATTTCATTTAATCTCCTCTTGTGACGCCGCACCTATTCAGCACAGCTTCCTCCCTCTCTCGCATTGCCGCGCGGTCGCTTTCCTCGATATGGTCGTAGCCCATAAGGTGCATAAGTCCGTGCGTGAACAAATAGCAGTTTTCGCGGCGCACGGAGTGCCCGTACTCCTTTGCCTGACCTAATGCTACTTCTTCGCAGATGACTATGCTGCCTATTTCCACCGCGTCCGCTTGCGCGTCGTAGTCGAACGGGTAATTCTCTTTCGTGAACGGTTTGATTTCGTCGAGCGCCGGGTACGACAGAACGTCGGTCGCTCTGTCCACGCCGCGAGTGCGGCGGTTAAGCTCGTGTATTTCGTCCGCGGTCACGAATTCCACCTCTACGGTCGCGTTGCCGCTAAGCCCGAGCTCGTCGAACGCGGCGGCGGCAAGCGCGGAAAAATCCTCCGCGTACTTTTCGCAATCTATCTTTAACATAGCCGCTCCCTATTTTGCGATTTTGCCCGAGGGATAGCTGATTCTCTCGTGGTAAACTCCGCCGTAAAGTCCGATAATCGTCTGTTTAATTACGTTAAGGTCGCGCATCGTGATGTCGCAGTTGTCGAACTGCTTTCTCGCGATACGGTCGTTTATGATACCCGACACCAGCGCGTCGACTTCGGCGGCGGTGGGCTTGTTCCTCGAGCGCAGAGCGGCTTCGCACGCGTCGCAAATCATTATTATCGCCGCAATTTTCGTCACGGGAGTTTGTCCGTGGTACGAGTACTCTCTTATGTCGACTTCGCCGTCGGTCAGTTTTTTCGCCTTGGCGTAGAACACCGCCATCGGCAGCGTGCCGTGATGCTGCACGGTGACTGCGGCTACCTCGATGGGAATACGGTACTTCTTGCACAGCTCGAAGCCGTCGGTCGTGTGCGCCCTGAGTATCTTCGCCGACACCTCGGGAAGCAGCTCGTCGTGGGGGTTATAACCCGACTGGTTCTCGGTGAAGAACGTGGGGTTTTTAGTCTTTCCGACGTCGTGGTAGTAGGCGCACGCCTTGGCAAGGTACGGGTTTTCGCCGATACGCAGCGCGCATACTTCGGCAAAGCTCGCAACAGCCAGCGAGTGGTTGAACGTGCCCAGCGCGTCGTTTATCAGCATTTTGATGAGCGGCGCGTTGTTATCTATAAGCTCGTTGAGCTTGGTGTTGGTGATTATGTTGAATACGCTCTCGAAAATCGGTTGGAGCAGCATACCCACGAGCACCGGTCCGAATGCGGAGATGCTGAGGAAGCCTGCAATCGCGACGAAATCGAACGAGGAAATTATCAGCGACGACAGGAACAGCAGGAGCATAGTTACCGCTCCCACGCACAGTCCTTTGAGCACGAAAGTCACGCGCTTTACGGTGTTGGACATCGCGTAAGCCACAATCGAGCCCGTGCAAATGCCCGTCATCATCATTACGAGTACGCTGAGCATGTCTATTTTCGTGCCCATTATCGACTCGAACATTAAAGCTACGGACACTACGAGGTTGGCGACAATGTTAGCCACGAACACGTCGCGCCTGTCTGCGAGCGGCACGAGAATGTACGCCGTGAACGCCATCGGCATGTAGAACAGCCCCAGCGCGGAAAGTCCCACGTTGACTATGCACGAGAGCGCGACGGCGGAGCAAATCGCGGCGAGCTTTTTGGTCTTTTCAATCAGCTTTTGCCTTGAATATATAAAGTAGGTGAACAACGACAGGAGCAAGAGCAAAATGCTGATGCCGCTGCCGGCGCACGCGATGTACAGCGTGCTCTTTTTGCTTCCGTCGGTGAACGAACCGCAGGCGCGATATTTCACGAAAATGCACACGAAAATAAGCATGAACATTCCGAAGAATATCAGCGCGGCTCTGAGGAAGGCTTTGGTGTCAATCTTTCTTTCCATTGTCCTCTTTCTCCCGTGCGGCGTAAGCGAGCACTATTCTCTGCACAAGCTCGTGTCGCACGACGTCCTTTTCGGTGAGAACGCAGACGTCTACGCCCTCTAGCCCTTTCAGTATTTCAACGGCGCGGCTCAGTCCGCCGGTTACGCCCTTAGGTAAGTCTACCTGCGTAAGGTCGCCGTTTACAACAACTTTGCTGCCCTCGCCGAAACGCGTGAGAAACATTTTCATCTGCTCGTTCGTGGCGTTCTGGGCTTCGTCGAGAATGATAAACGCATTGGACAGCGTTCTGCCGCGCATGTATGCGAGCGGCGCGATTTCGATTATGCCGCGTTCGATAAGCGTGGCGTAGTTGTCCACGCCGAACAGCTCCTGAAGCGCGTCGTATAATGGGCGCAGGTACGGATCGACCTTGGTCTGAAGGTCACCCGGTAAAAACCCGAGCTTCTCGCCGGCTTCGATTGCCGGGCGCGTGAGAATAATCTTGTCCACCGAGCCCGACTTGTACGCCGCCACCGCCATGGCTACGGCGAGGTAAGTTTTTCCGGTGCCGGCAGGTCCTATTCCGAACGTAAGCGTGTTCTTCCTTATCGCCGAAACGTAGGCGCGTTGCCCGAGCGTTCTGCAACGAATATACTTGCCTCTTGCGGTGACCGCCACGGCGTCGGTAGACAGCGCGACGATTTCGTCGGGCTTGTCCATGAGCGCGAGGTCGATTGCCGCCGAAACGCGTTCGCGCGTGAGCTCCACGCCCTTGCCGATAAGCGTGAGCAGGCTCTTTATAAGCCCCTCCGCTCTCTCGACGCTCACCTCGTCGTTGCCGACGATTTTGAGCACGCCGTCGCGCGGTCGGAGCGCAACGCCCAGCCGCTTTTCCACGACTATCGCGTTTTCGTCCAGCGAGCCGAACAGCTTTAACAATGATTCGGTTGTTACGGGTATGCTTTGAGTCATAATCTCCTTTAACTCACTACCGCCGATACCAGCGTTTCCGCGATTATCAGCACTCGGATTTCGTACAGTTCCTCCGCGATTTCCGTTATTATCGCTTCGGATTTTATCGCCGTCGCGGTTTTCGTCAGTTCGCGCTCGGCGGCGAGCCGCACTTCTTCGGCGATTTCCTCTATCGTGGCGGTGTTTTCGATTTTTGCCGTTTCGTAGTACTCGGTGCGAGTGAATTTCAGCGGCAAAAACGCGTCGATTTCGCCGCTCCGCGTTTCCGACTCGAACGAATCGAACGGAGAACTCATAGCGCCGAGCGTAAAAAACTTGCCGAAGCTTACGGCGGTTTTGACCGATTTTCTGCCCGTGCGCTCATAGCGATAGGCGGCGGTACTGACGATTTTCGTCACGGCAGTGACGGTGGTGCCGTAAACCTCGCCGTCCGCGGCTATTTCGGTAATCGCGTTGCCCTCGCCGTCGTACAGCGTGCCTTCGATGAGCGTCGCTCCGCTCTTTACCACGTCGCCCGTCTTTACCCTCGGAGTGCCGCTCTTGCACACCACGCGCGTAATCACAGCGTCCGACGCGGCGATTACCGCCTTACCTCCGCGGACAGCCTCCGAACGGTCGCGCTCGATTACCTTGATAATCAGCGTGTTGCCTCTGACCTCGGCACTGCACTCCGCAACTCCGTTCATGGAGTTTACGAATCGGCGAAGCTCATCTCTGTCGATGCAGGCGGATTTTGCGCCCACGCCGTAGCCGTTCTCTTCGAGCGTCGCGATAAAATCCGCACGGGAAATGTCGTTCAGTCCGCTCACTTCCACGCGCGTTATCGTGCCGCCGCAAAAGAACGCGATTGCCGCGCAAGCCAACGTGCCCAATACTATTCCGACTCGCGAAAGCTTGCCGAGAAAGTACGCGAAAAGTCCGTCGCGACATACGACCTCATAATTATAACATAACTTTTTGCAAATTGCAAAAGTTTTTACGCTGTCTTTTTTCGCTATGCGCGCCGTCAAGCATTTTTGCGACGATTTTTTCAGGTTTTTAAGCCGTATTCCCTCCGCTGCCAGCGCGGAAATCAGCTTCGGCTGGTTAAAACCCTCGATTTTTACCGTAATATAGGTAATCGGCGACGGTGAAAACCGCGATTCTATCGGCTTTTTCTTCGGTTTCGGCGCGCGCGGCTGCCGCTGCGGCTTGCTCTTTACCGTCTTTTTTCGCTCATTCGACGCTTTCACCGCTTATTCTCCCGTCAATCGTCACCGCGCCTTTTTCGTAATCGGACACGGTAAGCTCCTCGCCCGTCACCGTGATTGTCTTTTTGCCTGCCGCCAGCACTACTTTTTCGTCGCTCAGCTCGACCAGCCTGTCCGCGCCCTCGACGTAGACGTGCTTGCCGCCGAAGTTGACTATGTTGTAGCCGCCCGTCGCCGCGTAGCCGATTTTTTCACTTATTTCGCGAAATATGCTCACTCATGCCTCCCGAGCTCCGTAAACGATTTTCGTCGCTTTACTCTATTTTATGCCGAAAATAACGCAAAAATAACGCCGCGCGGCAATATAAAACAACGCCGCAAAAAACCTTGGGTTTGTCGCGACGTTGTAGCTTATTATAATCGTTTTCCGTTTCGGGAATGTATTGATTTTGCTCGTTAAACCGCCTGATTTGCTTTGTCCTGCCCGGAGCGCGCGTAGTAGAACACATACTGCTGGGCAAAGCCGGCGTAGTCGCCGTAGCGGTCGAGATAATAATCGCGCACTTTCTTCGGCGTGTCGAGCTCGGGCGTGGAGCTTGCCTTGAAAATCCAGGTGTCGACGGGGTACGAGCGCGTAAGGTGAAGCCCGAAAAGCACTATGCAGTCGGCGACTTTGGGTCCCACGCCTTTAAGCGCAAGCAACGCTTTGTGCGCGGCTTCGGCGTCGGAAATAGCCGCGATTTCCGCTTTAACGCTCGGGAACGCGCGAACGGTTTCGTATATGTACTCGGCGCGGTAGCCTAATCCCAAAGCTTTGAGGTCGGCAACCGAAGCTTTTTGCAGTTCTTCGGGCGTGGGAAACGCGTAATAATCGCCGATTTTTTTGCCGTAAGCGGCGGAAAGGCGTTCGATTATGCCCTTAATCCTCGCGATATTGTTGTTCGCCGACACGATAAAGCTGAAAACCGCTTCGGTGAAGTCCTGCCGCAGAATCCTTATACCCTTGCCGAACGCTACGGCGGCGGTGAGCTCGGGACAAGCGGCGAGCGACGAGGTTATTTTTCCGTAGTCCTCGTCTAAATCGAAATAGCGCCGAAAATACTCGGGGTCGGCGGTGGTGAGCTCGACTTCGCCGCGAGCGTTGTATCGAAGGTCGCATTTTTTGTCCAGCGAATACACGGTGTAGCCGCCGTCCGCGTTTTTGACGTAGCGAAAAACCTGACCGCACTCGAGCGTTGCGGCTATGTCGAAATATTCGGAGCTTACTGTAAACGTCGTCATTGCTCTTGCCTCCGTTTGTCGTGTTTTATCGTCGCTTTTACCGCGCGGTAAAAAAAGAAAAACGCCGCCGTTACTGTCGGCGACGCTTGATTCCTTTGATTATTCAGCGGCGTAAACGCTTACTTGCTTCTTGTTTGCACGGGTTTCAAACTTGACCACGCCGTCGATGAGCGCGAAGAGCGTGTCGTCGCTGCCGATACCGACGTTGTTGCCGGGATGAACCGCGGTACCTCTCTGGCGAACGAGAATGTTGCCGGCAAGGACGAACTGTCCGTCGCCGCGCTTTACTCCCAGACGCTGAGCGTGGGAATCTCTGCCGTTCTTGGTCGAGCCGCCGCCCTTTTTATGTGCAAATAACTGAATGTTCATAAACATAATTATTTAACCTCCAATTCGATAAAATCCGAATAGCCTTCGTTAAGGTCGGCTATTCCGCACAACATCGTGTCCAAAATCATGTCCGCGTTGTGCCTGTCTTGCTCGTTAAGCTTCGGTAATTCGAGGCTAAGGTACCCTTCGTCCGTTTCCACCTCGGCGTTGATGCCGGCAACTCGCATAAGTCCCAGCACAGCCGTCTGTATCACGCTCGACAGCGCGGCGCAAACGATGTCCTCGCCTTCCACGCCGTAGCCGGTGTGTCCGTCGGCGACGAGCGAAACGATGTGTCCTTTACTCTTGATTACCGTTACTCGCGTCATTAGCCTATGGTCACGATTTTAAGCTTGGTAAATCTCTGGCGATGGCCCTGCTTCTTGCGCTCGTTCTTCTTGGCTTTGTACTTGAAGACGACAATCTTCTTGTTCTTGCCCTGTCCGAGCACTTCTGCGGTCGCCTTTACGGTCACGTCCTTTCCTGCGGTAACGACGTCGCCGTCGGCCGTGAAAAGCACGGGAAGCTCTACCTTGTCGCCGACAGCCGCCTCGAGCTTTTCAACCTCGATGACGTCGCCTTCGGAAACTCTGTACTGTTTTCCGCCCGTTTCGATTACTGCATACATTGTGTTAAGCACCTCCTCACTGATGTCTCCGTCAGGCGAGGTAACGCATGTTTTACGCGTGTTTTACAAACCTCCGCTGTACGGCTCGTTTACCATTATATAATAAAATACGGCGGCTTGTCAACAAAAAAGTCACCGTATTTATGCGATTTTTATGAATTTTTGCAAAATCGCGGCGTTTTCGGCGGCAATCGCTGCCACTGCCGCCCCGTCTATTCGTCGCCGCCCAAAAGTCCCAAATCCTTCATTATCTCGCTGAGGTCGTCTTTCGGGTTCCACGCCTCCTCGAACGAGAAGCCGCTGGCGGAAACCGCGTCCTCTGCAAGCGTTTTGCTTTGCTGCGGTTGTGGCGCGGCTTCGGCTTTCGCACTCTCCACGCGCTCGCGCTCGCCGTCGAACTGCTTTTCGATTTCCTTCATCGCCGAGCTGCCGCCCGAGAGAATGTCGTCCATCGCCGCGTTGAATTTGCCGATTGCCTTCAACCCCTCGTCGTCGGGGTACTTTTCCAGCATCTTATTATAGTGCGACTGCCATTTCTCGTGAAAAGACTTCAGCTGCTTCATCTCCTCGCGGTAACGGGTTTCGGCAAGCTTTTCTATCTCGTCCGCCTTTTGAACGGCGTTGAGTATCGCGGAGGAAATAAGGTCGGTTTTCGCCTTGAACGCGGCAAGCTGTTTTTCCTTCTCGGTAAGCTCGCTTTTCAGCTGAAATATCCGATTTTTTTGTTCGGCGAGCTTGCTCTCGTACTCGTTTTTGAGCGCGAAAACGTATTCGTCGACTTCGGATTTTTTATAGCCTTTTTTCTCTATATCAAACTTCATATTCAGTTTCTCCCCTCGCCGAGAAGCATACGCTGTTTGAGCTCGTACAGTCCGTCGGACAAGTCCACTTTATATATATGCGGATTGGTAAGCCGCTTGTACTCGTCCCAGAATTCGTTGAGCTCGGCGCGGCGGTAGTCGGAACATTCTTTGAGCGTCGGGCACTTGTAGACGGGTTTGCCGCCGTCTATTACTTTGACCAGCAGCTCCTTTACGTCGTAGTCGCTAAGCACCGTTTTTTTCCAGCGTTCGGTTTCGTGCGTGAGCGTGAGCGGTTTATCAAGCTTTTCGCCGCGCAGCGCGATAAGGTCGGCAAACGCCTTGCCGCTTTCCTTTTCGTAAATGCGGTACACGGTCTTGAAGCCCGGGTTGGTTATCTTCTCGATAGAATCGGATTTTTTCAATCTCGGCACGGGCTTGCCGTCGCGCTCGATTTCGGCGAGCTTGTACACGCCGCCGAGCGAGGGCATGCCGTCGCTGGTTATGAGCTTGGTTCCCACGCCGTAGACATCGATTTTCGCGCCCTGAGAATTGAGCGCGGTGACAAGCTCTTCGTCGATGTCGTTACTGACGAAAATCAGCGCATCGGGATAGCCGGCTTCGTCCAGCATCTTGCGGGCGCGCTTCGACAGGTACGCGAGGTCGCCGCTGTCGAGACGGATTCCGAGCGGCTTGTGCCCTTCTTTTTTGAGGCGGTCGAACACCTTTATGGCGTTGGGAATACCGGAATGAAGCGTGTCGTAGGTATCGACGAGCAGCAAGCAGGCGTCGGGATAGATGTCCGCAAAGGCGTTGAACGCGGCGAGCTCGGACGGGTAAGACAGCACCCAGCTGTGCGAGTGCGTGCCCTTGACGGGAATGTCGAACATTTTGGCGGCGAGCACGTTGCTGGTCGAGCTTGCTCCGCCGATAATGGAAGCGCGGCTGCCGTAGATGCCGGCGTCCGGGCCCTGAGCTCTGCGCAGTCCGAACTCGCTGACCTTGCCCTCGCCGGCTGCGGTCGTCACGCGAGAAGCCTTGGTCGCGATAAGCGTCTGGTGACTGACGATGTTGAGCAGCGCGGTTTCGACGAGCTGAGCTTCGGCAAGCGGCGCGCGGACGGTCATAATCGGCTCCATGGGAAACACGATTTCGCCCTCTCTCACCGAGTACACGTCGCCGGTGAAGCGGAGGTCTTTGAGGTAGTCGAGAAAGTCCTCGGTGAACGTGCCGAGCGAGCGCAGGTACTCTATGTCGCCTGCGGTAAAGCGTATGTTTTCGATATAGTCCATCGCTTGCTGAAGCCCGGCGGCTACGGCGTAGTTTATCTGACCTTTTCTGCGGAAAAACATGTCGAAGGTCGCGAGCGAATTGTGGATTCCGCTCTTGAAATAGCCGTTCATCATGGTGAGCTGATAGAAATCGGTGAGTAATGTCAGGTTGCGTTCGTTGTCGTTAGTCATCGTTGTCCTCGCTTTTGTTCATTCTTATCGCGGCGTACATTATCGCGAGCCCCACGAGCACCACGAGCACGGGAACGACTACGTTCCAGCCCGTAAGTCCGCTGCTCTGGAGCGAGAAAACCGCGGCGATAAGTCCGAAAGTCATTATTATTTTCAAGTGGTCGCGGAACGAGCGCGACATTATCGCGGTGAACAGCGACGAAATCGCCGGTATCGCGATGTACAGCGGATAAAGCTTCGCGTAGGTGAGCGCGGTGAAGTTATTAAGCGCGGCGACGAGCGCAGGCACTATGAACGCGAAAGAAATCCACATGGACACGGTGTTGCGCTGCACGATAGCCGTGGTCAGGAACACCAGCCCCACCGTGAGCAGCACTCCCGGCACAGCGACTTTTCCCACGGTTACGCTCGCGCCGAACACGCCCAGCCCCGACAGCAGCAGGAACACTCCGCATACGACGAGGTACGCTCCGGCTATGACGTTGCCGGCGAGCTTTTGTCCTTTGGTAAGTTCGAGTTCGTCTTTATTCTCTTTCATCGTTATCTCCGTTTTCGTCGGGAATATTTTTTGCGCTTTCGCTATCGGCGCCGCTCGCGGCTTCCGCGTTTTCGGTAAGCGCGGCTTCCGCTTCGTTCTCGCTCGTCTTTACTTCGTCCTCGAAGTCGTCGTCCGCGGCTCCGCCCACTTCCCAATATCTGTCGTCGTCGGAGACTTCGTCGAACTGTGGTCCGTCGTCCTCTTCCTTTTTCGCTTCCTCCGGCGACGGCTTGAGAGTTCTCAGATAAAACTCGGTCTTTTCATAGCCGTAGTACTCGTCCGAAAGTTTTTCCTCGGGCACGAACAGCAGTAGTTTTTTGCCCGAGGCGCGAGCCCTGCAAATATATGTGACGACGTAGGCTACGCCGAACAGGAAAATCAGCGCGCTGACGACCTGACTTACGCGAATGACGCCGGGCACGAGCCACAGGCTGTCGGTGCGCAAGCCCTCGATAAAGAATCTGCCGAAGCCGTACCAGATGCAATAGAACGAGAACGTGAAGCCGTCGAACGACTTTCGGTTGCCGTTATAGAACAGCATCAATAAGCCGAAGCCGATGAGATTCCAGAACGATTCGTAGAAGAACGTCGCCTGAAACCAACCCTCTTTTCCCGTTATCGAATGGGCGGCGTCAATCTTGACGGCGTAGGGAAACCATTGGAGCGACGGGTCGGTCACGGCGTTGCCGTAGGCTTCCTGGTTGACGAAGTTGCCCCACCTGCCGATTACCTGACCGAGGATAATCACCGTGAAGCACAAGTCCGCCATCTGAATGAAAGTTACGCGGTCATAGGTCGGTTTCTTCTTTTGCATCGCGACGACTATGAGCGCGCCGAGGCATGCTCCTATCAGTCCGCCGTAAATCGCGAGCCCGGCGAGTCCTCCCTCGAGCCCGATGATTTTCTTGAACGACCAGTGCGCGTCGGGGTTGGCGATAACGTCAAAGATGATGTAGTAAAGCCGCGCGCCCACTATCGCGCACGGAATACAACAAATGGCAATGTCGAAAACGAGGTCTGAATAGTAGCCGCGCCTCTTCGCCATGAAATATGCGAGAATTATGCACAGCACCATGCCGCTTCCGATTAAAAATCCGTACCAATTAAAGCCGCCGGACGCCGATGTGAGCGCCACGCGCGCCGATGATAACGCTTCGTTAAACAATTTTCAGTCCGCCTTCTCGTTGAAGTCGTGCTTATTATATAACGTCCGGCGGTTTTTGTCAACCTCTTTTCCCGTTTACCTCGGCATATTAAAGCGAATTACCGCGAATTTTCGCGAGCGGCGATTGCCGCCGTTCGGTCGTCGGTCAAAGCTCCTCTCGCCCGACCAGCGTTACGGTTTTCTCCGCGGCGACGAGAGCGAGCCGCAGCGCGCGGTATTCGGCGGTGTTTTTACTTCCGGGTTCTGAAAGTTCTGCAAAAAACTTTACCGGAGGCAAGTAAAGCTCGGTGACGGAATAATCCACCTTTTGCCATTGTTGCGGCATGCGTCGGGCGTTCGCTACGGCGGAAAAATATTCGGCGAGCGATTTCAGCGCCAACGGCGAAAGTATGGTTTTCGGCTTTTCGGAGGAGGCGAGCGACAGAAAAAGCTTGCATTCGGAAGCTGCGAGCGCGGTGATTTTATCCGACGATTCCAGCGCCGCCAGATACGTTTTCTCCCTGGTCCCCGGTTTCGGCGCGCGTGCTTTCGCGAGTTTACTTAGCTCCGCGTAAAACCCGTGAAGCTGCGGAACGGCTGCCGCCGCGAGCGCCTTGTGCTCTAAGATTTTAATTTCTTTTACAAGCGCACACGACGTTTCCGAAAGTCCGACAAAGCCGCACGCTTCGCTTGCGACTGCGGCGGCAAGCTCGTCCGCCCTCACGCCGATTCTGTCGATAACGATTTTTGTTTTCCGCTCCGAAGCCGCAGCCTCGGCGACAATCGTAAACGCGCGCACGAGCGCGGCGGTTTTCAGGTTGTCCGAAGCAAGCTCGGGCAAAACGCTTTCTCTTATCATCGCTTTCACCTCGTCGTTTTTTTAGTAGTTATATTCTTTTGTTTCACGGTTTATAACGGTTAAGGCGTTTGTCCGAAGAAAAAAACGCCCCAAAAGGGCGATTATGTCACGCATAGTACTTCGATAATTGCGACAAATTGCGACAATTATACATATTTTGGCGGTTACAAACTCAAAAATCATAAATTATACGTTTTGAGTCGAAGCTTAAACGACTTAAAGAGAACATGCGAACAAAAAGACGAAAACGCGTTACAAACCGCGTGAATTACGGTTTTACGGCGATTACGCCCTGCACCGAGCGGTAAACGTCCCTTCTCACAAGCTTGCGGTCTACCAGCTTTCCGTTCTCGTAATACATTAAATACCCTTCCGAAGCGAGTCCTGCCACGCCGTAACGAACGCGCTTGACGTCGCCGGGGAGCATGTCGTCGGTGACGTATTTTCCCTCCTCATCCACAATCCTCTTGTCGAGCGGCACGGCGCTTTTGCTGGTGACAACGCTGTCGCGGACTATTTTGTACTGCGGCTTTTTGCCGTAGATTTCCACGACGGCTTGCTCGTCGGTGCCGTAAGCCTTGATAAAGACGGGACCGCCCGTTTCGTTGATAAACCGCATATCGCTCGCGCCCGAGTTTACCATGGCGTCGAACGACGGCGAAACGTATGACGGCGGCAGCGAGTGACTGCGCGCTTCCACTATTCGCATGTCGGCGAGAAGAGCGCAGTTGTACACCGTGGTGGAGGCTTGACAAACGCCGCCGCCCGTGCCCTCCACATACTCGCCGTCGACAATTATTTTCGCGTCCTGAAAGCCGTTTGCGGCGGTGCGCCTGCCCACCGTCTTATTGAACGAAAACTCCACCCCGTCGTCTACGCGCTTGCCGTTGATTTTGCCGAGCGCAAGCCTTATATTGTGCTTTCTGTTCTCGCCGGACGAAGAATAATCGGTGGTAAATTTCGCGCGAAGCACCGTGTATTGCTTTAATTCGTCGGCGGTAATTTCGGGCAGAATTTCGTCGGCGGCGACGGGAACGGTAACGTTTCTGCCACGGCGGAGAGCCAGATAGACGTCGTAATAAAGCCGCTGCTCGTTTACCGAATAGCCCACCTTTTCGCGCGTGATGCAGAACATGGGCGACGAGTACGGGCGAAACTCGGTTACGGCGTTTTTCGGCTCGCGCTCAACGTTTTTTATCGCTTCGTCAACGACATCCTTTAACCTTGGAAAACAATACAAAACCGCGGCTTTGGGCGACGCGCCGAGCGCAAGACACTCCTCCACGCACTGTAGCTTTTCCTCGTAGGGCGCGTTTATTCTGCGTTCGTGCATTTCCTCGATAATCGTAAAATCGGGTGCGCGAAGCGGCTCGTCGCGGTACTCGGCTCGGTAATCGCCGAACGTCAAGCCGATTGTGACTATGCCGTCGTCGGACGCAGCCGCCGCAGAAGCATGCGCGGCGTTTCCGCAAAACAAGCCGCAAACGGCGACGAGCATTATCGTCGCCGCAACAAGCGTTATGTACTTATACGCGGATTGCTTCATACCTTTATTATGCGTCGCGCTAGTGTAATTTAGCCGTCACGGTAACTTTTGGAAAAAACCGCCTGAGAAAGCCTGTTCTTTTGCGGCTTGTTCTTTTGCGATTTGTTCTTTTGCGATTTGTTCCTTTGCGGCTTGTTCTTTTGCGATTTGTTCCTTTGCGGCTTATTCCTTTGCGGTTTGTTTTTTTGCGGCTTGTTCTTTTGCGGTCGAACTTCATCAAAAAAACGCAATCCCGAAGCGGAATCGCGTTTTTTCCGATTTGATTATAACGTGCGGATTTACTTAGTTTTACCGTGATTTTGCCGTGTTTAGCGTTTATTTCCGCCTTATCCGCGTTTCAGCGCGACTGCCGCGAGCGCAACCACGAGCAACGACGCAACTAGCGCCGATTTACCGCCGCAGCCGCCCTTGTCCTCGGGCTCGACTTCCGTCACGATTGCCTCAAACTCGACGGAAACCGTGCAATTCTCGCTCATCGGCTCGCTTTCGTAGTTGCCGAGCTCCGAATTGTACGTCAACGGCTTGTCGCCGATTGCCACCGATTTGACCTTGTAGCCGTCGTTCGGAGTGACCTTGACCGCGATTTTATCGCCCTCGTAGTACGTTTCCTCCGTTAGCTCCGCTCTGCCGTGTTCGCGATTGTAGTCGAGTTTTACCTCGAGGGCGGCTTTCTTTGCAAAGCGCACGGTTATCGAAAAACGTTTTTCGCCGTTCGTCGCGATTTCCAGCACGTTGTCCTTTACGTCTGCAAGTTTTTCCTCTCCGTTGACCTTGACGGACGAAGTTTTATATCCGTCATTCGGCGAGAACGTAAGCGTGATTTTGCTTTTGTCCTGCGAAAGCTTGTAGCGAGCGCCGCCGTTCTTGCCGATGGTATTGAGCTCCACAATCGTTTCGTCGGCGGCTTCCAGCAGCTTTTCGCCGAAACGAACGCCCAAGGTCACCATGTCCTTGCCGCTGAAATGGTACGGGTCGCCGTTCGCCTGCTTGCCGTTCTCGTCGACGATGATAAGGTCGGCGGTGGGCACCGTGTACACGCCGCTGACGGAGCCAGCCACTCTGCGCTGCATTTCGTTGAAGGTCGGCACAAGCGGATTGTTATATTCGCTTATCGAAGTTGCGATTTCGCCGATAACGAACGGCATCGACAAATCGTCGTCGTTGCCCGTTATGCCGGCAATATCCTTGCGAATATCCGATATAAACGCCTTTATCAGCACCTCGTAGGCGCCGGGCTCACCTAAATCGTTCTCGCCCTGCATCCACGCCATGCCCTTGACGACGGGCGCGTAACCGTTAGCTTTCAGCTCGCCATAGACGCTCTTAAAATTCTCCACAAAGCGCAGATACTGCACGCCCGTGGGCCCCACGCTCGGGTCGGGCGTAAAGCCTCTCGCCCACATGGATTTCGGATACCAATTCCCGTAGGTAAGGTCAAGCTCCGTCCTCGCGTCGCGCAGCGAGGTTCCGCCTGCCGCAGACTTGAAAATCAGCGCCTTTTTCTCGCCGGCATACACGGAGTTAATCGCCTTAGCAATGCCGAACTCGGGTCCTATTCTGTCGGAATAAATGCCACAACCCACCTTCATCGATTTCGGATAGGTGGCGAAGGAATCAATATAGCAATGCTTGACGCCGCTGCCGTCAAGCGTGCGCTCGACCTCGCCTGCGTACATTACGTTGCCAAAACTCCCGTCCACGCCGACGGCTTTCGAGCACCCTGCGGCGTTGCTCTGTCCGCCGACAAGATACAAATCTATCGGTTTGACGGTTTCCTCCGCCCGTGCCTCGCCGCCGAACGAAAGTCCGACAGCGCACGTCAAAAGCAGCATGAAAGCCGCCATCAGCGACAATAATCTCTTCTTCATCATAGTCCTCCCGTAGCCACGGATTGATTTAACTTTGCCGTCCGATTAAGACGGGCTTTATATGAATTTTAGCATAATTTGCGCGATTTTGCAAGGAAAATGCCGTTCATAACTCGTTTTTTGCGTGCGAAACGAAAAAATCACGCGGCTCTATGTAAAGAACCGCGCGATTTTCGTTGTAAACCCACATTTCCGCTTTATTTATGTAGCCTTACATCTGTGCTTTGTTGTTCATTGCAGCCGCTATTTCCGACGCCTGAGCTTTTCTCGCTTCTTCCGCATGCCTTTCGATAGCTTCGTTTACCGCGTTCTTGAAGTCCAAAGCGTTAGCCACCGTTTTTACGGTCTTCTTGTCGCCGCTCGTTCCGGCGACTACTACCGTGTAATACTTGAAAATGTTGCCGGCAATGTTTGCGTTGTAGGTGACGTTATCGACTTTTTCAATCGGGAAGTCGATTGTATCTACCTTCAGAATACCCGCCTTGCCCACGACGCTCTTATTGGTAATAATATGCGATAATTCTTAATAAGAAAGTATCGATTTTCTAAAAATAACACAAAAAGGAAAAACCAACTATGGAATTGGCTCAGATTCAGGTACGGCTTCGGGAATGCATTTCTCAATCGCAATATTCGCAGCGGCAGATTGCTAAGGCAATCGGCGTTTCGGCGCAGACGATTTCAAAATATATGAAGCAAAATATTTTTCCTGCGCTGGATACTCTTTCTAAGCTCTGCATGCTGCTCGACGTGCGCGCGGATTACATTCTGGGGCTGACGAACGAATATTGACAGCAAAAAAATACCGACGGCGAAAGATAACAGGCTATATAACGGGGTTTTCAAGCCGTTCGTTTGCGCGGAAAAATAAGTAGCTCACTCCGCCCTTTCGCTGCTTTGAATACTCGCAAAAAATACGCAAAACAAAAAAACGCGCCGATAAGCGCGTCCTTTGTCTTTGTTAAATTCCTGATTTATATCGTCGTTTGCAGGCTTTGTACGTCGTTTCGAGTTCGCTTACGCCTTGCCGCTTGTTGCCGTTTAGGGCGAGTCGGCAAGCCGAGATTAGTCCTCTTCGGTTTCGGCGTACTTTTTGACCTGCTTTAACAGCCATTCCTCATTGTTAAGGCGAGGTTCGACCACGCAGGCGCGCCACAGCTCGTCCAGCACTCCGCCGATTTTGACGGGCTGAATACCCTCTCTGATCAGCACGCTGCCGTCGAGCTTGAGCTCGGAAAGCGTGAGCGGCGCATTCTCGTCGATAAGCTCCTGCTTGACCCTCGCGATGCGGATTTCTCTCGGCGGCTCGTCCATGCCGCGAGCCTTGTCGTCCGCCGCCATCAGTTCTACGAGCTTGTCGATTCTATCGAAGTTTTGGGCAACGAAAATGCGCATTTTCGATTCGCGCGTGTTGCGAGCCATGTCGTACATGTGATTCTGGCACAGCCATTCCACCTCGTCGATTACGTCGTTGGGATACTTTAATCCGTACTCGCCCAAAGTGTAGCGCACGATATGCGCGGAAACGCTTTCGTGACCGTGCATATTGCCGAATTTAGCCATACAGTACGGTTTGCCCACGTCGTGCATGAGCGCGGCGAGGCGAATATCCGGCGGCGAATACCTGACGGTGCGGTTTATATGCTCCAGAACGTCGAACTTGTGGTACTTCGGGTTCTGCATAAGCCCGGCTGCGTCCTCGAGTTGCGGAATAAGGTACTTCCATAGTCCCAGCTGCTGAATCAGCCGCAAGCCGCGATAGTGCGCGAACTCCACTCCGTAGCGAGTGTCGGCGAGCAGTATTCTGTTGAGCTCGTCGCGACGGCGCTCGGCGGATATGTCGCGGAGTTTGTCCGCGTTTGCCTGAGCCGCCTTTGCGGTTTCGCCGTCTATCTTAAAGCCGAGTTCGACGGCGAGCCTAATCATTCTGAGGATTCTCAGTCCGTCCGACGCAAACGTGCGCTGCGGATTGTAGCTGCGGATAATCTTCTTTTCGATGTCGGCGATGCCGCCCAACGGGTCGACGATTTTGTCGTTGGTCACGTCGTAGTAGACGCTGTTGCACGTAAAATCGCGGCGCATCGCGTCCTGACGAATGTCCGTGGTAAAGCGTACTTCTATCGGCGAGTGCGCTCCGCCGTCGGCATAACGCTCGACTCTGAACGGCGTGTATTCAAACTTGTCGTCGCCGTAGCGAATAATCGCGGTGCCGAGCTTGTAGTTGACTATTTTGGTCTGGTATCTGCGGCTGATTCCCAGCGCTTCGGGCGCGGCGGGACCGGCAATATCGATGTCGGTATCGCCAAGTCCGGCGATTTTATTGCGCACAAAACCACCGACCGCGTAAATCGGACACGCGGACATACTGTTTAATTTGCGTAAGCTTTCGGGTATTTCCAATATCATACCTGTATTATAACACGCCGTATTGTTTTTTGCAATTTATTTCGCGCGATTAGTTTCAAAGATTTGCTTTTTCGGCGCAGAATATTATATAATAGATTGTGGAGTCGGAACGCTCCGAGGTTTACAATGCTAATCACACGGGGTAATGCCAATGCTGAATATAATCGCTAATCTGAAAAGCGGCAAGGGCCGCGGAATGAAAAACGTGCGCAAGGTCGCGGAATACTGTCTGAAAAGGAATATTCCCTACTCGCTGCACATCACCAATAAGCCGGGGCACGCGACGGAGCTCGCGGCGGCGCTGACCGAGCACGGCGGAGAAATAGTCGCTCTCGGCGGCGACGGGACTTTTCACGAGGTGCTGAACGGTATCGCAGACATCGAGCACACCACTCTCGGCTTTATTCCGTCGGGGCGCGGCAACGACTTCGTGCGCGCCGCCGGCTGCTCGCTCGACCCCATTCGCGCGCTGGAGGATATACTCCGCGGCGAAACGCGCAATATCGATTACATCGACGTCAACGGCACTCGCTGTCTTAACGTCTGCGGCACGGGTCTGGACGTCAAAGTGCTGGAGCTCGTCGCCGGTAAGACGAACAAGATTTCCTATCTCATTTCGCTCGTCAACTGTCTGAGAAAATTTGACCCTTACCACCTCACCGTCAAGGTCAACGGCGAGGAGCATACCTACGACTGTATAATGGTAGGCGTTTGCAACGGCGTGGCGTTCGGCGGCAATATCAGGCTTTCTCCCATGTCCGTGCTGGACGACGGCAAGCTGGACGTAATCGTTATGTCCACTCCTTCCGACGGCAAAATCATGAAGGTGCTCCCCAAGTTCGTCAAGGGCAAGCACATGGACCTCGAAATCACCAAGCATTTCGTTTGCGACGAGGTGCACGTCGAGGGCGACTACCCCATCGAGCTCGACGGTGAAATCTACCGCAATCTTTCCCTCGACTGCAAGGTGGTCAAGGGCGGCTTGCGCACTTATGTCGTAAAATAGACTTTACACGATATAAAAACGACGACAGAAAACACTGTCGCCGTTTTTTTCGTTATTACAAATTGTTTTCAGTCTTCTCGTCGCAACTCGTCTTGTCCGCTTCCGGTGAAGGATTTCCCAGAATTTTGAGAATCTTCTTTTGCGTTTCCGAAACTTGTTCGAGCTTTTTGTATAACTCGTCGATAATAAACTCGCTTTTAAGGTTTATTCTGTAATCGCTTTCGGCGCGACTTCTGTCCTTGGCTTCCTGCCGATTCTGACTCATCATTATAAGCGGAGCTTGCACCGCGGCGATACATGACAATACCAAATTCAGCAATATGAACGGATACGCGTCGAACGCCTTGGTCGCAAGCAAGACGTTTATAGTCATCCAAACAATCATCACTCCCATAAAGCTGAAAATAAACGCCCAACTCCCGGCAAACCTGGCAACAGCGTCGGCAGCTCTTTGCCCGAACGAAGCTTTTTCTGCTTTTTCAGAGTTGATAGTCACGCCTGTTTCCAGAAGCTCGGCAATGAGTTCGTCGTCGGTAAGCTCCTTATCCGACTCATGCAACAGCTCGCGAATAATTTTCTTTTTGTCTTTGCGGTAGTTCATATATAATCCCTCCATCGATTTACAATAACGAAACAGGCTTTTTGCGTTCTACGCCGACAGGCGCACGTTTTTGCTTGCTATGACGATTATGTAGTCGTCGCGAGACACGATATTGTAATACAGTCCTTTTGCCGTGAGCGCGGCGATAAGCGGATTTTCCTTGGCGTCGGAGCTCATAAGCTTGGGTTTCACTTCGCCGACAGCCGAATCGGCGATTTTAATTTCAAAGTCGAAGTAGTCGGAGGTCGTCGTGCCGCCCTTTGTCGTGAAAGAGCGCTTGCCGGTGCCGAGCGCGGTTTTTGCGAGGGTGGCAATCGTCGCGGCGTAGGTATCGAGGTCGGTGCCCGTGTGCACCAAGCCGTGGAGCGAGGGCGCGAGCGAGGACTGCGCGCTTTCGGCGTACCAATCGTATGGCACGGACGTGGTCGCAGGATATACGGTGTCCTCGTCCTCGACGTGCGTGCCGGCAACTTCGCTGTCGGTGAGCATAAAGTACATGTGCGAAGCCGACTCGTAGGAAGCCGAATACGTCGATGCGGTTAAGCCGTTGCCTGCTTTGTAATTAACGCCCACGCGGACGTCGCCCCAGGTGCAATCGCAGATAAACCATTCGCCGTCGATTTTCACCTTGTTCCAGGCGTGTCCGCCGTAGCTGCCGTTGGTGAACGCCATGCCGGTGACGCGCACCGAAGGTATGCCCTCCATATTGCACAGGAGCGAGAACGTCTTGCTCATGCCGTCGCAAACGGCGAGGTAGTTTTTATCCGTGAGCACGCCCTCGATATAGAACGCGGCGTACTTGACAGCGTCGGAAACTTCTTCGATTTCGCTTGCGCTATCGTCGTACAGCACGCGCCACATTATCCAATCGTAGATGGCGTGCACCTTGTCGAGGTCGGTCATGCCGTCGTCGAGAATAGTGTTGAGTAGCTCCTTCGCGTAGGCGTAATACGTCTCCGCCCTGCCGCTCGCTTTGGGCGCGTAACCGAGCTCTGCCGCACGATAAAGCTGATCGGTGGTAGTCACTTCAGCCGTTCTCTCCGCCTTGTCCAGCGGAAAAACGTGGTCGTCCGCTCTGCCCGTCGCGCTCACATGCGGATCCATGCCGTTGAGCGCGCGCGCGCTCGATTTCTCCACGCTGTGCGTTACCGAAGGCGTACTTACGGTGTAAAAGTCGTATTCGAGGGTGCAGACTTTGCCCTTCATCGTCGCCGAGATGTCGTAGGAGCCGGTGTAGCTTGCTCGGTTGAATGCGATTTGCGACAGCCGCGAAGCCGTGTATGCGGAGTCGTAGCCCATGTACACCGCGTAGGTCGCGCTTGTCGTGCGCGAAGTGGGCTGAGTTCTGTACAGCATGAAGTAGTCGTAGATTGCGTAAAATTCTTCGTCCGAGCTTATGTAATAGTTGCCGCCGTGCCAGGTTTTCGCAAGGTACGTTATCGCTTCGGAGGCGAGCTTGTCGACTTTTACCGAGGAAGAGAATTGCGATTCGGCGCGAGCTTCCCCGTCGCCTTTCGAGCGCACGCGGAACGAGTAGCCGCCCGTCGTCAAATCCAGCTCGGCTTTGGTAAACATCTTCTCGCTGCCCGTGACGGTATAGGTTTTCGCTTCGCCGCCGGATAACGGGGACACTTCCAGCTCGAACGTTTCGTTTCCGCAGCCCTCGCTCCAATAGACGCGAGTGCTCGGGTAGAACGTGTCGAAATCGACGGTAAGCCCCGTGGGCGTAACCGCGCCCGTGACCGTGACGTAGTTTTTGTCCTCGAGCATTACGCCGTTTACCGCCGCCGTTATAACGTGCTTGCCGACGGACTTCGGCACGAACGTGAAGCCGTTACCCTCGCCCGATTCCTGCCCGTCGACGTACCAGCCGATTATGCCGTCGACGCCGTGAGTGACGCCGCTAAGCTCGTACTTGACTGCGGAAACCGCGCCGTAAACCTGCTCGGTCGCGCCCGAAACGAGCTTCACCGAAGCCTCGGGCGCAACGTCCGACACCCACCCCACCGTGATTTCGTCGGTGAACGCGGTGCCGTCCTTTGCAGTGACGGAAGCGGAAACTTTGTTTATTCCCGGAACAGAGCTCGGCGGCAGCGTGTACGCCGCGCCGGTGTAGTCTACGCTTTCGCCGTTTACGCTCCAATCTATATCGTAATTTTTCGCCACGCTCTTGCCGTCGTTTATCACGGCGTACACGGTGATTTCGCGGTTTTCGCCGACTTTTCGGGTGCGTGAGCGCGTTCTGACCGAAAACGATTTGATTTCGGCGACGACGGAAACGTTGCACTCGGCGGTTCTGCCCCTTAAATCGGTCGCGGTGAGCGTAGCCACGCCCACCGACTTCGCCGTGACGGTTGCGTCGCCGCTGACGGAAAGCACTTCCTCATCAGACGATGACAGTTTGAAAACAAAGCCCGAGGACGAGCCCGACTCAAACGAGAAGTCGTCCGCCGTGTATGTCTTGCTGTCGCCGACGTACATCGATTTTTCCGTTTCCTTGAAGCCGAAGCGGACGGCGGTCGAGGTCGAGCACGACACGCCGAAGCAACCCGTGGAGCCGAGGATGAGTATCGCCGCAAGCAACGTCGCGATAAGCGTTATATTCAGTTTTTTACGGAGATTTTTCATATTCGACTATATTATACCGCCGCTCTCGACTTTTTACAACTTTTTTCGCGCCGCCATAGCGCTTTTTAATAATAATTTAACTTTTCCGAAATTCCGTTCACTTATTTTTTACGCCGTTTTGACGTGGCTTTAACAAGGTTCTAGCGCCTGTTTGCCGAACATAAAATATTGAGTAAAGTTATCGTATTTTTCGGAGAAAAGCATGCGGAAAACCATATTCTCGGCGGTATTCACTTTGTCGGTTTTTACCGTCGTCGACAGAGCGTTGGGGTTCGTTTTCAAAATCTACCTGTCGCGCGAGCTGGGCGCGGAGCTTCTGGGCGTTTATCAGGTGGCGTTGTCGTTCTTTTTCGTGCTGCTGACCGCCACCACGAGCGGCATACCGCTTATCGTGAGCAAGCTGACGGCGCGGTACCGATTGAGCGGCGAGCTAAGGCGCGAGCGTGCGCTGACCGCCGCCGCGCTCGTGTCGGGACTGACGGTCGCCGCCGTCATAATCGGGCTAAGCCTCTTGCTGTACCTGCCGATGAAGTCGGCGTTTACTTCGCCCGAGAGCGCGACTACCCTGCTTTTCTTCCTGCCTGCGCTGGCTTTTTCGTCGGTGTACTCGGCTTTTCGCGGCAATCTTTGGGGGCGGCAACGCTACTTCGCCGTGTCGACGGTGGAAATCATCGAGCAAATCGCGCGGATTGCGGTGTGCATCATTCTGTTCGCGCTGGGGTGCAACAAGCTCTATTCGGCTGCGGCTTCGCTGTCGATTGGCTGTTTCGTGAGCACCGTCGCGGTGACCGTGCTGTTCTTTGTCGCAAAAGGCAGGCTGCGCTCGCCGAAAGGCGAAATCGCGCCGCTGTTGCGCTCGGCTACTCCTATCACCGTTTCACGCGCGGCGAGCAGCTTTATAAACTCGCTAATCGCAATCGCGGTGCCGTCGCTGCTGATTGCGAGCGGATATTCGGATTCCGACGCGCTAGGGCTGTTCGGCTCGTCTGTCGGCATGGCTTTGCCGCTCCTCTACATACCGATAACCGTCGTGGGTTCGCTGGCGTTCGTGATGATTCCCACCGTGTCCGAGGGCGTAGGACGCGGCGACTTCTCGCGCGTGAACGCTCAGATAGAGAGCGCGACGGGTTTTGCGATAATTATCGCCGCGCTGTTCGTACCCATGTTCGCGGCGCTCGGCGAGCCAATCGGCAGGTTTGTGTACGGTAACGAAACCGCCGGCAAATTCCTGTCCGCTTCGGCATGGCTGCTGATTCCGCTGTCCGTCGAAAACATCACGTCGTCGGTAATGAATTCGCTCGACCTCGAAATCAGGAGCTTTGTCAACTATCTTATCGGCTCGGCGGTTTCCTTTATAATAATGTTCGCGTTTTACGGCAGTTTCCGCATAAACCTTCTCGGGCTTGCGCTCGGCGTGGGCTGGAGCACGACGTGCGTTCTTCACCTTCTGTCCATTCGTAAAAAAATCGGACTCCGCATGTCGTTTGCCGGCAAGGGCGCGACGGCGGTACTGCTAATCGTCCCCACTGTCTTTGCGACGAAATGCACGTTCAATCTCATGGGCGGTCTGCCGCTGTTCGCTTCGATTACTCTGGCTTCTCTCGTAAGCCTCGTGTTCTTTGCGCTCGCCGCGCCGGCTCTCGGGCTCGTCGACGTCGACTTCTTCCGCTCGAAGGTCAAGACAAGCGTGAAATGCGATGCAAAGAAAAAGTTTCGCCTTTTCGGCGCGAAAAGCGAATAAGATATTAAAAATCGCGTGAGTTTTTCCTGTCAATCGCTTGCTTTTTAGCGGCTTTTAGGTATATAATGACCGGGTGTACCGTTTCGCGGTGCACAAAAAAATAAATAACAGGGTTTGAAATTATCGACGAAGACGCCTTGACGAACAACCTCCGAGCGATACGAGAAAACCCCACCAAAAGGAGAAGCCCGACATTGATGAAAAATCAACAGGAAATTGCAACTCCGGCTTTATGCAATATTGCCGACAGCGAGATTGACCGCGAGAAAAGTTGCAAGAACGCACAAAAGAAAACTCTGCCGCCCACTAAGAGGCTTACTTACATGGCGGCGATGACGGCGATTTCGCTGCTACTAAAGCTTGTATCGAACGCGTTGAGCGTACTGATGCCGCCGACAATGAAAATCAGTCTGTCGTACCTCGGCTGGTATGCTTCCGCCGCAGTCGTAGGACCGCTTGGCGGCGGAATAGTCGCCGCGCTGACCGATATTCTCGGTCAGTTCGCGTTCGGCACCGCTCCCAATCCCCTGCTTACCGCGGGAAACTTTCTCGCGACCGTAGCGTTCGGACTCTTACTCCGCTACCTGCCCGTAAAGAACGTAACGCTCCGCGCCACAATCGCGGTTACGGTTTCGCTTCTCGCGGGCACGCTGGGGCTTAACTCGCTGGGGCTGTACCTTATGTACTACAAGGGCATGAATTACCTCGTGTACATCGTAGCCTACCGCCTCGTTCAGCTGCCGATGGCATACCTCAACGAAGTGATTTTCCTCTCGCTCGCGCTGCCCACCAAGGGCTTCGGGCTGCTTACTCCCGATTTAAGAGGCTTGAAATAGTCAAGCCGTCGCAATTTAACCACGAATATATTACAAAACCGTCGCTTCCCAAAACGGAAACGGCGGTTTTTTGTTATATCGTTTTGCAATTAAGCGTTATCGGCGGACTTTATCGTCGTCGTTCTTTACCGTCATGCGCACAAGCTCTTTACCGCCGGCGTCGTACCGAGCTTTCGGCTTCGGATTTGGCGAGCCGTCTTAATTCGCGTAGCTTTTTAAGATTGCGAAACATATTTTCTTCCTAGTCGAGCGCGGCGAGGCTGTCCTCGAGCCCTTTTTTGAGCTCGCGATACTTGTCCAGCTTTTCGCGTTCCTTTTCGACGAGCGCGGCAGGCGCTTTGTCGGTGAAGCCCTTGTTGGCGAGCTTGCCTTCCGCTCTCGCGATTTCGCCGTCTACTCTCTCTATCTCCGCACTCAGGCGCGCGCGTTCCTTATCGAAGTCGATGAGCTCGCCCATGGGAATGGAAACCTTGCCGAGCGGCGTGACGACGGACGCGTTCTTGCCCTCGGGCTCGTCGAAGGATATGGCGTTGCCGAACGCGAGTTTTTCGATATAGCCCGACATCTTTTTGAGGATACGCTCTCTGCCTGCCGCCGGCACGATGTGGATAGCCGTGCGCTTGGACTGGCTGACGTTCATTTCTCTTCTGAGGTTTCTCACGCCCTTGATAAGCTCCATCACGGCGTCGGTCACCGCCACGTCGCGGCGATAAGCGCGCTTGCGGTCGTACACGGGGTACGGCGCAATCATGATGTCTTCGGCGTCCTTGTTGGGCAGCGCGTCGTAGATTTCGTCGGTGATAAACGGAATAATCGGGTGCGCGAGCTTCAGCGTTTCCCGGAGCACATACACCAGCACGCTGACGGTGTCCGAGCGTTTTTCGTCGTCAGACGAGTACAGCGCGGTCTTGCTGAGCTCGATGTACCAATCGCAGAACTGATTCCAGATAAACTCGTAAAGCCTCGTCGCGGCGAGCCCCACCTCGTACTTGTCCATAAACTTGGTGACGGCGGCAACGGTGGAATTCAGCTTGGAGAGAATCCACTTGTCGGCGGACGTGAGCTTTTTGATTTCGTCGATATTCTTGATTTTTACGTTCTCGGCGTTCATGAGCACGAACCTGGACGCGTTCCAGATTTTGTTCATGAAGTTGCGGTAGCTCTCGAGCTTGTCCTCGGAGAACCTGATGTCGCTGCCGGGCGCGATGCCGTTGACCAGCGAAAAGCGCAGTGAGTCCGCGCCGTACTTGTCGATGACGACAAGCGGGTCGACGCCGTTACCCAGCGATTTACTCATCTTTCTGCCCTGCTCGTCGCGCACGATGCCGTGAATCAGCACTTCGCGGAAGGGCACTTCGTGCATGTGCTCGATGCCGGAGAATATCATTCTCGCCACCCAGAACGTGATTATGTCGTAGGCGGTGACAAGTAGGTCTGTGGGATAGAAATAGTCGAGCTCGGGCGTTTTGTCCGGCCAGCCGAGCGTGGAGAACGGCCACAGCGCCGACGAGAACCAGGTGTCGAGCACGTCCTCGTCCTGCCGCATGCGTCCGCCGCACTTCGGGCAGACCTCGAGGTCGGTTTTAGAGGCGGTTTCATAGCCGCAATGTTCGCAATAGAACACGGGTATGCGATGTCCCCACCACAGCTGACGGGAAATGCACCAATCGCGGATATTGTTCATCCAATGCAGGTACTGCTTCTCGAAACGTTTGGGGAGGAATACGATTTCCTTATCTGCGACAGCTTCGATTGCCGGGCGCGCGAGTTCTTTCATTTTGACAAACCACTGCTTGGAAACAATCGGCTCGATTACGGTGTGGCAGCGGTAGCAATGTCCGACGTTGTGCTCGTGCTTTTCGATTTTTACAAGCAGTCCCAGCTTGTCCATGTCGGCGACGACGGCTTTTCTCGCCTCGTCGCGGCTGAGCCCCCGGTACTTGCCTGCGTTTTCGTTCATCGTCGCGTCATCATTCATCACCCTGATTACGGGCAAGTCGTGGCGAACGCCCACCTCGAAGTCGTTGGGGTCGTGCGCAGGCGTGATTTTGACCGCGCCCGTGCCGAACGCCTTGTCGACGTAGCGGTCGGCGACGATGGGAATTTTGCGCCCCACGAGCGGCAGGACGACGTTCTTGCCGACGAGCGCAGTGTAACGCTTGTCCGACGGGTTGACCGCGACGGCGGTGTCGCCCAGCATCGTTTCGGGGCGAGTGGTCGCGACGATTATGAATTCGTCGCTGTTCTCGACGGGGTACCTAAGGTGCCAAAGGTGCCCCTCCTCCGTTTCGTACTCGACTTCGGCGTCGGAAATGGCGGTACCGCACTCGGGACACCAATTTATTATTCTGTCGCCGCGATAGATAAGACCCTTGTCGTAGAGGTTGACGAAAACCTCGCGGACAGCCTTGGAGCAGCGTTCGTCCATGGTAAAGGCGAGCTTGTCCCAATCGCAGGAAAAGCCCATTTTTTTCAGCTGCTCGACGATTCTGCCGCCGTACTGCTCTTTCCAGGCATAGGCGCGCTGTAAAAATCCGTCGCGCCCCACGTCGTCTTTACTCAACCCCTCTTCGCGCATTTTCTGCACGATTTTGACCTCGGTCGCGATCGAGGCGTGGTCGGTGCCGGGAAGCCACAACGCCTCAAAGCCCTTCATTCTCTTGTATCTTATGATAGAGTCCTGAATCGTGTCGTTGAGCGCGTGCCCCATGTGCAGCTGTCCGGTGATGTTCGGCGGCGGAATGACGACGGTGAACGGCTTTTTATCGGGATCGGGATGGGCGGCAAAATACTTGTTGTCCAGCCACTTTTTGTAAATTCTCTCTTCAAACGATTTCGGGTCGTAGGTCTTGTTCATGGTAAACTCCGAGATTTAAGCGTTATACCTTATTATTTTATCACAAAATCGGGCGATAAGCAAGTTTTTTGCGCTCGGGTTTACCGTAAAACTCGGCAAAAAATCAAAATTCGCGCAGGCTGCCGTGCGCTTCGACACCGTCCTTGCCGCCTCGGGCATTGTCATTTCCCTCCCACACGGCATAATATGGACTATGCGAGCCGTAAAGCACGGCTGCAAGTATATTTACGGAGGATTATATGAAAAGAAAAATCGCGTTGTTTGCGGCGGCTGTGATTGCCGCGATGAGCTTTGCTCTCGGCGGTTGCGGCGGCGCAAAAAACGAAAAGACTACGGTCAGGCTCTGCGAGGTCACGCACTCTATTTTTTACGCGCCGATGTACGTTGCCATAAACAACGGGTACATGTCGGATTACGGCATCGATATAGAGCTCAGCAACGGCGGCGGCGCGGATAAGGTCATGACCGCGCTCACCTCGAAGTCCGCCGATATAGGGCTTATGGGACCCGAAGCCACGATTTACTGTCAGGCTCAGGGGCAAAAGGACTACCCGGTGATTTTCGGGCAGCTCACCAAGCGCGACGGCTCGTTCCTCGTCGCCAAAGCCGCCGACCCCGACTTCGAGTGGACTAAGCTTCGCGGCAAGCACGTTCTTGCCGGGCGCGTGGGCGGCGTGCCCGCGATGACGATGCAGTACGTCGTCAATAAAGCCGGCTTAGACGAGAAAACCGACCTTAAATTCAATACCGACGTCGCGTTTAACATGATGGCGCCCGTGTTCGAATCAGACGACAGCGTGGATTACACGACGATGTTCGAGCCCACCGCTTCCGAGTTCGCGGCGAGCGGCAAGGGCTTTATCGTGGCGAGCGTAGGCGAAGCCGGCGGCGAGATTCCCTACACTTCGTTTTCGGCAAGCAAGAGCTACCTCGAGAAGAATCCCGAACTCGTGAAGAATTTTTTACGGGCGATTATCAAGGGCTATGGCTTTATAAAGGATAATACCCCCGAAAAGGTCGCGGAGTCGCTGGAGCCGTCGTTCTCCGGCACGTCGCGCGAGTCCTTGGCGGCTGCGGTAAAAAGCTATACGAAAATCGACGCTTGGTGCTCGACGCCGCTGTTTACCGAGGAGGCTTATATAAAACTGCAGGAAGTTATGGAAAACGCCGGCTTCCTCGACGCACGCGTGACCTATACGGGCGCGGTGGACAACAGCTTCGTCAACGCGGTGCTCGAAAGTAAGAAATAATTGTGCAATACTATACCGTACCGAAACGGAAAAACGCGAGGATAAATGCAATGAAGGCACTGACACTAAAGGACGTAGCGCTTACCTATCAGACGCCCGAGCGCGAAACGCGTGCGCTCGAGAACGTGAGTTTCGACGTGGACGACGGCGAATTCGTTTCGCTCGTGGGTCCCTCGGGCTGCGGCAAGACGACGATATTGTCGCTTGTCGCCGGGCTGATTTCTCCCTCCTCGGGCGAGATTCTGGTGGGCGGAAAGTCGGTATCCGCGACCGGGCGCGGCAGCGTCGGGTATATGCTTCAGCGCGACCATCTGTTCGAGTGGCGGACGATACGCGAAAACGTGCTGCTGGGACCGGAAATCCGCAAAAAGCGCGGCACGGAAACGGAGGCTTATGCGGACGCGCTGCTGAGAAAATACGGGCTGTACGAATTCCGCAATCATTACCCGTCGCAGCTGTCGGGCGGCATGCGGCAGCGAGTGGCGCTGATACGCACGCTCGCGCTGCGCCCGAATGTGCTACTGCTAGACGAGCCGTTTTCCGCGCTGGATTTTCAGACGCGACTGGCGGTCTGCGACGACGTGTACGCGATAATCCGCGAGGAGCGCAAGACGGCTCTGTTAGTCACGCACGATATTTCCGAGGCGGTTTCGATGAGCGACAGAATCGTGGTGCTATCCCCTCGCCCTGCCGTTGTCAAGTGCGATTTCAAGGTGGATTTGGGCGCTTCCACTCCGCTCGGGCGGCGCGAGGAAGCCGAGTTTTCGGCGTGGTTCGACCGCGTGTGGAAAGCGGTGTCGGTATAAAAAACGGCGCGGGCGGCGGCGCGTAACTTACGCCGTCGCAAGGTGCGCCTTACGGTGAGGTGACAACTAATGAAAACGTCTAAAAAGCCGATTTCGCCGCGTCAGCGGTATCTCCGCTCGGTTCGGCTGGATAAACTGAAAATTCACGGAATAAGAATCGCCGTACTTGCGGCGTTCATCGGGCTGTGGGAGCTCACGACGGCGCTCGGCTGGGTGGATTCGTTTTTCGTAAGCTCGCCGTCGAGAATTTGCAAAACGTTCGTCGAGCTTATGGGCAAGGATTTGCCGCGGCACATCGGTATCACTCTCCTCGAGTGCGTGGCAGGCTTCGTCATTTCCACCGCCGTAGGCGCGCTCGCGGCGATACTGCTGTGGTGGAGCGTGACGCTGAGGCGCGTGAGCGAGCCCTACCTCGTGGTGCTGAACGCGCTGCCCAAAATCGCGCTCGGTCCGATTATCATCATCTGGGTGGGCGCGAACATGAACGCGATTATCATGATGGCTTTCCTTATCTGCATTATCGTGACGATTATGAGCATGCTGGGGAGCTTCACGTCCTGCGACGGCGGCAAAATCTTTCTGCTCGAATCGATGGGCGCGAGCAAGCTGCAAATTCTTGCGAAGCTCGTTCTTCCCCACGCGCTGCCCGATTTCATTTCCGTGCTGAAAATCAACGTCGGGTTGTCATGGGTAGGCACGATTATGGGCGAATACCTGGTGTCGGGCTCGGGACTCGGGTACCTCATCATTTACGGCGGTCAGGTGTTTAAGCTCGACCTCGTGATGACGGCGACGGTCATTCTGTGCGTGCTGGCAGGGCTGATGTACTTCGGCGTACTCGCTCTCGAGCGGTTCGTGAGTAAGCGCAGGAAACGCTAGTTTTTGCTTCCGTACCCGTCGCGCATAGGTAAACGCGTCACTTTGCCGCGCCGAAAACGCTTAACGGACGCGTCCCGATGCGGAAATAGATAAAACAGATTGATTGCGAAGTAGACGACGCCGAGTACTCCCAGCACAGGGTACAAGACGTCGACTACCGTTTTAAAGCCCATAAAGCCGAGGGCGAGGCACACGGCTGCGGTACAAAAAGCGGACAAAAGCTTGTGCCCTACTATTCCGTCCAGCCATTCGGTGAGCGCGACGTGGGCGGTGAGCATTGTGGTGAGAATGCCGGCGGCGACTGCGAAAACGGCAAAGCCGTAGACGATTTTGCCCAGCCGCGAGGACATGGCGACTATCGGCATATCGGCTTCGCCGGCGCACGACGAGCCCAGCGCGAGGATAATCAACAGCACGAGCGCGCCCACTATTGCCGCAGTCACGCCCGAGGCGATGAAAATCTGCTTTTTGCTGAGCCCGTGTATCGTCGTGAGAACGGAGGCTGCGAGCATCATGTTCATGCCTATGTAGGTGAGCGAGCGCAGCGCGTTTGCGGCGGTGAACGGCGACGTCATGGGCTCGGTTATGCTCGACAGGGTTACGAACACGATTACCAGCGCGAGCGCCGGCACGAGCACGACGTTGCATTTAATCAGCCCGTCAAGCCCTTTGGTCACAATCAGCACGGATATTATTGCGAACACTATCGAATACAGCGGCTTTAACGGGTAAAACTCGGAGAACAGGCTGTCAAAGCCGGCGAACATTGCCGCAAGCGAAATCGCGCTGTTAAACAGCATGACGATGTTGAGAAGCGCGTCCGCCCTGCCGCCTATCCGCGCGTTTACCTCGCCGAGGTCGTCGGCGTTCGCTTTTTCGCCGACAAGCAGGAACACCGCGCACATTACAAACGTTATCGCGGCGCACAGAAGCGCCACCCACGGCGACGGCGTCACGCCGAAAAACGCGACGATTTCACGCCCGGACGCAAAACCTGCGCCGATTACCGTACCTACAACCAACATCGATATAGAAAAAACCTTTCGCATACATTATTTATACGAAAGGTTTATTGCGATTATCACACGGAAAGCTAAACTTACGCGGCTTATTTACCCGATAACAGTCCTTAAAAGCAGCTTAGTTTTCGTCCTCGCTGACTTCGCGTTCGGACGACTTTAAGGTGATTTTTTTGATTGTGCCTGCCTTGCGGTTTATCGTCGCGCCGTTGATGACGAGCTCGAAGCTACAGCCTAAAAACGCGGCGGCTTTTTCGCTGAGCGCGATTCGCGAGAGGTAGATTTGCAGGTACTCGATGAGCGCGGACGTCTGGTCCATTGAAATTACCAGACGGATAACGTGCTTTTGGCGGTCGACGATGAGCGAGTTCTTTTTTATCGACATGTTCACGCGGTCGTGAATATCGTTCGAGTCGTAACTGTCCTTGCGCACTCTCGAGCGGTGGGCGTCGCTCTTGTCGGCGATGATGAGCGCCGCGCTGACCGCGCCGACCGGTACGCCCGTTTCCTCTTCGTGGTTGCCGATAGCGCCGATAACGACGGCTATCTCGCGCATATCCATGCCCATATTGTCCAAAAGCTGAAACGCAAGCGTCGCGCCCGTCAAGCCGTGGTTCTTGCGGTTGACGGCGTTTCCGATGTCGTGCATCCAGCCCGTTATCGCGCCGAGCTCTACGGTGCGTTCGTCATAACCGAGCTCGCGTAAAATGTTCGCGGTGGTGCGGCTGACGTAGCCAACATGGCGCAGTCCGTGCTCGGTGTAGCCCATTTCCTTGAGGTTGTTGTTAGCCCCGTCTATCAGCGCGTGAATGTTCTCATCCGCTTTGATTTTATCGAGAGTTATTCTTTCCATAATATCTCCGCTGTTCAGATTGATAGTTTTCCATTTTAGGAAGGTAATTATTTGAGGTGCTTGATTGCCTTATAATAGGGGTCGTCGGTAAAGTCGCGGTAGGTGTCGTCGACTACTCCGCCCAGCTGCTCGATTGCGTTCCTGATTTCCATAAACTCGAGGTAGTTGCTGTCGTCGAGCGCCGGGTACAGGAACGCGGCGGCGCGTTCGTCGCCGTACTTACCGAGAAGCCCTGCGATAAACGGCACGTTTTCCTTTGCCGCAAACAGCTCTTTCATGAGCTCGAACGTCCTGTCGTCGCGGTCGGTCTCCACTAAAATATCGGCGATTATCTGCTTTTGCGCGTTGTTCGCCTTCGGAATTTCGGCAAAGAGCGCGTCGCGCACCGCGCCGGCGTTTTCTTTAAGGATTTCGGCGGCTTTTTCCACCACGCCCTCGTCCGCGTTTTCGTCCACGATAAGCCCGGCGTAATAGCCGAGCGGCTGCTCCGCTCCCGACTCGTCGAGAACGTCCATGGCGGCGATTACCGTCTTGGGGTCGGCGTTCTCCTCGATTATCTTTATCAGTCCCGGGGCACACTCGGGCACCTCGGCTATCCTGTCGAGAAGCAGCGAGCACGGATTGCCGTCACCGCGGTTCGTCCTCACAAACTCGTCCACGAGCACACCGGGGTCGGTTACGCGAGCAAAGTACTCCTCGGGCGTAACCCCGTCGGTTTCGGCGGAAGGCGTAGTCACCCACTTTTCGTAAAGCTCGGGAATCATCTCCTCCGTTTCGTCGGCGGTGTACTCGCCCTTGTGCGCTTCGAGCCAATTTTTAAGGTATTTTTCAAAAAGCTTGTCGGAATCTATCATTGCTTATTCTCCTTTTCTTCGGTACGTTTGACATGCTCGTCCGTCTTTTTCTTGTTGTACGCGGCGAGGCGTTTTTCGGCGGCGGTTTCCTCTTCTTCCAGCCCGAAACGCTTTATGTACTCGTCGTAGTCGCGTTTTTCAATGTCGAAAATGCCGCAGCAACTTTCCTTATCGTAGAAAATCGAATGAGCACCGCTCAGTCGCGTCATTACCGCCGCGAGCACCGCGGATTTTACCTCGTCAGACTTAAAATCGGGTTTGACCGTGGCTTCAGCTATTTTTTTGTAAATCTTGTTCAGCTTGGATTGAAAAGACTGTGTGACGAACGCGCAGGTGGCGTAGGCGTTCCAATAGGCGTCCTGAATGTTTATATCGTCGCTGCACTTTGGCATTCTCGGCGAGAAAAACAGCATTACGTCGCCGACTAGCAGCGAAAATTTCTTGATTTTGGAATACTTGAGATAGCTTAACAGGTAGTCCTTTTTTACCGCCGGCGGCACATCAGGGTCGATAAGTCTGTCGAGAATGAACGGCTGCCACAGTTCGTCCTGACACAAAAACGAGCCGATGTGGCTTGCGAGCGAATACTCGTTTGAAAACAACAGCCACATAACGTCCTCGTAAAGTTCCTCGTCATCAAACATGGCGTCCGCGACTTTTTCGGCGTCGCCGAGCTCCGCAAACCGCTCGTCTATGTACTTTATTCTGTTCTGAATCTCGCGGCGCGGAATGCTGACGTTCAGCTTTATGTGATTTACGTTTGGCTCGTTCATAAGCCGCGCATAGTACGCTATCGTGCCGTTGTCGGGGTACAGCCGCCTCAGCGCCGTCATGTAGCTGCGCGCGTCATCGCGCTTGTGCAGGTTGAACAGCGCGAGCGCGTACATCAGCGTTGAGTCAGGTTCATACGGCGTGATGTCGAACAGTCGCCCGAAGTATTTTGCGCACAGCTCGTCGTTGCCGATTTCCGCCATGCAGCCCGCCACTCTCATGACGTTCTCTTTGTCCTGAACGTCGACGGCGTCGAGGTCGTACATATAGCTTTCCGCAGCGTCTACGTCGCCTCTCGACAGGCACGAAACTATCAGCGAGCAATACGCGCAGGCGTTCTTGGGGTCCTTCGCAAGGACTTCCTTAGCCTTTGCCTCGCACTCTTCGTAGTTTCCCTCGGCAAGCGACAAAAACGACAGGTACGCGCCGGCGTCGATGTACTGCTCGCTCTTTTCGCTCACCTCTTCCAGCATTTTGCGCGCGACCTTGTAGTCGCCGCTCGCGGCAATCGTCCTGGCAACGCCCACGACGCCCGTCTTGTCGCCGGCGTGAAGCACTCTTAGCTCCGGCGGAACCGCAGTCTGCTGTTGCTCCTCGGTAATCTCCGTGGTGGGCAGATAGTCGGTGTCGAGCGCGCCGTATTCCAAGCCCATATTGAGGTAGTACAGCGCGGAAACTATGCGATTTTCGCGGACGAAACACTGCATAAGCCCTATGTACGCTATGTCCGAATATCTGTCCGCGTCGAGAATGCGGTAGTAAATCTTGATTGCCTGCTCGGTAAGTCCCAGCTCGTAGTACGAGTAAGCCATCTCGGACATCGTATAAATGTTCCCGGGGTCGAGCTCGAGCGAGAGGTAAAAATCGGATATAGCTTCTATATCCTTGCCTTCCTCGGCTTTGTCAATGCCTCTGTTATAATAATAGTCGGCGTCCGCGCCGAAATTTATCTTTTTTCCCATACCTCTCCTATTTGTACGCCGCAAACACGACGCGCTGCTCGTTTGCCGTCGGCTCGCCGCTTTTCAGAAAACCCGTAACCGCTATTTTCCCGAAGCCCGAGCGTGCGAGCATGCCCTCGATTTCCTCTCTCGAGCGGATGTATTGCGTTTGCTCGTCGATGCGCTTTATGTAATAGTTATTCTGCTGTCTTATAAAAAATGTCAGGCGCATGTCGACGGCGCGGCGACGGGCATCGAGCGAGTTTTCCCACACATAAGCGACCTCGTCGTCCGAATCGGTGAACACGTTGTTGCCTAAGATTTCGGTTAGCTTGTACTCCGACGAAACGTCGAACGCGAGCACTCCGCCCGGCGCAAGCGCGGCGTAGGCTTTGTCGAAAAACCTCTGCGGATTTTTGAGGTAATTCACCACATCGCAGCACGCAATCACGAAGTCCACGGGGTGCGCGTCCTTCAAGTCCTCGGCAGATTGCAACAGGAATTTGACGTTTTCGCCGCAGCTTTTTGCGTACTCGGCGGCTTTGGTCAGCATTTCGGGGCTGACGTCGCTGCCCGTGACGTCGTAGCCGAGCTTTTTGAGCGCGACGGTGAATTTTCCCGTACCGCACCCGACGTCCCTGCCGCGTTTTCGGCTGCCCAAAATCCGCGCGACGCTCTTTACCCACTCGTCGTAGGGCACGTCCGCCATAAATCTATCGTAGTATTCCGCAAGTATTTCGTACATATTCTGTCGCCCCCCGGGAGCCCCGGCGGAATTCTCCGTCAGTTTTTGTCGTCGTCGACGTATTCCTCGTCGGAAACGGGCATGGTGGCGATGTCGGTTTCGGAAAACTTCTTTTTCTTGTCCTTTTTGACGCGCGTCGGCTTTTGCGCTTTCTCGCCGTCCTTGCGCTTTTTCCCTTTTTTCGCGGCGTTCTGCTCTTCCTCGTAGGCGGCGACCTCCTGCTCGATAGCCAGAGTTACCGCCTCCTTTTCCTTTTCGATTTCTTCCTGCATTTCGCGTTTCTCGTCGCTGAGCCGCTTTAAGTCGTTTCTCGAAAAGTTGGTTTCGAGCGGCGTAAAGCTCTTGCCGTCGTCGATGCTGGACAGCCTTCTCGAAACGTAAGCCGAGCCGTAGGCGGTGTTGCGCGTTCTGATTTTTTCAATCTCGGCTGCCTTTTCGTCCTCGGCGTTCTTGACGTACATGCCGCGGTTCTTGACCGCGCCCTTTACCCTGTCGTTGACGTATTTATCGAACACATATTGCGAGAATACCGTCCAGATAAGCACCACATAGGCAGGTCCCAGGAAAATCACTATCATCCACAGGAATATCGCGATTTGCATCGGCAGCAGCATAATCAGCACAAACGGAAGCAGGCTGCACAGCAGGAAGAAAATGTTTTGCGGAAACAGCGCGATTGCGAACAGAAAGCTGTTCTTGACGAGCCCCACGAAGCCGAGCTTGTAAGTGACGTTCTGCGTGCACAGATACATCAGCATGCACAGCATCAATAGCAGTTGCACACACGAGAGCGAAACGGCGATTATTCTCCAAGCCTTGTGAATCGTTGTCATCTGACCGTAGGCGTAGATATTGAACATGAATACGAACACGGACACGCCGACGAACAGGAATATCCACAAAAAGTTTACCCAATTCCGCTTGATGCCCTGAAAGAACGTGCCGCCCACCGACACGCCCTCGCCCCAGCCGAGCAGCTTCATCGTGTGGAACGCGCCGGCAAAGCCGATTCCCGCAATCATTATGAGCGGAATCAGCACGGCGTAGGTCTGAATGTTGAACATAAACGTGCGGCTTGCGCCTGCCTGAACCGCGTCGATTACGACGGGATACCCGAGTCCTATGTTAGCCGAATACGGCACCACCGTGGCGTCGGCGCGTTTGACTAGGCTCATCAGTATAATCCAGGCGAGCGCCGGGAGCATAAACAGTAAGGTCAGCAGGCTTATTTTTACCATTGCGCCGATGCGGTTGAAGAACACGTCCTTGAACACCGCCCAGCGCGAGCCGGGCAGTCTGTTCGGGGTAAAGTCCGGCAGGTTGTCCTTGCCCATCGTCAGCCTGTAAATCAGTCCCTTTTTTTGTGCCATTATAGTTGTTCCTCCGTGAGTATCGTGTATATGAGCTCGGCAACGGGCGAGCAGTCGCCGTCCGCGCCGCAAACAAACGTCGTCATTGCCGTGCGCCCCGTAAGCAACGGATAGTAGCCAAGCCGCGTGAGCTCGGGGCTCTTTTCCTCTATCGTCGCGCGCGTAAGCGACAGCAGCTCCTCGTCCTGAAACGGCGCGTCGTAGGCGTAAAGCGTTTCGACAAGCTCGTCGCCTTTCAGGGTTTTCGCCGCCGCAACGGTAAACCTCTCGAAGTCGGCAAAGTCAAAAAACTCGCAGGTCGTCGTGACCGCCGCGTTTGTTCTCGTCGCCGCCGCGCGAAAATTCTCGTCCGAATACGCCGCGCACAGATTCTTTATCGCCGCTTCGCCCTCTTTTGCCGCCGTTTCCGTCCGGTAGGTGTAGCGCACCGCGGCGGCTCCCGAAACGGCTGTTCCGCAAAAAGCGTAAAGTCCGCTCCTCTCGCCGCGCTCGCATTTAATTACAAGCGTTCGTTTCCTCTCGCTCAAAAAGTCCTCGGCTTGTTCTATCGGAGCCGTCGGGCTTAGCGCAAGCACGGTTAAGCCGGGGAAAAGCCAAGCTATCGTTTCCGAAAAAGCTTTGCACAATCCTTTGTCGCCCGTCAGCACGAAGCAGTCGCCGTTTGCTCGCCGCGGCGAGTATAACGCGCCGAACGGCGTAGTCTTAAAACCTCGCGGCAGGCTTTGCACGGTTTCGCGGCTTTTGAACGGAATTTCCGCCACGGCGGCGTATATTCGCTTTTTGTCAACCGATTTAGAAATCTCGCGCCTCCGCAGTGATTTTTTCGGGCTTTTGCGCTCGTCTGCCATCTCGCCCGTGCATGCGGACAAAATACGACGTATGAATTATATAACATTTCACGGTATTTTTCAATCATTTTGCAGCCATTTGCGTAATTTGATTGACAACGACTGTATCTTGTGATATTCTTGTGAAGTAATAATGAGGAGCGTCGAGCAAAAGTAGCCGTTCTGTCGGTCGTTCACGGACCGTTGCGGCAAAAGGGCATCGTCGCCGAAGCGTTTATCCCTCGTGGACGGGCTGAGCGTTGGGTGCAGCGGCTAAATCCCTGCAACTGTCATTCACCGAGAATGGAGCACATTATTGACGATTGCATTATTTTTTTTACTCGTAAGCAAGCGGTCACGGTGTTCTCGTACTCGTGCCGCTTTTCCTTATTAAAGCGCGGCGAGCACGGGTGTTCTACTCTCACTACTTCGCAATAAACTTTTATAAAGGAGATTTAATTTATGAATTACAACGTAGCGGTAGTCGGCGCGACCGGCATGGTCGGCAGAAAAATGCTTCAGGTGCTGTCGGAACGCAAGCTGCCTATTGGCGAGCTTTACCTCTTCGCTTCCGCAAAAAGCGCCGGAAAACAAATCGAGTTTATGGGTAAGAACTATACCGTAATCGAGCTGACCGAGGAAGCCGTGCGCGCGCGCAAAGTCGACATTGCGCTGTTCAGCGCGGGAGCCGGCACCAGCCGCGCGTTCGCGCCGATTTTCGCCGAGTGCGGCGCGGTGGTTATCGATAATTCCAGCCAGTGGCGCATGGACGCGTCCGTGCCGCTCGTCGTGCCCGAAGTCAATCCCTACGATATAGATTGGAATCACGGCATTATCGCCAACCCCAACTGCTCCACCATTCAGGCGGTGGTGGCACTTGCACCGCTGCACAGGAAGTTTCATATTAAGAGGATAGTTTACTCGACTTATCAGGCGGTGAGCGGCGCAGGCGTACAGGGCTATGCCGACCTCGAGGCCGGTATTCGCGGCGAGGCTCCGAAGAAGTTCCCCAAGCCGATTTTCGGCAACTGCCTGCCGCACATCGACGTGTTCGAGGCGGACGGCTACACCAAGGAAGAGCACAAGATGATAAACGAAACGCGCAAGATTCTGGGCGACGACGACATTCGCATCACCGCCACCACCGTGCGCGTGCCCGTTTACTACGGTCACAGCGAAAGTATCAACGTCGAGTTCGACAAGCCCGTTACTTTGGAGGGCGTGAAGGAAACGCTGCGCGATGCTCCGGGCGTAGTCGTGATGGACGACATTGCCGGCGGCGTTTACCCCACTCCGCTGGACGTTGCCGACACCGACCCCGTTTACGTCGGCAGAATCCGACTCGACGACAGCGTGGAGAGCGGCGTGAATCTTTGGGTTGTCGCCGACAATATTCGCAAGGGAGCTGCAACTAACGCGGTGCAAATCGCGGAAGCGATTATCGCGAAAAGAGGTTAATTCGGAGGCGTTTATGAGCGTTTTTCACGGCGTGGGCGCGGCGATGATTACTCCGTTCGATAGCGACGGCGTAAACTTCGACGCGTTCGGAAGCATGATAGAATATTTAATCGACGGCAAAATCGATTCGCTGATTGTGTGCGGTACCACCGGCGAGCCTGCGACGATGACGGCGGACGAACGCCGCGCGGCGATTGCCTTTGCAGTGGAAAAATCCGCAGGCAGAGTTCCCGTGATTGCCGGCTGCGGCTGCAATTCCACCGCGGAAACCGTGGCGAACGCGCGTGCGGCACAGTCACTCGGCGCGGACGCGCTGCTCGTCGTCACGCCGTATTATAACAAGTGCACGCAAAACGGCTTGGTTGCACATTACACCGCCGTTGCGGAAGCCGTCGATATTCCCGTCATCGTTTACAACGTGCCGTCGCGCACGGGCGTAAACCTGTTGCCCTCCACCATGCTTCGGCTGTCCGACGTCAAAAACATCGTCGGCATCAAGGAGGCGAGCGGCAATATCGAGCAGTTGCAGGAGCTTGTTCGCATTACTCGCGGAAAGACGGACGTTTATCTCGGCGAGGACTCTCTGACGTACCTCGGCATGACGCTGGGCTCAAAGGGCGTGATTTCGGTGGCGGCGAACGTTGCGCCGCTTCTCATGCGCGAGATTACCGAAAACGCCGAAAACGGAAATTACGTGGCGGCTCGCGAAGCTCAGCTTAAAGCTTTGCCGCTTATTCGCGCGCTTTTCAGCGAGGTCAACCCCATTCCCGTAAAGAAAGCGATGAATTTTTTGGGCTTCGACGCAGGCGTTCCGCGCTTGCCGCTGACGGAAATGGAAGAGGCTCACGCCGCCGCGCTGTACGGCGAGATGCAGGCTCTGGGACTTGTGAAATAGTCGGGATTAAAGCAAAGCGAGGTTATTATGATACGCATATTTTTATTCGGAATTAACGGAAAAATGGGCAGGTTCGTGTGCGAGCAAGCCGAAAAAACCGACGAATTCGAGGTTGTGGGCGGTTTTGACCGCGTGCCCCACCCGAGCATTACGACTTATAACGATATAGCGGCGGTGCCGGGCGATTTCGACGTGGTAGTCGATTTCTCGCGCGCCGAGCTTCTGCCGAGCATTATCGCGCTGTGCGAAAAGTACAATAAACCTGCCGTCATTGCCAGCACGGGCTATGACGACAAGCAGCTTGCCGCAATCGCCGCGCTGTCCGAAAAGGTGGCGGTTCTTCGCTCGGGCAATATGAGCGTGGGCGTAAATCTTCTTCTCGACCTCGTGGAAAAAGCCGCTAAAACTCTCGGCTACGCTTTCGACGCCGAAATAATCGAAAAACATCATAATCAGAAGGCGGACGCGCCGTCGGGCACCGCGCTGATGCTCGCCGAAAAAATCAAGGAGGTGCGCCCCGAAGCCGAGTTCGTCTACGGCAGGCACGGTGAATCGAAGCGCAAGCCCGAGGATGTGACGATTCACGCCGTTCGCGGCGGCACGATTGTGGGCGAACACGACGTGATTTTTGCCGGCGAGGACGAGATTGTCACCCTCTCGCACGTCGCTCTGTCGCGTAAGATTTTTGCGGTAGGCGCGCTCAAAGCCGCAGCTTTTATCGTCACGAAAGAGTGCGGACTTTATTCGATGAAAAACGTTCTCGGCTGATAAAATTTCGTCGGCTTTATAAAAACAAATATACAAAAACATACAAAAAAAGCTCCGAAGCGCGTCGGCATCGGGGCTTTTATCGTATAGGCTTTTGTTAAGGTAGATTACAGCGAAAACGTTTCGCTCGAGCGCATGATTACGGCGAAGCGGAGGTTGTTTTTCACGTTCTCGCTGCCTGCGGAATAGTACTCGGCGAGCGCGGCGAACGCGGAGTTGTTTTGTGCCACGCTGGATGACGAGCCGAACACGTTGCGCTGCTCGGCGGTCACTTTGACCGACTCGGCTGCGCCCGTTATTTCAAACGTGAAGCCGCTCTCATAGCCGTAGGGCAAGCGGAACGTAAGCGTTTTCTTGGTGTTTTCGCCTAAATCGATTTCCGTTTGTTTGCCGCCGGTCTCGGTGAACGTCACTTTCGTGATGTTGCCTGCGCCGTAGTCGGACAGCGTAACGACGACGTGCGCGGTATTGTCTGCGCCGGTCTTTACCGTGAACAGCTTTTTATTTGCGCTGTCGGCGGTGACGGTCAGCTTGTCGTCGAGGTCGAGCGAGCCGACGTTTTCGGTCTTGACGTAGGCGTTCTTCTCCCCGTCCCACTTGAAGCCGTCCAGCTTGCGCGCGACGTACTTGTAGGCGTCGAGGTCGCGTACCTCAATCGTGCTCGTACCGCCCTCGGTCACATAGACCACAGAGTCCTTGTACAGCTCGTCGTAATAGCCGAAGTCGGACGAAATTCCGCTGCCGAAGCCGCCGCCGAACGCCGAGAACAGCGTTATCGCGACGACGCAGACAAACGCAACCGCCGTGCTTCCGAACGCGGTCGTGTAGTTGAACGTGCGGACGGGCTTTGCCTTTGCAGTCTTTTTGACGGGCTTTACCTCGGCGGAAGCGGTCGCGGTTTGAGCCTCGGCAACGGTCGCCTCGGATTCGGCGTTTGCCTTATTAGCGCAGAGCGCCTTGAGTTTTTTGGTGAAGTAGTCGGCAAACGGCATGATTGCGCCGCCGTAGAGCGCGACTACCGTGAGATACAGAGGAAGCAGTACCGCAGCCGTAGTCGAATGCAGCAGCCACAGCTCGCCGCCGAGCACGGGCAGCATCAGAATTACGGGGACGACGTAGAGGAACAGGCGTTCGATATCGAAGCCGAATTTTGCCTTAAATTTCTTGCCGAGCAGCGCGTTTACGAGCATAACCGCCATTTGCAGCACGGCTACAATCGAGAAGATATAGCTTACGCTCGGGAGCACGAAGCAGAACACTACTGCCGCGAGCGCCATGAGCAGTGCGCCGCCGCGAACGACGTCGATTGCGCGCAAGCCGAACGCTTTTTTGAGCGGAGAGTACACCGCAGCCGACACGGCGAGCGTGAGAATTACCGCGAATACCATTGCCCCCACCGAGCCGTAAACCACCGAGCATATCGCATGGAAGTTTATCACCTCGAAGCCGCAGAGCACGAGCGCGATCACGAAGTACGCGACGTAGAGGCATGCGAGCGTGGCGAGCGCGGCGAGCGCTTGTACGCCTGCGCCGAACGCCGCTTTTACGACGTCGAACGCCTTGAAGCGGATTGCAACCGCGGTCGCAGCCGCAGCGAGCAGAATTATGATAGCCGCGACGATGTATGCGACGTAATTCGCGTACCAGACGTTGCCGCCGAGGTAGTTAAAGAAGCCTGCCTGTACTCTGCCGTCGGCTTTGTAGTCACCGATAGTCTTGTCGCCGAAATAGTCGGCGGCTTTCAGCATCATGTTTCCGAGGGCGTTGACGGTTTCGGTCGAGAGGTTGTCCTTCGTGTCGAATGCCGTGTACGTCTTGTCGTCGGGGAGCGTCGTGAAATTCATCGACGCGATTTTGTCGTAAATATCGAAATCGGAAGCCTTGGCGGCTGCGCCCTTAACTCCCGAATAAATCGAGCTCGAGTACGATTTGCCGGCTATGCTTGCGTAAGCGGAGGCGAGCGAAGCGTCGCCGTTCATCTCGCTCATGACCAAAAAGCCCGCGTCGCCCGCGGCGTCGAAATTGAACGCGAGTTTTACGCGCGAATAGATGTCGTCGAACGCTTTGAATTGGTAGGCAAAGGCGTTCGCGCCCAGCGCGCCCTCCTCTTCGCCCGATGTAAACACGAACACGAAGTCGTTTTTGTACGGAGTTGTGCGCGAGGCGATTTCCTTGACGAGCTCAATCATGTTGGCGACCGCCGCGGCGTTGTCAGCAGCTCCCTCGCCCACGGTGGACGAGTCGTAGTGCGCCGTCATCATGATAACGTCGCCGTAGGACAGAAGATCGTTGTCCTTGTCGGCGTATTTGGCGAGCGTGTCCGCGCCGGGAATCGCGACGACTACGTTCACGACGGTGCGGTCGACGTAGTAATCCGCGTCCATCGCTTCGGCGGTGCTTGCGAGTATTTTCGCGCTCTGCAAAACCACGGTGGGCTTTGGCACGCCGTTCTCGCGAATGTACGCCGCGCGCGTGTTAAGTCCGTCGCCGTCGGGATAGTCGGTCGAGTGGTACTTGACGAACGAGCCGCCGCTCCTCACCTGCAAACGGATATAGTCCGCGGTCTGCGACAGCGCGGTCGACGAAACGTCGGACTCCGCCTCGTTTCTGCCGCCGTAGCCCGTAATGGTCGTTATGTGGGTGTCAACCGCGGCGCGTCTTTCTTTGGAAAAGTCTGCCGTGGCGTCGGATTTCATCGCGCCGAACACGCCGAGCGCGAAAAGCGCTACGGCGAGGGCAACCAGCACCGGATAGTAAATCCACTTGAAAACCTTGTTCATTGGTTATCGTACTCCTGTAACGTGCGACAGCCGCGCCGCCGCACTATGATATTACCGAGATATTTTACCATAGAATACGGATTTTTCAAAACGAATACGGGCGATTTGCGAAATTTTTAATAAAAATCGGTTATTTTACGCACGCAACGCCGTAGCCCTCGACTTCGACGCGCCTGAACTCGCGAAGCGAGGCGAAAAGTCTGCTCTCGGTGTGGAGAATCGCGCTGGCTCCCGAGCGCACGGCGACGTCGCACAGCACGCGATTGTTGTACAGCGCGCTCGCAATCGACCAATAGCTGAGACACCCCTCGGGCTGGCGACCCGAAAGCGTGCCCACTCTCTCGCCGCCGATTAAAAACGCGCCGATGCCGCCCATGTCGTCCGAACGGATAACCACTACTTCTCCTGCCTTTACTTCGCGCTCGAGGTCGATAAACAAATACATAATCGTGTGCTCCTTAAAAATTTTTCTCTCGGTAAACGTCGTTGTTTTTCTCATTTATAGGCTTATTATAACACAAAGTACTTGACAACGTATTGTCATCTTTTATAAAATATATTTGTAAATTACGATTTTTTTCAAGGAGAAAATCATGCGCAATACTTCGCTCACGTTTTCAATACTTCTGACGATACTCACGGGCGGCAAGGTCACGAAGAGGTACCTTGCGGACAAGTTCGAGATAAGCGAGCGCACGGTAATACGCTATGTCGAGGCGATTGCCGCCGCCGGCGTGCCCGTGTACTCGGTGCGCGGCAAGAACGGCGGCTACTCGGTGTCGAGCGAGTACCAATTCGACTCCGCGTTCTTTACCGATTACGAAATAAAGCACCTCAAAGCGCTTCTTGCCGGCGAGGGCGGCGAGATTTCTCTGGCAATCGCCGACAAGCTGGGGTACATGTCGAAGCGCAAGCGCGACGCGCAGTTTCTGATTGAAACCGACGACCTCATTATCGACGCCGGCACCTGGCATAACCCGTCGCTTTACCGCTCGAAAATGGAAACGCTGCAACGAGCAATCGACAAACACGAGAGCCTGAACATGATGTACGTCGACCGCTATGAAGCGCACACGCACAGGCTGTTCGACCCCTACTGCCGTATTCTCAAGGACGGCCTGTGGTACGTTTACGGCTGGTGTCACTACCGCGAGGATTTTCGATTATTCAAGCTCGCGCGTATAAAGTCGCTTATCGAAACGCACGAGAAATTCGAGCGCAAGCCCTCGGACGTGTACGCAAAGCTCGACGGCAGTTTCGACGATTTTGAAACGGTGAACGTCGAATTCGAGTTTTCATCCACAATCCTGGGCGAAATCGAGGAATGGCTGGGCTTCGACGCCGTGACCGAGCGCGGCTACAAGTACGTCGCGGTGGCGGAGCTGCCCGTAAACCGCGCGACCACCGCCAAGCTTCTCGGCTTCGGCTCGTCGATAAGAATTATCTCGCCTGCTTCCGTCAAAAACGAAATCGCCGACGAGTGCCGCCGCGTGCTTGCGAAAATGTAGGTTTCGGCGCGGTTAAGGGGCGTTTTAATAACGATAAAAACAGCAAAAAAAGTCACGCAAAAAGCCGACGGAATTCGTCCGTCGGCTTTCGTTTCGCGTTCTATATTATTTTTAGGTTCCCCATGCGTTTACTCTGAAAACAGCGCGGTGGAATAGTACCTGTCGCCGCTGTCGGGAAGCAGCACCACCACGGTTTTGCCCGCGTTTTCTTCTCTCTTCGCCACTTCTATCGCGGCGGCGAGCGCGGCTCCCGAGGAAATACCCACGCTTAACGCTTCTTTTTTCGCGAGCAGTCGGGCTTTTTCAAACGCTTCGTCGTCGGAAACGGCGATTATTTCATCGTAGACAGTGCCGTCGAGCGTGTCGGGCACGAAGCCTGCGCCTATGCCCTGAATCTTGTGCTTGCCCGATTTGCCGGCGCTGAGGACGGGCGAGCCCTGCGGCTCCACCGCGACAATTTTCACGTCGGGCTTTTGCGTTTTCAGAAAGTTGCCCACGCCCGAAAGCGTGCCGCCCGTGCCAACGCCGGCAACGAAAACGTCCACTTCGCCGTCGGTGCCGCGGTAAATCTCGGGACCCGTATGCATAAAGTGCGCGCGAGGATTAGCAGGATTGACGAATTGTCCCGGAATAAACGCGTTCGGCGTGGTTTTCGCAAGCTCTTCCGCTTTCGCTATCGCGCCTTTCATTCCGAGCGCGCCGTCGGTAAGCACAACTTTCGCGCCGTAAGCTTTCATCACGTTGCGCCGCTCCACGGACATGGTTTCGGGCATTGTGATAATCACTTCGTAGCCCCTCGCCGAGCCCAACGCCGCAAGCGCGATTCCCGTATTGCCGCTGGTGGGTTCTATTATCACGCTGCCGGGGCGAAGTTCGCCTCTCGATTCCGCGTCCTCAATCATCGCTTTGGCGATTCTGTCCTTGACGCTTCCTGCCGGGTTAAAATACTCGACTTTTGCAATAAGCTTCGCTTTCAGTCCGCACTCTTTCTCGATTTTCCCGAGATGCACCAGCGGCGTGTTTCCGACAAGCTCCGCTACAGATTCGTAAATTTCAGCCATAAATCTCTCCCTTTGAACGCGTTGCGTGTTCTTTTGATTTATAACATAGCGATAAAAGGTATGTTACGGCAACATAATAGCACTGCCGGTGGCGGTTTGTCAATTTTATTTTATGTAGCGGTTTAATTTTCGTAAAGCCGCGCTCTTCGGTTTCTCGCGTTCAGTCGTTTTTTTCAAATCCGTTCGCGGTAGACGTTTTCGGCGGCTGCGACTTTTTTAACGTAGGCGGCGGTTTCGGGAAACTCGATTGAGCCGCCATCGTTCAGCCATTTCCTGACGTTGCCCTCGCCTGCATTGTAAGCCGCGGCGATATTGCGCTTGCCGTCGAAGCGCGACGACAGATAGCTCAGGTACGCGCAGCCGAGCTCGAGGTTGTACTCGGCGTTTACAAGCAGTTCTTCGGAGTAGGCAATGCCGTTTTTATTGGCTATCCACTCGGCGGTGGACGGCATCAGCTGCATCAGTCCTCGCGCGCCCTTACCCGATTTCGCCATGGGGTTAAAGCCGCTCTCCACGCAGACTATCGCCGCCACGAACGCGGAGTCCAGCGAGTATTCGTCGGCTTTTTCACGAATGAGCGAGAAATATCGCTTGGGGTACCTGTTGTCGAGCGCGGCAAAGAACGCGGACGTCGCCAGCACGATTATGACGGAAAACGCCGCCAAAAGCCGCGAAAAGCTTATTTTTTGAGGTCTTTCGTTTCCTCGTAAAATTCGTCCACCCTCTCCTTCAGCCGCTCGAAGCTGTCGTTATTGACGATTACGCCGTCGGCGCGAGTGACGCGCTCGCACTCGGACAGTTGCGAATGTATCATTCGCTCCGCCATGTCGTCGTCAATACTATTATTACGAGCTTTGAGGCGTTTTATGCGTTTATCTTCGTCGGAAACGACGGTGACGACGTAGTCGCACAGCTCGTCGAAGCCGGCTTCAAACATGAGAGGCACGACGAGGTAGACGCGCTCGCGGTCGCTGTCTAAGACGCGCTTTTCGATTTCCGCGCGGATAAGCGGATGCGTAATTTCGTCAAGTTTTTTCAGTTTTTCGGGACTGCCGAACGCGATTTCGCGGAGTTTTACGCGCGACAGCGTTCCGCCCTCAAAAGCCTCTGGAAACGCCTCGTAAAGCAGTTTTTCGCCCGTTGTGCCGGGCGCTATGACCTCTCGCGACACGACGTCGGCGTCGATGACGCACTCGCCTTTTTTGGCGATAAGGTCGGAAACGGTGGTTTTTCCTCCGGCGATGCCGCCGGTAATTCCGATAACGTAGGTATTCTTCATTGGTACTCCGAACATTGTCGCCCGATAACGGGCGAAATCATTTGCCTTTACGGAAGCGGTCCCGAATTTCAGCAGTCAATCCAGCTTTTGCCGTGCTCGACGTCCACCGTGAGCGGCACGCGGAGCTTGACCGCGTTCTCCATGCAGCTGCGCAAAAGCTCTTCTATCTTCTCCACCTCGTCGTCGCGAGCCTCCACTATCAACTCGTCGTGGATTTGCAGGATTAGGTAGGAGTTAGTGCCCTTCAGCTTGTCGTAGACTGCGTTCATCGCGAGCTTGATTATGTCGGCGGCGCTGCCCTGAAGCGGCATGTTCATCGCCGCGCGTTCGCCGAACTGCCGCGTCTGGAAATTGGACGAGTTGAGCTCGGGTATAAAGCGTTTACGCCCCAAAAGCGTGGTCGTGTAGCCCGTTTTTTTTGCGTTTTCCACAATGCCGTCGAGGTACGGCTTGATGCCCTTAAAACGCTCAAAGTACCTTGTCATGTACTTTTTTGCAACGTAGGGCGAACATTTCAGGTTCTGGGCGAGCCCGTACTCGCTTATGCCGTAGATGATGCCGAAGTTGACCGTCTTTGCCTCTCTGCGCATTTTGGACGTGACTTCCGACGGCTTCACCCCGAAGATTTCGGCGGCGGTGCGCGTGTGGATGTCCTCGCCCTCGTTGTATAGCTTCAACATCAGCTCGTCGCCCGAAAAGTGCGCCATCAGTCTGAGCTCGATTTGCGAGTAGTCGGCGGAAACCAGCGTGTAGCCGGGGCGCGCCACAAACAAGCCGCGAAGCTGCTTGCCCTCGTCCTCGCGCACGGGGATATTCTGAAGATTGGGCTCGGCGCTCGACAGCCTGCCCGTCGAGGTCATGGTCTGCTTGTAGTCGGTGTGGATAACGTTGTCGGGCGTGAGAAGCTTGCGTATTCCCTCGACGTAGGTCGAGTTCAGCTTCATCAGCGAGCGGTACTCGAGCGCGTGCCCCACTATTTCGTACTCGCTTTGGAGCGATTCGAGGATATCCGAATTGGTCGAGTGCTTGGCGCCCTTTTTCGGGTACGGGATTTTAAGCTCGTCGAACAGCACGGTCGCAAGCTGGCGCGGCGAATTGACGTTGAATTTTCTACCGGCGAGGCGATAGACGACTTCGGCGATTTCGGCGGCGCGAGCGGTAAATTTCTCGCCCAGCTCGTCAAGCTTGTCGACGTCCACCTTGACTCCGCGCTCCTCCATTGCGAAAAGCACGTCGGTGAGCGGTCGTTCGGCGCGCTCGTAAAGCTCGGTCATGCCCAGCTTTTCCACGTCGTCAAGCAGGCGTTTCCCCAGCGCAAACATGGCGGCGGCAGGATAATTCTTGTCGTAGCCGGCGTTTTCAAGCAGTCCGCCCGGCGTTTCCGCGTCAATTCGCATGTCGACGAGGTACTGAAGCAATTTTACGTCGTCGTAATTCGTTAAATCGTAGCCGCTTTTCGCAAGCTCGTGCTTGAATTTCTTGGCTTCAAACAGGAATTTGTCCTTATTTTTGTCGGCAAAGTACGGCGACAGGGCTTTTATGACCTCGTTATAGCCGAATCCGACGTCCAAAAGCGTGAGTCTGAGCGGCATAAAGTACTCGGTTTTGCCGTCAACCGACGCAGCAATGCCGTCGCTGCTCGCGGCGAACGAGAACGCTTCGGCTTTGTCGAGAACAGCCGTCAATTCTTCAAGCTTTTCTATCGTCACGCGGCTGAAATCGATTTTTTCCGTTTCCTCAGTATGCGCGGTGTCCTCCGCAAACAGTTCGTCGCGCTTTATTATCGATTTGAAGTTGTTGTCTATGAAAAATCTCTTTACCGTGCGCGTAAAGGGAAAATCGAAAGTGAAATCCGTCGTTTTTTCGTCGAGCGGCACGTTTACGTTTATGGTCGCGAGCTCGTAGGACATGCGCGCGGACTGTTCGCCTAACCGCAGTTTTTCGCCGAGCTTCCCGGGAATCTCGAAAACGTGCTCGTACACGCCGTCGAGGCTACCGTACTCTGCGATAAGCCCCGTCGCGGTCTTGTCGCCCACGCCCGGCACGCCCGGGATATTGTCGCTGCTGTCGCCGGCAAGCGACTTGTAGTCTATCACCTGCTTCGGCGTGAGCCCGTAGTCGGCGAAAAGCTGTTTTTCGTCGTACAGCACGGTTTCTGTTATGCCGCGCTTGGTCATCACTACGCTCGTGGTGTCGTCGATTAGCTGAAGGCTGTCGCGGTCGCCCGTGATTATATAGGTCATAACGCTCCGGTCGCGCGAAAGCGTGCCGATAATATCGTCCGCTTCGTATCCTTCCTTTTCTACAATCGATATGTTCATAAGCCTTAGCTGCCGTTTGAGAATGGGCAGCTGCGCGGCGAGCTCGTCCGGCATTTTTTTGCGCGTGGCTTTGTACCCGTCGTACATTTTATGGCGAAACGTGGGCGCAGGCAAATCAAACGCCACGGCGATATATTTCGGCTTGTACTTACCTATCATGCCGATAAGCATGGTCGTAAAGCCGTAAACCGCCTGCGTAGGCTCGCCCTTGTTGTTGGTGAGCGGCGGCAGCGCGTAGAAAGCACGGTTTATAAGACTGTTTCCGTCTATAAGTAATAAATTATCCACGATTTACCGCTCCTCCGTCCTATGTCGACTGCGCCATTCGCGCTACTTAACTATTATACAACCTTTTTTGTAAATTATCAATCATTTGCTTGTCAAAGTCAGCAGTTTATGCTATTATAATAGAGTTGCAAAAACAATATCGTATGCCGCCGTGGTGAAATTGGCAGACGCACGGGACTCAAAATCCCGCGGTAGTGATACCGTGTCGGTTCGAC
>OIGD01000025.1_pt1 | contig 207793 bp, 192 predicted proteins | sample 1582211 | NCBI WGS metagenome assembly OIGD01 (sample SAMN04414078, study PRJEB24778) | human gut metagenome | material: faecal | host: Homo sapiens
TAGATTTAGGTTCTAGTGTCAACAGACGTGCAGGTTCAACTCCTGTTATCCGCATATTTTTTTAGGCTGATGCACTTTTTGTGTGTCAGCTTTTTTTATTTGGAAAATATCAGATTGTGGTGTACAATAAAAAAAACATGTCCGGAAAGGAGGCCAATATGGCAGAGTATGTATTAGAAAACAACATTTTAAAAGTTACGGTGGATTCTAAGGGATGTGAAATAAGAGATGTATTGTGTAAAACGGACAATACACACAGAATGTGGAATGCCAATCCCGAAGGATGGAAAAGAGTTGCACCTGTTCTTTTCCCGCTTATTGGCAAATATAAGGATAACCAAAGCATTTATAATGGAAAAGTATATGAAATGGGTCAGCACGGATTTGCAAGAGATATGGAGTTCACACTTGTTAAACATACTGACGATATGCTGGTTATGAGACTTGAATCCGATGAAAATACTAAAGAAAAATATCCTTTTGATTTTACATTGGAGCTGGAGTATCACCTTATTGACAATGAAATTAAAGAGGTGTACAGAGTAATCAATAAAGATAATGTAATGATGCATTTCAGCATAGGTGGTCATCCGGCTTTTGTAACACCAGAGAATGATGCAAGCATGGCTGGCTGTAAGATAAGATTTGATGCAGACAGAATTACATATCATCTGATAGGAGATTATCAATTAATGGCTAGGGAAGAGTATGAGCTGCCATTAATTAATCATGAATATACAATACAAGAGGACAGCTTTGAAAAAGATGCATTTATAATTGAGGGAAGTCAGGCAGGAACTGTAAGTCTTATAAAAAATGAAAAGCCTTTTGTTACAGTTAGGTTTGATACGCCGGTATTTGGTCTGTGGTCATGCAAATCAAAAAATGTTCCATTTGTATGTATAGAGCCGTGGTATGGAAGAACAGATGCCATAGATTTTACAGGGGAGCTTAAGGACAGGGAATACAGTAATCATCTTGATGCCGGAGAAGTTTTCGAGAAGTCATTTTCAATCTTATTTTATTAATAACATTATTAACATAAAAACAGCGCCGTATGCCATTGTATGCAATATAGCGCTGTTTTTTATGCAAAGTGATTACTTTAAAAACATATGTATTAAACTGTTATTTGCTTTTGTGTATGGCTGGTAGCGCATAGGCAGGTCAAGCCAGCATTTTTTATCTACAATGCTCTTATAGTGTGAAAATGTATCAAATCCGGCTTTTCCGTGATATGAGCCCATGCCGCTTTCACCGAATCCGCCAAAGCCCATATTGGAAGTTGCAAGGTGAATGATTGTATCATTGATACAGCCACCACCGTAATTGCATCTTGAGGTTACATAACGGGCTTCTTTCTTATTCTTAGTGAATATATACAGAGCAAGCGGGTGCATGTGCGCATTAACAGTGTTTACTGCCTCCTCGACAGAGTGAAAGGTAAGTATTGGCATTAGAGGACCAAAAATTTCTTCCTTCATCACAGCATCGTCAAATGTAACATTATCCATTATCGTAGGCTCAATACGCAGTGAATCTGCATCTGATGCACCACCAAGAACGACTTTGCCATTATCGATAAGACCTGATATTCTGTTAAAATGCTTTTCATTAACAATTTTGCCATAATCATTGTTGTTAAGTGGAGAATCTGTAAACTGGCGCTTTGTTTCGTGGATAAGTTCTTTCACAAGCTGGTCCTTGATACTGTCCTGAACATATATGTAATCAGGCGCAACACATGTCTGTCCGCAGTTTAAGAATTTGCCGAATACAATTCTTCTGGCAGCAAGCTTTAAGTCCGCAGATTCTGTTACTATACATGGGCTTTTTCCGCCAAGCTCAAGTGTTACCGGGGTTAAGTATTCAGCGGCTTTGCGCATAACTTCCTTGCCGACAGCCTGGCTTCCTGTGAAGAATATGTAATCAAAATGTTCATTAAGCAGACAGTTATTTTCAGCTCTTCCGCCAGTTACAACAGATACATAAGCAGGGTCAAATACTTCTTTTATTATGAGGCACATAACATCGCTGACATAAGGTGAGTACGCACTTGGTTTAAGAATCGCAGTGTTTCCTGCGGCAATTGCATCAACAAGGGGTTCCATTGTCAGAAGAAATGGATAATTCCAAGGACTCATAATAAGGACAACTCCGCGTGGTGACGGCTTTTTAAAGCTTCTGGAATGAAATTGCGCAAGGGGTGTTGGAACATTTTTCTCTCTGCTGAATTTCCTAATATGTTTTAGCATATAAGATATCTCGCTGAGAGTAAGCCCGACTTCACACATATAACTTTCAAACTGGCTTTTGCCAAGGTCTTTATAGAGAGCATCAAATATTTCATTCTCATGTTTCTTAATTGCCGAATATAGTTTCTTTAAGGCATCAATTCTTACATTTACATCAAGTGTTGTACCTGTAAGAAAGAAATGTCGCTGCGATTGTACAAGTTTATTGATTTGTGTAGCTTCCATATTATACCTCATTTTCATGTGTATTATCTTTCATAAGTTTATAGTAGAACTGTTCAAGTGTCTTAGCGTCCATAAGAACCGGAACAGGGTAGAGAGGGTTAGCCTCTTTGTCAGCATACCCTGCAAGCTTAGGAATATCCTTCTCTTTAATCTCAGGAATTGTATCACCAATGTTAAATCTTGCTTTCATATCTTTGACTGCCTGTATAAATGCTTTGGCAGCAGTCTCATCTGGCATATCCTTATCTGCAACACCGGCGGCAATTGCAAGGTCATGTAGCTTTTTATAGATGGATTCTCCATAGCTTTCAAGAACCATTGGGAGAATTACGGCATTTGCAAGTCCATGAGGAACATTATATTCGCCACCTAGAGAATGTGCAACTGCATGGACATATCCTACATATGATTTAGTGAATGCACATCCGGCATAATAAGCAGCTTTAAGCATATTCTTTCTTGCTGTTGTATCAGAACCGTTAGTGTATGCTCTGTCAAGATTGTTAAATATTAACTCAGTAGCCATAAGTGCATCTTTTCTTGTACCCGGAGTTGTTGAGTTTCCGATGTAGGCTTCAACGGCATGTGTAAGTGCATCCATTCCGGTAGTTGCGGTAATTGAAGCAGGAAGTGTAAGGGTTACTTTCGGGTCAAGGACTGCATATCTTGGAATAAGCGGAAAGTCGTTGATAGCATATTTGTGGCGGGTTGTGGCGTCTACAATTACGGCTGCAAGAGTAGTTTCACTTCCAGTTCCTGCTGTTGTAGGAATTGCAACCAGCAGAGGAAGCTTTGCATGGACCTTAAGGATTCCTCCAAGCTTAGACAGATGTGTCTTAGGTCTTGCAATTCTTACACCAACAGCTTTGGCACAGTCCATGCTTGAACCGCCGCCAAAGCCGATTATGCAGTCACATTTGTTATCTTTATATATGGCAAGTGCCTCTTCCACGGTATCAGTTGTAGGGTTAGCTACAGTTTTATCGTAAACATGGTATTCAATGCCGGCATTGTCGAATACATCTGTAAGCATAGAAAGAATGCCAAGCTTTGCAATTCCAGGATCTGTAATAATTATAGGACATGATTTCTTCTTTTTGTTAAGTACAGATGGAATGTCAGATAATGCACTTACAATTTTAGGCTTCCTGTATGGAAGAAATGGCAGTGCAATCTTGAATACAGTCTGAAAACTTCTGCAGTATATTTTCTTGAAAATGTTCATTGTACACCTCTTTTGAATTTAAAATATTTTGACTACCAAATTATAATACCCGCAGTTCATATTGACAAGGGGTCAGTCAGGGATCTGCAGTCCGGTTCCATCCATATGGAAATTCTCAGTATTAATAAGCTGTGATATGGGCACGATTTCGTAGCCTTGGGACTGCAGCCCGGTTATTACAGATTCGAGAGCTTCGGCTGTATATTTAGCACCGTTGTGCATAAGAATTATGGAACCGTTCTTAAGAGCTTTATGTGTTGTAACGGTCTTAATTATGTTGTCTGTTCCATAGTCCTTCCAGTCAAGGGAATCTACATCCCATTCTATAGGATAGAAGTTACAACCATAGACTGTATCAATAAGTGTTGAATTATAATCACCGTATGGCGGGCGGAACAGGAAGCTCGTATATCCGGTGATTTCTTTTATTTTATTGGCAACAGACATGATTTCATCTTTCTGCTCATTTACAGAAAGTTTACTCATTTCTTTATGGTTCTGGCTGTGATTGCCGAGGTCGTGACCACGGTTATAGATTTCAAGGACCTTATCAGGGTAGCTGTCCACCCAGCCTCCAGTCATGAAAAATGTGGTTTTGATATTATATTTATCAAGAATGTCAAGAATTTTTATAGTATCTTCATCGCCCCATGCGGCGTCAAATGATATGGAAACATATTTTTTGGAGGTATCAAGATTAGTCTTTTTACTAAGGTCAACACAGTATATAGGAAGTTTACGGCTGCCTATGCTGCAATTGCCCATGATTGCGCCGCCGCCAATTCCATTTCCCTGATTGGATGAGTTGTATGGCGGTAATCCGTCGGAATTGGGAGTGTTGTCAGAAGGATGTTGGGTGTCTGATGATTCCGATGTTTCGTTATTGGTTTTAGTTGTTTTTACAATTGAATCTGATGATGTTTTTTTATGTCTTGCGGTTATTATGCCACAGATTACTAAAATGATTATAACGCAGTATATGAATATAATGCGCATTTGTTTATTAGAAAAAAGAGACATACTGATACCTCGGATAATGCTTAGTATCAATATATCTCTTTACATTTTAAAAAATTACTGCTTTTTTCATTACTTAGCAGAAGAACTGCTTTCTGTTGCAGATGTGTCTTTAACAAGACCATCAGGATGGAGTGAAACATTTAATTCACTTGTGCTTTCGTCGTAATCATCGCCAAGAATCTGCTTAACGAGAGTCTGGCAGTATGAAAGGCTGAAATCAGAGCAGCCGGAATCGTTGCGGATTGCGTTGCCTGATGCAAGTGATTCTGTGTAATCACTTAATTTATATGTTGTGATTGCTTTCTGGCCGAAAAGCTTCTGTGTTATAACAGGTGTAAGATTATAATTCTTAACATAACAGCCTGTTTCATCTTTAACAAGTGTCATCTTAGCCATACCGCCTATCATACGGGGCTTCTGGTCCTGATTAGAAACGAAGTTACCAAGTGAATAGTATACAAGCATTTCATGCCCCTTAGTATCAGATACTACCTCGACAGGCTCAAGGACATGAGGATGTGTACCGATAACAACATCAACACCAAGGCTTAAGAAAAGCTGTGTCCAGTAATTCTGGTTAGAATCTGGTGTGTAGACATATTCAGTACCCCAGTGTGGAAGTACAATAACCATATCAGCAAGCTGTTTAGCCTTAGTTACATCTGCTGTAATCTTATCTTTATCAAGCATGTTTACAATATAAGGCTTGGAATCAGGAATAGGAATTCCATTAGTTCCGTATGTGTAGTTAAGGAATGCTATCTTGAAGCCTTCTTTTTCATAAACATATATATTTTCATAGTCTTCCTCTGTTTCGTTGATACCAAGAACAGTAGTATCAGGATGATAAGTTTTCCAGAATGAAAGGCAGTTCTCAACACCCTTAAGCCCCTTGTCTAATGTGTGGTTGGTAGCATGAAGGATAATGTTGAAGCCTGCTTTAACTTCTGCATCACCAAGTGCCCATGGTGAGTTAAATGTTGGATATCCTGTGTAAGCAAAATCAGAACCGCCGAGGATTGTTTCCTGATTAACGATTCTTATGTCTGCAGAGCTTATATCCTTAGCTATGTTAGTGTAGAGGTGGTCGAAGTTGTAAGTTCCATCATCCATAAGACCACTTTTTACAACACCTTCATGCATAAGCATATCACCAATCATCATAAGGTCAACCTCTATAGTCGGAACCTTGGTTGTAGTTTCTTCCTCTGTTGTTGGTTCAGCAGTGGTTTCATTATTCTGGTTATCGGCAACAGAAGGATTATTTTCTTTTTTGTGACTGCCAATAACAGCGGATACGATACCTATAGTTACAACAAAGAGTACAGCAGCAATGATAGCAATGAGTTTTACATTAAGTTCAGAGCGTCTGCGTCTCTTAAGAGGTACATTTGTTTTCTTAGCCATAATTTATCTCCCTTAAAATTATTAATATATGTCTTAAAAAGACGAAATATGCATAACTATGGTACATTAAGAAACAAAATTATTCAAGAAAAATATTAGTATTCTACACAAAGAGATTAAAATGTAGTATATTTATAAAAGCTGGCAATAAGCCACAATAAGAAATATATAATTATAACGGAGGTTTCTTATGAGCAGATACACTAAGGACGATATATTCAGAATGGTTGAAGAAGAGGATGTAGAGTTCATACGTCTTCAGTTTACTGATATTTTTGGAACACTTAAGAATATTGCAATTACTTCAAGCCAGCTTGAGAAGGCACTTGATAACAAATGTATGTTTGACGGTTCTTCTGTTGAAGGCTTTGTAAGAATTGAAGAGTCAGATATGTATCTGTATCCTGACTACGATACATTTGAAATATTCCCATGGAGACCACAGCAGGGAAAGGTTGCAAGACTTATCTGTGATGTGTATACACCAGATGGCAAGCCTTTTGAGGGCGACCCAAGATGGATACTTAAGAAAACTATTAAAGAAGCGAATGAAATGGGATACCGCTTTGATGTCGGTCCAGAATGTGAATTTTTCTTATTCCATACAGATGATAATGGTCTGCCTACGACATTAAGCCATGAGAAAGCTGGATATTTTGATCTCGGACCTAATGACCTGGGCGAGAATATAAGAAGAGACATGGTTCTTACTCTTGAGGAAATGGGATTTGAGATTGAGGCTTCACATCATGAGGTTGCTCCTGCACAGCATGAGATTGATTTTAAATATGATGAGGTTTTAAAGACAGCAGATAATATACAGACATTTAAGATGACAGTTAAGACAATTGCCAAGAGACATGGACTTTATGCAACATTTATGCCAAAGCCAAAGTTTGGTATCAGCGGTTCTGGAATGCATATTAATATGTCACTTGCAACTGAAGAGGGTAAGAATATATTTGCAGATGAGAATGGAAAGATTGGTTTATCAGATGATGCATATCATTTTATTGCTGGTATTATGAAGCACGCAAGAGGTATGTCAGCAATAACTAATCCGCTTGTTAATTCATATAAAAGACTTGTTCCGGGATATGAAGCACCTGTATATATAGCATGGTCAGCAAAGAACAGAAGTCCGCTTATAAGAATACCTGCATCAAGAGGAAATGGAACGAGAGTTGAGTTAAGAAATCCGGATCCTACAGCTAATCCATATCTCGTGCTGGCACTCTGCCTTGCAGCAGGACTTGATGGTATTAAGAATAAGATAGAAGTGCCTGAGAGTGTTGACTGCAATATATATGAGATGACACCTGGCGAGAGAAGGGCAGCAGGAATAGAGAATATGCCGGCAGACCTTAAGGAAGCTGTTGACTGTCTTGTGGCAGATGAATTTTTATGCAGCGTACTTGGAGAACATATTACAACCAAATATGTTGAAGCTAAGATGAAAGAATGGGAAAACTACACAACAAGAGTCTCACAGTGGGAAATTGATGAATATCTCTACAAGTATTGATTAAACATGGTAAAGCGTATGCTAAGTAGAAAAGGAGTTAATTGATGTCCACATTGATTGTAGCATTTCCTAAGTTAGAGGAGGCTAAAGCAGTAAGGAACCTTTTGATTCACAGAGGCTTCGATGTCGCTGTACCATGTACGAGTGGAGCACAGGCAATCAATCAGGCTGATACTTTGTCTGATGGAATCATAATATGCGGATATAAGCTGTCAGATAATATGGTTTATACTGAATTATATGAATATAAGCCAAAGAGCTTTGAGATGTTGTTAGTTGCGTCCCAGAACAGATGGGAAGATTGTCAGGACAATGGAATTGTATGTGCGGCAATGCCAATAAAGGTTAATGACCTTGTGTCAACTATAGAGATGATGCTTCAGGCACAGATAAGGCGTAGAAAGAAATTGCGGTCACAGCCAAGAAAGAGAAGTCCGAAAGAACAGAAGATAATTGATGATGCAAAGCATCTGCTTATGGAAAGAAATAATATGTCAGAGCAGGAAGCATTCAGATATATCCAGAAATGCAGTATGGACAGTGGCAATACAATGGTAGAGTCAGCATCTATGGTAATGGGAATATATCAGGATGTATGACAAATGTGATTTATCACTACATTTATAATATATAGGAAAAGGGAGACGCAGTATGAAGTTTACTAAAATGCATGGAGCAGGCAACGACTACATATACGTAGACTGCACACAATCGGTAATTGATAATCCGTCACAGGTCGCAATTGATCTGAGTGACAGACATTTTGGAATAGGTTCGGATGGACTTATTCTTATTAAGAAGTCAGATAAAGCTGATTTCTTTATGGAGATGTACAACGCAGATGGTTCGCAGGGACAGATGTGTGGCAATGGAATAAGATGTGTTGGAAAGTTCGTATATGACAACGGACTTACAGATAAAACAACAGTTACTATTGATACACTTGCAGGTGTGAAGATACTTGAGCTTAAAACCGGTGCAGATGGCAAGGTTGAGACAGCAAGGGTTAACATGGGCGCACCAATTCTTGAGGCAGCACAGATTCCTGTTGATACGAAGGAACTTAAAGAATATAAAGGCTGTGAGACAGAGACAATTGCCGGACAGGTTGTTAAGACACCTGTTGTGGATGAGACTATTGTTGTAGAAGGTAAGGAGTACAAGGTAACAGCAGTTTCAATGGGTAATCCTCATGCTATTGTTTATCTTGATAAAGATATTGATATTAAGAAATTTGAGATTGAAAAAATCGGACCTTTCTTTGAAAATCACAAAGCATTTCCAGAGAGAATTAATACTGAATTCATTCAGGTTGTAGATAAGAATAATCTTAATATGCGTGTGTGGGAGAGAGGTTCCGGGGAGACACTTGCCTGTGGTACAGGTGCATGTGCGAGCCTTGTTGCAACTGTTCTTAACGGAATGTGCGACACAACAGCAACACTTCATCTTCTTGGAGGTGACTTAAAGATTACATGGGATAAAGATGAGAATACTGTATATCTTGAAGGCCCGGCAAAAACAGTATTTACAGGGGAGGTAGATATTTAATATGATGACAGATATGACAATGGATAATTTTCTTGCGGTTTTATCTTCAAGTGAACCGGTGCCGGGAGGCGGCGGAGCGTGCGGATATGTGGCAGCCGTAGGCATGAGCCTTGGTAATATGGTGCTGGCACTGACTACAGGAAAGAAGAAATACGCAGAGTATCAGGAAGAGATTGAAGAACTTATTGTTAAAGCGACAGACCTTACAAAGAGACTTGCAGAGTGCATGGATAAGGATGCTGAAAGCTTTAAGCCTCTTGCAGCAGCTTATGGTCTTCCTAAGGATACAGAAGAACAGATTAAGGAAAGAGAAGCAATTATGGCAAAGGCACTTGTTACAGCCTCAGAAGCCCCTCTGTCAATGATGGAGCTTATACTTGAAGCCATGAAGCTTATCGACCGTATATCTGTAATTGGAAGCAGAATTGCAATCAGTGATGCAGGTGTTGGCATAACAATGTGTGAGGCTGCAATGAAGGGTGCTTCGCTTAATGTATTTATCAATACAAAGCTTATGAAGGACAGAGAACTTGCTGAAGATATGAACTTTAAGGCAGATAAGATGCTTGCTGAAGCAGCTCAGATTGAAGAAGAAACATTTGGAAGAGTTATGGATGCTGTAAGACCATAGAACAGGATTGCAAAACAAGGAGGCAAATTCCTCTCCTCACCATAGGGTTCGGATTTTGCTTCGCAAAACAAGGAGGAATATATGGAGACACTTAAGGGATTACCGGTTGCTAATGCTATTAATGAGAAGATTATTGAAGAGATGAAGGACTGGAAGGGCGCAATTCCACATCTTGCAATTGTGCGTGTTGGTGAAAGACCAGATGATATGTCATATGAGCGTGGCGCTACCAAGAAGATGGAAAAAGTAGGATTCAGATGTACTTCATATACATTTCCTGCTGATATTGATAATGATACTTTCCAGAAAGAATTTGACAAGATTAATGAAGATGAGGATATTGACGGAATTCTTCTTTTAAGACCTTTGCCAAAGCATCTTGATGAGAAGGCAATTGAGAACAGAATTGCCAGTGTGAAGGATCTGGACGGAATATCACCTATGAATCTTGCAAAGGTATATGCAGGGGATCCGACAGGATATGGTCCATGTACAGCAGAAGCTGTAATTGAGATGTTAGATTATGCAGGAGTTGACTTAAAGGGTAAGAGAGCAGTAGTTATCGGAAGAAGTCTTGTTATCGGTAAGCCGGTTGCGATGATGCTTATGAAGAAGAATGCAACAGTAACAGTGTGTCATACTAAGACAGTTGATATGCCGGGAGTATGTAAGGGCGCTGAGGTGCTTGTTGCGGCAGCAGGCGTTGCAAAGATGGTTGACAAATCATTCGTTGCAGATGGTGCAGTTGTAATTGACGTTGGAATAAATGTTGATGAAGACGGCAATCTGTGTGGTGATGTTGATTTTGAAGATGTTGCAGAGAACGCTTCTGTATGTACACCGGTTCCTGGAGGAGTAGGTTCGGTAACAACATCAGTTCTTGCAAAACATCTGCTTAAGGCAGCTAAGGCAAGAAGAGCATAAAAAGTCCTTGCTTTATTGTACATAAGAATGTATTATAATTTGCGGTATGAATTGGTAGCACCAATTTGCACCGCAAATTTTTATTTATGGAGAAATGTTATGAAATTATTGAGACAGTTTCTTATAATACTGGCTATTTCATTTGTCGGAGAAGCACTTAAATATCTGCTTCCGCTGCCGGTTCCAGCCAGTATATATGGAATGGTGATACTTTTTGTTGGACTTCTTACCGGACTTATAAAGCTTAGCTGGGTAAAAGACGCAGGAAAATTTCTTATAGCTGTAATGCCTGTTATGTTCATTCCGGCAGGAGTAGGACTGATGTCTTCATGGGGGGTATTAAAACCTATGCTCGTGCCGGTGCTTGTTGTTACGGTTGTTGCTATAATTACGGTTATGGCGGTTACAGGTCAGGCTTCACAGATAATCATACGTGCTGACAAGAAGAGAGAATTACGCAAAGCAGAAAGAAATGAGGTTAATACTAATGAATGATTTTTTCAGAGAATCACTTTTTGCAGGAGTCACTTTAAGTCTTTTATCATACTTTATTGGTTCTGTGCTTAAGAAGAAATTCAAGCTTGGAATATTCAATCCATTGCTTATATCAATAATAATAACAATAATAGTACTCGCAGTATCAGGTGTTGATTATGATGTATATAATCAGGGTGTCAGGTATCTTAGCTGGTTTCTTACACCGGCAACTGTATGTCTTGCAATTCCACTGTATGAGCAGTGGAGTCTTCTTAAGAAGAATTACAAGGCAGTTGTTGTTGGAATAGCATCAGGTGTGCTTACAAGTTTAACAACGGTACTTGTGTTATCTAAACTTATGAATCTGAGCCATGCTGAATATGTTACCCTTCTTCCGAAGTCAATAACGACTGCTATTGGTATGGGAGTTTCTGAGGAGCTTGGCGGTTATGTAACAATCACAGTTGCAGTTATTGTTGTAACAGGAGTTCTTGGAAATATATTTGGTGAGCTTATATGTAAAATATTCAGAATAAAAGAACCGATTGCCAAAGGACTTGCGTTAGGATCTGCTGCACATGCGATAGGAACAGCCAAGGCTATGGAAATGGGCGAAATTGAAGGTGCAATGAGCAGTCTTTCGATAGCAGTTGCAGGTATACTTACAGTTGCACTTTCATCATTATTTGCTGGATTTATGTAAAATTAGGAGGCGTTAAACATGATAATCACGATTGCAAGACAATGTGGATGTATGGGAGACCAGATAGGAAAAGCACTGGCAGAGAAATATTTTATACCATTTTATGATAAGGATGCTGTGTGCAGACTTGCGAAAGAAAAAGGCTTGTATGAGAAGTATCCATATTTTTATGGAGAAATGCCTCTTGATATGCTGCTGTATGCTGATACAATGGCAGGTGATGATACAACAGATAATGGAAAAACTCCACGCAAAGCTATGGCTGACATAATCGGTAATGAAAATTGCGTAGTTGTCGGCAGATGCGGAAACAATGCATTCAGACACAGAGAAGATGTTATATCAGTATTTCTCACAGGAAACAAAGAAAAAAGAGCAGAACTTATAGAAAAGAAGCACAATGTCAGCCCTAAGAAAGCAGCTAAGATAGTTGAAGATACAGACCTTAGAAGACGCTCATATCACAATTATTATACAGGTGAAGAATGGGGAAATGCAGAATATTACGATATATGCATAGATGTTTCAAAGGTTGGGGAAGATGGTGCATTAAGACTTATAGAAGCCTATATTAATGAGACAGGGGTGTTATAAGCTGAAACAGGATAATATGAATCAGAAGAAAATATCGCAGGAATACGAAAAGGCAATTCAATATATTTATGAGCTTATGAAAAGCGGGGAGCTTACAATAGGAAGCAGGCTGCCTACTGAACGTGCACTTGCGGAAACACTTGGCATAGGACGCAATTCAACAAGAGAAGCATTAAGTATTATGCATGGAATGGGACTTATAGAACGCCGTCAGGGTTCTGGTAATTATATATCAGAGAATGTTGGTCAGTCTATAAAGCAGATTATATTAATGATGATTGCATTGAAGACTATTACTAAGCGTGAAGTATGCGAATTCCGCCGCATGATGGAAAAGTCAGTGTGTAATGCAGTAATACATACAGGTCTTACGAAAGAACAACAGGAGCGGTTGGAAAGCATGGTTAATCAGATGAGCATGGTAACAGGTGAAAACCTTGTTGATACTGATAAAGCATTTCACGAGGAACTGATTGCAGATACAGGCAACAATCTGTGGATTACACTGATGGAAGCTGTTGTTGAAGTCTACCGCGAATGGATAGATTATGTCATAAAGCATGCAGATGGAATTAAGAAAAAGAAACTTTTAAAGACACATGAAATGATATATGATAGCCTTATAAAGAAGGATATTGAGACACTTAATGCAGCGATTGATGAGCATTACGATATAATTGAGGAGCTGCTGGGATAAAGAAGCCATAACAAGGAGGATATATGAAATACAAAATCGTTGTATTTGATCTGGACGGAACGATACTTAATACATTGGAAGACCTTGCAGATAGTACTAATTATGCACTTTCAGTATTTGACATGCCTGAGAGGACGATTGAAGAAATCAGACATTTTGTTGGCAATGGGATAAGAAAGCTGATGGAAAGAGCTGTACCACAGGGAACACCAGAAAGCATGATAGTTAAGGTACATGAAACATTTACAGAGCATTATAAGAAGCACTGTGCAGATAAGACAAGACCATATGATGGAATAAAAGAACTTATTGAGAATATAAGAAATGCCGGTGTGTACACAGCGGTTGTGTCTAACAAGGCTGATTATGGAGTACAGGCATTATGTAAGGATTATTTTCCGGGACTATTTGATTATGCGGTTGGAGAGAGAGAAGGCATAAGAAGAAAACCATATCCGGACAGCGTTAATGAAGTATTAAGACAGTTTGATGTTGACAGAACACAGGCTGTATATGTCGGGGATTCAGAAGTAGATGTCCAGACAGCGGCTAATGCAGGAATGGATGTATGTATGGTTGGCTGGGGCTTCAGAGATGAAGAATTCTTAAAGGATAATGGGGCTGAGTTTGTTGTACACAGCCCCGAAGAAGCATGGGAATTCATTAATAAGTAATATAATTATATTACGTTATGAAGCAGGGATGACTGCAATTCACAAAGCTGGTGGTTATTGGATTCACGAATCAGTTCTACCAGACCTTTAGTGATTAGCATTGCACCATCCTTGTTAAAATGTGTATTCTCAGAAACAGTTTCTGGCTTGGCGAGTTCTTTTAAGAAATCGTCAGGCCATTTTCCTTTATTGATACCTTTCTTGATAGAGGTATATCTATGTATATTATCATGTCCGATTTTTTCAAAGAGATTAACTGAATAAGAAAACAGGTCAAGTACAGGCGTGCCGGTTTCTTCACCAATCTGGCGCATAGCTCTTATATAGCTGAAATTATTGCCACCGTGGCAGCCGGGAGCGTCCATAATTGTTCCGTCAGCATTGAAAAATGTTCTTGCAGGCGCAGTAACTAACACAGGAACTGCATCATGCTTTCTTGCCATATCAATAAACTGTTTGATGAACCATTTGTAACTGCCCATAGAAGCGTCTTTTGAGTATGGATAGTAAGTGTCATATGGATAAGACTGGTTTATGGCTAGAACACTGTTAAGAACAGCCTGTTTATCAGTTATCGAATCATCGTTATTAAGTGCCTCAATATATTCAGGTGGTATATAATTCGTAGGCATCTTAACTCCTGCTATAACAGGAAATCGACCTGATTCATCTGGTACGCCAAGCGGAGTCTGACGGTTAAACATAGATTTGTAATCCTTTGAATCGTCATCATTATGACAGAACTCTATAAAAAGATAGTCTCCGGACTGAATATGTCTGTCAATCTCTTCAAATCTTCCTTCATTAATAAAAAGTCTTGAACTTCTGCCACCCTTGGCATAGTTAAATACATTTACATCAGGCTTAAAGAAGCGTGGCAGAAACTGTCCCCAGCCTGCAATAAATTCTTCCTCAGTATAATTCTGTACAATCGAGTCTCCAGCAAGATAAATGTTCATACATACCTCCATGTTTTGCGAAGCAAAATACGACTGCCCATGCAGGAGCAGAGATATTGCCTCCTTCGTTTTTTATCAATTATAATCCCAAACGTTTTCACAAACTACATATACTTTGCAATTATATTGATATAAAACAGATAAAAAGAACATGATATTGCACTTGAAATGTAATTTGCTTTATGATATTATTCATGTGTATGAATATCTTAAAGACTATGAAAGAGACTTCTTTTCATGGAACCTGACAGGAAAGCGATGCCACCGACTGAAAGCATACACAGGGAATTGATAAGAGGAACGCTCTGGAGTTGGATGATTGAGCAGCCACGGCTGGGTAGGTCATTCCGTTACACGCGTTAAGTGCAATGAGATGAGAAGCTTAGAACTTTTCAATGCGGGTGGTACCGCGGATAACACAGTTTATTCGCCCCGGGATGTATATTACATCCTGGGGCTTTTTTGCGCGAAAAAGCATTGCAGGATGTTAGGTATTATTATGTTATTTGACAGGACATAACATTTTGCCTGTCCAGAAAAGAAAGGAGATTGCAATGGCAAACATGTACAGAGATGTTAACTTAAGTGAAGTTAATGAAAGTTACATCGGCAAGGAGTTAAAGGTTGCAGGATGGGTTGAGAACATCCGTGACCACGGAGGAGTTTCATTTATCGATTTAAGAGATATGTATGGAGTACTTCAGGTAGTACTTCGTGATACAACATTACTTGATGGTATTCATAAGGAAGAGTGTATCGCTATTGAGGGTATTATGGAGCAGAGAGACGAGGAGACTTATAATCCTAAGATTCCTTCAGGAACAATCGAGCTTGAAGCTAAGAAGATTACAATACTTGGACAGGTATACCAGCAGCTTCCATTTGAAGTACAGACTTCTAAGGAAGTAAGAGAGGATGTACGTCTTAAGTACAGATATCTTGATTTAAGAAACCAGAAGGTTAAGGATAACATGATATTCAGATCAAAGGTTATCGCATTCCTTCGTCAGAAGATGACAGACATGGGATTCCTTGAAATCCAGACACCTATCCTTTGTGCTTCATCACCAGAGGGCGCAAGAGATTATATCGTACCTTCAAGAAAATATAAGGGCAAATTCTATGCTCTTCCACAGGCACCACAGCAGTATAAGCAGTTACTTATGGTATCTGGTTTTGATAAATATTTCCAGATTGCACCTTGCTTCAGAGATGAGGATGCAAGAGCTGACCGTTCACCAGGAGAATTCTATCAGTTAGATTTCGAGATGAGCTTTGCTACACAGGAAGATGTATTCAGAATCGGTGAAGAGGTTCTCACAGAAACATTTGCAAAATTTGCACCAGAAGGATACGAAGTTACACAGGCACCTTATCCAATCATCAGCTACAAGCAGGCAATGCTTGAGTTTGGTTCAGATAAGCCAGATCTTCGTAATCCACTTAGAATTATTGACCTTTCAGAATTCTTTAACAAGTGTACATTCAAGCCTTTCCAGAACAAGACTGTAAGAGCAATCAATGTACATGCAAAGCTTTCAAAGGGACAGCATGAGAAGTTACTTAAGTTCGCTACAGGAATCGGAATGGGCGGACTTGGATACCTTGAGGTTCTTGAAGACGGAAGCTACAAGGGACCAATTGATAAATTTATTCCAGAAGAACTTAAGGGAGAAATCAAAGACCTTGCAGGACTTCAGCCAGGAGATACAATCTTCTTCATCGCTGATAAGGAAGACAGAGCTGCGTACTTCGCAGGACAGATTAGAAATGAACTTGGTGAGAGACTTGACCTCATTGAGAAAAATGCATACAGATTCTGTTATGTTAATGACTTCCCAATGTTTGAAAGAGATCCAGAAACTAAGAAGATTGGATTTACACATAATCCATTCTCAATGCCACAGGGTGGACTTGAGGCACTTAATACAAAAGATCCACTTGATATTCTTGCATACCAGTATGATATCGTCTGCAACGGTGTAGAGTTATCATCAGGAGCAGTCCGTAACCATGACATGCAGATAATGGTTAAGGCATTCGAAATTGCCGGATATGACGAAGAAGTATTAAAGGCAAAATTCGGAGCATTATACAATGCATTCCAGTTTGGTGCACCACCACACGCAGGTATGGCACCAGGTGTTGACCGTATGATTATGCTACTTCGAAATGAAGAGAATATCCGTGAGATAATTCCATTCCCAATGAGCGGAACAGCACAGGATTTAATGTGCGGAGCACCAAATGAGGTAACAGAGCAGCAGCTTAGGGAAGTTCATATTAAGGTTAGGGATTAGGAGGCATACGGACGACTGCAGGATTTTTATAAATTCACCGCAGGCACGCTTTCGCTGCTTGTCGCTCGCAGCGGACACTAAGTGGATTGTGCAACAGAGGTATGGTAAGCAAGCTTCCCAACCTCTTTCGCCCAATCCACTAAGTGCCGGCGGCTCCAAAGCACCTTGCTTGTGAATTTATAAAAAATCCTGCCGTCTGCTCGGTGCCAACAACCGCTAACCTAACATAAACTTTCCTAAGAGAAAGAGTGGAGGTTTTCACTCCCCCCCCCCGACGAGCAAAGCGATGTCGCGTCTCGTTCCGGGGTAGATGTGTGAGCCTGGAGAAATTGGATAAAGCGTGAACAAGACACTTTGGAGCCGCCGGCACTTAGCAAAATCGGCTGGCGGAGTCTGAAAAGCTAGCTTTTCAGACGGAGGTGGCCGATTTCGCTTAGTACCGTTGCGAGCGACAAGTAGCGAAAGCGTGTCTTGTGATGATTTATCCAATTTCTCCAGGCGTATATAACGACAACGAAAGGAGACGCACACATGGCTAATGTAATTAGTGATGAGACAATTGAGTATGTTGGTATCCTTGCCAAGCTTGAACTCTCTGATGAAGAGAAGGAAGCTGCCAAGAAGGATATGGCTAGCATGCTTGATTATATTGACAAGCTCGGTGAGCTTGATACTACAGGGGTAGAACCTATGTCACATGTGTTCCCTGTTAATAATGTAATGAGAGAAGATGTTGTTACTAATGGTGACGGAAGCGAGGCAACTCTTGCTAATGCACCTGAATGTAATGAATCAGGATTTATTGTACCTAAAACTGTTGAATCATAGAAAGGACGCATATGAGTTTATTAGATTATACAGCTGTTGAACTGGCTGCTAAGATTAAAGCGGGTGAGACAACAGCAACAGAGGCTATGGAAGCTGTTATTGCACAGATTGAAAAATCTGAAGATGAGCTTAACTGTTATGTCACATTTGACAAGGAAAAAGCTCTTGCAGCAGCTAAGAAAGCAGATGAGGATATCAAGGCAGGTAAGCTTACAGGACCTTTAGCCGGAGTTCCATTTGCAATCAAAGATAATATGTGTACAGAGGGCATGCTTACTACATGCTCATCAAAGATACTTGGTAATTTCGTTCCAACTTACACAGCAGACGCTGTAGAAAGACTTCAGAATGCAGGAGCTGTAATTATCGGAAAGACTAACATGGATGAATTCGCGATGGGTTCTACAACTGAGACAAGTGCATTTGGTGCAACTAAGAATCCACGCAATCCTGAGCATGTACCTGGTGGTTCATCAGGTGGTTCAGCAGCAGCTGTAGCAGCTAATGAGTGTTTTGCAGCACTTGGTTCTGATACAGGTGGATCAATAAGACAGCCAGCTTCTTACTGTGGTGTTGTAGGCTTAAAGCCAACTTATGGAACAGTTTCACGTTACGGACTTATCGCTTATGGTTCATCATTAGACCAGATTGGACCTTTATGTAAGGATGTAACTGACTGTGCAACTATTATGGAAGCTATCGCAGGCAAGGACGATAAGGACTCAACATCAATTGGAAGAGATGATTATTCATTTACAAAGGCATTAGTTGATGATGTTAAGGGAATGAGAATTGGTATTCCAAGAGATTATTTTGGAGAAGGTCTTGACCCTGAGGTTAAGGAAGCAGTTCTTAATGCTGCCAAAGTTCTTGAGAGCAAGGGCGCAATCGTTGAAGAGTTTGATTTAAGCCTTGTTGAGTACGCAATTCCTACTTATTATACAATCGCAGCAGCAGAAGCAAGCTCTAACCTTGAAAGATTCGATGGTGTTAAATACGGATACAGAACTAAAGAATACGAAGGACTCCACAACATGTACAAGAAGACACGTTCAGAGGGCTTTGGACCAGAGGTTAAGAGAAGAATTATGCTCGGTTCTTTCGTATTAAGTTCAGGATATTATGACGCTTATTATCTTAAGGCATTAAGAGTTAAGGCTCTTATTAAGAAAGCATTTGATGAAGCATTTGCAAAATACGATGTAATTCTTGGACCTGTTGCACCTACAACAGCACCAAAGCTTGGTTCATCACTTTCTGACCCTATTAAAATGTATCTTGGAGATATCTATACTATTTCTGTAAATCTTGCCGGACTTCCGGGACTTTCTGTTCCATGCGGTAAGGACAAGAATGGTCTTCCAATCGGCTTACAGCTTATTGGCGACTGCTTTAAAGAGAATAATATTATCCGTGCAGGCTACGCTTATGAGCAGGCACGAGGAAGATTTGAATAGGAGGGAGGCATAAGTATGAAAGATTATGAAGTTGTAATCGGACTTGAAGTCCATGTTGAATTAGCTACTAAGACAAAGATTTTCTGCGGATGCTCAACTGAGTTTGGCGGAGCACCTAACTCACATACTTGCCCTGTGTGTACAGGTATGCCGGGTTCTCTTCCTGTTCTTAATAAGAAGGTTGTAGAATATGCAGCAGCAGTAGGACTTGCAACTAACTGTACAATTACACAGGACTGCAAGTTTGATAGAAAGAATTATTTCTACCCTGATAACCCACAGAATTATCAGATTTCACAGCTGTATCTTCCAATCTGCCGTAACGGACACGTCGATGTTACATTATCAGATGGAACAGAAAAGACAATAAGAATCCATGAGATTCATATGGAAGAGGACGCAGGAAAGCTTGTTCATGATGAGTGGGAAGGCGTGTCATATGTAGATTATAACCGTTCAGGTGTGCCTCTTATCGAAATCGTTTCTGAACCAGACATGCGTTCAGCAGAAGAAGTTATTGCTTATCTTACTAAGTTAAGAACAACAATCCAGTATCTTGGTGCTTCTGACTGCAAGCTTCAGGAAGGTTCTATGAGAGCCGATGTCAACCTCTCTGTAAGAGAGCGTGGTTCAAGCGAGTTCGGAACAAGAACAGAAACTAAGAACCTCAATTCATTTGCAGCGATTGAAAGAGCAATCAAGGCCGAGACAGCTAGACAGATTGACTTAATCGAAGCAGGCGAGAAGGTTGTACAGGAAACAAGAAGATGGAATGATGACAAGGAATATTCATATGCTATGCGTTCAAAGGAAGATGCACAGGATTACAGATATTTCCCAGATCCAGACCTTGTTCCAATTCACATCAGTGATGAGTATTTAGCAGAGCTTAAGGCAAAACAGCCAGAGTTCAAAGACGAGAAGAAGGCACGTTATATTGAAGAATTCGGACTTCCTGAATACGATGCAGAGATTCTTACAGATTCTAAGAAGTTCACAGAAATCTTTGAGGAAGCTACAGCCATCTGCAATCAGCCAAAGAAGGTTTCTAACTGGATTATGGGTGAGACAATGCGACTCATGAAGGAAGAATCAGCTAAGACTGGAAGAGAATTCAGAGCCGAGGAATTAACATTTTCACCTGAAAGCCTTGCCAAGATTATTACTCTTGTTGAGAAGAAGGAAATCAACAATGCAGCAGCTAAGGAGATATTTGAGCATGTATTTGCAGAAAATGTTGATGTTGACGAATATGTTGAGGAACACGGATTAAAGCAGGTTAATGATGAAGGCGCGCTCAGAGCAACAGTTGAGAAGGTTATCACTGATAACCCACAGTCAGTTGCTGATTATAAGGGTGGCAAGAAGCAGGCAATCGGTTACCTTGTCGGACAGACTATGAAGGCAATGCAGGGTAAAGCTAATCCGGGAATGGTTAATGCTCTTTTACAGGAGCTTTTAAAGTAACACATGAACTTAAAAAATCAGAAGGAGATGTGGAATGAAAAAAGTTAATTTTGATGTAAAACTCCCAGCATTTGTGGAGAGAATAGTATATGTTGATAACTATGGTGCAAGACCATACTGTTACACTATTGAGGATGCATCAAGAAATGCGGATGCGATAAACAGGGCTATTAACTATATTTCAGAGAAGGGCGGCGGAACTGTTGTTATTCCTGAAGGAATCTGGTTTACAGCACCAATTGAGATTAAGAGTGATGTTGAGTTAAGAATTGAGAAAAATGCAATACTTAAATTTTCTAAAGATATTGACCAGTATCCGCTTATTATCACTAACTATGAAGGTCAGGAATGTATAAGAGCAAAGTCACCTATTACAGCTGAAAATGCTATTAACATCGGTATAACAGGTGGCGGTGTTATTGATGGAAGTGGTGATATGTGGCGCCCTGTAAAACAGTTTAAGCTGACTGACAGACAGTGGGAAGCTCTTATGAAAAAGAGCCAGTATATAATTGATACTAAAGGGGGCAGCATATGGATGCCGACAGAAAGCTCATTTAAAGGTAATGAGCATAATATCCAGCTTGACGCTGAGAATGCACTTGAGAAAGCAAGCGAATATTATGATTTCTACAGACCTGTAATGGTAAGCCTTCGTCACTGTAAAAGAATTCTTCTTGATGGCGTAACATTTATGAATTCACCAGCATGGAATATACACCCATTTTTCTGTAAGAATCTTACAGTAAGAAATGTTACGGTGAGCAATCCGTATTATGCGCAGAACGGTGATGGAATTGATGTTGAATCATGCAAGAAGGTTCATATACACAACTGTACATTTGAAACAGGTGATGATGCAATCTGCTTAAAGTCAGGCAAGAATGCCGTCGCAAGACAGATTGAGGGACCTTGTGAGGATGTATATATCCATGATTGTCTCGTTAATGAGGGACATGGTGGCTTCGTTATCGGAAGCGAGATGAGCCGTGGTATTAAAAATGTACTGGTAGAGAATTGTACTTTCCTAGGAACTGATGTCGGAGTCCGCGTGAAGAGCGCACTTGGACGAGGCGGCGTTATCGAAAATATTAACATAAAGAATATTAATATGGTTGATATTAAGGAACAGGCAATTATTCTTACAATGTCATATGTGCTTAATTTGCTTAACAGAGATGAAGAGATTAACGGAATTGACAAGGACGATATTCCTTATTTTAAGAATATTAATTTCGAGGGAATTAACTGCCTCGGAGCTAAGGAAGCAGTTGTTATAGAGCCGTTAAAGGATATGCCTGAGACAATCACTGACATACACATTAAGGATTCATCATTTGTAACAAGTGGTGGGAACCGTGTTGGATGTGACTGCCTTACAAGCGAACAGACAACTTATGAGATAGTATAAAGAAATCCCGGCAGCACTGATATATGTGCTGCTGGGATTTTTAAGTTGTATTTTAATTTTTCTTTTCGGTTTTGTGCATATAAAAACCCCCTTTGAAAATATATTATTTTACGAACTATAATTTAAATACATATTATTTTGAATTAATATTTATGTCGATTAAAATATGAATAATCATAGAAGAATGTATATTCGACTGGGAGAGAATAGTACACTTTAATGAGGTAATGCGCAATGTATTATTGCAAAAGATAAAGTCTATTGATTTTGAAGAGACGCTGGTATATAATATTTTTGTTTGTTTTTAAACCGCATAAACACTACGGTTTGATAACTTTTTAACTAATAATTTTATTAAGAAGAAAAGGATGGATGAACTCATGGGAAAATGTGAATTACTCTATGAAGGAAAAGTAAGAGAAGTATATGATTGCGATGACAAGCTTGTTATGGTTGCTACAGACCGTATCTCAGCATTTGATCACATTTTAAAGAACAAGGTTACAGAAAAGGGAGCAATCCTTACACAGATGTCAAAGTTCTGGTTTGACTATACTAAGGATGTTGTTGCTAACCATATGGTTTCAGTTGATGTTAATGACATGCCAGAGTTCTTCCATAAGGACGAATATATTGGAAGAAGTATGCTTTGCAAGAAGCTTACAATGCTTCCTATCGAGTGTATCGTAAGAGGATATATTACAGGTAGTGGATGGGCAAGCTACAAGGAGAACGGAACAGTCTGTGGAATTAAGCTTCCAGAGGGACTTAAGGAATCAGAGAAGCTTCCTGAACCAATCTACACACCAAGTACTAAGGCTGAGATTGGCGACCATGATGAGAATATTTCATTTGAGAAGAGTATTGAAGTTCTTGAGAAGCAGTTCCCAGGTAAAGGTCTTGAGTATGCTACTAAGATTAAGGATGCAACTATCACTCTTTACAAGAAGTGTGCAGAGTACGCTTTAAGCAAGGGTATTATTATTGCAGATACTAAGTTTGAATTTGGCCTTGATGAGAATGGTGAGGTAGTTATCGGTGATGAGATGCTTACACCAGACAGCTCAAGATTCTGGCCATTAGAAGGATATGAGGCAGGAAAGAGCCAGCCATCATATGACAAGCAGTTTGTAAGAGACTGGTTAAAGGCTAATCCAGACAGTGATTATTTACTTCCAGATGATGTAATCGAGAAGACAGTAGAGAAGTACAAGGAAGCATATAAGCTTCTTACAGGCAAGGATTTTTCCCGCAAATAATCACAGTCGATAAGGAATGGAGAATTATGAATCAGATTGATATTAATGACAGCCACTATGCTGAAGATGAACTTCATGAGGAATGCGGAGTCTTTGGTGTATATGATTTCGATGGCAATGATGTTTCATCTACAATATATTATGGCCTTTTTGCCCTTCAGCACAGAGGACAGGAAAGCTGCGGTATAGCAGTCAGTGATACAGAAGGACCTAAGGGAAAGGTTCTTTCATATAAGGATATGGGACTTGTTAATGAAGTCTTTAATCCTGAAAAGCTTGAAAAGCTTAATGGTAATATAGGTGTCGGACATGTAAGATACTCAACAGCCGGAAGCAGTAGCCGTGAGAATGCTCAGCCACTTGTTCTTAACTATGTTAAGGGAACTCTTGGTATGGCACATAACGGTAATCTTCTTAATGCGGTTGAACTGCGTGAAGAGCTTTCTTATACAGGAGCTATCTTCCAGACAACTATTGATTCAGAGGTTATTGCTTACTTAATCGCAAGAGAAAGACTTAATGTTCCTAATGTTGAGGGAGCAGTGTTAAATGCGATGAAGAAGATTAAGGGTGCTTATTCACTTATCGTAATGAGTCCTAGAAAGCTTATCGGAGCAAGAGACCCATTTGGTTTCAAGCCATTATGTATCGGTAAGAGAGATAATGCATATTTCTTATCATCAGAGACATGTGCACTCGATACTGTAGGTGCAGAGTTTGTAAGAGATGTTGAGCCTGGTGAAGTTGTTACTATCACTAAAGACGGAATCAAGTCTGATAAGTCGCTCTGCCAGAAAAATACAGCAAGATGTATATTTGAATACATATATTTTGCAAGACCAGACAGCAAGATTGACGGAATGGGCGTATATGAGTCAAGAATTAATGCGGGTAGAATCTTAGCAAAGACTCATCCTGTAGAAGCTGATATTGTTGTAGGTGTTCCAGAATCTGGTAATCCGGCAGCACTTGGTTTCTCAATGGAATCAGGAATTCCTTATGGCAATGCATTTATCAAGAATAACTATGTTGGACGAACATTCATCAAGCCTAAGCAGGAACAGAGAGAATCAAGTGTTAAGGTTAAGCTGAATGTACTTAAGGAAGCAGTTGCAGGCAAGAGAGTTGTCATGATTGATGACTCGATTGTACGAGGAACAACAAGTGCAAGAATTGTTAATCTTCTTAAGGCAGCAGGTGCTAAGGAAGTTCATGTAAGAATAAGTTCGCCGGCGTTCCTTCACCCATGTTATTTTGGAACAGATATTCCTTCAGAAGACCAGCTTATCGCATCAGGTCATTCTGTAGATGAAATCTGTGAAATTATCGGAGCAGATTCATTAGGCTATCTTGAGGTTGACAAGTTAAGCGAGATGATATGTGGACAGACAGGTTACTGTGACGCATGTTTTACAGGCAATTATCCAATTGAACCGCCTAAGATTGACATCCGTGGCGAGATGGGCTGATAAAGCGATTGCAGCATGCTGCCTGGAGGACATCTCTGATGTGGCGGTTGGTTGAGGTTTGCTATAGCCGTGTCGCGGACAGTGGATGTGCCTTGAAAGCATAATATTGCTGAATATGAAGGCAATTTCTGGCTGAATACCTATAAGATTAACATATGTGCTGATTTGGTAGGTGTTTTTTAGCAGAATAATAGAATATATGACACAAGATGCCTACTAAAAGCATGGAATATGTTATTTAGTAGGCATTTTTAGTAAAAATGTAGCACTATTATAATAGTCACAAACGAAATTTACCTACTAAATTGCTGAATATGCGACTATTTATAGGTATCATGACAACGAAAGAAGAAAAGCAGGCTACAGAAATTAGCAGTTTCAAACTGCGTATCATGACAACAATTACAAGAAAAAGAGGAACAGGATGAGTTATTTTCCGTTTTTTAGAGAAATAGAAGGGGAGAAATGCCTTGTTATCGGTGGCGGTAAAGTGGCAGCAAGAAAGATAAGCAGGCTGAAGGGATTTGGCGTGAAGATTAAAGTTGTTGCACCGTCTATAGTTTCTGACATAGAGGCTATGGCGCAGTCTTGCGATAATATAAGTGTTGAAAGAAGAATATTCACACCACAAGATATTGAAAATGCGGACTTTGTTATCGCGGCGGCTGGGGAAGAAGTGGATAAAGAAGCTGCAATATTGTGCAAAGAAAAGGGAATTCCTGTAAATGTTGTGGATAACCAGGAGCTGTGTGATTTTATATTTCCTTCACTTGTGCAGAAGGGTGATATGGTTGCAGGCTTTGTTACAGGTGGGAAGAGTCCGCATGTTGCAGTTAAGTTAAGAAGAGATTTTGAAGCAAATGTATCTGATAATATAGAGAGCATATTAGATTATCTTTCAGAGGTCAGGACACTTGCCAAAGAAAAGATAGATGATGACAGAAAAAGAGCAGCATTTATAAGAGAAGTTTCTGAATTCTGCATGAAAGCAGACAGAGTGTGCAGCAGCAAGGAAGAAAATGCATTTTTACAGAAATATCTTGATAATGGAAGCGGGAAGATACTGCCGGGAGCGGCACTTGTTGGTGCAGGCTGCGGTTCATATGAATTAATTACACTCAAAGGTCTGTCAGAGATAAGAAGGGCAGAGGTTATAGTGTATGATGATTTGATTGATGAGCATCTGCTGGAATTTGCACAGGAGAGCTGTGAGCTGATATACGCAGGTAAGAGAAGCGGCAGACATTCTAAGGCACAGGAAGAGATTAATGAACTGCTTGTTGCTAAAGCACTTGAGGGTAAATATATTGTGAGACTGAAAGGCGGAGACCCGTATGTGTTTGGCAGGGGCGGCGAGGAAGCACTTGCGCTCAAAGCACATGGCATACCTGTACATGAAGTTCCGGGGGTTACATCAAGTATCGGTCTGTGTGGAATAGCGGGAATTCCGGTAACACACAGGGGGGCAAGCCGTGGATTTCATGTGATCACAGGACATACGGCTGATAATCTGCCACCGGAGGTTGAGGAAATCAGGTGGAAATCATATGCAAAGCTTGATGAAACATTTGTATTTCTTATGGGATTAAAGAGTATAGACATGATTACGGAAAAGCTGATGAGATATGGAAAGTTGTCAGATACGCCGGTTGCGGTAATTCACGGTGAGAATACAGATGGTACATATGTAAAGCTTGTCGGAACACTTTCGGATATTGCAGCAAAGGTGAAAGAAGTAGACTTCCCATCACCAGCTATTATAGTTGTTGGCGAGGTTGCGTCATTGGAATTGACGGATTAGCAGAAACTTAAGATGCGCTGAAAAGCAGCGCAGGAATAGAGGTTAACATGGATAAAGACAGACTTGACAGACAGATAGAGTTTATAAGAGAGATTGATAAGGAAAAGAGCATTGGCAGACAGACGTATCTGGCGGATGCGTCAAGAAAGGAAGATGACGCTGAGCATGCATGGCATATGGCAATTATGACTGTGCTGTTGTCTGAATATGCCAACGAAAAGATTGATGTGCTCCGCACAATGACAATGCTTCTTATACATGACCTTGTAGAGATAGATGCAGGTGATACTTATGCTTACGATGAGAATGCTAAGAAGACACAGCGTGAAAGAGAGTTAAAATGTGCTGACAGAATATTCAGTATTCTTCCAGAAGACCAGGGGAAATATATGCGTGAATTGTGGGAGGAATTCGAGGCACAGGAAACACCAGAGGCAAAGTTTGCAAGAACTATGGATAACTTCCAGCCGGTAATCTTAAATGATGCTTCAAAGGGGAAGAGCTGGGCAGAAAAGGGAGTTCATCTCAGCCAGATATTAAAGAGAAATGCAAGAACCGCAGAGGGGTCAGAAGAACTCTGGAAATATTCGTATGAAAAATTTATAATGCCTAATGTGAAAAAAGGGAATATTAAAGAGGATTAACTCCTCTTTAATATTCATTGTGGGTGTTCAAGCATAACAACTATGCGGAATTCATGCTTTTCCTCTGAATAAGTATAATTGAGCAGACCATTATATTTATCAGCAATTCGTTTTACACTTTTAAGACCATAACCATGAAGGTGGTTATTATGCTTTCCAGAGTGGAGTCTGCCATCAGAGCCTAACGGAGAGGTGTCACAGGAATTAGCAATGCTTATAAGGTCAGCATTTCCGCCTCTTATGAGAGATACATTACAATCTATGTAAGGTTCATTGCAATGTATTGCAGATTCAATGGCATTATCAAGCAGATTACAGAATATAGAAGTATAATCTTCAGAAGGCAGGTATCCGAGAGTATTTGAACGGATATCTGCCTCAAAATTTATATTACAATTACTACATTTTTCTTTAAAATGTCCTGTTGCAGATAGAATGTTAGGATATTGATTAATAAAAGAAGTGTTAAACAAGTAAATATAATAATATTAGTTGAATAAGATATATTTGTAATATAATGTCATTTCAGACATGAAATATGTCATTTCGAACATGCAGTATTGACTTAATTAAACAAATGTGGTAATAAATAATTAAATATAGCGTCGTTTTATTAGAATGAAGTACAGGAGGTATAAAAAACAAGGCACAAAAATTTGAGAATATTAGATACAGTTTTAAAATTGAAAGCTAATTCTGCATCTTGTATATTCTTATATGAGTCTAAGACACCAGAAAGATTCAAGAAAACAAAGTAATGGAATTGGGGAGAAATTTAATTATTAACTAGTTAATAAAAAGCAAAGCTATTAAAGATGGTGAGCGTAAACTATATGAGTATGCACACATGTATATTATGTATTCTTATGAAGAAGGCAGTTGGTCTTATGTAGTATCAGATATACAACCAGAATTATCTGGGATTAGAACGGGAACTGGATATGCAAAGCCAACTGAAGTTCAAGGAAAAATCAAAAATAATGTTGTAGATTTTACCGTATGGTTGTCATCAGATTATGGATTGACGATGGTAACGGTAAGAGCTGTGGTTGATAATTATGGGGATGTCACTGTATTTATTTTAAACATTTAAAGTATGTTGTTTACCACAATCTGGAAAGTTAAAATATTATTACTTCACAGATTGCGGTTTTTAAATATGGGAGGGTAGTTATGAGAAAAACACTGGTGGCGATTATGATATTATCAGCATGTGCTTTATCAGCATGTGGAAAAAATTATTCTGGAGAGGAAGTTACAACTGTTACTTATGAAAATAAATTTCCAGATTTTGTATATGATAGCAATGATTTTCAGTATTACATAAAAGATAATCATAAGGTGGCGGTAGCGGAAGACGGATATTATTTTGCGAGAAATTATAGTGTTAAGAGTGATAACATGATTAATTCTAAATATTATCAGGATGATTCGAAAGACAAAAAAGGCAATTCAGACGAGAATGCTTATGGAAAAATATTATATTATTATGATGTTAATTCTGAGACGGTTACGCCGTTATGCAGCAAGATAGATTGTAAACATAATAATGTTGAGTGTGAAGCATATTTTGATGCAGGAGGAGAAAATGATGGTGGATTTGTTTATTATAAGCATAGACTATATATGATTTCATATGATGATACATCAGGAACTAAGCTGATATCCTTTGATGAAAATGGACATGACAAAAAGGAATATTGTGTAATTAATGATAATCCGGAATATGTTCCATATGGGGGCGGAACAAATGATTTGTGTATATTTAAAAATGCTGTGTATAGCTGGGGGAAAAGAACAGTTTCAATAGAATCTCAGACAATTGAAATTGTGTTATACAGGACAGATCTTAAAACAAATAAGACAGAAAAGATTATGAGTTATGAAAAATCAGCAGCGCAGAACAGTTATTTAAAAGATTTTGATTGCGATATACAGGCAGTAAAAGATACATTGTATATTAAAACATGTTCATATGATGAGAATGATGATATGTTCATATATACTATATATTGTACACAGGGGGAGAATCTGACAGAACTAATGAAATCATATGCACCAAGAGATTGCAATAAAAGAATTGAAGGAAATGAGTATGCAAGTATTAAAGGCTATGCTGTAAACACAAAATATATATATTATATAGACGAACTTAGCTCAGATAAACTTGATATAGAAGCCGCGTTATTCAGATACAATATAAAAACAGGGGAAAAAGAAAAGATATATGACCTGCCAGATACAATGGCATATGATTTGCAATGTGATGACAATTATATATATATTAACAGAGCGTTATCTTCAGGACAAAGTGGAGAATTATGTATTCTTGATAATGATGCAAAGATAATATATCAAAAAGAATATAATGGATATGCTAATCTTACAGCATGTGATGAAAGATATATAATAATGAGTACAAACGATTCTGAAACAGCATATGATGAGTTTTTGGGAAAAGGAGAAGATGTAAGAGATGTTAATGAAATTAGTCTTTTGATGGTTATGTTGAGAAAGGACGAAATACTCTCTGAAAGTAAAAAATGGGAATTAATGTATAATGGAAAATTCATGCAATAATGGGGCAATTATGTATGGTGGAATTTAAAAGACTGTTAGACAAAAGGTTTGCTATAATTATATTGATTGTTTCTGTTGTCTCTATTATTGTATTTTATCAATTTAATAATACAACAGTAATAGATAACAATACTTATTCAACTAAAACAATTTATATGTATTATAATCAAATGTTAAAAGATTATTATAATAATTGTGCAACGATGGATAAAAAAACAGCAAGCTTTAAGGCAAAAGCAAAAGTATATATGATACTGAATATGGCGGAATGGAAAGTCCTTAAAGATACTGATAAAGAAGTATATGATGCGGGGAGATACGAAGAAAAAATAAATAGATATCGGGAAACAGCTCCAGAAATTTATGACTATTTTATCGAATTGAATGAGGAAAAATTACTGGACGAATATTTAGATAATTCTGATGAAATAAAGGCAGCTCTTAAGCTGTATGATCAGAATATTGAATATGTTAATGGATATTATGAAGATTTAGATAAATATATTGCGCAGGCAGATACAATGCTCCGGTCAGGCATATATTCGGATAAATCATCATTTGCACATATTAATATTTTAAAGTCGAAATATGATATAAAAAAATTATATAATGTATCTGTTAATCTGGATAACAGTGCTGCAATAGAAGCAGTTACATCAGCAAGTTCATATATTAATATATTGATTATTATAGCTGTTATGATTAGCGCATTTCGTTTTTTTGATGACAGAAAGAACGGATTGATATATATGATATATGCATCCAGACATGGAAGAATAGCGCTTTCAGTACAAAGAATTATTACGCTTGCTGTTATAAGTATTTTGAGTACTCTGTTTGTATATATGTGTGTATATTCTGTTGCATTTTACATATATGGTGGACTTGGATTTTTAGGGAATTCCTTACAGAGCTGGCATGCATATTCAACAATAAGTTTTACACATACTAAAGCTGTTTTTGTTTTATATATGATTTTGCTTTCTGCGTTAGCATTTTTTTTAACGGGATTACTGGCTTGGATTATAGCTGGTATATTTAGCAATGTGTCTATAGGAATGGGGATTGTAGTAATTGGATTTTTAACAGAATATATTCTGTATACAAAGATTTCAAGTAAAAGTTCATTAGTGTTCCTTAAGAATATTAACATATGGAGTATGATTTTACCGGAGCATACACTGACTAATTATGCAAATGTTAGATTATGTGGAATTATAACAGATCGGATATATTATATAATTGTTATATGTATTATTGGCATAATTTTATTTTCTGCGATTGGTATATTGGAATCCTGCATTATTAAGGCATCAAGGAAAAGAAGTATATTTGATAATATAAGTGCCAGAATTAATACTATCTGGCAGAAATGCGTTGCACAAATGCCTCTTATTATTATGGAGTTATATAAAATACTCTGGGTAAGAAAGGGCATAGTAGTTGTATTATTTGTTATATATATTGTAAGTATCAGTGGTATAAAAAGAGGGTATATATATGACGAGAATATGATAATTGCAACAAACTATTATAATGAAGCAGAAGGAATGCAATTATCGGAAGAATTATATTGCATAGTAAATAAATATGAAGAAGAAAAAGAATATTGGGATAACAGGTTAATTGATATTTCAAATTCATTTGACATGGAATCAGGAGAGTACAGTAAAGCAGATTTTGATGAAGCAAATAAGCAGGCAGCTTTATATAAGACTGGTCTTGATGAAATACATAGAAATATTAATAATTTGGAAGAACTTAAGAAAAAAGATATAAATGGAACAGTTGTCAAACCATATATTGTTGAAGATATGTTTGGAAAAAGACTGTATGATCATGAAAGCAAATATGCGTTAATCGGGGTTATGAGTCTGGCTTTTTTATTACATGGTATTATGTCTGATGATAAAAGGCAGAATGTGACAGCAATAATTCGTTCTGCAGCATATGGGCGTGGCAAGAGAATATTAACAAAGGCATGTTCAACATGTATTGTTGTGGCAATAGTCTGGGGGATTATATTTATACCTGATATTGTAAATGTTACTCATATGTATGGAGTTAAAGATTATACAATGTTAATACAGGATTATCCTATGTTTGGAGCTATAAAGATTCCAATGTCGTTAGGACAATATATAGCTGTAATCATGATATGGAAGTATATTATAATGGTTGCAATTTCAGCTATTATAGTTTTAATTTCAGATATTTTTGATTATATGCATTCGCTGATAATATCCTTTGCTTTAACAATTACACACATATTGTATATAATAGGATTTAGCAATTTATACTATGTATCTGTAGTAACCCCGTTGCTTGTATCAGAAAATTGGAACAGAACAGGAAATCAATTTAATGGGGTAATAATTGCAGTAATTGGAATTACATGTTGGGGAATTTTATTTTATAGGAATATTAAAGAGAATCACAAGCGGTATAAAGAATTTAAAATAAAGTCATAAATTGCAAACGTAGGTCTGCTATGATATACTTAATTTGTATATAGCCTTGCGATGGCTGAATAATGAATTTTTGATATATGAAAGGCGGATATGAGATGAACGACAGATATCAGACACCACTTGCGGAAAGATACGCAAGCAAGGAAATGCAGTACATTTTCTCTCCTGACATGAAGTTTAAGACATGGAGAAGACTCTGGATTGCATTAGCAGAGACAGAGCATGAACTTGGACTTCCTATCACACAGGAGCAGATTGATGAGTTAAAGGCTCACAAGGATGATATTAACTATGAAGATGCCAAGAGAAGAGAGAAGGAAGTAAGACATGATGTTATGTCACATGTATATGCTTACGGACTTCAGTGCCCTAAGGCTAAAGGTATCATACATCTTGGAGCAACTTCATGCTATGTTGGTGATAATACTGATATCATCATTATGACAGAGGGCTTAAAGCTTGTTCGTAAGAAGCTTGTTAATGTTATTGATGAGCTTTCTAAGTTCGCAGATAAATATAAGGCACAGCCTACACTGGCTTTCACACATTTTCAGCCAGCACAGCCAACTACAGTTGGTAAGAGAGCTACATTATGGCTCAATGAATTAGTTATGGACCTTGAAGACCTTGATTATGTACTCTCTACAATGAAGCTTTTAGGCTGTAAGGGTACAACAGGTACACAGGCATCTTTCCTTGAACTTTTCAACGGAGATCAGGATAAGATCCGCCAGATTGACGGAAAGATTGCAGAAAAGATGGGATTTGACGAATGTGTTCCAGTTTCAGGCCAGACATATTCAAGAAAGGTTGATACAAGAGTACTTAATGTACTTGCAGGAATTGCTGCGAGCGCACACAAGTTCTCTAATGATATCAGATTATTACAGCATCTCAAGGAAGTTGAAGAGCCATTTGAAAAGTCACAGATTGGTTCATCAGCTATGGCTTACAAGCGTAATCCTATGAGAAGTGAGCGTATGGCTTCACTTGCTGATTTCGTTATCAGTGACGCACTTAACCCTGCTATTGTTTCATCTACACAGTGGTTTGAGAGAACACTTGATGATTCAGCTAACAAGAGAATGTCAGTTCCAGAAGGCTTCCTCGCTGTTGACGGAATCCTTGACCTCTACTTGAATGTTGTTGACGGACTTGTTGTATATGATAAGGTTATTATCAAGCACATGATGGCAGAGCTTCCATTCATGGCAACAGAGAATATTATGATGGATGCTGTTAAGGCTGGCGGAGACAGACAGGAGCTTCATGAGAAGATCAGAGAGCTTTCTATGATAGCAGGAAAGAGAGTTAAGCAGGAAGGTCTTGATAATAACCTTCTTGAACTTATTGCAGCAGAGCCAATGTTCGGTGTTACTCTTGAAGAGTTACAGTCAAAGCTTGATCCTATGAAGTATGTTGGCCGTTCTAAGGAACAGGTTGACGAGTATCTTGCTAATGTTATCAAGCCTATTCTTGATTCTAATAAGGAAGAGCTTGGTATGAAGGCAGAGATTAATGTTTAATTAATAATTTGGAGGTGTTATAACATGAAGGTTGTATTAGTTAATGGCAGCAGAAGAGATGCAGGCTGTACATATACAGCACTTTCTGTCGTTGCTAAGGAATTAGAGGCACAGGGAATTGATACTGAGATAGTTGCAGTTGGCAGCAGAGTTGTTAAGGGCGAGCTTGACGCAGTTGTCAAGGAAGTTGGTGCTAAGATAACTGATGCAGACGGACTTATTGTTGGTTCACCTGTTTATTATGCTTCTCCAACAGGAGAGATATTAATGTTCCTCGACAGATTATTTGGTGCATATGGTAACGAGCTTCGTTACAAATGTGGTTCTTCAATTGCATCTGCCCGCCGTGGCGGAACAACATCAACAGTTGATGTGTTGAATAAGTATTTCCAGATTAACCAGATGCCGGTTGTATCATCTAACTATTGGAATATTGTACATGGCAATACACCTGATGAGGTTGTTAAGGACGAAGAAGGCATGCAGACAATGAGACTTTTAGGTCAGAATTTTGCATGGCTTGTTAAGTCAATAGACGCAGCAAAGAAGCAGGGAATTGAGCTTCCACAAGGCGAGAATAAGATTAAGACCAACTATATCAGATAATTTATAATTCTTCATAAATATTTAATGTCATAAGAGGCGTGCTGTATATATAATTATGTATATATAGCACGCCTTTACTGCGCGGGCAGTGATGAGGATAGACAGATATTTAAGGAGTATTGTCGTGAAGTCTTACAATAGGAGAAAACTTATGAAGAGAATAATCCTTGGGGCAGTGATACTGCTTGTGGTACTTATTGCCGCAGTCGTAGCCTGTGCCCTGATAAGTTACCACAAACAGCCAGAGCTTACTGCTGATGAGATTAATCAGCTTGATGAGCAGGGCATATGGAAAGAGAGAACAAGTGCCGAGCGGGCGCGCATTATTGAGGATAATGACGAAGCACTTAAAGAGCGTATAAGAATGATAAGCAACGCCAAGAGCGAGATTATACTCTCTACATTTGACTTCAGGTCAGATGACAGCGGAAAGCTTATGCTTGGAGCGCTTATTGATGCTGCCGACAGAGGCGTATCGGTTAATGTCATAGTTGACGGTGTGTCTGGTTTTACCAAGATGAATGGCAATCCCGATTTTAAGGCACTTGCGTCATCAGACAATGTGAATGTGAAGATATACAACAAGGTCAATCCATTTAAGCCGTGGCAGTCAATGGGAAGGCTTCATGACAAATATGTCATAGCCGACAGAACTAACTACATACTTGGCGGAAGAAATACATTTAACTATTTTCTGGGAGCATATCCGGGACATAAGAATTACGACAGGGATGTGCTTGTGTACTGCGAAAGCCCTGATGAAACCAGCTCTGTGAATGATGTTCTTGCTTATTATGAGAGTGTCTGGAACTATAAGGAGAGCAAAGCATTTTTAAAGAATAACAAATGTGCAGGCAATAAGAAGGTCAAGGCGGCAAGGAAAGAACTGCTTGATAATTACAACATTTATTATGCAGATAACAAAGATTACCTGACTGACACTGATTATACAGATGAAACAGTTGAGGTCAGCAATATAGCACTTCTTAGCAATCCGATAGAATGTGGCGCGAAAAAGCCAGTAGTGTGGTATCAGCTCACGAAGCTCATGGAGCAGGCGGATTCGCAGGTTAAGATACATACGCCTTATATTATCTGCAATGAGTATATGTATGACGGATTAAAGAAGGTATGCGATTCTGTTGAAAATGTGTCACTGATGACTAATTCAGTAGGCAATAATGGCAATCCATTTGGATCAGCAGATTATTATGCACATAAGGATAAGGTGCTTGGCACAGGGCTTGAAGTGTGGGAATATGAAGGCGGATATTCATACCACGGAAAGTCGGTTCTTATAGATGATGATATATCGGTGGTTGGCTCATTTAATATTGATATGAGAAGCGTGTATCTTGATACAGAGCTTATGCTTGTTATTGATAGCAAGGAGATTAATGAACAGCTTGGAGGTGCCATGCAGACGTATGAGCATAGTGCAAGAAAGGCTAATGCTGATGGCACATACGATAATCCATATAATGTGCAGCCTGTAGCGCTTACGCCTAAGAGAGAACGCAGAATGAAGCTGATTAAGAATTTCCTGTTGTGGACGAGGTATTTGTTCTAATTAAAATTTTGTGAAAAAAGTTTTGAAAAAAGTTAAAAAAGTGCTTGACAGATATCACGTTTTAATATTATAATAGCAGAGCAGTTTGCGAGAGAAATCAAGCGAATTGTTCTGAATGTGGGGTCTTAGCTCAGCTGGGAGAGCATCTGCCTTACAAGCAGAGGGTCACAGGTTCGAGCCCTGTAGGCCCCATTTCTTTTAAGACATTCAGCATATAATATGGCGAGATAGCTCAGTTGGCTAGAGCACACGGTTCATACCCGTGGTGTCGTGGGTTCAAATCCCTCTCTCGCTACTAACTAAGAAGTGGAAGCAGGCGATGCTTCCACTTTTTTTGCGCGAGTAGCGATGAGAGAAGCCATGGAAAGTTTACAGCCGTGCTTGCACGGACTGGGAACTTTGTATGGCTTTACGAGGAGCACCGCGACAACGACAGAACGAAGTTCTGGAGTATGAGCTGCTCGCGCAACCCGCGGCGATGAGCCAGCTCACACAGGAGGGGAATAATGACACATTTGCAGGAAGAACTGTTTAAGTTACAGGATATAGCGTACAGGGATTTTCACAGCAGCCTTATGCCGGGGGTAGATAAAGAGGCTGTTATAGGAGTAAGAACTCCGGTTTTAAGAGCATTTGCAAAGAAATTCTCTAAGACAGAAGAGGCAGGGCAGTTTATGAATGAGCTGCCGCACAAATATTATGAAGAAAATAATCTTCATATGATGCTGATTGCACAGATTAAGGATTATGATAAATGTATTAGTGAAACCGAGAAGTTTCTGCCATATATTGATAACTGGGCAACCTGTGATTTACCGCTTCCAAAGTGTTTTGATAATAATAAAGAAGATATTCTTGAAAGGGCGAAGAAGTGGATTGCAGCAGATACCACATATGTTAAAAGATACGGAATGGGCGTTATGATGCGCATGTTCCTTGACGAGGATTTTAAGGAAGAATATATACAGCTTGTTGCAGGTGTTAAGTCAGAGGAGTACTATGTAAATATGATGATTGCATGGTATATGGCTACAGCACTTGCTAAACAGTGGGATGCGGCGATTCCTTATATACAGGAACACAGGCTTTCTGAATGGGTACACAAAAAGTCAATACAGAAGGCTGTAGAGAGTTACCGCATTACACCAGAGCAGAAGGAATATTTAAAGGGTTTAAGATAAGGTTATGAAATCAAATGAAATAGATATGACGACAGGTTCCCTGCCAAAGAAAATATTAATGTATTCAGTTCCGCTTATGTTGTCAAATGTACTGCAGGTTATGTTCAACCTGTGTGATGTGGCGGTAGTTGGTAAATTTGTAGGACCACTGGCACTTGGTGCGGTAGGTTCAACGAGTATAATTATTACATTGACAACCGGAATCCTGCTAGGACTAGCAGGTGGTGTCAATGCTGTAGTTGCGCTGTTTGTGGGGGCTAAGAATAGTGCAAATGTAAAGAAAGCAGTCCACACTTCAATTGTAATATGTATGATTGCGGGACTGCTGCTGCTTTTGTCTGGACTGTTCCTTTCAAGACCGGTGCTGAATCTTATAGGAACTAAGAAAGAACTGATAGATGGTGCAGTTATATATCTTACAATATATCTTCTTGGTTCACCGGCACTTGCCATGTATAACTATGGTAATGCCGTGTTAAGTGCAGTTGGAGATACCAAAAGGCCGCTTGTGTATCTTATTACAGCGGGGATAATTAATGTGGTACTTAATCTGTTCTTTGTAATAGTATGCAGGCTTGGGGTTGTCGGTGTTGCACTGGCAAGTATAATATCACAGTATATATCAGCATTTCTGATACTTAAATTCCTGTTTGGCTGCGGCAGGGATTACGGGCTTTATATAAGAAATATAGGAATAGATTCGCATATAGCAGCGAGAGTGTTAAAGATTGGATTGCCTGCAGCAGTACAGTATTCACTTTTTGCAGTTGCCAATCTGTACATACAGTCGGCAGTCAATTCATTTGACCATGTAGTTGTTGAGGGCAATTCGGCTGCGGCTAATGCTGATAACATTGTGTATGATATGATGGCGGCATTCTATACTGCATGTACAAGCTTTATAGCACAGAATCTTGGAGCAAGAAAGCGTGACAGAATTAGGAAAGCATATCTTGTTACACAGATGTATTCATTTCTTATAGGTGCTGTCCTTGGTGCATTGCTTGTAGTTTTCAGGACACAGTTTCTTAGTCTGCTTACAAGTGATCCGGATGTATTGCATTATGGCTCAATAAGACTTGGGATAATGGGATGCTCTTATTTTATATCCGCATTTATGGATAATGCGGCAGCGGGAGCAAGGGGACTTGGCAGAAGCGTTATACCTACAATAATAGTTATAATGGGCTCTGTTGTGTTCAGAATCGTGTGGGTGTGTACAATATTTGCAAGTATACATACGCTGATGTCACTCTATCTTGTGTATGCGAGTGCGTGGGCATTTACATCTATTATAGGAACGGTGTATTTTATAATTATATATAGAAAAACTTTGAGATAATCACATACATTTTACAAAAACTTTACGAACACGAGATTATGCATTTTACATAACATTGATAACATACCCTCTGCAAGCAGATGCAGAGGGTTTTCTTTTTTGAGACGACTCACATATCATTCGGTCAGGAAACTGATTCAAGCCCCTATGAAAATTTTCTGTTAATGCTTGCAAATAAAAAAGAGGAAGGTAACGAAAGTTATGAGAAAAGGAATTAAAAAGTTACTTACAGTTGCATTAACAGCAACATTAGGCCTTGCAGCATTAGCAGGCTGTGGAACAGGTACATCATCAAATGGAGATGGCTCAGCAAACGGAGGCACAACTAAGGAGCTTTCAGGAAAGATTCAGTTAGCAGGAAGTACATCAATGGAAAAGATGTGTGGTGCTCTCATGGAAGCATTCATGGAAGAATATCCTAATGTAACAGTAACAACAGAATATACAGGTTCAGGCGCAGGTATTGAGTCAGTAACATCAGGAGCAGTTGATATCGGTAACGCTTCAAGAGCTTTATCTGATAAAGAAAAGTCAGCAGGTATTGAGGAAAACATCGTAGCAATTGATGGTATCGCAATGATTACTGATAAGAACAACAAAGTTACTAATGTAACAAAGCAGCAGCTCACAGATATCTACACAGGTAAGATTACTAACTGGAAGGATCTCGGCGGTTCAGACGAAGCTATCGTAGTAATCGGCAGAGAGGCAGCTTCTGGTACAAGAGGAGCATTTGAGGAACTTCTTGAAGTTAAGAATAAATGTGCATATGCACAGGAACTTGACAGTACAGGTGCTGTACTTGCCAAGGTAGCAGCAACTCCAGGTGCAATCGGATATGTTTCATTAGATGTAGTTGATAAGACAGTTGCAGCTTTAAAGCTTGATGGTGTAGATGCAACAGAGGATAACATTAAGGCTGGTAAGTATACACTTTCAAGACCATTTGTAATGGCTACTAAGGGTTCTGTTTCATCACAGAGTGAGCTTGTTCAGACTTGGTTTAACTTCGTAAAGTCTGAAGCTGGTAAGAAGGTTATCAAGGGAGTTGGCTTAATCCTCCCAGAGTAAGCCGGTAAATATAGATTCTGAATGGAGAGATTGACATGGAAGAGGTTATAAATGTTGGTATGAATAGAATAAATAAAACACCAGCAGCTGTTAAGGTAACAGCAAATGGTTCTTTAAAAGGTAATAAAAAGTCAAAGCATGCAAGTGAAAGCGTGGCACGGTTTATATTCCTTATATGTGCGGTAGTAGCTATCCTGGCAGTCTGCTCCATTACTATCTATATGTTCATAAAAGGAACAGAGAGTCTTAAAAGTGTCGGAATAGCAGATTTGCTCTTTAAAACAGTATGGGCACCAACGGCTACACCACCTGCATATGGAATTGTATACATAATTCTTTCTTCAATTGTAGGAACAACACTTGCGATTCTTATCGGTGTTCCAATTGGATTATTAACAGCAGTTTTTTTGACAGAGATAGCAGGGAAAAAACTTGCAGCAGTAGTTCAGCCGGCGGTTGAATTACTTGCAGCAATTCCTTCTGTTATATACGGACTTCTCGGATTAATGCTATTAAACCCCCTCCTTTATAAATTAGAAAAGCATGTATTCGCGAATTCCACAACACATCAGTACACAGGAGGAGCTAACCTCCTGGCTGCAGTGCTGGTGCTTGCAATTATGATACTTCCAACAGTTATCAATATGAGCGCGTCAGCAATCAGGGCAGTACCAATGAATTTGAGAGCAACATCACTTGCTCTTGGAGCAACTAAGATACAGACAATTTTCAAGGTTGTAGTTCCGGCAGCCAAGTCAGGAATTATAACAGGAATCGTTTTAGGTATAGGAAGAGCCTTAGGTGAGGCAATGGCTATTAATCTGGTAGCCGGTGGTTCAGTAAATCTGCCGCTTCCATTCAACTCAGTCAGATTTCTTACAACACAGATTGTAAGTGAGATGAGTTACGCAGATGGAGTACACAGACAGGTTCTTTTCACAGTAGGACTTGTTCTTTACATTTTCATAATGATTATAAATCTGATAATTACATTTATGCAGAAGAAAGGGGAGAAAGCAAATGGATAATCTTAAAGCTAAGAAAAGGCATCCGGAAGAGATTGCAGTATACTCAGCGATATATGTGTGTGCAGCATTTTCAGTTCTCCTGCTTTTAGGAATTATTGTATATGTGTTTGCTAAGGGCGCAAGACGCGTAAACTTGGCATTTCTTACAGGTGTTACATCAATTCTTCATGGAACTGTGGGAATTGCCGGTAATATTTTGAACACATTGATAATAATATTACTTACTATGATAATTACAACGCCAATCGGTGTAGGTGCTGCGATTTATTTAAATGAGTACGCCAAGCCGGGAAAGCTTGTTACAGTTATAATATTTGCAACAGAGACACTTGCAGGAATTCCATCAATTATATTTGGTCTGTTTGGTATGCTTTTCTTCGGACAGTTATGTCACATGGGATATTCACTTCTGACAGGTTCTCTTACACTTACATTAATGGTGCTTCCGCTTGTTACAAGAAACACACAGGAAGCGTTAAAGACTGTACCTGACAGCTTCAGAACAGGAGCGGTAGGTTTAGGCGCAGGTAAATGGTACACAATCAGAACAATTCTTCTTCCGTCAGCAATGCCTGGAATTGTAACAGGAGTAATCCTTGCAATAGGAAGAATTATTGGTGAATCAGCAGCATTGCTTTTTACAGCAGGAAGTGCACATCTTCTTCCAAAGACTTTCGATGCATTTCTTGAAAAAATATTTCATTCGGGCGGAACACTTACAATCCAGCTTTATTTAAGCGCAAGCAAGGGTGAATTTGAGGTGGCATTCGGCATAGCGGTTGTACTTCTTGTAATTGTACTTCTTATTAATTTTGGTACAAAGAGGCTCGCTAAGAAGCTCGAAAAGCACTAATTGGGAGGAATATATGAGTAATAAGATTAAAGTTAAAGTTGAAAATCTGAACCTGTATTACGGTGAAAATCATGCCCTTAAGGATGTGAACATGGATATACAGGAAAATGCAGTGACAGCATTTATCGGACCATCTGGCTGTGGTAAATCAACATTTTTAAAGACATTAAACCGTATGAACGACTTGGTTGACGGTGTAAGAATAGATGGCAAGGTGCTTCTTGATGGTGAGGATATATATGACCCGTCAGTTGATACTACAATCCTTCGAAAGAAGGTTGGAATGGTATTCCAGCAGCCTAATCCTTTCCCAATGAGCATATATGACAATATTGCTTATGGTCCAAGAGTTCACGGTATAAGAGATAAGAAGAGACTCGACCAGATAGTTGAGGAGAGTCTGCGTGGAGCAGCTATATTTGATGAGGTTAAGGATAGATTGAAGAAATCGGCCATGGGTCTTTCAGGTGGACAGCAGCAGAGAATCTGCATTGCAAGAGCGCTTGCCGTACAGCCGGAGGTACTTCTTATGGATGAGCCGACATCAGCTCTTGACCCTATATCTACAGCCAAGATTGAGGAACTGATGGAAGACTTAAAGAAGAAATACACAGTAATCGTGGTAACACATAACATGCAGCAGGCAACGAGAGTTTCGGATCAGACAGCATTTTTCCTTGTAGGGGAGATGGTGGAGTTTGGAGATACTAAGCAGATATTCTCTTACCCGCAGGATAAGAGGACAGAAGATTATATCACAGGAAGGTTTGGATGATGAGAAGTAAATTTGACGAACAGCTTGACAGACTTAATAAAGAAATGATGAAGATGGGCTCTGCAATTGAAGATTCTATACGAAAGGCAGTTGATGCGCTTGTAAAACAGGACGCAGAGCTTGCTAAAAAGGTTATGATTCAGGACGAGGAGATTGACAGGGAGCAGAAGACTATTGAGAGCATCTGCTTTAATCTTCTTATCCAGCAACAGCCGGTTGCCAAGGATTTAAGAACAATTACAGCAGCCCTAAAGATGGTTACTGATATGGAAAGAATTGGTGACCAGGCAGCAGATATCGGCGAGATAACTATTAAACTTGCCAACCAGCCATACATAAAGAAGTTAGAGCACATCAACCAGATGGCTTCTGAGACAATGCTTATGTTAATCAGAAGTATTGAAGCTTATGTTGAGAAGGACATGGACAAGGCAAGAAAAGTTATAGCATATGATGATGTGGTAGATGACCTTTTTGAAAAGGTAAGAGATGACCTTATTGCAATGATACAGGCAGATTCAGCCAATGGTGAGCAGGCTGCAGATCTTCTTATGGTTGCCAAGTATTTTGAGAGAATAGGAGACCATGCAACTAACATTGCAGAATGGGTAATATTTGCTCTTGATACGAAGGGAGGTTTCGATGAAAATGCTTCTGAACATTTGTAAAAATACTCATTTAACTGAAAAGAAATATGAATATCTGTTTCTTCTTCTTAACACCCTTGCATGGTGTGCAATCGGCTTCGTAGTGTGGGCGGTTGTAAGCATATTTGCATTCAGGGGAACGGAATGGATGTTTACATTCGTTGGATATTTCGGACTTATTCCCGGCTTTATCGGCGGGGTTGTTGAGGCCTGGAGGAATGAAAATTAATATTGATTTATTGTGAAATTGGCATAGAATATAAGCAGAGGTGATGTTATGAAGCGTGTATGCTTATATTCTATGCATTTTGTTTTATAAAGCTGCAGAATTTGACGATGACGAGTTACAACAGATATATGCATACATAGGGCAGGAATATAAAGAAGTAAAACTCACAGACATCAATATGCAGAGCTGGTAGTTGAATAATTATCAGTGATATGTTATATTAATCAAGGCGTTGAATTGGGGACACCACTTTTCAAGACCAGCAGGTATGAAGCAAAGAGAATTGATTAGAATCAGTTTACAGGATTCATACAGGCGAACATACAACAGGCGTCGGTAATAATAGATTTCCGGCGTGTTCATATTGTGAATTTTAGAGGCAGAGCCAGCTGGAAAGCGGCTCTGCCTCTTTTTTTGTAAGCAATGAGCCATGCAAGCTGAAATGTGCTTGCACAGATTTCAGCTTATATGGCGAATGCCAATAATGAACAACGAAGGTCGGAGACCGGGAGTTGTGAATTATCAAGGCTCGGGAGTAGCGAAGCTACGGAGAGACTTGGCTTACAAAAAGCGCGAGTAACGAGGAGAGAAGACATGGAAATTTCACAGTCGTGCTTGCACGAACTGTGAAATTTATATGGGTTCTCGAGGAGCACCGCGACAACGACAGGACGAAGTCCTGGAGTGTGAGTTGCTCGCGCAAAAAGGCGAGGAGAAGCCATGCAAGCTGAAATGTGCTTGCACAGATTCAAACGCAAAGAATGGCGGAGAGAAGGAAAGGAGGCACAATGGTACAGATTAATGGAGAACAACAGGATGTTGCACTAGTTGCAGGAAAGACACTTCTTGCTTATGTAACAGAAGCTGGGTATGACCCGGTAGGTATTGTAATTGAGAAGAATATGGAAATAATTCATAGGGAAGATTTTGATAAAGTAAGTATTGAAGACGGAGACGTGATTGAAATATTGCACTTTGTCGGTGGCGGTCAGTTCTGACATAAAGGAACGAGTAAGAGAGTCAGATTGGACGTTAAAGCGTTGGGAAAGCATGAGGAAGTCCAAAATACGAAAGCCTAAACATAATCACAGATAACAGGAGGAAGCAAAGATGGAAAATAAGGCACAGGACAAGAAAGAAGATAAGTTAATATTAGGAGGACATGAGTTCAACAGCAGATTCATATTAGGTTCAGGAAAGTACAATGTGAATCTTATTAAGGCGGCAGTTGAGCAGGGCGGTGCTGAAATTATCACACTTGCTCTTAGACGTGCCAATACAGAGAATAAAGAGAATATTCTTGATTTCATACCGAAGGGAGTAACTCTTCTTCCTAATACTTCAGGAGCAAGAAATGCAGAGGAAGCGGTAAGAATTGCGAGACTCAGCCGTGAGATGGGATGTGGAGATTTTGTAAAGATTGAGATTATGCATGATGCAAAGTATCTTCTCCCAGATAACTATGAGACAGTGAAAGCAACAGAAATACTTGCTAAGGAAGGATTTGTTGTAATGCCATACATGTATCCTGATTTGAATGTGGCAAGAGATTTACAGAATGCCGGAGCTGCCTGCGTTATGCCGCTTGCCTCACCGATTGGAAGCAATAACGGACTTTCAACCAAAGCATTTATACAGATACTTATTGATGAGATTGATCTGCCAATTATCGTGGATGCAGGAATTGGCAAGCCTTCGCAGGCATGTGAGGCAATGGAGATGGGAGCTGCTGCGGTTATGGCTAATACAGCGATTGCGACCGCAGGAAATGTTCCGGCAATGGCAGAGGCGTTTAAGAAGGCTATAGAGGCAGGAAGAAGCGCATATCTTACAGGAATGGGAAGAGTTCTTGCAAGAGGCGGAAGCGCATCTGACCCATTGACAGGATTCTTACGTTAAATGTGGAGAGCAATCCCAAAGGTGCATTGCAAGAGATACTGGCGGGATAATTTCAGCGGAAGCATAACTTCGGAGAAGTATTGCTTGACGAAATATGAGAATATAATAGAAAAGAAGGCAGAATAATGAACGAGGAAAATCAGGTATATTTTATAGATAGTGACCAGCTTCCACCGGCTGCGTTAGAGAGAAAACATAAGTTAGAGCAGGATCCGTCATTCAGAACAGATTACATGAAATATCTTGATGACATGGAAATAATTGATTCAGATATTAAGGATAAAGTCTTAAAGGCAATGGATGAGTATGATTATGATTCATACACAGCCGCAGATGTGGAGAGGGCATTAAGCAAAGATACCTGCAATATAGAGGACTTTAAGGCATTGCTTTCACCAGCCGCAGCACCTTACTTAGAGCAGATGGCAAGAAAAGCAGAGAATGAAACTAAGAAACATTTTGGCAATACAGTGTATATATTTACACCTATCTATATAGCTAATTACTGCCAGAATTACTGCATATACTGTGGATTCAACTGCTACAATAACATTCATAGAAAGAAACTTTCATTCGAGGAAATTGAGCATGAGATGAAAGTTATTGCAGATACGGGAATGGAAGAAATTCTGATACTGACAGGAGAGAGCAGAAAATATTCAGACGTTGAATACATTGGTGAATCAGTTAAGATTGCAAGAAAATATTTCAAGAATATCGGAATTGAGATATATCCTGTAAATGTGGATGAATACCGCTATCTTCATGAATGTGGAGTTGATTATGTGACAGTATTCCAGGAAACTTATAATCCTGTAAAGTATGAGACATTACATTTGTTAGGACATAAGAGAGTATGGCCTTACAGATTTGATGCACAGGAGAGGGCACTTATGGCAGGCATGAGAGGAGCAGGCTTTTCAGCATTGTTAGGACTTGATGATTTCAGAAAAGACGCACTGGCAACAGCACTGCATGTATATTATCTTAACAGAAAATACCCACATGCGGAGTTGAGTCTTAGCTGTCCGAGACTCCGTCCGATAATCAACAATGATAAGATTAATCCAAGAGATGTTGGTGAAAAGCAGTTGTGTCAGGTCCTCTGTGCGTACAGACTGTTTCTGCCATTCGTTGGAATTACAGTTTCAAGCCGTGAGAGTGCGCAGTTTAGAAATGGTATAACCAAGATATGTGCCACTAAAGTTTCAGCGGGTGTCTCAACAGGAATCGGCGACCATGAATCTAAATATACAGGAAAAGAAGATGGTGATGCCGGAGATGAACAGTTTGAAATCAATGATAACCGTTCATTTGACAGAATGTATAAGGATATGGAGGATGGCGGGCTTCAGCCAGTCGTGAATGAATACATTTATGTATAGAAAATATATATGTATAACGAACAGACATCTGGTGAACGGCAGCGGTGGCGCAGAGTGTACCATGGAGGAGTACATTATGCAACTTGAAAAATGTGTGGAACTGCACCCATATGCCATGATACTTCGTGAAAAGGATATGGACAGGCAGGACTACAGGGAACTTGCCAGACACATACAGGTAATGTGCAAGAAAGCTTCTGTTAAAATGTTTGTTCACAGTGATATCAGTGCGGCAAAGTATGCAGACTGTGGAAATGTACATTTTTCAATGGAACATTTTAAACAAATGTGTGAAGAACAGGCTGATGTGATAAAGGGGCTTGATTGTGTGAGCGTGTCGTGCCACAGTATTGAAGAGGCAGTGAATGCTACCCGCGCAGGAGCAGACCAGATTGTGCTTGGAACGATATTTGAGACACAGTGCAAGCCGGGGAAGATGGGTGCAGGACTTAGTTTTCTTAAAGAAGTGTGTAGAGCGGCTCATACTGTTAATCCCACAGTAAAAGTGTTTGCGATTGGAGGAATTAAGCCTGATAACATTAAAAAAGTGCTTGAAGCCGGTGCAGATGGCGGATGTATGATGTCATGGTTTATGCAACATAATTAATATAATAGACAAAGAAAAACTTCTGTGATATAATTTCGCAGAAGTTTTTCTTTTTTAAACTTATTTAAACTTCATTTCGTATAATAATATATAGAACTAAAGAAAGGGCAGAAAATTATATGAAAGACATGTTAAGACTAGGTAATAATGATAGAAAAAAATATATAATTATAAGCGCGACTGCAGTCTTAGTTATAGCGTTAATAACTGTTTCGATAATAGCTGTGCAATTAAAGTATAGTAAGAATAAAAAGAAAAATGTGGAAGAAACAACTGTGCATACAATGATGGTGCAGGAAACTACAGTGCAAGAGACTCCAGAAGAGGATACAACGCAGGAAGAGAGTGCAGAAGTAGTAGACAGGGAAGTGGTTGAAGAATTTTTTGAAAATGAGATATCAACAGAAAATGAGGAGGCATTTCAACTTCCGCCAAGGCAGCTTACGGACGAGTTTATCCCATATGATGGACAGAAGAGAGAAATAACATGCTATGGGGATAGTATGATGGCTGGAGCAGGAAGTGCAACTGAAGGAAAAGTAAATGGCATTGATATATATGGGTGGACTACACCTGTTACAATAGAAAAAATGACTAATATACCAACACATAATCTTGGAGGGTCAGGAGAAGATTCCAGTTATATTACTTTCCGTGCTGGCGGAACTAAAGTGTATATAGACAGGGATATTACAATAAGTGAGACTGACTCAGCAATAGCACGTATTATAGATGAAGATGGAAATGTGTTTAAAGCGGATGATTATAGTGGATACGGATTTGATTATGATCCTTATCCAGGAGATATGTATATAAATGGTTATTTATGTGATGTTGATAATGCAGAAGATGGATATGTAAGTATAAAGCTTACAAAGGGATATGCGGCATATGATAATAGGGCAGATTATAGCGTTGTTATATATGAAAGTGAAACTGATACATATTCAAGACAGGGAGCAGATATAAAAGCAGAGAGTGATATAGTAACAGAATATGACACAGTGATAAAAGAAACAGAGTCACAAACATCTGGTGAAAAACCAATGGAGAAACCAACAGAAAATGTGACCGAAAAACCAACGGAGAAACCAACAGATACTTCTGGTATGGAAAAAGTTACAATTTCTGGCGGAACACAGGCAATGACAAGGGCATCACAGGAAAGAAGTGCCAAAGATATATTGATACTCGAAATGGGAAGTAATGGCGGCTGGGAAAATGATTATCAGCAGCTTATTCTTCAATATGATAATATAATACTTAATTCTGGATGCAAATATTATATAGTACTCGGAGATACGGATGATCCGGCTGATTCAGTAGATGTTAATCAGGGAGAGTATGGAGAAGACGGTAATTATGTGGGAATCGGTGATACAGCATGGGAAGCAGCCTTAAGAGAAGCATATGGCGAGCATTTTTTTAATACGAGAACATATATGATTCAGAATGGATTAAGTGACTGCGGACTTGATACAACAACAGATGACCTTGAGAATTTCAAGAAAGGTAATATATCTGAACAATTAAGATATGACTGGACACATTTTAACTGTTATGGATATTATTCAAAGGGAATTGGTGTATACAAGAAAGGTGTAGAACTAGGATACTGGAGTTAGAATTTTACAAGAATTATACATGAATATGATTACACCTTTTACATGATATGGTTATTATAAGTATGCATTGAAGGGGTGGACAGCCAAAAGACGGGGATGGCTGTGATTCCCTGACATGTAAGCCTATTAACCATGAATGAAGAAAGGTGGTAATCATATGGAAGTAGCTATAAACAACATAGACAAGGTGAGAAAGTTTGTAGATATTGTATCAAGATTTGACTGCGACATTGATTTAGTAAGCGGACATACAATGGTAGATGCGAAGTCGATACTTGGAATATTTAGTCTTAACATTATGAAGCCAATGATGATGATTATTCATGATGATGAGGATAAGGCGCAGATAATAAGAAACAGCCTTAAAGCATTCGCAGCGTAAGCTGCTTTTTTTATGCCTTGAGGCTGTTTTTATTACAATTACTTTACATATGTTTTACATAACCCCGATAGTGGATTTTACATACCAGTGTGACAATAAAATTATTGCCAAAGAAAAGATGTGGTTAAAAGAAAAAATGAGGAATGATATGAAATTCACAGAAATTAAGAAAAAGTTTTTTGACTATTTTCGGGAAAAGGAGAACGGGGCAATGAGCATAAACACTAAAGAAACAACACAGAGAGCATGTTACACAAACAGGGAGCTGTCATGGCTTGCATTTAATGAGAGAGTGTTAAATGAAGCAGCTAATCCTAAAGTTCCACTTGCGGAAAGACTTACATTTGCATCAATATACCAGACTAATCTGGATGAATTCTTTATGGTACGCGTTGGAACGCTTATGATGCAGATGCAGCTTCAGGAAAAGGAAAGAGACAATAAAACCGGAATGACAAGCGAAGAGCAGGTAAAAGCTATTCTTGATAAGGTTAGTGAGCTTGAGAAGAAAAAGGGCAGAGTGTATGAACAGCTTATGGGAGAACTTGAGACAGCCGGGATAAGAATAATTAATTTTAATAAGCTGTCTAATGATGAAGGTGCAATGCTGGAGGAATATTTTGATATGCATATAGCACCATTTCTTTCACCTATGATAATAGGACAGCAGCAGCCATTTCCTTTTCTTGCAAATAAGCAGTTATATGCAATTGTGCTTATGAAGACTAAGAAGGGTAAGAATAAAATAGGAATAGTACCTTGTTCAAACAGTGTATTTAAGAGACTTATAGAAATTCCTACAAGACCAGGAACATTTATGCTTTCTGAAGAATTGATTCTGCATTTTGTATCAAAGCTGTATGAGAAGTATGAAATACTGGAAAAATCAGTTATGAGAGTTATTAGAAATGCAGATATAGATGCTGGTTCATTTGATGATGAGGACCTTGATTACAGAAATATGATGGAACATATGGTTAAGCAGAGAAACAGGCTTAATCCGGTATGTGTCCAGTTAAACAGAAAAATAAACGACAAAGCAAAGAAAAAGCTCACAGATTATCTTGAAATAGGTGCAAAACACCTGATTGAAGAGAGAACTCCACTGGATATGTCATTTGTATTCCAGCTGCAGAATGTGTTAAAGAATAAGCCTGAGCTTTTTTATAAGAAAAGAGTTCCACAGCCAAGTAAAGAAATCAGTATGAATGAAAAGATAATTCCGCAGATTGAGAAGAAGGATGTTGTTCTTTCATACCCATTTGAGAGTATGAGACCATTCATATCTATGTTAGAGGAAGCAGCCAGTGACCCGACTGTTGTATCAATAAAGATGACTCTTTACAGAGTTGCTGACAGAAGTAAGATAGTTGAGACTCTTATTGAAGCGGCTGAAAATGGTAAAGAAGTTATTGTTCTTGTGGAGCTGAGAGCCAGATTTGATGAGGCTAATAATATTGAAATGTCTAAGAGGCTCGAGGAGGCTGGATGCCAGCTTTTATATGGTCTGGGTGAGTATAAGGTGCACTCAAAGTTATGCCTTATAACACGTTCGGTTAATAATACATTTTCATATATAACACAGATAGGAACAGGCAATTATAATGAAAAGACTTCAAGATTATATACAGATCTGTCACTTGTTACAGCTAATGAGGAGATAGGTGCGGATGCGGCTGCAGTATTTGCTGCTTTGCAGAAGGGAGAAACGGTGGATAGTTCTAACCAGCTTCTTGTTGCACCAAACTGCCTGCAGAACAGAATTCTTTCAATGATAGATGAGCAGATTGATAAGGTAAAGAACGGTGAAGAGGGATATGTTGGAGTTAAGATTAATTCCCTTACAGACAAGATTATTATTGAGAAATTAATTGAAGCTTCACAGGCAGGTGTTAAAATAGATCTTGAAGTAAGAGGAATATGCTGTATAAAGCCGGGAGTTAAAGGCTATACAGATAATATCCGCGTGGTAAGTGTTGTTGGACGTTTCCTTGAGCATTCAAGAATATATCGTTTTGGAAGAGGAGATGACCAGAAGATATATATTGCATCGGCAGATTTTATGACAAGAAATACGACAAGACGTGTTGAGGTTGCTGCACCTGTGCTTGATAAGCATTGTCAGGAACGCATAATTCATATATTTGATCTTATTATGCAGGATGACGAGAAAGGCAAAGAGCAGAATAGTGATGGGGTATACTGTGACAGACATATTAATAATCCTAAGATTGATTCACAGGAAACTCTATATGAAGAAAGCTATGAAGCGGCAGCCAGTGCAGAATAATTAAGAAAATGGAGGCTAACAGGTATGAAGATAGGTATGCTTACAAGTGGTGGAGACTGCCAGTCTCTTAATGCGGCAATGAGAGGTGTTGCCAAAACTTTGTATAATAATACAAATGATGTTGAAATATACGGATTTCTTGATGGTTACAAAGGAATGATTACTAAGAATTACAAACTGATGAAAGAAGAGGATTTCAGTGGGATTCTCACAGAGGGAGGAACAATTCTTGGAACTTCCAGAACACCTTTCAAATATATCAATGAGCCTGATGAGGAAGGACGCGATAAGGTTGCAGGCATGATTAAGACTTATAAGGATTTAAAACTCGACTGCCTGGTAATGCTTGGCGGAAACGGTTCACATAAGACTGCGGCTCTTTTATCGCAGAAGGGTTTAAATGTCGTTACTCTTCCTAAGACTATTGATAATGATATAGAAGGAACTGAGATGAGCTTTGGATTTCAGTCAGCTATAGATGTTGCGACAAGAACTATAGATGAGATTCATACAACGGCAGCCTCACACAGCAGAGTGTTTATTGTTGAGATTATGGGACATAAAACAGGCTGGCTGACATTGCATTCAGGAATTGCAGGCGGTGCTGATATCATACTTATACCTGAAATTCCATATAATGTTGATGAGGTGTTGAATACAATCAGAAAGCGTGAAAAGCAGGGTAAGAAATTTACTATAATCGCAATGGCTGAGGGTGCAATATCAGATGAGGATGCAAAGCTGTCAAAGAAAGAGCTGAAAGAAAAGAGAAAGACATATACATTTCCATCGGTAGCATATCAGTTGAGTGATGAGCTGCAGAAAAAAGCTGGTCAGGAGGTAAGAGTAACAATTCCCGGACATGTTCAGCGTGGCGGAATTCCAAGTGCATCTGACAGAACACTGGCAACAAGAATAGGCGTTGAGGCTGCAGGACTTATATTAAGAAAAGATTATGGCAATATGGTATGCATCAAAGATGGAAAGTTCTCTAAGATACCACTTGAAGAGGTTGCAGGTAAAACGAAGATGGTTAACGTAGATAATGAACTTATAAGACAGGCTGAAAGCTTAGGCATTAGTCTTGGCAGAAAGGCATAAGTGGTATATAATACAAAGCAAATGCTTCAGGAAAGAAGGGGAATGCTTTGAAGAAATCAGACAGACTAAAGATAGTTATTCTTGGAATAACTGGATTACTTATTCTTATTGGAACCGGAATATTTATATTCATAGGACAGAGTATATGTACCATGGCTGGTGTAGGGCTTTTTGTTATTGTGTGTCTTGGAATGGTTGTTGTTGCAGGAAAGAAAGATGACCAGACAGAAACAATAGAACAGCTTAACCAGACAGTATCTGAACAGAGCAGAAGGATAATGAACACTGAGGGGCAGCTTGCAAGATATAAGAGAGAACTTGCAGAGGCGACTGGTAAGAATGAAGCATAATAATTAAATATTAAGGAGATAGTCATGTTACTAGAGATTTTAAAGGCAATTCTTTTCGGTATAGTCGAAGGAATTACAGAATGGTTGCCTATAAGCAGCACAGGGCATATGATTCTGCTTGACCAGGTAGTCAAACTTAATGTATCCGCAGATTTTTATAAGATGTTTCAGGTAGTTATCCAGCTTGGAGCAATAATGGCCGTAGTTATATTATTCTGGAATAAATTATGGCCTTTTTATATGAAGAAGACTAAGAGTGGTAAGAAAGCAGCTTGGAAAGATGGCGCACTTGCAATGTGGATTAAGATTATTATTGCATGTATTCCGGCAGCGATTGTCGGATTGATTTTCGATGATAAGATAGATGAATTATTCTATCATCCAATCCCTGTTGCTATTGCACTTATCGCTGTAGGTATAGTTTTTATAGTTGTGGAGAATGCAAAGAAAGGCAGCAGGCCAGCAATCGGAAGTATAGGTGAGATAACTTATAAGGCAGCAATAATAATAGGTCTGTTCCAGCTTATAGCAGCAGTATTTCCAGGTACATCAAGATCAGGTGCAACAATTATCGGAGCACTCATAATCGGAGTATCAAGAAGCGTTGCGGCTGAATTTACATTTTTCCTTGCGGTACCTGTAATGTTCGGAGCAAGTCTTTTAAAGATTGCTAAATATGCTGCTGTGGGAATGGCTATGACAGGAACAGAGTGGGTTGTCCTCATTGTAGGCTGCCTTGTTGCGTTCTTTGTATCAGTATTCGTAATCAAGTTCCTTATGGGATACATCAAGAAGCATGATTTCAAGGTGTTCGGTGTGTACAGAATAATTCTTGGTATAGCAGTTATTGCACTCAGCTTTGTATTGTTTTAATTCTAATACACTTCAAGGTATGAATTGTATACATAACCGCTTGTACCATTATAATCAATAAGGGTGTAATAAGCACCAACAGATAATATAGAACCGGTAGTCCCTCCTGGCACAACTGCAAAGGAGTGGCTGCCGTTTTTGTCTTTATGCATATTGACATAGGAAGCACCTGTCACACGGTAACTTTTAAGAGCAGATGTATTGGTTATGCGTCCATTTGCAAATGTATACGATGGCTGGGCGGCTGTTTCAGGCTGTGTGCTTTGGACTTCAGTCTGAACGGTTTCTGGCTCGGAGGATTCACAGGATGTTTCAGATGCTACAGTTGTTGCCTCAGTTTCAGTCACGACGGTGGATTCCTGTTTTGTTACATCCTGAGAAGAAGCAGTTTCTTTAACTGTTACAGCAGGCGTTGTCTTAGACACAGTTTCTGAACTTACATCTTTAACAGTAACTGGCTGGGTTTCAGAATTGCTGGCAGTGTGAATGTTTTTTTCAAGACCTCCACCGGCAAAACCGATGTTTTCAAAGATGACAACTCCGGCTATAATTATTACAAGATATATACCCAAAAATATTTTAACAATAAGATTATTGATTTTCATTGTGACTAAAGACCTCATATTTTTCTATAATAAATTAATATTAGTTCTTTTTATGGGGCAGGTCAATAAAAAAAGTGATAATCCGGAGGTATAAAATGAACATAATAGGTCACATTTCAACAGATTTTCCAACAAAATTTGGGATTCCAAGACAGAGTGGATTGATAGAGGAATTAAAAGGTGTCATAACATTTGAACCAGAATACAGACAACCAGAGGCTTTCAGGGGATTGGAGGATTTTTCACATATATGGGTTTTATGGCAGTTTTCCAAGTCGCAGAAGAAAACTATAGCGTCAACGGTAACTCCTCCAAGACTTGGAGGGAAAGTACGAATGGGAGTGTTTGCAACAAGGTCACCGTTCAGACCGAATGATATTGGGATGTCATGTGTGAAATTAGAGCACATAGAATATACGGCAGATAAAGGACCGGTACTATTCGTTTCAGGGGTGGATATGGTTGATGGCACGCCGATATACGATATCAAGCCGTATGTAAAATTCACAGACTCACACCCAGAGGCAAAAGAAGGATTTACGGCAGCCACTTATAACAGAAATCTTAAAGTGATATTTCCATCAGACCTGCTTGCAATAATGCCGGAAAACAAACAGACAGCAGCGGTTAAAATATTAGAGCAGGACCCAAGACCGGCTTATGATACAGACGAGTCAAGGGCTTATGGGGTAACATTTTCAGGCTTTGATATCAGATTCAAGATGCATGGGGATGTGCTGACTGTGTTTGAAGTGGTGGATATTGAGGCGGCTGGTGGATATAAGAAGGTAAAGTGAGCTGGTGTCAATTTCACTTGATAATCCAGCTAAAATGTGCTTTACTTATATGGACTAGGTAAACAATTAATGTTGCAATCAAGATTAAGGAGGAGCTATATGAGAGTTGGAATGGGATATGATGTTCATAAACTGGTTAAAGACCGTAAGCTTATCATGGGCGGAGTTGAGATTCCATATGAATTAGGTCTGCTTGGACACTCTGATGCAGATGTGCTTCTTCATGCCATTATGGATGCATTACTGGGTGCGGCTGCACTTGGAGATATAGGAAAGCATTTCCCGGATACAGATGACAGATACAAGGGAATATCAAGTATCAAGCTTCTGGAAGAGGTTGGAAAGAAGATAGATGAGGCTAATTATATTATAGAAAATATTGATGCTACTATTATTGCACAAAAGCCTAAGATGCGCCCATATATTGATGATATGAGAAAGAATATCGCAGATGCTTTAAAGATTGATGTTGACAGAGTCAATGTTAAGGCTACTACAGAAGAGGGACTTGGATTTACCGGAAGTGGAGAGGGTATTTCTTCACAGGCAATATGCTCACTTAATTCTGTTTCTAATTATATATACGGCGCGGCTGATATGACAAACTGTAGACCTGACTGTGGTGGCTGCATGGGCTGTCAGAACAAATAGAACTGACAATACATTCGCAGATTTAATTCATATAATATAATTAAGAATAGAAAAGTCAGGATTAACAGATTATGAAATATAGAGATTATGTAAAGCAGGAAATAGCAGTAATAAAGGACAGAGACCCTGCTATTAAGTCGGATAAAGAGGTATATCTTTATCCTAGTTTTAAGGCAATACTTAAATATAGAAAAGCCCATAAGTTATATCTTAAGGGCGAATATTACAAGGCGAGAAAGATTTCACAGAAAACTGCAAGACAGACTGGAATTGAGATACATCCGGGAGCGCAGATTGGCGAAGGACTTTTTATTGACCATGGACATGGAGTTGTTATCGGAGAGACAGCTATTATCGGTAACAATGTAACACTTTATCAGGGCGTTACACTTGGAGGAACAGGCAAGGAGCAGGGTAAGAGACATCCTACTCTTGGAGATAATATTATGGTAGGAGCAGGAGCAAAGATTCTTGGCTCAGTTACCATAGGTGATAACTGCAAGATTGGTGCGGGTTCTGTTGTATTAAAGGATGTGCCAGCGAATTCTACAGTGGTTGGTGTTCCAGGAAGAGTTGTTATTCAGGACAGCGTAAGACTGTTTGATGATTTAGACCAGATACATCTTCCAGATCCTGTTATGCAGGATATCGAGAACTTAAAGCAGGAGAATGCAAGACTTAAGAAGAGACTTGCACACCTTGAGAACAGCGTCAATGAAAGTCGCAGCTCGTATGATGATAACTAAAGTGTGATTATGAAAGGAAATCTGACATGAGGATTTATAATACTTTATCCAGAAGAAAAGAAGAGTTTAAGCCATTAGAAGAAGGTAAGGTTAAAATGTATGTCTGCGGACCTACTGTATACAACCTTATTCATATTGGTAACGCAAGACCTATGATTGTATTTGATACAGTAAGAAGATATCTTGAGTACAAGGGATATGATGTTAATTATGTATCTAACTTTACAGATGTAGACGACAAGATTATTAAGAAAGCTAATGAAGAAGGTGTATCTGCTGAGGAGATTTCAACAAGATATATTGCTGAATGTAAGAAGGATATGGAGGGCATGAATATTAAGCCCGCAACAACACATCCTCTTGCAACTCAGGAAATCGGCGGAATGATTGATATGATACAGACTCTTATTGACAAGGGTTATGCTTATGAAGTCAATGGAACTGTATACTACAGAACAAGAAAGTTTGCAGAATACGGGAAGTTATCTAAGAAGAATATTGACGACTTGGAGGCAGGACACAGAGATGAGGCACATAGTCTTAAGGTTACAGGTGAGGATGAGAAGGAAGACCCACTTGATTTCGTTCTCTGGAAGCCTAAGAAAGAAGGAGAGCCATCTTGGCCATCACCTTGGAGTGACGGAAGACCGGGTTGGCATATTGAATGCTCTGTTATGTCTAAGAAGTATCTTGCTGACGAAATCGATATTCATGCAGGTGGAGAGGATTTAATATTCCCTCACCATGAGAATGAGATTGCACAGTCAGAGGCAGCTAATGGAGTACCATTCTCTAAGTACTGGATGCACAATGCATTTCTTAATATTGATAACAAGAAGATGTCTAAGTCTTTAGGCAATTTCTTTACAGTAAGAGATATAAGCAGGGAATATGACCTTGAAGTGTTAAGATTCTTCATGTTAAGCGCACATTACCGCAATCCTGTTAATTTCAGCCATGACCTTATGGAATCAGCAAAGAACGGATTAGACAGAATCTTAACTGCAGTTGATAATTTAAGACATCTGTCAGAGAATGCCAAAGATGTTACAATGACAGAGGATGAGAAGAAGATAATAGCTTCTATAGATGACATTTATAAGAAATTCGAAGATTCAATGGACGATGATTTCAATACAGCAGACGCAATATCAGCTATATTTGAACTTGTAAAGCTTGCTAACTCTAATTCAAGCTCAGATAATTCCAAGGAATACATCGATACTCTTATGAAGAAGATTACAACTCTCACAGATATTCTTGGACTTAAGACAGACAAGAAGGAAGAAATGCTTGATGAGGATATCGAGGCACTTATTGCCGAGAGACAGCAGGCAAGAAAAGATAAGAATTTTGCAAGAGCTGATGAAATTCGAGATGAGTTATTAGCAAAGGGAATTATTCTTAAGGATACAAGAGAGGGCGTAAGATGGAGCAGAGCCTAGATAACGACCTTGTAAAATGCATATATGAAGGCCTGGATATGAAGCATACAGAGCCTTCGCAGTTATCACCTCTTGTCCTTGCATATATCGGGGACAGCATATATGACCTTGTCATTAAGACATGGGTTATAGAACAGGGGAATATGCAGGTTAATAAGCTTAACAAGAAAACGAGCAGTATTGTTAAGGCTGAATCCCAATCTGCCATGATAGGTGTAATAGAGCCAATGCTCAGTGAACATGAGGAAGCTGTGTATAAGAGAGGACGTAATGCAAAGTCATACACATCTGCCAAGAATGCAAGCATTGGAGATTACAGAAGAGCAACGGGTTTTGAGGCTCTTATGGGATATCTGTATCTTAGCGGGCAGTATGAGCGGATGATGGAACTGGTTAAAGCAGGACTGGAAAGCCTTGAGTTAAAGTAGAGCCGGCAAAGCAGAATCCATATCTGTAATGGATAACTGGATTCTGCTTTGTTAATATTAAGGAGAAATATATGAGATACAATGAATTAACATTTCAGGGAAGAAATGCTGTATTAGAGGCATTCCGCTCTGGTAAAACTATTGATAAGCTTTTTATTCTTGACGGCTGTCAGGATGGACCAATAAAGAGTATTGTCAGAGAAGCAAAGAAAACAGATGCAATTATCAATTATGTTGATAAGGAAAGACTCGACAGACTTGCAGGAACAGGACATCATCAGGGAGTTGTTGCCATTGGCGCAGCTTATGAATATGCAGAGGTTGAGGATATACTTGCAGCAGCTAAGGAAAAGGGAGAAGATCCATTTATATTCATTCTTGATGAGATAGAGGATCCTCACAATCTTGGTGCTATTATAAGAACTGCCAACCTTGCAGGTGCACATGGAGTTATTATTCCTAAGAGAAGAGCTGTCGGACTTACAGCAACTGTAGCCAAGACATCAGCAGGCGCGATTAATTACACACCTGTAGCCAAGGTTACTAATATTTCACAGACAATCGAGGAACTTAAGAAGCAGGGACTCTGGTTTGTATGCGCTGATATGGGCGGGGAGACAATGTATAATCTTAATCTCAAAGGACCTATCGGCCTTGTTATAGGTAATGAGGGCAATGGAGTAAGCCGTCTTGTTAAGGACAAATGTGATTTCATCGCATCAATTCCTATGAAGGGTGATATTGATTCCTTAAATGCCTCAGTTGCAGCAGGTGTTCTTGCATACGAAATAGTCCGTCAGAGACTTAATTAGGGAGTTTTTTTATGAAGCATTTGGAAGAGTATCCTGATGAAGAACTTATTGATATGTACAGGGCAGGTGATGAGCAGGCAATTGAGTACATATTTGAGAGATATAAGTATATAGTGCGAAAGAAAGCAAAGGCTATGTTTCTTGCCGGAGGAGACAGTGATGATTTAATCCAGGAGGGAATGATAGGCCTTTATAAGGCTGTCCGTGACTATGATAAGAAAAAGGATGCATCTTTCATGACATTTGCAGGAATGTGCATAAACAGGCAGATTCTTAATGCGGTTACAGCTTCTAACAGAAAGAAGAATACACCACTTAATACATATGTTTCTTTTGATGAGCCGGTCAATCCAGAAGATGATTCTCAGGTAAAGCTGGTGGATGTACTAAAGTCTGATAAGGAACAGAATCCGGAAAGACTTTTTATTGATCAGGAAAATGCTGAAAGTTTAGAAGATAAATTGTACAGTGTGCTGAGTGATTTTGAGAAAAATGTGCTGGAATTATATATGTCTGGCAAAGATTATATAGCTATTGCACAGATGCTTGATAAGCCGCCAAAATCTATAGATAATGCTATACAAAGGATAAGGAATAAAGTTGACAAAATAACCAACCTATAATATTATGAATAGGTGTGTTAAGACACATGCTATTGTAGCTCAGGGGTAGAGCACTTCATTGGTAATGAAGAGGTCACGGGTTCAATTCCCGTCAATAGCTTAATTTAATGTTTGTGTTTTTTAAAACAGATTGGAGGACGCTATGGTAAAAGCTATTGTAGGTGCTAACTGGGGTGATGAAGGAAAGGGTAAGATTACTGATATGCTTGCCGAAGAATCAGACATCATCGTAAGATTCCAGGGAGGAGCTAATGCGGGACATACTATTATTAATGATTATGGAAAGTTCGCGCTTCATCTTTTACCTTCGGGAGTTTTCTATAACCATACAACAAGTGTCATTGGCAACGGCGTAGCTCTTAATATTCCATATCTTGTTAAGGAATTAAAGAGCCTTACAGACCGTAATGTACCAATGCCTAAGATTCTTGTATCAGACAGGGCACAGATTCTTATGCCTTATCATGTTGCATTTGATACATATGAAGAAGCAAGACTTGCTGGTAAATCATTTGGTTCTACCAAGTCAGGTATTGCTCCATTCTATTCAGATAAGTATGCTAAGATTGGTTTCCAGGTTAATGAATTATTCGGAGACGAGCAGGAACTTAAGGAAAAGATTGCCAATGTATGTACATTAAAGAATGTTATGCTTGAGCATCTCTATCATCAGCCACTTCTTAATGAAGAAGAGATATTCAATACTCTTATGGAATATAAAGAGATGGTTGAGCCATATGTATGTGATACATCAGCATTTTTACATCAGGCACTTAAAGACGGAAAGAAGATTTTACTTGAGGGTCAGTTAGGTTCTCTTAAGGATACTGACCATGGTATATACCCAATGGTAACTTCATCATCAACATTAGCTCCTTATGGTGCTATTGGTGCTGGTATTCCGGCTGCATCAATTACTGATGTTGTTACAGTTGTTAAAGCATATTCTTCAGCAGTTGGTGCTGGTGCATTTGTAAGCGAAATCTTTGGCGATGAGGCAGATGAACTCAGACGCAGAGGCGGCGACGGCGGTGAATTCGGAGCTACAACAGGCCGTCCTAGAAGAATGGGATGGTTCGATGCAGTTGCTACACGTTATGGTGTAAGAATGCAGGGAACAACAGAGGTTGCTCTTACAGTTCTTGATGTACTCGGATATCTTGATGAGATTCCAATGTGCGTAGGATATGAGATAGACGGTAAGATTACTAAGGATTTCCCAACTACTCCACAGCTTGAGAAGGCTAAGCCGGTATTAAAGACTATGCCAGGCTGGAAGTCAGACATCAGAGGAATTACTAACTATGAAGAGCTTCCTGTAGAGTGTCGTAACTATATTGAAACTATTGAGCAGGAGATTGAAGCTCCTATCACAATGGTATCTAATGGTCCAGGAAGACATGAGATTATCCACAGAAAGAGTAATTTTTCTAAATAATAACAATTAATATTACCGTATCTGCAGTACAACAGTTTTGCAGATACGGTCTTTTTATAGGTAATTGGAGGTAAATCCCTCTCCTCACCTGAGGGGGTTCGGATTTTGCTTCGCAAAACAAGGAGGGATATATGAAGTTTAATAAATATTTTGACCATACGAATTTAAAGCCGGATGCAACTAAGGATGATATCCGTACATTATGTGAAGAAGCAAAAAAGTATGATTTTGCATCAGTATGTGTTAATGGGGTATATACAGCATTTACAAAAGAATGTCTTTCTGGAAGTGATGTTAAGACATGTGTTGTTGTTGGATTTCCGCTGGGAGCTATGAGTACAGACGTAAAGGCTTACGAGACTAAGAAAGCCGTAGAAGATGGTGCGGATGAGATTGATATGGTTATTCCTGTAGGACTTCTTAAAGCAGGCGAATATGATGCTGTGTATGAGGATATTAAAGCAGTAAGGGATGCATGTGCGGGAAAAGTTTTAAAGGTTATATTTGAAAACTGTCTTCTTACAGATGAGGAGAAAATTAAGGCGTGCGAACTGTCTGTTAAGGCAGGAGCTGATTACGTCAAGACTTCAACAGGATTCTCTACAGGTGGTGCAACAATAAGTGATGTTGCACTTATGAAAGCTCACGTAGAAGGAAAGTGTAAGGTTAAGGCAGCAGGCGGAATAAGAGATTACAACACAGCAGCTGCCATGATAGATGCAGGAGCTGACAGGCTCGGAACAAGCGCTACAATTAAGATTATGGAAGGAAGGCAGTAAAATTACTGCTTATTCCTTCCTGAAAGAATCTTGTATACAAGTGTCATTGCATATATTACAACAGGAAATACAATGTCTGTGAAGAGCAGACCTGTAAATACTTTATGACATGCCTCATTGTCTATGAATGCAAGTATTAAAGTGGCGATTATCATTATGCCCCAGAGTATGACTGCAGTTAATGCAGCAAATCGTTTTAATCGTTTCATGAATAAGACCTCCAATGTCAGATACTTAATAATATACATTACATTGGCATGCCACTCAAGTTATTTATAAAAATGTTGCGTAACAGATAAAAAATGTTATAATTGAATGACGATACACATTATTAATAATATTTATTTGAAAGGTAACAATCAGACATGGCATTATTAGAAACATGGAGAAAACTCGCATACGAGACAGAGATGGATCAGAAGAATGCTTCAGAATTCTGGGGCTCATATTTTAATCAGGAGAAGGCTATCTATGAGCAGATTCTTTCAGATCCTGATACAGTAGTTAAAGGAACTGTTAAGGAATTAGCAGAGAAGTTTGGCGTTGAGGTGCTTCTTATGACAGGATTCCTTGATGGTATCAATGACAGCTTAAAGACTCCTAATCCAATTGAAACTATGGATGAGAATACAGAAGTTAGTCTTGATTATGACAAGGAAAAACTTTATTATAACATGGTAGGCTGCAAGGCTGACTGGCTTTATGAATTGCCACAGTGGGATAACCTTCTTGATGAGCAGACAAGAAAAGACCTTTACAAGAAGCAGAAACTTTCTGGAACTGTTGTTAAGGGCAAGAAAATCGGAAGAAATGATCCATGCCCATGCGGAAGCGGAAAGAAATATAAGCAGTGCTGTGGAAAGAATGCATAGCTTTTAAACACTAAGACCTGCCAGATAATGGCAGGTCATTTTAATGTTAAGTATAGGAATGATAAGAGGTAATAATAATGGATGCATATACAGGCTTTGCATATGTTTATGATGAGTATATGGATAATATTCCATATGAGGAATGGGGACAGTATATGATTGCTCTCCTTAAGGAAAATGGCGTGTCAGGTGATTCATCAGTGCTTGAATTGGGCTGTGGAACAGGAACTGTTACAAGAATGCTTGCTAAGGAAGGCTATGACTGTGTTGGACTTGATATGTCTGAAGATATGCTGTCTATTGCTTCCGAGAAAACATTTGAAGAGGGTTCGCAGGTTATATATACATGTCAGGATATGAGGGATTTTGAAGTGCCTTATGAAGTAGACGGTATGATAAGTATAGGGGATTCCATGAATTATATTACATCTGTTCCTGACCTTGAAAGTGTATTTGCATGTGTTAGTGAGAACCTTAAAAAAGGCGGTGTATTTATATTTGATTTAAAGACAATACATTTCTTCAGGGATATACTTGCTGAGAATACATATGCTGAGAACAGGGAAGATTCTGCATTTATATGGGACAACTATTATGATGAGGAAGAACGCAATAATGAATATGAGCTTGCTGTGTTTGTTAAGAATGAGGATGGTACATTTGACAGATTTGAAGAACAGCACTATCAGCATGGCTTTACTATAGATGAGGTTACAGGTGCAGCTAATAAGGCTGGACTTACCGTGAAAAATGTGTATAATGCATTTACTAAGGATATGCCTGACGATAAGTCGGAAAGATTATATTTTGTGATTGAGAAATAATAAGGAGATAATTATGTGTGATTATATTGTTAGAGCCACAGCGGCAGGTGGACAGGTAAGAGCATTTGCTGCTACGACTAAAGGTCTTGTTGAAGAAGCAAAAGAAAGACATAACATGAGCCCTATTGCAACTGTTGCACTTGGAAGACTTCTTACAGGTGGTGCGATGATGGGCGCAATGATGAAGAATGACGCAGATATTCTTACTGTGCAGATTAAGGGTAATGGTCCAATCGGAAGTATGACTGTTACAGCTAATCCTAAGGGAGAAGTTAAGGGGTTCGTTGGCAATCCACAGGTTATGCTTCCACTTAAGGATGGAAAGCTTGATATTGCAGACGCAGTAGGAATTGGTGTATTAAGTGTAATTAAGGATATTGGACTTAAAGAGCCATATGTTGGTGATACTATTCTTATTACAAGTGAGATTGCAGATGATCTTACTTATTATTTTGCAAATAGTGAACAGGTTCCATCTTCGGTAGGACTGGGTGTTCTTATGAATAAAGACAATACTGTTGAGCAGGCTGGAGGATTTATTATTCAGCTTATGCCAGGGGCAACGGATGAATTTATAGATAAGCTTGAGGCAAGAATTAAGGAGATTAAGTCTGTTACAGCCATGCTGGAGGAAGGGATGACTCCTGAACAGATTCTGGAACATATTCTTGGTGATATGGAGCTTGAGATTCTTGATACTATTCCAACAAAGTTTTACTGTAACTGTTCGAAGGACAGAGTGAGCAAAGCTGTTATCAGTGTAGGAAAAGAAGAAATCCAGAAGATGATTGATGATGGTGAGCCAATTGAGGTTAACTGTCACTTCTGTAATTCACATTATACATTTACAGTTGATGAGCTTAAGGAAATGTACGACTGCTGTACAAGATAAATCTCAGGCATATGGAGGTACACATGAATAATATTATACTTATAGGAATGCCGGGAAGCGGAAAAAGTTCGCTTGGAGTAGTACTTGCCAAGAAGATAGGATTTGGATTCATTGATTCGGATCTTGTTATTCAGCAAAGAGAGGGAATGACTCTTGAAAGAATAATTGAAAAGCACGGAGATGCAGGATTTATACAGATTGAAAATGAAGTGAATTGTTCAATCAGTCCGCACCACACGGTTATTGCAACTGGTGGGAGTGCTGTATATGGAAAAGAGGCAATGGAACATTTTAAGGATATTGGTACTGTGGTTTATCTTGAACTTCCACCGGAATCGCTCGAGGAAAGACTTGGAAGCCTTAAAGAGCGAGGCGTTGTGTCTAATGGAAAGACAACAGTGGAAGAAATATACGCAGACAGGGTTGCCTTATATAAGAAATATGCGGATATAACGCTTAATGAGCAGGGCAAACAGATAAGAGAAACTGTAGAAATGCTGTATGACATTATAATGAATAAGGATCAGTATAATTAAACAACAGGTTGAACTATATAAGAATTTGGGGTACAATAATCTTTACCTTTTAAATACGAAAACAGGAGGATAAATCATGGAAAACGAAGCTCTTTCTAAGAACTTTATTGAGCAGATTATAGATAAGGATATTGAGAGTGGTCATTGTAAGAAGGTCATTACAAGATTTCCACCAGAACCTAACGGATATCTTCATATTGGACATGCTAAGTCTATATTATTAAACTATGGACTGGCAAAGGAATATGGTGGACAGTTCAATATGAGATTTGATGATACTAATCCTACCAAGGAAAAGGTTGAATTCGTAGATTCAATCAAGGCAGATGTTGAGTGGCTCGGTGCCAAGTGGAATGGAGATGTGCTTTTTGCATCTGATTATTTTCCACAGATGTATGAAGCAGCCATAAAGCTTATCAAGAAGGGAAAGGCTTATGTAGATGATTTGTCTGCTGAGGAGATAAGACAGTACAGAGGAACTCTTACTGAACCGGGAAAGGAAAGTCCATACAGAAACCGTTCTGTAGAAGAGAACCTTCAGCTTTTTGAAGAGATGAAGGAAGGAAAATATGCAGATGGAACGAAGGTTTTAAGAGCAAAGATTGATATGGCATCTCCTAATATTAACATGAGAGATCCTGTTATTTACAGAGTTGCACATATGACACATCACAGAACAGGAGATCAGTGGTGCATATATCCTATGTATGATTTTGCACATCCTATTGAGGATGCAGTGGAGGGAATAACACATTCTATCTGTACACTTGAGTTCGAGGATCACAGACCTCTTTATGACTGGGTTGTAATTGAGACAGGATATAAGACATCTCCAGAGGAGAATCCTAAACAGATTGAATTTGCCAAGTTATACCTTACTAATGTTGTAACAGGTAAGAGATATATCAAGAAGCTTGTAGAAGATGGAGTTGTTGACGGATGGGATGATCCAAGACTTGTATCTATTGCTGCGCTAAGAAGAAGAGGATTTACTCCTGAAGCTATTAAGATGTTTGTTGAACTTGTTGGTGTTACTAAGGCACAGGGCTCAGTTGAATATCCAATGCTTGAATATTGTATAAGAGAAGACTTAAAGCTTAAGGTTAAGAGAATGATGGCTGTTCTTGATCCTGTTAAGCTTGTTATTGATAATTATCCTGAGGGTCAGGTTGAATACATGGAAGTGGCTAATAATCAGGAGAACCCAGAGATGGGAACAAGAAAAGTTCCATTTACTAAGGAACTTTATATTGAGAGAGAGGACTTTATGGAAGAGCCTCCTAAGAAATATTTCAGACTTTTCTCTGGCAACGAAGTACGTCTTATGAATGCATATTTTGTTACATGTACTGATTTTGTTAAGGATGAGGACGGAAAGGTTACTGAAGTTCATTGTACTTATGACCCTGAGACTAAGGGTGGTAACTTCACAGGACGTAAGGTTAAGGGAACTATTCACTGGGTTTCTGCTACAGAAGGTTGCAAAGCAGAAGTCAGATTATACGAGAATATTGTAGATGAAGAAAAGGGTGTTTATAACGAAGAAGATGGTTCTATGAATATTAACCCTAATTCTAAGACAGTTCTTACAGAATGCTATCTTGAACCAGAGCTTATGAAAGCTGTAAGTGAAGATAAGTTCCAGTTTGTAAGAAATGGCTATTTCTGCGTTGATAATAAAGATTCAGAACCAGGTAAGCCTATATTTAACAGGATAGTTTCACTTAAGAGTTCGTTTAAGTTATAGAAATAAAGATGTATTGGAGACTATTAAAAAGAATTAGCACTAAAGGGGCGTATAATCATTATGAACAGGGTTAAAACTTTTGTACAGAAGATATGGACCTATGATCTGGTTCACACAGCAGTTTATTCTATTGTTCTTGAACTAATAGTTGAATGCTTTAACAGAAGAGGAATAATGGGACTTGCATTTCCATTTATGCATCCGGTTATTTTTATATACAATACACTTATAATAATGACAAGCATGACACTTGCATTATTCTTTAAGAGAAGAATGTTTGTATACAGTGTAATTTCTGTTGTATGGATTGGATTGGCAATTACTAATTTTATAATACTTTCTTCAAGAAAAACGCCATTTACAGCAATGGATTTTTATCTTATAAAAGATGCTATAAAGGTTGCAGGATTGTATGTGAGTGTTATACAGATTATTCTTATTGCGTTGCTGGTTATAGCGGTTATTGCAGGACTTGTTTTTTTGTGGCGGAAAGCTCCAAAGCTTGAAGTGACAATTAAGAAAACAAAGTTTGTTGCATATGCAGCAGTACAGATGATACTTGTATTTCTTGTAGCATATGGAATGGGAATCACCCTTCTGTTTACAGGAACTGTTGAAGGTCACTTTGGTAATCTTGCCCAGGCATATAAGAAATACGGATTCAGTCACTGCTTTGTGAGCAGTGTGCTTGACCGGGGAATTAAGAAATCAGGAGATTATTCTGAAGAATATATGGATTCACTTAAGAATGATCTGGATAATGTTGATGTTGAAGCGAGTAAAAAGACTCCTAATATTATATTTGTCCAACTGGAATCTTTTTTTGATCCTACGCATGTAAAAGGAATAACTTTATCAGAGAATCCGCTGCCTAATTATCAAAAACTTATATCTGAATGTTCTTCAGGATATCTCTCAGTTCCATGCTTTGGAGCAGGAACATGTAATACAGAGTTTGAAGTACAGACAGGAATTAATATTGATGATTTTGGACCAGGTGAATACCCATATAGAACAATTATGAAATCCAAGGTATGTGAGTCTATGGCCTATGACCTTAAGAAGCTTGGTTATTCAACTCATGCAATACACAATAATGATGGAACATTCTATGATAGAAATCTGGTGTTTTCACATCTGGGATATGAAACATTTACTTCAATTGAATATATGGATGGGTTTGAAGAAACGCCTATGGGATGGGCTAAGGATTATATTCTTACAGGAGAGATTACTAAGGCACTTGATTCAACAGCTGGAACTGACTATGTGTTTACAATATCTGTACAGGGACATGGTGATTACCCGTCTACACCAATGGAAGGATACACACCAAAGATTAAAGTGACTAACTTTCCAGTTGCAGAACAGCAGGCATCATTTGAATATTATGTAAACCAGATTCATGAGATGGATAATTTCATAGGTGAGCTTATACAGTCTTTATCAGAGAGAGATGAAGAAACTGTACTTGTACTTTATGGAGATCATTTACCTACATTTGATTTTACAGATGAAATGCTTACTAATGGAGATAAATTCCAGACACAGTATGTAATCTGGAGTAACTTTGATATGGACAGACAGGAAAAGAATATTCAGGCATATCAGTTGTCTGCGTATGTAATGAAAAGGCTTGGTATATCTGAAGGATATATCATGAAATATCATCAGTCAAAGCAGGAACTTCCAGAGGATGAGTATTTGAAGAAACTCAAAATTCTGGAATATGACATTCTGTATGGTAAAAAGGAAATTTATGGTGGAGAAACACCATATGAGGCTACTGATCTTAAGATGGGTATTGATAATATTGAGATAACAGATGTCTATAATTATAATAATACAGTGTTTATAGAGGGCAGTAGTTTTAACGATTACAGTTGTGTTCTGATTAACGGAAAAGAATATACCACGGAAAAGGTGAGTGACCGTCTTTTAAGAGTTAATGGTATTAATGTAAAGAAGGACGATGTAGTTGTTGTCGCACAGAAGGGTGATGACAAAGTTGAACTCAGCCGTACAACTTTTACAGTAAAACAACAGAGTAAGAAAAACGCACAACAACAGTAAATGTGCTATCTTTAATTGACAGCAGGTACCTGAAATGGTAATATTAGTAAGGTGTTTCAAACATCAAGATTTTTTTTGGAGGTACTTGAAATGAAGGGTACAGTTAAGTGGTTCAACAACCAGAAGGGTTACGGCTTTATCAGTGATGAGTCAGGAAAGGATGTATTTGTACATTACTCTGGACTTAACATGGAAGGCTTCAAGTCTTTAGAGGAAGGCGCTCAGGTTGAGTTTGATGTAACAGATGGCGCAAAGGGTCCTCAGGCTACTAACGTAACAAAATTATAATCGGTTGTTTTTCAGTGTGCCTTTTTTATATTATATATAGAAAGATATATTGTAACACAATAGGATTATGGGGGCGGTCACAATTAATATTGGACCGCCTTTTTTAATAATATAATCTGGAGGTTTTATGGAGAATTTAAATATTAATTATGACAAGACAGTGAGTAATGCAACTGTCAGTATGATATCGGCAGGTGCAATACTTGTTATATCTGTTCTGATAGTTCTTCTTGTGCTGGTAATTAAGAGATGGAAGGGAAGATTTATACCTTTGGCATTAGGTGTTCTTTCGTATGCTGTGTTTGGGTTTATGTTTTCACAGCTTTTAATGAGTGTTCTTTCGCTTATACCTAATGTTGACCAGTCATTTACGTATAATACCAATGCATATGTGGTTATATATAATATTCTGTTTGCTACAGGTTTTGGTATTGCAAGATGGTTCACGGCAAAGATGATGACTGACAGATATAACAGATCCGGGGATGTGCTTATGGCAGGAACGGGGCTTGCAATTGGGGATACCGTTATTACTTATGCATTGTCAATGTTTACATTTTTTGTATATGCACAGGCAATATCAGCTAATGGATTAGAAAAATTTATCTCGGATATGTTTAACAGCGGAATGGCTGAGAGTGATGTAATTACATTGTATACTTCAAATGTGTCACAGCTGGTTGATTCGCCTGCGATTCTGTGGTTTTTAATTGCTGTATCTGCAGTTCTTGATATTGCACTTAATATAATGCTGTTTATGGTTGTATATGGCGTGGTAAGGAAACAGGTTAATTATATGTATGCATATTATGCGATAATTGCACAGTTTGTTTCTAATATAATGTTCCAGTTATATAATGCATTTTCACTTACTAATATTATTGTTTTGTTTATTGTAAAGCTTGTGATTGTAGGAGGAATAGTTTTATTTATCAAGCAATTCATTATGAAGGAGATAAAATACTCAAATGACTGATGTGAAAAAAGGACTAACAGCAGATGAAGTAGAGCAGTTAACAAATGATGGCATGGTCAATGTGTCAGTTGGAAAACAATCCAAGACCATTGGCCAGATTGTTGCGGGCAATGTATTTACATATTTTAACCTGATATTTGCTGTATTTGCTGTTCTTCTGGCTCTTGTAAGGTCATATAATAATATGACATTTCTTCCGGTAATTATTTCTAATATGTTTATTGGAATAATACAGGAGATAAGAGCTAAGAAGGTTCTTGATAAACTTACGGTGGTTAATGCACCTAAGACATCGGTTATAAGAGAGGGACAATTACATACTATAGCTTCGGAGACTCTGGTTAAGGGAGATTTGTGCGTATTTTCAGCTGGAAACCAGCTGAGTGCAGATGCAATTCTTGTTGATGGGTTTGTTCGTGTCAATGAATCATTAGTTACTGGTGAGTCTGACGAGGTTGTCAAGAATGCCGGGGATATATTACTCTCCGGCAGTTTTATTGTATCCGGAGAATGTAAGGCTGTGCTTACAAATGTCGGTCTTGATGCATATGCAGCAAAACTTGCAATAGAAGCAAAGGCAGGACGAAAGAAACACAAAACAGATATGATGCAATCTCTTGATAAGCTTGTTAAGACAATCGGTGTCCTTATAATACCTATAGGAGCAGGACTGTTTTTACAGAGCAGATTCGCAGTCGGGGGCTCAATAAAGAGCAGTATAGATTCAATGGTAGCCTCTCTTGTCGGAATGATTCCAGAAGGACTGTATCTGCTTGCAAGTGTTGCACTGGTTGTCAGCGTTATGAGACTTGGAAAGAAAAATGTTATTGTACATGAGATGAACTGTGTAGAAACACTGGCGAGAGTTAATGTGTTGTGTGTTGATAAAACTGGAACAATAACCAGACCAGATATGTCAGTTACTCATGTTGAGATATTGGATTACACAGATGTTTATGGAAAGCATACTGATTACCATGAAACAGAGAGAATTATAAAAAATGTAGTGGCGGCAATCAGCTCTGACAATGCAACAATGGAAGCAATACATTCGTATTATGGAATTGAAGAGGAATGTGAATGTGATCAGGTATTTCCATTTTCTTCTCAGAATAAATACAGTGGTGCAAGATATGGGAAAGATGTATATCTGTTAGGAGCACCTGAATATCTGCTTCTTGATTCATATCCGGATTATAGGAATATTATTGATAAGTATTCATGCAATGGAGAGAGAATTGTCGTGTTTGGGCTGGCAAATGAGCAGATAACAGGAGAGGCTGTCACAAAGGCGATAACTCCTATGGCTTTTATAATCCTTGAGAATGAGATAAGAGAAACTGCAAAAGAAACATTTGAATATTTTAAAAAGCAGGGGGTCGCAATCAAAGTTATATCTGGAGATAATCCGCTGACTGCATCAAAGGTTGCAATACGGGCAGGGATAGATGATGCCACACATTACATAGATGCGACGACGCTTAAGACAGATAAGGATATAGCATATGCAGTTCAGAAATATACTGTTTTTGGAAGGGTTATTCCGGAGCAGAAGAAAAAGATTATAGAAGCATTTAAGATGGCAGGCAATGTTGTGGCGATGACAGGTGACGGAGTTAATGACGTACTTGCATTAAAATGTGCTGACTGCAGTGTTGCAATGGCATCAGGAAGTGAGGCTGCCAGCAATGCGGCACAGATAGTTCTTCTGGACTCAGATTTTTCAAAGATGCCTGATGTTGTTGGAGAAGGAAGAAGAGTGGTCAATAATATTAAGCGTTCAGCATCACTGTTTCTTGCTAAAAATATATTCTCAATGCTTCTTACGATATTCACACTTATATCGGTTAATCTGTACCCCTTATATCCGACACAGTTATCATTCTTAGGAATATTTACGATAGGTGTACCGGCTTTCTTTCTGGCATTACAGCCTAATAAGAGTCTTATAAAGGGTGATTTCCTGCTTAATGTAGTACTAAAGGCGTTGCCTACAGGCCTGACCGATTTTATTGTAGTTACAATTATAACAATATATGGCAATTGCACAGGCACACCGCATGAGCAGACGGCGACTGCAGCAACACTTGTGCTTCTTACGGTGGGTATGGCAGCACTGGTAAGAGTATGTAAGCCATTCGATATAATAAGAGTATGTGTATGCGTTGCAATGGCATGCGGAATTGTATTTTCAATGATATTTTTACGCTCATTGTTTGCAATGGTTGTATTAAAGGGGCTGGCACTTAATCTTACTGTTATTATGATGGTTCTGTCGCTGCCTCTGTACAGATATGTATGCAGGATGACGGCATGGCTGATAGATTTCCTTGAGAACCATAACCGTCATTTCAGACACCTGCTTAAAGGTTAATATATTAAAATGTATTACTGCTTATTTAGAGCTTTTTCAGAGAATTCAGTTGTTACAAGGCTGTTGTAAGGAACTGGAGATTTAAGCTCGCCAGCCTGTGTAAGAATGTCCTGTAAAAGATTAAAACTGTCTTCGGTGAATACAGTGGAGGTTTTCCATGTATCCTGTGATTTATATCTTTCAACAATTGCGGTTATTGTTGCAATATCGGTTTCTTTAAACTGAGGTGCAATGATGGCCGCAATTTCTGCTGATGAATGTGTATTGACATAATCAAGCCCCTTCTGTGTAGCGTTAGTGAATTTCTGGATTACATCAGGATGCTTCTGGATATAGCTTTTCTTTGCACAATATGCTGTGTAAGGAACATAGCCGCTTTCTACACCGAGTGAGGCGATAACATGGCCTTCGCCCTGCTGTTCAAGTAAAGTTGCAGAAGGCTCAAATTCAACTGTGTAATCACCTATTCCAGATGTAAATGCGGCAGATGTTGAACCAAAATCAACATTTTGAAGGATTTCAAGGTCTGTTTCAGGCTCAATATTATTCTTCTTCAGAATATATTCAAACAGCATCTGAGGCATACCGCCGGCTCTGCCGCCGATAACAGTTTTTCCTTTAAGTTCAGCCCAGTCAAAATTATCATTGGCTTCCCTTCCGACAAGGAAATTGCCGGCACGCTGTGTAAGTCCGGCAAAGTTGACAGCATAGTCATCAGAGCCTTCAGCATATACATAGATTGATGATTCAGAACCCATGAATCCAATATCTGCATCACCGGATATTAAGGCTGTCATTACCTTGTCAGCACCAAAACCATTAGTTACGGTAAGCTCAAGCCCTTCGTCGGCAAAATATCCATTTTCAATGGCAACATATTGTGGTGCATAGAATATAGAGTGTGTAACTTCGCAGAGAGTGATTTTTTTAACAGAATTGTCTGCTTTTTCTTTGTTGCAGGCAGTCATAGGGAGACAAAGTGTTACAATAATAGTAAGGGTGAGGAGCAAAGATATATATTTTTTAAGATGTCTCAATGTAAATCTCCGTTGTAGATGCTTTTATTGTTATAGTATTATGGCGGCGGCGTTTGGTTACAAAAAAGAAACAAAGATATTGTCATTAATTATTGGATTTGCTAAAATAGTTGTAATATGGAGAGTGAATAGCTTATGGAAAAATATAAAGAAAAAGTAAAGGACGTTATGGTTATAGGCCATAAGAATCCGGATACGGATTCAATATGTTCAGCGATATGCTATGCAAACTTAAAAAATAAGATAACAGGAACAGATAATTATGTTCCAAAGCGTGCTGGACATATTAATGAGGAGACACATTTTGTACTTAACAGATTCGGAGTGAAGGCACCGGAATACATTAAAGATGTACGTCCTCAGGTAATGAATATTGAGATAAGACAGACTCCTGGCATCGATAAGAATCTTTCAGTCCGCAATGCATGGAAGCTCATGGATACACTTAATATTGTGACATTGCCAATCACAGAAGGCCGGGAACTGACAGGACTTGTGTCTATTGATGATATTGCCAAGTCATATTTTGAATCATTTGATAACAGGGTTTTATCCAATGCTAAGACAAGCTTCGCTAATATCGTTGAGACACTTGAAGGAAGAGTGATAACAGGCGATGCCAGTGAGATATTTGACAAAGGTAAGATGCTTATTGCAGCAGCTAATCCTGATATGATGGAAAGTATGATAGATGAAGGAGATATTGTAATTCTTGGTAACAGATATGAATCGCAGCTCTGTGCAATAGAGATGGAGGCAAAATGCCTTATAATATGTGAAGGTGCCAGGGTATCCAATACAATCGCCAAGGTTGCTAAGAGTCACGACTGTATTATTATTGAGACTGATTATGATACATATACTGTTGCAAGACTTATGAATCAGGCTATTCCTGTAGGCTTCTTTATGACACCAAGAGACAGGATAGTGTGCTTTAAGACAACAGATTATGTTGAAGATATACAGGAAATCATGACTAAGAAAAGGTTCAGGGATTTCCCTATTGAGGATGAAAATGGTAATTATGTAGGAACTATTTCAAGAAGAAATCTCCTCCGTTCAGGAAGAAAGAAGGTTATTCTTGTTGATCACAATGAGAAGAACCAGGCGGTTAACGGAATAGAAGATACAGAGATTCTTGAGATAATTGACCATCACAGATTAGGACCTATCCAGACTATCACGCCGGTATTTTTTAGAAATCAGCCACTTGGCTGTACTGGTACAATCATTTATAAGATGTATCAGGAAGCAGGGATTGAGATAGAACCTGTTATAGCAGGACTTATGTGTTCTGCAATTATATCTGATACATTAATATTCAAATCACCAACATGTACAACAGATGATATAGAGGCGGCAACAGAACTTGCAAGGATTGCAGGTATCGACCCTGAAGTATATGGAAGGGAAATGTTTGGTGCAGGAAGTAATCTTGACGAGAAGACTGACAGAGAGATATTCTATCAGGATTTTAAGAAGTTCACGATTAATGATGTTACTATAGGCATTGGTCAGGCTAATGCAATGGGACCTGAGGATATAGAGAAAATAAAGTTAAAAGAGCTGCCGTTTATTGATACAGTTGTAGGAGATGGCGGACTTGATGTTGTATATTTCCTTATGACAGACATATCTGCAGAGTGCTCTTATGTACTGTGTTCAGGAAAGAATGCTGATACGATAATGACTCTTTCATTCGGAGTTGACAAACAGAAAGATACATATATACTAAAGAACGTTGTTTCAAGAAAGAAACAGTTTCTTCCAGCCATAATGGAAGCTATGGAACAGTAGAGAAAATGGAGAATAGTGATGAAGGCATTACGAAAGAATGATCCTTGCTGGTGTAATAGTGGAAAGCAGTATTGTGACTGCCATATGGAATTTGACAGAAAGTTAGATAATTTCAAGAGAAAGTTCCACAAAATACCACCAAGAAGTATTATTAAGAATGAAGAACAGCTTGCAGGAATGAGAGAAAGCAGCAAGATTAATATTGCGGTACTTGATTATGTTGCAGAGAATATTCATGCAGGAATGACAACACAGGATATAGATGACCTGGTATATCAGAAGACAACCGAGATGGGCGGAATTCCGGCACCACTTAACTATGAGGGATTCCCTAAGAGCGTCTGCACTTCAATTAATGAGCAGGTATGTCACGGAATACCATCTAGAAATATCCAGTTACTTGATGGAGATATAATTAATGTTGACTGTTCAACAATACTCAACGGATATTTCTCAGATTCATCAAGAATGTTCTGCATAGGCAATGTTTCACCTGAACACAAGAAGCTGGTAGATGTTGCCAAAGAATGTGTAGAGTTAGGTCTTGCACAGGTAAAGCCATGGGGACATCTTGGAGATGTTGCCGCAGCAATCAATGATCATGCCAGGGCTAACGGATATTCAGTAGTAAGAGAAGTTGGCGGACATGGAATAGGTCTTGAATTCCATGAAACACCATTTGTAAGTTATGTAATCAAGAAGGGAACTGGCATGGTTATGGCACCGGGGATGGTCTTCACAATCGAGCCTATGATTAATGCGGGACTTCCTGACATATACATAGATGAGGGCAATAACTGGACAATATATACAGATGATGATTCGTACTCAGCACAGTGGGAAATAATGGTGCATGTGACTGAGGACGGATATGAGGTGATGTCGTATTAAGATAGATGTAGCCACGATTATGTATTGTAGGTGACTTCGGCATTAGTGAATAGTCAGAACAATCCGTTGGAATTGTGTTAATTTATCAGGTGGAGATTTCGGCTTAAGGTTTGTGTACATTCGCAGATGAACACTTTCAGCCCAATGTCCGTCTAAGGCATACGCTCTCATGAGTACTGCGCTTAGTGGCATTAACTCCCGCACAGCTCGTAATAAATCGAGCGTATGCCGTAGGCGAACCTTGGGTTGCAAGTGTACAGCTGTCGAATGAACACAGACAATAAAAGAAGCCGAAATCCCTACCTGCTAAATTAGCAATTCCTAACGGGTTCTGACTATACACTAATGCCGGAGTCACCGGATATATAAAAACATGGCTACATCTATCCTAACAGGACATACAACAATAAGTGATAAGCTCCATATACTGTAGTGATACATGTATATGGAGCTTATTTTATGATGATGACACAACAGGTTCCGGCGATGTGCTATGTACCGTGGCAGCGCTGGGATGAATTATATGAGCCTTCGAGGGCAATTATGCGGGGTACTATGTTTCCTGTACTTGATAAACCATTTACAGGAGGCAGGGCATGAATTGTTGTAATAATATAAGAAATGAAAAAGCTATGATTATGAAGAATATTTATGAACTTGGCTTTGCACTTGTTGAAACTATGCTTTATCTTGATACTCATCCGGATGATGCAGCAGCTATTGAATATTATGCAGAAATTAAGGATAAATATGTACAGTTTATGAAAAAATATTCAGATTATTATGGACCTCTCAGTATGGAATATATGGTAAATGACAATTACTGGATGTGGGTGGCAACACCTATGCCATGGGAATACAAGGGAGGTATGTGATATGTGGAATTATGAGAAGAGACTTCAGTATCCGATTAATATAAAGAATTGCAATCCTACACTGGCAGCAATGATTATTTCACAGTATGGTGGACCGGACGGCGAACTGGGGGCATCCATGAGATATCTTTCACAGAGATATTCAATGCCGTACAGAGAAGTTGCCGGACTGTTGACAGATATCGGCACGGAAGAACTTGGTCATCTTGAGATGGTTAGTACAATGGTTCATCAGCTTACAAGAAATCTTACAATGGAACAGATAAAAGGAACTCCGTTTGAGGCATATTATGTTGATCATACGGTTGGAGTATGGCCGCAGGCTGCAGGAGGTGTACCTTTCTGCGCAATTGAATTCCAGTCAAAGGGTGATGCAATAACTGATATTGCAGAGGATATGGCAGCAGAGCAGAAAGCGAGAAGTACTTATGATAATCTGTTAAGACTCTGCCGCGACGATCCGGATGTGTATGAACCGTTGAAGTTCTTAAGAGAAAGAGAAGTTGTACATTTCCAGAGATTTGGTGAAGCAATGTCAATTATACAGAGCAAGCTGGATTCTAAGAACTTCTATGCATATAACCCGGAATTTAAAAAATAAGAAATAGAATGATATTAATAAAATATTATGATAGAATACATTTATAAAAGACTGATTAAAGGAGTACTTATGAAAGAAAAGATATATACAATACCTGTTAATGATGCGTTTTCATCAGATTGTGAATGTCCGATTTGTTCAATGTATAAGGCATTAGAGGATGATGCAGTAAGTTATACAATGGGACCCAGCTACATGGAGGATGATATAAGAGCCATGACAGACAAGAAGGGTTTCTGTCAGAAGCATCTTAAGAAAGTGTATGACTGTGAGAACAGACTAGGCTTTGCACTTGTCATGAAGACACATCTTGACAGGGTGATTAATGATATTGAAAGTCTGCAAGATGGTAAGGTTGCAGGAAAGTCAATGTTTAAGAAGGCTGATAAGCCAGCGGTGACTGCATATACCGAGCAGCTTGAAAGCACCTGCTTTGTATGCGAGAGGATTGAGGATACATTTGAAAGATATCTCGATACTATATTTCACATGTATAAGCATGATGCTGAGTTCAGACAGAAATATAGCGAAAGTAAAGGCTTCTGTACCAAACATTATGGAATTCTTATTGAGCGTGCAGCTAATTCTTTAAAGGGTGATATGTTAGATGAGTTCATAAAGACGACTAACAGTCTCTATATAGAAAATATGAAGCGGGTAAGGGATGATGTAGAGTGGTTTATTAATAAGTTCGACCACAAGTATATTGATGAGCCATGGAAGAATGCAAAGGATTCTCTTGTCAGAGCCATGATAAAGGACGGTTCGTATATAGCGGATGAACCTGGAAAGAAGAATATAAGATAATAAAGGCCCCACAGCTCAAGTAAGACTGTGGGGCTTCTTTCTTGCATTATAAATGTGCCTTAATACGTAAAAGTAACAGAATACAGTGTATAACCTGTTCGCTCGGTAGCTTTGTATGAATAAGATAGCTGGACACCCGCATTAGATACGGCTGATTTTAAATCAAGGTCTGATATAGTTGTGAACTCAATGTGGTCTGAGCGGCTTTTGATGCAGCGTAGTATATATCTGTCAAGGTCATACTGTGTTCCGACAGAATGAAGCTTTGCCTGAACAGGATATGTATATATATATCCATTGGCAGGATTGGCATCGTTGATATCAGACGTCCAGGTATGGTCGATTGCCATATCTGAATCAGATATATTGAAATAGCTGTGGTCAATATATTCCGGTGAACCGCCAACAGGATCATCCCATGTTACATCTACCTGATACCAGTCGCCGTTAATTTTTACGACATTCCATATATGCTGGTCGTTACCGGCTTTTCCTGAAATAGTGTAATTCTCGATTCCTAACATATCCATAAATGTTTTGAAACTTTCTGTATAACCGCTGCAGACAGCCTTTCCGTTAATCATGGCATCGTATGCGTTGAATGTCGAACCACCATTATCAATGTATGTTATATGTGATACAAGATAGTCGTGGATTGCCAGTTCATTTTCATAATCGCTCCTGGCAGGGGAGGTTACTTTGGCAAGAACTTCTATGTATTTGTTATAGAGTTCAACCTGACGGCTGTTTAACTGGGAAGTGTTTCCTGAATTAAAAGCTTTAATAATTGCATAATTATCCCAGCATTCAAATGTTACAACAAGGTTATAACCATCTTTAATTCTGCGGTATTCACATTTTATCTGCTCAATTCCGCTTATTCTTGTCAGCCATTCATTGGCATCTATAAGGTCAGAGTCGGGAACAAATATATTACATGAAGTCTGGTTATCCGACATAGCTTCTATAATGAAATTAATAATATCTTCTGTGTCAGTTGCTTTATTATCAAATGCTGTATATGAAATCTCTGTAGAACTGTCAGAGCTGTTATCATTCGTAAACGGTAATGTGCAGCCATACAGGGATGCAAGAATTACGACTCCGGTTAAAAGAGACGCCCAATATTTTATGTGTTTCATGTGTGGTCTCCTGAAAATTCTGTTATAATCATATACGATTGTATAACGAGATAATTGCAAATGTAAAGCATATTTATGGAGGAATTTTATGTCGGATTATAAATTAAAAAATATATGTGATTTCGACCTGGCTCAGACATTGGAATGTGGTCAGTGTTTTCATTTTGTAAAGCTTGATGAGAATGATTATGTACTGACAGCAAAGGGACGTTTGCTGCATGTTTCGCAGCAGGCGGATACAGTTACATTCTATGACACGGAAGAGGATGAATATGTAAATGTATGGAAAGATTATTTTGACATGGACAGGGATTATTCGGAAATTAAGAATAAACTGCTGGAAAAGGATGATAAGTTAAAGGATGCAATTGAAAGCATGTGGGGTGTGAGAATTCTTAATCAGGATTTTTTTGAAACTCTTATATCGTTTATTATATCGCAGAATAAGCAGATACCTCATATTAAGAAGATTGTAGCTGATATATCTGCTAAGTTTGGTTCATATAAGGGGACATATGGCGGAGTAGATATGTATACATTTCCAACGCTTGAACAGCTTACCAATGCGAGTGAAGAAGATTTTAAAGAGTTAAAGACAGGATTCCGCGCACCTTATATTATGGATGCAATAAGAAGAAACATGGCAGGACAGTTTGATGAGAATGAACTTAAGAACATGGAGTATGACTCATGTATTAAGGAGCTTATGACAATAAAAGGAGTTGGAGAGAAGGTTGCCAACTGCGTAAGTCTTTTCGGACTTGGAAAGAAAGAAGCATTTCCTGTTGACGTGTGGATTAAGAGAATAATGGAGACAATGTATTTTGACGGTGAGGATACCCCTAAGGATAAGATTTCTGCATTTGCAAAGGAGCGGTTTGGCGGCCTTGGCGGTTTCGCACAGCAGTATCTGTTCTATTACGGAAAAACTATAAAAATGGGTATAAAGAAATAATTATTAATAAAATCTAAAAAGTATAATATATTTGAATTAGTTGTTGACAAATAAAAGTATGAAGTGTTACATTATGTGCAGTGGTTAGCACTCGGAAAGAATGAGTGCTAACAGAAATATGAATGCTGCCATGAAGGGTTCACTCTCATGTGAAGACAGCGGAATGGAGGAATATATAATGAAATTAGTACCATTAGGAGACAGAGTTGTTATTAAAGCATTAGTTGCAGAGGAGACTACTAAATCAGGAATCGTCCTTCCTGGACAGGCTAAGGAGAAGCCACAGCAGGCAGAGGTTATTGCTGTAGGACCTGGCGGTGTTGTTGATGGTAAGGAAGTTGTTATGCAGGTTAAGCCTGGTGATAAAGTTATCTATTCTAAGTATTCTGGAACAGAAGTTAAGCTTGATGAAGATGAGAATCTTATCATTGTAAAGCAGTCTGATATTCTTGCTATCATTGAATAATTGACAAAGTCAGTTACAGATGATGGCGGTTTGAACATATAAGAAGTATATTTATTTAGGAGGCTATTATTATGGCAAAGGAAATTAAATATGGAATTGAAGCTAGAAAGGCTTTAGAGGAAGGCGTTAATAAGTTAGCTAATACAGTAAGAGTAACAATCGGACCTAAGGGACGTAACGTTGTTCTTGATAAGTCATATGGTGCGCCACTTATCACTAACGATGGTGTTACTATTGCTAAGGATATCGAACTTGAAGATGCATTTGAGAATATGGGTGCACAGCTTGTTAAGGAAGTAGCAGCTAAGACTAATGATGTTGCAGGTGATGGTACAACAACAGCTACTGTTCTTGCACAGGCTATGATTAATGAAGGTATGAAGAACCTTGCAGCAGGCGCTAACCCAATCGTATTAAGAAAGGGAATGAAGAAGGCTACTGATTGTGCTGTTGAAGCTATCGCACATATGAGCGAAAAGGTAACAGGCAAGGATCAGATTGCCAAGGTTGCGGCTATTTCAGCAGGAGATGAAGAAGTTGGACAGATGGTAGCTGATGCTATGGAGAAGGTTTCTAACGATGGTGTTATCACAATCGAGGAATCTAAGACAATGAAGACAGAGCTTGATCTTGTAGAAGGTATGCAGTTCGACAGAGGATACATTTCAGCATATATGGCTACAGATATGGATAAGATGGAAGCAGTTCTTGATAATCCATATATCCTTATTACAGACAAGAAGATTTCTAATATTCAGGAAATTTTACCAGTTCTTGAGCAGATTGTTCAGAGTGGTGCTAAACTTCTTATTATAGCAGAGGATGTTGAGGGTGAGGCTCTTACAACACTTATTGTTAATAAGTTAAGAGGAACATTCAATGTTGTTGCTGTTAAAGCTCCTGGATATGGTGACAGACGTAAAGAGATGCTTAAGGATATTGCAATTCTTACAGGTGGTCAGGTTATTTCTGAGGAACTTGGACTTGAACTTAAGGATACAACAATGGATATGCTTGGTAGAGCTAAGTCTGTTAAGGTTCAGAAAGAGAACACAGTTATCGTTGATGGCGAAGGCGCTAAGGAAGATATCGATGCAAGAGTTGCCCAGATTAAGGCACAGCTTGAAGAGACAACTTCTGAATTTGATAAAGAAAAGTTACAGGAAAGACTTGCTAAGCTTGCAGGTGGTGTAGCTGTTATCAGAGTTGGTGCTGCAACAGAAACAGAGATGAAGGAAGCTAAGCTTCGTATGGAAGATGCGCTTAATGCAACAAGAGCTGCTGTTGAAGAAGGTGTAGTATCAGGTGGTGGTTCTGCTTACATCCATGCTTCTAAGAAGGTTTCAGAGCTTGTTAAGGAACTTAGCGGGGATGAGAAGATTGGTGCCCAGATTATCTTAAAGGCTCTTGAAGCTCCATTATTCCACATTGCATACAATGCAGGTCTTGAAGGCGCTGTTATCATTAACAAGGTAAGAGAGTCAGAAGTTGGTACAGGATTCGATGCATATAAGGAAGAATATGTTAACATGATTGATGCTGGTATTCTTGATCCAGCTAAGGTTACAAGAAGTGCATTACAGAATGCTACAAGCGTTGCTTCAACACTTCTTACAACAGAATCAGTTGTTGCTAATATTAAGGAGGATGCTCCAGCTATGCCAGCAGGTGGTGCAGGTATGGGCGGAATGATGTAATTCCACAGAATAATTAAAACTTACAGCCCGGTGGGTAATTTCCCGCCGGGCAAATTGCTTTAAAGAAAGGTTATTGAATTATGATAGAAGGAACAGTAGAGCAGATTGTTAAAGTTACCGCTCCTAAGATTTCAATTTTTTACAGAATAATACTTGTGATTGCATGTCTGCTTGCAGCGACAACAATTGTGCAGACAGGATGGCTGGGTGTAATAGTTCTTGTTGTATTTATATTCTTTACGGTATTTGTATTTGAATATTATAACGCTGAATATGAATATTCATATGTTAACGGAAATCTCACTATAGATAAGATTATGGCTAAGTCTGTGAGAAAGAATGTGGGAAGTTTTGACCTTACAAGAGCAACTCTGGTTGCGAAAGTAAACAGTCAGGAAGCTTTGGGTAAGGCGAGACAGCAGTTAAGGACATACAATTGTTCATCAGGAGTAGATGACCCTGATGATATTGTAATATACACATATGACAATGACAGCAATGAGATGATAAGACTGTTTATGCTTCCAGATGATTCAATGAAAGAAGCAATAGTAAGTGCTGTTGGTAATGGGGTTGCACATTTATAAAAAATGTTTGACTTTTAGCGGCAGTTTTGTTATATTCTCTTGTAACATATTTATAAACTGACTAAGATGTCAGAGACTCGTAGAAACATCCGGATTAATTTATTTATTCGGATTTTTTCTATATATTAAAACACAACAGAAAGCGAGGATTTTAGCAAAATGGGTAAAATTATTGGTGAAGGCATTACATTTGACGACGTACTTTTAGTTCCACAGTATTCAGAAGTAACACCTAATATGATTGACCTCTCAACACAGCTCACTAAGAATATTAAACTTAACATTCCTTTAATGAGTGCAGGTATGGACACAGTTACAGAACACAGAATGGCAATCGCAATGGCTAGACAGGGCGGTATTGGTATTATTCATAAGAATATGTCAGTAGAAGCTCAGGCAGAAGAAGTAGACAAGGTTAAGCGTTCAGAGAATGGTGTTATCACAGACCCATTTTTCTTACATCCAGATAATACATTACAGGAAGCTAATGACCTTATGGGTAAGTTCAGAATCTCCGGAGTACCTATCACAGATGATAATGGCAAGCTTGTTGGTATCATTACTAACAGAGACCTTAAGTTTGAGGAGCATTTTGAAAGACCAATCAAGGAGTGCATGACAAGCGAGAATCTTATCACTGCTCCTGTTGGAACTACTCTTGAAGAGGCTAAGAAGATATTAGGTAAGGCAAGAAAAGAGAAGCTTCCTATCGTTGATGATGATTATAAATTAAGAGGACTTATTACAATTAAGGATATCGAGAAGAGCGTTAAGTATCCGTCTTCAGCACATGATTCACAGGGCAGACTTTTAGCAGGTGCTGCTGTTGGTATCACAGCTAATGTTATGGACAGAGTCCAGGCACTTGTTAATTCAAGTGTTGACTGTATTGTAATTGATTCAGCTCATGGTCATTCTAAGAATATTATTACAACTCTTAAAGAGATTAAGTCAGCATTCCCTGATCTTCAGGTTATTGCCGGTAATATTGCAACAGGTGCAGCTGCAAAGGCTCTTTGTGAGGCTGGTGTAGATGCTGTTAAGGTTGGTATCGGACCTGGTTCTATCTGTACAACAAGAGTTGTTGCAGGTATTGGTGTACCACAGGTTACAGCTGTTATGGACGCTTACGCAGAGGCTAAGAAGTATGGTATTCCTGTAATTGCTGATGGTGGTATCAAGTATTCAGGAGATATCGTTAAGGCTATCGCAGCAGGTGGTAATGTCTGCATGTTAGGAAGCCTTCTTGCAGGTTGTGATGAGGCTCCTGGTACATTCGAGTTATTCCAGGGAAGAAAGTACAAGGTATACAGAGGAATGGGTTCTATCGCTGCCATGGAGAACGGAAGCAAGGACAGATATTTCCAGACTGGTGCCAAGAAGCTTGTTCCTGAGGGTGTTGAAGGACGTGTTGCTTATAAGGGTCTTGTTGAGGATACTATATTCCAGCTTATGGGCGGTCTTCGTTCAGGTATGGGATATTGTGGAGCACCTACTATTCCAGTACTTCAGGAAACAGCTCAGTTTATTAAGATGTCTTCAGCAGCTTTAAGAGAGAGTCATCCACATGATATTCATATCACTAAGGAAGCTCCTAACTATTCAGTTGAGGATAAGTAATTATCAGTAAGAATTGTCATCCGGGCAGATTATTCTGCCCGGTGTTTTTTTTCAGAAGCAAAATGTATTTTCTTCTGAAATTATTGCTATTAAATAACTATATGATGTATAATAAATTGAATATAATATATTTTAATGTGAATGATATAGAAAAGGTTATGGACAACGAATAATGTATAATTACCGTATTGAAGCAGAGTATGATGGTGGAAGATATGATGGATGGCAGAGACTTGGAAAAGATGCCAGCACCAATACAATAGAGAGTAAGCTTACAGAGATAATAAGTAGAATGACTGGAGAAACAGTTGATATGTATGCCGGTTCAAGAACTGAGAAGGGTGTGCATGCACTTTGCCAGACTGCTAATTTCAAGCTTGAGAAAGAAGTTAAAGCATTTGAACTGAAGAATTATCTTAACAGATATCTGCCAAGAGATATTGCAGTTATGTCAGTGACAGAGGTTGATGAAAGATTTCATAGCCAGTTGAATGCCAGACTCAGGATATATGAATACAGGCTGGATACAGGCAATGTAGCCAATGTGTTCCGAAGGAAATATGCTTATCATACATTTGATATGCCTGATTTTGATGCGATGAGAAAAGCTGCAGGATATTTTGAAGGCAGGCATGATTTTAAAGCATTTACAACAGCTAAGAAGAGCAAGAGTACAGAAAGAACAATTAAGAGAATAAGTATCGAGTATGAAGGAACAAGAGCATACATAAGAATTGAAGCGGATGATTTTCTTCATAACATGGCAAGATATATGGTAGGAATGCTGCTTGATGTAGGTAACGGATTAAAGAAACCGGAAGATGTCAGGAGATGTCTTGACGGAGAGAATGTCCAGATGTCACTTCCAGCAGAGAGCTATGGTCTGTTCCTTGTTAAGGTGATTTACTAGATAATATTAAAGGTGGAGAATAATGAAGACAATTATTGAATTAATTACAGATGAACTTAAGAGTGTGTTCACAGAGTGTGGCTATGATGAATCATATGCAAGGGTAACTGTATCTAACAGACCTGACTTGTGTGAATTCCAGTGTAATGGTGCAATGGCGGCAGCCAAGGCTTACAAGAAAGCACCATTTATGATAGCAGATGAGATTGTTGCAAAGCTTGCAGACAACAAGATGTTTTCTAAGATTGAAAGCGTAAAGCCGGGATTTATCAATATTAATATATGTGAAGATTATTTGGCTGGATATCTTAATGAGATGTCTGAAACAGAGAAGTTTGGATATGTTAATTCAGAGGGCAATAAGACTGTTATCGTAGATTACGGTGGAGCTAATGCGGCAAAGCCTCTCCATGTGGGACATCTTCGTTCAGCAGTTATCGGAGAGAGTGTTAAGAGAATTAACACATTTGTTGGTAATAAGACTATTGGTGATGTTCATCTTGGAGACTGGGGTCTTCAGATGGGACTTATCATTGAAGAGTTAAGAGACAGAAAACCGGAACTGCCATATTTTGATGACAGTTTTACCGGTGAGTATCCAGAGGAAGCACCATTTACAATTTCAGAGCTTGAAGAGATTTATCCGGCTGCTTCAGCTAAGTCTAAGGTGGATGAAGCATTTGCAGGGAGAGCTCATGAGGCAACACTTAAGTTACAGAGCGGAGACAAGGCTTGCCGTGCTATATGGCATCATATTATGAATGTTTCTAAGGCTGATCTTAAGAAGAATTATGACAATCTTAATGTACATTTTGACTTATGGAAGGGAGAGTCTGATGCACAGCCATACATTGATGATATGGTTAATAAGATGATTGATGATGGAATCGCTCATGAGAGTCAGGGAGCAACTGTTGTTGACATACAGCAGCAAGGAGATACCAAAGAACTTCCTCCATGTATCGTAAGAAAGTCTGACGGAGCAGCCCTTTATGCTACATCTGATCTTGCTACTATTGTTGAAAGAGAAAAGTTATATAAGCCGGATACATACATTTATCTTGCAGATAAGAGACAGGAACTGCATTTTACACAGGTATTCAGAACTGCCAAGAAGGCTGGAATTGTAGCACCTGATGCCGATATGAGATTCGTAGGTTTTGGTACTATGAATGGTCAGGATGGCAAGCCATTCAAGACACGTTCGGGTGGTGTCATGAGACTTGAACATCTTATAGCTGATATTGATGAAGCAGTATATGAGAAGATTATGTCTAACAGAACTGTTGAGGAATCAGAAGCAAGAGATACAGCTAAGATAGTTGGCCTTGCAGCTTTAAAGTATGGTGACCTTTCTAATCAGGCATCTAAAGATTATGTATTCGATATTGACAGATTTTCTTCATTTGAAGGTAATACGGGTCCATATATTCTGTATACAATTGTAAGAATTAAGTCTATCCTTAACAAATACAAGGAGAATGGCGGAAGTCTTGAGAATCTTAAGATTATGGGCGCAAAAGAAGAAAGTGAGAAGAATCTGTCGTTATCACTTATTAAGTTTGCAGATATGATTGATGGAGCATATAAGGATAACGCACCACATAAGATATGTCAGTTCATATATGAAGTATCTAATGCATTTAATGGTTTTTATCATAATAATAAGATACTTTCAGAACCGGATGAGGTTAAGAAGGCAAGTTATATTGCGCTTATCAGCCTTACCAAGAGCATTCTTGAGCAGTGTATTGATTTACTTGCAATTGAATGCCCTGACAGAATGTAAAGGAGAAATTTGATGGATAAATTATTATCATTTGCAATACCATGTTATAACTCAGCAGAGTATATGGAGCATTGTATTAATACAGTGATTGCTGGAGGGGATGAGGTTGAAGTTATTATAGTTGATGATGGTTCAACAAAGGATAATACATATGAGATAGCAAAGCGTTATGAGCAGGAATATCCAGAAATAGTTAAAGCTGTACATCAGGAGAATGGTGGACATGGTGATGCTGTTAATACGGGGCTTAAGCATGCTACAGGTAAGTTTTTTAAGGTTGTTGACAGTGATGACTGGGTAGATTCCAAGAGCTATAAGAGGATGCTTGCGACTCTCAGGAGTTTTGAAGAGGGTGAAGAGCCAGATATGGTTATCGCTAACTATGTGTATGAGAAGGTTGGAGCAAAGAGAAAGAAAGTCATTCATTATGAGAATGTATTTCCAGTTGGACAGATGTTTACATGGGATGACATTAATATTGGTGATTTTAAGGTTGACCAGTACATTCTTATGCATACTGTAGTATACAGAACGCAGCTTTTAAAGGATTGCGGATTACAGCTCCCTAAGCATACATTTTATGTTGATAACATATTTGTATTTGAGCCGCTTCCATATGTTAAGAAAATGTATTATGTTAATACGAATTTCTACAGATATTTTATTGGAAGAGAAGATCAGTCGGTTAATGAAAGTGTCATGATTTCGCGTATTGACCAGCAGCTATCTGTTAATAAGAGAATGATTGATTCGTTCATTTCAGAGAACCCTCAGAATATCAATTGCAGAAAGTATATGATTAATTACTTAAGAATTATGATGGAAGTATCATCTATTTTTCTTATTGTATCTGGAACAAAAGAACATCTTGAAAAGAAAAAGGCTTTGTGGCAGTATGCCAAGGATAAGGATGAGGCACTTTATAAGAAGTTAAGACACAGCCTTTTAGGATGGTCTGTTAATATTCCGACAGCTGCAGGAAGATGGGTGTCTAAGCAGGGATATAAGATAGCTAATAATATAATAGGTTTTAATTAATATGTTTAGAGGAGAGTAAAATATGTCTATAATTGATGCATTCAGACTTGATGGAAAAGTTGCAGTTGTTACAGGTGCTAATACAGGACTTGGACAGGGAATGTCTGTTGCACTTGCACAGGCAGGAGCTAAAGTTGTAGGAGTTGCGAGAAGATCATGTGAAGATACGAAGAAGCTTATAGAAGCTGATGGAGGAGAATTCACAGAGGTTATAGCAGATCTTTCGGATATGGCAGCGATTGAGACTATTGTTAATGGAGCACTTGCTGCATATGGACAAGTTGATATTCTTGTTAATAATGCAGGACTTATTAAGAGAAATGATGCTATTGATTTTACGGAAGATGAATGGGATAGTGTTATTCAGGTTAATCAGAAGATGGTATTCTTTTTAAGTCAGGCATTTGCAAAGCAGTATATTAAGCAGGGACATGGTGGTAAGATTATTAATATTAATTCTATGCTTTCATATCAGGGTGGAATAAGGGTTCCTTCTTATACAGCAAGTAAGAGCGCAGGAATGGGCCTTACAAAGGCTATGTGTAATGAATGGGCAAGCCATAATATTAATGTTAATGCGATTGCACCAGGATATATGTCTACTAATAATACAGCACAGTTAAGGAGTGATTCTGACAGAAGCGAAGCTATTATAGACAGAATTCCGGCAGGACGATGGGGTACTCCGGACGATATGAAAGGAGCGGTTGTGTTCCTTGCATCAGCTGCATCTGATTACGTTAATGGATTTACACTTGCTGTTGATGGCGGATGGCTTGCAAGATAATTAAGAATAAAAAAGCGTTTCAACTTTAACTGGTTGAAACGCTTTTTTTATAGTTCCTAGAAATTGATTTTGCAAATGTTTCTATCAACATGTGACTTGATGTAGGCAGGAACAGCAGCTTTAATGTCATCTGGCATGTCCTTCTGGCTTAACATGACAATCATGCGTCCTTTGTTAAATAACATGTAATAGCCGAATTTGTTGTAAACATTAGTGAACTGATTCCATTCGTATGTATATACAAGGTTATGGTCAGGAATATCAGCCATGATAGCATTATCCATAAGAGTTATAGTACAAGGCGCTTCCTCAGATGGATCTCTGTGTTTCAGGTGATAGTTCACGCTTGACTTGAACTGGTATCCGAATATATATAACGGATAAAACCAACATACAGCATAAAGAATCAACAGAAAGCTTGAGTAAAAATGCAGACACAGAAGCACGATAGATATAACTGCAGGTGTCCATGACAATATAAGTTCGATAGGGTTTCGTACGAATCTGTTCCAGAAAACTATTCTGGAATAATCTTTTCCAGAAGCTTTTAGTGTTGTGTTGAATTTAATAATATCCATAATAATCCTCATAAATAAATTGATATAAAGATATAATAACACCCCATCTGATATAAAACAATTAATTATCTGTTAAATTAAAAATATGAGTTTTCAAAAGGCTCGTAATAAGTTATAATATTATTAATATTTATATGGCGTAAAAGTAATGTTTTGAGAAGGGGTAAGGGCATAGGTATGGGGCTTCAAGGCATAACGGATAGTGGAACAATTATTTATAAAGGGAAGTCTTCCTATGAGGTTGTACAGAAAATTCTTGATAATATAGATTCTGGAATTGTTGTGTGTGCTACGGACTCAGGAGAGGTGCTTTTTGAGAACAGAATTGCGGCAAGAGTGCCGGAAATCCATAGAACAATTATGGATTGTATACACAATGCTCTGGAAAGTGGTGATGTACAGGGTAGAATTGGTACACCGATGGAAAGATATAATACGGAATCAGGTCTGTGGTTTGAGGTGAAGTTCACACAGCTGGTGTGGATTAGTGGGATTAATGCAATTGCTGCATCAGCAGCTGATATTACACAGAAGAAAAAGAACCAGCAGAAGATAGAATATCAGGCACACAATGATTTTCTTACAGGCTTATACAACAGGATGAAATGCGAGGTTGATTTAAGGAAAGCAATAAAAGATTCAGTGCAGAACGGTAATAAGGGAGCTGTATTATTTATAGATCTGGATGATTTCAAACATATCAATGATGGGCTTGGACATCAGTATGGCGATATCCTGTTACAGCAGATAGCAGCGGGGATTGCAGGTATTCCAGGACTTCGGGGACATTGTTACAGAATGGGTGGAGATGAATTTGTAATAATTGTTGAACCGGAGCTTTTTGGGGATCTGGATAAGGTTATTAACAATATAACATTATTATTCAATAAACAATGGTATCTTATGGAAACAGAGTATTTCTGCACAATGAGTATGGGAATAGCATTCTTTCCTGACAACAGCGTGGATGTACATGAGATAACTAGAATGGCAGATGTTGCGATGTATGCAGCCAAGCGTTCAGGAAAGAACAGATATGTATATTATAGCAGTGAAGTAGAGAGTGCAACTGCCCAGCGTCTTGATATTGAGAACAGTATGAGACAGGCGGTTTCTACAGGAATAGACGAATTCGTAGTATTCTATCAGCCGGTTGTGAATGCTGATACGCAGCAGTGTACATCATGTGAAGCACTTGTCAGATGGGATAGCAAGGCACTGGGTTTTATGGGGCCTGGAGAGTTTATCCCACTTGCAGAATATCTTGGGCTAATTACATCAATTGGTGATTACGTTCTAGAGGAAGCATGCAGACGCTGTAAACTGTGGAATGATAATGGACATCCGGCTTTCTATGTTAATGTTAATCTATCGGTTGTACAGCTGTTACAGAAGGATGTTGTAGAGAATATCAAGAAAATTCTTGAAAAAACAGGAGTTAATCCTAAGAATATTGTACTTGAGATAACAGAATCATTTGCAATTAATGATATGCATAGAGTTATGGAAATTATCACAGGTCTCAAGAAACTGGGACCTAGAATAGCACTGGACGATTTCGGCACAGGATATTCTTCACTTAATTATATAAAGCAACTTCCTCTTGATATTATTAAGGTTGATAAAACATTTATAGACGATATTGTGGAAGATGATTATGCACAGGCATTTGTAAAGCTTATAGTTGATCTCTCGAAGACTATTGGAACTAAGATAGTTGTTGAGGGTGTTGAACATAAGGAGCAGTATGATTTGCTCAAAAGACTTGGAGTAGATTACATACAGGGATATTACTTTGGTAAACCTGTACCAGCTAAAGTCTTTGAAGAAAATAACTTAGAGGGGAGATTGGGCGAATGAACATATTGATTAAACAAGGCAGAGTACTTGATCCTGCAAGTAAAACAGACAAAGTTATGGATGTACTTATCAAAGATGGATTTGTTGCATCTATGGAGGAGAACATTGACGAATCACAGGCGGATGATGTAATTGACGCATCAGGATGCATGGTTATGCCAGGACTGGTTGACCTTAATGCACATTTCAGAGAACCGGGACTTGAACATAAGGAGACTATAAGAACAGGTTCAAGAGCTGCAGCAAGAGGTGGCTACACAACTGTGTGCATGATGCCTAATACGAAACCTGTAATTGATAATGTTGATATGTTACAGTATGTAACCGATAAGGCGGAAGAGGTTACTGACCTTAATCTGTATACAATAGCAGCCATGACTGCGGGTCAGGAGGGAGAATATCTTACTGATTTCGAGGCACTTAAAGATGCAGGGGCTATTGCAGTCAGTGATAATGGTGGAACTATCATGAACGCGAGAACTGCAAGACAGGCTATGAGACAGGCCGCAGAGGTTGATATCCCTGTATTTGCACATTGCGAGGATACTAACCTTGCAGCGAGAGGTGTAATGAATGCGGGCGAGAGAGCCAAGGAACTCGGTCTTTTCGGAATAATGGATGCGGTAGAAGATGTTATTGTTGCAAGAGATATTCTTCTTGCCAAGAATACAGGGGCAAAGCTACATATCAGCCATGTGTCTAATAAGGAGTCTGTATTCATTATTAAGACAGCCAGGGAGCAGGGGATTAATGTGACAGCAGAGGTTGCACCACATCATTTTACCCTTACTGAAGAAGCAGTTAATGGTGATGATGCTAATTTTAAGATTAATCCTCCATTAAGAAGAGCTGATGATGTTAAGGCAATTAAGGAGGCACTTGCTTCAGGTGTAATTGATGCTATTGCAACTGATCATGCACCACATCATCCGACTGAGAAAGCAAGGCCTTTTGATGAAGCTCCATTCGGAGTTGTAGGCCTTGAGACAGCAATTCCTGTTACTATTACGGAACTTGTAAGAACAGGCATACTTACTCCATTACAGATGGTAGAGAAAATGAGTTATAATCCGGCTAAGATTATAGGAATTGACAGAGGTGTATTGGCACCAGGAAAGGTGGCAGATATCGCAGTTGTTGATCCTACAGCGGAATATGATATTGACAGCAACAGATTTGCTTCAAAGGGAAAGAATACTCCATTTGAAGGAAAGCATGTGTATGGAAAAGTGTTATATACACTTGTTAATGGAAGAGTTGTATATTCAGATCATAATGGAACTGAAATTCTTATTGAAAGAGAAGTCCCAAAGTTGTAAAATAAAGTGATTTTGCGTATGAATTAAGGAGGCTAAAGTAGATTAATGATTAAGAAGCTTGTTGATAAGATTGTAGAGACTAATGCACCAATAGTTGTAGGACTTGATCCGATGATGAAGTATCTTCCAAAGCATCTTGCAGATGCTGCATTTGAGCAGTATGGTGAGACACTTGAAGGAGCAGCAGAGGCTATATGGCAGTATAACAAAGGCATTATAGATAATATATATGACATTGTTCCAGCTGTTAAACCACAGATTGCAATGTATGAGCAGTTTGGAATCGAAGGACTTAAGGCATTCAAGAAAACAGTTGATTACTGTCACGAGAAAGGAATGATTGTTATCGGTGATGTTAAGAGAGGCGATATTGGTTCAACTTCTGAGGCTTATGCGGTAGCACATCTTGGAAAGGTGAATGTTGGCTCTAAGGCAATTACTCCTTTTGACGAAGATTTTGCAACTGTTAATCCATATCTTGGCTCTGATGGTATCAATCCATTTATTAAGGTTTGTAATGAGCAGGACAGAGGTATATTTATACTTGTTAAGACATCTAATCCTTCAAGTGGAGAATTCCAGGATCAGCTTATTAACGGAAGACCATTATACGAGTTAGTTGGTGAGAAGGTTAATGAGTGGGGAGCTTCAAGCATGGACGGAGATTACAGTAATGTCGGTGCGGTTGTTGGAGCTACTTACCCAGAGATGGGAAGAGTATTAAGAAAGGTTATGCCTAAGGCGTATATCCTTGTACCAGGATATGGTGCACAGGGCGGACAGGGCAAGGATCTTGTTGATTTCTTTAATCCTGACGGACTTGGAGCTATTGTAAACAGCTCAAGAGGAATTATTGCAGCATATACTAAGGAGCAGTATGCGAAGTTTGGTGAGAAGAACTTTGGAGAAGCTTCAAGACAGGCTGCTCTTGATATGATTGCTGATATCAACGGAGCACTTGGCAAGTAATTATACATATTTACACACAGGTTAATAATGGAGATTATTATGGCGTACAGAGAAAATGCGAAGATTCTTAAGGCGGATTGTCTTGCTGACGGAGTCTATGAAATATGGTTTGAAACAAAGGATATTGCTAAGGCCGCTAAGGCAGGACAGTTTATATCAGTATATTCTAATGATGGTTCAAGAATGTTACCAAGACCTATCAGTATATGTAAGGTTGAGAATAATAATTTAAGAATTGTATTCAGAGTTGCCGGCAAGGGAACAGAAGAGTTTTCTAAGATGAAGGTAGGAGAATATCTTGATATTCAGGGACCTCTTGGCAATGGATATGACTTGGAAAAAATTGCTGCAGAGCTTAAGGCAGAAGGCAGAAGCTTTGATAAGGCTATTCTTTTCGGTGGTGGAATAGGTGTTCCTCCTATGCTTGAGCTTGCAAGAAGATTAGACTGCCACAAGAATGTTGTAGTTGGTTACAGAAACAGCCAGACTTTTCTTAAGGAAGATTTTGAAGCAGTTGCTGATACAGAAGTGTATATTGCAACAGAAGATGGAAGCGTTGGAGCGAAGGGAAATGTATTAGATGCCGTAAAACAGGAAAAGGTTGAGGCAGATGTTATATTTGCATGCGGACCAACTCCTATGCTTCGTGCAATTAAGGCATATGCACTTGAGAATGATATTCCTTGTTATGTATCATTAGAAGAGAAGATGGCATGCGGAATTGGTGCATGTCTTGCATGTGTATGTAAATCAACTGAGATTGACGACCATTCTCAGGTTAAGAATAAGAGAGTGTGCAAGGAAGGTCCGGTATTTAATGTTAAGGAGGTAGAACTGTAATGAGCGATATTAATATGTCAGTCAATATTGCAGGAGTTGAATTAAAGAATCCTGTGACAGTTGCTTCTGGAACATTCGGCTCAGGCATGGAGTATGGAGAATATGTTGATCTTAACAGACTCGGTGCAGTGACAACCAAGGGTGTTGCTAATATTCCATGGCCGGGCAATCCTACACCAAGAATTGCTGAGACTTATGGTGGAATGATGAATGCCATCGGCTTACAGAATCCGGGACTTGATACATTTGTAAAAAGGGATATTCCATTTCTTAAACAGTACGATACTAAGATTATTGTTAATGTTTGTGGAAAATCTGAGGCAGATTATGTGGATGCTGTTGAAAAGCTTGGCGAACAGCCAGTTGACCTTCTTGAAATCAATATCTCATGCCCTAATGTCAAAGAGGGTGGAATTGCTTTCGGACAGGTTCCATCTTCTGCGGAGGCTATTACTAAGGCGGTTAAGAAGGTCGCAAAGCAGCCGGTTATTATGAAGTTAAGTCCTAATGTTACTGATATTACAGAGATGGCAAAGGCTGTAGAGGCAGGTGGTGCAGATGCGGTTTCACTTATCAATACTCTTACAGGTATGAAGATTGATGTGAACAGAAGAACATTTGCAGTAGCTAACAAAACTGCCGGCGTATCAGGACCTGCTATTCATCCAATCGCAGTAAGAATGGTTTATCAGGTTGCCAATGCAATAAACCTTCCTATAATCGGAATGGGTGGAATCAGAACAGCAGAGGATGCACTTGAGATGATTATGGTTGGTGCAAGTGCAGTTGCTGTCGGAACAGCGAATTTTAATGATCCATATACAACTATTAAGGTTATTGATGGAATCAGGGAATATATGGAAAAGAATAATGTAAAAGATATTAAAGAACTTATAGGCTGCGTAAAGTGATTTTTACCGGTCATTAATCTAAAAAGACATGACAGTCATCATTAAGGTGACTGCCATGTCTTTTTGATTATAATGTTGCTGCGATATCTTCAGCAATCTGTTCAGGAGTAAGGTGGTTATCCTTTAATACTTCTGAGACATCGTATCTGTCGATAAATTCTTTCTTAATACCGAAGTTTAACACCTTCATGTCAGAAGAACCATAGAATGCTGCAATCTTAGCACCGAAGCCGCCTTCAAGGTAGCCGTCCTCAAGAGTAGCAACTACTGCGTGGTCTTTCTTTAATTCATTAAGAGTGTCTGCGTCAATACCTGAGATATAGTAAGGATTGATAACAGTTGCGTTAATTCCGTGTGAAGTCTTAAGAATATCAGCGGCTTTTACAGCAGTTTCATAGAAAGTTCCAAGTCCGAGAATAGCAACCTTACTACCTTTCTTAGTAATCTCGTAAGTGTCAAGCCTGTTGAAATCTTTAGTTACAGGTGTGCCTGTTGATATCATGCTGCCGCCCGGAACTTTAATAGCAACAGGATAGTCATTTTGTGATAAAGACCAGTCAAGCATTGCAATATAGTCTTCCTTAGTAACAGGTGCAAGATATACAAGACCAGGAATGCTGTTAAGCATAGGAATATCCTGAAGCCCGAGATGTGTGACATCATTCATTCCGTATACAGAGCCTGCAAATACTGCAAAAGTTACTGCATTTCCGTTGATACATACATCTTGTGTAATCTGGTCATAGGCTCTCTGTATAAATGAGCTGTAAACGCCAAATACCGGCTTTCCGCCGTTAGCAGCGATACCGGAAGCTAATGCAACAGCAGTTTCCTCTGCGATACCAACATCAACAAACTGTTTTCCTGCTTTAGCTCTCATGTCAGCAGTAAATCCCATAACAGTAGGAGTTCCGGCTGTGATTGCAACAACACTCTTGTCCTCGTCCATCTTCTTTAAAAGATACTCTAAAGAAGCGTCAGCGAAATCAGGCTCTCCACCCTTGGAAAGAGATTCTCCGGTTGCAATATCAAAAGGCATATGCCAGTGCCATTCTTCCTTATTCTGTTCAGCAGGTGCATAACCCTTGCCTTTAAGCGTATTAATGTGGACAACAACAGCTTTTTTAGTATCTTTAACCTTTTCAAATGCTTCAATTAAAGAAGCAATATCATTACCCTTATCAACATAGATGTAATCAAGGTTCATTGCTTTGAAAAGATTACATTCAGCCTGTCCATTTGTTTCACGAAGAAGCTTTAAGTTGGCATAAAGACCACCGTGATTTTCAGCAATAGACATGTCATTATCGTTAGCAACAATAATCATGTTGCCATTTAATTCAGATGCAAAATCAAGACCTTCTAAAGCCTCGCCGCCGCTTAAAGAACCATCACCTATAACAGCAATTACATTGCCGTCTTCACCATTTAAATCTCTTGCCTTGGCAAGACCACAGGCAAGACTGATAGAAGTTGAAGTATGACCTACAGTGAAGAAATCATGCTCGCTTTCGTGAGGATTAGTGTATCCTGACACATCATTATAATGCTCCTCATAAAGATATGCGTCTTTTCTTCCAGTGAGCATTTTGTGTGGATAACACTGGTGTGATACATCAAATACGATTTTATCTTTAGGCGAATCAAATACATAATGCATGGCAATGATTGCTTCTACCATACCGAAGTTAGGACCGAAATGTCCGCCGTGTTTGCTGGCTCTTGTAAGAAGGGCGTGACGCATTTCTTCTGCAAGGACATTAAGCTGCATGATGTTTAATTTCTTCACATCAGCAGGACTGTTAATATTCTCAATATACATGTTTTCTGATACTCCTTATCTTATATTTTAATACATTTTATATGATAGCACCTAAAGTCAGGTTTAGGTCAAGAAAAATGTGGATTGAGACTAAAATATTTGTTATAAGGGAATAATGTTGCAAAAACAATCGGGTTGGAAATTAGAAATCTGTCGGATTGGAAATCGAAAAACTGTCGGATTGAAATTACAAAATCAATCGGATTGCCAAGGTACGTGCTTAATTATACATGATATAATATTAAATTATTGGAACAAGTAGTAAGGTACCATTATGGAAAATAAAAAAGTGGAGTCCACGCATGGAACTCCACCGGCTACGGGCATTGCAAGTTTCCGTAGCACAACAACTACATGTAATATACCATTGATATCCATTGATGTCAAACAGCATTTTGTTAGCAGCAATAATAGTTTATGCGTTTCTGAGTGTGATATTCTTATTTTGTTTCTTCTAGTCATTCGGATTATTCAGATAATCATTATATTGAAAAATATAGTTATCATATGCTGAAATACGCAATCTGAAAAGTAAGTTAATTAAAGAGATGGGATTAATTTTATTGATGAATTGCGGGAGTAAGCATGGAAACCTATTAATTAAGAAATTATTATAAATATAGTAGGTCGCGTCAACACATATTTAAGATAATTGACAGTAACAAAACCTACTAATCAGGCAGAAGAACCCTTTTTGGTAGGTCTTATAAGTATAAAATACATGCCTTTTTCAATGGAAAGCAGGAAAAAGACCTACGAAAGAGAAGCATTTTAACAGATTAGTAGGCAAGTAGGTGGGGAGAGCGGAACGGGGATGCATCTGGTAGCTTTTCTGTATTTTTCCTTGCAATCACTCTCCGAAAAGCTTATAGTAGTACAGATAGAGTAAGGAGCCTTTTTCCTATTCCACGGTGGCACATGTGCTGTTGATTGCGGATATTCTGATTTCCAACAGCTTCAACCATTATGTCAATCTGGACATTATGCTGTCACTGGGGATTCCCTGCGTTGTGGCAATCTGTGCGGTGCATTACTGCATGCAGCGGCTGTACGCCCAGCATTATAAGACGGAAAAGGAGCTGGGGCGGAGAGGAGTTTGTCATGCTGCTGTATGGGCAGAGTCTTGCGGGGGCAAAAGCCTTTGCGGAGGAACTGCGGCAGCAGGTGGAGGCGATGGATACGGGAGTCTGTCCTGTGACAATTTCCATCGGTGTGACCCGGTATAACGGCAGGGACAATTATCAGCTGGCGGTACAGTGTGCAGACAAGGCATTATATCAGGCAAAAAAATGACGGCAGAAACCGGGTTGTGGTATACGGCGAAAAGGACGTGCGCAGAAATGAGGAGCAGTATGGAAAAGACGATTGATTTATATGTAAAAAAAGAAGGGGCAGCAAGGGAAAAATGTTTTTCCACCATCGGGGAAGCCATAGAAGCCATGGAGCGGATTGCACCTGTGCCGGAGGAAATTGCGGCAGAGCTGGAAAAGGGCAGGATTTATCCCTCGCCGGTTTATGAGGTCACACCTTTTGTGGTACATATAGGGGCAGGAGAATACCGGGAAAAGCTGGTGCTGTCCAGACCAAATGTCACGTTTCTCGGAGAAGGCAGGGATAAGACTGTGCTTGTTTTCGGGGATGGAGCAAATGAGATTGAGGAGGACGGAGAAAAAAGGGGAACCTTCCGTACTGCTACTCTGCGGATTGACACGCCTGATTTTACAGCCAGACATCTGACATTTCAGAATGATGCGGGCTATGGACATACAGTAGGACAGGCGCTTGCCCTTTATGTGGATGGGGACAGGTGCTATTTTGAGGACTGCGCCATGCTGGGAAGCCAGGATACTCTTTTTGATGCGCCCCTTCCCCTTGACCCGGTAAAGCCAAATGGAAAGGGACCAGGAGAGCATAAGCCCAGAATCCGGGGCAGACATTTATACCGGAACTGCTTTTTGCAGGGGGATGTGGATTTTATTTTCGGCTCCGGCACCGCTTATTTTGAGGAGTGTACTATTTTTTCCAAAAAGCCCGGGGACCGTTCCCCGGAGGACAGAGATACCTCTGTCTATGGTTATGTGACAGCGGCATCCACTCATCCGGAATTTCCTTATGGGTACGTGCTGCATAAATGTAAGCTGACAAGTGACTGCCCGAAGGGAAGCGTCTATCTGGGACGTCCCTGGAAAGAATGGGCAAAAACGGTATTTCTGGAGTGCGAACTGGGAGAACATATTCATCCTCAGGGCTGGTTGGACTGGGGAAAGACCCACGGACATTTCTATTACGGAGAGTACAATTCCTATGGCCCCGGGGCAAGTCCTGAAACGAGAGCGGATTTTTCCCATCAGCTTACCAGAGAAGAGGCGGAGCAGTATTCCATGGAAAAAGTGCTGGAAGGCTGGATTGGGGAATGAGTTTACAGGAAAACGGGAACTACGAAGGGTGGAAGCAGCAGTTTTCCATAAAGTTGAATGAACAGCAGGAAAGGGCAGTACGGACCGCAGAGGGGTCTGTACTGCTTTTGGCTGTTCCGGGCAGCGGAAAGACCACGGTGCTTGTCGCAAGGCTGGGATATCTGATTTTCTGCCGGAAAATATTCTGACGATTACCTATACGGTGGCAGCCACCAGAGATATGAAGAGGCGGTTCGGGGAAACCTTTGGGGAAGCGATGAATGGTGTAACACTTACCACGACGATTCCTGTAACAGGAACAGCAGGAGAACGCATATCAACAACCATTAAGGCAATTGCTGTGAAGTCTGGTATGCAGAACAGCAGTGTTACAAGTGCGACCTATGTGATAGAGTTACCAGCACCGGCACCAAGCACCTATGCAGTAACGGTAAACAACGGAACATGTGATGGAGCGCTTGATAAATTAACTGGAATCTATGTGGATGATAATATTGCTCCGCAAGCTCTTTCTTTCCCCATCTCATATACAAACGATACAAATAACGAGCAGTACTTTTGGAATAATCATTATCAGGGTTCTCGTTCATAACAGCATGAAAGACGGCATCTGCGTATTTCTTGATGGCATTATCATATTCCTTGCGTGGAAACAGGAGCTGTGCCTTGTAATCCAGCAATAATGCTTTGTCACAGGCAGAAATCTGGTTGATTTCTTCTGGAATATCCGGTGTGCCTGATTTATCTGAATTACACGATTTACTCGTTTCATTCGACTTGCCCGAATCACTCATAAGATTCATCACATATTCTATACGTTCTACCAGCTCCGACGGATAATCGGTATTCAGATATTTGTCAAAGTAAGGGTACATATCCTGTAAGAACAGCAGATAATATGCCTTGTTGTCTATGATGATATGTCTATTGATACTTTTCAGACATTCCATGACAGTCACTGGTCTTTTTACATCCAGCCCATGAGCAAGGCATATGATATGCAGGTGGTTTAGCATAACATGGCAGTCTGATACAGTAGGAATAGTCTCTGCGATTGCCACTTCCTGAATGAGTGGGTGCAGTGCAATCGTCTTGTTTTCGGTATCTTCACTGATAATACCATAGCGTATCAGCTCATTTACATTTTTGAGAGAATCCAGCTCCAGCCACATTTTGAATGCACTTTTATAAACTCCTGATACCGGCAGGAGTGAGAGGTTACGGAGGATATCAATACTGTCCTCATTTAATCTATTAAGCTTCATCAACATGCGAAGGTGTCCTATCATACTGGCATAGGAGAATTCCTCATCCTTGAATACCTCGATTTCTTCCGTGTTCTGCCCGATACCGCAGGAACGCAGCTTCTGTAACAATTCTTCAGGTTCCATGCCGCTGACTTCTAAGGTAAGAGCAGCCATGCAGACAGTCAGGGTATGACAGTTCACTTCTTCTATAATGGCAGACACACTGTCCGGATCACGTTTTGCAGAAGGACAATGCTTGTAGAACAGTTCCTTCAGTTCTTTGTCCTTATCCAATTCCTTTATTTCTATAGAATCATAATTCTTAAGTTTGCATCTGCTGGTAATCAGTAGCTGCATATCATTCTTCATCAGTTCCTTTAAGAAGGGTTCGTCCTTTGGAAGCACATTGAAGTTGTCCAGAATCAGCAGTGTATCTGTGTGGAGCCTCTGCATTACCTTATAGTGATTCTGAAAACGGACTTCCTCATTCATTTCTACGGAATCATCTGCAAATGTAAGGCTTGCGATGTCTTTTCTCAAATTACCGGTGTAATACAGATAAATGATATTGGTGTACTTTTTACGGTTCTTCTGTGCATAGGCTTTGGCAACTTCGCTTTTTCCAATGCCTGCCATACCGGTAATGAATAAGACGGATTGATTGGAAAGATGGGATGCGATTGCTTTTATCTCATCCTTTCGTCCAATGAATGCCTGATTGCAGGAGGGAAGCTTATTGCAAAGAATCACTTCCGAAAGGTCGGGAGAATAGAGCACACCTGTGCTTTGTTCAACAGGTTCGGAATAATCTTATCTCTAAAATCATCCTTCATCGTATCCCATTCATCCTCATCTTCATAAGTCTTTAGGATATCTATAGGAATCGGGCGGGTGCCATTGCACCAGCGGCTGTACATCGTCGTGTCATCTGCGATTAATTCCGAAGCTGTCAGAGTATCATCCAGATACGCAGAGAACAGACTGCGTACAAGCTGGTGCTGCGGGTAGGTTTTCTTTTTATTTTCCAGTAATACACCAATCACATTTGCATAGGGGATTCTGATGTATAGATTTTAATATGTAATTTTAATGTGACAAAGACGCATTGAAACGAGAAAACATTTATGATAAAATAAAAATAAATATTGAATATGAAGCAGCACCGCCGGATAGTGGCGCTGAATAAGGAGGATATAATGGAGCAGTATAAGCAGGAATTTATAGATTTCATGGTAGAGAGTGATGTGTTAAAGTTTGGAGATTTTACTTTAAAGAGTGGAAGAAAGTCACCTTTCTTCATGAACGCAGGTGCGTATGTTACAGGAACACAGCTTGCAAGACTTGGAGAGTATTATGCAAAGGCTATTCATGAAACATATGGTGATGATTTTGATGTACTGTTCGGACCAGCATATAAGGGAATTCCAATCAGCGTAGTTACAGCAGTTGCATATGCAAAGCTTTATGGAAAGGAAGTAAGATACTGCTCAGACCGTAAGGAAGAGAAGGACCATGGTGCTGATAAGGGAGGATTCCTTGGAAGCAAGTTAAAGGATGGCGACAGAGTCATTATGATAGAAGATGTAACAACATCTGGTAAGTCAATGGAAGAGACAGTTCCTAAGGTAAGAGGGGCAGCAGATGTTACTATCGTAGGACTTATGGTTTCACTTAACCGTATGGAAGTTGGCCTTGGCGGAAAGGTGAGCGCACTTGAGGAGATTAAGGAAAGATACGGTTTCCCAACAAGCGCAATTGTATCTATGGCAGATGTTGTAGAACACCTTTACAATAAAGAGTGTGAGGGTAAGGTAGTTATTGATGATGCACTTAAGGCGGCAATTGACAAGTATTACGCAGAATATGGTGTTAAGAACGCATAAAACTGATGTTAATGGAGGGTTAATTATGGAAGAGAATCTTTATAAGAAATTAAAGTCAGTAGGAGCTTCTAATCTTGTATTTGGTATCCTGATAATACTCTTTGGTATCGGTGCAGGTGTAATGATGATTATTAATGGTGCAAGACTTCTTGCACACAGATCAGATAGCTTATTCTAGTGAAGGGGAACTGCCTGGTGGGTTAATTATGCCTGCCGGGCAGATTTGTTATGAAAAAGAAACATTATATAACGCTTATAAAATGGGCGCTTTTTGTTATATATATGATTCTGCTCTTTTATGTAGTCTTTTTCGCAGAAGGAATGGGAAGGGCAGAGATAGCCAGCGGTTACAAATACAATCTTACACTGTTCACGGAAATCAGGCGCTATTGGCGTTATCTTGGACATTTTGACTCGCTTGGCTGGATAGCATTTCTTAATATAATTGGAAATGTGCTGGCATTCATACCATTTGGAATATTCGTGCCGTGGCTTTCCAATGGCAGAATTAATGTTTTTGCTACATTTGCATATGGATTCGCACTGTCGCTTACAATAGAAACAGTACAGCTTATATGTAAGGTCGGCTGCTTTGATGTTGATGACCTTGTGCTTAATGTACTGGGAGCATTGTGCGGTTATGCGGTATATGCGATAGCATACAGAATAGTTAAAATGTTTAGTAAAAAGGACAGGTGAAAAAATGAAACTTTTTAATAAATACAAGTTCTCTGATAAAAGTCAGGCACTTGGGGGTTTGATATCGACTGCGATGGGAATACTGTCATTGCTTTCTTTAAGTTACGGAGTGTATCTGTCTTTTAAAGCAGCAGGAGAAGGCGGATTAAGAGTAGGAAGTCTTGGAATATTAAGCCTTATCTTAGCGGTAATTGGAACAGTAATCGGACTAATCAGCTTCAAAGAAGATAATAAGTTCTACGGAACTTCGAGATTTGGTTCAATGCTGTGTGGGGTAATAGCAGTATTTATGATAGCAGTATTCTTAATGGGAATATAATCCTTATCAGGGCAGAAGGAGAAAGAAATTGTTTAATGATAATGTAGAAGAGCGTTACGCTCTTGCGATAGAAAGAATTAAAGAGATAGCAGAGGAACCGGGGCTTAAGAATGACGGTTATGCAGATTATTTCAAATGTATTGCCACATTTATCCTTAAGATGGATAAGCTTGCGGCTGACTTAAAAGCTGATGTTTTCAGAGATTATTCACTTGAAGAATATAAGAATCTGAATACAGGTCTGTATGAAGATGTAATTGGAAAGGCTTACGAGACAAGCTACGCTAATCCGGCATATGCAGCTTCAAAGTTAGGGCTATCAGAGGGAAGGCTTTTGTCATTCCTTTACGTTGAGATAAGAGGAATGATTGTGTATGCATATGAAGGCAGAATGGCAGAAATGACAGCACTTATGGAGCTTTTTGTTGAAGTGTACTGCATGTGTGCATCGACTGAGGAAGACTGTGGAAAGCCAGATTATAAGCAGATGAAAGAGTCTGTATACTGGTATGTTAGTGATTACAGTGATGACCTTATGGAGTACAGGGTAAGAGAGCTGTTAGACCCTGAACTTGATTTTGCAACTAAGATAATTATGGAGTCTGACCTTACAGATGTAAGATATCTGTACAGATTCGGTGAGTATGTCACAGACAATGAGATTAAGACAGCAGAGTATCTTAGTTCGCTCAGTGAAGAAGAAATCCAGAAGATGGCAGACACATTTACAGAAGGATACAGAATTGGATTCGAGCTTACAGGCAAGGATTTGTCTAAGAAGAAAACAGTTAATATAAGATACTGTCTGGGATTTGAAAGACTTGTGAGGGCTGAGATTAAGAATTTTGAAAAGCTTGGACTTAAGCCTACAATATACAGGGCAGCGGTCAACACGATTAATAAAAGACTTAACATTAAGGTTGGCTATTACGGAGCTAATCCTAACAAGCAGATGGATTTCGACCATCGTTTTGACAATGCACTTTATATGGATGGCGAATTTGTTGAGAGAAAGACTGGTGCATTAAAGCTTGCATATGAGAAGAACAAAGAGCTTGCAGCGGTGCATGGTGGACCTGCTGTTATGGAGGTGTTTGGTGAAGTGCCATTTGAGCCACAGATTAAGAGCGAGGCTTTAACACTTGATGCAAAGCAGCAGAAGCTTTCTGTGAAATACAGCAATGACGCGGGAAGCATTGTTAATGAGTATATTAAAGGCGAGGAGAGAAGCTTTACAATAATTGCTTATCCGATACCGGAGATTGGAGAGAATTTCGAGGAAATATTCGAGGGTACTGTTAAGATTAATACCCTTGATTATAACAAATATAAAGCTATCCAGCAGGCACTTATTGATGTACTTGATACAGCACAGTATGTTGAGGTTAAAGGAGCTAACGGAAACTGCACAGACATGAAGGTTTCTATTATGAAGATAACCGACCATAAGACGCAGACTGTATTTGAGAACTGTCTTGCGGACGTTAATATTCCGCTTGGAGAAGTATTTACATCACCTGTGCTTAAGAAAACAACAGGTGTGCTTAATGTGAGCAGTGTATATCTTAATGATATTAAGTTTAACAATCTTACTGTATGGTTTGAGGACGGATTTGTTAAGGACTTCACATGCACTAACTTTGATGACGAGACTAAGAACAAAGAACTTTTCAAGGCAAATGTGTTATATGACCATGAAACTCTGCCACTCGGAGAGTTTGCTATAGGAACTAACACTACAGCGTATGTGTTTGCTAATAAGCATGATATTGTGTATAAGCTTCCGATTCTTATTGTTGAAAAGATGGGACCACATTTTGCAGTCGGTGACACATGCTATTCAAGGGCAGAAGATGTGTATGTAACTAATCCGGACGGCAAGGAGATTATCTCAAGGGATAATGAGGTTTCACTTCTTCGTAAGACGGAGCCGGACAAGGCTTATTATAACTGTCACACCGATATTACCATTCCGTATGATGAGATTGGTAATATTACTGTTGTGGCAGAGGATGGAACAAGAACAGACTTGATTAAGAACGGCAGATTCGTGCTTGATGGCACGCTTGCACTTAATGATGCATTTTTAACAGAATTATAAATATATAATTGTAAGCTGTAAACAGGCTTTATCTTGACGCAAAGTTTAAAACAAAGTACAATGATAATTAGTGTTTTCACTAATTTTAATATTATATCTATCGGACATAGGAGGTTAATATGGCTTTAGTAGGAATTGTTATGGGAAGTGACTCTGATATGCCTGTTATGGCAAAGGCAGCAGACATTCTTGAACAGTTAGGAATTTCGTATGAGATGACAATTATCTCAGCACACAGAGAGCCTGACGTATTCTTTGAATATGCTAAGAGTGCAGAGGAGAAGGGATTTAAGGTTATTATTGCAGGTGCAGGTATGGCAGCACATCTTCCGGGTATGTGCGCAGCTATTTTCCCAATGCCTGTTATTGGTATTCCAATGCACACAACATCACTAGGCGGTAGAGATTCATTATATTCAATAGTACAGATGCCTACAGGTATTCCTGTTGCAACTGTTGCTATTAACGGTGGTGCCAATGCAGGTATTCTTGCAGCCAAGATTCTTGCAACATCTGATGCAGCACTTCTTGAAAGGCTTAAGGATTATACTAAGAATCTTAAGGAAAGTGTTCAGAAGAAGGATGCCAGACTTCAGGAAGTCGGTTATAAGAATTATTAATTAGTAACTGAATAGTTACATTAACTTACATTTATCATAATATTGAAGGAGAAAGAATCATGGATTACAAGAAATCTGGAGTTGATATTGAAGCAGGTTACAAGTCAGTTGAGTTAATGAAAGAGGCCGTTAAGTCTACTATGAGAGAAGAAGTGTTAGGCGGAATCGGCGGATTCTCAGGTGCATTTTCACTCGCTAAGATTAAGGAGATGGAAGAGCCTGTATTACTTTCAGGAACTGACGGATGTGGAACTAAGGTTAAGTTAGCTTTCATTATGGACAAGCATGATACTATCGGTATTGATGCAGTTGCTATGTGTGTTAACGATGTTGTATGTGCTGGTGGAGAGCCACTCTTCTTCCTTGATTACATCGCATGCGGCAAGAATTATCCAGAAAAGATTGCTACTATCGTTGGTGGTGTTGCAGAAGGTTGCAGACAGTCTGAATGTGCACTTATCGGTGGTGAGACAGCAGAGCATCCGGGACTTATGCCACAGGATGAATATGATCTTGCAGGATTTGCTGTAGGTGTTGTTGATAAGAAGGATCTTATTACAGGCGAGAACATCAAGCCGGGTGATACTCTTATCGGTATCGCTTCAAGCGGTGTACACAGCAACGGATTCTCACTTGTAAGAAGCGTATTTACAATGACAGAGGAATCTCTTAATACATATTACGATTCACTTGGAAAGACATTAGGAGAGGCATTACTTGCTCCAACTAAGATATATGTTAAGACAATGAAGGAAATCAAGAAGGCAGGCGTTAAGGTTAAGGGCTGCAGCCATATCACAGGTGGTGGTTTCTATGAAAATGTACCTAGAATGCTTCCAGACGGTGTTAAGGCAGTAATTAAGAAGGACAGCTACGAAGTACCACCAATCTTTAAGATGCTTGCAGAAGATGGCAATATCGAAGAGCATATGATGTATAATACATTTAACATGGGTATCGGTCTTGTACTTGCTGTTGATCCTGCTGATGTTGATACAGTGATGGCGGCAGTTAAGGCTGCAGGTGAGACTCCATATGTTATCGGAAGCATTGAAGCTGGCGAGAAGGGAGTTACTTTATGCTAAGAGTTGCAGTTATGGTTTCCGGAGGCGGAACTAATCTTCAGGCTATTATCGATGCTGTTAAGGATGGAACAATCACTAACACAGAGCTTGTAGCAGTTATAAGCAATAATGCCGGAGCATATGCACTCACAAGAGCTAAGGATAACAATATTCCAGCATATTGCATATCACCTAAGGATTATGAAAGCAGAGATGCATTTAACGATGCGCTGCTTGATAAAGTGAATGAGCTTAATGTTGACCTTATAGTACTCGCAGGATTCCTTGTAAGAATCCCAGAGAAAATGGTTCATCAGTACAGCCACAGAATTATTAATATTCATCCATCACTTATACCTTCATTCTGCGGAGTTGGTTTCTATGGACTCAAGGTTCATGAAGCAGCTCTGGCAAAGGGTGTTAAGGTATCAGGTGCAACTGTGCATTATGTAGATGAAGGAATGGATACAGGAGAGATTATTTTCCAGAAGGCAGTTGATGTACTTGATGGTGATACTCCTGAAACTCTTCAGAGAAGAATTATGGAGCAGGCTGAATGGAAGCTTCTTCCTAAGGCAATTAACAAGATTGCCAATGAACATGTTAATTAATGATTACTGACTAAGTATATAGATAACAATATGCGGAGGAATTAAGATGAAAGTATTAGTTGTAGGCAGCGGCGGAAGAGAGCATGCAATATGCTGGAAGTTAAGCAAGAGTCCTAAGGTTGACAAGATATACTGTGCACCGGGTAATGCGGGAATTGCAGAGCTTGCAGAGTGTGTTGATATTAAGGCAATGGAGTTTGAGAAGCTTGTAGCATTTGCTAAGGAAAACAGCATTGACCTTACTGTTATCGGTATGGACGACCCACTTGTCGGCGGTGTCGTTGATGTATTCGAGGCAGAGGGCTTAAGAGTATTCGGACCAAGAAAGAATGCAGCTATTCTTGAAGGATCTAAGGCATTTTCTAAGGACCTTATGAAGAAATACAGTATTCCAACAGCAGCTTATGAAACATTTACATCAGCCAAAGAGGCTAAGAAGTATCTTGAGACTGCTGAGTATCCTATCGTTCTTAAGGCTGACGGACTTGCACTTGGCAAGGGTGTTCTCATCTGTGAGAACAAAGAGGATGCACTTGCAGGTGTTGATGAGCTTATGCTTGACAAGAAATTCGGAACAGCAGGTGATATAATTGTCATTGAGGAATTCATGACAGGCCGTGAGGTTTCAGTACTTTCATTTGTTGATGGTAATACAATTAAGATTATGTCATCAGCTCAGGATCATAAGAGAGCTAAGGATGGTGACCAGGGTCTTAATACAGGCGGAATGGGTAATTTTTCACCATCACCTTTCTACACTAAGGAAGTTGATGAGTTCTGTAAGAAATACATTTATCAGGCAACTGTTGATGCAATGAAGAGTGAGGGCAGACCATTTAAGGGAGTTATCTTCTTTGGACTTATGCTTACTCCAAAGGGACCAAAGGTTCTTGAGTACAATGCAAGATTTGGTGATCCTGAGGCACAGGTTGTTCTTCCTAGAATGAAGAATGATATTGTTGATGTATTTGAGGCTTGTATCGATGGAACTCTTGATAAGGTTGACCTTCAGTTTGAAGATAACGCATGTGTATGTGTAATTCTTGCTTCTGACGGATATCCACTCGCATATGAGAAGGGCTTCGAGATTAAGGGAATGGAAAACTTCAAGGGTAAGGATGATTATTTCTTATTCCATGCAGGTTCTAAATTCAACGAAGAAGGCAAGGTTGTAACTAACGGAGGACGAGTTCTCGGTGTTACAGCACTTGGCAAGGACCTTAAGGAAGCAAGAGCCAAGGCTTATGAAGCTACTGAATGGGTGGATTTCGATAACAAATATATGAGACATGATATTGGTAAGGCAATTGATGAAGCTTAATTAGTAACTGTTAAGAGTCAGGCAAAATGCGAAGCATTTTCGATACTGGCGGAAAATAGTTAGTATTAAAGAAAATGGGGGCAGATGGCTGGAGAATACCGGTTATCTGCCTTAGTGTGTAAATGAGGAGACAATTATGAAAATAACACCAGTTAAGGGTACTAATGATTATCTTCCTAATGAGGTTGAAATCAGGGATTACCTTCAGAATGAGATATTAAAGGTATATGTTGCTAATGGATTTGAACACATTACAACACCTATTATTGAGGATATTGAGAACCTTGATAAGAGTGATGGTGGTGAGAACTTAAATCTTATATTCAAGATTATGAAGAGAGGCGATAAGCTTGAGAAGGCTGTAAGTTCACTTCAGGAAAATCCTAAGACAGGAACAGCCTGTGAGAATGAAATTGCTGATATGGGATTAAGATATGACCTTACACTTCCGCTCAGCCGTTACTTTGCTAACAACAAGGACAAGCTCACTCTTCCTATGAAATGTATCCAGATGGACAGAGTGTACAGAGCTGAAAGACCACAGAAGGGCAGACTTCGTGAGTTTGTTCAGTGCGATATTGATATTATTGGTTCTGATTCTACAGATTCAGAGGTTGAACTTATTCTTACAACAACAAAGGCTCTTAAGGCTATTGGCATGAAGAATTTCAAGGTTAAGATTAACGACAGAAGACTTCTCCGTTCATTCCTTCAGAATTGTGGATTTACCGAGGATCAGCTTGACAGTGTGTGCATTACATTTGACAAGATGGATAAGGTCGGACTTGACGGTGTTAAGGCTGAGCTTACAGACAAGGGATTTGACGCTACTGCAATTGAGAAGTTTATTGGATTCTTTGGAAGTGTTTCAAGTGCACAGGAGATAAGCCTTGAAAGTGTTGAGGCTATACTGGATGATAAAGCTCCAGCAGAAAGCGTAAGAGGAATTATCAACACTGTAAATGAGCTTTCAGACGGTCAGTTTGATGTTGTATTTGACCTTTCTTTAGTAAGAGGTCAGGGTTACTATACAGGAACTGTATTTGAAGTTGAAAGTATTGATTTCAAGGGTGCTATCGCAGGTGGTGGAAGATATGACAACCTTATTGGCAAGTTCTTAGGACAGCAGGTAAGTGCTGTTGGATTCTCAATCGGATTCGAGAGAATCTTCTCAATCCTTATGCAGAATGGTGTTGAGACTAAGGCATCAGCAGACAAGATTGCTGTTATGTACGATGAGGGACAGGTTAAGGAAGCCTATGCAATAGCAGAAAAATACAGAGCAGACGGCAAGGTATGTTCATTATATGTAAAGCCGAAGAAGATGGGTAAGTTTCTCGGAAAGCTTGAGGAACGTGGATATAAAGGATTTGTTAATGTCAGCAATGGGGACGAGATAAGCTTGTTCTAGTGAGTTTTATGGCGCAGCCTTTTTAAGGGCTGCGCTTATTGCTTCTATAAAGACGGAATATGTATATCTGTTGGCTGAATCATAGGTTATGTTGGTTGTTCCGGCTTCCATGACTTTAGAGGCAACTTCATCAAATGAAGTTGTGAGCTTAGGGTACATAGTAGTGATTGATTCAGAAAGATTAACAAGCTCAATGCTGTTAATGTTAGAAGAATCAACTGTGACCTGGATGTCAACGGGATTGCCATCTAACAGGATAGAAGCGGTATATACTCCGGGGCAGAATTTAGGAGCGTCGGCATTATCAAGGGGTGTTTCAATATTAGAAGAAGCAGAAGCATTTACAGTGCTGCTCCTAGGCTGAGAAGTGTTTCTGGAATTATCAGAACCCTTGCTGCCAAGACGGATAACAGCGAATATAACAAATGCTATTACAATAGCAGCGATAACCGCTCCAATAAGGAGCTTTTTAAGTGGAATAACAACGATTTTAGTCTGACTCATCACAAAGAAACCTGCCCTTCATATTCGTTATTACAAAATATATGGCAGAGCATATGAAAATATGATTTAAATAGCGTTTTACTTTTTGGAATGTGAATGTTATACTAAAACACATGTATGGTATTCACATTTATAGATTTTTATGATATTGGGAGAGGTAACAATGAATTATTTTATTTTTGGTGGATCAGGATTTATAGGAACGCATCTTATTAAGTTAATAAAGCAGGAATGTCTGAAAGAGAATGACAGAATATATGACCTTGACATTGTTATGCCAGGAGAAGAAGGTGTAGTGCCAGGTGTTGTAGAAAAGATGGAAGGTGTTGAGTATATAAGACTAGATGTAAGAAAAGAAATTACATTTGACTTTAAGCCAACAGAAGACGATATAATATTTAATCTTGCGGCAGTACATAGAACACCGGGTCATCCTGATGAGGCATATTTTGAGACCAATATACTTGGTGCTGAAAATGTTACAGCATTTGCAGACAGATATGGAATAAAGAAAATCTTATTCACAAGTTCAATTGCACCATATGGCGCAGCGGAAGAATTAAAGACAGAGGATACTATACCTATGCCTAATACACCATATGGAATAAGCAAGCTTACAGCCGAGAAAATTCATATGATATGGCAGGCTGAGGACGACACAAGAGAACTGACAATTGTGCGTCCGGGAATAGTATATGGCAAGGGTGAACATGGCAACATGACCAGATTATACTGGGGCCAGAGGAAAAGATATTTTATGTATACAGGACGAAAAGATACAATAAAGGCTTGTATATATGTCAAAGAGCTTGTAAGATTCTTCAAATACAGAATGATTGATAATGATTTTTCAGGAGTTGATATATTTAACTGTACATTTGAACCGGCATATAACATAGAACAGATATGTATGGCAATACAGGAGGCTACTGGAATGAAGCGGCATATACCGTTGATTCCGGGAGGATTGCTTATGACAGTTGCAAGAATTGTAGGTCCATTAGGCGGTAAGAAAGTAGGAATACATCCGGCGAGAGTTAAGAAACTGATGGTTTCAACTAATATATGTGGAAAGAAGCTGGCAGCTACAGATTATACATTCCACTATACATTGGTAGAGAGCTTCAGAGACTGGTTTAATGATTGCAACAAAGAGGGGTTATATTAGATAATAGATGCGGAGCCTTGGGGTTCCGCATTTTATGTATGGACAGGAGTATATTTATGAAGAAGTTGATAATAATGGTGCTGGCCTGTGGCTGCATGGTGGGATTTCTTGCATGTGGACAGAAAGAAAATGCTGATACCAGCCAGACAGAGAGCATATATGAAACAGAAACGAAAGAAAGAACAAGTAGTGTTGCTGGTACACAGGAAGTAACGACAGAAAAAGAACCAGAAGATGATGAATATGTTCTTGTAAAGAAATACATGCCGGATATATATGTCGAATTAATGTATGCGACAGAGAATAACTTTACAGGTGTCAGAATATATGATTTTACAGACGCATATCTTCGATACGGGACGGTTAAGAAGCTTGCAAATGTGCAGAAAGAACTGAAAGAACAGGGGTACAGATTAAAGATTTGGGATGCATACAGACCGTTTGAGGCACAGCAGAAATTATGGGAAGTATATCCGGACCCTAACTATGTGGCAAATCCGGCTAACGGAATGAAAAAGCATAATCTTGGAGGAACAGTGGATATTACAATGGTTGCTGCTGATGGAAGCGTTATATCAATGCCGACAGAATTTGACGATTTTTCTTTGAAAGCAGATAGAGATTATTCTGATATAGAAGATGAAGAGGCTGTGAAGAATGTGATGATTCTACAGAATGCTATGGAAAATAACGGATTTACAGGCTATCAGGGAGAATGGTGGGACTATTCAGATACGGTGGAATATGAAGCTGTTGATTTTCAACCTTGAAAATATGTTATACTATTAAAAATGTTTTAAGGGGAGTTATACATGTCATTACAATTAATTCTAGGAAGCTCTGGTGCGGGTAAATCACACTATCTGTATACGCATATAATTGAAGAATCAATGAAGAATCCTGACGGGAATTATATAGTTGTTGTGCCGGAGCAGTACACTATGGCAATTCAGAAAAGACTGGTGTCCATGCACCCAAGAAAAGGAATACTTAATATAGATGTTGTGAGCTTTGAAAGACTTGCATATAAAGTATTTGAGGAAGTGGGCGAGGATAATCTCGAGGTCCTTGACGATACAGGAAAGAATCTGATTATTAAAAGAGTATTGGAGCAGAACAAGGACAGGCTAAAATATTTTGGAAGTAATCTGTCTAATACAGGATTCGTGTCAGAGATGAAGTCTGTTATATCGGAGATGCTTCAGTATGATATCAAGCCAGATGTTATGCAGGATGCGGCAGGTGCAGCATACAGTGAATCAGAGGGAAGTGCAGCACTTCAGTATAAGCTTGATGATATCGTTCTTGTATACAATGCGTTTGCTGAGTACATAGATAAGAACTATATAACTAAAGAAGAAATACTAGATAAATTATGCAACAAGGTTACAGAGTCAGAGCGAATAAAGAATTGCGAGATAGTATTTGACGGGTTCACAGGTTTTACTCCGGTTCAGTATAATTTACTGACAATTCTTTTATCAATGTGTCCGAAAATATATGTTTCTCTGACAATTGATGCATCTGAGCGTGAAAATTCAGTAAGAGGCAGGGAAGAACTCTTTTTCATGAGTAAGGACTGCGTATCAAAACTTTATAAGATATGTGATGAAGAACATGTGAAAGTCCTTGAACCAGTGTATATTGCAGGAAGAGAAGTACCGGGAAAGAATGTAATTGTAAATGTTAATTCAAGATTTAAGAATTCAGAAGAACTGGATTTTCTGGAACAGAATCTTTTCAGAAACAATTCGGAAAGATTTAATAAGAAGACTGACAACATAGTTATATATGAGGGAGCTGTTGCCAAGGAAGAATTAACATTTGCAGCAGGAGAGATAATAAGACTTACAAGACTGTGTGGATACAGGTATAACGAGATTGCTATAGTTACTGCGGACATGGACGGCTACGGAAAGCTTGCGGCTAATATATTAAAGCAGAACGATATACCATATTTCTTAGATTACAAGCGCCATGTGACTGACAATCCATTCATTGCTGCAATTAACGGCGCGCTTGGAATAATTGAGAATAATTACAGCTATGACAGTGTTCTGGGATTTCTTAGAACCGGAATGAGCGGAATGGAACGCGAAGATATTGATTTGTTAGACAATTACTGTGTTGCAGTCGGAATCAGAGGCAGAGCAAAATGGCATGAGCCGTGGATAAGAAAGTTCAGGGGAACAGTCAATAATACTGACCTGGACAAGCTTAATTCACTAAGAACAATGATAACAGATATGTTGGACCCATTGGAAGAGGTGCTTAAGTCAAAGGAATCTGATGTTGCTGATATGGTAAAGGCACTTTACGAATTTCTCGTGCGTGAAGATATGGAGAAGAAGGTAAGTGTGCTTAATGACAGTGAGTACACTGGTGATGAATATACCCAGTTATATAAGAAAGTTATAGAAGTATTAGATAAAATGTATGCTCTTCTTGGAAGCGAAAAGGTTGGTATTAAAGAATTTAACAAGATACTTGCGTCAGGATTTCAGGAGATTAAGATAGGACTTATTCCGCAGACCAATGACTGTGTTGTTATAGGTGATATAGAAAGAACCCGTCTTGATAATATTAAGGTTATGTTTTTTGTTGGTATCAATGACGGAAATGTTCCTAAGAAGGCTGATTCAAGAAGTGTTCTGTCAGAAAGCGACAGGGAATATCTTGAGAATAAGGGGATTGTTATGTCCGCTTCTGTAAGGGAGAAAGCATTTACACAGAGATTCTATCTGTATCTTATTATGACGAAGAGTGCGGAGAAGCTGTACATGTCATATGCTGTGAAAAACAGTGAGGGTGCGGTGTTAATGCCATCTTATATTATAAGAAACATGAGAAAAATGTTTTCACATTGCCTTAAGTTATCTTATAAAGACACGGCACAGCAGAATTCTTATGTAACAATACCACATGCGGCTTACAGCTATGAACAGACTGAAACTGCTGCAAATGTAGATGAGGACATTATAGATTCACTTACTGGCGGCAGGCTTGTCGGAAGCGTAACTTCTTTTGAGAACTTTGCAGAGTGTCCATTGAGATATTACTTAAGGTATGGAGTTGATTTAAAGGAAAGGGAAGAATTTACATTTTCACCGGTAAACTTCGGCGTTGTACTGCATGCTGTTATCCGTGAGGTGTGCGATGAAATCAAGAAAAACGGTGAGTCGTACTATCTGATATCAGAGGAGAAGCGCCGCGAGATGGTAAAAAGAAGTGTCGCTGCAATTACTGACATATACCAGAACAGTATCCTTAAGGATTCAAGCCGTAATTCATTCATGATTAAGCGGATGGAAGACCTTGCAGACCGCACTATATGGGCGATGGGTGAACAGTTAAAATGTGGTGATTTCGTGCCATTTGTATTTGAGCATAAGTTTAATATGGAAGTCGGAGACGGAGACAGAAAGCAGCTTATGAGCGGAACGATTGACCGCGTTGACATATGCGAAAACGGCACAGATGTATATGTAAGAATTATCGATTACAAGACAGGAAAGAAGGATTTCAACATAGTAAAGACCTACTACGGAATTGATATCCAGCTTATGGTCTACATGGAAGCGGCAATGAAGCTTGTGGCGAAGATGCGTCCGGGTAAAAATGTGATTCCTGCCGGAGTGTTCTACTACAACATAAGTGACCCAATTGTATCTGCGACAACAGAGAGTGCAGAAGAGATAGAGGATAAGATTAAGGGTGAACTGCGTCTTAAAGGAATGGTTAATTCGGATAAGGATATTGTCGAGAAGATGGACAATACCGAGGGTACTTCACTTAATATTCCGGTTAGCAGAAAGGCAGACGGTGGATTTGATTCGCGAAGAAGCAAGGTGATGAATACAGAGCAGTTTAACATGCTTGGAAGATTCGTTGATGTAAGGGCGGTTGATACTGCGGACAGAATTGCAGGCGGTGATATAAGGAGAAGTCCTTATAAAGATGGACAGTTTTCAAGCTGTGACAGATGTCCTTATGGGGCAGTGTGTGGATTTTCAGTGGATTTGCCGGGCTGCAATTACAGAAAATTAAAGAAATTCGATGATGAAGTGTTATGGAATAATATAAAGGAAGGGGTTGATGAGAATGGAAAGAAAATGGACACCGGCGCAGAAGAGTGCGATTGATACAAGAGATTGTAATGTGCTGGTTTCAGCGGCTGCCGGTTCAGGTAAGACTGCTGTTCTGGTTGAGAGAATCATTTCCATGATTACAGACCCTGACAAGAATATAGATATAGACAGGCTGGTTGTTGTTACATTTACAAAGGCGGCTGCAGCCCAGATGAAAGACAAGATAAGAAAAGCACTTGATTCAATGCTTGATGAGAATCCGGGAGATGTGAACCTTTTAAGACAGATAACACTGCTTAACAACGCACAGATAACAACAATAGACAGTTTCTGTCTATGGATAATCAGAAATCATTTTCCAGAGGTTAATCTGGACCCGGGATTCAGGATAATGGATGAGGGTGAGAAGAAGCTTATTGAAAATGATGTATTGGAAGATGTGCTTGAGGAATTCTATGCCGAAGCAGATGAAGAATTCTTTAATCTTGTTGATGCATTTGGCATGGGACGGGACGATTCAGGGCTTGTGAGCACTATAGATAAAATATACCGTTTTTCACGAAGCAATCCGTGGATTGATGAGTGGTTTGACGAGTGCATGAAGGTCTATGATGATGAGACTTACGATAATCCTGCAATTAAGGAGCTGTATGATTCAATTAAAAATGTACTTCTCGATTACCGTGATAAATACAACAGATTAGTAGATATCTGTTCTGAGCCGGCAGGACCTGCAGCATATACAGGTGCTTTGCAGTCTGACCTGCTTGGAATTAATGAGATGATTAATTCACAGAATTTTGGAGAGCTTGGCAGAAGAATAAGAATATTTTCATTTGAAGCCCTGTCAAGAAAGAAGGATGCAGGAGCAGACCCGGATATTAAGGAATATGTTAAGGGGCAGCGAAAGCTGTTTAAAGATTACATAGGACGGCTTAATGATAAGATATTCTTGAAAGATGATGAGGGAATATTTTCAGACATGCAGGGAGCAGGTATTCAGATACGGACTTTACTTAAAGTGGCAAAGGTGTATGCCAAGCGTGTTTCAGAGGTGAAGCGAGAGAAGGGAATAATTGATTTTAATGACATGGAACATCTTGCTCTTTCAATACTTGTAAAGAAAGAAGATGGAAAGCTTGTATACACAGAGACTGCCGACAAGCTTGCAAACAGATTTGAGGAGATACTGATAGACGAGTATCAGGATTCCAATCAGCTGCAGGAGGTTATTCTTAATGCGGTGTCAAAGACGAGACTGTCAGGTGAGAATAACAATATATACATGGTTGGTGATGTAAAGCAGAGCATATACAAGTTCCGTCTTGCCTGCCCGGAGCTTTTCATAGAGAAGTACGATACATACGGCGAGACTGGCGATAATGTTAGAATTGAATTACAGAAGAATTTCCGAAGCCGGGAAAATGTACTTGAGTGTGCCAATGATGTGTTCAGTCATATTATGAACAAGAATTTTTCAGGAATCGGGTATGACGAATCGGTAAGGCTTAATGCGGGGTTTCCATATCCTGAGTACAGTGACAGCAATTATGGTGATGGTGCCAACAAGAGTACAGACGTTATTCTTATATCTTCAGAGAATGAAGAAGAGGCGACAACAAGAGAACTTGAGGCAGACAGGCTTGCAAAGCTGATTGAGGGAATAGTTGCTTCTGGTGTAAATGTATATGATGCAGATAAGAATATATACAGACCGGCAGAATACAGGGATATTGTAATTCTTACAAGGTCAGTTACAGGCTGGGCGGATACATTTGCAGATGCCCTGATGGACAGGGGGATACCGGCGTATACCGATTCGTCAACAGGATATTTCAGCGTACGTGAGATACAGGTAATCTTAAGCATGCTTACGATAGTAGATAATCCGGTTCAAGAGATAAGCCTTGCGGCGGCGATGATGTCTTATTTTGGAGGATTTACGGCAGCGGAGCTTGGAATGGTGAGAAAGCTTGGCAGGGAGTATGTGGATAAGAATGTGCATAATAATCTGTATGAACATTTGAAAGCAGTTGCAGTGATTGGCGGAGAAGATAAGATACAGGAGACGGATGTTAAGCAGCTGTCCGGCAAATGTGCATTATTTCTTGCAAAGCTCACACTATACCGAGACAAGAGCAGTGTTGAGCCACTATATGATCTGTGTTGGGAGATGATATATGATTCAGGCTACTACGATTATGTGGGAACAATGCCTGCCGGAGCACAGAGACAGGCTAACTTAAATGTCCTGCTGGAAAGAGCAGCGGGATATGGAAAGTCAAGTTATTCAGGTCTGTTTAATTTCTTAAGATATATTGAAAGACTTAAGAAGTTTGACGAAGATTTTGCAGAGGGGGCTGCCAGTCTTGATAATGAGAATCTTGTAAGAATTATGAGTATCCATAAGAGTAAAGGTCTTGAATTTCCGATTGTAATACTTGCTGGGGCGCATAAGAGCATTAACTTTATGGATGCAACAGCACCGGTGCTTGTAGACCAGAACTTAGGAATTGCAGTTGATTATGTTGACCTTAAAAGAAGAACCAAGACACCTACTATTATAAAAGGCGCAATGGCAAGAAGAATTGTAAGGGAGTCGATAGCTGAGGAAGAGAGACTTCTCTATGTTGCAATGACAAGAGCAAGGGAAAAACTCATAATTACCGGAGTTGTAAAAGATGCAGACAAGACGCTTGATAAATACAGGGGAAGGGCCGAGCAACTTGCAGCAGATGGAATGTTGTCTTTCGCGGATAGTGAGAATATAAAGAACTATCTTGATATGATAATGCCAGTGTGCCTTATGGATTCAGATAAATTGAAAGGCAGCTTTAATGTGATGGTTGATGCAGGTGAGAATTCTGAGTCTGATGCATTTGAATCAGAAGAAATGTCTGATGAGAATAAGAAAGCAGTGGCAGATAAAGATTTGATGAGTCAGCCAGAAGTATCGGCAGGATATCCCTTATTAGATGAGCTTCCGGAGTATGTTCCTGATGATAACGCAGCCGGAAGAATGAAGCTGACGGTTTCACAGCTTAAGGCAATGCAGGCGGAGGATGATTCAGAAGAAAATGCTTACATGGATGAATCTGTGAAGGCAGCACTTAAAAAGGAAGAATGTGATGAGACAAATAGCATAATTCCAAAGTTCATAAGCGGTGAGGAAGTGAAGCTTGCAGCTAATGAACGTGGTAGCGCATATCACAGGGTTATGGAATGTCTTGATTATTCAGTGAGTGTGAACCTTGATGGAGTTAAAGCTGATATTAACAGAATGTTAGAAACCGGCAAGATGAATAAATTACAGGTGAAAAGTGTCAATCCCAGGGATATCAGTACATTTGTACAGTCTGATATAGGAAAAAGAGCAGCCAGTGCTGTTAATAGTGGAAGAGCAAGAAGAGAACAGCCATTTGTCTTTGAATATGAAGGCCAGCTTATACAGGGCATTATTGATATGTATTTTGAAGAATATGGAGAACTGGTACTTATTGATTATAAGACAGACCGGGTTGATAAAAGTACTGCAGTAGAACAGGAGCTTGTGAAAAGGTATGCAATCCAGCTTGATTATTATGCCAAAACACTGGCACAATTAACAGGAAAATGTGTCAAAGAGAAGATAATATATTCATTTGCTTTAGAAAAAGGGATAATAGTTGACTGATTTTACGAAAATTTAATAAAAACTCTTGTTTCTATTGTGCATAAGTGGTAATATGGGCTTGTTTTTGGGATACATGGTATCCAAAATGTATAATTAATTATTGCAAAAAAGAAGGAGAAGAGCTATGAAAAACAGATTAAAAAAGTTTTTAAGCGTGGCACTGGTTGCAGTTATGACATTAGCATCAGTTGTAATTACTGATATTCAGCCAGTTCATGCGGCTTCTGGCGCAATAACAGAAGCAAAAGGGTGGTTTGAGACAGCATATGTTAAGTGGACACCAGTATCAGGAGCAACTGGTTATAACGTATATGTTAAGTCTGCCAGCGCAACAGATGCAGCATATGTTCAGTTGGATGATGAACTTATAAGAAAGTATCCATCATACATGAGAGCAGATGCACTTGGATTAAGAGCAGGCGACTATGTTATGAAGGTCGTTCCTGTTGTAAATGGAAAAGAGGATGCATCAGCAGCTATAGTTTCTGATACAATGACTGTATCTGCATATGACAGAAGTGGATTTACATTTTCAAGTAATTCACCAGTAAAGAACGGTGTCGGTGCATATAATAATGATGGTACATTAAAGTCTGACGCATCAGTTCTTTATGTAACAGAAGCTAATAAGAATACAGTTAAGATGAAAATTGGCAACACTGAATATACAGGTGTAGCAGCTATTACACAGGCAATTAAGACTAAGAATAACTGCCAGCCAGTTGCTATCCGTATTATCGGTCAGGTTACATTAAGCGGACTTTCTTGCTCAGATATGAGATCAGCATATGCTATTGGCGTTAAGGGAGCAGATAACGTAACATTTGAAGGTGTTGGTGATGATGCTACATTATATACAGCAGGTGTTGCAGCATTCCAGTCAAGCAGCATTGAAGTAAGAAATCTTGGCCTTATGAACTGGGGCGGTGGAAAAGATGGAGATGGTATAACTCTTAAGCAGTCACTTGGTGTATGGGTACATAATAATGATGTGTTCTATGGCGATGCTGGTTCAGATGGTGATCAGGCTAAGGGCGATGGCTCTATGGATTTAAAGGATAATTCACAGTATGTAACAATTTCTTACAACCATTTCTGGGATTCTGGAAAGATGTCACTTTGTGGTATGAAGTCAGAGTCAGGCGAGAACTGGATTACATATCACCATAACTGGTTTGACCATTCTGATTCACGTCATCCACGTATCAGAACAATGTCAGTTCATGTATACAACAACTACTATGATGGCAATGCTAAGTATGGCGTTGGTGCAGCTAAGGATAGTGAGGCATTTGTAGAAGCTAACTACTTCAGAAATTGTCCATACCCAATGCTCAGCTCAATGCAGGGTAGTGATGTTCTTGCTGATGGCATATTCTCAGGCGAGAATGGTGGTGTCATCAAGGCATACAACAACTATATGGAAGGTCAGAAGTCTGTTATATATGCTAATTCAGATGCTGGTACAACAACTGCAAGTGCAACTGATTTCGATGCATATCTTGCAACAGCAAGAAATGAGAAGGTACCTTCTACATATAAAGCTAAGCAGGGTGGAAAAGTATACTCTAACTTTGATACTACTGTTGATTTAGGCGTTAAGGAATCAGCAATTGATAATCCTGCAGATGTTCCATCAATTGTAACATCTGAGGCAGGTCGTCTTAATGGAGGAGACTTCAAGTGGACATTTGATAACAGTGTTGATGATGCAAGCTATTCACTTAACACAGCATTAAAGACAGCACTTAACAATTACAAGACATCTCTTGTATCTGTAGGTGGTGGCAGCACATCAGGCGAATCACATACACATACATATGGTGAGTGGGTAATTGAAAAGGAAGCAACAGAGACAGAGACAGGCCTTAAGAGCCGTACATGTTCAGTATGTGGAGATAAGCAGATAGAAGTTATTCCTAAGAAGGGTTCAACAGATACACCAGATGTACCAGCCCCATCAGAGGGAAGCTATGTACAGAACTTCACAGCAGATGGAAAGACAAGTAATTTCTATGCAATAACAGGTAATCTTGCAACTAATAAGGGCACAGTAACATATAATGGACTTACACTTACACAGTGTCTCAAGATAGAATCAGCAACAAATATTAAGTTTACTGCTACAGCAAAGGGTAAACTTACACTTGTATTTGCAGAAGCAAGTAAGTCTATAAAGGTAAATGGTACAAAGTATGCATCTGATTCAAATGGTATTGTATCAGTAGATGTTAACGCTGGAAGTGTAGAGATAACAAAGGGAGATACAATGAATCTCTTCTATATGGTATATACACCAGATGGAACAACAGAAGAGACACATACACATAACTATGTATCAAAAGTAACAAAGGAAGCAACATGTACAGAGGCAGGAGTGCTTACATATACATGTACATCTACAACAGGAACATGTGACAAGAAGACATACACAGAAGCAATCCCAGCAACTGGACATAAGTTCAGCACAGAGTGGACAATTGATGTAGCTCCAACAGATACAACACCAGGAAGCAAGAGCCATCATTGTACAGTATGTGATGCAAAGACAGATGTAACAGAGATTCCAGCAACAGGACCTGTTAAGAATGGCTTCTTAAAGGATACAGATGGAGTATGGCGTTACTATGCAGATGGTAAGGTTGATACAACATATACAAGACTTGCAAGAAATGAGTGGGGCTGGTTCTATGTAAATTGTGGAGTTATTGATAGAACATACACAGGCCTTGCAGATAATGAGTGGGGTACATGGTATGTAAAGGACGGTATGCTTGACAGAAGTTATACAGGTCTTGTAAAGAATGGTTCAGACTGGGTATATGTAAAGGATGGTCTTCGTGACACAACATATACAGGCCTTGCAAAGAACGAGTGGGGTTGGTTCTATGTAAAAGACGGAGTATATGATAGTACATATACAGGTCTTGCAAAGAATGACTGGGGCTGGTTCTATGTAAAGGATGGAGCATTGGATAAAACATACACAGGATTAGCATCTAATCAGTGGGGAACATGGTATATCCAGAACGGATTCCTTAACAGAGATTTTAGTGGTAAAGTAGTTGTTAATGGTGTAACATACAATATCGAATATGGTCTTGTTAAATAAAATATTTCGTTTGAAGATATAATATTGACAAACAATGTGTCTCCTTTGTACTATCAATGCAATGATAGTCAAGGGAGACATTTTTTATGACAGAAGGAATACAAGAAGATATGAAGACAGAACTTATAAGTGTGATTATTCCAGTATACAAAGTTGAAAAATATATTAATCGTTGTGTGGAATCTGTGCTGGTTCAGAATTATCATAATATTGAGGTTATATTAGTAGATGATGGTTCTCCAGATAATTGCGGAATAATATGTGATAGATATGCGGATAAAGATTCGAGAGTAAAGGTGATTCATAAAACAAACGGTGGATTATCAGATGCGAGAAATGCAGGGCTTAACATAGCAACAGGACAATATATATGTTTTATAGACAGTGATGATTATATAGAAAAGGATATGCTTAAAGATATGTATGATAATATAGTAAGGACAGGAGCAGATATTACTATATGCAATTATTGTGCAGTAGATAATGAAGGGCATAAGCAATGGGAATCAGAGGATATTTCAGATGGAGAGTGGACAGAAAAAGAATTCTGGAAGAATTTTTATGATGCATTTGAGGGCATGTATTATTATTATGTTGTTGCATGGAACAAGTTATATTCTAGGAAAATATTTGAAAAAACGAGATATTGTGTAGGGAAAAAATATGAGGATAATTGGATATTATATGATGTAATAAGCCAGTGTGATAAGATATCTGTACTTAATAAGGCATATTATTATTACATTCAAAGACAGGATAGCATAATGGCCATGTCTTATTCAAAGAAAGATCTCTCAATACCAGAGGCTAATATTATAAGAGCAGAGAATTTTATTACAAGAGAAGAATGGAAATTTGCAGAAGCATCTCTTCATTGCGCGGTTAAATTGATGCTTGGTGCATATGCAAGACTTGATTTTAGCGAAAGTGGAAATAAAGAAGAATACATAAGAGTAAGAAACAGGCTGCATACAGAGATGAACAAAATTATAAAACATATTTCAATAAAGCATATGATTAGTTGGAACTTGTTTTTGATGAATCCTGGTTTACATAAATTTCTGGGTGATATAAAATGGAAAATAAAAAATATTAAATAATATATAGATAGGGTAAGTAGTAATGCAAGGTGGAAGAACAAAAAAAGCAATAATTAATATAGGTGTTAATTTCGTAAACCAGATAGTATCTTTAGTACTTGCATTTATATCCAGAACAGTTTTTATAAGAATGCTGGGTATAGAATATTTGGGAATAAATGGTTTGTTTAGTGACGTTCTGGGATTGTTGTCATTAGCTGATCTTGGTATGGGGACGGCTATGGCATATAGCTTTTATAAGCCATTAGCAGAGCATGAAGAGAAGAAACTAGCAGCATTGATTTCGTTTTATCGTAAGATATACATGATAATAGCTGTAACTGTCGCAGTATTAGGTGTGTGTATTATACCAGTGCTTCCATATGTGATAAATGTTGAACAAGAAATACCTGATTTAATGAAGTATTATATATTATCATTGCTTAATATAGTTGCATCTTATATGTATATATATAAAACATCTATACTTACAGCAGATCAGAAAGGTTATAAAGTAGCTAAAGTTAATATGTATGTCAGCATGCTCAGGACTATTATACAGGTTGCGGCATTAGTATTATTCAGAAGTTATATAGTATTCTTAGTTATTGCTGTAGTATCAACAGTTGTTAATAATCTTTATGCATCACATATTGCAGATGTAGAGTATCCTTTTATTAATAATAAAACCGAACTTACTATTACAGAGAAAAGGGGCGTTATCAAAAATATTGGTAATGTATTCATATACAAACTATCATCGTTACTTATGAATACAACAGATAACATATTAATATCTATTATAGTTGGAACAGCGGCAGTTGGTATGTATTCTAATTATTTTATGATACAGAATAAAATATATTTGTTTTATTCATTGTTTTTTTCTTCACTTACGGCCGGTGTTGGAAATTTGATTGTGACTGATTCATGTAAGAAGAGGTATGAGATTTTCAAATGTGAGCAGGTTATAAGCATGATTGGCTGTGGAGTAATTGTGCCCTGCTTTCTTGCTACGGTGAATGATTTGATAGCAGTGTGGATAGGAACAGAATTCCAGTTATCATATGCAACAGTAATTGCAATGGGAATAAATATTTATTTTTCATGTGTATTACAGCCTTTATGGTCATATAGAGAGGCTACAGGATTATATAAGAAAACCAAATGGATTATGTTATTGTGTGCAATTATTAATATTGTAATGTCAGTAGTGCTGGGAATGTACATAGGGATTACAGGAATTCTTCTTGCATCTGCATTGTCCAGAGTTGTTACATATGTATGGTATGAACCTAAATTGTTGATGAAAGATTATTTCGAACAGAAACCTGCAGAGTATTATATGCAATTATTAAAAAATGTTGCATTGATAAGTGCGTTATCAATTATTTCGTTAGAGGTTGCTGGAAAATTTGAAGTACATAATTTTATTACTCTTTTTATAAAAATGGCAATTGTTGCTTTAGTGTGTGCTTGTGTAGCTGTTATTTTTTATTCAAGATCAGAAGGCTTTGCAGTTTTGAAGGAAAAATGCGGGGGATATATGGATAAATTAAAATATAAGAACTAAAGTATAGGAGGATAAAAATATGAAAATATCAGATTGGATGCATACCCTGTATTTTAATTTAAAGGTATTTGATTTTAAAACTGCTATTAAATTACCTGTGTATGTTGGCTCTAAAATCGCTATAAAAAATATATCGAAAGGTTGTATAATCATTCCAGAGAATATACATAGAGGAATGATAAGCATAGGGGTTAATCCTGGTTCAAGTGGTCTTAGAGGGGAAAAAGAGACAGGCTGTATAGATGTTGAAAAAGGGTCTCAGATTGTATTAGGACGAAATGTTATTATTACAGCAGGAGGAGTTTTAAAAGCTATTAATAACAGCAGAATTGAGATAGGTGACAATTTTTATGCTAATCCAAAACTGACTTTATTAGCAAAGAAACATATTTCGATAGAAAATGATGTGATGATGGGATGGAATTGTCTGATTAATGATGGAGATGGACATCCTATATATGATAAGCAGACTAATAAGCGGATTAATAATAATGAAGATGTAATTATATCGGATAATGTGTGGATTGGAGCAGAAGTTACATTACTTAAAGGAACATTTATATCGAAGAACAGCATTGTTGGATATGGAAGTCTTGTTACGAGAAGATATGACAAAGAAAATGTAGTCATAGCAGGAAAACCAGCCAGAATTATAAAAGAAAATGTATATTGGAAAAGGTAAAACAGAATGAAAGAAAATAGTGGGGAAACATTAGGTAAAATTGTTAATTTAAGAGCACTTGCAATAATTATAGTAGTGATAGGACATAGCATTATACTATATTCACATAAATGGGGATTGTACAGTACTATATATAATGTAAGGTTTCTTGATATATTAAAAGACTGGATAAATCTTATACAGATGCCGCTTTTTTTAAGCATATCAGGTTTTTTATTTGCGCGTTCTTATAAAAAATATAAGTTTAAAGCATTTGTTATGAAAAAAGCAAAAAGACTGTTAATACCTTATGTTTTTGTTGCTGTATTTTGGATGTATCCTATAAAGAGAGTGGTTGGATATTACTCACAGAATATAATACAGTATATAGTTAAGGATGTCATATGGGGAAAAGACATAGGCCATCTGTGGTTTTTGCCTTGCTTATTTATAAGCTTTGTATGCAGTTATTTTTTGTTCAAATTATTTAAGAAGGATGATAAGTTACACAAATGTATCAAGGTTATTGTGTTTGTTGGATTGTATGTAATATCATTAATAGGAAATAAGTTCACGGCATTTCCGTGGATAAATTATCTATGTAGTTATTATGTATGGTTTTATTCGGGGAGTCTAATCTATGATTATATGGATAGAATAACACATTTAAACAGATTTATAGTGATTGCAGTAAGCATGCTGTTTTCTGCATTAGCAATATGGTTAGATATATCAGTTGTTAATGGCATAGCAACAGCAATGTTATTAATAATGTTATATAATGTTGTAGGTGTAAATGATAATAAAATTATAACAAGCATAAGTGACTGTAGTTTTGGAATCTATCTGCTTCATTCACCGGTTATTTATATTACATTTACATATATGGCAAACTATAATCCGACAATTGTTGTTTTTGTTAATATAGTGTTTGCATTAATTACATGGGCCATTACAGCAACATGTAAAAAGACCAAATTGGAGAAATTTATATGATAAAGACATTAATTTTAAAGAATCTAGGATATATAAGAAAATATATTTATCTTATTAAGAATAGAGAAAAAATGCAGAAAACAGGAATATTAATAGGTGAACCTAATCATGGTAATATTGGAGATGCAGCTATTGCAATTGCAGAACATAAATTTCTGGAAGAACAACTAGGAATAGATATAGTGACTTTGCCAGCAAGATTTGTAGAAAGACATACATGGTCTTATAAGAAAGTGATTTCGGAGGAAACGGTTATATTGTTTCATGGAGGGGGGTTTATAGGAACATTATGGCCTAGAAACCTGCAGGATTTAATAGACTGTATGCATCTGTTTCCTAACAACAGAATTATAATTATGCCACAGACAGTATTCTTTTCAGATGATGATAATGGAGAAAAAGTGAGAAATCAATTGTATGATGACTTTAAATCGTGTAACAGATTAACATTGTGTGTAAGGGAAAAACACTCATATGATGTAGTGAAAAAATGGATGCCTGGGATAGATGTGAGATTAATGCCAGACATGGTTACATATTTACAGGATTATCATTTTCTTGATTTGAATAAAAAGTGCAATAAAGAAGGCATAATTTGCTGCATGAGAAGAGATGTAGAGAAAGTTGTTGAAAAGGATATGCTGAACAGAGTTATATCAGTATTAAGTAAAAAGTTAGATACTGATATAGTAGATTATACTGACACTGTTTTGGATGAACGTGGAATAAGGGAACAAGAACGTATGCAGGTTGTAACAGATAAGCTTAATGAATTTGCAAGTCACCAGTGTGTTATAACTGACAGGCTTCATGGTATGGTGCTGGCTGCAATTACTGATACGCCATGTATAGCATTGGGATGTAATAATTATAAAATACAAGGTGTATATGAATGGATTAAAAATAATAAATTCATATATTTTCTTGATGCCGAGAAAAATATAGATGATGCAGTGGATATGGTAATTAAACATGCAGGTGAATCTTATAGCAACATTATGACTCGGGATGGATTTGCAGAATTAAAAAAATTAATTAAACAGGAATTATGTTGAAAATATGAATTTTTTGTGAATAATCCTTGAATGTATTGGGCAAAAGTGGTAGTATGAAAGCAAATTTTGAATTGTATATATGAAATATACACAATTCAATGCATAAAAAACATGAAAAGGAGAAGAGCTATTATGCAAAAAATTAGAAAAGTTTTTGCAAAGGTGGTTGCTGGATTATTAGTAGTAAGTAATCTTGCAATAGCAGCACCTAGTATGACTTATGCAGCATCTGCTACAAGTTTTACTACAGTTGGGGGCTGGAATGAGATGATGTATGCTACAATCAAAGGCGTAAAAGATGCCGATGTAACAGCAGTATCATATTCAGGTCCAGTAAGCGGATCTCTTGCAGGAGAAGATTTTGAATATCTTGTCAGAGATACAAGTGAAGGTGTAAGAGTTGATGTTATGGGATTAAAGCCTGGTACATATACTCTCACTGTAACAACAAAGTCAGGTACATTTACTCAGTCAGGTATTGAGGTTAATGAACAGGACAGATCAGGATATGCACATTATAATTACACAAACGGAGTTGGTGCATATAATGATGATGGAACATTAAAGGATAATGCAATTGTTCTTTATGTAACAGATGAAAACAAGAACACAGTTACACTTTCTTATGGTGGAGTAACAGTTTCTGGTATCGGTAATATTCTTAACTCAGTTGGTAAGGCATGTGGTGAAGCAGGTCATGAGACAGAGTGTAAGAAGGTATCGAAAGGAAAGACATATTACGGCAAGGGTAATACTAATCAGGGTATTCTCCAGTTACTTGCTGAGAATAATATACCATTAGTAATTCGTATGGTCGGAGCAGTATCAGAGTCTGGTCTTTATAAGACAGGAACATGGGCAGCAGCTAATGCAGGACTTATTGATGGCCTTACAGATTATGATTCTAATGATTATGGCGGAAGTGTTGGCGACAATGGTCATATGGCACGTATGAAGTCAGCAAAGGATGTAACAATTGAAGGTGTTGGTACAGATGCAGCTATGGATGGATGGGGAATTCATTTTATGTCTGAGACATCAACAACAGCAGCTGGATTAGGAAAGAGCTTTGAGGTTCGTAACCTTACATTTATGAATCAGCCAGAAGATGCTATTGGTATGGAAGGTGTTCAGGATGGCTCTGTTATAACAGCTCCAGTTGAAAGATGCTGGATCCACAACAATGAGTTTTACAGCCCTTCTATAACAGGACCTGCAGAATCAGATAAAGCTGAAGGTGACGGATCTTGTGATTTCAAGCGTGGTGAATATTTAACAGTTTCATATAACTACTTTGAAGGATGCCATAAGACTAACCTTGTTGGTTCATCAGATACATCATTACAGTATAATCTTACATATCATCACAATATCTGGAAGGGATGTGCGGCAAGACAGCCTCTTGGACGTCAGGCAAATATGCATTTCTACAATAACCAGTTTATTGGAACAACAGATTATGCTATGAATACAAGAGCTAATGCTTATATATATTCAGAATACAATTTATTTTTCATGACAAAGAATCCAATGGATGTAAGATCTGGAGCAATTAAGAGTTATAATGATTCATTCTCATCTTGTATTGGATCGATGACAGGAACAGTTGTTACAGATAAGTCAACAAAGGTTACATCTGGTAACAAATATGAGAATTTTGATACAAATGCATCACTTTCATACATTCCAAGTGGTGATTATCAGTTACAGACAAGCGTCACAGATGCAGCTAAGGTTCTTAAGGCATATAATGGTTGTATGCCAGAGAATGTTAAGACATCAGGGGAAGTTACTACATCAGAGTGCTCATTATTATCATATTGTGCACCTGGCGTAACACCAATTAATATCTCTGAATATCCATATACAGCAGCACCAGGAAAGATTAGCAAGACAGTATATGCATTTACAGTGGGTGGAACAGTTGATGTTACTGTATCATTTGCATCAGAAGCATTAACAACAACTGGATGCCTTGTTAATGAGTCTGGTGAGTGCTTCCAGGTAGGAAGTGGTACTGTTACAGGACTTCCAGCTGGAACATATATGATTATGCCATGTAATATTCAGTCAGGAAGCAATGGAGTTAATCCGGCAGCAGGAACATTTAAGGAGATGACAATCAATTCTCTTACTGTTAGCGCAGCAGATCCTAATGCACATTATCATCATTATGTATCAGAAGTAACAAAGGAAGCTACATGTACTGAAGAAGGAAAAATTACTTATACATGTACAGCTACTAATGGAACTTGTGATAAGAAGACTTATACAGAAGTGATTCCTAAGAAAGCTCATTCATATGGCAATTGGGTAATTGAAAAGGAAGCTACAGAGACTGAAACAGGTCTTAAGAGACATACATGTACTGTTTGTGGTTCATATGAGACAGATATTATTCCAATAAAGGGTTCTTCAGGTGGAACAGATACACCAGATGTACCGGTTACAACAGATTCACAGGTACAGAACTTTACAACTTCAGGCATGACAAGTGATTTCTACACAATAACAGGTAGTACATCAACAGGTAAGGGATCTGTAACATATAACGGACTTACTCTTACAACCTGCCTTAAGATGGAAAGTAAGACTAATATTACATTTAAAGCACCATCTAAAGGAAAGCTTACACTTGTATTTGGTGGAACAACATCAGCTTCAGGTAAGACAGTTAATGTTAATGGAACAGCAGCAACAATAGGAACAGATAATATAGTAACAGTTGATGTAGCAGCTGGTAATGTAACAGTAACAAAGGGAGATGCAATCAACCTCTTCTATATGGTATACACACCAGATGGAACAACAGAAGAGACACATACACATAACTATGTATCAAAAGTAACAAAGGAAGCAACATGTACAGAGGCAGGAGTGCTTACATATACATGTACATCTACAACAGGAACATGTGACAAGAAGACATACACAGAAGCAATCCCAGCAACTGGACATAAGTTCAGCACAGAGTGGACAATTGATGTAGCTCCAACAGATACAACACCAGGAAGCAAGAGCCATCATTGTACAGTATGTGATGCAAAGACAGATGTAACAGAGATTCCAGCAACAGGACCTGTTAAGAATGGCTTCTTAAAGGATACAGATGGAGTATGGCGTTACTATGCAGATGGTAAGGTTGATACAACATATACAAGACTTGCAAGAAATGAGTGGGGCTGGTTCTATGTAAATTGTGGAGTTATTGATAGAACATACACAGGCCTTGCAGATAATGAGTGGGGTACATGGTATGTAAAGGACGGTATGCTTGACAGAAGTTATACAGGTCTTGTAAAGAATGGTTCAGACTGGGTATATGTAAAGGATGGTCTTCGTGACACAACATATACAGGCCTTGCAAAGAACGAGTGGGGTTGGTTCTATGTAAAAGACGGAGTATATGATAGTACATATACAGGTCTTGCAAAGAATGACTGGGGCTGGTTCTATGTAAAGGATGGAGCATTGGATAAAACATACACAGGATTAGCATCTAATCAGTGGGGAACATGGTATATCCAGAACGGATTCCTTAACAGAGACTTTAGTGGTAAAGTAGTTGTTAATGGCGTAACATACAATATCGAATATGGTCTTGTTAAATAATATTTAAAATAATAATGAAAGCTTTATTATTATAATGACAATCACCCATAACATTGATTATTTAATGTTATGGGTGATTTGTTATGATTATTTATGATATTTATAAGCTAAATAATGAATAAAAAAGGAATATGATGGAGAGAAAAGTGAGAGAACGAAAATATTATCTTCATATATGTGGAGTTAAAGATAAACATGCAGGAAGTAAAGCAGTAGACGATTGTCAGTGTATTTTGGAAAGAAACGGTTATAAACCGATAATTATATATAGAGAAAACAATAAAAGCGATTTTTTTAAAAAACTTGATAGATATTATAGATATTTAAAGGTTTTCTTCATAAAAAGAAATTCAACATTAGTTATTCAACATCCTTTGCCAATGCCAAGCTTTTATCTAAAGATGTTGTCAATTATAAAAGAAAAGCATAATGTTCGTCTGGTATATCTGATTCATGATCTGGATTCTTTGAGAAAAATAAGATTGGATGATATTGAACTTGTACAGAAAAGAGATACAATGATGTATCAGAATGCAGATGTTATAATTTCGCATAATGGCAGTATGAAAAAATATCTTGTTGAAAAATGTGGTATCAGTGGAGATAAGATAATTGAATTAGGAATATTTGATTATCTGCTTGGAGATATGAATAGAGATTCTGTATCAAAAGAAGAATGGACAGAGAATAGTACCAGTAAAGTAGTAATTGCCGGTAATCTGGCAAAGGAAAAAAGTGGATATATATACAAGCTTATAGATCAGAACAATGAATCTCTGAAATTTAATTTATATGGAGTTAGTTACAGTGGAAAAGAAACTAATAAAAGCTGCACATATAAAGGGGCATTCAGTCCAGAAGAACTTCCGATGAAAATGGAAGGAGATTATGGCCTTGTATGGGATGGCGCAGAGTTAAATTGTTGTGCGGGTACAGTAGGTGAATATCTGAAGTATAACAATCCTCATAAGGTATCGTTATATATTGCATCAGAGATGCCGATTATTATATGGGAAAAAGCCGCACTTGCAAAGTTTGTGAAAGATAACAATATTGGTATAACAGTAAGCAGCTTATATGAATTACCAGAAGTTTTGAGTAAGGTTACAAAACAGGAATATCAGATGTATAAATATAATCTATCAAGGTTAAGTGCTGATGTAAAGAATGGAAAATATCTTACAGAGGCACTTTCAAAAATATGATTTCTATAAAATTATGGCGGGAGTAAAAATGAAGACGGATAATAATCAGAAAATTAAAATAATTGTAGCTTCTCATAAGAAATACAGAATGCCAGAAGAAGATATGTATGTACCGGTACAGGTTGGTGCTAACGGACGTAAAGATATTGGAATGTTAAGAGATGACTCTGGTGATAATATATCAGAGAAGAATCCCAATTATTGTGAACTTACAGGATTGTACTGGGCATGGAAGAATGAGACTTATGATGTCCTTGGAATGGTACATTACCGAAGATTCTTTGTAGAAAAGAAGAAAAAGAATAAGTGGGGAGCAATAGCCACAAGAAAACAGATACAGAAAAGATTGAATAAATCGGACATAATTCTTCCTAAGAAAAGAAATTATTTTATTGAAACCAATTATAGCCAGTATTGTCATGCTCACAATGCTATTGACCTTGATACAACAAGAGTGATTATAGAAGAAAAGTATCCTGAATATCTTCCTGAATTTGACAGACAGATGAAGAAGACAAAGGGACATAAGTTCAATATGTTTATAATGAAGCGGTACGCAGTTGATGAATATTGTGAATGGCTTTTTGATATATTATTTGAACTAGAAAAGAGACTTGATATATCCAATTATTCATTAAAAGATTCAAGAGTATTTGGATATGTAAGTGAAAGACTTTTGGATGTGTGGCTTTATACTAAAGGTTACAGTTATACAGAGATGCCAGTGCTGTTCATGGAAAATCAGCATTTTATAAAGAAGATTACTAAATTCATGCTTAGAAAATTCAATATTAAATGTGAATAGGAGTTTATATGAGTCAGTTAGATAGATTTATAAAGAAAACAGGAGAATTATATCAGATAAACAATAAATCTGAATATTATCAGTTTGGGTTTAAAGAATTTGGACCCCTTCTTTATGGGTTCACTAAGTGGCTCAGAAAACAATTTGATGATATAAATATAAAAAAGGTATTTTTCTTCTCAAGGGATGGATTCATGATGAAGAAAGCTTTTGATACATTCAGTCAGAATGATACTATAACAAGTACTTATACGTATTTTTCGAGAAAGAGTCTGAGACAGTCACTTTTCTGGAACTGCAATGATTATTATGAGTCGTTACAATATCTGTCATCAATGAGATACATCAGTACAAAAGGTATTCTTGAATATTATGGATTTGATGAAGAGGAAGTGCTTGATATTATTAAAGAGTACGATCTTGACGTAGAACACGTATATGTTGCCAAAGAATTATCGATAGCTAAAGATATAGAAAAGTTGTACAATTCTTTAAAGAATAGAATATATGAAAAATCATATGCCTCATATCAGGTACTGGTCAGATATCTTGAGCAGATAGATATGAGCGGAGATTGTGCAATCGTAGACATTGGATGGAACGGAAGTATGCAGTTTTATCTGGAAAAGGTGCTGGATATATATCAATTCAGAGGTAATATATGCGGATTCTATATGGGGATTAATACTTTATACCCAGTGAAAGGTAAGACATACGGTTATCTGTATAACAATGAAGATGGTTCATTAAGAAAAAAGGTATTATGTTCACTTGGAGTATGGGAAAAGCTTTTTCAGAGTATGGAAGGCTCATCTGTTGGATATATAGTTAATGAACATAATCAGGTTGAGCCAGTGAAGGGGCAGTATGAATATGCAGGTGATGTTGACTGTATGAATAATATACAGGAATGGCAGCAGGGAGCTATGGATTTCTTAACTGCGTGTCAGGAACAGAATCAGTATATTCCTGATATAGCTGATGATAGAGAATGGGCGAAATCAATACTTAAGTTCGGACAATATCCGTCTAAGAAGGATACGGAATTATTCAGATTCTTTTATATTGATGATGATGGAAAACAGTTTTTTACAGCAAGGAAGAAACTTCATCAGTATAAGTTGAAAGAGTTTATGCATGATTTGAGTAACAGCCCCTGGAAAACAGGATTTATGAAATCAGTATTTGTAATTCCGTTCCCATATTATGTTATTTACAGGATATTAAGAAGATGATTAGATTTATAGAAGATTATATGTTAAAGAAATATGATGTAATATCGTTTGATATATTTGATACGCTGATTGAAAGAACATGCTCTGTACCTGCAGATATATTTGAACTGACAGGTGAGGCGGTTCTTGGAAAAGATAAAGCATTACAATTCCGGGCAGACAGGATAGAAGCAGAGCATAATGCCAGACATAAAAAGACAGGTGGAGAGGTCAATATATCTGATATATATAATGAACTTGATAGTGCATATGCAGCATTTTCACAGCAGCTTATGGCTGAAGAACAGAGACAGGAGATAGTTAACTGCAAAAAGAAAGAATCAATGTATGGATTTTTTCAGAAATGTGTTGCATCAGATAAGTGTGTGATATTAGTGTCTGATATGTACCTTCCTGAACAGGTTATTATAAAAATGCTTGAAAAATGCGGGATAGCGGGATACGACGATATATATATATCAAACTGTTATAATTCTAATAAACTTACAGGTAAGCTGTTTGAGCTGGTGATGGATGAACGAGGAACAGACAGAAAGAAGATAATTCATATTGGAGACAGTGTTAAAGCAGATTACATAGGAGCCAGAAAAGCAGGCATCCGAAGCATATTGATAGGAAGGAAAAACCGCTTAAAAAGGCAGTTGAATTCAAAGTAATGTACAGAGTATTAGAAGTTAATGTTGATGATACAGGATATGGCGGAGTGTTTTCTCTTGTGAAGGGTGTGATTGCACAGAAACAGCAGGGAGAATGCATTGATATTGCTGCCATTGAAAAGTTTGAGAATCAGAGCAATATAGATGATTTGAATAAATATGGCTGTAAGGTTAATTATATAGGTTTTACAGGTAATAAGATATTTAAGCAGTTTGTCTGCTTTAATAATCTAAGAAAACTTATAAAGAAAGAAAAATACGACTGTGTACATATTCATGCGGATGTTGCTAATAAATTATTGGTTTCAGGACTGGCTTCGAAAACAGCCGGGGTTAAGAAAATAATATTACATTCACATGCGGCAGGCGTTGATGGCAATCACAGGAAATTAAAGGTTTTCATGCATAAAGGATGCAGAGGCTTGCTTAAAGCTATAGGTACTGATTATGTGGCATGTTCTGATCTTGCAGCACATTGGATGTTTCCTGGTGTACCTGAAAAGTACATAACTATAATTAAGAATGGTGTTGATCTGGACAGATTCAGATATAATGAAGATAGCAGGCAGGAAGTGAGACGAGAGCTTGGATTAAAGAATGAGAAACTTATAGGCCATGTAGGAAGATTTGCTTATCAGAAAAATCATGAGTATCTGATAGATATATTTGCAAGATTATGTGGTACAAGAGATGACGTCAGATTACTGCTTGTAGGAGAGGGCGAGCTTGAACAGAATATAAAAGATAAAGTTAATAATCTTGGACTGCAGGACAAAGTAATCTTCTATGGTACGACAGATGCACCACAGAAGATATTCAGTGCAATTGATATATTTGCTCTCCCATCTAATTTCGAGGGGCTTCCTATTGTCGGAGTTGAGGCTCAGGCATCTGGACTTCCAGTTGTATTCTCAGACAGAATTACAAGAGAGGCTGCAATACTGGACAATGTAAGATACATAGCTATAGATGATGCTCATATATCTGAGTGGTGTTCTTCAATAGAAGAATTCCTTACAATACAGAGAAAAGACACATATGACGATATGAAAAGGGCAGGATTTGGTATACAAGATACAAGAAATAGTTTTTATAAGCTTTATAAGAAAGAGGAACTTATATGATATACATAGCAGCACACAAGAAGTTTAATGTTCCACAGCTTGATAATTATGCAGTATTACAGGTTGGAGCACAGGGCAAAGAGAATCTTGGATATCTTCAGGATAATACAGGAGATAATATTTCATATAAGAATCCTAATTTCTGTGAGCTTACAGGTTTATACTGGATATGGAAGAACTGCGATGATGAATACAAAGGACTTGTTCATTACAGAAGATATTTTGGGAAAAGCAATTTAAGCAGCAAGCCAGAAGATATATATACATATCAGAAAATGCTTCAGTTACTTGATGGCAGCGATATTGTCCTTCCGTATGTTGAATGTTTTAAGATGAACGCAAGAGAAGAGATATTATCACAATGCTGTACAGAAGAGATATATGAACAGCTGGAGATGGTTATAGATAAGTTATATCCGGAATACAGAGCAGATTTCGATAAGTTTTTTGCTGGTAATAAGGCTGTGCTTTTTAATATGATATTCTGTAAGGCAGAAGTTTTTGATGATTATTGCCAGTGGTTGTTTGATGTTCTTTTTGAACTTGAAAAATCAGTGGATTTATCAGTGTTAAATGCATACCAGCAGAGATTATATGGCTTCCTGTCGGAGCGATTACTTAACGTCTGGATAATGCATAATAAGTTAAATGTTGTAAATACTCCTGTTATTAATGTTGAAATGAGTGGATTTAATAAAGTAAGATTAATAAGGAGAAGAATTACAAACAGAATCAGATACGCGATATTTGCAGGAGGGAGGTAATCTGATTTGATATATCTAGCGGCAGCAGTTTTTGCCATACTTGTCAGTTGTTGTATAACAGGAAGAGAAGGAGCAAGATGTGGTGAATTCTATAAAGATAAGAATGGCTGGGGAATTGCGTTTGATAAAACAGAAGTCAGAAACAGATTCTTTTTATATCTGAGTGCATTGCCTTTATTTCTGATATCAGCACTCAGATTCGGAATAGGAACGGATTACTTTTATACATATTATCCTGGATTCAGAGTGATTGCCAATGGTGGACATATGCATTTTGAATTACTATTCCACTGGCTTGTAAAATTTATTGCAATTTTTACGCATGATCCTCAATGGCTGTTTGTAGTAACATCATTTTTATTTATATTTATAGTTTATAATAATATATATAGAATTTCGAAAAATATACCCATGGCACTGGTCGTTTTCTTTTTGTCATATGTGTACTTTATTTCATTGAATAATATAAGACAGGCATTAGCATCAGCATTTATTCTTATTGCAATAAGATGTCTTATTGAAGATAAAGTGTGGAAATATATATTTTTCTGTATAGTAGCAGGTTTAATACATCAGGTCGCTTTTATTTCGCTGGCGTTCATAATTGTTAAGATAAAGAAGATAAATATATCTGTATGGTGGCAGATGGTTGGCACAGCAATTGGAATGGTACTTATTAGATTTGGTGCGAAATATATTATAAAATTAATAAGTATCATACCAAGACTCAATCTGTATTTTAATCTGGAAGAACTTTTAAAATATACAAACAGGACAATTTCAACTAAATTCATATTGTTAAATATTGTGATATTCTTAATGTATTTAATAATTGAACAGACAGAAGATGGTTTTGTAGCTGATACAGACTGGAAGATTTCCAAGTGGGCACAGACATTTTATCTGTTGATATGTGCAGCAGATGGAATTGTTCCGGCAACGTATAGAACCTTGAGAGTTATTATATTTCTTCAGTATATAACAGTTCCGAATGCGATAGAGCATTGTAAAAATGAAAAACATAAATATATATATTATATATGCGTTGTGTGTATATTTGCTCTGATGTTCCTGGAACTATATTCCGCAGGTTCGGAGCAGGTGTTTCCATATGTATCAATATTCGACGTGTAGAATGGAGAATAGTTATTATATGAAAGATTTGGTAAGTATTATAGTACCTGTTTACAATGTCCAGAAATATCTTGATAAATGTATAGAGTCAATGCTGAAACAGACATATACCAATATAGAGATAGTTCTTGTTGATGATGGCTCGACGGATGGAAGTGCATCAATATGTGATAAATATGCAGCAGATGATGAAAGAGTTGTGGTTGTCCATAAAAAAAATGGTGGGCAGTCGGATGCAAGAAACGTCGGACTTGAGAAAAGTACAGGTGAATATATATGCTGGGTTGATGGTGACGATTGCATAGAAGAGAATATGATAGAGCTTCTGCATAAGAATCTTGTGGATAATAATGCAGATATATCTATATGTAATTATCATTCAAGATATGAAAGTGATAACAGAAAATGTAAAGACATAACTGTAAAAGATGGAATATGGACCAGAGCGGATTTCTGGAATAATTATTATAATGAGAACCAGTATTACTGTGTTGTGTTATGGAATAAGATGTTTAAAAAGAGTCTTTTTATGGATATTTATTTTCCAGTTGGAAGAATATCAGAAGATGCATGGGTTATGGGAAAGGTTGTCAGCAATGCAGAAACAATATATGCTTCAGATGCAGACTGCTATGAGTATACGATACGAAGAGGCAGCAGTATGCAGACAAGTATGGTAGTAAGCTGGTTGTCTGCAGTTGAAGCCTGCATTGAAAGAACGTCATATTTTGAAGAAGAAAAAGATTATATTAATCTCAATAAGAACATGGCTTATATAATAAGAACTATGGTGAATTCAAAGAAAAATGCCGCGTTCACAGAAGTTAGTGATTTATATAAGAAAGATAAATGTAATGTGAAAAATGTTTACAAGAAATACAGGAAATTATTAAGCAGCAAAACAAAGTTTCAGTATATGATTTTTATGGTGAGTGAGAAATTGTATGGAAGGCTGATGAAAGCATGATTGTAAACCCATTGCATAATCCCCAAACATGTTATATAATATAATGACATATGAGATTATATTGCTACGAAGAGCCAATAGGAGGATATGATGACAAGAACATACGCTGTTAAGTATAAGAGTAAATCAAAGATGTTAACAACACCTGAGCAGGTTGCCCAGACTGAGGAAGATATCAAGGCTTTAGAACTTGTTAAGGACGCAGTTATTAAGGAAGACGGACAGGTTGTTTCTGTTGAGGTTGAGAATGAGGAAGATTTCGAACCAGTTATGGACAGAGTAGTCAACATTTTCAGAAGAATTGATGACAAGTCTGAGGTTTCATACAAGTTCGGTCTTAACCGTGAATAATTCGAAGACTATTGATTAGAGTAAGCCTGTGAAGCCGTAGACTGCGTCACAGGCTTATATTATGTGTATGCCGAAACGGGTATGAAGCATTTATGTATTATGTTTATAAAGGAGTAAAACAGTGAGTTTAGAAAGTGAAATTAAGAAAAGAAGGACATTTGCCATTATCTCTCACCCGGATGCTGGTAAGACAACATTAACAGAGAAGTTCCTGCTTTACGGAGGTGCTATTAACCTTGCAGGTTCTGTAAAGGGTAAGAAGACTGCCAAGCATGCGGTTTCTGACTGGATGGAGATTGAGAAGGAAAGAGGTATTTCGGTAACTTCTTCTGTTCTTCAGTTCAACTACGAAGGTTACTGTATTAATATTCTTGATACTCCGGGACATGAGGATTTCTCAGAGGATACCTACAGAACTCTGATGGCAGCAGATTCTGCGGTCATGGTTATTGATGCTTCTAAGGGTGTTGAGAAACAGACTATCAAGCTTTTCAAGGTATGTGTTATGAGACACATTCCTATATTTACATTTATTAATAAGATGGATAGAGAGGCTAATGATCCATTTGAGCTTCTTGATGAGATTGAAAGCGTACTTGGAATCTCTACATGCCCAATTAACTGGCCTATCGGCTGCGGTAAGGAATTCAAGGGCGTGTATGATCGTAAAGAGAAAAATGTTTCTTTATTCAAGGCAGCAATGAATGGACAGAAGGAAGTCGATACTGAGATTGTTGACGCGTCAGATGAGGCTGTTCTTAAGGACAGAATTGGTGATGCTTTCTATGATAAGCTTCAGGAAGATATTGAACTGTTAGACGGAGCAAGTGCAGAGTTTGACCAGGAAATGGTAAGTGCTGGTGACCTTACACCGGTATTCTTCGGTTCAGCGCTTACTAACTTTGGTGTACAGACTTTCCTTGAGCATTTCTTATCAATGACAACTTCTCCGCTTCCAAGAAAGTCTGACCAGGGAGTTATTGATCCATTTACTGAGGATTTCTCAGCATTTGTATTCAAGATTCAGGCTAATATGAATAAAGCACACAGAGACAGAATTGCTTTTATGAGAATATGTTCCGGTAAGTTTGAAGCCGGAATGGAAGCTAACCATGTTCAGGGTGGCAAGAAGATCAGACTCAGCCAGCCACAGCAGATGATGGCAGAGGAGAGACATATTGTTGATGAGGCATACGCAGGAGATATTATCGGTGTATTTGACCCGGGAATATTCTCTATCGGTGATACTATCTGCAAATCTAACAAGAAATTTGCATTTGAGGGTATTCCTACATTTGCACCAGAACATTTTGCAAGAGTAAGACAGATTGATACTATGAAGAGAAAACAGTTCATTAAGGGTATCAACCAGATTGCACAGGAAGGTGCGATACAGATTTTCCAGGAGTTCAATACAGGAATGGAAGAGATTATCGTTGGAGTTGTTGGTGTCCTTCAGTTTGAAGTTCTCGAATACCGTCTTAAGAATGAATACGGTGTTGATATCAGACTTGAGCCGCTTCCATACGAGCATATCCGCTGGATTGAGAATCCTGAGGAAATTGATGTGAATAGAATTGTTGGTACATCAGATATGAAGAAGATAAAAGACCTTAAGGGCAATCCGCTTCTGGTATTTGCCAATAGCTGGTCTGTCAATATGGTACTTGAGAGAAATGAGGGCTTAAAGCTTTCAGAATTTGGAAGAAACTAGTTAATACGATACATTCAGGAGTCAGGTGATTACATGAAATCAGGATACAAATGTAGTGCAAAAAGAATAGCCGCAATTGGTGTCATGTTATGTATGCTTGTGCTGACATGTCTTACGGTTATTTCTGTACTTAATACTAAGGCGGAAGAGTCCATTGGTCAGGGCCATGTTAATTATGATGTTACAGATCTTCGTATAAGGACATCACCAGTCAGTGGTTCAGTCATTACCAAGGTGGATGGTGGCTTTAAGTTTGATATATACGAAGAGACAACTGACGATGACGGCGACACATGGTATGGCATAGGTTTTTATCTTAATGGCAGTTATGAAAGAGGCTATATATATGGTGGCTACATAACTGTTGATAAAAGAAGTGATTATGAGCCGGATGCGGATTTTGAGGAATACCTTGACTCACAAGGATTCCCGGATAGTTATAAGGATGGTTTAAGACAGCTTCATGCGCAGTATCCTAACTGGGTGTTTGTGGCGGACCATAATGGTACTGACTGGAACACAATGGTTGAGAAGCAGAATGTGAAAACTAGAAGCCTTGTTCATAAGGATAATATAAGTTCATGGAAATCTACAGCAGATGGCTGCTATAATTGGGAAACCGGTGAGTGGTATTCTTTTGACAGTGGTGGATATGTACAGGCTTCAAGTGAGTTGGTGCAGTATGTACTTGATCCAAGAAATTTCCTTGATGATACATATATATTTATGTTTGAGGCACTGTCATATGATTCATCTGTTCAGAATATGAGTGGAGTTGAGAGTATAATAAGTGGTTCGTTCATGGACGGTTCAAGTCATGATCTTGACGGTTATACTTATCCTTCACTTTTGATGAAAGCAGGAGAAATGTCTCAGGTTAGCCCATATCATCTTGCTACGAGAATAATTCAGGAACAGGGATATAATGGAACGGGAAGACAGATATCAGGTAATGTAAGCGGATATGTAGGCTATTATAATTATTACAGTCAGAATGCATATGCGTCAGGTGGTTATACTGCTGTACAGAATGGATTAAGATATGCAAAGGGATCTGATTCTGGTACATTAAGACCTTGGAATACAAGATATAAAGCGGTAGTAGGTGGAGCAATTAATCTTGGCAAATGGTACATAAATAAAGGGCAGGATACTATATATTATGAAAAGTTTGATGTGGTTAATTATTCGCATCAGTATATGACTAATGTTTTTGCACCAAGATCAGAGGCAAAGACAAGCAAGAGAGCATATAGTGAAACAACACTTAATAATACATCATTTAAGTTTATAATTCCTGTATATGATAATATGCCAGATGAGGTATGTGCAATTCCTACAGGAGATGGAAGTCCTAATAACAGACTTAAGGATCTGTATGTTGATGGATATTCATTAACACCATCATTTTCATTATACACTACATCATACGATTTGATTGTTGATAATGATGTTACAAGTGTATATATATCAGGTGATAAGTTAGCTGATAGTGCCGAAGTAGAAGGTTTTGGGGAGTATTCATTATCTGTAGGTAACAACAGAATAGTTGTAACTGTTACAGCAGAGAATGGAGAAAGTCAGGACTATGTTGTTAATATAGTAAGAAAAGAAGCTGATCCAATACCAGACCCAGAGCCTGATCCATCAGAAGAGAATGGATTTGATACAGGCTTTGATATAGATGAAGATGGAAGATTTATATCTGGACTTGAGGTTGGAAGTACAGCAGATGATATAATAAGCAGTATATCATTCAAGAATGGCTGTTATGGAAAGATATATGGCTCAGATTCCGCAGAGAAAACATCTGAAATAATAGCAACCGGAGACAGATTTGTTGTATATACATCAGATGGAGATGAGTATGCATCATATGCGGTTGTTATATATGGAGATGCTAACGGAGATGGCAAGATAACAAGTATTGATATGTTATATATTAAGAGGCATGTTCTTGATATAAGAACTCTTACTGGTGCTTATTATAAGGCTGCTGATGCTAACCACGATGGTACAGTCAGCAGTATAGATATGATGTATGTTAAGAGACATGTTCTTGATATCAGATATATTGTACAGTAATTATATTGGAGAATATTATGAATAACCTAAAAAGAATAACTGCATTAGTAATGGCAATGTTGATGAGCATATTAATGTTTTCCGGTCTGACTAATGTAAAAGCAGCACAGACAGCACATGTTTCTATAAGTTCTGCCAGTGCCAATGTTGGTGATGAAGTAACAATAACAATAACAGCATCGTCTGATGTAAAGATAGAACTGTGTGATTTAAAAATAAACTATGATTCAAGTATATTACAGTATGTAAAAGGATTTGATACTGGTGGAGGTGGAACAGGAAGATTAATATCTCCAAATGCAACTTCATTTGATGTTGTTTTTAAGACTATTAATCCGGGAACAGCGATGATATCAGTAGATAAATCAACGTCGTATACATCTTCGGCAGATGAAGATTATATGTCATTAACAACATCTTCAGGATCAGTTGATGTAAAAGCTCCAGCCAGCTATTCCTCAGACAACACATTAAAGTCCCTGCAGATAAGTCCGGGAACGCTTTCACCAGCATTTTCACCAGACAGGACAACATACAATGCAACTGTTGATGCTGATGTTACAGAGCTTGTTGTAAGTGCTGCCGCTAATGACAATGCTGCCAAGATAAGCATAAGCGGTAGAAGAATGGACCCGGGAAGCAATACAACAACAATTACAGTTACTGCAGAAGATGGTTCAGTTAAGAAATATATAATATATACAACAAGACTTGAGGATGGTCAGGAAGCAACAACAGAGGCTGAGTCAAAGACAGAAGAGGTTACTGAGACATCAACCCAGACTGTTAATGACGATGGAACAGTTACAATAGATGGAAAGAAATATTCGGTTGTAAAGGATTATTCAGGAATCACAATTCCAGATGGATATCAGGAGATTGACTATGATTATAATGGTCAGAAGATAAATGCGGTTAAAGGCATAAAGACAGGTCTTATCCTTATGTATCTTGAAAGTGAAGATGGAAAAGGCGGGTTCTACATCTATGATGAGACTGCGAAAACATTTTCACCATACAATACTGTTGCAGAACCAGAGATAACATACGTTGTTCTGCCTATAACGAACTCGCTAGAGAAACCGGCTGGCTATGCTCTTACAAAGTTTACCATGAACGGTAAAGAGGTACAGGTGCTTATGGATGCCGATAGACAGTACTGCCTGTTCTACGGAGTAAGCTCACTTGGCGAGAAAGGCTGGTTCAGATACAGAGTAAGTGATGGAACTATACAGGCATATTCTGTTGTTAAGACAACAAATGCTGATACAGTTGTCAAAGCTGATAATAATAAGACATTTGGCGGTAACAGGTTCTGGCTTACAATAATTACAATACTTGGTGTGATAATCGTAGCGTTTATCATTGTCACAATTATACTGGCTGCTAAGCTTTCTAAGGTTAAGAAGGTATTTAATATGGCTTCTAAAGACGGAGTTGACCTTGATGAGTATACCGAGAAAGAGATAGAAGAGTATGATGAAGACAGTGAGGATGACGAGGACGCTGGTTTCGATGCGGATACTGGTTTTGACGAAGATGATTCACTATACAAATCTTACGGTGATGATAAATCCGGCAAGAATGATGTTGAAGAATTAAAGTTGTTTGATATTGATGACGAAGATAAGTAAATAAATGCTTAATGCCCTGATGGTTATAGAATGGATTTCTATAATATATCAGGGCATTTGTCACATAGGGTTGATTTTTTCGGACAATCGTAAGATACTTGATAACATGATAGAACATATGTTGTGATGAGGAATAAGCCATGCCGAAGAAGAAATCTTCCAATGAACCAATAGAATATATAGACAGCCGGGCTTTCGATGAAGCGAAGGAAAAGATAATCGGCAAGAGCCACAATGACAAGGGGATAGGCACTTTATCGGAAAAGACACTGCATGCAGTACTTAAAATGTATTATGAGCCCGATGAGGATAATCATGAGGTTGCAATAGACGGTTACTATGCGGATATATATAATGAGCATGGGATAATTGAGATTCAGACAAGACAGCTTAATAAGTTAAGGGATAAGCTGTCGGTATTCTTAAATGAATATCAGGTAAGAGTTGTGTACCCTATGCCTTATGAGAAGTATTTAAGCTGGATAGAGCCGGAGACTGAGGATATTACTTCAAGAAGAAAGTCTCCGAAGCGGTGTTCCATGTATGACGCGATGTTTGAGCTGTATAAGATTAAAGCATTTTTAAAAAATCCAAATCTTAAGGTTACATTGCTGCTGATTGATATAGAAGAATATAAGCTTCTTAATGGCTGGAGTTACGATAAGAAGCGCGGGAGTGTGCGCTATGACAGGATTCCGGTGGGGATAAGAAAGGTTATAGAGCTGGACTGCCCGCAGGATTATATGCAGTTTGTACCAGAAGGGCTTGAGAATGGCTTTACTTCAGCGGATTTTGCAAATGCAGCGCATATTGACAGGCAGACTGCTGCCAGCGTACTTGCAATGCTTAATTACATGGAACAGGTGAAAAGAGTCGGAAAGACAGGCAATGCCTATATATACGATATTGAAGAACATTATTGAATGGAGATAGTATGTACTCTGTAAATGGAAACTGCTTTCGAATATCTGTAAGAAATCTTGTGGAATTCATGTGTGCAGAAGGTGATATTGACAACAGGAATACCGGCAGCAATGATGTGAAAATCATGCAGGAGGGTGCGAGGATTCACAGGAAAATCCAGCACAGCATGGGCACTATGTATCATGCCGAAGTGCCTTTAAAGATTGAGATACCGCTTGTATCTGACTTAGGGATTGAGTATGTATTACAGGTTGAAGGCAGGGCTGACGGTATTATTGCAGATATTAATTATGACGAGGATGGCAATAAAGAGCCGGAGAGCGATGCAATAATTGATGAGATAAAGACTATGCAGACAGATGTTTCTCTGCTGAAAGAACCGGTCTATGTGCATAAAGCCCAGGCACTGGTATATGGTTATATATATGTAAGCCAGAAGAAGCTGTCAAAGATTGGAATCCAGATGACTTACGTTACTCCTGAGCCTGAGACAATCAACAAGTTTCTGGAAGAGTACACATTTGAACGTATTGAAGAGTGGTTTAATAAGCTGATTACAGGCTTTAAGAGATGGACTGATTATACATTTGATGAAAGACTAAAAAGGACGGAATCAATCAGAGAACTTAAGTTTCCTTATGAATACAGGGAGGGACAGAAGAATCTGTGCGTGAGTGTATACAGGGCTATTGAAGATAATACCAATCTATATATTCAGGCACCTACAGGTGTCGGAAAGACGTTGTCTACTGTGTTCCCGGCTGTGCAGGCGTTAGGACAGCAGATGGCAGACAAGATATTTTACCTGACATCCAAGACGATAACGAGAACTGTTGCAGAGGATACTTATGCTATTCTGAGGGATAGCGGGCTTCATATGAGAACTGTTACTCTTACAGCGAAGGACAAAATATGTCCACTTGATGAGCGTAACTGTAACCCTGTTGCATGTCCGTATGCCAAGGGACATTTTGACAGGATTAATGATGCTGTGTATGACATAATAACGAGCCAGATGGTTATTGTAAGGGATAATGTCATGGAATATGCCAACAGGCATAAGGTCTGCCCGTTTGAGATGTCACTTGATGTTTCGTACTGGTGTGATGGAATTATATGTGATTATAATTATGTATTTGACCCGGATGCGTCGCTTAAGCGGTATTTTGGCAATGGTGCGAAGGGTGATTATGTGTTTCTTGTGGATGAAGCACATAACCTTGTGGACAGAGCAAGAGAAATGTACAGCGCAGTGTTGAAAAAAGAAGATTTTCTTGCGGCTAAGAAGCTTGTCAAGGAGATGGACAAGCGACTTGCAGGTGCACTTGACAGATGTAACAAGCAGTTGCTTGAATATAAAAGACAGTGTGATACATTCCAGGTTGTGAGCGGTCTTGGCACATTTCCAGCCAGCCTTGAACGTGTGATGGGACTTATGCAGAAGTTCATGGAGAGACATAAGGGCGAGCCAGTGACTAACGAGCTTTTGGAGTTTTTCTTTGTGGTGAGACATTTTCTTAATATGTATGATTGTGCTGATGAAAAATATGTCTACTATAATGAGCATGATAACGATGGAAACTTTCTTGTACATCTGTACTGCGTTGACCCGTCTGGCAACATAAGTGAGAGACTTTCACAGGGCAGAAGTACGGTATTCTTCTCAGCTACACTGCTTCCGGTGAATTATTTTAAGGAAATGCTTTCTGGTGATGTGTCAGAAAGGGCGGTTTATGCACATTCGTCTTTTGAACCTGATAATAAGAGAATTGTCGTGGCCACTGATGTGACAAGCCGTTATACAAGAAGAAATGTAAGGGAATATGCCAAGGTACACGATTATATTATGCATATGATTTCTGGCAGAAGCGGCAGATATATGGTGTTCTTTCCGTCATATTCTTACATGGAGAGTGTTCTTGAGTGCTTCAGGTGGAAAAGTGGTGTTAATGTGACCGAATGTGGTGGAGAAGATACATTTTTACCAGAAAGCTGTGTGAATGTGCTTGTGCAGGGAAGGTTTATGAAGGAGGCTGACAAGGAAAATTTCTTATCAGCATTTTACGAGGAACTTCCAGAAGGGGCTTCGCTTGCAGGCTTCTGTGTGCTTGGAGGAATATTTTCCGAAGGAATTGACTTAAAGGATGAGAGCCTTATAGGTGCTGTTATTGTCGGAACTGGGATTCCGATGGTGTGCAGGGAGCGTAACATTTTAAGGGATTATTTTGATGAGTTTGGCAAAAATGGGTATTCTTATGCCTATGTTATTCCGGGAATGAATAAGGTGCTTCAGGCAGCAGGAAGGGTTATAAGGACGGATACGGATAAGGGTGTGATTGCGCTTCTGGATGACAGATTCATGACTGGTGAATATGAGAGCATGTATCCTAGGGAGTGGAACAGGATATATCCGGTGACACTTGGCAATGCAGACAGATGTATACGCGATTTCTGGAACGAACAAGACTTGTAGACACATTTCAGGTGTGATAAAATTCAGATAGATATTAATAAGGTCCGGATATTGATAATCCGGGGAATAATGGGAGAATGATATGATAGAAGAAGTTGTTTCTGTTGAGCTTCCGGTTCATGAAAGACTGGTAGTCAGGAAGAACAGACTTATGAATAAAGATGAGAATCACAGCACACCAAGAATATCAATTGTTACAGGTACTCATGGCGATGAGCTTGATGGTCAGCTTATATGTTATGAGATTATAAGAAGAATTGAGAGAGAAAAGGATAAGCTTAAAGGAATTGTTGACATTTATCCTGATATTAACCCTCTTGGTATTGATACAGGTTCAAGAGGAATTCCTATGTTTGATCTTGATATGAATAGGGTTTTCCCTGGTGATAATAATGGCGCTATGGCTGAATATGTGGCAGCAGGCATTATTGAAGATATTATTGGAAGTGATCTGTGTATTGATATCCATTCAAGTAATATATTTGTAAATGAGATGCCACAGGTAAGAATTAATGATGATACGCAGGAAAAGCTGCTTCCATATGCGAAGATGATGAATGCACAGTTTGTATGGATATATTCATCTATTACTGTACTTGATGCAACTCTTGCATACAGTCTTAATCATCTTGGTGTGCCTACTCTTGTTACAGAGATGGGAGTTGGGAACAGAATTACACCTAAGTACTGCAGGGATATTGTTGATGGTATATTTAACCTTATGTCGCATATGGGAATATGGGATGATGAGCCAAAGGATGTTAATGACCCTATTATCTCTACAGAAGGTGAAGTTACATTTCTTACTGCTAAGGAAAGCGGAATATTCGTATCAGCAGTTGATTCTATGGGAAGGATTGGAATTGGAACGCATATAGGAGATATTATCGAACCTATTGAGGGAAGGATAATCCAGAGAATTGAATCACCTACAGATGGAATTATATTTACATTAAGAGAGAATCCGGTAGTGCATAAGGGGGCTCTTATAGCAAGAGTTTATGGTGGCAGATAATGAAGAAAGAGATTATTTATTCGTTAAAGGGTATATATAGAGAAGATTATCAGATAGAAGGCTATAGATTCGGTGGTGGTGAGAAGTCGGCATGTATTGTTGGTGCATTAAGAGGTAATGAGATACAGCAGCTGTATATATGTTCGCAGCTTGTTAAGGCACTTAAAGAGCTCGAGGCTCATGGTGCAATATCGCACAATCATGAGATTCTTGTTATCCCATCTGTTAACAGATTTTCCATGAATGTTGGAAAGAGATTCTGGCCTACAGATAATTCTGATATTAACAGAGCTTTTCCTGGGGATGTTAATGGAGATACAACCAAGCAGATAGCAGGAACACTTTTTGACAGAATTAAAGGTTACAGTTATGGCATACATTTTGCAAGCTTTTATATGCCTGGTGATTTTATTCCTCATGTAAAGATGATGGATACGGGATTCCAGAGTGCGAGTCTTGCCAATCTGTTCGGACTTCAGTATGTTGTTATTAGAAAGCCGAAGCCAATGGATACAGTGACACTTAATTATAACTGGCAGATGAATGGTACTAATGCATTTTCAATATATACTAACAGCACAGATATGATTGATGAGAAGTCTGCAAGACAGGCTGTGTCATCTGTTCTCAGGTTTTTAACCAGAATGGGTATTCTTAAGTACAACAATCACAGTGGATATATTGCAAGTGTTATTAACGAGTTTGACCTTATGGCAGTCAAGACTTATGATGCAGGATTCTACAAGAGACTTAAAGAGCCGGGTGACCCTGTATATCATGGTGAGCTTATAGCACAGATTCTTGATCCATGCGATGGTACTGTTAAGAGTGAGATAATATCACAGACAGACGGTATTGTTTTCTTTGCACATACAGGTCCTACCGTAATGGGTAATCAGGTTGTTTACAAGATAATAAGAAGAATGCATGAATAGTTGTTTGAAAATATGTTTTATTGTGATACAATGATTAAATATTAATAATTAATATAACTAATCTCAGGAGGAAGATATGAGCGGCGTAAAGAGAGTTTTTGTCGAGAAAAAGAAACCATTTGCAGTTAATGCTAAAGAATTACTTGAGGAGATAGGAGGCTATCTTGGAATAAAGACTATTACAGATGTAAGAGTTCTTATCCGTTATGATATTGAGAATCTTTCAGAAGAAACATATAAGAAAGCACTTACTACTGTTTTTTCTGAGCCACCGGTAGATGATGTTTATGAGGGAACATTTCCAGTAGGAAAGGATGATTTCGTGTTCTCTGTAGAGTATCTTCCAGGACAGTTCGACCAGAGAGCTGATTCTGCAGAACAGTGTGTTAAGTTCTTTAATGAGAATGAGACACCAGTTATCAAGACTGCTGTAACTTATGTATTGACAGGAACTGTTACTGATGAGGAGAAGAACAGGATTAAGGAACACTGCATTAACCCTGTTGATTCAAGACAGGCAGCAGAGGATATTCCAGAAACTTTAGTTACTGAGTTCAAGACTCCTGCTGATGTTATTTATTTTGATGGATTCAAGGATATGCCAGAGGATAAGTTAAAGGAATTATATGATTCTTTAGGACTTGCCATGACATTTAAGGATTTTAAGTTCATTCAGGAGCATTTTGCTGGTGTTGAGAAGCGTGATCCTTCTATGACTGAAATCAGAGTACTTGATACATACTGGTCAGATCATTGCCGTCACACAACATTTGCAACAGAGCTTACAGATGTTAAGTTTAAGGACGGATTTTATAGAACTCCTATGGAGGCTACATATAACAAGTATCTTTCAGACAGAGCAGAAATATATAAGGATCGTAAGGACAAGTTCGTATGCCTTATGGACCTTGCACTTATGGGTGCTAAGAAGTTAAAGGCTGAGGGCAAGTTAGCTGATCAGGAAGAATCTGATGAGATTAATGCCTGCTCAATTGTTGTTCCGGTTGAGATTGATGGAAAGACAGAGGAGTGGCTTGTTAACTTCAAGAATGAGACACATAACCATCCAACAGAGATTGAGCCATTCGGTGGTGCAGCAACCTGTCTTGGTGGTGCTATAAGAGATCCATTGTCAGGACGTACATATGTATATCAGGCAATGAGAATTACAGGTGCAGCAGATCCTACAGTTCCAGTATCTGAGACACTTCACGGAAAGCTTCCACAGAGAAAGCTTGTTACAGGTGCAGCTCACGGATACAGCTCATATGGTAACCAGATTGGACTTGCTACAGGATATGTTAAAGAAATCTATCATCCTGATTATGTTGCCAAGAGAATGGAGATTGGTGCAGTTATAGCTGCTGCTCCAAGAAGTGCAGTTAAGAGAGAGAATTCTGATCCGGGAGATATCATTATCCTTCTTGGTGGAAGAACAGGACGTGATGGCTGTGGCGGAGCTACAGGTTCATCTAAGGTTCATACAGAGAAGTCTATTGAGGATTGTGGTGCAGAGGTTCAGAAGGGTAATGCTCCTACAGAGCGTAAGATGCAGAGACTCTTCAGAAGACCAGAGGTTACTAAGCTTATTAAGAAATGTAATGACTTTGGTGCAGGCGGTGTATCAGTTGCGATTGGTGAGCTTGCAGCAGGTCTTAAGGTAGACCTTGATAAAGTTCCTAAGAAGTATGAAGGTCTTGACGGAACAGAACTTGCTATATCAGAGTCTCAGGAGAGAATGGCTGTTGTAGTTGATCCTAAGGATGTTAAGGAATTCCTTCAGTATGCTGCTGAGGAGAACTTAGAGGCAGTTGAGGTTGCTGTTGTAACAGAAGAGCCAAGACTTGTTCTTAACTGGAGAGGAAAGGATATCGTTAATATCTCAAGAGCATTCCTTGATACTAACGGTGCTCATCAGGAGACTAAGGTTGTAGTTGATATTCCTTCACAGGAAGACGATTACCTTAAGCCGGTTAAGGTTACAGATGTACGCGGTAAGTGGTTAAAGACTTTAGCAGACCTTAACGAATGCTCACAGAAGGGACTTGTTGAGAGATTTGATGGTTCTATCGGAGCCGGTTCAGTATATATGCCATATGGTGGTAAGTATCAGCTTACAGAGACACAGAGCATGGTTGCAAAGCTGCCAGTGCTTAAGGGTTCATGCGATACAGTAACTATGATGTCTTATGGATTTGATCCATATCTTTCATCATGGAGCCCATATCATGGAGCAATCTATGCTGTAACAGATTCTGTAGCTAAGATTGTTGCTGCCGGTGGTGATTTCAGTAAGATAAGATTCACATATCAGGAATACTTCAGAAGAATGACAGAAGATCCAGAAAGATGGAGCCAGCCATTTGCTGCACTTCTTGGTGCATATGAAGCACAGATGGGATTCGGACTTCCTTCAATCGGTGGTAAGGACAGTATGTCAGGAACATTTGAACATATTGATGTTCCACCAACACTCTGCTCATTTGCTATTGATGTGGCTAGGGAAGGAGATATTATCACTCCTGAACTTAAGAATGATGGTGATGTATTAGTCAGATTTGATATTAAGAAGAATCAGTATGATCTTCCAGATTTCGAACAGGTTAAGGCACTCTACAGTGCAATACATGAACTTATCCAGAAGAAGGCAATTGTGTCTGCATATGTTCTTGATGCTAATGGACTTGTACCAGCACTCAGCAAGATGGCATTTGGTAACAAGTTAGGATTCGAGATCAGTGCAGATGTTAAGGAAGATGACCTCTTTGCACCTGCTTATGGCTGTATCGTTGCAGAAGTTCCAGCAGATAAGCTTGGAGAGATTACTACAGCCTATACTAAGGTTGGTACTGTTAAGGATAATGGTAAGTTCACATACAAGGAAGTTTCAATTAATGTAGAAGAAGCATTAAGCGTATGGGCTGATACCCTTGAGGGTGTATTCCCAACTAAGGCTTCTAAGGAAACTACACCGGTTGAAAGCAAGTTATATGAAGCACCAAGCGTACATGTATGCAAGAATAAGGTTGCCAAGCCAACAGTATTTATCCCGGTATTCCCAGGAACTAACTGTGAGTACGATAGTGCCAAGGCATTTGAGAGAGCCGGTGCTGATACAATCGTTAAGGTATTCAAGAACCTTGACGCTGAGAGTATCAGAGAGTCTGTAGATGAATTTGAGAAGGCTATTAACCAGGCACAGATTATTATGTTCCCTGGTGGATTCTCGGCAGGTGATGAACCAGATGGTTCTGCCAAGTTCTTCGCTACAGCATTCCGTAATGCCAAGATGAAGGAAGCAGTTGAGAAACTACTTAATGAGAGAGATGGTCTTGCACTTGGTATCTGTAATGGATTCCAGGCACTTATCAAGCTTGGTCTTGTACCTAATGGTAAGATTACAGGACAGGATGCACAGTCACCTACACTTACATTTAATACAATTAACCGTCATATATCTAAGATGGTATATACTAAGGTTGTCAGCAATTTAAGCCCATGGCTTGCTAATGCAGAGCTTGGCGGAGTATACTGCAACCCTGCTTCACACGGTGAAGGAAGATTTGTTGCTCCTAAGGAATGGCTTGATAAGCTCTTTGCTAACGGACAGGTTGCTACACAGTACTGTGACCTTGATGGTAATGTATCTATGGATGAAGAGTGGAATATTAACGGTTCATACATGGCTATTGAAGGTATCACAAGCCCAGACGGAAGATGCTTCGGTAAGATGGCACATTCTGAGAGACGCGGTGACAGTGTTGCTATTAATATATATGGTGAGCAGGATATTAAGATATTCGAATCAGGTGTTAAGTACTTCAAGTAATGCATAGAATATGTCAGCATTGTGCCATTAGAATTGGAGGGGGATATTATGGCAAGAGATAAAGTCAGCACAGATATATTATGGAAGGACAGGAAGAGAATTCTCTTCCTCGGACTTCCATGGTCATTTACAAGATACAGTGTATCTAAGGACAGATTCTTTATAAGTAAAGGATTTTTCAGCGTTAAAGATGATGAGGTAAGACTGTATCGTATTATGGATATTTCATTGGAGCGCTCATTTATGCAGAGACTTGTCGGAGTGGGAACTATTAAAGTATGCTCAGGAGACAAGACAATGGGTGACTTTGAGATTAAGAATATCAAAAGACCTAAGGCTACTAAAGAGCTGTTATCAGATCTTGTGGAGAAGCAGAGAGATATCAAGAGAGTTGTCAACAGAGAGAATATGATTGATGGTCATGACCATTCAGATGGTCATGTGGATATTGATGACATTGACAATAATGATGACGATGCACCATTTGACAGATAATTTGTAAAAATGTATTGACATATACATTCAAAGATGATATCTTAGTAGTTAGTTAAAGCTAACTGATGTAACGGGTATCCAGTTAGGATATCCGTTATTTTATAAATATGAGTTAGATAAAGCTAACAAGAGTAAGGCAAATGAAAGGACGAGAATATGAGCGTAGTTATTATTGGTGGAAATGAATGTATGGAACGCCAGTATCAGCAGATATGTAAGAAACACGGCTGCAAGGCGAAGGTATTTGTTAAGGAAAAAAGCGGATTTTCCAAGCAGATTGGAACACCGGATCTTATGATACTGTTTACTAATACGGTTTCTCATAAGATGGTTTTATCAGCTGTTACAGAGGCTAAGAAGAATGATGTAAATATAGTAAGAACACATTCAAGCAGTGCGGCATCGCTTACAAGTGTTTTAGAAACATATTTAAGCGAAAGCAGGGCATGCTGATAAAGAAGAGGATAAAGTGCAATATGGAAGGAAAAGAAAAATGGTCTGTACAGATGTATTGGGAAGAATTGAGCGGGAAGTTATAAAAGAGTGTTCTCCGACGCTTGCCGGATTAAAGACTGGTAACCTTTTTAATTACAGATATGATAATATATCTGATTTTAGGAGAGAGCTTGCAAGTGTTAACAGAAAACTTAACGCCAAAGGCGTGTATGTTACATTTTTAAAGAGAAATGAAAAGAGTGCACTTTTATATGTGTTCAGACCTGACAGATTAGAGAAGGATTTGTCACAGCCAGGAGTACAAAATGTACTGAAAACATTTGGATATACAGATTATAAAGTTGGAGCAAGCATCAAGCATCTTAAACAGAGAGTGGAGGAGAACACATGCTTTCCACATGAAATAGGGCTGTTCTTAAGTTACCCAGTGGAAGATGTAATCCAGTTTATAAGACAAAAGGGCTGCAATTACAAATGTTGTGGGGTATGGAAGGTGTATTGTGATGAGGCATTCAGCCAGAAGATGTTTGCACGTTACAGAAAATGCACAGAAGTATATTTAAGAGTCTTTGACCGAGGCAGAAGCATATCTGCATTAACGGTTTAAGCATATAAAAGTAAAAAAGGAGAGATTGGATAATGAGTAAAGTAGCAGTAGTTTATTGGAGTGGAACAGGTAATACAGAGACAATGGCTAACGCAGTTGCAGAAGGTGCTAAAGGAGCCGGAGCAGAGGTTGATGTAATTGTGGCAAATGATTTTAATTCAGGAAAGGTTGCTGAATATGATGGAATCGCATTTGGATGCCCGGCAATGGGAGCAGAAAATCTCGAAGAATCAGAGTTTGAGCCAATGTTCACAGAGATAGAAGGAAGCCTTAGCGGTAAGAAAATTGCACTTTTCGGTTCATATGGATGGGGAAGCGGCGAATGGATGACTGACTGGGAAGAAAGAAGTAAGGCTGCAGGTGCTGTTCTTGCAACAGACAGCGTAATCTGTCAGGAAGCACCAGATGATGATGCTGTTGAAAACTGCAAAAAACTTGGGGCAGCGTTAGCATAATTATTTATTGCCTGTAATATATTGAAAAGATTGCACATTTTGCCCCTGGTTGGTTATATCAATCAGGGGTTAATCTGTTCTAAAAAATATTATAAAAATATAACAAAAGTTGTTGACATCTAATGACCATTAGAATATACTAACCAAGGTGGTAATGAAAAACATTATCAATATGCTAAAAAGAGGAGATGAGCTTATGCCATTAACTATGATTGATGAAGGAACTCCATACACAATCCAGCGGATTGGTGGAAAGGAAGAAATAAGACGTTTTCTTGAGAATCTTGGATTCGTTCCGGGAGCAGTGGTAACAGTTGTTTCTAAAGCTGGCGGTAATGTCATTGTTAACATTAAGGAATCAAGAGTTGCCATAGGAAAAGATATGGCTAATAAAATTATGGTATAAAGGACTGAATATGACGGTTCTTATATAAAACTAAAATAAGAAGGAGATAAACTATGACTTTAAGAGATGTATCTGTAGGCCAGACTGTTAAAGTTACCAGGTTAAATGGTGATGGTCCGGTTAAGAGAAGAATTATGGATATGGGAATTACTAAGGGAGTTGAAGTCTATGTAAGAAAGGTAGCACCTTTGGGAGATCCTGTAGAGATTACAGTAAGAGGCTATGAATTATCGCTTCGTAAAGCCGATGCCGAGATGATAGAGGTAGGCTGATTTTTTTTACATGCGGGTTAGCATAATCTAATTAATGTAAGAATTGTCAAATGTTTGTTAGCAAATGCATGAGCATTTATATAAAAGAAATGAGGTAGTCAAATGTCAATTAAAATTGCATTAGCAGGTAATCCAAACTGCGGTAAAACAACATTGTTTAATGCTTTGACCGGTTCTAATCAGTTCGTTGGTAACTGGCCAGGTGTTACAGTTGAGAAAAAGGAAGGTAAATTAAAGGGACATAAAGATGTAACTATCATGGATTTACCAGGTATTTATTCACTTTCTCCTTATACTCTTGAGGAGGTAGTAGCAAGAAATTATCTTATTAACGAAAGACCTGATGCAATCATCAATATAGTTGATGGTACTAACATTGAAAGAAACCTTTATCTTTCAACACAGATTATGGAACTGGGGATTCCAGTTATTATGGCTGTTAACATGGTCGATATCATGGAAAAGAACGGAGATAAGGTTGACCTTGCCAAGTTAGGAAAGAACCTTGGATGTGAAGCTGTTGAGATATCAGCTCTTAAGGGAACTGGCATTAAGGAAGCAGCAGAGAAGGCTGTTAAGCTTGCAGAGAGTAAGAAGCTCAATACAATTGCTCACAAGTTTGATGATAAGGTTGAGGCAGCTATATCTGCAGTAGAAGATAAGCTTGGTCTTGATATTGTTGAAGAACAGAAGAGATTCTTTGCTATCAAGCTTCTTGAGAAGGATGATAAGATTAAAGTTCTTATGAAGAATGTTCCAGATGTTTCAGTTGAGATTGAGACTCTTGAGAAAGAATTTGATGATGATACAGAAAGTATTATCACTAATGAAAGATATACATATATATCTTCAATTATCAGTGGATGTTTTGCAAAGAAGTCTGAGAAGAAGCTTTCTACATCAGATAAGATTGATAGAATAGTTACTAACAGATTCTTAGCACTTCCAATATTCGCAGTTGTAATGTTCATCGTATACTATGTATCAGTTACAACAGTTGGTACATGGGCAACAGACTGGGCTAACGATGGTGTGTTCGGTGATGGCTGGCATCTCTTCGGAATTGGCACTTCAGCTTACGAAGAAGTAGCTGATGAGTATGGTGATTCAGATGCAATCATCGGAGCATATATCGACAGCCTTGGTGATAAAGGTGAAGAGTATGCAGATGCTATTGATACAGAAGCTGATGATTATGATTCAGATGCAGCAGTAGCAGCATTAAAGAAACTTGAAAACACAGTTCCAGCTAATCTTACATTAGATTATGATGTAGAAGATGAGGAAAATCTTAGTGTAACAACAGAGACAACAGATGCAGCTGGTGTTAAGGAAGCTATTGAACAGTGTATAGACAATGATGGTGCAGCTCCAGATCCTGCTAATTATGGTGTATGGGTTCCTGGTATCCCAGTGCTTCTTGAGTCAGGACTTGATGCAATTGGTTGTGTAGACTGGTTAAAGGGTCTTATCCTTGATGGTATTGTGGCCGGTGTTGGTGCAGTACTTGGTTTCGTTCCACAGATGCTTGTATTATTCATATTCCTTGCATTCCTTGAGTCTTGCGGTTATATGGCACGTATAGCATTCATTATGGATAGAATTTTCCGTAAGTTCGGTCTTTCAGGTAAGTCATTCATTCCAATGCTTATCGGTTCAGGTTGTGGTGTTCCTGGTATCATGGCTTCACGTACAATTGAGAACGACAGAGACCGTAAGATGACAATTATGACAACAACATTTATTCCTTGTGGAGCTAAGCTTCCATTCATAGCAATGGTTGCCGGTGCTATCTTTGATGGTGCTCCATGGGTTGCTCCATCAGCATATTTCCTTGGAATATTCTCAATTATCTGCTCAGGTATCATCTTAAAGAAGACAAAGTTATTCGTTGGAGATCCGGCACCATTCGTTATGGAGCTTCCAGCATACCATCTTCCAACAGTTGGTACAGTATTAAGAAGCATGTGGGAGCGTGGATGGTCATTCATCAAGAAGGCCGGAACAATCATCACACTTTCAACAATCATTATCTGGTTCACAACATACTTCGGATTTGTTGATGGAACATTTACAATGCTTGCAGATGATCAGATTGACTTCTCTATTCTTGGCAGAATTGGTAAGGCAATCGCATGGATATTTGCTCCTTTAGGATTTGGTAACTGGCAGGCAACTGTTGCTTCTATTACTGGTCTTGTAGCTAAGGAGAATATCGTTGGTACAATGGGTATTCTTTACTCAGCAGGTGAGGGAACAGTATATGCTAACATGGCAGCTACATTTACAGTAGTAAGCGGATATGCATTCCTTGCATTTAATCTTCTCTGTGCTCCTTGCTTCGCAGCAATGGGTGCTATTAAGAGAGAGATGAACAACACTAAGTGGTTCTGGATTGCAATCGGATACCAGTGTGGATATGCTTACCTTGTAGGTCTTGTAATTAACCAGATTGTTGGTCTTATTACTGGCGACACAGCATTTAACGTATTCACAGTAATCGCAATTCTTATAATTGTTGGTTTCATCTATCTGTTATTCAGACCATATAAGGAAAGCAAGACATTAAAGGTTGATTCTAAGAAGCTTTTAAATGCAACAAAGTAATTAAATGATATTTTATCGGAGGTGTAATTATGCTGGGAACAATTATAGTAGGAGTTATATTGGTGATTATAGTTGCACTTATTGTACGCAGTATGGTACACGACAAGAAAAACGGTAAATCGTTCACATGTGGTGGCGACTGCGGTAAATGCAAAGGCCACTGCCATTAAAAGGAGGTAACGGGTGGTCAGAAATCCTGATAAAGACAAAGACATTATTATTTCTCGTCTCAAGCAGCAGGGTTGCAGGATAACTAAACAGAGGCTTATGCTTCTGGATGTAATCCTTGAAGAGGACTGCTCAAGCTGTAAAGAGATTTATTACAAGGCAGTAAAAAAGGATCCTAAGATTGGGGCTGCAACTGTATATAGAATGGTTAATACACTGGAAGAAATAGGTGCAATTAACCGTAAGAATATGTACAGGATAACTTGTGATGAGAATGATAATGGCGGTTATACTGTAAGATTAAACGATGATTCGTCAATTAATTTATCAGAAAGCAAATGGAGTAAAATTATTGAGTCAGGGCTAGAAGCCTGCGGATACATTAAGAATCAGAAGATAACAAGTGTAGTTGACAGGAAAAAGGCAGTTTCAGTTAATAAATAATATTTACTAATAAGGGAGAGATGAAACTGTTTCATCTCTCCTTTTGCTATATTGAGAAGATTTCTCAATAAGTGGATTTATGTAGAAATGTTACATAATGTGTAATATAATAACCGTCAAACTTAAGAAACATTTATTGTCCAGTATGGACAGAGAGGAGCACAGTATGAAAATTAATAACTTAAAGAAACCAGGACTTTTTGCAGCAGGTGTATTATTTGGAACAGCTGGAATTAAGATTCTTACAAGCAAGGATGCCAAGAAGCTTTACACTAACTGTACAGCAGCAGTTTTAAGAGCTAAATCATGCATAATGAAGACAGCTACAACTGTTCAGGAAAACTGCGAGGATATATATGCTGATGCTAAGACAATCAATGAGACAAAGTATAACACAGAAGAAGTTGTACTTGATTCAGTAGATGAAGATGAGGAAGCGTAACAGAGTATGAAATTCATAATAAAGCATGATGTGCCCGGAAGAATCCGCGTTCACATGGATGCTTCTGGCATGACTTTTACACAGGCAGATACTTTGCAGTATTATCTTAAGAATCTGCAGGGCGTTACAAATGCCAAGGTGTATGAGAGAACTGCTGATGCAGTTGTCGAGTACAGATGTTCAAGAAAGGCTATGATTGAAGCTATTGCTAAGTTCAGATACAGCAATGTAGAGGTTCCTGAAGATGTTCTTGCAACATCAGGAAGGGCAATTAATTCACACTATACTGAGAAGTTAGCAGATCAGGTATTATGGAGAATGACTAAGAAATTGTTTATTCCGGCACCAGTATGTGCGGTATTAACAACGGTATCTTCAATGAAGTACATTTATAAAGGAATCAGGACACTGCTTGACAGAAAGCTTGAAGTGCCAGTTCTTGATGCAACTGCAATAGGAGTTTCTATCTTAAGAAGAGACTTTAATACAGCTAGTTCAGTAATGTTTCTTCTTGGTATAGGTGAGATAATAGAGGACTGGACACACAAGAAGTCGGTTGACGACCTGGCAAGAACGATGTCACTTAACGTTAATAAGGTCTGGTTAAAGACAGATGATGCAGAAGTACAGGTATCTGTGAAAGATGTTAAGGACGGAGATAATGTAATAATCCGGATGGGTAATGTAATCCCATTTGATGGAACTGTTATCAGTGGTGAGGCTATGGTTAATCAGGCTTCACTTACAGGAGAATCTGAGCCTGTAAGAAGAGGTGAGGGAACTTCTGTATTTGCAGGAACTGTAGTAGAAGAGGGCGAGATAGTATTCAGGGTTAAGCGTGCCGGAGGCTCAAGCAAATATGACAAGATTGTCAGGATGATTGAAGAATCTGAGAAGTTAAAATCAGGTCTTGAGTCAAAAGCAGAGCATCTTGCAGATAAGCTTGTACCTTATTCACTTGGTGGAACTGCACTTACATATCTGTTAACACGCAATACTACTAAGGCATTGTCAATACTTATGGTCGATTTCTCATGTGCATTGAAACTTGCTATGCCTATTACGGTACTTGCAGCAATAAGACAGGCAAGTCAGGCGAGTGCAACAGTCAAGGGCGGTAAGTTCTTAGAGGCAATTGCTGAAGCGGATACTATCGTATTTGATAAGACAGGTACACTTACAAAGGCCAAGCCAACAGTAAGCAGGGTATATTCATTTAACGGAATGCCGGAAGATGAGCTGTTAAGAATAGCTGCGTGTCTTGAGGAGCATTTTCCACATTCAATGGCTAAAGCTGTTGTTAATGAAGCTGGCAGAAGAAACCTTATGCACGAAGAGATGCATTCTAAGGTTGAATATATTGTTGCACATGGAATATCAACATTTATCAATACAAGCAAGGTTATCATAGGAAGCCATCACTTTGTATTTGAGGATGAGGCATGTGTAATTCCAGCAGGAAAGCAGGAGTTATTTGACAGTCTTCCAGATGACTGCTCACATCTTTATATGGCAATTAACGGTCAGCTTGCAGCAGTTATATGCATAATTGATCCATTAAGAGAAGAAGCACCGGAGGTTATTGAAGGGCTTAAGAAGGCTGGAATATCAAAGGTTGTCATGATGACCGGAGACAGTGAAAGAACAGCCGCCTCTATTGCCAGAAAGGTTGGAGTTACTGAATATTATTCAGAGGTTCTCCCAGAAGACAAGGCTAAGTTCGTAGAGAAAGAGCGGGCAGCCGGACGAAAGGTAATTATGATTGGTGATGGAATTAATGACTCACCAGCGCTTTCAGCAGCAGATGTAGGTATTGCCATAAGTGATGGTGCTGAGATTGCAAGAGAGATTGCAGATATCACTGTCGGCGCAGATGATCTTAACCAGATACTTATGCTTAAGAAATTAAGTGACAGTCTGATTAAGAAGATTAACAGAAATTATCGTGTGATTGTCGGATTCAATTCCGCACTTATTGCACTTGGTGTAACGGGCGTCATACAGCCTACAACTTCAGCACTTCTTCATAATACATCAACACTTGTTATAAGTCTTGAGAGTATGAAGAATCTGCCGGTTTAAGACTATGAAACGGACTCATCTTCGGGTGGGTTCGTTTTTTATTTGAAGGCAAAAAGTTCTGGTTGGATAAATATATACTATACCTATAAGGCACAATATAAATTAATAATCTCAGGATATTAAAAATATTGCTCTTTTATATAGTGAGGATTTAAAAGGAATAAGATTAGCTCCGGCATATGATTTATTAAGTACTGTTATATATGACAGCAGCACAGAGAAAATGTCGCTTAACATAGATGGCGAATATGATATAAGGAATATAAATCAGAAGTCGTTTGAAAATGAGGCAAAGAAACTTGGTCTTGGAAAAGGAATAGCAACGCAGCATTTTTTAAGTATGGTTAAAAAATTTGAGATGGCACTTGAACAATCAACATATGAACTTGAGGAGCAGGGATATGAAGTTGCAGTCGATATACAGAAACAAATATTAAAAAAAGCAGGAATTCACAACTTTAAATTGACTAATCTGTAATTTAATTATATCATAAGTAACTAGGGACACTTTGTTTCACTAAAGTATAATGGGAGGAAGTTATATGTATTCATTTGATGAAGTATTAAACTATGATCCAGACCTTGCTAAGGCTATGGATGATGAACTTGGAAGACAGAGAAGCCACATTGAGCTTATCGCTTCTGAGAACCTTGTAAGTAAGGCAGTTATGGCTGCTATGGGAAGCCCTCTTACTAATAAGTATGCAGAAGGATATCCTGGAAAGAGATATTACGGTGGTTGTGAGTATGTCGATGTTGTTGAGACACTTGCAATTGAAAGAGCCAAGAAGCTTTTTGGCTGTGAATATGCAAATGTACAGCCACATTCAGGAGCACAGGCTAACTTAGCTGTATTCTTCGCACTTGTTAATCCTGGAGATACAGTTATGGGTATGAGCCTTGACTGTGGTGGACATTTATCACACGGTTCACCAGTTAATATTTCTGGAAAATACTTTAACATCGTTCCTTATGGTGTTACAGCAGACGGATTTATTGATTATGATGAAGTATTAAGAATTGCCAAGGAATGCAAGCCTAAGATGATTATTGCAGGAGCTTCTGCTTATGCAAGAACAATCGACTTCAAGAAGTTCAGAGAAATCTGTGATGAAGTTGGCGCATTACTTATGGTAGATATGGCACATATTGCAGGTCTTGTAGCCGGTGGTGCACACCCAAGCCCAATTCCATATGCAGATGTTACAACAACAACAACACATAAGACACTCCGTGGACCAAGAGGAGGTATGATTCTTGCTTCAGCAGAGGCAGCAGAGAAGTTCAAGCTTAACAAGGCTGTATTCCCTGGAATCCAGGGCGGACCTCTTATGCATGTTATTGCTGGTAAGGCAGTGTGCTTAAAGGAAGCGCTTGACCCAAGCTTTAAGGTATATGCTGAAAATGTTGTTAAGAATGCATCAGCACTTGCTAACGGACTTATGAACAGAGGTTTTGATATCGTATCTGGTGGTACAGATAACCACCTTATGCTTGTTAACCTCTTAAGCAAGGGAAAGACTGGTAAGGAAGTTGAGAAGCTTCTGGATGCAGCTAACATTACATGTAACAAGAATACAATTCCTAATGACCCGGCTTCTCCATTCGTAACAAGCGGTATCAGACTTGGTACAGCAGCCGTTACAACAAGAGGCTTCAATGAGGCTGATATGGATGTTGTTGCAGAAGCAATTGCTATGCTTGTTGATGATGTAGATGCTAACCAGGCTAAGGCAATGGAGCTTGTTAAGGGACTTACAGATAAGTACCCACTTTATGAATAAAGTTTTTTCTTTTAATTACTTTAAGAATTAAAGAAAAAATGCATATTTTTATTATTGCAATTTCATGCACTTGGGACTATAGTTAATGGCGAAGTGCAAAGGGGCACGAAGGTGAAAGCTTTCGTGTCCTTTTTTGCATTCAGGAAACTAAGAAAGGTGCGTGGCGTTATGGGAAAGTTAGAAGGAAAAGTTGCAGTAATTACCGGAGCATCAAAAGGCATCGGTGAAGGAATCGCCAAAGTGTATGCAAAGTATGGTGCAAAATGTGTGCTTGCAGCAAGAGGACCTAAGGTGCTTGAACTTGCAGAGCAGTTGAAAAGCGAAGGGTATGAGGCAACAGGTGTTCAGGTTGATGTATCTGATTACAAGAGTGTTGAAAGAATTGTTGAAGTTGCTGAGAAAACATATGGAAAGATTGATGTACTTGTATGTAACGCAGGTGTATGTGTTCTTGAAGACTTTCTTGAAGATGACACATTTGAAAATAGGGACTTACATCTTGATATTAATGTCAAAGGTGCATGGAATGTGGCAAAAGCTGTTATTCCAAGCATGATAGCAAATGGTGGTGGTGCAATCGTAGTTACAAGCTCTGTAACAGGAGATATGGTTGCTGATCCTGGAGAGGTTGCATATGCAACATCTAAGGCTGCGCTGGTAGGATTTACAAAAGCACTTGCAAGAGAATTTGCAGATAAGAATATAAGAGTTAATGCAATATGTCCGGGATATGTAAGGACACCGCTTGTTGAAGGAATGGCAAAGCAGTCAGACCCAGAGAATCCGGAGAGAGCAATACAGGCAATTGCAGATGCAGTTCCTTTGAAGAGGCTGGCTGACCCTGAGGAGGTTGGAGAACTTGCAGCATTCCTTGGATGTTATGAATCAAGCTACATAACCGGAACACAGATAGTTATTGATGGCGGAAGCACATTGCCGGAAACAACATCTATGGGACAGTAATTAAATATAAGAAAAGTACAAAGGCGTACATGAATCGGATAGATTTGTGTACGCCTTTTCTGATTGGAGGATAATGACATGGCATTTGAAAATGTTGATTTATTTGATGCGGTTGCAAATGCTTCGCTTGAAAAATACGGATGGCAGGACAGATGTGAGGCGAAACTCATAGTGCTGTCGGAGAATGCAACCTATATGGTCAAGAACAAAGAAACAGGTGAAAAAGAGGGAGTGCTTAGAATAAGCAGACCGGGTTATCACACATTGGATGAGCTTAATTCAGAGATGAAGTGGTTAAGACAGATTAATGACTACACACCGCTTCTTGTAGCTAATCCTATAAAAGGGCTTGATGGTAAGAATATACAGGAGATTACAGGACCGGATGGAAATGTATATTTCTGCGTTATATGTGATTTTCTTCCGGGAGAAGCACCCGATGAGAATAACGAGGAGCAGATGGTAAAGCAGTTCAGATATCTAGGCGAGACAACAGCTTATCTTCACCGTCAGACAGAGATATGGAACGGAACAGACAAGCTTGACCGTATGGTATGGACTTACGACACAATCATAGGAGAGCATGCCGCATGGGGTGACTGGAGAGCATTTCCAGAGATGACCCCGGACGCAGAAAATATATTGTCAGAGGTTTCAAGAATTATTAAGAGAAGACTTGAAAGATATGGAATTAATGAGAATAATTTTGGACTCATACATGCAGATTTAAGATTAGCTAATCTGCTTATTGAGGGCGACCAGATTAAGGTTATTGATTTTGATGACTGCGGTTTTGGATGGCACTTACATGACCTTGCGTCAGCACTTAGTTTTATTGAGGACAAGCCAATTGTTCCAAAGCTTGTAAATGCATGGCTTGCAGGATATAAGAAGGTTCTTCCGTTCACTGATACGGATTTTGAAGAAATAGACACATTTATAATGATGAGAAGATTACAGCTTACAGCATGGCTTGCATCTCATCAGGAATCAGGTCCGGTAGCAGAATTAAGTGTTGGCTGGATGGACGGAACCATGGAATTAGCCGAAAGGTATCTTAGATTATTCGGCTAGGCACATAAGAAATCTTCGTGACAACAAATCATGAACAACAATAAGGGAGGAAGCTATTATGGGCGAAAAGAAAACAAATGCATTATCTAAATCAATGAAGCTGATTTATGTATATGCAATGGCAACGGGAGCAATATTTACATTTATGTGTTACTGGGATGGTATATTCATGTCATATACAGGTCCCGGAACATTCTTGGCATTTGCACTTATGACACTGGCAGTACTGCCGACAGCATTTGTGTATGCTGAATTCTCAACAATGTTACCAAGTACAGGTTCATGTCTGGTATTCAATACGGTAGGTATTAACAAGCATGCAGGTTTCTGGTCAGCGTGGCTTATCATGTGTGCATGGATAGCCGTTCCTTCAGCAGGTGTACTTGGAATTATTGAATGGTTAAATCATCAGTTTGGTCTGGGACTTACAGGCGGCAAGGCAGTTATTGTCGGTTCATTAGTACTGTGCTTCTGGTGTGTACTTAGTCTTTATAAAAATGTTGTGGCAGGCAAGGTTCAGTCATTCATGCTTATGGCTGGTATTGCAGGTATTCTTATCTGTTCATTACTTTTCCTGCTCAGCGGACACTGGAGTATTGCTAATTTCGCAGATTTCTTTACAAGCAGCAATGAAAAGCAGTGGGGTGGTAATTTTGCAACTGGTATTGCATGGGTTGTCGGCTGTTCATTTATGATAACACCATACTTCGGATTCGAGACAGTACCGGCAATGGTTGAGGAGGGCGACTTCCCAATTAAGGACCAGAAGAAAGCTATTCTTGGTTCGGTTATAACATGTGGTGCTATATATACAATTTTCTACTTCTGTCTTGCAGGTGCAATGCCTTGGGCAGAGCTTACTAATGGCGGTGACTGCCACCCATTCATCACATTTGAAGCATTACAGTACTGCTTCGGTGATAAGATTGCATGGTTTGTCCTTATAATGGGTATTGTCGGAGTTGTATTCCCAATTGGTACATCTGTACTTGGTTTCTGGTATTCAGGCGTCCGTATGATATATGCTATGGGTCGTCAGAATTTCCTTCCAAAGCAGTTCTCATACACTAATAAGTACAACCAGCCAACGCTTCCTAACATACTTATTCTTGTTGTAAGTATTGGATTCATTGCAATGCAGAGTATTACAGCATTCTTTGACCTGATGGCATTCGCGTGCGCATTGTGTTATGTGATTACTTCAATATCTTCACTTGTTCTTTTAAAGAAGCATCCTGAATGGGAGAGACCATACAAATGTGCAACAGGACTTAAGATAACCTCTCTTATAATCATGGCAATTATCGCATTCTTCTGTACTATCGGTATCGGAAAGGCAACATGGTTAGGATTTGCAGGATATATGGGTGTAGGTCTTATCCTATGGCTGTATATGATTCTTATTAAGTGGAAGCATGAAAAGGTATGGATGAAGACACCTGATGGTGATAAGGAATATTAAAATGTGAAGAAAAGAGGTTATGGATTATGAAAGAATTAGAGATAGTTATAAAGCCTGAGAAGCTGGAGAATCTTAAAAGGATTCTTGACAGTGAGGGTGCAAGAGGCGTAATGATTACAACAATATTTGGCTACGGTCACCAGAAGGGTGCAGGTCAGGTATATACAAGAGATGAAACTCCGGGTATCAATCTTTTACCTAAATTAAGTGTAAGAACTGTTGTAAAAGACGAGATAGTCGAGGGCATAATTAATAAGGTATTGGAAGAACTTAATACTAACAGTTTTGGTGATGGTAAGATATTCATCAAGGATATTGAGGGAGCAGTCAAGATAAGAACCGGTGAAACCGGTAACGACGCTCTGTGATAAAGCTTTCTTACTTCCCTAATCTTTTTATAGAGGCAGCCGTCCTGTTTGATCAACAGGGCGGCTGCTTATTTTTGAGAAGTGGTGGCATATTGAAGTCCATATATCTGAATGAAGATTGTATGAAATTATGAAAAGTAAAATTTGGAAGTGAAAATATCAGTCATAGGTGATATAATCTACGATAGTTTAAATGAAAAGGAATTAGATATTATGAGACATTTTTCGAGAACAGAATTAAAGGCAGCTATTAATATGCTTAAGGAGTTTACTTCTAAGGGCAATTTTGCAGTACTTATGTATATGGGGGATACTGATAAGCTTGAGGTATCACAGACTCTTAATTCGGATATGAGCTGCTTTTTATTATATGGAAGCATCCAGCCACTCGCATTTTTCTTTGCAGAAAATATTCCTATGACTGCGGGTGAGTTAGAAGAGATTATTAACAAACAGTCAGCAGTGTATGAAGAAGAGATGGACAATTACAGAAATGCACTAAAGGAAAGCGGTGCAGATAATGGACTGTTTATTACTAAATATGAAAGTATGATTCATACATTTATTGCATATGATCCTGACCAGAGTGGTGACAGAGACTGTTATGCACCATTTATTGAGGGTGCATTCAATGTTGAACCGGGTAAGGGACAGTTTGTTAATGAAGTTATGAGACTTGAAGTGTATGATGATGAATATGAGGATGACTGCGTAATCCAGAAGAAGCATTTTGTATATCTTCCATCAGTAAAATTCATGGGAGCATTCAATATGCGAATGATGATGAGTATGGTTGATGCACAGTATAACTAACATTTTACAATTCTTAAATTTATATAATATGTTTGAATCCCGGACTTCTGTATAGTATATTAGAAGTAACTTTAAAGAGTGGAGGGGTTGTATGAACAAAGGACATTTTAAAGACAGTCAGGTTGTTAAGGGAATTACGATTGGTGCAGTGCTAATTGTAATATATCTTGCCCTTAACAATGTGACTGGAATTCTTGATTCTATATCATATCTTGCAGGACTTGTAATGCCATTTATAATTGGCGCAGTCATCGCATTTGTATTCAATGTACCTATGAAAGCAATTGAAAAAGGACTTAACAGGCTGTTTGACAAGCGTTGTAAGAAGAAGCATCCCAGACTTATAAGAGTGCTTGCTTATATGCTAACACTGATTTTGATACTGGCTATTATTGCAGGAGTACTTTTTGTGGTTGTGCCTGAACTGGTGAACACAATAGCTGACCTTATAGGGCAGGTGCCAACAGCAGTTAATAATCTTATCAACTGGCTGCAGGTCAAGCTGTCTGCATATCCTGAGTATGAGGAAAAGTTAAGCAGCATATCAATCAACTGGGATTCTGTTCTTTCAAATGTTATGAATTTCCTTTCAATAGGAACTAAAGGTATTATTAATGGCGGAATTGGTGCAATAAGCGGATTTTTCTCAGGAGTCACTAATTTCTTTATTGGATTTGTCTTTTCTGTGTATGTGCTGTTTCAGAAAGAGAGGCTTACAGCGCAATGTAAGAAGCTTATGTATGTGTGCTTGCCTGAGAGCAGGGCAGATAAAATCATTGAAGTGTTAAGACTTACCAACACTACATTCTCTAATTTCCTGTCAGGACAGTGCCTTGAAGCATGTATTCTTGGAACGATGTTTGTTATTACATTGTCTATATTGAGAATGCCTTATGCACTTCTTATAGGAATTATTATTGCGGTTACTGCACTTATTCCGATTGTCGGTGCATTTATTGGCTGTATAGTCGGTGTGATTCTTATAATGATGACAAGCCCGTTAAAAGCACTTATATTTGTGGGAGTATTCCTTATATTACAGCAGATTGAAGGAAATCTTATATATCCTCATGTTGTCGGAAGTTCAGTTGGACTGCCGGGAATATGGGTGCTTGTTGCTGTTACAATTGGCGGCAATCTGTTTGGTATAATGGGTATGCTTACTTTTATTCCAATCAGCTCAGTGTGTTATGCGCTGCTTCGGACATATGTCAACAGGAAAGTGGAAGAGAAGGAGATTGATAAGGGAAAGTTTAAGGGGTGATGCCTTCCGGGAATGGAAGGCAGGCGGCTATGCAGCTCGTTTTCAAACACGCTTGCGCTCGTTCTACGACGCAGCGGTACTAAGTTCGCTGGGATTCGTTGGCGTTAAGCCAACTGTTCCAGCTTACTAAGTGCCGGCGTCTTCGCAACGGTTTGAAAACGAGTTGTATAGTCGCCTGACTTCATTCTCACGGAAGACTTTTGTGCGGTGGATTGGCAGGTGGAGTGTAATATGCGGTGGAGCTGTGGTGGCGGATTGGACGCTGGAGTGGTGAAGAGGCATGTGGAAGTCCAAATTGAGTGAGAAAGTGTGGAGGATTGGACCTTACAAGCAAGAGAATGAGGTAAAAGGTCCAGAATTGTTGTGAAATCTGGAAAGATTGGACTTTTTGCTGAACAAGCTGCTTGTAGTGTCCAATCCTCCTTGTAGTCAATGAGTTATTGGACATTGGCATATGAGAAAGCAGAGAAAAAGTCCAATCAGCCAGATTATCATGATATATAATTAATCTGGACAACATGATACTTATAGGTAGTCGAATATATGAAAGTCTTATAGGTCGAAAACACATGAGATTATAATGATAGTTAATAAATTAACCTATAAGTGGTAGATTTTTTATGAATTGATAGGAAATCATAATGGATTATAAAAGCAACATCCCCGGCATGATTAATAACCATGCCGGGGATGTTTTTTGTTATATTCTTTAATTACTTATTGTTCTTCTTCTCGTTCTCAAGCTTCTTCATAGCTCTTACCTTAAGTGAAAGACCGAAGAGGTTGATGAATCCGTCAGCATCATGATGATCATACATATCACCTGTCTTGAATGATGCAATTGACTCATTGTAAAGTGAATATGGAGATGTTGTTCCAGCCTTGATGATGTTACCCTTGTAAAGTCTGAACTTAACTTCACCTGTTACATATTCCTGAGTCTTCTCAACGAATGCCTGAAGTGCTTCACGAAGAGGTGTCTCCCACTTTCCTTCGTAAACAACCTGTGCAAACTTGTTTCCAACATCCATCTTGAATGTTGTTGTATCTCTGTCGAGAACTAATTCCTCAAGCTGCTGATGAGCTTCGTAAAGAATTGTTCCACCAGGAGTCTCATATACACCACGGGACTTCATACCAACAACACGATTCTCAACGATATCAATGATACCGATACCATGCTTGGCACCAAGTCTGTTAAGCTCTCTGATAATATCAGAAACCTTCATAGCCTTGCCATTAACTGACTTTGGAACACCTTTTTCAAATGTCATAGTAACATATTCTGGTTCATCCGGAGCTTCCTCAGGAGTGCATCCAAGAACTAATAAATGCTTGTAGTTAGGCTCGTTAGCTGGATCTTCAAGCTCAAGACCTTCATGGCTGATATGCCAGATGTTACGGTCACGGCTGTAGCTGCAGTCTGTGCTGAATGGAAGATGAATACCATGCTGTCTGCAGTATTCAATCTCATCTTCACGAGACTGAAGCTTCCAGTTAGAATCTCTCCAAGGAGCGATAATCTTGATATCTGGAGCTAAAGCCTTGATTGTAAGCTCGAATCTGATCTGGTCATTACCCTTACCAGTAGCACCGTGGCAGATAGCAACAGCACCTTCCTTACGGGCAATCTCAACAAGTCTCTTAGCAATAAGAGGTCTTGCCATTGATGTACCAAGTAAATATTTATTTTCATAAACAGCGTGTGCCTGAACACATGGAACGATGTAGTTGTCGCAGAACTCATCAGTGATATCTTCTATATATAACTTGGCAGCACCACATGAGAGAGCTCTCTGCTCAAGTCCGTCCAACTCCTCTTCCTGACCACAGTCTGCACATACGCAGACAACATCATAGTTGTATGTTTCCTTTAACCAAGGGATGATGGCAGTTGTGTCAAGTCCGCCAGAATAAGCAAGAATAACTTTTTCTTTCATTATATATTCCTCCGTATATTATTAAGTTTACATAGTAAAACACATATGCTATGCACCTGCAGATTATAATAAACTACTTTATTTAAAAATGCAACAACAAATTATGCATATTATACATCAATATACAATAAAAATGTATAAATATAAATTTTCTTTAAAATATCCTTTACATAAGAAAAAAAGTTGCTATAATGTAGGTTATCAATTTACATTTTGCGTTATTTTATGCATAAATGTTGAATATATGCATTTTGCTTCGCAAAAGGGAGAGCCACAAGGAGGAGTTATGATTAAAGTAGGTATTATCGGTGCGACAGGTTACGCAGGTAACGAGCTTGTCAGATTATTATTAGGACATAAGGATGCAGAGATTGTATGGCTCGGTTCGAGAAGTTACATAGATCAGAATTATTCAGATGTATATAGAAACATGTTTAAGCTTGTAGATGCAAAATGTATGGACGACAATATGGAGCAGCTTGCTAACGAGGTTGATGTTATATTTACAGCAACACCACAGGGCTTATGTGCATCACTTGTTAATGACGAAATTCTTTCAAAGACTAAGATTATTGATCTGAGTGCTGATTTCAGACTTAAGGATGTTAATGTATATGAACAGTGGTATAAGCTTGAGCATAAAGCACCACAGTATATTGATGAAGCTGTTTATGGCTTATGTGAGATTAACAGAGACAAGGTAAGCAAAGATACAAGAATTATTGCTAATCCGGGCTGTTATACAACAACATCAATTCTTACACTTTACCCAATGGTTAAGGAAGGAATAATCAATCCGGATACAATTATAATTGATGCTAAGAGTGGAACTTCAGGTGCAGGACGTGGAGCTAAGGTTGCCAACCTTTTCTGCGAAGTTAATGAGAGCATGAAGGCATATGGCGTAGGAACTCACAGACACACACCTGAGATTGAGGAACAGTTAGGTTATGCATGTGGAAGAGATGATTTAAAGCTTATCTTCACGCCACATTTGGTTCCAATGAACAGAGGAATTCTTGTAACAGCATACGCCAACCTTGCCAAAGATGTTACATATGAAGATGTTAAGGCAGCATATGACAAGTACTATGATAAGGAATATTTCGTAAGAGTACTTCCTAAAGATGTATGCCCTGAAACACGCTGGGTTGAGGGAAGCAACTTTGTTGATATAGGATTTAAGATTGAGCCAAGAACTAACAGACTTATAATGATGGGTGCGTTAGATAATCTTGTTAAGGGTGCAGCAGGTCAGGCAGTACAGAATATGAACCTTCTCTTTGGACTTCCAGAGAATGAGGGATTACAGCTTGCACCAATGTTTCCATAATAAATGTACAATAGGAGGATGTTATGAATATAATTAAAGGCGGTGTTACAGCAGCTAAAGGATTCAAGGCTGCCGGATGTGAAGCACAGATTAAATATAAGAACGGAAAGAAAGATATGGCACTTGTATACAGCGAGAAGCCATGTGTTACAGCAGGAACATTTACAACTAACAAAGTATTTGCAGCTCCTGTTAAATGGGACAGAAACATTGTATATAATGAAGACTTTGCACAGGCTGTAGTTGTAAACAGCGGTGTTGCCAACGCATGTACAGGCGTTGAAGGAGATAACGCATGTGCAGAAGAAGCAAAGGCAGTTGCAAAGGTTCTTAATGTACCGGAAAATGCAGTACTTATCGGTTCAACAGGTGTTATCGGAATGCAGCTTCCTGTTGACAGAATATGTGCAGGAATTGAAAAGCTTGCTCCAATGCTTGATGATTCATTAGAAGCAGGAACACAGGCAGCAGAGGCAATTATGACTACAGATACAAGAAGCAAGCAGGTTGCTGTAGAAGTAGAAGTTGCAGGTACTAAGGTAACAATCGGTGGTATGTGCAAGGGCGCAGGAATGATTCATCCTAACATGGCAACAATGCTCTGCTACATAACAACAGACTGTGATATCGACAAGGCACTTCTTCAGAAGATGACAAGCGCAATTGTTGATGATTCATTTAACATGATATCAGTTGATGGAGATACATCAACTAATGATACAGCCCTTGTTCTTGCTAACGGAATGGCTGGCAACAAGAAGATTACAGAAGAGGGGGCTGATTATAATGCTTTCTATGAAGGCTTGAGCTATGTATTTACAGAGCTTTCCAAGATGATTGCAGGTGACGGCGAAGGCTGCACATGTCTTTTCGAGGTTCAGGTAAAGGGTGCGACAACTAAGGCAGAAGCCAAGATACTCGCTAAGTCAATTGTTACTTCAAGTCTTACTAAGGCAGCAATATTCGGACATGACGCTAACTGGGGAAGAATTCTCTGTGCAATGGGATATTCTGGTGCTGATTTTGACCCTGAAAAGGTTGATATATTCTTTAAGAGTGAAGCAGGTGAGCTTCAGATTGTTAAAGATGGAACTGCTACAGATTACAGCGAGGAGAAAGCAACGGAAATACTTTCACAGAATCCTGTAATTGCTATTGCGGATGTTAAGCAGGGGGATGCAAGTGCTACAGCATGGGGCTGTGACCTTACATTTGATTATGTCAAGATAAATGCTGATTACAGAAGCTAATCTTATACAGCATTTTAAAGCAAATATATCTGAATAAATATGAAATGGAGATTATTATGAGCGCAAAAGATATGACAGAGGAACTTATGAAGGCACAGGTGCTTGTCGAGGCACTTCCTTATATCCAGAAGTTTAACAGAAAGATAATTGTGGTTAAGTACGGTGGAAGTGCCATGGTAGATGAAGAACTTAAGAGAAAAGTTATTCAGGACGTAGTTCTTCTTAAACTCGTTGGTTTTAAGCCAATCATCGTTCACGGCGGTGGCAAGGAAATCAGCAAATGGGTTGAAAAGTCAGGCATGACACCTGAATTCAAGAATGGTTTAAGAGTTACAGACGAGCCAACAATGGAGATTGCCGAGATGGTTCTTAACAAGGTTAATAAGAGCCTTGTTTCAATGATTGAGCAGCTTGGTGTCAAGGCATGCGGTATCAGTGGTAAGGATGGCGGCATGTTAAAGGTTGAGAAGAAGTATTCTAAGGGTGAGGATATAGGATATGTTGGTGAAGTGACAGATGTTGACACAACACTTATTGAATCATTGCTTAAGGATGATTTTCTCCCAGTAATATGCCCTATCGGATATGATGATGATTTTCATGCATACAATATTAATGCAGATGACGCAGCATGTGCAATTGCAAGAGCTGTCAATGCTGAGAAGCTTGCATTCTTAACAGATATCGAAGGTGTATATAAGGATTTTGACGATAAGGATTCACTTATATCTGAGCTTTCTACTTCAGAGGCGAGAACTCTTTTAGAGAGCGGAACAATTGGTGGAGGTATGCTTCCTAAGCTTAATAACTGTATAGATGCTATTGAGCATGGTGTATCAAGAGTACATATTCTTGATGGAAGAATTCCACACTGCCTTCTTCTTGAAATATTTACTAACAAGGGTGTTGGTACAGCTATTCTTTCAGATGATGCAGAAAAATTCTTTGACTCAGATAAATAATTGCGAACCGTAAGCTTTGAGGTTATAATATTATATTGGCTCATGTGAAAATGTGTGCTCATAAGAATAGGAAAGTGAGAGTAATCATGAATACACAGCAGATTATAGAAACAGCAGAAGAGAAGCTGATTCATACATACAACCGTTACCAGATAGTACTTGATAAGGGTGACGGAGTAAGACTTTACGATACAGATGGTAAAGAATATCTTGATTTTGGAGCAGGTATAGCAGTATTTGCACTTGGTTATAACAATAAGGAATATAACGATGCATTAAAGGCACAGATTGATAAGCTTATACACACATCTAATTATTTCTATAATGAACCGGCTGTAGAGGCTGCAACAGCACTTACAAAGGCTTCAGGAATGGACAGAGTATTCTTTACTAACAGTGGTACAGAGGCTATTGAAGGTGCAGTCAAGCTTGCAAAGAAATATTATTACGTCAAGAAAGGAAAGGCTGATGCAGAGATAATTGCAATGCAGCATTCATTCCATGGAAGAAGTATGGGAGCACTTGCTGTAACTGGTAATAAGCATTATCAGGAAGCATTTGGACCTATGATACCGGGAATTAAGTTTGCACAGTATAACGACCTTGACAGTGTAAAGGAACTTGTTAATGATAAAACTTGTGCTATAATATTTGAGACAGTACAGGGTGAAGGTGGAATTTATCCTGCTACTAAAGAATTTATTGAAGGTGTAAGAAAGCTATGTGATGAGAAGGGAATCCTTCTTATACTTGATGAGATTCAGTGCGGAATGGGAAGAACAGGAAGTATGTTTGCATTCCAGCAGTATGGCGTTAAGCCTGATATCCTTACAGTTGCCAAGGCTCTTGGCTGTGGAGTTCCTGTAGGTGCATTTGCAGCGACAGAGGAAGTTGCGAAGGCATTAGTTCCAGGAGACCATGGAACAACATACGGTGGTAATCCACTTGCATGTGCAGCGGCAACCAAGGTGTTCGAACTTTTTGAGAAGCAGCATGTATTAGATAATGTCAGGGAAGTATCTGCTTACTTTGAAGAAAAGCTTGATGAGCTTGTTGAGACAATGGACGTTGTTGTCGAGAGACGAGGAATGGGTCTTATGCAGGGACTCGAGTTATCAGTTAATCCTAAGGACGTAATTGCGAGAGCACTTGATAATGGACTTATTCTGTTCTCAGCAGGAACTAATGTTATAAGATTTGTTCCACCACTTGTAATCACTAAGGCAGATGTAGATGAATGCATAGCTAAGCTTAAGAAATCCTTCTAGAATCAGGAGTTTGCTTTATGAAATTAAGAAGATTTATCAGTATGATGCTGATTGTTACCATGCTGACAGTCTTTGCAGGCTGTGGTAATAAAGATGACAGGACACAGGTTGCGAAGAAGCTTAATCTTAGTGGACCTATTACAGTTAATGTCTGGTATAATGACAGTGCATATGAGTCTTATCTTGAATTCGTTGCCAGACAATTTAAGAAATCTAATGAACTGGTGACTGTTAAGCCAGTATATATTGAAGCTGATTCATATATTAATTATATATATGACGAATCGGTAAGGAATAATAATGCATGTGATATATATTTTCTGACATCTGAAGAGATGGAGAAGGCTTATCTTTCAGGTCTTACCTCTGAGAATGATATGTATCCTGAAGTCTATAATGAGAATGTGTATGGTAAGGCTGCAATGACTGCATGTTCGTATGGTGGTAAGTTATATGGTTACCCGGTGTCGTTCAACACTTCATTTCTTGTATATAATAAAAAATATGCAGAAGCAGTTGATACTATAGACCAGATTCGTGATATAAGTGATAATTATCAGATTACAGATGAGAACCAGGATGTTTCAATGGTGTTTGAATGGGATCCTGATTCAATGTTCCTTAATTATGCAGCAGCAGGAGCCTATATTAATATAGGCGGAGTTAATGCAGAGAACAGGGCTGAAGTATCTCTTAATGAGGAAAAGATTAAGAAGGTTCTTACTAAGTACGCTCAGTTAAAAGATGCATTTGGTATTGACAGAAATACAGTAAGTCTTAAAGAATGTGCGGATTTGTTTTCTACTGGAAATATGCTCTATACGGTGCTAGATGCAGACAGTCTTGCAGAGATTAATGTTACAGATGTAGATTATGGAATATGTGAGTATCCTTCAATGGGAGATGACCTTGATTCTAAGGCAATGTCTGTTACTACGATGGCAGTTGTTAATCCATATACTAAAAATGTAGATGCATCTAAGGCTGTTGCAAGAGCAATATCTTATGATTATGCAGATTATCTTGGAACTATGGCTAAGAAAAGCTGTGCAAGGGCGGATTTAAAGGTTAAGAGAGCAGAAAGCTACCAGAAGTTACACCAGATTTATTCTGACTCTGTTGTAAAAGCTAAATATATCGGAGTAGGAGAAGTGTATATGAGATATGAAATTATGCTTCATCAGGTATATGATGGTGGAAATGTTGATTCGGCTTATAGAACATTTGCAACAACAATAGAAAAAACAACTAAAAATAATAATGAAAACAGTACGCAGAGTACTAAATAATATTATGAATAAATATCCTGTTATTAACTAATAATTATTCTATGCAGATTAAAGAGGAGGTTAGTTAATGGCAGGATTTTTGATTGCAATAATATCAGGTGCACTTATGAGTTTACAGGGTGCGTTTAATACAAATGTTACAAAAGCAAGCAGTGTGTGGGTTACGGCAATGTTTGTGCAGTTGACAGCCCTGGCGACTTGTGCGATTATGTGGGTAATTGACGGAAGACCTGATATCATGAAGCTGTTTAAGGTTGATAACAAGATAACACTTCTTGGAGGCGTGATAGGTGCATTTATAACATTTACAGTTATAAAAAGTATAAGTGGTCTTGGAATTGCTAAAGCAGAGGTGACAATTGTAGTTGCACAGATAATAGTATCATATCTGCTAGGACTTTTCGGACTGTTTGGAAGTGAGAAGATAACATTTTCATGGATTAAGCTCGTGTCGCTTCTTATTACGGTTGCAGGAGTATGTATGTTTTATTTTCTTGGTAATCCGTCGACGGATTAATATATTGTGAAGAATTACGATAAATGTCAGAATTATCTGGCAGGAAGGAACAGAATGGAAGATTTATTCAGCGTATGCGGACAGATACGATTAAGAAAAGGTGAAGGAAGAACATTAAAAGCAGGAGGTGCCTGGGTATATGATAATGAAATTGAATGGATGTCTGACGCAATAATTGACGGACATCTTGTTAAAGTGCTTGATTTTGATGATTATTTCATGGGAATCGGATTTATTAACAGAAAATCTAAGATTACAGTAAGAATGCTGAGCAGACATACTGATGTTGTTGATGAGGCATTTATTGAGGAGAGAGTAAGGGCTGCGGTTGAATACAGATTTGACACAGTAGATACCTCTGCATGTCGTCTTATATTCGGGGAGGCAGATTTTCTGCCGGGACTTGTAATAGATAAGTACTCAGATGTGCTTGTTGTGGAATCGCTTGCTTTAGGAATTGACAGATTTAAGTTACTTATTGTTGAAAAAGTGAAGGAAATCCTTCACGAAAAAGGCATCGATATCCGTGGAGTATATGAAAGAAGCGATGCCAAAGTCCGTACTCTTGAAGGGATGGAGAGAGTAAAGGGCTTTATTGGTGATGAATTTGACACTAATGTTGAGATAGTTGAAAATGGTGTCCACTATATGATAGATGTTGTGAATGGACAGAAGACAGGGTTCTTTCTTGACCAGAAGTACAACAGACTTGCAATGCAGAAGCTGTGCAGGGACAAGAGGGTATTAGACTGTTTCACCCATATGGGTACATTTGCATTAAATGCAGGAATTTCAGGTGCTAAGGAAGTTACAGGACTTGATATATCAGAATATGCTATTGAGCAGGCAAGAGCCAACGCAAAGCTTAACGGCCTTGAGGATACAGTACATTTTAAATGTGCCAATGTATTGGATGAGCTTCCAAAGCTTAACGAAGCAGGTGAGAAATATGACGTTGTAATACTTGACCCGCCGGCATTTACCAAATCGAGGGAAGCTACAAAGAACGCAATCAAGGGCTACAGGGAAATCAATATGAAGGGACTTAAGCTTGTCAAAGACGGCGGTTATCTTGCAAGCTGTTCATGCTCACACTTCATGACACAGGAGCTTCTTACCAAGACTATTAAGGAAGCCGCTAAAGCTGTACATAAAAGACTCCGTCAGGTCGAGTTCAGGACACAGTCACCTGACCATCCAATACTGTGGGAGGCACAGGAGAGCTATTATCTGAAGTTCTACATCTTCCAGGTTGTGGATGAAAAATGATACAGGCATTAATTTAAACTATCCAGGACCGTTAATCTGAGTCTTTTATGATGTTTTGTTATAATTAATTATATGTATCCGCAAACTATTCCGAGTATTGCGGATAAGCATATAATTAAAATTGGGTTTATTTTTTTGAATGCTAAAACTACGGATATCAGAAATATAATTAATGTTGTATAAAAAGAAATATCAGTAAAAACAGTAGTATTAAACCCATCTGGTATGAAAACGGTTGAACTCATCGAAATTACAGCAGAACCAATCAAACCAACTACAGCAGGTTTTAATCCTGACATACATCCCTTTATGACTATACTCTTTTGAAATTGAATAAAACATTTTGCAACAATAAGAATGATAATAAAGGATGGGAGTATCACTCCGAGAGTTGCACAAAAAGAACCGAAAATACCGCCAACCTCTGCTCCTACATATGTTGCTATATTTACAGCAAATGGTCCGGGTGTACTTTCGCTAACTGCTATAAAATCAATAAGTGACTGTGAATCTATCCAATTATGAGCAATAACTTCATCCTGAATCAATGGTAACATAGCATAACCACCGCCAAAGGTAAATGCACCGATTTTTAAGAAAATATAAAAAAGCTCAAGATAAATCATTAACATTTCCTCCTTGATATGACAATAGATGTTACTAAACCTAATATTGCACAGCTGATAATTACAATAAGCACATTTACATTAAGCAAAGCAGTCAAAATAAAAGAACATGCCATAATTATATAGGAAATAACATTCTTAGGGCATTGAATATACATTGACCAGAGAGCTTTGATAATCAGAGCAAGTACACCAGCTCTGATACCATTAAAGGCATATTGTATAATTTTTATGCTTTGGAATTCTTTAAGTACAAAAGATATAATAAGAATAATCAGGTAGGATGGTATCACAACTCCAAGTGTTGCAAATAGTGCACCCCAAAAACCACAGATACGAAAGCCAACAAAAGTAGCCGCATTAATTGCAATTGGTCCGGGAGTTGACTCGGAGATAGCCACTATTTCAAGAATATCATTATCAGTTATCCAATGTTTCTTCTCAACAATTTCTTTTTGAATCAGTGGTAACATAGCATAACCGCCTCCAAAAGTAAATGCACCTATTTTTATGAAAGTTAAAAAGAGTTGTATAGTTTTTGGAATTTTGTTATTCATCGTAAGTCTCCTTCTGTGTGTTGGTGATTGGCATGGAATCTTTCATCTTATCAAGCAGTTCATAAGGAACGAATAAATGTCCCATACCGGTTCCAAGCTGGATATGCGGTTTATTCTTACCGTGATAATCAGAACCGCCAGATATCAGCAGATTTCTTTCAGAAGCAATCCGTCTGATTGATAATTCATCACCCATCCTGTAGGTTGAATATATGGCTTCAATTCCATCAAGTCCGGCAGAGCACATATGGTCAAGCAATTTGTTCATCTGGGCTTTGCCAAGATGATAAAGAACCGGGTGTGCTAAGATTGCAATACCGCCGGCTTGGTGAATACGTTCAATAGCTTCTGCAGGGTCAACTTTGACTCTTGGCACAAAACAAGGCTTTCCCTGACCTAAATATCTGTCAAATGCTTCATTTCTGTCTCCAACAGCTCCAATTGCAACGAGTCTGTCTGCAAAATGTGCTCTGGTAATAACAGCATCACCATAGGTCTTTAGCATATCTTCATATGTAATACTAATTCCTATATTCTGGAAGCGTTCACATACCCGTTTATTTCTTTCATCTCTTGAACTTAACTGCTTATTAAGGAATGAATTGAATTCATTGTCGTTATAGTTTACAAAAAGCCCGACAACATGTATCTCCGTATTATCATAATTAGTACTTATCTCAACTCCGGGAATAACTTCAAGCTTGTGCCCGTTGTTATTTGCTTTTTTACATGCTAAAAGAGCTTCCTTAACTCCCCTGGTAGTGTCATGGTCGGTAAGAGCAAATGCAGCAAGTCCCTTATCGACTGCCTTATCAACCAGAACAGCAGGAGAATCAGTTCCGTCAGAGCATGTGGAATGAACATGTAAATCTATCTGTCTCATAATAATCTCCTCTTGTAAAATATAAATGTATTTTACCACTCTCAGACAACTTATTAAAGTGTAAAACAATTAGCAAAGTGCTTAAAAAATGTTGTAAGAAACAGCCATGTGCGATAAAATAGCAGTATATTTTTGGAGGGAGGTTTACTGATGGAAAGACAGTTAGTACCAGGCGGATTTTATAAGCATTTTAAGAATAAGCTTTACCAGGTAAAGTGTGTTGCATATCATTCAGAAACCAAAGAGAAAATGGTGGTATATCAGGCTATGTATGGTGAATATGCTGTGTATGTAAGACCATATGATATGTTCATGAGTGAAGTGGACCATGTAAAATATCCGGATGTAGCACAGAAATATAGATTTGAGCAGGTGAATCCGTTGAATATGCAGGAGATATCTGACAATTTACAGTCTGACAATTCGCAGACAGTAAGAGTTAATTCAGACAATAGAATTGATGAAGCATATACATTAAAAGAGGACAGTGTGGATAACTCACTGGCCCAGCCAGAGCAGCAGGTTGCTGCAGGGGACAGCGTCCTGGATAAGTTTTTAGACGCGAGAGGATATGAGGAAAAGCTTGATGTCCTTATAAGATACAAAAGCAGATTCACAAATCCAATGATAGATATTATGGCTGAATCACTGGAGATAGTTGTTCCAGAAGGTGAACTTTCTGGAAGAATTGATTCTTTAAGAAAGGTTTTACAGGCACATACAAAGTATGAAGGAAGCCATTTAAGACCGTAATAATTCGCACAGATTCTGCATAAGAATATGTGGATTATATAAATATATTACAATTATCTGACAATTTTACAGAAAATTTACAATTGACGAAAAATGTGAATAACTATGTGAATATTGTGGAAAAGTTCAGAGATAAAGGAGAAATTATGAGAATAGTAGTATTAGCAGGTGGAACAAGTACAGAAAGAGATGTTTCGTTAGTTACAGGATACAGAGTATGTGAGAGCCTTAGAAGAAACGGACATGAAGCAAATATGCTTGATATCTTCCTAGGTGTTGATGACAGTGAGGCTGAGACATTTTTCACAGAAAAGAATGATTTGGGAGTACTGTCTGACAATTTAAAGAAGAAAACAGCGGACATTCCGGCAGAGGTTAAGAGAAGAACTGATGCAAGAGAAAGCTTTTTCGGACGTAATGTTTTAGAATTGTGTAAAGAAGCAGATATGGTATTTATGGGACTTCATGGAAGCAATGGTGAGGACGGTAAAGTTCAGGCTACATTTGATCTGCTTGGAATCAGATATACAGGTACAGATTATTTAAGCAGTGCTATATCAATGAGCAAGGAACTTGCGAAAAAGGTTCTTGTACCAGAGGGCATTCCTATGCCTAAGGGTGTGACATTACATAAGGGACATAAGATTGAGTATGTTCCATTCCCATGTGTTGTTAAGCCTTGTTGTGGTGGTTCAAGTGTTGGTGTTTCAATAGCACATAACGAGAAAGAGTTTGAAGAGGCCCTCAATGAAGCATTTTCTTATGAAGATACTGTACTTGTTGAAGAATTTGTTGACGGAAGAGAATTTTCAGTTGCAGTGCTTGATGGAAAGGCTCTTCCTGTAATTGAGATTGAACCGCTTGAAGGCTTTTATGATTACAAGAATAAGTATAAAGCTGGCTCTACAAAAGAGACATGCCCTGCCAATATTCCGGAGGATATTGCAAGCCAGATGCAGTTCTGGGCAGAAAAATGCTGTCAGGCAGCAGGCGTTACAACATACGCAAGAGTTGATGAGCTCCTTGACAAGAATAATAATATATTCTGTCTAGAGATCAACACACTTCCAGGAATGACTGATACAAGCCTTATTCCTCAGGAAGCGGCAGCAGTAGGTATATCATATGATGAACTTACAGAGAAGATTATCGAGATATCTCTCGCAAAGTATGAATAGAAGAAGTGCAAATGCATAATAATTCATTTTTATAAAATGAGGTTAGTTAAGTTATGATTAAGGAACTTGTTAAGAAAAACAGATCATACAGAAGATTCTATCAGGATAAGAAGCTGACAAAGCAGCAGCTTATGGAACTTGTTGAGGTTGCCAGACTTACTCCGTCAGCAGCTAACAGACAGCCATTTAAGTATAGAATTGTGTGTGATGAGGAAGAGAATGAGAAAGTTTTCAGACTATTAGGATTTGCCGGATATTTAAAGGACTGGGATGGCCCATCTGAAGGTGAGAAGCCGACAGGATATATTGTTATAACCTGTCCTGCGAATGTCAATGATGAAGTTGATGCGGGAATTGTCGGACAGACAATGCTTCTGGCAGCTACAGAAGCCGGATTTGGCGGATGTTTCTTTGGCAATGTCAAAAGAGATGAGTTAAAGGCACAGCTAAATATACCGTCTGAATTAAAGATTGTATATGTCATTGCATTTGGCTATCCTAAAGAAGAAGTGGTGCTTGAGGATATTCCTGCGGATGGAGATATCAAGTATTACAGAGATGAGAATCAGGTACATCATGTGCCTAAGAAAAGAATTGAGGATATTGTGTTATGAAGGGAATGACCTTAAGAGCCATGACAGAAGCTGTTAACGGCATATATCATGGCAATGGAGAAGATTATGACAAAGAGATTACTGCCATTACGATTGACAGCAGAAAGGTAGCTGAGGGCGGGCTTTTTATTGCAATTAAAGGTGAAAGAAGTGATGGCCATGATTTTATAGGACAGTGCTTTGAAAAGGGTGCTGCATGCGTTATTTCTGAGAAGGAGCTGCCGGATGAAGGACATTCGTATATACAGGTTAAATCAAGTCTTCAGGCATTAAAGGATCTTGCACTTCTTTACAGAAACAATCTGGATGTCAAGGTTGTAGGAATCACAGGAAGTGTTGGCAAAACAAGTACCAAGGAAACAATAAGCTCTGTTTTATCTGAAAAGTACAGGGTGTTAAAGACACTTGGTAATTTCAATAATGAGATTGGGCTTCCACTTACTGTTTTCAGACTGACAGAAGACGATGAAGTTGCTGTTCTTGAGATGGGGATTAGTGATTTTGGAGAGATGGAAAGATTATCTAAGATTGCACAGCCTGACATATGTGTTATCACCAATATTGGGCTTTGCCATCTTGAGAATCTTGGGACAAGAGATGGAATTCTTAAGGCTAAGACAGAGATATTTAACCATATGAATCCGGACGGAATTGTTATCCTTAATGGCGATGATGATAAATTATCAACAATAAGCCAGGTGCATGGCAAACGTCCGCTTGTGTTCGGAATAAGCAACAAAGACGGGGTATATGCGGATAACATAAAGAGTCTCGGACTTGATGGAACAAGCTTTACAATTCATGGAATCAAAACAGCAGATAACTATTCAACATTTGACCTGACTGTACCTGTACCGGGACATCATATGGTATATAATGCGATGGCAGCAGCACTTGTTGGTTCTGTGCTTGGACTTTCATCTATTGAAATTGAACGCGGGGTAAAGAATTTAAAGACAATTGCTGGACGAAACAATATAATCAAGGAGAATAGTTTTACAATAATTGATGACTGTTACAATGCAAATCCGGTTTCAATGAAGGCATCGCTTGATGTTCTCGACACTGCTATTGGAAGAAAAGTTGCTATACTTGGAAGTATGTTTGAGCTTGGGGAGAACGAGAAACAGATGCATTACGATGTTGGGATGTATCTTGGGACTAAGGATATTGATGTGCTTATAACAGCGGGCGACCTTGCTGCACAGATTGCGGCAGGAACAAGGGCATATATAGAGGCTAATTATAACGCACATGGATGTGAGGTTCATGATTATGCAACAAGAGATGATATGTTAAAATGTATTGGACAGATTCTTAAGAAAGGTGATAACATACTTATAAAGGCTTCTCATGGCATGGAGTTTGGAAAAGTGGTCGAAGCAGTAAAGATAATTAATATTTAGTGGAGGTTATATGAAATTACTTAAAAGAATAAGCGTTCTGGTTATGATGATTGCGGTTGTTGCTGCATTTGCAGGATGCGGCAAAGAGACATCTGTTGTTGGAACATGGGAAGGTGATGATTATACATATACTTTCAATTCTGATGGAACGGGAACACAGCAGATAGGGCAGATAAGTATTCCAATCATTTCATATGAAGCAAAGGATGGAAAGCTTAGTATAACAATCAGTTTTCTTGGAACTGAAGAAACAGATGAGTATACATACACAATTAAGAAAGATGTGCTTTCTTTAAGTGATGGTGATAATACTGTGGAACTTAATAAGAAATAATATTCTGAGACTTTTGCATTATATTTTGATGCAAAAGTCTTTTTTTAAAATTTCTATATTTTTATACTTTACAAACTTTTGAATATATGATAATATCCAAACTATAAAAAGTACTTTTTAAATAATTTAATTCAGAGGAGGAATTGTATATGCATGATATTATCGAACATTATGGAAAGGTTGTTATAGCACTTGCGGGGGTGCTTGCTGCAGTATTGCTTACAGCAGCGGTTGTTACTATTGTTACAGACAGAACTAAGGGGGCAGTAAGCGATATCTCGTATAAGGAGCATATATATGATGCTATTGATGCGAGCAGACCTGGTGATGGGGAATAGTATGAGGAAACAATATGGAGAAAGAACAGCTTCAGGAACTTATTGAGAATAACAAGGAAGACATATTCTCAGAGATTAAGGAAGAGATATCCGATGAGACTGTAACTGATATCGAGTGGGATGGGTATAATCTATGGATAACACAGTTAGGAAGAGGCTGCTATATTTCCATGAAAGAACTAAGCGACAGATATATGGATAATCTGTCTATAAGGCTTGCTAATATTATGGGTGCATCTTTTAACAGGATGCATCCGATATTAGAAGCTAATACAGAATCTTTAAGAATTTCTATATGGCATGAATCAAGATGCGGCAGAAAGAGTATGGCAATAAGAAAGATACCACAGAAGCTGCGATTTGGACATGCCGATCTTGTCAGGTCTGACTACGCTCCGGAAAGTATTATTACATTGTTAGAGAATTGCGTGACAGCACATCTTTCTACAGTAATAGGTGGACAGCCACATGCAGGAAAGACAGAACTGCTTAAGTATCTTGCTACATATATACCTGCCGAGGAGAAGGTGGGAGTGTATGAAGATAATCAGGAGATTCATTACAGACAGATTAATCCTCATAACAAATGTGTTGAGTTTTTTGTGGATTCGAAGGTTACATATCAGGATATTATCAGGGCAGGACTGCGCCATAATATCGACTGGGTTCTTTTGTCTGAGTCAAGAGGACCGGAGGTAATGGAACTGCTTAACAGTCTGTCAACAGGGGCGTATTGTATGACAACAATGCATCTTGATGATATCAGGGATATGCCGGACAGAATGTATTCTATGCTTGGCAATGGAGAATCGTCAGACAGATTTATCAACAGTATATACAAGTACATAGATCTTGTTCTGCTTGTTGATTGTGACAGATTTGAAAGAAGACATATCAGTCAGGTTGGTTTTTTAAGCAGATATCACGGAGAGAATATATGTACAGTTATATATGAAGATGGGGAGTTTCTGAATAATGATCTCCCACCGGATATTATGGATAAGTTTATTAAGTACGGAATAGATAATCCGTATACATGGAGGCATGATTGAAGAAGGTATTAAAATATTTATCTGTTACACAGCTGATGGAAGATGTAAGAGATATGAATGGGGTTATGCCAGTAAGAAGATTCGTTATAACTACAATAGCGGCAGGTGCCGGAGTGTATGGTGCCTGCCTGTTATACAGAATTAATTATGTACTGGCTTTTGTTGTGATGCTTGTTGCGGTTGCCATGATTCCGGGACTGGTAAGAAATTATTTTAGGGAATGCAGTGAGGCAGCGAGATTTGCTGATGTGGATGTATATCTTCATCAGATGACGTATTCATTTATAAGAAATCCCAAGGTTAATATGGCATTAAAAGATGCGTATGCGATTAGTACGGGCAGACTTAAGCGGTGTCTTTCAAGGGCAATTGAAGAACTTGAGTATGGAATGGGACAGCGCGTATATGAAGATGCTTTAAGAATTATTGAAGAAGAATATGATTGTGCCAGAATAAGGACTCTTCATAAGTTTATTGTAAGTGTTGAGGAGAAGGGTGGAAGATACCGTGGTGCAATGGAAGTTTTGTTAGAAGATTTCGACAGATGGGTCAACAATGTTTATAAGTATCAGAACGAGATAAGAAAGATAAAGCGTGATATTACTATTGGCATAGTTATAAGTATGCTGCTTGCATTGCTTACAACTGTAATGTGTAATATGCTTAATATGTTTGCCAAAGAGCCTTTAAGTATTACATCAACAGCTGCTTATCAGGGAATTTCTGTGTTATTTGTACTGTTATGCATTGTGTTTTACACATTTACAAGAAAGCATTATGGCTTTGACTGGATTGGTAAGAGCAGGAAGGATAATCAGATTATTAATGATTATAATTCGGTGTTTAAGTCTAAAGCCAGACAGGTTACCTTAAGAATGGTTCCTATATGGGCAGGTATGTGTGCTGTTGTTGTATTACTTGTGGTGATGAAGTTATGGATTCCGGCATTGTGTCTTGCAGGTGTGATGATAGTTCTTATGTCTACACCTTTTACACAGAAAAAGACAGCAGTTAAAAGAGTTAAGAATGATCTGTATTGTGGATTTACAGAGTGGTTAAGAGATCTGGCAGTTAATCTTGAAAATAAACCACTGCTTTCAGCGGTTGAAGATACATATGATGATTGTCCGGTTATTATGAAAGAACCATTAGAGAAGTTCATATATGATATAGAGCTTAATCCATCCGATATTAAGCCGTATTATGAATTCTTAAGTGAATTTAATGTTATGGATATTCAGTCAGCAGTCAGGATGCTGTATTCAATAGGCGATCTTGACAAAGACAGTATGAACCAGACAATTAATGCTCTTGTAAGAAGAAACTATGAATTATCAGATAAGGCAGAGAATGCAAGATATATGGACAGTACAAGTATGATGAGATTTTCAGAGTATGTACCGACATTTTTTGTTGCATTTAAGATGGCAGTGGATATGATGGTTGTTGTTAATATGTACTTATAGTCGGAGGTATTTATGGAACATATGATTGACGAATATGCAGGCGTTATTATGGGGATAATTGTTACATATTCAATGCTTGCAATATTCATTAATGTTTTTGTAGGAGTGATAAACGGATGAAAGATATTATTAATACATATGGCGAAACAGTTATAGGAATATGTGCTATTATTATAGTCATGATGCTGGTTGGGATGTCTATGGCTGCATACAGAAATATACTTTTGAATGTTATTAGTTCATGTCTTGGATAACTGGTAAAGGGGAAGATTAATGAAAGGAATAATTGAAACATCAATATATCTTATTATATTTGCACTGGTGTGTTTCTTCTCAATTGATTTCATAAGAATTAACCAGAGAGTATCAGATGCCGGAGAGATAAGCCAGTATGTTGAGAATTATATAGAAGCATATTGTGGAGATGTTCCAGATAAAGAATTATCCATGCAGTTACGGAATGAAAAGCTTGATATGTTATCACGTTCAGTGCAGGAAGGAGGAATGAAGCTTACATATGGCAAAGTCAGCAGAGCAGGTGATTATGAATATATGGAATATACGCTTGAATACTCATTGTCAGCAGCTATGTTCGGGTATTCGTCACAGCGTACATATAAAGGACTTGCCAGATACTTTGTAAGCTGAGATCTATTGAGAGGAGTTATTACTTGTAGTGGGGTTATAGTGGCGATAGCGCTTATCATTATGATACATGCAACAATCACCGGAAATAATATAAGAGAAGATGAAGTCAATCAGAGTCTTGATAGTGCAATGGATTTTGCATTTGACAGAATGGGAGATATCTATGCTGATACTGACTTTACAACATATAATGAAGTGAAAAGACAGCAGATATTAACAGATCTGATGCAGGAATTCTGCATGGTTTTAAGCGAAAGAGTAGTGTCAGACGGTAATATTGAGGTAAGACTTATAGCATCTGATCTGGACAAAGGATTATTCCAGATAGGGGTAACAGAGGAGTATGATTATCCATTTGGTGGAGGAAAAGGTAAATGTTACTATGAAAAAACATATTCTTTTAATTGACAAATGTTTTCTTATATCATAGAATATTCTGGTGTGCCTGAAAAGGAGCATATTAGAATGATATGGTAAGGAGACAATAATGGAACTTCAGATTTTACATTGGTTTGAGTCGTTACATAATCCTGTAACAGATCCAATTATGTATGCTGTAACCTGTCTGGGTAATGCAGGAATATTCTGGATATTATTATGTGCAGTATTCTTATTTATCCCGGTATTTAAGAAAGACAGAAAATTAGGACTTAGTATGGCAATTGGACTTATTCTTTCCCTTATTATGTGTAATGGAATTATGAAGAATCTGTCAGCAAGAATAAGACCATTTAATGCAGATCCGACATTTGAGAATCTGTATGGGATATTTAATGGTATTAAAGACTGGTCTTTCCCATCAGGACATACATCAGCTTCTTTTGCAGCGGCATTAGCTATTATATTGTGGGATAGAAAGAAAGGAATTCCCGCAGTTATACTTGCAGCTCTGATTGCATTTTCAAGATTATATCTTACAGTTCATTATCCGACAGATGTACTTGCGAGTCTGTTATTAGGATCACTGTATGGGGTAATAGGTTATTTTGTTACAAAGCTTATTATGAACAGATCAGAGAGAGCAAGAAAGGTGTTTTCAGGAGAAGAACCTTATAAGAAGCTTTTTGCCAAGGCATAATGAATATGTAACTATGTGACTGTTTTTAAGAAAGGACGATTGTATATCATGATGGATGTGGTATTTGATACTATCATTGATAGTATTAAACTGTTGCCGTTTCTTTTTCTGACTTATCTTGCTATGGAGTATCTTGAACATAAGACAAGTGCCAGGACGAAGAAGTTTGTTAAGGATTCTGGCAAGGCGGGCCCTGTTATAGGTGCTTTACTTGGAGCTGTTCCACAGTGTGGCTTTTCTACAGCGGCATCTAACCTATATGCAGGTAAAGTAATTACTCTGGGAACGCTTATTGCTATCTTTATGTCTACTTCAGACGAGATGATTCCAGTATTCTTATCCGAGCATGTTAATGTGTTAGTTCTTTTACAACTGATACTCATGAAGGTCATTATTGGTCTTATAATGGGTCTTGCAATTGATATGATTGTGAGAAAATCAAAGAAGAGCTATAACATGATAGAAAAGATTGGGCATGTATGTGATCATGACCACTGTGGTTGTGAGACAAGCATATTCAAGTCAGCATTAAGACATACTATAACAATATTTGCATTTATTGTCGTTATCTCATTTGCACTTAACACTTTAATTCATTTTATTGGTGAAGAGACTTTGGGAAATCTTATCCTTAATAAGCCTGTTATTGGACCTGTGATAGCGGGTGTGATAGGTCTTATTCCTAACTGTGCATCATCAGTAGTATTAACACAGCTTTATATTGAAGGTGTGCTTGGACTTGGTTCTCTTATGGCAGGACTGCTTGCCGGTTCTGGAGTAGGTATTCTTGTATTGTTCAGAGAGAATGATGATATGAAGGATAATTTAAGGATTCTCGCTATTCTTTATGTGAGTGGTGTAGTATGGGGAATTATTATTGATGCATTATCCAGAATTATAATGTAACATAACATAATAAGATAGTTTAATCTCCGGTTATCAGGAGTGTATCTGTTATAAAGATACATTTTTGATAATCGGAGATTTTTTTATTGAATTAGAAATAAAACAGTGATAGAATAACTTTTAGAAAGATACTTTACAAAAGTTTATGTTTAAGTTTTAAAAAGGAGGTATTGTTTTGCAGAGTGTATTGGATGCTGGATTTAAGAAATATGGCAGAGTTATTGCTGATATTGATACCAGTGAAATAGTGAAACTTATGGATTCGTATGATATGCCTGAAGATGTTGTATATGTTGCAGGTGATGAAAAGCTTGAAAATACACAGATTCATAAGGTAATGGAAGAGAGTATATATGGTGGATGTCCTGTACAGACAGGGTATTGTAATGGACATAACCAGAAACTTAATGCACTGGAATATCACAGAAGTTCAGAAGTTAATATTGCGGCAACAGATATGATTCTGCTGCTTGGCAAGAGAGAAGATGTGAAAGACGATTTTACATATGAGACATCTAAGGTTGAAGGATTTTTTGTGCCTGAGGGAACTGCTATTGAGGTGTATGCAACAACTCTTCATTATGCACCATGCGGTGTGGATGGACAGGGCTTTAAGTGCGTAGTTGTACTTCCAAAGGGAACTAATCTTGATGTAGTTAATACTCATGCAACAGCAGAAGATAAGCTGCTTGCGGCATCTAATAAATGGCTGATAGCCCATGAAGATGCTCATATAGATGGAGCATTTAACGGCTTAAGGGGAGAGAATATAACAGTATAGGTTAAAGGAGATAAGTTATGAATAATACACCAGTTATGAAAATCGGTATTGTTGCAGTTTCAAGAGACTGCTTTCCAGAATCACTTTCAGTTACAAGAAGACAGAATCTTGTAAAGGCATATGAAGCAAAGTATGGCAAGGGGGATATCTATGAATGTCCGGTATGTATCGTTGAGAGTGAGATACATATGATGCAGGCACTTGAGGATATTAAGGATGCAGGATGTAATGCACTCTGTGTATATCTTGGTAATTTCGGACCTGAGATTGCTGAGACAATGCTTGCTAAGAATTTTGACGGACCTAAGATGTTCATTGCGGCAGCAGAGGAGACATCAGCTAATGGAGGTCTTGTTCAGGGACGAGGCGATGCTTATTGTGGAATGCTTAACGCAAGCTATAATCTTAAGCTTCGTGGAGTTAAAGCATATATTCCAGAGTATCCTGTTGGAACAGCAGAAGAATGTGCAGATATGATTCATGAATTCATACCTGTAGCAAAGGCGGTATACGCATTAAGCAATCTTAAGATTATCAGCTTTGGTCCAAGACCTAACAATTTCCTTGCATGTAATGCACCAATCGCAGGTCTATATAATCTTGGTGTTGAGATTGAGGAAAATTCAGAGCTTGATTTATTTGAGAGCTTTAATAAGCATGCAGGAGATGAAAGAATTCCTGATGTTGTAAGGGATATGGAAAAAGAGCTTGGTACAGGAAATAAAAAGCCTGAAATCTTAAGCAGACTCGCACAGTACGAGCTTACATTAACTGACTGGGTTGAATCACATAAGGGCTCAAGAAAATATGTTGCAGTAGCAGGTAAATGCTGGCCGGCATTCCAGACACAGTTCGGATGTGTTCCTTGTTATGTCAACTCAAGACTTACTTCAAGAGGAATACCTGTATCATGCGAGGTTGATATATATGGTGCATTGAGTGAATTTATCGGAGAAGTTGTAAGTGACGATATTGTTACACTTCTTGATATTAATAATACAGTTCCAGCAGATATCTACAATGAGGATATCGCAGGCAGATATGCATATACACAGAAGGATACATTTATGGGATTCCATTGTGGCAACACTGCATCAAGCAAATTGTCATTCTGCGAGATGAGAAACCAGATGATTATGGCACGTTCACTTCCTGAAGAAGTTACTAATGGTACACTTGAAGGGGATATCGTTCCGGGAGATATCACATTTTTCAGACTTCAGAATTCATCAGATAACAAGCTTTCCGCTTACATAGCACAGGGTGAAGTTCTTCCGGTAAGAACACGTTCATTTGGTGCAATAGGTATATTTGCTATTCCAGAGATGGGAAGATTCTACAGACATGTGCTTATCGAAGGTAACTTCCCACATCATGGTGCAGTTGCATTCGGACATTTTGGAAAGACACTTTTTGATGTGTTTAAGTATATCGGCGTTGAGGATGTGTCATTCAACCAGCCTAAGGGCATGCTTTACAAGAGTGAGAACCCATTTGCATAAACAGGTGCGGTTATAGATATATGATTGTGGAAAGGAGTCTGGCATGAATTATATAGGAATTGATCTTGGAACTTCATCGGTTAAGCTTGTTCTTATGGACACAGCAGGACATATTATTGCAAATGTTTCAAAGAGTTATCCGATTGATTACCCTAAGGCCGGCTGGTCAGAGCAGAATCCTTATGACTGGTATGATGCCTGTATGGAAGGCATGAAGGAGCTGCTTGACGGACAGGATGAATCAACAGTTGGTGGTATCAGCTTTGGTGGACAGATGCATGGACTTGTTATTCTTGATAAGAATGATGAGGTTATTAGACCGGCTATTTTATGGAATGACGGAAGAACAACGAAGCAGTGTGAGTACCTGAATGAAGTGATAGGCAGGGATAAGTTATCAGAATATACAGCAAATATTGCATTTGCAGGTTTCACAGCACCTAAGATATTGTGGGTGAAGGAGAATGAACCGGATAATTTTGCTAAGATAGACAAGATAATGCTTCCAAAGGATTATATTGCGTATCGTCTTACAGGTGTGCATTGTACAGATGTTTCAGATGCTTCGGGCATGCTGCTGTTTGATGTGAAGAATAGGCGTTGGTCGCGCCAGATGCTTGATATATGTGGCGTCACAGAAGCACAGATGCCACGCATCTTTGAAAGCAGTGAGTGCGTTGGCACTGTAAAGAAGGATATTGCTGATGAGCTTGGAATAGGATATGAAGTAATTGTTGCAGCCGGTGCAGGTGATAATGCAGCTGCTGCAGTAGGCACTGGTACTGTTGGTGACGGACATTGTAATGTTTCTTTGGGAACAAGCGGTACAATATTCATTTCAAGCAAGGAATTCGGAGTGGATTCCAATAATGCACTTCATTCTTTCGCACATGCAGATGGAAAATATCATCTTATGGGCTGTATATTAAGTGCAGCTTCAGTTAATGGCTGGTGGATGGACAAGATACTCGGAACTAATGATTATTCAGGTGAACAGTCGCAGATAACAGATAATGACCTTGGCAATAATAATGTGTATTTCCTTCCGTATCTGATGGGCGAGAGGTCACCGCATAATGACGAATTTGCAAGAGGCACATTTACCGGAATGACAATGGATACTGAGCGTAAGGATATGACACAGGCAGTTCTGGAAGGCGTTGCATTTGCAATAAGGGACTGCTTCGAGGTTGCTAAGAGTCTCAGTATTAAGGTGGAGTCAACCCGTATGTGCGGTGGTGGCGCTAAGTCAGAACTGTGGTGCAAGATTATGGCTAATGTACTTGGAATTCCTGTGGAACTGTTAGAGTCAGAGGAAGGTCCTGCTATGGGTGCGGCAATGCTTGCCATGGTTGCAGCCGGGGAGTATAATTGCGTTGAAGATGCGTCTAATGCTCTCGTTAAAGTACGAAAGACAATAAGGCCGGACGAGAAGATAATAGAAAGATACGAGGATAAGTACAATAAGTTCAGATGTATCTATCCTGCAATGAAGAATGTATTCAGAACAATTAATGAGTGATTAACAAGGAGAATTTTATTATGAAGTTTTTTATTGATACTGCAAATGTTGAGGATATCCGTAAGGCTAATGACATGGGAGTTATCTGTGGAGTAACCACTAATCCATCCCTTATCGCCAAAGAAGGAAGAGATTTCAAGGAGGTTATCAAGGAGATTACTTCTATTGTTGACGGACCTATAAGCGGCGAGGTTAAGGCTACTACTGAGGATGCAGAAGGAATGATCAAAGAGGGAAGAGAGATTGCAGCAATCCACCCTAACATGGTTGTTAAGATTCCTATGACAGTTGAAGGCCTTAAGGCTACTAAGGTGTTATCATCTGAGGGAATAAAGGTTAATGTTACATTAATATTCTCAGCTAATCAGGCACTTTTAGCTGCAAGAGCAGGTGCAGCATATGTGTCCCCTTTCCTTGGAAGACTTGATGATATATCACAGCCGGGCATTAATCTTATTCAGGATATTGCAGATATATTTGCTAACTATGATCTTAAGACAGAGATTATCTGTGCAAGTGTAAGAAATCCAATACATATTACAGACTGCGCACTTGCAGGAGCTGATATTGCAACAGTACCATATAAGGTAATTGAGCAGATGGTTCATCATCCGCTTACAGATGCAGGAATTGAGAAGTTCAAGAAAGATTATATTGCTGTATTTGGCGAATAATGTAACTGACACACAAGTTAACCGGGATTAAGCGAGAGGTAATGGATGGATTCATCACAGAAACTAACGAACACGGATGTAAAAAAACTTAATAAAAATCGTATATTCAGACTGATATATAATTCGGATAAGATATCAAGGCAGGAGATAGCAGACCAGTTAGGTCTGTCACTGCCAACGGTCAATCAGAATCTTAAGATGCTTATGGAAGATGAACTTATAGAATATGTTGGCAATTTCACTTCAACGGGTGGAAGAAGGGCACAGGCAATTACTATTAATAATAATGCAAGAAAAGCTATCAGCGTGAATATCAAAGCTGACTATATTAATGTAGATGTAGTAGGACTTAAAGGTCAGATTATATACAGTATGGCTGTTAAAGCACATTTTAGCAAAAGCAGTGCATATATTGAGAAGCTTACAGATGCGGTAAGACATGCAGTGGATTATGTTGGAGCAGACGCAGATGACATTCTGGGAGTTGGCGTTACAGTTCCGGGAATACTTGATGATGAAAAGCAGATTCTTATCTCAGCACCACCATTAAAAGCTAAGAACTATGATTTTACAAGGCTTATATCAGCTATTGATTATCCGGTCGTAGTGATGAACGATGCGAGGGCAGAGGCATACGCAGACCACTGGTTTAATGGAAAGCCTGAAGATGAAAAAATATATATTATGCTTGGGGAAGGTGTCGGAGGTGCATATATTAACGCTTCCGCAATCAGAAATGGTGTTCATAACCGTGGTGGCGAATTCGGACATATGGTTATTCACCCTGGAGGAAAGCAGTGCCTGTGTGGTAAGAAGGGCTGTTTTGAAGCATATGTTTCAGAAAAGGTATTATCATCAGAGCTTGATATGACACTTGACAATTTCTTTGAACTGGCAGCGCAGGGAAATAAGAATAATTGCAATGTGTTAGATGAATATATGGACAATCTGACTCTTGGAATTAATAACATATACACAATGATGGACTGTGATATTGTTCTTGGCGGAACAGTTGCACCATATCTTAAGCAATATGATAATAGTATTAAAGAACGTCTTGTTAATGATTATTCCTTTGATACTGATGCGGATTATTTAAGAATATCAGATGGCGGTGGCAGAAAATCAGGGCTTGGTGCAGCATTAAGCTTTGTTGCCAGATTTATTGATGGTGTGGAATAATGAAAATACCTGTAAGGAGTCTATATGACTTCTTACAGGTATTTTTGTTCTTTGTTCGAATCTACTTATTCTTCTCTTGCTCCTGATAAGTCCTCTCGCTGATAATAAACCTAGGTCTATTCTTGACCTCCATATATATCTTCCCGATGTATTCCCCGATAACGCCAAGGCACATAAGCTGTATTCCGCCCATGAAGCATACGATACATACTGTACTTGCCCAGCCGGTTACTGTGTTGCCGAGCAGGTTGTCAACGACAGCCCATATAACACCGATGAAGCTGATGATTGAAACTATAATACCAAGTGACATAACAAGACGGAGTGGTTTTACACTAAGGCTTGTTATGCCGTTTAATGCAAGGTTAAGCATTTTGCTGAAAGGATAGTGCGACTTTCCGGCAAGTCGTTCGCTTCTTGAATAATATACGCTTGTACTTTTAAAACCGACAAGCGGGATAAGCCCACGAAGGTACAGATTAGTTTCTTTGAATTGTGCCAGTTCATTAATCACACGCTTTGATAAAAGCCTGTAATCGGCATGGTTATATACAGTTTCTGCGCCAAGCTTTGCCATGATTTTATAGAAGCCTTTGGCTGTGTTTCTTTTAAAAAATGTATCTGTTGAACGGTCATTTCTTACACCATAGACGATATCACAGCCATCGTGGTAAGCGTCAACCATATCTTCCATTGCATGAATATCATCCTGTCCGTCGCAATCTATAGATATAGTAATATCAGCATACTGGGAAGCCTCCATAAGACCGGCAAGCACACTGCTCTGGTGTCCGCGGTTACGGCTTTGGCTTATTCCTATGAAATGTTCATCTTTATTTGATAAATCCGTAATTATATCCCATGTACTGTCAGAACTTCCATCATTGACAAACATTATCCTGCTGTCAGAACTGATTTTGCCGGCTTTGATAAGATGGTTAAGTTCATCAAGAAACATGCCTGAGGTAACAGGCAGAACCTGTTCTTCGTTGTAGCATGGAATTACAATATATAAACAATTTTTTTTATTTTCACTCATATAACCCCCAGATGTATAATCAGTTATCAGTTTCAGTTATTTCACCAGATTCAACTTTTATAGTATAATCCTTATATTCTTTATAACTTTTATTGTCATGGTTAATTATTATAAAGTGGTTAAATATGATTGTGACTAATATAAGGACTATTAAGCCAGCTGCACAATGATATATGTTTTTCTTTGAAAAATCTATAAAGACTTTCGCCATATAGAAAAATCCAATAATGCTCAAAGGAAGCAGCAATACAAAATAAGGAAGTGTGTACTGGCATTTTCCTTCCCAGAATATATGGAATATGAAACCACCTATAAATGTCAGTGGAAGTACGGTTGAAACTGGAGCTGAATTAAAGAACAGAGCATAAACAGCATATAGCATACTTCCAAATAAAATTATACTTTGCAGTATATTAAGATAATTCATAAAAGGTATGCCACCTTTTAATGATAAAATATCTGTAATAAAACCACTTTGTGTGATACTGCTGTTTCTGACATTAGTTATCCAGAAACACTGAAAACCAGGGTTATTCCACTGGGATGCAATCTTCTTTGAAAGGAAAGATGTAAATGCATTAGGATCGCTTTTATAGTTGTTTATGTAACCTTTAATATCTGCTTTGGCTGCCTGGGCTTCCTTTTTTGAATCATAATCATTTCTTTCATAAAGAGATGCAATTCTGGAATTATACCATCCGTCGGCATATACAGTTGCGGTTGTCGAGTGGAGTCCCATATCTATCCATGTCCATGATGAAGCTCCATTATCCAGATTATATCCAGATATTTTCTCTATGATTAATTTAGGAAAAACTGCCTGTATGGCAAATCCTGCAGCTATGGCACATGTAACAAGAATAATCTGTATGTTCTTATGTCTTAATGTTTCGGCAATTGTATATAAAATAAGAGCAATCATAAATATAAGATAATTACTTTTAACCATGACGCTCATCATCATAGCAGCTCCAGTGACCGCAATATATGAGATATGTATGGAATTGTCTGTATTGGATGCGCCAACAAAAAGCATTGTATATTTAAATGCCATGACAGCAAAAAATAAGCCGGCTATATTGCCGTATATAAATACGCTGTAAAGTGTCCATGGGAAAAACAGTATACCAAGGACAAGGAATAAGACAGATGCAAGTCGTGGCAATTTCCATATTGAGAATAAATCTGCCAGCATTTTGTAAGTGAATACTATCATTATGACATTTAAAAGCTGCCAGAATATGTAGTTATAGTCACCAACAACGAAACCAATAATGTATTCAATGAATAAAAGCCCAATCTGGTTAGTGTATTTGGCTATATATCCATCACGCATAAACATTGTATAGTCATGGCTTCTAAGGCCAGCAGCGGCATCAAGCACATAATACTGGTCAGCACCCGCATGCGACTGTGTAAGAATAACCCAGACTGCCCCTGTGATTCCAATGATTATCAGACAAATGTTACGCACTTTTCTGAAGGCTTTATCGTTATCAGTCAGGTATCTGTTAAGAATGGTAAATAATTTTTTCTTTACGAGAATATAGGTAAGGACTGCAATACAGGCAAGTACTATAAGGTGAACCCACACATAATCTCCTGTGTAATATGTATATTCACTTGCATCAGTAGTCATTTTACTGGTGCTGAAAATGCTAAGCAGAAACAGCCATATGTTTATAACGAGAAACAATCCTAAAACAATATATCTGTATATTGAATAAAGAACTTTAGACATGATATTCATCCCCCAGATTATAAATTTGAAACTATTATAAATAATAGCATATGATTGAATGTATTGAAAGTTGTAAAATCAAATGATTTTGATTATAATGTAGTCATATTTTTTTTGGAGGATATAAACAATGATAGCTGATTCAATGGTTTCTTTAGTAAAAAACAGTTCGGTAATCCGTGCAATGTTCGAGGAAGGCAACAGACTTGCCAAGTTATACGGAGCAGAAAATGTGTATGATTTCTCACTTGGTAACCCTAATGTTCCAGCACCTGCAGAGGTTAATGAAGCGGTTAAGGATATAGTAGATAATGAAGAATCAACATTTATACATGGCTATATGAGTAATGCAGGATATGAGGATGTGAGACAGACTATAGCTGAGTCACTTAATAGAAGATTTGGCACACATTTTAACCATACTAATATTGTAATGACTGTTGGAGCAGCAGGCGGGCTTAATACAATATTCAAGACATTACTTAATCCGGGCGAAGAGGTTATGACATTTGCGCCATTCTTTGGTGAATACAGGAATTATGTAAGCAATTTTGGCGGAAAATTAGTGGTTGTTTCACCTAATACTGTGGATTTCCAGCCTAAGCTTGACGAGTTTGAAGCAAAGATAACACCTAAGACAAGAGCTGTTATCGTTAATAATCCTAATAACCCGACAGGTGTTGTATATTCAGAGGATACTATAAAGAAGATGGCTGCTATTATGGATAAGAAGCAGAAGGAGTACGGAACAGAGATTTACTTAATAGCAGATGAACCATACAGAGAGTTAGCTTATGACGGTGTTGATGTTCCATATCTTACTAAATATTACGACAATACCATTGTTGGTTATTCTTACAGTAAGTCGCTTTCACTTCCAGGTGAGCGAATCGGATATCTTGTTATTCCTGATGAGGTTACAGATTCAGAAGATGTTAAGTCAGCAGCTTCTGTAGCTACAAGAATTTTAGGATTCGTTAATGCTCCTTCACTTATGCAGAGAGTTGTTGCAAAATGTGTTGATGCACAGGTTAATCTTGAGGCATATGACAAGAACAGAAAGGCAATATACGAAGGACTCACAAAGTTAGGCTTTGAATGTGTAAAACCAGAGGGAGCTTTCTATCTTTTCGTAAAGTCGCCTGTTGAAGATGAAACTGTTTTCTGTGAGGCAGCCAAGAAACACAATATCCTTATGGTTCCTGCGTCATCATTTGGATGCCCTGGATATGTTAGAATTGCATACTGTGTATCTTATGAGACAATTGTTAATTCATTACCACATTTTGCAGAAGTTGCTAAAGAGATGGGATTATAATTATTCGTGAAAGAAGAGGACTTATATATGAAGACATGGGAGAAGAATATTAGAAGAGTTGAGCCATATGTGCCGGGAGAGCAGCCTAAGGTTAAAGATGTTGTAAAGCTTAATACCAACGAGAATCCATATCCTCCAACACCTAAGGTGCATGAGGCAGCAGAGAGAATGAATATCAGTGATTTAAGACTTTATCCGGATCCTGAGGTTACAGACCTTGTACATGCAATTGCAGCTTATTATGGAATGAATGATAATCAGGTGTTCGTAGGAGTTGGTTCTGATGATGTATTGTCAATGTGTTTCCTGACATTCTTTAATTCAGACAAGCCAATACTGTTTCCTAATATCTCATATTCTTTCTACAGTGTATGGGCTGATCTTTACAGAATTCCATATGAGAAGCAGCCGCTTGATAAGGATTTTAATATAATTCCAGAAGATTATTACAAGGAGAATGGCGGAGTGGTATTCCCTAACCCTAATGCTCCTACAGCACTTTATATGGAACTTGATAAGGTTGAAGATATTATAAAACATAATCAGGATGTAGTTGTTATTGTTGATGAGGCTTATATTGATTTTGGCGGGAAGTCAGCAATGGAGCTTGTCAATAAGTATGAAAATGTGCTGGTTGTACAGACATTTTCTAAATCACGTTCAATGGCTGGTATGAGAATAGGTTACTGTTTCGGTAATCCAGAGCTTATAAAGGCACTTAATGATGTCAAATTCTCATTCAATTCGTACACAATGAACAGAACTTCAATAAGCTATGGCATTGAGTCTGTCAATGATAAGGAATACTTTGAAGAGTGCGTGGGTAAGATAGTTAAGACCAGAGAGAATGCTAAGGAAAGACTTTCACAGTTAGGCTTCTCATTCCCTGACTCTAAGGCTAACTTTATATTTGCAACACACAAGAGCGTTCCAGCTAAGGAAATATTTGAAAAGCTTAAGGAAAAGAACATATTTGTCAGATATTTTAGTCAGCCGCTTATTGATAATTATTTAAGAATTACAATCGGAACTGATGAGCAGATGGAAAAGCTTTATGCAGCGTTAGAAGAGATAACAGGACAGGTTAAGTAATATGGGGATACCTTTTGAACAGAGAAACTTTCAGAAAGAACTTGATAAGAAGATAGCGGGGTTCCAGAAGGACGGGATTGTTCCAACCCTGCTTCTTCACAGCTGTTGTGCACCATGCAGCAGTCATTGTATTGAATATCTTTCTGATTATTTTCACATAACTGTATTTTACTATAATCCAAATATATCTGCAGAGGAAGAGTACAGAAAAAGAGTTGAAGAACAGAAGAGATTCATCAGTGAATTTCCGGCAAAATACGAGGTTTCTTTCATAGAAGGTGATTATGATACTAAGGAATTCTATAATATAGCTAAAGGATATGAACAGTGCAAAGAGGGCGGAGAAAGGTGCTTCCGCTGTTATGAGCTGCGGCTTCGAAAGACCTGTGAGGTTGCCAAGGCTGGTGGATTTGATTATTTTACAACAACACTTACGATAAGTCCGTTAAAGAACAGCGTAAAGCTTAATGAAATAGGCTTAAGGTTGTCAGAGGAATATGATATGCCATATCTTTTATCTGATTTTAAGAAAAAGGAAGGATATAAGCGTTCTATAGAACTTTCGCATGAGTATAATTTATACAGACAGAATTATTGTGGATGTGTGTATTCGCGTTGATTTTTTGATGTGTAATATGGTATACTGAAGCCAGATTTTGTGGGGAGAGAGCAGATGGTATATTAATGCGTGAACAAGGAGGATTTAATACTATGGCAAAGAAACATGGATTAGCTAAAGTTGTATTAGGAGTAGGTGCTGCTGCTGTTGCAGGCAAGGTTGCACTTGATAAGTTTAAGAAGACTAAAGAGAGATTTGTCAAGGAAGAGAATGACAGTCTTGATGATGAAATCCGTAAATATAATGCTATCGGAGAGAAGAAGGTTATAGAGGTAGAGGATGAAGTATTTGCAGGCTGTGAACTTAAGTCAGTAGCTTCTAAGACAGTACTTGATCTTGGCCTTGCAGTGTTCGAGAAGGATGTATATATTAATTTCTCAAGTAATGCAAGTTCAGTAACTATCATTCTTCCAGAAGGTGTCAACGCAACATGTGATATCTCAAGAAAGATAGCAGGTGTTAAGAATCTTGTTGATAATGTTGACGAAGAAGGAATCCACACAGTATACATTATTGGTAAGGCTGTATGTAGTAATGTAGAAGTTATACCAGTTAATTTCTATGTTGACGAAGAGGATGAGGAAGATTCTGATTTCGTTGATGAGGATGATTTCTTAGTTTCAGATGAGAATGACTTTGATGATAATGTAATATTTGATGAGAAGGATGGAGATGTTGAGGTCGAAATCAAGGTAATCAATGAAAAAGAAGCATCAGATTCAGAAGAAACAGAGACAATCAATCTTGAAGAAGTGTAATAACTTCACAATGCTAAAGAATTATGAAGAACAGAGATAAGATATTAGATTACTTTGATAATGTGGCAGATGGCACGGTTGTGTCGGCTAATGACATGTATGAGCATGGATTTGAGCGGATGAATCAGGAAGCATTCTTCCGGGCTGTCGAAAGGCTCTCTGACGAGGGTGAGATAATCCGTGTTGGAAGAGGTATGTATATTAAGAAATCAGACGCGCAGGGAGATATTACAGAGCTTTTATTGAATTATTTCTTTGGAGAGGATAATTCAAGCGGAATGTTTACCGGAATACACCTGTATAACAAATATTCGCTTACGAATGTTAAGTCTGATAATATAAGCCTGTATTCTAACGTGTGTAAGCAGTCTGTATGTCATATTGGTAATATAGAGGTGAAAAGACCCGCAGTAGAACTTGATTTTGATAATACAAGAATTATTGAGGCGATGGAGATATTCCAGAATTACTATGACATTCCTGAACTTGATAAAACTAAGTTTGCAAGATATGCAAAGCAGTTTGCAAGGGGTTATGATGATGAGGCCGCGGTAACAGTATTGCGAAGCATGAAGTATAAGAAAAGATCAATTGCTTTTATGAAGAAGGTACTTGATACATACAAAGTTCCTAATACTTTATCTCAGTTTTTAAGTAACGCTTCACATTATAAAGTGCCAACATTTAATAAGCTTGCAAGATAATTAAGACCCGGTTTATATAAGGAAAGGACAGAATATGAAGAAGATAATGATTGCATCAGATATACACGGTTCTGCATATTATTGCAGAAAGCTGCTTGAAAGATATGAAGCAGAGAAACCAGACAGACTCGTTCTCTTAGGAGATATTCTCTATCACGGACCAAGAAATGACCTGCCTAAGGAATATGCACCTAAGGAGGTTATTGCAATGCTCAATCCTTTACGCAATGAGATTATATGCGTAAGAGGTAATTGTGATACAGAGGTTGACCAGATGGTGCTTGACTTTAATGTACTTGCAGAACAGGCATACCTTAATTTCAATGACAGATCAATTGTTCTTGCACATGGACACAAGCTTGATGAGAAGAATATACCTGCATTAAAGGAAGGGGATATTCTCCTTTGCGGACATACACATGTACCTAAGTGTGAGAAGAGAGATAATTACATATACATGAATCCAGGTTCAGTTTCAATTCCTAAAGAGAACTCAGAACACAGTTATATGATACTGGAAGATAAGTTCTACTGGAAGAACCTTGATGGGGAAGTGTACATGGAATATTAATATGCTGAATGCGACCTATGGCAGTAGTCATAGGTTTTTTTACGGCGTTATTTCATAGACGAAACTATAATAATTTTACGAGAAAGAAAAATATGGATAAATGCAAAGGAAACTCAGAGGAGGAGTTGTAGTGAAAAAGAAAGAATGGAACAGAGTTTTGTCTGTGCTTCTGGTAATGGTGACAGCTATATCACTTTTGTCAGGCTGTGGCGGCAAAAGTGCGGAAAAAGAAGATACAGAAACAATTACGGTGTACTTATGGAGCACAAGCCTGTATGAAAAATATGCACCATACATCC